>Ga0210383_10000003_pt1 | contig 439722 bp, 389 predicted proteins | sample IncBWC14OmetaG_FD_160072 | JGI IMG/M metagenome (GOLD analysis project Ga0210383, IMG submission 160072) | Forest soil microbial communities from Barre Woods Harvard Forest LTER site, Petersham, Massachusetts, United States - Inc-BW-C-14-O ...
AGCCACTTCCTCCAACTTCGGGACAACGAACAACCCCGCCACCCCCGACCTGCGCGGCACACGAGCCCCACCATTGGTGCTCGCCTTGTTCCGCATAACTTCTTCCCCGGTCGGTTTGTATTTGATCGAGACTCGCGCCGTCCCCCTCCGCATGAATGCATGCATAAAAGGGCAATTGACGCCTCGGAATCGAGACAGATTTGCACAGACCAAACATCAATTAATGGACATCCAGCAGAACGGTAGTGTGCCGCAGATTGTTACTATCTGTAGCGCATTAATGCAAACAAGCTGTATCGGTCGCCCGATAACCGATGGGATGCTAATGGAGCGAATTGTTAAAAGCCTCTGTTACGGCCAAGAAGCTCGGCTGGTTCGCAGTACTGCACAACCGGGAACGTCTGACGAAACAAAAGCGAAATGCTAGAATTCCCACGTGGCGCTTCGAACTTGTAGGGTATCTTGCCTCGACGCGAGCGGTGCGGAACACGCCGTCAAAGTCACCGCGCGCAGCCTCTACGAGGCTGTAGCCCGAGGCCTCGTCGTTCTTAGCGCGAACGATTGGGTCGATAAGATCCATCAAAATTCGACGATTACGATCGCGGTTAAAGAGCCCGAGGTTGAGCACAAGGTTCGAATCAGGGACTTCGAAAACTGGCTCGCTGCGAATGGGAAGTCTCCTGCCGAGCAAGCGCTTAAGAGCGACTTGCGGGCTCTCTTAAATCCTGGAAAGGAGGAGAAACCGATGCAACGACGGTAAGGAATACTTCGTGATCGGCAATTCGCCTTCTGAGGAAGGATCCCCTGGATCTATGCCGAATGTTCGGAGACGCGCTTTGGCGCCCTCGATCGCACGATTGGCAATTTTCGTAAACCAAACGGTCACCGGAATGTGAGAACAAGAAGGCGAACGTACGACCTCCTCACCCGGCGCTCTTCCGTTTCGGCCTGCGGGTGCGATCGAGATTCCTTTGTGTAGAAAAGACTCACCTTTTCTCTAAGGTTGTCTCAATCGCGAGGAGTGAACAGAGCCCCTAGAAGGCCAAGCCGCTCCGGGATTCTTCGATAAGACCGAAGACTCTGCGGAAGTTACCGCCGAGGATCAGTTGCTGGGGGGACTTGCCGTCTAGCGCTCTGATCGGGGTCCGAAACCACGCCCGAGTTCCCCGCAGATCCTCACGCATTATCTCGAAGACCTCTTGCGTCAACGAAGCGAGGGCGGCGAGCTTTTCCTGATGTACCGGAGATGCGCCAAAGCGGGAAATTGTTGAGGCGTCCCTATCCAGATAACGAGCGATGTCGCTTACGGTCCAGTCGAGCAGATGTGCGATCTTCGCAGCCTCGTATCGCCCGTTCTCGTCTGTTGCGTCCCTCAAGATTCGCGCTTCGTGGAACGCGGTCGCGGCTTGTATGGGCGATCTGGGTATCGCTCGGCCTCCGGTGAAGTTTGGCGGTTTCCTCTTTCCAAGGTCAGCTTATCGTCACGGACTTAGCAGGTCAAACGCATATAGACAGCATCTTGAAAGCATGAGAAATTATCGCAGTTCACCAGGGAGGTTGTGGAAAAAAATTTGAATCGGCGAGTTGGACCATGAATGCTGAAAACACGAAAGCTCTGGTGGAATCGTTTCCGACGCTGTACTGCGGAGCCGACCGTCCGATGGCCAGCGACACCGCTCCGCGATTCTTCTTCGAATGCAGAGACGGTTGGTTCAATGTCATCTTCCGACTATCGGAAAAACTAGAGCTCAACGCACGCCGTTGTGGCGCTGCGCCGGATTCAACAGATTGGCCGCGTGCACTTCAAGTCAAGGAGAAGTACGGAACGCTGCGGTTCTATGCGATGCCCGCGACGGAAGAGTTTTCGAGGCTAATCGACGAAGCTGAAAAACAGAGCGCGAGAACCTGTGAACTTTGCGGTGGGCCCGCGGAGCTCCGAGAAAAGGGACGCTGGTATAAAACCTTTTGTGATCCATGCGCACGCGAGTCTGGGTATTCTGAAATTCGGCGTCCTTAGATTGTGTCTGCACGGCTTCAGGACTGCGCTCGCTGGAAAGGCCCGACTCATTGCGGGCGGCTGTGTGCCGCTATCGAGCAGGCCTTCCGGATTGGCCCCGGGTGAACAGAGCCCTCACCTCATCCGACCGGAAGCGGACATAGTGGCCTAACTTTACGGAGGGCAATTCGCCGAGCCTAGCTTGTTCTCTTACCCATGACTCGGGAACGTTTAAGATTTTCGCCAGCTCAGGGGCGGTCAGCAATTGACCGGAAGGTTGAGAGGCAGGGTCGCTGTCGGTCGGTTGACGTAAGAGCATCGATAGCAAGACACTTTCAAGAGCTTTGAGCGTGCCGATGCGTGATGCGAGCTGAATGTAGAGTTGCTGGATGGCTCCGCGCGTTAGCCCAACGGAGCGTGAAGGATCGGCGACCAGATCATCAATGGTCACAGGCGTTACAGGTGTTCGTGCCATGGGGATAGCGTACCTCTCAGTGTTTTCGCAGTCGTTCTATTTCGCGAACTCGTTTGTTTTCGACGGATTCACCAAGCTCACCTTTCCCGGGCTTTCCTGCAGCGACGCGCTTTGAACTTGCCATCCGGTGCGCCTTAATCGAGTAAGTGAATCAACGGACATTTGGCGACTTTGTCCCAACTTGGACCGTTCGCCACGGCAGTGTGGGCGGATTTCGTTGCAAGCCTTATTTCCGTAGCTTCTGCCGTCTTAGTTTCCAAGAGCACGGAAAAGTCTTGGCCCCTTTCTTGGCTACGTATCGAACCATGTGCCTCATGCCGCCGCCAGAATTCCGACGCGCCTGGAGGAAGTCCGCGAATTCAGAGCGACACGTGGATTGCATTCTCGGGCAAGAGAAGAAGCTTGGCCTGGCAGGAAGTGCTTCGGAATCGCTCCGCAACGAAAATAGCTACTGGGCATCAGGCTAACTCTTTGTTTCGTTGAGCAGACCTGCTGTTCAATCTTAGATACTACCGCCACGGGACCACCTGTGCATCGACAAATCACGCTTGGACAGGCTAGCCCGCCGGGGCGGTAATAGTCGGCTCGTAGTGAACGCACCAGTCCCGACCACTACCAAAAAGGGGAAGGATCCTGATGCTCGCTATCGCGGTTGCTGTCTGCTCGCTTCGTCGTTCCTGGTCGAGGCTTGGGTGCGCCTTACCCTGCAAAATAGCGATCGTAAGAGTTGTGGTTCAGTCCAAATGAACAATTTGTGAGCAGAGTGAACGCCTAACATATAAGGATACATTTCCGAGCAAGTTAGCGACTAAACCAGATCTGAGTCGCTTCTTAAGCGTTTGAAAGGGGGAACCACTGTGGCAGTATTCAACGATTCCTGCGTCAGCAGGAGAGTCCGCACCTTTGCGTCAACATTCAGATTCATCGCAGTGATCTTGGTGATTTCGACGATGTTTTCGGTCGGCCGCGCGTCTGCGCAGGCTACCTGGGTCACCGAAGCCCCGGATCCGGACATTTCCACCCTGTCAAATCCGGTCGCCAGCGGTCAGATAAACGGGCTCATCTATGTTTACGGATACAATGACACTGGCGTCGATGCCGGAAACAGCACCCTGGACATCTACAACCCGACAACCAATGCCTGGACGACCGGGGCAACGCCGCTTCTCGCGCGCGCTGGCGCAGGTATCGGCGTCATCAACGGCCTGATGTACGTGGTCGGCGGATGCATCACCTCTGATTGTAGAATCGGCACCACGAACCAGTTGGAAATCTACGATCCAGTAGCCAACTCATGGTCCTTCGGTGCATCGATGGTGACGGGTCGATCAGGAGCCGCAGTCGGCGTCATCGCGGGCAAGTTGTACGTCACCGGCGGAATCCAGGCGTGTCCGCCTTGCAACATGGCGACCACCACCGAGATTTACGATCCGGTCGCAAATAGCTGGACATCCGGCCAACCGATCCCAACCCCGCGGGCGCAGATGGCGGGCGTCGGGGCCGGCGGCCTGCTTTACGCGATCGGCGGCGTTAATCAGTCTCTCAACGTCGCGGTCAGCACCGTCGAGATCTACAACCCCACACTCGACAGTTGGTCAACCGGTTCGCCGATGCCGACCATCCGCGATTTAGCAGTCGCGGATGTGATCAATGGAGACATCTATGTTGTCGGCGGGGTAAACGCCGGTGGGCCTGCGCTGGCGGTCAACGAAAGGTACAACCCCGTGGGCGATAGTTGGACTGAGCAGACACCAATGCCCACCGCCCGCTCCGCCGCGGTCGGTGCCGCAGCGGGCTCATCTCTCTACGTGATCGGAGGCCGTAACAGTTCGGGCGAGGTCGCAACCAACGAAGCTTTCACGCCGCCGGCCGCGTTAACGTTTGACGGCGCGACGTTTTTCGGCGGAGCCGGGGATCAGCGCGGCACTGCTATCGCGATCAGCAACGGATCGATCTACCTGTCAGGCGACGTTCAGCCTGAAACGCAAGGATCCGGTGATTCTGCACTGCTTCTGAGCTACGCAATACCGACGGCGCAAGATTCCGTCCCGGCCTGGTCGAGATCTTTTGCCTTCGGCACCGACTTTTTCGGGATTGCCGCCACCGTCGAAGGCCTCTATGCAAACGGATGGAACTATTCGCTCTCGACCGACAACGTCGGCGGCAAGGAAGTTAAGAGCATCCTGGCGAAATTTCCGCTTGATGGATCCAGCGGAGCAGGGACGGGTGGCTCTATTTGGGAGGATACGCCCAACTTCTTTTCCTACTCCGGCGTGGAGTTGTATCAGGCAGCAACTCCGTCAGTCGAAAGTGGAACCAACTTTGTCTATACGGTCGGCCTCGGTCAGCCGTGCAGCTATGACGCCTATATTCTCTCGAAGTTTGACACGTCAGGTAATCTGATCTCGTCGGCCACGGATTCAAGCGTCGGCATCCAGTTCGGCCAATGCTTTGTACCGAGTGCGGGCGGCTCCGACGCCGCGGGTGTGACTGTCGTGGACGGCGGGATTTATGCCGCCGGCGAAAGTGGCTGGCAGTCCGAGGGAGATAGCAGCCAACGCCCAACTATTTGGAAATACGACCCCAACCTCAACTTGGTATGGCGGGGCAAGGACTCTACCCTCAACGGCACCTTTAACGCGGTAACCGGAATGGCAAACGCGATTTACGCCGTAGGGTACGCTTATAACCCGAGCGTCACTGGAAGCGAGGACTTCCTGGTCGAAAAATATGACGAGAGCGGCAACCTGATCTGGCGAAAGACCTCAGGTGGATCCAATACGGACGAACTTACTGGAATCACCGCGGTGGGAAACAGGCTCTTCGCCGTGGGATACACCAAGAGTCAAGGATCGGGAGGCGCGGACGCGGCGATCCTGGAGATAGATCCAGCTACCGGCAACACTTTGACAACGACCCTTTTCGGCGGCGTCCAGGATGATAAGGCTAACGGAGCAGCCACCGATGGAACCGACCTGTACGTAATCGGCGAGTCGAGAAGCTTCGCGTCCGACGCCGGCAACGCGGTCGGTCAAAACGATGTAATGCTTCTGCACTACGGATTCGCGACGAATCCCGCACCGACGCCGACTGCTACTGCGACCAGCACGGCGACCGCGACGGCCACCGCAACTGCGACCGCAACCGCAACGCCGACCGCAACCGACACAGCGACCGCGACCGCTACAGCAACGGCAACTGCTACTGCCACTGCAACATCAACGGCGACGTCAACAGCGACCGCGACAGCGACTGCAACTGCCACGCCGACAGCGACACCGACGACCACGATTTCGGTGCCGCCTTCGCTCGCGATGGGCTCCGCGCCCGTCGGTGATACAGTCACCAAAAGTCTGACGGTCAAAAACACTGGCGCTAATTTACTGTTCGTCGGCAACGTGACGTCCAACGATTCTGAATTCGTCGCCACTGGCGCCACGACTTGCCCGCCAAGCGGACTGGCGCATTTGGCCACTTGCACGATCGCCATCGGCTTCACGCCGAACGCGCTTGGTGTGCGCAGTGGTATGCTCACCGTCACCGACAATACTGCGAACAATCCGCAGCACGTGGCGGTCAGCGGCACCGGCACCATCGACGCGACCGTCACGCCGATCAGTGTCTCTATCGCGGCCTCGAAGTTCGGAGTCAAAGTCGTGAAGGTCGTCACCGTCTCTAACAAGCAATCGAATGCAGTATCTCTGACTCGGAGCATCAGCGGTCCCAACGCCGCTGACTTCTCGATCACCGGAGGCACCTGTACGGCGACACTTGCTGCCAAGGCCTCTTGCTCCATCCAGGTAACCTTCTTGCCCGGAGCGCTGAGCAGTGAGTCTGCGACGCTGACAGTTGCAGACAGTCCCGACGCGGCCAGTCCTTACAATGTTGCGTTCATGGTGACAGGGACGATCCCCGAGAGTGTCGCCCCGCTGACGATCTCCTACGGCACGGTGTCTCAGTCATCCTCCAAGGCACTCCAGACAACGGTTACCAACAAATCGCCATTTACGGTTTCGGTGGCCAGCTTGATCGGCGGCGCCGATACGGCCGACTTCTCGATCGTCGGAGGATGCGGCCCGACTTTGGCGGGAAACTCGAGTTGCCCGATCGTCGTGCTCTTCAAACCGACCGCTTCCGGCGCACGCAGCGGATCACTCTCTGTCAGTGTCCCGCAGGATCCAAGCAGCCCGCACAATGTGAGCCTGACGGGAACCGGCATGTAGCCGGCCCATCTCGATAAACGAAAACCGCCGGAGCGAATCAATCGCTCCGGCGGTTCCAAACCGAGCGGCTTCAACAAGCGACCGCTCGCCGTGATCGCCGAAGTCGCGCCCGAATCTTCTCTCCGCGCCAGATAGCCGAAATAGACATCATCGCGCATCCGTGCGGATGATTCGCCCCTCGTGCCTGCGAAAGTGTCTGAGGTAGTCAGCCTGTCGAGCGACGCAAGCGAAAGCGGCAGATGTCGGATCACTTCGGTCGCACGGAATCCCGCCGTCGCTCCCCGCGGTTCACGAACATCGATCGAACTTACACATTTTGACTATCTAGACGCAGTGGATGATCACTCCGGCGCGTTCGGTCTATCCGGCTACCTCGCTGAGGTGTTTGGCGTTGTCCGCGTCTGCTTCGACTATCGAGCCAAAATCGAAGACGCCTTGAGGGCTGGCGCTGATTCTCTTGAGGCGAATTTTCACCTCAGCCGGAAGACCGGGCGCAGCGCGTCCCGCAACGCTTGGCTCCTTCGGGGCTCTAGACATTCGATCTCAGCAAGTCGCGGTGAATGTTCCGTGCATTCTTTGAGAATCCGTATTTATCCAAAGGGGAACCTACGCAGATCCAGTAACCTCTGTAACGGAGCCAAACCGGTCACGGGCGCGCGATATGGTAGATCGAAGGTCCAACAGCGGCAACTCTCCAAGGACAGCAGGAGCCGTGAACTCACCGCAGGCAGGCGAATGGTGTCAGCAGCCAATCTCGAACACACGAGGCCTTGCAATTCCGAGCGGCGGAACCCTTTCATCCGCTAATCACAGCGCGGCCAGAGGATTTACTTAGCGGCGCCTCTGGAGGCGGCGATAACTGGCGACCGCGACTTAGTTGAGGTGCGGCGGGGGGAGGTAAGGATGAATTGGGAAGAGAGCGAGGCGGCTGTTGAAAAATCCAAGCAAAAACGTTCGGCCTATCTACTGATGGTGTTCTTCGCGAATCACGCCGATGGCAACGGATATAGCAGATACGGCGTGCGTCGGCTTGCTCTTGAAAGCGCGAGCGCTGAAACGCCGGCAACGGTTGAAGTCGCAGTCGAGGGCGTCGAGACGTCGAATGCAACCTTGAGTGCGGGCAGAGGAGGCCGGTCATGAGCGAAAAGCGCGGTGGGCAACCCACGTTTAGAGACCACGGATCGGTGCGCGATTACCTGGTCCTCAGGATGGCGACCGATTTGCGACTGCAACGGTACAAAATTCGAGTCAGATATTTGACCGGTGAAAAGACCGACGCCAGCTACTTCGAAATCGAAGCCGACGGCAGTCGCTTTGCCGTCAGCGTTCCGCGTATCAAAGGCTCTGAAGGCGACGATGGCTAGCCGGGAGCGAGGGAGAGTGTTTCATGCGGGGCGGTGGTGGGATGGGCGTTTGAGCGGCGGGGGATTGGTCTGGGTCTTGGTCCTGTAAGGCCTCGATGAGGACTTCCCCCCTGGTTCGCGTTGAGCTTGGTTTGACTAGCCCATTCGCGGCAGCCAAAGCCGAATGCGGTCCGGCGACGTTCGCCGGGCATCGCGTTGCAGACGATACCGGCATGGCGTCGCGATGCAGGAGCACTAAGCCGAGTTAAGGGAGTCGCCTTCTTTTGAGCTGGTGGTGGAGGAGATGGGTACTGTGTCGATGAGACTGTCAGAAGTGCTGGACGGAGTAGGACGACCTATCGGCTATTTCCCAAAGTTGGCCAAATTCCTAGGCGGAGTCAAAGTCTACATTCTCTTTTGCCAGCTCTTCTATTGGTCTCAGCGCACGAACGGATCGGCCTGGTTTTTTAAATACGCTCTTTGGAGTCCAGACAATCTTGCGGAGCGCCTGAAAATCTCGGCCGAGATGGTCGAGTTGAGCAAAGGATTGGACGACCTCGAATGGGCGACAGGGCCCATGAGATAAGAATCGCCGACCTTCTAGAACATGGAAACATCGCAGCGGTCGATATAGAGAGAGAAATATATCGCGAACTGAGCAAACAGTTTCACGAAGAGGACGGCTCGGTCGAGATGATCGACGGTACGTTTGCATTGCTGCGCGGCAGGTTCAAACAGGCTGAGGATCTTGCGACGCAAGCGTTCCAGAAAGCCCAGCGATGGCAACATCCGAGAGCGCTCCTGTCTTATGCAGCTCAACTCACTATGGTCAGGTTTCATCAAGGACGGATTCGGGAAATGTTGCCACTGCTGGATCAATATGCAGCAACTTATCCCCGGATCGACTTGCTCCGGTGTGCACTCGCGCTCGCCAGTATCGAGAATGACAACGCTGAACAAGCTCGCCTTCACTTTGAGTACTTCGCGACCAATGATTTCGCGAGTCTGGAAAAGAACTGGAACTGGCTGGCCACAATAGTCGTCGCCAGCGAAGTTTGTGTCTTTTTGAAGGACGAAAGGCGCGCACCGCTTCTCTACCGCCTGCTTCTGCCATACGCGGCTCGAAACGTAACGTAATGTTAGGTTGGTACGAGGCCTGTTTCGGATCGGCGTCGCGAATATTGGGATCGCTGGCCGGCCTCCTGCGAAATTTCGACCACGCTGAGAAACACTTTATTGACGCTCTTACCACGAACGAGGGCATCGGCGCCCTACCTTGGATTGCACATAACCAGCGGGACTATGCTGCGATGCTGCTGGACCGTTCCGCGCCGGGGGACGAAGAGAAGGCGCTCGTATTGATCAAAGCGATGGCCACCAGCCGGGCACTCGCGCTCAGGGAAGTCGAGAGAGGCCTGACCAATCTACTCAAACGGTCGAACAAGGAAGACGAATCGACTGCTCTCCCTGTAGCCAACACTCCTGACTTTGGGAGTGGCCTGCACTCAACCGTAACACTGATGTTCTCCGACATCGTGGATTCGACGAAGTTGGTCGAAGCGCTCGGTGATCTTGAGGCGCAGGAATTGATGCACGAACACGACAGAGTCATTCGCGAGGCGCTTTCGCGCCACGGCGGACGCGAGGTCAAGACGCTGGGCGACGGTTTTATGATCGCCTTTGGCAGTGCACGGCAGGCCGTTCAATGCGCCATCGAGATCCAGCGGTCGATATCGCAGCTTAGTTCTCCGCAAGAGAGCGAACCGCTGCGTGTGCGCGTTGGATTGCATACCGGAGAGCCGCTGAACGACTCGGGTGATTTCTTCGGAAAAGCGGTTATCGTGGCCGCCAGAGTAAGCGCGCAGGCGGGTCCGGGCGAAATACTAGTTTCCGAGACAGTAAGGGACTTGACGGAGAACGCTGGCGACCTGCATTTCGATCGAGGGCGCGAGGTGCGTTTGAAAGGGTTTGATCGTGCGTACCGGCTGTTTCGACTGATTGTCAATGACGAGTGATCGAATCTGCGTAAGCGCAAGAAAGCACGGGAGTCTCTAAGGTCCAACCGCGTTGGTCTGACGGCAGCCGCACCTCAGCCTTGCTCGCTTCGGACGCGAACAGCTTCAGACTCCGCTCCGCTTCTTCGTACGGCACTCCTCCGCATCTGATGACACCGACGAATTCTGACACGCCCATCTGGCTTTGGGTCTCGCGCAACTCGCGGATGCATGTTCTTTCCTCTAAAAGCGCTTCGGCACGGGTGCACTCGCGCACGACAATGTCCGCGCCAGACATTCAGAGGTTGCGCTCTAAGCCGTGGTCCAGAGTCTTGCCGGATTTGTCCCTAGACTAAACCTCTCTTTCTTCTGGGCTGATGCCGTTGGCAATGGCGCGTTGCGTTCCAAGTAGTCAGGTCATTGAGTTATGCTGTTCGTAATACGCAGCTGATTCCGCGGGAAGCTGGTCCACTAGTCCTCCCACTGATAGAGGCCAGGCCAGAGGACCGACGGTTCCTCCGGCCTGGCTTGGTGCATCAATGGATGAAACTCACGTTGGCGGTGTTGAAGGTATTACCAAACCACGTGTTCCCGGTGAGAGTGTTCGCGTCGTACATGTCATCTATCGCATGGCCATACGCAGAACTGCCGAGAACGGTGTTGCCCTTGTTACCCAGATCGATAGCGATGCCGTAGGACGTCCCATAGTAGCCGTAGTAGGTATTTTGAACGTCGAGCTCGTTCGTCGAGCTAGGAACCGCACAAGCAATTCCATTTGGACCCGTTGTATCTGAACAGCCCAGGTACACGTCGGCCACAACGTTGTAGTAGGAAGCATTCGACCCCGCAAGCACATTGGCTGCCGAGCTCTTCACGTAGACACCATAGATGCCGTTTGAAGTCGTAGTGCTAGACAGAATCTTGTTCGCTTTCGAATTGATAAGTTCAATTCCGTAGGTACCGTTACTACTGGCCGAAGCTACTGAAATGTTCGCAGCAGTCACCGTGTTCAGCACCAACCCGGCTGACCCGTTGGAGCTGATCGACGGATTTGTAATTGAGCCCGCGTTTGAGGTGTTAACTACTATTCCGGACCCGGTGTTGCTCGAAGCATTGACAGAGGCCAGCACCGAGGTGTTCGAGCCTGTGACCGTTACACCATTCCCGCCATTGGAAGTGCTGGTGGCGGAGACTATCTTGCTCGATGCGGCGTTCATCAGTTTGATCCCGTCAGTGTTGTTGCTGTACGCATATGGCGATTCGAGCCGCACGCGCGCTTCGGCGAGAATTCCGACATTGAACCCGGTAACGTAGCCGGCCCCAACGATCGTTGCTCCGGCAGCAGTTGAGGTTACGTGGATTCCATTTCCAGTGCTGGTCGCGCCGGTGCCGGTGATCGAGCTGCCGTTGAGGTTCAGGTAGACGTTTGGCGCGGTTATCTGGACGCAGTCACCAGCGTCGGTCGTAGCTGTGAGGCTGACGGACGGCACGTTGTAACAGCCCGCTGCCGAGATAACGACTCCGCAAGTTGTGGGTGTCAGTGTGTGGATAGTGAGGCAGGCCGCGCGGCTATTAGATGCCGCAGCCAGGCATAGAGCCGATGCCATGAGCACCAGTCTCGCGACCCGCGCCGCCTTCGTAACCGAGTTAACCGAGTGTCGCATATTCCTTGTTTCCTCCCTCTATCGTTAAGTGACCTTGAACCCTCAATCTCTCTTCCGTTGACGTTGTCGGCCGAACTCGGCCTCCGACTCGCCGAATCTCGCCTGACCCCGCCGATGCTGCCGTAGCGGCGTTCACTCCGACTGAACAAGTTGTTCAGCCCTTTCACTTTTATTGCCCTAAGAGATGCGTAAGCGACGTTTTTGAGAAAAAACACCAGTGGTTTACACTGGTTTATTCTGGTGATACTGTTCTTTTCCTTTGTTTTACGGGTTGTGAGTTTCTCGGGCTCGCTTGGGGAATCCTGTGGCAGTTATTGTCCGTGGAGAGCGGTCGCCTAACGCTCATTCTGAAGGCGAACCTACAAGAGTGTTGTTCGTCCTGAACGGCGAGCATTGGATCCTCGGTTTCGAGGAGCAGACCTTTTCGCTTAGAACCTCCAAGGGTCTCGCCTATATTCATCAGTTGCTTCGGAATCCGCGTGAAGAAATTCACGCGCTCGATCTCCTGAGCGGCCCTGGCACTGAATTCATTCCCGAAAGCGCGACTGCCGCGACATCTTCGACGGACTCCGACCTGACCGTTGGACGCCTCGGTGATGCCGGGGAGATGCTCGATGGCAAGGCAAAACAGGATTACAAACGCAGGCTGGTCGAACTCAGGGAGAAGCTTGAGGATGCGAATGAACTGGGGAACGGCCAGCGCGCGGCAGAGATTGAGTCAGAAATAGATTTTCTTGCGCGTGAGATCTCGCGAGCTGTGGGATTGGGCGGCCGCGATCGCCGAGCAGGTTCGGCCGCGGAGCGCGCACGACTGAACGTTACACGCGCCATCAAGTCCGCGTTGCAGAGGATTTCGGAACATGATCAGCTTCTGTCAGAAATAATCGAGAGGTCGATCAAGACCGGAACGTACTGCAGTTATGAGGCCAACCATGCTCTAGCCATAGAGTGGCAACTTTCGACGGAAAACAGACCTAAATCCGTTGCAGTGGCGGCACCGCAGCCCCTATTTCAGCGAAGAGAGGCAGGGTTCACGGCGCTCGCCGGCCAAACAAAATTTGTTGGCAGGGAGTCGGAGCGTGCCATGCTGCTCCGCGTGCTTGAACGGGCGGCGAGCGGCCAAGAACGAATTGCCGTAGTCGCGGGACCTGCAGGAGTGGGCAAGACGAGGATCGCGACGGAAATTGGCGCCGAAGCTTCGGCCAGGGGATTCCTTACCCTCGCCGGCAATTGCTACGAGCGCGACGATGCCGTCCCGTTTATCCCAATAGTTGAGATTCTCGAGAGAACTCTTGGATGCGCTACGAGTCCGGAAGCACTCCGCCTGGCATTGGGAGACGACGCAGCAGAGATTGCACGACTGGTTCCAAAACTCCGCCGGACCTTTCATGACATCCCGTCTCCTCTCGAAACTTCGCCCGAGCAATCACGGCGCGTTATGTTCGATGCAGTGGCGGATTTTCTGATCCGGGCAGCTTCCGACACTCCTCTTCTTCTTCTGATGGAGGATCTTCATTGGGCAGATGATGGGACCATGTCGCTCATCACGCATATTGCCCGTTCTGCGTCCAAGCTTCCTGTCCTCATCATAGGCACGTTTCGGGACAGCGAACTTTCGCCGACCGGACCGCTAGCAAAATCGTTGGACGATTTAACGCGACTCCATTTGGTCGAGCGCATAAACCTCAGTGGCCTCCCCCCAGCTGCCGTATCTGACATGATTGAAACTCTGAGCGGGCAAGAGCCGCCGCCCTCGCTGGTGGATGCAATTTACAGTGGAACGGAAGGGAACCCATTTTTCATTGAGGAACTGTACAGGCACTTAAACGAGCGCGGGCGTCTCTCAGATTCGAGTGGGGCTCTCCGTCGGGCACTCAAGCTCGACGCGTTAGACGTGCCCGAAAATCTGCGTCTGATGATCGGTAGGCGCCTCGCAAAGCTCGCTGACCAAACGCGAAAGATGCTAAGCACTGCCGCAATCATAGGCCGATCATTCACCTTCGGTCTGCTCGAGGCTTCGACTAGCGTAGAGACGGATGCGCTCCTCGAAGGCATCGAAGAAGCGGAAAGGGCAGGAATTGTTTCTTCGACCCTGGAATATCCCGAGTCTTTGTTTCGCTTTTCGCATGAGTTGATTGGCCATGCTGTTGTAAGCGAAATTTCCGCCCCGCGGCGACAGCGTATTCATCTGAACGTGGCCGAAGCTATCGAGCGCATTTTCGATGGTGCTCTCGAAGAACATGCGCATGATCTCGCGCACCATCTTTGGCATGCTGGGTCGACTGCGAACGCGAGCAAGACCATCAAATATCTTGCAGTGGCTGCCAATCAGGCGCTCGCGCAAAGCGCCTACGATGCTGCACTTCGGCACATCCAAAATGCGCTCCGCCTGCTGGCAACCTTACCTCCGTCGAGCGAGCACGCACGTCAGGAACTAGGTCTTCGAATCGATCATGGAGTGGCGCTACTGGCTGTTGAGGGATGGTACGTTCCGGAAGTAGGGAATACCTACAGGCGTGCGCGTGAATTGTGCCAGAAGCTCGGCTTAGTCGGTGAGGTTAGCCTGTTTTCGGTAGTTTTTGGTTTGTGGATGCATCACCTGGTACGCGGGGAGCATCGCGATGCGCGCTACTTCGCGGAAGAATGCCGGCAACTGGCAAATCAGCTCGAAGACGACAAGCTCACGCTCCATTCGCTATGGGCCTTGGGATGTAGCCAACACTTCATGGGCGAACTGATCGAAGCTCACGAGACCCATGACATCGCGATTCGGCAACAAAATTCCGCGATCGACGTGGGTCTGTTTACGTTCGGCCAGGATCCTTTGATGAGTTGCCTATACTATGACGCGGTCACGTTATGGATTCTTGGAGATCTTGAGCGGTCGCGCGAGCGGAATAGGGAAGCAGACAGGTTGGCACGAAGGCTACAACACCCGTTCACGTTGGTCTGGTATCTCGTGAATGATGCGATGTTCTGTCAACTTCGACGAGACTACTTGACCGCAGATGCCCGGGCGGCCGAGGCGATTCCACTCTGCGAGGAAAACGGCTTCGCGCACAACTTGACCATCGTACGCGGTCTGCAGGCCATGAGTCTGATGGCCCAAGGAAAGATGCAGGTGCCGCCGGCAGCTGTTGGTACGGAACAGGCCTTGGCTCCAATCGGACATGAGCTGTTTCAACCTTGGGTTAGAGGCGCCATGGCAGAAGCCGTTGCACAACAGGGAAATCGTTCGCTGGCGCTCGCACTGCTCGAACAAGCACTCGGACTCGTCGATCGAATTGGTGAACGTTTTTTCGAGGCAGAACTCCATCGGCTGAAGGGCGAGATAATCTTGCTCGACGGAACCGGCGAGACAGCAAACGGAGAGGCGCGCGCCGAAAGAAGTTTTCGCGATGCGATAGCAATCGCTCATCGTCAAAAGGCGCAGTCATTTCACTTGCGCGCGGCAACCAGTCTGGTTCGTCTCCAGATGAAAAAGGAGCTGCGGGTTGAGGCCGTAAAAACGCTTCGCGAAGTATACGACTCAATCAACAGGGGAATTGAGAGTATTGACCTCGCCGAGGCACGAAACCTACTGCTCGCGGTTGACTGACTAGTAGTAGTCGTTGAGATCGGCCTTCCCCACGCGCTTCATCACCCCAATAGCCGGTTTGCGATGAAAGCAGTGGTTTTAGGCGCGACTGGACACATCGGCAACGCGGTGGTCCGCGCGCTGCTCGATCGAGGAGTCGAAGTCACCGCAACCAGCCGCAAGAGCGCGCCGGGCTACAATCTAGCTGGCCTGCCAGTGACTTTCGCGTGCGGGGACAGCACAGTTCCTGGCCAATTGGATGCGTGGATCACCGGCCAGGACATTGTGGTCGATGCCGCGGCGCCGTATCCGCTGAGCGTAATGCGAGAAGCGCACGCCCCCAACGTCGATCCCGTTTCGGATGCAGTAAGACGCACACATGATCTGCTCGGGGCAGTTCTCAAGCACGACGCCCGCTTGGCTTCGATAGGATCGTTTGCGACGATCGCGTCGCGGCGCAGAGGATTCGATGTGCTGCAATACGAGATGATACGAGGTGCGCATCCTTACTTCGCAGTAAAAGAGGCGATCGAGTCCGAGACTCTTGACGCTGCGCGCAACGGGGTCAAGGCGGTATTGATAAGTCCCACCATGTGCATCGGTCCATGGGATATGCGAGATCGCGAATTCTGCATAATGCCGCGCTTGCTCACTGGTGAAGTCCCGGCCATGACGAATCAAATTCTCAATCTTATAGACGTTCGCGATGTAGCTAACGCGGCAATTGCGGCGCTCGAGGCTGAGAAATTCGGCGAGCCAATACCGCTGAGCGGACATAACATTTCGGTCGACATGCTGTTTTCATGGGTCTGCGAGATCGGAGGAGTCCAGCCGCCTCGCACTCATGTCTCGGCGAGTCTGGCGATTGCCGGTAGCTATTTGACAGAGCTTGCTCTGACCTTGCTCGGACAGCGCACGCCCTTGCCCTCGATATTTCTTATGCTGGCCAATGCTATAGATTGTCCAGCGCCAGATCGACTGCAAGTCGATCTCGGCATCTCACCGCGCCCGCTGTACGAGACTATCCTCGATGCACTCGCCTGGTATCGGTCGATCGGATACTGCTAGCTGCGTAGGTATCGCCAGAACTTCCACTTCCCGGCTTTGCTGATGTCATCTGGATCTTCCGGTTCCTCCTCATCGTCAGGAACTTCCGGTTCCTCCCAATTCGCTTTGGACTCCCAATACCAGTCCTGGTTCGTCGAGGCATCTTCCTCTCCTGTCCATCCGGTGTGGCCGATCTTAAAATACTCTCCGGCTGAATCGCGTCGAATTCGGAATGGCGGTAGGCAGTCAGGCACGGAGTGAATAACCTTCTTTGGCGCTCTCTGAGGAAACGGGACCTCTTCTGATTTGGGGCGAGCGGGCGGCCAGATCCAATCCTCGTTAAGAAGACTCTCAATAGCCGTTTGCGGCGAAATGTTTTCAACTGCAGCGGCCAGACCTTCAGCTGTACAGCGGTTCGAACTGAGCTTCACGCGGCCCGACTTTTCGAACGCGTCAACTATTTTCGTCAAATCACCGACTTGGAATGAATCCACGAACGCTATCCAGGAATGGTCGGCGACGCTGGCAGAAGTCAGACGTGGAACGCGACTGCGAAAGTTCCACTCCTTCAACATGCTTTCAAATGAGTCGTCGCCGATTTGCTGCATGATCTGCAGTAGCTCCGCCGCCAGTTGGCCCCGGATCCATTCTTCGGCGACAACTTTCGCCGACCGCTGCTTACTCTCTTCTTTCAATCGTTTGAAAAGGTCCGGGCCGTACGGCAGCCGCAGGGCGGCGGTTTCATCAGTCTCCTTGTCTGGAACTCCTTTACAACATTTGTTCGTGTGCCAAGGTTCCTCGGTTCCCGCGCGCAGGCAAAGATTCTCGCTCTTCTTGCCGGACATGCCCACCTTTATCCAGAACGGCCGGGTTGGTTCGATATAGTCCGTCGCTATGTCGCCTACTTCAGGATCCCATTCAACACCTGTCGATTTAACCACGAGACCGAGCTTATCTACTATTGGGAGAGTATCGTATTTGGGTATCGAGACATGAAGAGGATGTAAGAACTCTCCAATTTCGTACAAGCATTCAATGGACCTATCGTGTCGGACGAGTGCCTGAAAGCATGCTTTCAAGAGATTGCCGGCATCCATGAACTGCTTTAGAGCGACGCTACAAATAGGGCTGTCGCTAAAGAGAACTGACAAAATTGCGGATCTAGCCTCGTCCAGATCGTCGCCGTCGTTCACAATAGACTCGGCGACCTTGGACCGATAGTCCAGGAGAAGTGCATGGCCCCATGTAAGAAGTTGATCGTCTTCATGCGCGGAGCTCGCTGGGAGCTGACCTCTTCCTATCTCCAATACCATCCGCTCTGAGACCTCAGCTCCGATATAGTTCGAAGGCAGAAGGTTGGTCCAAATCTCAAGCACAGGCTGAAAGAGCGTTTCAGGGCTCTTGACAAAATCCAACCAGGTACTCGGCGGGCTACTTATACGACTTAACAATGTCGGACGACCGTAAACCTCGCGATCAGTAATAGCCGAAACTTGACTGCCCACAAAGGTGTAAGCGGGGAGGAGTGCGAGGCCGAATGGTTGTCCGTTTTTCTTTACTTTGACGGGAATTACAATTGCTACCTCTCGATCTGCCGCAAGACCAGCGGCATTTAAACTGGCGGTTAACCTATCATATGTTGCCGCTAGTAAATAAACATGTCGGCCCCATGGTTCGAAAGTAAAGGGGATATCTTCCTGGCCTTTGACCTTGAGATAGGTCTTACAGTAGATAGCCAGAGCGGCTTCATCTGCAATCATCGGAAGGACGCGGATCGTGAGTTCGGGAAAGGTGAATGGTCCCGCGATTTCCTGCAGAGCGCCACTTCCGAGAGGGACGTACGGAATTCCGAGGTGCGCTGGATCCGGGGGTGGCGGTTTCGGGCAGGCGACATCTTCGGACCAGCCGGAGCATCGGCTGCGCCAACATAGGGTGTCGCCCTGACCATAGCTCAGATCTGCGTTCATCCAAAAAGGAAACTGCGGTTCGAGTAACGCTGCATCTCTGTCATTAACAGACATTTGCCCGGCGACTTCCAATCCGAGAGTCTCGACAATCGGCTGCATCGCGAGATGAAATAGACGGAGAAGATAACGCCCCGAAGGTGGATCGCCTGCTTTGACGTCCAGCAACAGACCGGCGTCATTGATTCTCTCTAACGTCATCTTCGAGAGCGTGATCGCTTGATAGCATGCAGTATTAGGTTCCTGTGCATCGCGGAACTGTTTGAGGTTAATTACATTGCCGGTGTACCCAATGTGCTGAGGGTAAAGCGCGTTTCGCCGATCACCAGTCAAACCGGGCGCTATCGTCCGAAGGTACTCAAATCCCATATCGCTCGCAGCTTGGAGATAGCCCAAATCACTGATTTCGCGAGCACGAGAGTTTCCTAGATCGCCTAGCGAACGAACAGCATCCGATAGAAACGACGTCGAACCCGCCAACGCGTTGGTACCAGCGGTAAAGAAATCGCTGCTCGAGCGGCGCAGCGATTGAAATGGGCCGGCTTCGCGCACCACATCAAGAAAGGGCACCAATTCGTCGCTCTTTCGCATTTGCGGAGATCCTGGAACCTCGAGATGCAAGCTGATTATCGGAGTCATCTTTAGGGGATCCAGCTGAGGAGCGAGGCGATCCATTCTCATTGCGATTTTTGGCCACCCATAAACCTCGCGGCCATTTCTCACCGAGAGCGTGTTATCCGCAAAAATGAAAGGCGTAATCGTCGCGAAATCCATGAAGACAATCTCGTTGCCGTGTCTGCGGTAGCGTTCCAGGGGGATCGTAAAGCACAATTCTTTTGCACCGAACCAGCCTTCGTTTTGCCATTCAATAGCCATCCGGCCATAGTCGATGATTTGCAGCAGGACGTATGGCAGCGCCGGCCGGAAGAAGTAGGGCGGACGGTCATTGTCATACATGAAATTAAGGTAAAGGTCGCAGAACGCGGTTAGTCGGGCCATGCTGGCCACTAAAGGATAGATCTGAAAACTAACGTCAGACAGGACCATCTCGACGTTGGCCCCAGGGATAGCCATTACGGGCAGCGCATGATCCACTGCTGTCGGCAGGTATGTAGGCAGGTTGGTTGTGTTCACGCCGGATGTTCCCCTGGGCGAAGTTTGGCGAACCGAAGTTCAGACGCTGGACCGAGCCGGTCTCAGTTACGTTCCATGACCCAGGTCACCATTTCTGCGAGAAACTGCTTGTCGCGGGAGTTGGGCAAGCCGGCCGCGAGCTCCGAGAATTCATCCAGCGCTGCTGCGGCCAATCCCTGTGCGATCTGGCGTGCGTACTCGACACACCCATACTTGTCCATTAACTGCCGAATCCAGATGACATCGCATGGGCCGCGTCGTTCGCGCGGTAGCGACATCAGGTTGGACAATTTGCTGCGTTCATCGACGCTTGATTCGCGGAAGGCGCGAATTAGCATCAGCGTGCGTTTGCCCTCCCAGATGTCGCCGTTGAGTTCTTTGCCGTACGATGGATCTGAGGCGAGGTTGAGCAAATCGTCCTGAATCTGGAAGGTTGCGCCGAGCAGAAAGGCGAACGGTCCGAAAGCATCCAGATCTGCCGTATCATTGGAACCAATCAATGCGCCGACTCGAATCGGATAAATCGTCGAGAGCCAGCAAGTCTTCTTCAGCACCATCTCAAGGTAGTCTTCATCCTCCAGCGAAGTGGTGTTGTCCCTGCGCCATCCCAGCTCGAGCGCCTGTCCTTCAGCGCATCGATGCGCCATTCGTTCGGTCTCTTCGATAATGCGCAGTGTGAGATGATCGCCGATCACTTCGCGATTCTGAATCAGCGGCCCCAAGCTCATGAGCGACAACATATCGCCAGCATTCAAGGCGAGTGGAACCCCATGGAGCATGTGCAGTGTGGGCCGTCCACGACGCTCTTCGCTTTCATCCTGGATGTCATCGTGAATCAGCAGCGCGTTATGCAACAATTCGATCGACGCCGCGGTGAGCAACGCGTCTTCGAGCCGGGCGCCAAACGCGCGTGCAGTCGCGATGCATAGGCTGGGACGCATCATCTTGCCGCCGCGTTCAGGATAGTCAGCGACTAGATCGTAGAGATATCGCCGCGGCTCGCGTGCTGGAAGGTAGTGACGAACCGCTGCGCGGGTGAGTTCCCCGTATTCAAGCAGCATGTCCGAAACCAGCGTCGACGTCATGCGGTCAAGACTTGCAGAGCCGTTGCGTGCCGATCGTCACCAAAGACAGAGCGTGAGCGATCCGCGACAGTGGCCACTAGTGTCGCTAACCTCCGCTACGTACTGGTTGTTTGGAGCAGTAGCCGGATCGGGCAGAATGATGGTCAAGGTCGGCGTTTTGTCTGTTGCTCCGGCAGCCGCAGGCTCGAAATGAGCGACGTTGGCTAGTGTCTTACTCGAGTCAAAAGTGGTCAGAGGCAAGTCCTTGGGATCCAACGTTGCAAGGTTAGTGTGAGGCACAAGTTTAAGGAACACCTCGCTGACCCTCTTGCCGGTCAAATTAATCGGAACGTAGGTGCACAAATACATTTCTGTGGGTTTGAATGGAGAGTTCCATTCCCCGAAGTAGCCCGGTCCGCATCCACCGTATCCGCCCTGGCCACCGTATCCACCAGCGCCATACATACAGTTCAGCATTTCCATCATAATCGACGCCATTCCGCCGTAGCTGGAAATCGCAGTGTTTACCAGTCGCTGCAAACCATCAGTCATGCCGCCCGGATATGCTGCGTTTCCATAGGGACCATGAGGGCCGGAGGGCCCAGCCGAGGGACGTTGGCCCTGCGCCATGAACCGGTTGACGACACGATATGCACTGTCGACTCCAGCTGGGCGAAAGCCGGGCCCGTTTTGACCCGGCGACGCAGGTCCGCTCTGCCCCGTGAATGACGGGTTCTGTGCGCCCGGATTGGTGTGGTACGGGCGATAGAGATTCGAAAAATGCCGCGTCGGCGCAAACCGGGGAGGATCGTCTCTGCGGAAGCGTGAGTAGTCGCTCATGGTATTGACCTGTGGGTTACCGCTGCTTCGTGCGGGGTTAGCTGTTTCGCTGCCTTCGTCATGGATGATCGTAAGCGATAATATCTTCCAGGCGCGGGAAAGACGAGATCGCGTGAGCCGCCAACTTGCCGGACATCACCGCCGCCTCGACACATCCCACGTCAAATCCGCAACTAGTCCAATCGCCGGCTATCGTCAAGTTGTCGTAAGTATTGTCGAGAGGAGAGATTCTGTAGCGCGTAGTTCCAGGTAGCGACAGGATGTAGCGCTCCGATGGATCGACGTTCGCGATCCAGTACTGCGTATCGAACCGCGACACGTCGGCTTGCGACGGCGGCGTTGCACTCTTCTGACAGGGATCTTTCAACAACTCCCAACGAAAGTCTCCGTTCTCACAGCTAGCTTTGGGCCAAAGCTGACGAATGTTGGAATTCAGAAACCGTATGGCATTCATTCGTACATCGCGTCGACGCGCAGATGCATAGCTGTCACTCCCGTAGACTTCTTTTACACCGGCCTCGGACATGACGCTTACAAAGTATGCGATCGCACGCGGCTCGGTCGTCGACCATGTCTCCTGTCCAATCAGGTGGCCCATGTCGGCCCATGTATCGAACGGCTGAGCAAAGCCCGCCAGACATACGGGAGGGAATTCCCATCCCAGTGCGCGCATGTCTTCGCGCATCCAAATCTGGAATGCTTGCGTCGCGACAGTTTTTACTTGGGCCACCATGTCGCGCCATCGTTGATCGCGTTTGAGTATGTCCTTGCAGGTGTAAGGTACCGCGCCGAGGCCGAGGCCGAAGACAACTACATCGAAGTCTACACCGACCTGGAGCGTCCTGGCGGCGACGTTGCTCGACTTCCAATTTGACTCGAAGTCCCATTTCTCCCGTTCCAGCTGCTCGCCGTCCACCAGTTGACAAAAGTCTGGCTTTGACGGCCAACATGGAAGGCCTCGAATCTCAACCAGAGGTTGGTACTCCGCCCCTCCCTTTATCTGCGCCTGAACATCAAACTCCAGCGCTTCGACGTACGGCCTTTCGCTCGGTAGTTGTTTGCCAGGGTCAATCAGTTTCAAGTTGGTGAGCTTGTGAAAGAACTTGAAAGAGACGCCGCGGTTTTTAAGCACCTGATACAAGGGCGCAAAGACAATGTCTCCCATTCCTGCGTTCATTTTCCAAAAGAGCGATCCGCGTGCGGAGAAGAGCATGCGCAGTGTCCCACGAAGACCCACTCCGGCCGCATGACGGGGCCGGTTGTAGTCGCCGTCTTCATATGCGAATGCGAGGTCATATGCTCCACGAAGTAGCGCCGAGTTGAGCGAGCGCTCAGAGGCACCGTTCAACCTCAACCATTCGCGAACATCATAGTCGTTAATCGCGTCGAATCCGCGCGGATCCGTGATCAGCCCGAATCGCAACACACCCAGCATCGACGATAGCGCCAAATCAATGACTACCCAGCACCAATTTAATTCAGGATCGTCACCTACAAGGAGCTCGAGTTGACGACGCGAGCTGGCTGCTGCAGTTTCCACCAACTTAGCTATCAAGTTGTCGGGATATAGCGCTAGGGACCGGAAGGCCATCTCTAGCAAGCCTGCGGCTTCCGCGAGACCCGCAACGGTGGCTAGCACTCCGAATTTGAGCAGTCGTGTAAGGCCGTTAGTGATTTCTTCGGCCGGTCTATTCGGCGAATCACTCCCCCACGCACGACCTGAGTCAGAACGGGCTTCAGCGGACCGGCGGCTTTGAATGGTTAACAGCAAGGTGCGCACGAGGCCTGCTGCGCGGACCAGATAGGAAGTGACCGTGAAGGGATTTGTGTCGGTTAAGGGATCTCCCGGTAAGCCGTTACCCGGGGGGAAGTAAGACATGAAGCTAAGCCATGAATCTTGCGAGTCAGGCTGGGCTACGGCAAGGAACGGCGCCGGCGAGAAGGCATCCCTCCAGTCCGCGATCCTGTGTTTGCGGGGATCCCTATTCAGTTCCGCATAACATTCGCGCACCATCCTGAACGCGTTCTCATACGAGCCCATCCAGATGTGTAGGCCGTGCTCCTCGATCCGATCCGAAGGTCCCCGGCCCGAGGCGCCCTTCCCTCCGAGGCGCCAACCAATCTGATAGACAGTTATCTGATACTTTCCCTGATGCTCGGGCCGGCTAAGCTCGAAGGCTGCTGCGATGGAGGCGCATCCACCTCCAATAATTGCGACCTTTACTGAGTCTGATGCCACCGGCACGCCCCCGTTTCAACCAGAATTCATCGAGCCGTGAAACAATCCAATAGTGCTTCGATTACGTCAAGCCTCGGAGATCGTTACCGATGGCCTGAGCCCACCGTGTGGATAAGAGATACTGTGCATCATCGGCGCTTGTGCTGAATCGGCGAATAGAGTCGAAACCGGGGCGGCGTTTACCGGAGCACCGCATCTATGACTAGAGTCGGCCGTCGAGCGGTGTCAACGCTGGTGGTATCAGTTCGTATCGATGATGATTGCTGATCGCTCGTCGATGAAGTCAGTGAGCCAATGTTGCAGATTGCACCGCTCGAGGACGAGCAACTCCAAGTCTGTCTGACGCCGGTCCAGACGAAGCTTAAATCGATAAGAATCTCTTGAGAGGCGTAGTCGATACAAACAGGCCAGCAGTCGCGACAATCATTGCCGTCAGAACGTTCGCATGGCTCGGGACTGAATTCTCTTCGCTCTCCCCGAGTGGAAATTCACTACTCGGTTTCAAGATTCAACGAAAATTCGGGAGTAATGGGTTTATTGCTAGGCCGCCGATCTCAGCAACAGGTGAATTTGCAGGAGTTCCAAACATCAGCTCGGCGTTGTTCTCGATCGCATCGCGAACGGGTTCCAGGTTGAGTCGAGCGTACACTTGGGTCGTGCTTACGTTGGTGCGCAGGGCTCGACCAATTAGGGGAAGGCTGTGGCCCTGGGCGGCGAGCCAGCTCCCCAGGGTCCGGCGCAGGTCATGGATCCTCGCGTCCGGTGCGCCGGCTCGTTTCCGGACCCGCCGCCAGACCTTGGCCACTTCCGTCAAATGTCCGCTTGTCCGAGCCCCGGGAAAAACATAGTCCGGGCCGCGCGGCAGCGCTTTCAAGATTTCCATTGCCGCAGTCGGCAACGGGAGCAAGTGTGGCCGTCCCGCTTTCGTCACGGGGATGCGCCACTGCCTTCTTTCGAAGTCGAGGTCGACCCAGCGCGCAGATAGGAGTTCGCCCTTGCGCGTACCGAGCATCAGGCTAAGCGGGAAATACGCGCGCCAATGCGGATTCGGCTCGTCTACCAAAGCTGCGTTAACCTGGCGTAACTCCTCGGGAGAGAGGAAGCGGTCGCGCTTTTCTTCGCGGTAAAACTTTATGCGCGCCGCCAGATTGGTCCCGTCGAGATGGCCCCAATCACGCGCGAGATTGAACATACTACGCAAAAGAGCGACGGCTCGGTTCGCGCGTAGCGACCGTTCTCTTTGCCGAGGTGTTGATGCAGGCGGAATACCTCATCTGTTGTGATCTCCTTAAGGGGCCTGCAGAGCCATTTCGCGAAGTACACTTCGATCATTCGCTGGTCGCCTCTCCAGGTTCGCTTGTGCGCCTTCGCGTATTCCTCGATATAGACTTCCGCGAGGTCGCCAAAAGTTATGACATCCCGCTCGGCGATTTTTTCCTGCGCCGGGTCCCGCCCGCCGGCAACCGCGGCCTTCAGTCGCAGAGCCGCTTGTCGGGCGACTGCGACGTTCAGTGCAGGATAGGGGCCGATCGTGATGCGCCGCACGCGACCGTGGATGCGCCCTTCGTAGACGAAGGACTTCGCGCCAGACGCGGTGATACGGAGTGCGAAGCCCCGCAGTTTATCGTCGCGGAGGAACTTCTGACCGAGCTCTGGAGGACTGAGTTGGTCGACACTCGATTTGGGGTGATGCTGGCCATGTAGACACCTCACGTAGACAGTCGTTCGAAGCAACCCACTACAATCAGTAATTAATCAGAGAGCCAGCCCGATCGGGCCCTCTTGTAGACGCAGTGTAGACAGAATAGGCCGTAGACAAGGATATTTGGAAGAGTTCGGTAGTAGGGCGCGAAGAAATTCTTCAACCAAATCGGGCACTAAAGGGTTTTTGAGTAGCTCGTTGTAGAGCCCAAATTGGTTTTCGTAATCAGCAGGTCGCCGGTTCGAATCCGGCGGGTGGCTCCAATGAAATCACGCATCGATCAGAACGAGCTCCCGACTGTGGCGTTCGGACAATTTCATCCGGTCGCTTCGAATGACTCCACGGAGGAGCATGCGAAGAATCCACGCATCACATTGCGATTCCAGATAGCGATTCCAGTGGAAGATGCCGTCACGCTGTTGACCTGGTCCTGCGCATATTGGATGTTTCGTTCCGTCGCGCGGCGCGAAAACGCCGGCCGCGCCAGGAGATGCCTTGCCCGAACGAGATCCGATCAGAGTCGCTGTTATTGGCGGAGGATGCGCTTCGATTGCGGCGGCTTTCGAGCTGAGCAGGCCCGAACATAAAGGCAAGTACCAGGTAACCATCTATCAACTTGGCTGGCGCCTCGGCGGGAAGGGAGCGTCGGGCCGCGGTCCGGCCGATAGAATCGAAGAGCACGGCCTCCATCTATGGATGGGATCCTATGAGAATGCCTTTCGCTTGATCCGCGAGTGCTATACGGAACTCAAGCGGGATCGGCGCAAGTGCAGGATCGCAGATTGGCGCGATGCATTCTCCCCGGCACCCTTCATAGGACTGACTGAGCGAGCGCGCGATGGCTCTTACTGGAACTTCCTTTCGTACTTTCCACCGGGCGACGGCCTGCCCGGGGATCCTATCGATGAGAACGATCCTTTCACTGTAACGTTCTACCTGGCACGCACCGCTAGCGTATTGCGGACGCTGCTGCTTGCAGTGCAGGCGGGGCGTAGCCGCCGAACGCCAGCGGACGCTCAGAGTGAAACTTCGGATGCGATAGGTGGAAACCAGCAAGGAGTGAATACAAGTGAAGCATCGCCCGAGCCTTCGCGACGTTTCGCGCGGCTGCTAGGTCTCGGCTGGATTGCAACGACGGCAGGTCTTATTGAAGCGGTCGAGATGCTCGAGATCGTGTTTGCGCCGGGTTCGATTTACCCGGTCGCCGGCATTGTGCAACTGCTTGAAGTGATCGCGGCGAGTGCCCGCAGTCAACTCGAGGCTGTTGTAGCGAACGACCCTGAGTTGGTGGTGCTATGGCAAGGTATCGACCTGGCGATGGCATCGATGCGGGGAATTCTTCGCTTCGGGCTGATCTCGGATCCGCGCGGCTTCGACGCTATTAACGACTATGACTTTCGCGAATGGCTGCGAATCAATGGCGCCTCGGAGCGGTCGCTGCAGTCACCTATAATCCGCGGCGCCTATGACCTGGTGTTCGCGTACGAAGATGGCGACTACGCGCGGCCACGCCACGGCGCCGGAGTTGCACTGCGCGGTGCATTGCGGATGCTGTTCAGCTCTCGCGGCGCGATCTTCTGGAAGATGAACGCCAGCATGGGCGATACCGTCTTTGCGCCGATGTACCAGGTGCTTCGGCAGCGCGGAGTCACTTTCAAATTTTTCCATCGCCTGGAAAAAGTAAGACTGGCGGATGCCTCTCAGCTGAAAAAGGGTGAATGCGCCTACGTCAAGGCTCTGGAATTCGACGTCCAGGCAAAGGTCAAAGGCGGAAAGGCTTACGAACCATTGATCGATGTTAGAGGCCTGCCATGTTGGCCTTCCGAGCCGGACTGGTCACAACTTATCGATGGAAGTCGGCTCGAGCGCGAAGAGTGGGACTTCGAGTCGCATTGGGACAAGAGAAAAGCCGATACCAGGACCTTGAACGTAGTCGACGATTTCGATTTCGTCGTGCTGGGTGTAGGCCTGGGCGCTATCCCATACGTATGCGAGGACCTGATACATCGAGATCAGCGCTGGCGCGATATGGTTGCGAATCTCAAAACCGTCAATACCCAGGCTTTTCAAATCTGGCTCCGCGAAGACATGGAGCATTTAGGATGGACCGACCCTCCACTGGCGTTGTCGGCGTTCGTTCAGCCTTTCGAGACGTGGGCCGACATGAGCCACCTGATAGGCGAAGAGAGATGGAAGGTCAGTCCGGGAGCGATCGCGTACTTCTGCAGCGCGCTGCAAGATGAGCTTTCGCCGCAAGAACTCAGGGATGCCAGTTATCCCAGGCGCCGACGAATGGAAGTTCGCAAGAACGCAATCCGTTATCTTAACAATGACATCGCTAAGTTGTGGCCGAATGCGGCAAGGCGTCCAGGCGACTTCAAGTGGGATTTGCTGGTAGATCCGGCAGAACAAGCGACCAGCCGGAAAGCGCGGCGTGGCAATGAAGCTAGCTTCGATTCCCAGTACTGGCGGGCGAATGTGAACCCGACTGAGCGATACGTCCTCTCGCTGCCGGGCACTCAGAAGTACCGCATCTCGCCCCTTGACAACACCTATGACAATTTGACAATTGCCGGTGACTGGACGACTTGTGGCTTGGATGCTGGGTGCGTCGAAGCGGCGGTCATTTCAGGCAGACTGGCGGCGCATGCGATTTCATCTTCGCCCGCCCTTGAAGATATAGTCGCGTACGACCATCCTTAGGGCCCGCGGGGGGAACATGAGCGAGCGCAAACGACTTCATCGCAACGAGCCGGCGAGAACCGCCCCTGTTCGCGAGTTTTCGAAACTATACCATCGGCAGGATTCCCTGAACGGGGCCACTAAGACAAGGCCGGCCCAGACCGATGCGCCGCGCAAAGTCCGCAGCGCCGGTCCATTGGCGGACGGCGTCGCGCTGGCCTATAGCGTAATCGAAAAATATATCGCCGAAGGACGACGAGCGGCCGAAGGAATCAGCAATCATACCTATACCACTCGCGCGACGACCGACAACCTGCAAGGCATTCTCGAGCGGGTACTGCGGTTCCAGGCGGAAGTTCTTCCGCTATGGATCGAAACGCTCGCGACTGTGGTGAAGGCCGACTCTGCTGGAAACAGTAGCTGGCCCCACACCAACGGCGGGCAGAGTGCAGAACCGACGACAGCATCGATCGAAGTAGTCTCGCAACGCCCGGTTGAGGTGTCTGTCGAAATTCGGCCCAACTCAGAACCTCACTCGCTCGTCGCACTCGGCTTGAACGCCGTCGACTCGAAGAAACCCGCTTTGACGGGTATAAGTATCGTGCCCGGCGAATCTCCGGGAAAGATTAAATTGTGTATCCGGATACCCAAGCGTCAGCCGTCGGGAACCTACTCCGGAGTGATCGTAAATCGTGAGAGCGGCGAGACTCGCGGAACCCTAAGCATTCGAATCGTGGACCAATCATAGAACCACGTTAGGGCTATGAGCGGCACTACTTCTCCCCTGGTTCCAGCGATGCTGCGCGAGTACGGAGAACTCACTCGAGCGGCGTTGACAGAGTACCTGCCCTCGAGAGAACCGCGCCGCTACCTATACGACCTGCTTAGCGACTATCCGCAGCGTGGTGGCAAAATGATGCGTCCCAGTATGTGTATCGCGGCCGCGCGTCTGTACGGCGCACCGCTCGAAGATGCAATGCGCACCGCGGTCGCGATCGAGCTGCTGCACAACGCTCTTTTGATCCACGACGATATCGAAGACGGCAGCGAGCAGCGCCGCGGCCGTCCCACGCTGCATGTGCTGCATGGCGTTCCGCTCGCGCTCAACGCCGGCGACACACTTACACTGATGAGCTTCCGGCCACTTATCGACAATCGCAACCGAATCGGCGAGCGACTAACGCTTAGGGTTATCGAGGAGACCGAGCGGATGGCGCGTGAGTGTGCCGAAGGCCAGGCGATGGAACTCGGGTGGCGCCGATATAACATGACGGAAATCGGCGACGAGGATTACCTCGAGATGGTTCTCAAGAAAACCTGCTGGCTTGCGACAATTTATCCGGTGCGTGTCGGCGCGTTGATCGGGAGCCGCGACTCGGTCGATTTGGATCCGTTCGTGCGCTACGGCTTTTTTCTCGGCGCTGCATTCCAGATACAGGACGATCTGCTCAACCTGGTAGGTGACGCCGGCTATGGCAAGGAAATCAACGGCGACCTTTGGGAAGGGAAACGAACCCTGATGCTGATTCACGCGATTCAGGAGTCGACGGTTGAGGAACGCGTGCGCCTTTCGGAACTCCTATGCAGATCCAGAGAAGAACGAACGCTCGTGGAAGTCACCTGGATTCGCAAGCTGATAGAGAAGTACGGATGCGTCGAGTATGCGCGCAAGATAGCTCACGGATTGGCAGGGGCCGCCCTGCACGAATACTCACTGCTGAGCGCCGGGTTGCCCGACTCGCGCGATAAGAACTTTCTCGAACAGATGGTTACCTGGGTGATCGAACGAAATTAGGGGGAATCTCATGGCAAAGAAGAAGCGCGCGTCGAAACCCACTCCCGCGCCCGCAGCTATCAAGCTACCGAAATTCAACCTCGCGCTCGGCGAGTTCCTGGCACTGCCGCCGCAGCTCGAACAGAAGTACACCGACGTCGTCACGCAGATATTCCCGCTCAAAGCCAGCATGAACCGGCTGCAGGATTTTTGCGACGGCTACCTCAACGTCGACGAGAAGTTACCGCTTCGCTTCGCGCCGGCGGCTCCGTGGGTCTTGATGCAAGTGGTCGACTACGGAGCGATGGCCGCGGTATCCAGAAACATAGGATGGTTCTCGCAGCACGAGTTGGCATTCGGAGTTCCACTACGATGCTACAGGAAGGAGAAGGGCGAGTGGGTATTCGTCGACTGGGCGATGGTTTTCCCATTTATTTTTGTGGACAACCCACTGTCATTGTCAGCCGGCCGAAAAATCTATGGCTGGTCCAAGTCAGGAATCAAGGTTGACGCTACTCCGTCAATCGCCGAGGCTGGTCATGCGCGCCGCCTGGCGAGCATCAGCCTGGTGACCTCGGGGACCACCTACGGTGAAGCTTCAGACACTGAAACGTTTCTTCAGATCTTTCAACGCCGGCCCTTCGTTTCTGCGAGTTCAGCCGTCACCGATCTGTTCAGCATAATTCCGCGGGCAATTGCCAGTTCTATAACGGCTGCCACCAGCATTTTCGAGACAACCGGCGCGTTCTCAGCCGGCTATTCCGACCGCGATCTGCAATCCCTCGATGAGATGTTGAAGCGCTTCTACGGAGTGATGAGCTCGATGGTCTCAGGATCGTTTCGCGTACCGGTGGGACAGCCGGCTACGAAACGGGGAGCCGCCATTGCTCCTTTCAAAATCATCACTATGAAGCAAATTCGCGATGTACGTAGCTCATCGGCGGCCTGCTTCCAGGCGATCGTTGGATCGAAGATGCAGATCGAACGGGTGATCGATGGCGGCTCTCTGTTCGATCCTGTCGTAGGTGATTCTTCCGGCGGGATTTACATTAACCTGCTCGACACGACTGTTCAGCCGATTGCTCGGACTTTGGGGCTCGAGACCACTGAAGGATCGACGGTGGGAGGCAAGCCCGCGTCGACGCTTCGGCCTATGATGCCGTTCTGGCTTAAGATGGACCTGGGTTATGGCCTGGCGGACTCACAGTGCTGGCGCACCAAGACTACTGAATGGACCAATGGTGACAAGCTCAAGCAGAAGCCGCACGAAGAGATTAAATATCTCAACGTGGGGAGCGGCGCCGGCGAAGAGGTCAGCGGCCCGTACCATTTTCCGCGGATCACGCTTCGCGTCATGCCGCTCAGAGCAGACAAAATTAAATTGCAGGCGTTGCTCGATAAGTATCTTGAAAACGCATTCTTCAAATTCGAAGCGGCAGGTTCGATCAAGGACGAGAAAGGATCGCACTCAGTTGTATGCCTGATAGGCGCGAACTTCGAGCAGATGACGGCGACTAATAATCCGGGTACTACTTATTCGGATCGCGAATTGGCTTTTGCCGCGCCCGTTTCGTGGTGGGATAAGAGCAATCCTCGCGAAAAGAAACCTGCGCTGATCCCGCTGTACATCTTTGCCGGCACCGATTGGAATTCTGTGACCTCGTCTGAGGTATACGGGCAATTGTCGCTCAAGTCGAAACTGATCGATCCTGATAACTCGTGGCTGATCGATCCGACACGACCGCGTCAACCTGAACCGCTCGCAACCGTCCAAACCGTCCTCTTCCCCGAAGCCGGAAAGAGCCAGGAGGCTAAGCATATGACGGTGCTGGAAATCTTTGCCGGCACCGGCGCGACATCTCGCGTTTCGCTGATGGCCTACCTGCAGCAATTAGGATTGGACCACTTTTTAACGGGGAATGAATTTCATAGCATTTCGCTGAAACAAGTGATGGATGCCAAGAACTGCGGGCTGGCAAACTATCAGTCGCTAGTAGCACTCCTTCGCCAATTCACCGGAGCAAAAGATCGAGCAGGAAATGCTACAACCGGCGCGCTAGGACCACTTTCGATCAAGGTCATCGACTATCCGACTTTCCCGATTGTCGAGACTCTCGGGTTAATACCGGAGCAATGCGACGACACCGGCGTTTATCCGATAAACACATTGAAACCGATCGATTCCTTCTGGGTCTCGGGCGCTATGGTTGGCGATGCGGGCCTCGAGATGTGTTCTCGCGTTGACGCTGCCTGGCATCGCCACGCGACATTTGACGCGAGCATCGCAAAGAACAGGGGTGCGAGAGCAGCTAATCGCAAGCCCGCAAAACGGAAGAGAAAGAGATAGCCATCGAAGCTGGAGACTGGCGCTTCAGCAGTAGCCGATTCGACGGTACCAACTGATGGCATCGACTATGGTTTCAGAAAGAGGTCGCGGCATGACGCCAAGCTCTTCCAGCGTTCGCCCGGAGATCATGTAGTCGAACAGCGTGGCCATCATCATTCCACCAGCCGGAAGCGGTGTTCTTTCCCCTATGGTTCCCAGCGCCAGTTCCATTGCGTACGCTCCTGCGAGCGCAACGCTGGTCGCGGTGGAGATTCGAGGCTTGGGCACACCCCCAAGTTGGCAAATCTGCGAGTATAGGTCGTCGGTCGAGACATCGTGACCGCTCATCAGGAGAGGTTCGCCGTAGCGTTCGGCATCGAGAGCAGCAACGATTCCGGCGGCCACGTCGCGAACATCGATCACATTCAGTATCTGGCTGATCGAAGACGGTATCTCACCACGCAAAAGCAATGGGATCGTGCATAGCCGGCGATCGTGTAAGTCCCAGGGTCCAAGGCAGTAAGTGGGGTTAGCAATAACAACGGCAAGTCCGCGCCGGCCGGCGTCCAGCATTTGCGATTCGATCAGTTCCTTAACCTCGAAGTAGGGATGCGCCAGGCGCATCATTTGATGCTGGAACCGTTGAGCGCTCGTCCGGGGACTGACGAGAGTTACAAACGAGCCGACGTAGGCCAGGCGTGCTTTGTGCCGAAGAACCGCATCGAGCAGCCGTCGCGTTCGCCGTTCGGCATAGGTGATAGGATCATTCCCAGCTCCACTGACTAGGGAGAACGCGTTGAGCGGGTAGGGAGCCGCAGCGTCCACGACCAAGTCATGACCGGCAATCCATTCGTCAAACTGACCGGGCGTCTCCGTATCGCCTTGCGCGTAACGAACCGACAGTTCGCGTAGGTTTGCCGGTACAACATTGCGGCGTCCGCACGCGGTGACTCGGTAATTGCGATCCAACAGAGCGCGCACGATGGCGTTTCCGAGATGACCCGATGCACCGATGACCAAGGCTTTGATGGTAGACCGGCGAGCCACGACTTAAGGTCGAGTCAGCTTAGCGAGGGAGAGAAGGAGTCGGTCGTTTGGGATCGGATGCGGACATCGAAGCAGAATCGAGTTCGGCCAAAATACCCCTGGCGGTTTTGAGATCCGGCCAGTCGAATCCCTCAGTGAACCAATCGTGAATAGGCCGCAGAGTCTTTACCGCATCGATGTTCTTGCCGCGATCCATATACATGCGGCTCAACCCGACGGAGGCTCGCAGTTCGAGCGACTTGGCGCCGCGCTGACGGGCGATTTCGATAGCCTTCAGAAAGCTTTGCTCGGCCTCTGTTTCGGCCGCAATAGTATCGCTCGCCGACGAAGAGCGCCGCACCTGTTTCAGCCTTAGTTCTGCGCGAATCCGGTGTATTTCGGATTCGACATAGCGTTCGTCATTACGCTCCATGACCTCGCGAGCCTCGGCGAGTAATGCAAATCCGATCTCGACCTGCCCCAGATTACCCAATGCTTCTGCAATCGCGGATCGGGCCCAGGTATGCGCCAACTCATACCCTGCGCCCGAAAATCCACCTTGCACGCCGCCGCCTGCTGTCATCTGGTCCACTTTTCCTTGAGCCGCAGAACCTATCACACGATACGCGACCAATGACTCTTCGAAAAACGCGAATCCGTACTCCTTAGTCAGCTCAAGACCTTCCTGAACAAGGACGTTCGCGGCGTCATACTCACGACGCATCGAGTAGTACATTGCAATCATGCAGAGACACCAGGTCCGTGTGAAAGGATACGCCAGACCACGGGCCAGTGTGAGCGCTTGTTGCGCCTTGTTCTCTGCCTGATCGGGATAACCAGTGATCCAGAGAGTCATCGCGTCGAAACACATACAACTCACGCAAGGATCCTGACCGAATTCAAACGCGAGGAGCCGGTCTCTCTGCAGATCGTACAGGTCTATGCCGCGCTCGAGACTCGTATGGGCGTCGGCAAATTGACCTTTGAAAAATCGAGTGCAACCTGAGGCCCAATGAGCCTCGGCCGATATTCCATCGTTCTTGATCCTGGGGGCAAGACGAATCATTTCGTCCGAGTAGTTGCTGGCCTTAGGGTGCTCACCGCGCACCAAATGGAAACTCCAGAGCCCGTATAACACTGAAAAGAGTTTTGGATCGTCCGCGAGACTTTCGCAAAGATCACGGGCGCGCTGAAACGCGGTTCCCATCTCAGGGGCATACCAGCCCTTGGTTGCGAGCAGCGCGACGCCATAGTCAATCAGTATGTCCAGCTCGCGGCGCGCGCGCTCTTCTGTGTGGGACAGACCTTTAAGCAACTCAAGAGCATTCTGGAAATAGCGAAGCGCTCCTTCATAGGCGCTCTGCTTAAGTGCTTGAGCCGCCGCGATCGCCAGATACTTAACCGTCTTGTCTGCATCAGCGGCTCGGCCTGCTTGCCACAGGTGATGCGCGAGGTCGCCAGCCTGGTCCTCGAGCGCATCTACATGGATGTGTTCGATTCCATCGACCACATTAAGATGGAGCCGTTGGCGCCGCGGGGCGGACAGATCACTGAGGACTGCCTGCCTGATAAGTTCATGCGAGAACTGAAAGCTCGCCTCCGGATAGCCCAGGGTCGAGTAGATCAGGCCGGCCTTCTCCGCTTCCTCGACGTAGTCCAGCAGCGAGTCCGCATCCATGTGGGTCGAGGCTTCAAGAAGTTCGAAGGTAAATGACCGCCCGATGACGGCGGCGGGACCCAGGATTTTTCGCGCTTCTTCGCTTAGACGCGCCAGCCGCCGTCCTATGACAAGGCGCAGGCTTTGCGGCACGTCAATTTCCGCAAGATTGATATCCTCGCGGAATTCCCCGGCCGCGTCGACAAGCTTGCCGCGTTCGACCAAATGGCGGAACAGTTCCTCGACGAAGAAGGGATTGCCTTCAGTTCCAGAGTAGAAAAGACTCACTATTCCGGTCGGCGGCTCTTTTCCGCTGAGTGCGCGAATCATCTCCGCCACCGAATCCTGCGGCAGGCCGCGCAGATTGATCCGCTCGAGCATGTGGATGCGCAACAACTCGTCGAGTGTCTGCGCGAAAGGACCGGCGGAATCGATCTCGTTGTCGCGAAAAGTACCTACCATAAGTACCGGCGTCTTCGAGATCGCCCTGGCAATGTGATTCAGCAGCGAAAGGGTCCCTTCGTCGGCCCAGTGTAAGTCTTCGAACAGCATGAGCATCGGACCGTTTGCGGCAGTCCTGCCGATAAGCTCTACAACTGCATTAAATAGAATCCTTCGCGACTGCTCCGGGGAAATCTCCAGAGGAGGCGGAATGTCCGGAAAGAGACGGCGGAGTTGAGGCATCAGACGGGCCATCTCGCTCGCGTCGTCACCCAGGGCGGCGCGGAAAGCATCCTGGCTAGGCGACTGTGCCATCGCGGATTCGAGAATTTCGACGAAAGGATTGAAGGGCAGCGAATTTTCGCGATCGTAGCAACTGCCGACCAGCGTTACGAATCCGCGATCCGAAGCTTCCGCCGCGAACTCCGCAGAGATGCGCGTCTTACCCACGCCAAGTGCGCCACCAATCATTGCCACTGCGCCCTCGCCGCGCAGGGCGCGCTCCAGCAGTCGTCGAAGGGCGGCGCGTTCTGCTTCTCTGCCGACGAAGGTAGTGCGATCGCCAAGCGATTGAACAAGACTGTTCTCGGGCCGCGAAAAAACCGGTGCAGTTACTTCCGCGACGGCCGCGCTCTGGCTGCCTGCGGCGGAGAATTGCCAGGCGATCGGAGTTTGCGGATTCGCGAGATAGCAACTGAACGAACCAGTCCTGATCGATCGATCCAGCAGTTCGCCCAGCGGGTGGTTGCGCTCGGAAATTTTTTGCAGCGCGGACTTGATTGCGCGGGTTACATTGAGGCGTGCACGCTCGGCCGCGGAACCTGCGCGACGGCCTCGCCCGCCGAGACCTACGGCGCGAGCGATCTCGCGCAGCAAAAAATCCATCTCGGACTCAACTCGAGCGGCGCGCTCGCCTTCGCCGCGTTCGCGCAGATCCTCCAGTTGCTCCCTGAGTTCGACGATTTTACGCTGGTATTCCTGCTTGGCTTTTGCGTCGAGCATCTCGCCGGCATCGCCGAGTCCGCCGACGCTGACGGTGGCACTGCCAAGCAGTGCAGCTTTCTCCGCACTGTCGAGCTCTCCGGCGGCGGGCGCGCCGGGACCGTTCAGTAAATCGAGCGAGTGGAATTCTTCGCCCGGATGCTGCAGCAGGCGATGGACGTAGCCGAGTCCCTTAATGTCCTTCAGCGAGAAGCTGGCGTCGCCGTAACCGACGGTCCAATATTCGCCGTTGCATACGAATACCCCCTTCTGCGCAACAGCAACCTTCTGCGACCCGGGATGGCTTCGACGCTCGGCTGAGCCGCCATCATTCTGTGCCACTCAAATCCCCTCGATCGACCGGTCGCATCGCTACTGATTCGACTTTGAGAATGATAAAAATGGATGCGCGTCGATGCCGCCCCCCGACGACAAACCTTGAGCCGACGCTACCATCCGCTAACACTAGTGTAAATCCGGCGCGCAAACGGTATTTTTCGGACCGGGAGCAGAAAGCGCGAGCAATTATCGCTTGCGGCTCATTTCCACGCCGAAGTAAACCATCGAAGAGGCACTATGGATCCCAAGGGAAGAGTGGCGCTAATCACGGGCGGCGCGCGGATCGGGCAAGTCGTTGCGGACGTGCTCGCAAAACGTGGATGCTCGCTGGCTTTGACCTACCGCGGTTCCCGGGATGCCGCCGATGCGACTGCCTCAGCGGCTAAAGCCGCGGGCGTCCGGGCAGCTGTGATCCGCGCGGATGCGACCAACGAGGCAGACGTCATCGCGGCCGTCGGCGAAACGGTCAAGGTGCTGGGCCGGCTCGACATTCTGATCAACATGGCTGCCATTTATGAGAAGACGCCCGATCCGAGCGGCGCGCTCTGGTCGACCATTCAGGATGCGAACGCGAAGAGCGCCTTTCTGTATTCGACTCATTGCGCGCCTGCGATGAAGCAAAACCATGCCGGGCGAATAATTAATTTCTCGGATTGGCTGCCGGTAACCGGCCGTCCTCACTACAGGGACTACGTTCCATATTATGTATCCAAGGCCTCAGTCGCGGCGCTGACCCAGGCGTTGGCCTTGCAGCTCGCGCCCGAGATTCTTGTGAACGCCATCGCGCCCGGGCCAATTCTTGCGCCCCCAAACCTGACACCCGAGGAGAATGCGCAGGTGATTGAGGCGACGCCGTTAGCGCGATGGGGAGGCGCCGAGGAAATCGCGAAAACCGTTATGTTCTTCGTCGAGTCGGATTTTGTAACCGGCGAACTCATCCGCGTCGACGGCGGCCGTCATCTGGCCTGAGCAATTTGTAAGTCTATCCCCAAATTTCCCGGGCGACTTCGACCACTAGTTCGAGCTTGGCGCGCTGGTCGGCCACGGAAATGCGATTGCCGGGCGCAGTGCTCGCAAATCCGCATTGCGGACTTATCGAGAGCTGGTCGAGCGCGATGAACTTCGAGGCCTCATCAATTCGGCGCTTGAGCAAGTCCTTCGATTCGAGTTCGGGAAATTTGCTCGAAACCAATCCTAGTACGACGGTTTTGTGTTTTGGCACCAGCCGAAGCGGTTCGAAACTTCCAGCACGTGGCGTGTCGTACTCCAGAAAATAGGAGTCGACGTTGATTTTGTTGAACAGCGTATCGGCCACCAGGTCGTAACCGCCCTCGGCGCTCCAATGACTCTGATTGTTGCCGCGACAAATGTGCATGGCGAGATGCAACGACGTCGGGCGTCCTGCAAACGCGCGGTTCATCACCTTCGGATAGGTATCGAGCAATAGCGTTTGCGCGTCGTCGCCGCGCTTTCGCATTGGCTCCCGGGCTCGCGGGTCGCTCAGAGACGCAAGCGTGGTTTCATCGATCTGCACGTAAGTGCACCCAGCGTCGGCAAGCACCTTCAATTCTCGCTGAAAGGCGTCGACGATGTCGTCCCAGAACAGCTCGATGTCGGGATACGCATCTCGGCTGATATTCTCGCGGCCAGCGCGGAAATGAATGATGGTCGGCGATGGAATCGTAATCTTCGGCGTCCGCGAAGTCGCCGCGCGAAGAAATTTGAAATCGTCCACATGGATCGGGCCATGCCAGCGCATCCGCGCTTGCACGCGCGGAACCAGCAGCGGCAGTTTGTGACCTTCGCGGTCGATGAAAAACACTTCGTCGATCGACGTTGGATCGTAGGCGACGGTGCCGCCGCCGAGACCGCGGAAATAAAAGTCCGAATAGAAAATCTCGCGACGATATTCGCCGTCGGTGATCGACCGAAGCCCAACGCTCTCCTGAAATGCGACGACATCGCGAATCGACGCGTCCTCGACCGCGTGCAATTCTTCGGCCGACATTTTGCCGGCGGCGCGATCGGCGCGAGCCTTCAGCAATTGGGCCGGCCGCAGCAGACTGCCCACATGGTCGGCGCGAAAAGGAGGATCGTGCGGCGAAGTGCTTGCCATTTGAGGTTCCCCGATTGTCAGCCAAGCGCGGCGACCCGCGCGACGAGCCGATCGACGAACGTGCCTGCCGATCCAAGGTACGAAGCCGGATCGATGAGTCGATCGACTTCGGCGTCGTTGAGATGCGGCCGCAATTCGGGATCGGTCCGGATGATTGTTGACAGTGGTACATGCTCCGTGATCGATCGGTCGCAAGCGCGCGCCAGCATAGCTTCGGCGGCAGCACGGCCGATGGAAGGAATGAGCGCCGTCGCAATCGCTTCAGCCATGATCAGTCCACCGGTCAGATCGATATTGCGCCGCATGCGTTCGGTGTCGATCGTCATCCCTTCCGCAATTGAGCGGGCGTGCGCCAACGCGCCGGCGGTGAGCGCTACGCATTGCGGGAGTGCGAGCGATTCACTTTGCCACGGTCCGGTCGCGCGCTCGTGATCCGCGACCATCGCTCCCAGCATCACGGGCACAAGGGCATGGACCGTGCGCGTCGCCGCAAGGATGTATTCGCTCGCGATGGGATTGCGCTTCTGCGGCATCGTTGACGACCCGCCGCGACCATCGCTATGCGGCTCGGATATTTCACCGACTTCGGTTTGCATCATCAAAGATACATCGAGCGCGAATTTGGAGAGGCTCCCACAAATCGAACCGAACAGGGCCGCGGCCTCTGCAAAGCCGTCCCGCTGCGCGTGCCATGGCAATTCCGAAACACCGAGCCCGAGCTCATGCGCGAGCGCTTCGACGACGGCGGCCCCATTCGCGCCGAGTGCGGCCAGCGTTCCCGCTGCGCCACCGAACTGAACGACGAGAATTCGCGACGCCGCCTGATCCAGCCGCTCGACATGAGTGACCAACGGCGACGCCCATCCTGCGCATTTGAGACCGAACGTCGTTGGGACCGCATGCTGTAGGTGAGTGCGGCCTGCGATCGGTGTGTCGCGAAACTTCGCGGCTCGCTCGGCGAGAGCGCGTGCGATCGCGATCAGGTCGCGACGCACGATCGCAAACGCGGCCCTAAGTTGCAGCACGAGCGCGGTATCCAGAATGTCCTGGGAGGTCGCGCCGAGATGAATGTAGCGAGCGGCCTCGTCGCCGGCGATTCGGCTCAGCTCTTTGACGAGCGCAACGACAGGATAGCCCACGCGGCGCGTGCTGTCGGCGATGTAGTCGAACCGCAGGTTCTCGACTCTTGCTGCGCGTGCGATCGCGTCGGCGACAGGCGCGGGAACCAGGCCGAGCTGGGACTCGGCGCGGGCCAGAGCAGCCTCGACATCGAGCATGAATTGGAGATGAGCATGGTCCGAAAAGACCGCGCGGATTTCGTCGGTGCCGTAGAGCGTGCCGAAAATTTGAGAGTCTGCCGGATTGATGCTCATACGTCGAAGAACACCGTCTCGTTCTCTCCCTGCAGCACGATATCGAATCGCAACGCGGCGGGTTTCTCGATCCTCGCAATCAGTGTTGAACGCCGCGGCGGAGCAACGAGATTCAGTATTGCATCGCCAGCATTCAACGGCTCGCCGGGAAAGTAGATCCTCGTGACGAGCCGCTTCAGCAACCCGCGCGCAAAGATCGATACGTTGATGTGCGGCGCTTGCAGAGCAACGCCTGTCCCCGGAACCGCGCCGGGCTTGATCGTGTGAAAGCGGAAGCTTCCGTGCTCGTCCGTCGCGGCGCGTCCAAATCCATGAAACTCAGGATCGATCAGCTTTTCCTGCGAATCCTCAGGATGGTCGTAGCGGCCGTCTGCGTTGGCCTGCCAGATCTCAATCATCGCGTCGGTGACAGGCGCCCCGTCGCCGTCGAGCACGCGCCCTTCGATCGTTACGCGATCGCCGCGGGACTTCGTTGTAACCAGTGATTCCTCCCCGGGACGGATCAGCGCGGGCTTGAAGAACGGACCGACAGTCTGCGACGGCGTTTGCAGCGGATTCATTTCAACTCAGCGCCGGAGTGGCCTCGCGGCCGCGCAGGACGAAGTCGAATCGGTAGCCGAGTGCGCGTTCGGGAATAGTCACATCAATATCGAAAGTAGCTATCAACCGCTCGCGCGCCGATCGGTCCGCAATACTGTTGTAGATCGGGTCTATCGCGAGCAGCGGATCGCCGGGAAAGTACATTTGAGTGATGAGGCGGGTAGCGAAGCCCGGGCCGAACAGGCTGAAGTGAATGTGATTCGGCCGCCACGCATTGTGATGATTGCGCCACGGGTACGCGCCCGGCTTCACGGTCATGAAGTGGTACGCGCCGTTGTCATCGGTGATCACCCGGCCGACGCCGGCGAAATGCGGATCGAGCGGCGCCTCGTGCCGATCCTCCGCGTGAGCGTAGCGGCCGGCGGCATTCGCCTGCCAGATCTCGATCATGGTGTGCGGAATCGCGCGGCCATCTTCGTCGATCACGCGGCCGGTCACGATGATGCGCTCGCCCAAGGCCTCGCCGCCGTTGAAATGCGTCAGGTCGTCGTCGCCAGGTGCGAGAGTCTCGCGCGCAAAGCGGGGCCCGGTGATTTCGGAAAGGGTGTGCTCGAGTCGCACCGGCGGATTTCGCGGCGCGCGCTTGTGAGTGCTCGCATAAGAAGGATGGTCGTGCTGCGGATGCACGCCGGGCGCCTCGCGCCGGTAGCCGCGCGGCGGATTCATCGCGCTTCCTCTTTTGCCATTTCCTCGAACGTGGCTTTTGCGATCCGAAACGCCGAGTTCGCGGCCGGCACACCGGCGTAGACCGCGACTTGCAGCAGGATTTCTTTTACCTCGTCGACCGTCACGCCGGTGTTGCGCGTGGCGCGAACGTGCAGCTTGAGTTCTTCATCGCGGCCGCCCGCCGCCAACATCGCAATCGTGATGAGGCTTCGCGTTCGATGGTCCAGGCCGGGACGAGTCCAGATGTCGCCCCATGCGTGACGCGTCACGAGATCCTGAAAATCTTGATCGAAGGCGGTCGCGTTTTTCAGGGAGCGATCCACATGTGCGTCGCCCAGCACGCGACGCCGAACGGCCAAGCCTGCCTCGTATGCCGGATCCTTCATGACGTCACTCCTGGATAGCCGAGGTTCGAGTCGATCCAACTGAAAGCTATCGCGCTCCAGCCGGTAACGTCAAAAGGGAATCGACGAGGCCGTACACTTTGTAGTAGCTGTGGGACGAATCGCGGAGGTACGGACCTATGCGGCGCGAGGATTTTTCTTTCAACAGCGAAGACGGACTCGAGATTGCCTACTATCGATGGCGCGCTCCCGGACGCGCGTCCGGAATCGTGCAGATCGCTCACGGCATGGGAGAGCATGCGTGGCGCTATGCGCACGTGGCGGACTTTCTCAACCAGGCCGGGTTCCACGTATATGCCAACGACCATCGCGGGCACGGACGCAGCGTGAAGGGTCGCGAATCGCTCGGTGACTTCGGCAATGGTGGATGGAAAGGATTGGTCGCCGACATGGTGACGCTGACGCGGCTCGCGAGCACGCGCGAAGGCAGACTGCCGGTCGTCCTGCTCGGCCATAGCATGGGATCGTTCGCGGCGCAGCTGTACGTGCTCGACAACAGCGCGCTTATCGCGGGGCTGGTGCTATCGGGATCGGCGGCGATGGACAAGCTGCCGATCGATCCGTCGCGCGAGGTCGATCTCGCAGCATTCAATGCGGCGTTCGAGCCGGCGCGCACTTCACACGATTGGTTGAGCCGCGACACGGCCGCGGTGGATGCGTACGAGGCGGATCCGCTTTGCGGGTTTGGAATAAACCGAAAAGCGATGGAGACGATGGCGGCGTCCGTCGTGCGGCTGGTAGATCCGGCGGCGCTCGCACAAATCCGCAAAGACCTTCCGATCTACATTTTCGCCGGCGACAAGGATCCGGTTAATCACGGCCTCGAATGGTTGAAGCCGCTGGCCGAGCGATATCGTGCGGCAGGGGTCGCGAACGTCAGCGAAAAATATTATCCCGACGGCCGGCACGAGATGCTGAACGAAACGAACCGCGACGAAGTGATGCGCGACCTCGCGAGCTGGCTCAAGCAGGCCGTGGTGAAGTAGCTATCAGCCGGCGGCGATGCGTCGTTCGATCAGATCGTCGATCGCACCGTCGCCGTAGCCGAGCGCGCGCAGGACCTCGCGAGTGTTCGCACCGAGTTCCGGCGCCGGCTCGGGCTTTCGCTTGTCGCTACCCTCGACAAACACCGGGCTGTTGATCGTCTCGATCGTGCCGTGGCCGGGGTAGTCGAACTCGACGAACGCGCCGGCGGCGCGCATCTGCGGATCGTTGACGACATCCTCGAGCATCGGCAGCGGCGACCACTTGATGTCGTATTGTCGGAACTCCTTGCGCCACTCCGAAAGATCCTTCGACTCGAATTGCGATTGCAGAATCGCGAACAACTCGGCGGCGTGCTCGGTTCGGCCGGCGTCGGTCGCAAACATCGGATCGGTCGCGAGCTCGGGCGCGCCAAACATTTTGCACAGCCGCGGGAACTCGTGCACCGGATCGAGCTGGATGAGCAGAAACACTTTCGCATCGCGCGTGATGTATGCGGCTGAGAGCGGATTTATCGGATGCGGACCGCCGGTCGGTTGTGGAAACGTTGCGCCGAGCATGCGCGCCTGCAAGTCGCAGCTATGGCCCCAGGCACCGCTCGCCATAAGCGAGGTGCCGACTTTCGAGCCGCGTCCAGTGCGTTCGCGGTCGAAGAGACCGAGCATTATCGCGCCGAACAACGCCATCGCGGTGGGATGGTCGCCGATTCCCGGCCTCGGCCCCGACGGCGATCCGTCGCGTCCCGTCACGCTGGTCATCAATCCGGACCGCGCCCAGTAGGCGAGCGCGTCGAAGGCCGGCAGATCGGCGTCGTCGCCTTTTTCGCCGTAACCGGTGATGTGCGCAAAGATCAAGCGATCGTTTACCGCGCGCAAATCTTCCCAGTTCAGATGGAACTTCGTAAGCAACTGACTCTGATAGTTGGTCACGAAAACGTCGGCGGTTTTGACCAGCCGGATGAGCGCTTCGTAGCCTTCCGGCGTCGCGAGATCGAGGGCGACGCTTTTTTTGTTGCGCCCCGTGAGTACCCAGGCGTAATTCAGTTTCGACTTCGGCGTGCCGGGCAGATGCGGAAAGAGGCGCCACAGATCTCCTCCGTCCGGGCGTTCGATCTTGAAGACCTCGGCGCCAAAATCCGACATCACCGTGGCCGAGGCCGGTCCCGCGATATATGTGCCGCAGTCGATCACCCTGATTCCCGATAAAATTCCTTGCATCGCCAAACTCCACAGAACGAGATTGCAGCAACGTCGTTAGTACAGCGGTTCGAGTTCGGCAATCCCCCCGAGGGTTTCAAGCGAAAAAGAAAAATGCTCCGGCATTTTGCCGAAGCACTTTAAATTCGCGTTGCCGAGGCGGGCTATCAAGCGGAGCGCTGAAGCCCCGCTTGATAGCGCCGTCTTAATCCGAGTTCATCATCACTGGCATCCCGGCAACGAAGCGCCACTGCCGCCTGCGGTGACGGCCCCGGTCAGCGCCAGTGCTCTGCCGTTCAGAGTTGCGCCACCATTCACCGTGACTGAGACTGCCGCCAATATGTTTCCTTGCATGACGGCGGTAGTGTCAATCGTCGCAGAACTACCAACCTGCCAGAAGATATTCGACGCCTGAGCACCGTTCGCCAGGATGACCTGCAGCCCCGGCGTGACATCGAAGGTCGTTCCGATCTGGAAGATCCAGACCGCATTCGTATCGCCTTGGGCGTCAAGGGTCAGGTTGCCCGACGACACGGCCAACGAGGTCGACGGTGCAGTGTAGATTCCGGGTGTCAGCGTCGTTCCACCTATGTTTCCGGTTACAGTTGCTCCCGGCGGCAGGTTGAACAGCTCGTTGTATGCGGTCAGCAAGGAGGCTTGCGCAGCTGCCGCGGCGGTATTGTTGATGTTCGTGGCCCCGTTCACGACTGCCGGCGGAAAGCCGGTGACCGAGGTGCCCGGAGACAACCCGAGATCGCCATTCACGACAATCGGCCCTGGCGCAGTAACTGTAGTGGCCGCCAGAATCGCGTAGCTGGATGCTGCGCCCAGATCCACCGGTGATTGACCCGTGGCGACCGAACCGGTCGTGAAGGTCCAGGTAGTAGTCGCCAGCGCATTACCCGCCAGATCCTGGGCTCCCGCAATCGTCACAGTAAACAACGTGCTCGACGCGAGAGGGCTGGTCGGGGTGAAGGTAGCTATCTTATCGGGAACATCATACGAAACTTTCCCGACTACAACCGTCGCGCCCGGACCCGTCAGCGTGAAAGTCACGGGATTGAGCGTCGATGAGTCCATAGACTTGTCGAAGGTCGCGTTGACCGAAGCGTCGACGCCTACACTCATGGCGAGATTCGCCGGGTTCGTGGAAGTGACCGTGGGCGCGACGCTGTCTGTAGCGAGCCCGGTTGTAAAGGTCCAGACGAAGTTGCTCGCCAGATTATTTCCCGACAGGTCCTGGACCCCGGTCGTGATCGTCGCCGTGTAGGTTACGCCGGTTGCGAGCGCGCTACCCGGCGTGAACGTCGCGGTGTCGCCGATCGTCGAGTAGGTCACTGCGCCGACGACAGGAGTTACTCCCGGACCCGTCAAGGTGAATGTCGACCCAGTGATGGTTGTCGAGTCCATGCCTTTGTCGCAGGTCGCCACGATTTTCTGGTTGGTTCCCACGAGGGTCGCCGCAGCCGCGGGGCTTGTCGAGCTCACCAGCGGCGGAGTCGTGTCGGGGCCTGCGCCAGTCGTAAAAGTCCATACGTAGTTATTCGCCAGCGGTATAAGTGCCGCGCTCTCAGCACCAGTAGTGATCGTCGCGGTAAATGTGGTGCTGGCTACGAAGCCCAATTTTGGTGGATAGAAGAGCGCGATATTGTTTGTCGTATCGTAGACTACAAATCCTACCACGGGAGTCAGTCCAGGCCCCGTCACTGTAAAGGTAGCTGCGTTGATGGAAGCGAGACTCATCGGCTCGCTGAAGGTTGCCGTGACCGCCTGATTGGTCCCCATTCCCTGCCCGCCACATCCTACGACGGCCGGAGCCGACGCAAACACTGTCGGCGCAATCGCAGTGGCAGTCGCAGTAGGAGTTGCGGTCGCCGTCGAGGTTGCGGTTGAAGTAGCTGTCGCGGTGGCGGTGGCAGTTGACGTCGCAGTCGCAGTGGCGGTTGATGTCGCAGTCGCGGTCGGCGTATCGGTGGCCGTAGCAGTCGACGTTGCCGTCGCCGTGTCAGTCGCAGTCGCGGTGGCAGTTGAGGTAGCCGTCGCTGTCGAAGTCGCGGTGGCCGTCGCAGTATCAGTTGCTGTTGCCGTTGCCGTATCAGTCGCAGTGGCCGTCGCTGTACTAGTCGAGGTTGCCGTCGCCGTATCAGTTGCGGTAGCCGTCGCCGTATCAGTCGCGGTAGCAGTCGCTGTCGGAGTCGCGGTTGGCGCTGGCGTATCTGTCGCAGTGGCCGTTGCTGTATCAGTCGCAGTTGCCGTTGCCGTACTAGTCGAGGTTGCGGTCGCCGTATCAGTCGCAGTGGCCGTCGCTGTCGGGGTCGCCGTCGCGGTGCCGGTTGCAGTTGCGGTTGGGGTGGCGGTGGCCGGAGGCCTGGAGTTTGGACCCGTGGTAAAATCGTAACCAAATCCATTGTTCCAAAGCACGTTGCCGCTGACCGACGAGATCCTTCCGCGGAACACGACTTCATACCTGGTGCTGACGTCGAGGTCGCTCAAGGGCGTAAGGGTCGCGCTGCTGCCGGCGCAAGCGATACGTTCCGCCGCGATTCTGCCGCGTTTGACTTCCTTGAGCCGTAAAGTCTGTCGAGTAATCGAGTCGCAGTTCATTTGCTGGCTGAAGTTTATGGTAACGCTGGTATTGACGGGCACGTTCATGGCGTCGTCGGCTGGGTCTGTAGACACCACTACCGGTCTATTTCTGGGGGAAGCCGCCGCGGCCGATCCCGCCATACCTCCGACTACTAGTAGCGCCGCAAGTGAGATTGTACTGACTATGTACTTGAGCATCATCGTGGGCTTGTTCGCTGACAACATAGAATTGATTTCCTTGTTTAATTGCATCCGATGTAGCTCGAGGTATTTCGCGGCAATGTGTATCGACTATTCGGCATGGGCGGTTGGCCATTCGGCGTGATGCCGCAGGCGGCGGCCGTGTACCTGTAAAATTCAGTTCGCGAGTTCATTCGGATTGCTCCTGATTGACGGCCACACGGCGCTCGGAAAATCCCAGCCCTCGGTGTGAGTCCGCCAACTGCGGTAATCGCAAGTTCCGTACCTCAAAAAAAAGTGGGACGAGTTTGGTCGCGCAAGTAACCACGAGTCACGCGCAGTACTAGTCAGAAGCTCAGGATTGGCTTCAAAGCGAGGCGCAGGCGATTAGTCAGTCGATCTACTAATACGGAAAAAGATGGCAAGGTATTGCCACTTATAGGAATGGATGACGAAAAAATGGCTATCGCGATCGGTGCCGCTCGGATCATTTCATCGAAGGGACACCGATGCCGGCGTGGCGCGATCGATTGTCGGTGCCGCTGCCGACACCCGGATCGCGAGCCGGCTTCCGCACTGCGCAAGTCGGCTCATCGCCGGTCACGAGCTGCTCTCTTCCAGCGTGAATGATGCGATCAGATAGTTCGTACGATCAGATAGGGCGTTGCCGACCCGCTCAGTGTTTGCAGCGAATCCCATAGCCGGGCCGTTCACGTGGTTGGCGCAGCGCTCTGAAACCCAGCCAAGCCATTCAGCGGCTGTTCGAGTGGAGCATTGTCATGCGTCATGGATCCGTCGCGGCCGGCTTGGAGATTGCCAGCACCCTATTTGAAGCCGCTCGCATCCAGGAACCGGCTGGCGAGAAAAGGTCGCGAATTTCTACGTATCCTAACGTGCCGACTGCGATGAGCAGCATTGCCGCCAAACTGAACGCCGCGGCAGTGTAGCGATCGAATTCCGAGTCTGAACGGCGTCTGCGAGCCCTCGCCGATACGCGAGCTTTGCTGCGACTTGCGTACTCTTCGCGATTAGCCTCATCGACGATCCAGATCTTGGTCAACGTGCTCATTTTTCAAAGCCCCCCTTTGATGCGCATCGCTATTCACGAATCGACGACTCGCGCCGCTGCCAATGGACCGGACAACGGTTAACGCAAGGCCCGTACCATTGGGAAATTTGGTGATTAGGTCGCCGTTACGCGGCTATGCATCACAAGGAGGGTTCCTGGGTGACGCGATATTGCCGCCCGCGGGGAAGCAGTGACAAAAAAGCGGCGTCAGCAGGCGCGAACGATCAAACCTTGATAGCGCCAGCTCTGCGCAATCGATTGTACGTGCGACTTCCCGTGACGCAGATCACCAGCCAACATCCGCCCAGCGCAAATCCACCGACAATCGCGCTCAGCGCCAGGCCTGAGTAAATTCCCGCCAGCCCGATTAGCGCGACGAGATAGAACGCCGCCGCCACGCTGAGCGTCTGTAGGCGCCAACTTTCCGTCTCGGCCGCGAGCATGTACGAAAGTATTCCGTAGCCTGCCGTTGACGCGGTTAGCGCAGCGCTGGGGAAGCCTGCGAACCCGTTCACCAGCACCATCTCGGGTTGATTCGCCCAGTGCTTCGCCAGGATTACCTGCAGGCCGAAAGCGATCGCGTACGCACCGGCGAGATACAGGATGGCCGCAACTGAAAAACTCGACTCGCGACGGCGCGCATAGCTGACCGCGCCAAGACCGACGATCAGCGCCAGCCAGATCGGATTCGCCAGCGTCGCGACCACGCCGACGGCCGCGTCGAGCCTCGGCGTGCGCACCGCGGCGACGAATAGCGCGACCGTTCGATCCAGTCCGCCCAGCGGACCCTGCTCCGAGACTACGTCGACGATACCGCCGAACAGCCAAGCCAATGCCGTTAGCGCGATCACTCCGACAGTCAAGTGAAAACCCAGGTAACTGCGCGGTGAGAAGCGGGCGCGTACGAAATCCACAAACGGATTCAGGTTGAAGCCGTACCGCCCGGTAAGATGCCGATTCCATGCTGCGACGATCTGCGCCTGCCGCCGCGCGATCGATCGCCACGCCACGACAATCATCGCGGTCAGGATGGCCAGTACGATTATTCCGGCGCTGAGCGACTTCAGGTACTTCTCGATCAGTTGCCAGTTCGATCCGAGCGTGTAGCCGAGGCCGATCGTGAGTGAGGCCCACGCCAATCCGCCGGCTATCGCGATCGGTGCGAACTTGCGAATTCGCATCCCGGACAATCCCGCGGCGAAAGGCACGAACGCACGCCCCACCGCGACGAAGCGGCCGACGAACACCGTCGCTCCGCCGAAGTTCTCGAAATAGTATTCGACGCGCGCGCGATGCTTTTCATATTGGCGTCGCGCAAACGCCCATCGCGCCAGCACGGCCTGTCCCTTCGTGTGACCGATCGTGTAGCCAGTCAGGTCGCCGGTAATCGCGGCCGCGGCTACGATTACGAAGGCTGTCCACGGCGAGAAGAAGGCATCCGATGCCATCGCACCCGCGACCACCGCCATCATCTCGCCGGGAAAAATCAGCCCCAGGCCCGCCGACGACTCCAGCGCGACCACCATAAAAATTGCAACCAGCGACCACGGCCCCGACTGCGCAAGAAAGCTTTCAACCGCCGCGATCATCGCCCGTAATTAAACACGAAGCGACCCCGCCGACATAAGGACGCGGCGAACGTCGCGCCGAAGAACAAATGACAACGGTTGTCATCACACGACGCGCACGTCAACCAGCAGGTGCTGATCCTCTCGTTCGGCGCCCAATGGCAGTCGCAGGTGTCTGCGTTCGTGCGCGGCTTAGCGGCAGTAGCGGGTGGGAGTCCGTGGACTGCCTCAGTCTGGCCTGCTGCGAGTTGATCGTATGGCGCGTTTTCGCGCGCGGCTCAAGATTCTGCTCCTATCCTGAATCTGTCCGCCGAGGTTCTCGTTACGAGGGTATTTCGTGGTCCATTTGCCCCTAGTTCAGCCGCACCGATGCGGCGTTGCATCCTCGGGAGGTTTTAAGCGAATCTCGACGTCGTACAGGCCATTCTGCAATTCCATACTGTTCCAGTGATTCTGGAAGGCAGCAATACACATGTCCGAATACGAAATCTCAAGAAGCCTGGGCGAAATCCATTTCAGCTTCGGAGCACTGCCAGGAAGCATCGAGCACCGGCCTCCCCAAGTCGCGCGAGCCGTGCCTGACCAAGTATACCATATAGCCGTATGGCTCGGTCACACTTGGATTTCTTTGCACAACGGTAGCTACTACTTCACCGTCTGGGGATTCTAGGTGTTCCAACTCCTGTGTTGCGGCCGAATAGGCTGAGAGACCGGCGATGAGCACAAGTGGGCGTATAACATAAAAGTACACGAACCAACTCATCGGCAGGGCGACCGCTGCGACCAAAACGCGAAAGTAGGGAGACCGACGCCATCCGCCATCAGTCATTAGTCGCATCGCATTTCTATGTAGTCGATTCCTTGAGCGACCTCGGCCTCTTTCTGAGGCTGGTTCCCGTATGGATAGCTCCCCAAGGGACTCCCCTGCTCTTGACCGGTGATGGTTCCCCCACACTGATGCGGGAGCCCGGCGGCCCTAAGGATCGCTTCCCGATCATAGCCCGCAGCGGCCCCAACTGCACCAGCATTGAAGTTGCCAAAAGCGTCCCCTCGTTTGTACCCCACTTGCTCTTATAGTCCTCGCGGTAGCGCAAGGAAGCTCTCAGCCGCGGCGACCATCGCCCGTAATTAAACATCAAGGGGCGGCGATGTCATACGGGTGGGATTCGGGGACGCGCCTGCTACTTCGAGGTCGCCGGCTCGAGGCCGGCCGCAGGTTTCGTGATGACGTAAATTGCAATTCCAATCGGCAGGATTACGGCTCCGGCGACTCCGAACGCTTGCCACAACGGTAGCCACTCATGAAGCAGGAGAATGGCCGCGCACAGCATGCATACGCCGCCGCATAGCATCACTGCTACTACAACCAAGATGTTTACCGTACTGGCGAGTCGCGCCTGCAGTACTGCGCCGAGGCCGGCTTCGAGCGAGTGGGCCTCGGACTGCAGGATTCGCGTGACGTCGTCCACTGCACGCCCGACCAGCGTCGGCCAGTCTTGCAAGGTCTCCTGCGCGCCGTTGCCGTGATGCGATTGTTTCTCAGTCACAAAGTCAGCCGTTCTCGTGTTGATGGGATATCAACGCTCGTCGTCCGTTCCGTGTTTCGAGATTGCCACGCCGAGCAATGCCGCGATTACGATTGGACCCGCGCCGCGGCTGTTGGCGATCGACCCGAACACAAAGCCCAACGCGCCGGCTATCAGTGCGGCCCCGACCGCATGACTCTCGATAACGTGGTCGGGCCGCATCTCGCCCTCGGTGCGTTCAACTTTCTCGTTGACGTCCGCCAGCGTATCGCGCAGGCCCTGGCGCGCGTCGTCACGCTCAGTCTGGATTGCCGAAATCTGTGATTCGCTTGTCATGGTTGCCATTGCGACGGCTTTCGCCGCCAGTCGATGCGCGATCGCGCCGCTGGTTGTCGTGATTGCCGGTGACCAGGTCCACGATGAAATTGGTGGCAGCACCGCGCAGCGCGATTCTTCCCACGATGGTCAGGAGCGCGAGCCCGATACGGCTATTGACGCCTCCGCCCAGGATGAATCCGACGCCACCGGCGACCGCCAGCGACGTCAGCGGTTCTTCTCTTATGTACTCGCCGATGTCGCGCTCGCGCCGCCGCAGCTTTTCACGCGACTCCATCGCAGAAGCTTCCGCAGAATTGTTCACCGTGCTGCGCTCCGCGCCTCAGGAGACGCGCCGAACGATCTGCGCAACCACATAGCCGACCGCGAACGCCGCCGCGATTGCGAACCACGGTTCCTTGCGCACGAACTCCCGCAGGTCCAGGTCGATTCCATTGTCCCGCGCGTATTGCTGCGCCGCATCGTAACCGTCTTTCACTGTGCGACTCGCCTTGTCTGCCGCCTGGCGGCCAAGATCCATCGCCGCGTGAGCGCTCGAATTTGCCGTATCTTCCATTGTCATCTTCAATACCTCTGAATTTGCGGATTGCTTTGTGAACCGTCAGGCGTGGAGGCCACCGCCGACCAGCCAGACTACCAACACGATCATGAGTATCAGCATCACCAGGCCGCCGGGGTCCCGAGAGCCGTGATGATAGGTCCGGTAACCACCGCCGCCGCCAAAAAGAATCAGTAAGATGATCAGTAGCAATAACATCGTGATTTCTGCTCCCTAACTCTGGCGCCGGCTGCTAGTGCCACGTCAGTTGATCGTTAACCGCTGTGACGCCTTCGGCCGCAGCCGCAATATCGCCCGCATGCTTCGCGTCCCCGCGCGACTTCACCACACCGCTCAACATGATCTTGCCGTGATCGCAATCGACGGCGATCAGATAGCCGTCGCCAACACCGTCGTCAGCCAGCGCACTCTTGACCTCGGTGATCAGCAAATCGTCGTGCGCACGTTCAGCCGGCGAATTGTAATGATGCTCCGCCTTGACGTTTACCGTGTCGTGCTCGCGCGACGCCGAGTCCGACGACTCCGTGGTGCCCGGTTCGGCTCGCGCATTGGAAACAAGCAGTCCGCCGCCAATCAGGATCGCCATCGCCAATGCCGGCACGGCCCTTCTCTTTCGATTGCTTCTGTTCCGCATCGCAGCTCCTCCCCAAGCTCTGAACTAGTTGCTAGGGGTTACCGTAGTCGATTCGCTGTGATGCGAGCTCGAGCTGTCCACGGTGCCCGCGCTGCCCGAGTCAGTTGAATTGCTCGATCGGTCGCTCGAAGTGCTCGTGGTCGTAGTCGGAGGCGTCACGTACACCGGCGGCGCCTGCACGACTACCTGCGCCGGCGCTGCCGCGGGAACATAAGTGGTGGAATCGACTTCCTTCGTCGTGGTGCCGCATCCGGCAACGCAGGCCAGGGCCGTGATTCCGACTACGCTGACAGCAATTCGTTTGAATGAATTCATTGTTCTGCTTTTCCTTCTGATTTTCTCGTTGTAGGTTTTCGTGAGTACTGCGCGATACGCCCGGCTGGGACGTATCGCGCCGCGTTTAGTTTTTCTCGTGCCCGCCGCCTTCGTGTCCGGCATTGGCCTGCCTGCTCTGCTCAGGCTGCTGATTCGACGAATGCTGCTCGTGACTCTGCTGATGCTCGGCCTGCTGCGGACGCTCCTGCTGCTGATGCGTCGCCTGCTGCTGCTCATGCGCAGCCTGCTGATGCGTCGCTTGCTGCTCGTTGCGATTCGCCTGCTGCTCATTGCGATTCGCCTGCTGCTGCTCGTTGCGAGTGGCCTGCTGCTGCTCATTCCGAGTGGCCTGCTGTTCGCGATTCGCCTGGTTCTGCTGCTGCTGCCGCGATGCCTGCTCGTTACGATTCGTCTCGTTCTGCTGCTGACGTGCCGCCTGCTCGTTACGATTCGTCTCGTTCTGCTGCTGACGTGCCGCCTGTTCGTTGCGATTCGTCTCATTGCGCTGATTCGTCGCCGCCCGCTCGTTCACACGATTCTGCTGCTCGCGCGACGCCTGCTCCTGGCGATTCGTTTCATTGCGCTGATTCACCGCCGCAGCCTCATTCGCACGATTCTGCTGATTCGAGGCCTGCTCGCGGCTGCGCTCGCTGCCTTCGTTCTCAGTCCGCATCACGGCCCGATGGTCTTGCAGCTCGGTATGATTCGCCCAGTTGCTATGCTGCCTGATCCAGTTTGGATGATTGCTTGAGACCCAGTTCGGATTCTGGTTGTACCACCACTGACCGTAATGCCAGTTGTGCTGCCCGTCGTAGGCGCCGTCCTCATTGCGCCACTCGGGATACCACGAAACCCAGTTGGGATGATTGGCGTAGAAAAAATCAGGATCGTTCTGATGCCACCAGTATGCGTTCTGCCACGATCCGTTGTTGTCGTAGTCGCCATCCTGGCTTTGCCACAGCGCATCCATCACCGACCATTCCGGATGATTGCGGTAGAACCACATGATGTCGTGTTTGTGCCACCATCGCGCGCCATGCCACCGGTGCTCGTTGTCGTATGCGCCCCACCCGGCCTGTCCCGGTCCGCCGTAATATCCTTGGCCGTAGTAGCTGCCCTGTCCGTTGTAGCTGGGACCGGGACCGCTGTAACCGGGGCCGGGGCCGTCGTAGCCGGGGCCGGGGCCAGGACCGTACTGCGCGAATGCCGGTGCGGTCATTCCGATCGCAAGCACGACTCCCGACATCGCGATCATCTTCTTTATTTGTCTCTTCATCAGGCTCTTATTCCTCCGATTTTATTTGCTGATTAGTCGCCGTTGCGGTTTTCGTTGTTCTGCATGCTGTTGCCGATCGCCATGCCAGTGCCCGCGCCGACAACTCCGCCGATTGCGGCCCCCGCCAAAGGCGCGCCCACCGCTGCGCCTACAATCGCGCCGCCGCCGGCTCCGATTGCGCCGCCTGCCAAAGTCCCTTTCTCGCGAGTGCTGAGCGGCTGCCCGTAGCATCCGGCAATCGCGATCACCGCAGCTCCGGCTATAGTCAATTTGACGAGTCGATTTCGAAAAAAGGCGAGACGAGACTGTGACATTTGAGTTCCACTCGAGCCTTGAAGGAAGAAAGTAGGCGATGGTCTAGCGGAACGTGGTCAAAGGCGAGGTAAAGGCCACTGTCAGGCTGGATCAGAGTCGGACTCGAATCCTATATCGATTCCGACTAGTGCATAATATAATTACTAATAGTTACCTGTCAATTGAATAGTCCATATTAACCTCAATGTAGTTCTCCAGGTAACGAATCGACTGAATATAAACAAATACTCATTTTACTATATTTGAGTATTACTCAATCCAACCAAGTACAATTCACACAACGAGTTCCAACAGCGACGAAGTCCCGCATCTTTCTTATTCACTGGGTGCAGGGGTCACCCCTGCCGAAGGAAGGTGAAACCCACCGCGGGTTTCACATTAGATTAAGTTCCGACGCGCGCGTTGAGGCGCCCTCCGCCGCTCACTCGTCCGCGATCGCATCAAGCTTCACCACCGTATTCCAGTTCCGCGCCGTCCCGCGCCTTCCAAGTTTCTTTTCGATCACGGCATTCGTCAGCCGCGACCGCCCGATCCCCTCCGGATACACGATGTACACCTGCATACCGTCGGCCCTGACGATCTCCGGTCCGGTTATCGCCGCCTGAATCGCCTTCACATCTCTACTATCCGGCGCGCTCTTCAGAAACATCGCGACCAGATGCCCGGGGTCGCGCTCGGCCTCTTTCCGAAACGGGTTGCGCGCGACTACCTCCTTCCATTCCTTCGCGCTGCGAACAATGAAATCCGCTTGAAGCTCGAGCCGCGTCTCCGCTTCGGCCTCCAGCATACGCTCCAGGCTAGCGTTGCCTCGCACGTCGCTGCGAAATATCAGGTTCCCGCTTTGCAGAATCGATCGCACATCCGCGAATCCCAGTCCCGCGACCATCTCGCGCAAGCCAGCCATCGCCACCGGCCGATGCCCGCCAACATTAATCCCGCGCACAAGAGCTATCTGAATCGCCATCGCGCCAATCACCTTGCCGCTTCACCGATAGTGGGCGACCATATTATCGCAATGCCCCCGCGTGACCATCAATTCACCGTCGCCTCGCGATGCGACCTGCTGCCGTTTCTCCTCACCCTCCCGCTAGGCCTCTCGCGCAAGGCCGCCAAGGATCTCCTGCGCTTCCGCAATGTGAAAGTGCAGCGCGTCCCCGTCGTAAAGCACGACACGCGCCTCGAGCCCGGCGACGTAGTGACTATCTCATCGGGCAAGCAACTCCCCGCTGAATCGCTCGACCGCCACGGCCTGAAAATTGTTTATCTCGACGATCACATAGTAGTCGCCGACAAACGGGCCGGCCTCCTCTCGATGGGCTCCGAGACCGAAAAGGAACGCACCGCGCATCGCCTGCTCAACGATCATCTCAAAGCGCTCACCGGATCTTCGACGCAACAGGCCTTCATCGTGCACCGCCTCGATCGCGACACCTCGGGCCTGATGCTCTTCGCGCGCACCCGCGCCATCCAGTCCACTCTTCAAGACAACTGGAAAACCGTCACGAAAAAATACCAAGCCATCGTCGAAGGCGTTCCGCCAAAAACCGAAGGCACCCTCCGCGACAACCTAATCGAGAGCAAATCTCTCCGCATGCACCGCGTCGCCCACGGCGGCGAACTCGCAATCACGCACTACCGAGTCCTACGAAAAGGCCGCAACACCGCGCTACTCGAGCTGACGCTGGAAACCGGCCGCAAAAACCAAATCCGCGTCCAACTCGCCGGCCTCGGCCACCCCATCATCGGCGACCGCAAATACGGCGCCACCACCGACCCCGCCCGCCGCCTCGCCCTCCACTCAACCGCCCTGAAGCTCTCTCACCCAATATCCGGCGCCCCTTTGGAATTTAACAATCCGATGCCAACCCGCCTCATGGAGATCCTATCAAAGCGCTGAGACCTGCCAGCCGCAGCGCGATTGTCCCCCTTTCTCGCGAAGGGAAGACGCTCTCCGCGATTGTCCCCCTTCCACTAGGGGTAGGGGTTAGGTCGTTTATCATCAACCCACCACCTCCGCCCGGGATTGTGATTCCCCCACCCCAAGCCCACTATAGAAATCATGCCGGCCCCGTCGCTGGATCAATTCTCCGAAATTCACCGCGACACCATCGATCGCCTGTATTCCCTTAGCAACGCCGCCACCTGGCACGTCTCCCGCGCATCTTTCTCCTCCGCTCTATTCAACAGCTTCACGCGCCGCTTCGGCCCCGACGCTCCTAACATCCCGCGCGCCGACGCCATCAACTTCCTCAACTCTCTCCACGCATCCGACCTGGCCCTCGCCATCGGATGCCGCGACGGCGACGCCGACGCATGGCGTCATCTCGTCGCCACCTATCGCGCCCCCATCGACAATTTCGCCCGCGCAGTCCTTGCCAACTCCTCGCGCGCAACCGAAATCGCCGACTCACTATGGGCCGACCTCTACGGCATGCGCACCGCCGACGGCAACCGCCGCTCTCCTCTCGAACACTACGGCGGCCGCAGCTCGCTGATGTCCTGGCTCCGCGTCGTCGTAACGCGCCTCGAAGCCGATCGATGGCGCGCAACACGCCGCCTTGAACCGCTCGACGAAACTCACAACGGCAATTCCGCCGCCGCAGTCGATTCACACGATCCCGATCGCGCGCCGATGCTCGCGGCGCTCGAGCGCTCACTCCGCGACGCCGTCAACGCGCTGTCGCCCGACGACCGCCTGCGCCTCTCATGTTACTACGTGCAGGATCTGACCCTCGCGCAGACCGCCGCTATTCTCGGCGAGCACGAGTCGAGTGCGTCGCGCAATCTCGCGCGCGCCCGCACGGCGATTCGCGAATGCGTCACGCGCACGCTCCGCCGCGACTACCGTTTCAGTGACGATCAAATCCGCCAATGCTTCGAGTATGCGACCGGCGACTGGCCTTTTGACCTCGGCCGCATGCTCGCGCTGGGAAAATGATGCCCGACGAGAAGAACCCCGATAACCGCCTTGACGCGATGCTTCGCACGACGCTCGCGTCGGGCCTCGACACCCCGGGCCCGCGATGCCCCGACGCCGACTTGCTCGCCAGTTTCGCCGAGAACTCGCTCGCCCCCGATGAGCGCGCGACCTTGACCGCGCACCTCGCCGGATGCGCCCTTTGCCAGCGCCAACTCGCCGCGCTCGCGCGCGCCGGCGCCGTCGGTGCCACTCGCTCGCCCGCACTGGAATCAGTCGAAACCGTCGACGACGACGAGGCCCGCGAAGAAGCCGGCGGTTTCTGGCCCGCCGTCCGCAGCGCCGTGCGATTCCTGATCGGCCCCTTCCCCCTCTCGGTCGCGCTTCACGTCGCCCTGCTGCTCGTCCTGATCATCACCATCCACGAACAGCGCGGCCGCGAGTTGATCATGGTCAACCTCGAAGCGGGCGGCGGTGGCGGTGGCGGCAACGAGATGCAGGATCTCGACATGCCCGAAGTGCCGATGCCCGACACAGCGCCGCAGCAGATGGAACAGCCGACTGCCGTCGACACTTCGCAAGCCGTCGGCCTCGCCAACGACTACGTGCGCGCTGCCGGCGGCGGCGGTATCGGCATCGGCCGCGGCGGCGGCATGGGCTCAGGCTACGGCCACGGTATCGGCTCAGGCTTCGGCGGCTTCATTGGCGAGCTGCGCCGCAAAGGCCTCGACGTGGTGCTGGTGATCGACGGCACCGGCTCGATGAAACTGATCATCGAGGACGTCAAGGCCAAGATGAATCAACTGGTACAATCGATTCACCGCCTCGTGCCGATCGCGCGCATCGGGATAATCGTCTTCGGCGGCAAGGGCGAGAAGATGAACATCCAGCCCCTAACTCTCTCGCCGCAAAAACTCACCGACTTTCTCAACGGCATCCAGGCGATGGGCGGCGGCGAATGGGAAGAAGACACGCTCGGAGCAGTCGAGACCGGCATCAACAAGATGGACTGGAAGCCCTACGCGAAAAAGGTGGTCGTGCTGGTCGGCGACTCACCCCCGCGCACCGAAGACTTCGCCCCGCTGCTAGCTCTGATCCGCCAGTTCAAAGCCAACAACGGCACCTTCAACACCGTCGATGTAGCCGCCGAGGAGCACGAACGCTTCGAACGCGAATTCTGGCTGAAGGTGCATCGCGAAGAACCCCCAAAGATCTCGCCCTTGCCAGCCTTCTACCGCCAAACCCAGGCCGCTTACAAAGTCCTGGCCACAGCCGGCGGCGGCTCAATGAAATCCCTAACCAAAGACGCCCACATCAACCAGCAAGTCCTAATCCTGGCCTTCGGCGACCAATGGCAATCCCAAGTCTCCGCCTTCGCCCGCAACCTAAACACCACCAGCCCAAGCCCCAGCCCCTAGACGCGCACTCATTGTGTCACCCCGCCTTCCAAAGACCGGTCTCCCTTCCCTCGAGGCAAGGGTGTCCCGCTCTCTGCGATTGTCCCCCTTCCACTAGGGGAAGGGGTTAGGGGTTAGGTCGCCGGCATCCCTCACAGCTGCGAATCGCTTCGCTCTAACGTTTTATCCAACAAAGCGATCATCGCCGAACGAATCCCAGACAAACTCCGCATTTGAATGTCACCCTGACGATGGAAGCGTCAGCGACGGAAGGAAACGGCCCTCGGCCAGCTTCGCATTTGAATGTCACCCTGACGACGGGAGCGTTAGCGACGGGAGGAACGGGCCTCGGACAGCTTCGCGCACGCGAAGCCGGTTCCGGTCTCCGAAAATCGCGCAGCGCTCCTTCCCTATGGCTCTTTGCGCACGTATGTCTGCGCATCCTCGCTCCACAGGTACACCTGTCGTTCGAAGACTCCCCCCTCAAACATTCCAGTAGTCAGGACCAGCTTGTCTGCGGAAGCTTCCTCGAGATGGAGCCAGCGAAAGACAGGGTAATTGAAGAGCGCCGTAACCTTTCCGGCCCGACAGCCGAGTACAAGCACATCCGTCCAATAGCCATGACCCGTCTCGTGCTCGGTCTCGACCACAATGAGACGACGATCCTCCGATATATTGCGGTCTTCCGAGACAGCCACTTTCCAGTCACACGGGTTTGAATACTCTCCACCTTCCGAGTAGCAACCCAAACCGTGCGAGAAATCTATGTCGTCGTATGGCAAAGGAGTTCCGAAAATACGTACGAGACGAGCGGCCTTGGCCTTTCGCAAGTCGTTGCACGGCAGATTTTTTGCCGAAGCCGATCCCATGCCCACTCCGAAAATAACCGCAACTGAGATCGTGAACGCGAGATGTCTGCGTCGCCACATAGTCGATGGATTGTACACTCGAAGTGAATGCCCAGAAACACCGACAAATCCAATCACCTCACGCGCGCTGTTCCCATCTGTCATCCAACAGAGCGATCATCGCCGACCGAAATCTCGAACAGCTTCGCGTCTGAATGTCACCCTGACGACGGGAGCGTCAGCGACGGGAGGAACGGGCCTCGGACAGCTTCGCGCAAGCGAAGCCGGTTCCGGTCTCCGAAAATCGCGCAGCGCTCCTCCTCTCCTACCGCCTCACCCTGCCACAAAACTTCAGCGATGAACTCTTCCGCCCAACGCTCGCACACGCCGCAACGATTTCTCCGTAAAGTGCGTCCACCTTCAGCCGCCGATTTCTCTGCAAAGTGGCACCGGCTTCAGCCGGTGATTTCCCTGCCTCACGCTGCCATCGCGCCCACCGCGAGATACCCTCCCGCCACAGCGGCCGGAATAGTCAAGATCGCTCCAGCAACAATCTTCCAGCCCAGAACCATCCCGTGACCATACAGCGCCACCAGGCATCCAAGGACAAGCGAGATCACTCCTACCATCAACGCGCTGCGGAGATTCTTGAGTCGAGACACGCGGACGGACACATAGCCTCCAAGTCCCGTACAGAATGTCGTGCCCACCAATCCGGAGAACTCAGCCTCGAATGTCGATTTCAACTGCAGCACATGGGCCGCGGAAGCGTCACCACCATGCGCCGCTACTACGACCAGGATGACGGCCTCTACGATTCCGACCAACGTTGAACCCAGGATATCGGTCGCGACACCCGCCAAAACGGCTTTGACCTTCACACCCTCCACGTCAGTTCGCTCCCCGTGTGACTTACATTAGACCTTGGGCCGATCGAACCGCTCTCTCCCAGTCTTCTTTTCTGACGAACGGCCAGACCTCAAGATCTCCGAATTTCGCGAGCTCCTCAGTTTCGCGCTTTTCGACCTCGGCAGCCTTTTTGCGCAAGCGCAGCGCCCTCAGCAAAATTAACTTCAAGCTCGCCGATCTGTAGGGCGGCCACTCATATTCCAAATCCGACTCAAGGAAAGCGATACATCGGTCCATCATGGCGCGCTCTTCGCGTGTCGGAGAATTTTTACCGGTGAGCGTGTGGTTATGAAAGTCGTCCCATAAGAACCACAGTCGCCGCCAGATAGCTCCAAGCGCCCGATCACTTTTGTCGAACGGGTAATCACTCTCCATTTCGCGGCTGCTAACCGTCCCAGCCGCGAAACCCCCGACCATCCCCTTCGCAACAGCCCGCTTTTGACGATTGACCACAGTCCCTGGTTCAATCGGAAAGCGGAATGAACAGCGTTCGGCGCTCGCCGGTGCCGACTCCGCGTGAGATGTGCCCCTTGCCGGTCGTGTCTTCAGCCAGAAGAATCGATCCGGGGCCAAAGCGGCGCACCTCGCCGTCGCTGACTTCGATCTCAACCTCTCCGCTCAGATTGACTACGAACTGGCGGCGCGGCGCGTTGTGCCAATCGATCAGATACTCACCGCTCCGGGTCTCGCGGAAAATGACTCCCTTGGCTGCGATCAATTCAGACATCGTCGAGGCGTTACCCGCTGGCTTCATCTCTGCATCGACATTTTCCAGATGCGATTCCCCGGCAGCGTCAGCAAAGATCCGTGTGTACGTCATAGGATTTAACCTCGCTTGATAGGAGAGCACGATCCCACGGCATCCGGCGATACTGTGGCACCGGCTTCAGCCGGTGATTTCCCTGCTCACACAAATCGATCGACTCAGATCCAGCAGTTCACTTGATGTCATTTTCCTTCTTCAACTTTTCGAGCACCTGCTGCGTTTGCCGAGCAACCTCGGCAGAAGCGTACCAGCCGTTGACTTCGAGATCAGTCAGCTCAGACACGCCACATCCTCGCGCCTTATAGCGGAACGCGTAAGTAACGATGTCTCCCGATGAGTCCTTCCAGCTGCCGAGCCACTGATGAACGTATATTCCAGGTTGATTAGTGCCAGCCATAAGTTCTTCCCACCCTGTAACCTGGGAAGAGGGCGAACTTGGGTTGAGAAAGTCATACTTGAGGGGTTTCCAACCTTGTTTTCGCAGATTTTCAGAAACCCAGCCGAGAACGGGCGCAGCTGGAAACTTCGAATTGACACGGTAGCTCGCGCGCACAGCTTTTCCCTGATCAAACCGAACATCAGTCGCATTCGGATACAAGACTAGAGCAGCAGGTCGTTCGCCCGCTTCAGTCAGTTGCGCCGAGCAGAGCAAGTTCGCACAAACTCCGATGCAGACAACGAACGCGAAAATGATGCATCGGAATTTCAATGCTCTCATAGCCGCCTTACTGTCCTACTGCGGCAAATTGTGGACAACCACTCTGATCAATGACCCGAGCTAAGCAGCCCCAGCTTCATCCGGTGAATTCCCCTGCCACAGCTGCGAGCCGCTTGGCTCTTCGTTTCATCCAACAGAGCGAGCGGCAGGAAGGAATCCCGGACATCATCGCGCAAATCTGTCACCCTGACGACGGGAGCATCAGCGACGGAGGAACGGGCCTCGGACAGCTGCGCGTACGCGCAGCCGGTTTTTCCGGTCTCCAAAAATCGAGCAGCGCTCCTTCACTGGCCGGTACAAACAACACTCAGTACCACCCGCTTGCGATAGGCGCACCAAGATCGGGTGTTGATAACTAGGTTTCAACAGGCTGTGGATAGTGTGAATTAAACGCAGAGCAAGGTGTTCATTAGGATCGACTCCAAGCCTAGTGTGGAGATCGACCGGGGACGGCGACCAAGGTGTGCACCCTTGGATCAGGCGATCGGCTCCAACCCGATGTTCCTCGCCGCCCCGGCCCCTGCTCGAACCATCGATAGCACGCGAGCCATTTGTCAGTTAAGCCTCGTCGGCTCGTTTATCCCCAGAAGCGGTCGCGACAAGCGGCGCGCGCGGATCGGCGATTAAGGTTGAAGAATCTGCGGAGCGCACCACTTATTTCTGGTAGGTGTGAGGTTGCGGCAGACCAAACTTGGAAGCTGCCCGCCAATCGATTTGGCCTACAGTATCTGCCAGGAAGGTGATGCCATCAAAGACGCTGTCAACTTCAAGATTCAGAGTCTCGCCGATTTTTCCTACGGGTTCCTTACTGGCTCTAAGCTTGTTCAGAAACGTGTCGTTCACGACCGATCGATTGTGAGTTATGAGGTTTCGGACCTCGATCAAGAAAATAGCCCGCTCTAGCGCGGATTCATCGGCGAACAACTCCAGTCCGAGGCGGTCGCGGATGTAATCCGCCAGCTGCCGCATGCCAGAATACGAAAGATCGGTCACCTTTTTTTCAGCGAGGGCGTCCACAAGGTCGTTCATCGTCGTGTGCTGCAAGGCAAAGTCTACCTTGATCTGATCGTTTGAACGCAGGGTTTCAGGCTTCGTTCGAAAGATTAGTGAGAGCAACTGCGAAATATAGGTCAAGAAATTATCGACCCCTCGGCAGACCATGGCTTGCAATATGAGTTGGCGAAATTCTCGCAGGGTCTTCAAGGCGCCTACGCCTTTCTCCTCAATCATCTTTCGATAGGCTCGTTGCTTTTCTTCGCGGTCAGTCTCGTATTCTATGGTTTCGAGCAGAGCTTGAGCAGCCACGACTGCCTTTCTGTCCACGTCCGTGGCGAGCGACGATATGAACCCCACGAAGTGCTGCAGCCGGTGAAAGTCCTCTAGGTAGAGACGATACGGTTCAGTTACCTTCTCCGGGATTCGAGGTAACTGGATTTCCCTGCGTCCTATTTCTTCGCTCATAAGAAGCGCCGAATTTCGTCTCGCGCCGCGCTCGCCGCACGAGCGCGCCCACCAGCCGCATACCCTTCGCACTCAGCGCATGCGGATTAACTGTGCCAATTTAGCACAGTTATTGTTTGAGTCGGGGATCGGCGCTGGCAATACATTTGCCCCACACTCTATTGTAGTGCGAATAGCCAGCTGCGAGAGCTTTAAAATCGATTTTGGTGCTCCCCTTTGGGAAGTTGTATTCTTTTTCCTTAGATGCCGCGAGCGCATATGCTCGACAGTCATCAGCACTGTCAAATGATTCGACAGTCTTCCATTGGCTAATCGGCAGCCGCTGCGGCATGCGCCTATATTCGTTAATCGCGTCGATGTTCGTAGCGAGCGCTGCGGGCGGACTCTGAGGCGGCGGCACCATCAGATACCAGCCCACTAGTGCGAGCGCGGCTGCGTGGCGAGATTTCATGAGCGTTTGTCTTTCTGGCTCGCTTCCCATTCATCCACGGCCCGCACCATATCATCAACCGACCAGAGTGTATCATGACTCAGAGCCGCGGTTCGTAATCTCTACGCACGACTGTCTATCCAGATCCGGATCCAACCGCTCTCTCCCAGTCTTCTTTTCTAACGAACGGCCAGACCTCAAGATCTCCGAATTTCGCAAGCTCTTCCGTTTCGCGCTTCTCGACCTCGGCCGCCTTTTTGCGCAAGCGCAACGCTCTTAGCAGGATTAACTTCAAGCTCGCCCATCTGTAGGGCGGCCACTCATATTCCAAATCCGACTCAAGGAAAGCGATACATCGGTCCATCATGGCGCGCATCTCGGGCGTCGGAGAATCCTTACCCGTGAGCGTGTGGTTACGAAGGTCGTCCCAGAAGGGCCAAAGATGCTCCCAGATGCCCGCGAGGGCCCGATCGTCTTTGTCCGACGGGAAATCACCGTCCATCTCGCGGCTGCTGACCGTCCCAGCGGCAAAACCCTCGACCATCCCCTTCGCAACAACTCGCTTCTGCCGATTGACCACAGCCGCCTCACTCTTTTGTGGCACCGGCTTCAGCCGGTGATTCCCATGCCAACGGTTGTCATACCACCATGCCATAATACCGTCATGACCATTCCCTCACTCCCACCAGCACTCTCTATGCTCCTCAACTCCGCACTCTCCCCCAAAGCTTCCCTTCACTCACCCGCCATCCGCTACGAAGAGATCGAGGAGAAAGAATATTTCAGCCAAAATTCTCAAATTTCCGAACTATCATTTTAGAACATCGTTTGCGCGGGACGCAGAAATCACCGGCTGAAGCCGATGCCACCAATAAACTCGCAAGAAATTCGCTCCTCCTCCGATCTTAGTGTCAGGAAGCGCCAACGCCCGTGCCGACGCTGGCCTCAAGGAGGATGCGATGATTACGTTCCTGATTACCGCCCTTGCCCTCTCATGCTCGATACTGATCGTAGCCTTCGCATGGACGCGCATCCGCGGCATTCCGATCGCCGCGTCGATGCGCCCCGGGCTTCGCAACGCGGCCCGCTTCGCCGGCGGCCCATTCTCGATCTCGATCGCAATCCACCTCGCCATCCTCGTCACTCTCGTCGTCGCCGTGCACGAGACCCGCGCCCGCGACCACATCATCGTCACGTGGGACCCTGGCTCGATTCACCCGCTCGAGAACCTCGAGCCAATCGAGTTCCCCTCCGACGGCCTCCCCGACATCACGCCCAAATCGCCCGACGATTCTCTGCCGAGGATCGACACCCAAAAAGTGATGCACGATTTCTCCAGTGAAGTCGCCGGCACAACTTCAGATTCAGGGATCAGTCTTCAGCGTCCCGTCGGCAACTTCTTCAACCTCCACCCCGGACGGGGCGGCAGTGGCGGCGAAACCTTCGGATGGTACATGGACGAGCTGCGCCACAAAGGCCTAGACATCGTGCTCGTGATCGACGGCACCAAGTCGATGGACTTCGTGATGGACGACGTCAAGGCGCGGATGACGCAGCTCGCCGTTAGAGTTCGGCAGCTCGTGCCCGTCGCGCGCGTCGGCGTCGTCGTCTTCGGCGGCAAGGACGATCCGCTCGACATCCAGCCGCTGACGCTCTCGACCGCGAAGCTCCAAACGTTCCTCGGCTCGATCCACGCCAAGGGCGGCGGCGAATGGCAGGAGAATACCTACGGCGCCGTGCAGGCGGCAATCACGAAAATGGATTGGAAGCCCTACGCGCGCAAAGTGATCGTGCTGATAGGCGATTCCCCGCCCGAGCAAGACGACTTCGCACCGTTGCTCGCCACCCTCCGCGACTTCAGGCACAACAACGGCACGCTGAGCGCCGTCGACGTCCAACAAGAGGAGCATGAGCGCTTCGAGCGCGCATTCTGGATCAAGGTGCATGGCGAGGAACCGACGCCGAAGGAGATCGGACCGCTGCCCGAATTCGCCAGGCAGGCGCAAGCCGCATACAAGGTGCTCGCTGCGACCGGCGGCGGCTCGATCCGCAGTCTCAGCCACGACGCCGGCGTCAATCACCAGGTGATGATCCTGGTGTTCGGCGACAAGTGGCAGGAAGAGGTGAGCCGCTTCGCGTCAAGGTAGCGGATGCACCGGCAAACAAATGACACCGCGATGCGATCCTGACGCTTGCCGGAGCTCGAGCGTCGGGATCGCGTCGACACTCAGAACTCACCTTAGTTTGATAAGAGAAGCGCTGACCACCGCAGCAAATTTCAATCGCGCTCGCATCCCTCCGTATCGCACCGGCACGCAACTTGGATTGATCGAGTGTGTGAGCATGGAACCCGCGATCGACATGAGCGCGATCACGCAACTTGCCGAGGCCGAGAACGCAGACGCAGGCGCGCAATTCATCGCCGAGATTATCGACGTCTTCCTAAGCGACCTGCGTCAACGTTTAATCGCGATCGGCTCGCAAATGAATAGCAATGACCGTGGCGGAGTTGCAGCGACGGCTCATGCGATCAAGGGCAGCTGCGGACACTTCGGCGCGAAGCGCCTGGTAGAACTGTCGCGCGATCTCGAAGACAAGGCGCGACGCCCGCCACCTGGCGATCTCCAGGTGGAGTTCGATTCGATGGTCGCCGAAACCGATCGGGTCCGCGCCGCGCTCGAAGCTTATCGCGCCGAACATGCGCCGCCTTGAGCAGCGACCCTGCTACAGAATCACGCAGGCGCGGCTTGCGGCGGTGTAGGTCCGCCGCCACCACTGCTCAGCGCAAGCATCACCTCGGTCCAGCCGTCGAAGATCATGTCGATTCCGATGAACAGTCCGATCACCCACAGTCCTGAAACCGGCCACGAGCTCATGATCGAAAATCCGAGGAACAGCGAAATCGCTCCGTTCAGAATTAGCCAGCCGCGATGATGTATCGGAGTTGAGAAGGCAACGAAAATTCTAAAGGTGCCGGCTACGATCAACAGCATCGCGATCATGAAGGTCAGCGTCACCGCGGCCACGCCCGGATGCGAGACCATCAGCAGTCCCGTCACCGCATAGAGCAGTCCGCCCATCAGGTTGACGAAGAAGCCGCCCCACGCGCGTCGCGCAAAGCCGTGAATCACTTCGAAAATTCCAGCGAAGAGCAAAATCCAACCCAGCAGCATCACCGAAATCATCGTCATGAACTCGGCGCTGCCGATTGCGATGGTGCCGAGGATTATCAGCGCCACGCCCATGAACAGAAACCAGCCGCGATGCGCCCTGACCTCTTCGATCCCCAACACCGGCATAAGTAAAGCCATACGGTCTCTCCTTAACTAGCTGGCGTGAGTCGGCTCGTTTGCGAATCAGCTGGCCGGCTTCGGCACGGCCGGCGCCGGTTCACCAGCGAAGTGGACTGCCGTGCCGGCGCATTCGAAGTAACCACCTTCGGTGTAAGGCTCGTAGGCGCCGTAGTCGTCGTCGGATACGAACCAGACGGTGGTGTTCACGATCGCGTTTACTTGTTCGCCATACTTGCGATACGCGGCCGCCCGAAGTCCGTCGCCGTGGACGACCTGCCCGCCCGTCGAATTCGGAGCGTTGAAGCAGTAGCCCTCGGCGTGTCCGAGCGCCGTGTAATCGGGATGACCTTTGACAACGGCGCCGTGGACTACCTGGATTTTCTTGATTGCGGCGCTGATCGCATCCTGCTCCTGCTGAAGGTGCGCGACATCCTGATCGACGGTTGCGCATCCGGCGAATGCGACAATCGCTAGAACTAGAACGAGCCGCATCGGGATTCGATCGGTCGCTAGGCGCCCTTCTTCCTGCGCTCGGCCCATCGCTTCTTCATCGCGATCGACAGCCGCTTCCTGCCTGCAGGCGTCAGTCCGCCGCCACGCTTCTTCTTGGTCGTGCTTCCCTTGGGCCTGCCGATACGCTTCTTGCCGCCACCGCCGGAGAGGGCCGACCCGAGCAGCGCCGTGATAGCTTTGCCGAGCCGGTCTCGCTCCTTCATCAAATCCGCCACTAATTTTTCAAGGTCCAAGGTCTGCTCCTTTGGCGCGCTTTTTATTTTGCAGCTCGCGCCCTCTTAATGCAGGTTCGTCTGCGTCCTATCGCTGCCGGGTAGGAGCGCAACTAATGCGTGTCAGACCTATACCTACTCTTTATGCGGCCTCAATCCAATCAGGGATTTTTCGAAGGCGCCGCGCGATCGGGTCAACCGCAATTTAACAGGTAGCGAACGGCGTCAATTCGCACTAGAGTGTGACGGTGTTTGCTCTGGAAAAAAGTGGATAGTTCAGGACAGCGGACAAAGTTCCTCGTCGAGCTCATCAAACCCTCGCATTACGACGACGACGGCTACCTCATCCAATGGTGGCGCGGTTTCGTGCCATCGAGTTCGCTGTCGAACCTTTACGGACTCGCGCTCGACGCGCAGTCGCGGCATATCCTCGGCCAGAGCGTCGATCTCGATATCGAGGCGCACGACGAGACCAACGCGAAAGTGCCGGTGCGCGGAATAATTCGCCGGTTCAGGCGCAACTCGAACCGCGGCGTCGTGCTGCTTGTCGGGGTGCAGACCAACCAGTTCGCGCGCGCGGTCGACATCGCGCGCGAGCTGCGCGCGGCGGGAATCATGGTCGCGATCGGCGGATTCCACGTCAGCGGATGCCTCGCGATGCTGCCCGAGATGCCGCCCGAGATGAAAGACGCGATCGCGCTCGGAATCACGCTGTTCGCAGGTGAAGCCGAGCATCGGCTCGACGAGTTGCTGATCGCCGCGTTCGAGAGCCGCATGAAGCCGCTCTACAACTATATGGCCGATCTGCCGGGAATGGACGGCGAGCCGCTGCCGTTCCTGCCGATGAAGTATGTTAAGCGCTACGCCGGCGCGCTCGGATGCTTCGACGCGGGGCGCGGATGCCCGTTCAGCTGCAGCTTCTGCACGATCATAAATGTGCAGGGGCGTAAGTCTCGCTACCGCAGCGCCGACGACGTCGAGCAGTTGATTCGCGCGCACGCGGCGCAGGGCGTGAAGAGCTTCTTCATCACCGACGACAACTTCGCGCGCAACAAAAATTGGGAAGCAATCCTCGACCGCATCATCCTGCTCAAGCGCCGCGACCGCGTGAAGATCAACATCATCATGCAGGTCGATACCATGTGCCACAAAATTCCGAACTTCGTCGAGAAGTCGGTGCGCGCAGGGTGCAAGAAAGTTTTCATCGGGCTCGAGAACATCAATCCCGACAGCCTCAAGGGCGCGTCGAAGGGACAGAATCGCATCACCGAGTACCGCAAGATGCTGCAAGCGTGGAAGCAGGCCAAGGTCCTCACCTACGCCGGCTACATCCTGGGCTTCCCGTCGGACACGCCCGCCAGCATCGAGCGCGACATCGCGATCATCCAGCGCGAACTTCCGATCGACATCATGGAGTTCTTCATGCTGACGCCGCTGCCGGGATCCAAGGATCACCAGGAGATGTACCAGCGCGGCGAGCGGATGGAAGCCGATACCAACAAGTACGACGCCGAACATGCGACCGCCGACCATCCGAAGATGAGCGCGAAAGAATGGCAGGACATCTATCAGCGCGCGTGGCACCTGTACTATTCGCCAGCGCACATCGAGACGTTGATCAAGCGCGCGGTCGCAAGCGGGATGCGATCGCGGCGGATGACTTCGATGATTTTTTACTTTTACGGCAGCCACGCCTTCGAGCACGTGCATCCGCTGCAAGGCGGGATCATACGCCGTAAGCCGCGAACGCAGCGCCGGCCGGGATTTCCGCGTGAGAACTTGCTCAGCTTTTTCGCGCGACGCACGCGCGAGACACTATCGACCTATGTGCCGGGGCTGATGTTCTTCCGGCGGCTCGAACGGCTGCGAAAAAAGATCGAGAGCGATCCAGCGTCGAAGCACTACATGGATGTGGCGCTCAGTCCGGTCGTCGACGCCGAGTTCGACGGCGAGCTCGAGCTATACCACGCATCAGACTCGGCGATTCGTGCGGCAGACAAGGCTCGCGCGCACGCCGACGAGATGCGCAAGATCGAGCTCCGCCGCGCCGCCGCCGGCTAAGCTACTTAGCCACCTGTTGCTGATAGAGCGCGGGTAAGTCCTTCTGAAACTTTTCCAGTTTCGGCAAATCGTTGTAGACGATGTAAGGCTGATCCGGATGCAGCTCGAGGTAGTTCTGATGGTAGTCCTCGGCCGGATAAAAACCCGTTAGCGGAACAACCTTGGTGACGATGGGCTCGGAGAATGCGTGCTTCTGATCGAGTTGCGCGATGTAGTCGTCGGCCATCTTCTTCTGCGCGTCGTTGTCATAGAAGATCGACGAGCGATACTGAGTCCCTGAATCGGGACCTTGCCGATTCAGCTCCGTCGGATCGTGCGCGACGAAAAAGAATACCTTCAGCAGATCGTCGTAGGAGACCTTCGACGGATCGTAGGTCACCTGCACCGACTCGGCATGACCCGTCGTGCCGGTGCTGACGGTTTCGTACTGCGCGGTGTTGGCGGCACCGCCCGCATATCCTGAGACGACCTTGTCCACGCCCTTGACGTGCTTGAAGACTGCATCAACGCCCCAGAAGCATCCGCCCGAAAAAACCGCGGTCTGTTGGTCGTTGCCGGGGGCCTGCGCCATCACGTTGTTCAGCCTCACGCCGAACGATATTCCCACGCCAAGTGTTAGAGTTAGTGCAAACCTGGTTAGCGACTTCATGTTCATCATAATAGCAACGTGCGGGACTCGCGTCTGGTTCCCCGGAGCCGGGTTGAAATTCCCCGCCGGTATCTGAACAAAATCCATCCATGCGATTCGCGCCGATATTTCTCGCGCTGTTGACGCTCATCTCGACCGGGTTGGGCGGAACGGCCGCCATCCGCCTGCGCGACCGGCTTCATTTGCTGCTCGGTTTCAGCTCCGGCGCGGTGCTGGCCGTGGCGCTGTTCGACATACTGCCCGAGGTCTTCGCGTTCCCTCACGGCGAATCGTACATGCCGATTACCGCCGTGGGATTTCTCGCGTTCTTCGCGCTCGAGCGTTACACGGCGATGCATCGCGCGCGCGAACATCCGCACTTGCACGAGGCTCATGAGGCCGAGCTTGGTGCGATGTCGGCGGCGGGGCTGGCCTTTCACAGTTTCCTGGACGGAGTCGCAATCGGCGTCGGCTTCCAGGCCAGCGTCGAGATGGGACTCTTGATTGCGCTCGGAATCATCGCGCACGATTTCAGCGACGGCCTCAACACTGTGACCGTGGTTCTCGCGCATGGGAATTCGCGTAGAGACGCCGTCTTCTGGCTGATCGTGGATATGATGATGCCGGTCCTCGGCGCGGCGTCGACGCTGATGTTCAACCTGGGGGCGGGAGTGCTACCTGTGCTGCTGGCATTTTTCGCCGGCTCGTTTCTTTATATCGGCGCGTCGGACCTGCTGCCGGAAGCTCAGGAGCACGACTCTCCTTTGGTGGGCATCGCCACCTTGCTTGGAATGCTCACGATCTTTTTGATCACTCGGTTGCTGCGCGGATAGATCACGTGCCGGCGTTGGAGAAGCTCGCGGCGGATCCGCGCATCGTCTTGCGCAGTCGAACGGATATCGATCCGCGCGGACGATGTGTCGTGTACCGGATGCGCCGCACGCAGCGCGCGCTCGACAATCATGCGCTCAACACAGCCATCGCCGCTGCGAATGCACTCGCACAGCCGGTGGTCGTTTTCTTCGGCCTGCTTGCGCGTCATCCGATAGCGAATCTGCGTCACTACACCTTCATGATGGAAGGGCTCGCGGAGGCAGCGAAGAAACTCGAACAACGGCGATGCGGTTTCGTCCTGCGAATTTGCGACGGCGCCAGCTCGACGGAAGAGTTCGCGCGATTCTGCACCGAGGTGAAGCCGTCGCTCATCGTGTGCGATGAAGATCCGGCGCGCGGCGACGCTAAATGGAATCGCGAGGCAATGCTGTACCCGTCGGCGCCACTATGGAGCGTCGATGCGGACGTGATCGTCCCTTCGATTCTCCTCGAAAAAGAACAATTCGCCGCGCGCACCATTCGTCCGCGTATCGAGCGGCGCCTTGAGGAGTACCTCAGACCTGTTGGAAATCCGCCTGCGCGTGTGGCCTGGACACGCGATCGAAAGATCAAGTCGGTGGCGGTCTCGCCGGAACTGATCGACGATCTCCGTGTCGATCGATCGGTGGGTTCCACCATCGCGTTTCGCGGCGGCAGCGAAGCGGCGCTGGCTGCACTACGGCGATTCATTCGCGGAGGCCTAAGCGACTACGCATCGGATCGGAACCATCCCGAGATCGACGGCACCAGCCAGCTCTCGCCGTATCTGCACTTCGGCCAGATCGGGCCGCATACGGTGGCGCTCGCGATTCGCGACGCGTCGGCGCCCGATCGCGATCGCGACGCGTTTCTCGAAGAGCTAATCGTGCGGCGCGAGCTGGCGGTGAATTTCGTGCGCTACAATCCGCGCTTCAAAACGATCGCGAGCGTCGAGCCGTGGGCCCATCGCACAATCGGCGAGCACGCCCGCGACGTGCGCGCATACACCTACACCGAAGAGCAGCTCGCGAACGCCGAGACGCACGACGTGCTGTGGAACGCGGCGCAGCGGCAGATGGTTCGCGCGGGATGGATGCACGGATACATGCGGATGTACTGGGCGAAGAAAATTCTTGAGTGGAGCCCTTCGGCGGCACGGGCATACGATATCTGTGTGCGGCTGAACGATCGTTACGAACTCGACGGGCGCGACCCCAACGGCTACGCCGGCATCGCTTGGGCGGTCGGCGGCAAGCACGATCGCGCGTGGGGGCCGGAGCGACCGGTGTATGGCAAAATCCGCTACATGTCGTTCGCCAGCACGTCGCGCAAGTTCGACAGCCGCGCGTATATCGAAAAATGGAACGCGTAGCGTCCGCGAAAAGTTTATACGCCAGCGACGAACCGATCAGGATCGGTGTGTCGTCGTGTCTGCTCGGCGAAGAGGTGCGCTTCGATGGCGGCCACAAGCGCAGCGACTTTCTCACCGACACGCTGGGCCGCTTCGTCGAATTCGTTCCCGTGTGCCCCGAAGTGGAAATCGGACTCGGCACTCCGCGCGAAAGTATCCGGTTGGTTCGCGACGGCGGTGATGCGGACGTTATTCGATTGGTAGGGAATGAAACCGGGATCGATCACACCGACAAAATGAACGGCTACGCGCAACGACGGACCGCGGCGCTCGGGCGCGAAGATCTTTCGGGCTACGTGCTGAAGAAAGATTCGCCGAGTTGCGGGATGGAGCGCGTGCGCGTTTACGGTGCGTCGGGGATGGCGACGCGCGACGGCGCCGGCTTGTTCGCATCGGCCCTGATGCGCCGGTATCCGAGCCTGCCAGTCGAAGAGGAAGGCCGGCTCAACGATCCGCATCTGCGCGAGAACTTCGTCGAGCGCGTTTTCGCGTACCGGCGTCTCCGATCGTTCTTCTCATCGCGATGGACCCTCGGCGGCCTCGTCCAGTTTCACACCGCGCACAAGCTCGTACTGATGGCGCATTCGCCCAAGGCCTACAGCGAGCTCGGTCGCTTCGTCGCCAACGCCAAGCGGCTCGCGCGAGACCAGGTGCGCGACGACTACGAGCTGGCATTCATGGATGCGCTGAAGAAACTCGCGGCGACGGCCCGCCACACCAACGTGCTGCATCACATGCTCGGCTACCTGCGCGAACATCTCGACGCGACCGCACGCGCCGAACTCGTCACTCTAATCGATGATTACCGCAACGGCCTCGTGCCGCTGATCGTGCCGATCACCCTTTTTCGGCACTACGTCCGCGAGTTCGACGTCACCTATCTGCGCGGCCAGGTGTATCTCGAGCCGCACCCAAAGGAGTTAATGCTCCGCAACCACGTGTGAAGCAGCTAAGATTTGAATTCAGCTTTCAGGCGGTCGGCCACGAACATCTTGAGCAGCGATTGATAGGGGACGTCGCGCTTGTTCGCCAGGAGCTTCAAGCGATCGAGCATCGGCTTCGGCAATCGAATCGAAATGGTCTGGGACGACGGCTTCAGGTTCGGCAGCGTCATTCGCTTGCCCTTGCGCCAGTCGATATAGTTGGTCGAGTCGTGCGACGCCCAAAACTTGCGCTCGGCGTCTTCGGTTTTGAATTTCGGTACAACCTTTTTCATGACGACTGATACACCTTTCGTTCCTTGCGACTCATGTCGCGAGCCGAAATCACGCGGATTAGCTTCCCGCGCATAGTGAAAACCACAAACAGAAATCTGGCCGCGTCGGTTTGTCCTAGTGCATAGAACCGAGTCTCTGCCGCGGAGTGCCTCTCATCTTCACCGATGACAAGCGGATGATTGAAAAAGATCTCCTCGCATTCGATCGGCGCAACCCGATGCCGCTCCCAGATCTTTCCTGCGTTGGCGGCATCCCATTGGAAGCCTTCGCATTCGACAAATCTCTCCGCCCACCCCATCCGAATCTATTGTTGTATATGCTTGACACATACATTTTCAAACTGAACACAAGAGCCCGCAAATGACAGCACCATCATCAAAGCGGCCGGTCGTGTTGCTCACCGGGGCATCCGGGTACGTCGGCGGGCGGCTGCTGAAGGCGCTCGAAGGTGCCGGAGTTCATCTGCGATGCCTCGCGCGGCGGCCTGACTACTTGCGCTCGCTCGCCGCCAGCGAAACTGAGCTAGTTGCCAGCGACGTCCTCGATCGCGCGAGTCTCGACGCGGCTCTGCAAAACGTTACGACCGCGTACTACCTGGTTCATTCGATGGGCTCAGCGGGTTCATTTGAGGATAAGGATCGCGAGGGCGCGGGCAACTTCGCCACCGCCGCACGCGCGGCAGGCGTCCGACGCATCATTTACCTGGGCGGACTCGGCGACAGCGGCGCCGAACTCTCGACTCATCTGCGCAGCCGGCACGAAGTCGGCGAGATCCTGCGCGAGTCAGGCGTTCAGGTGATCGAATTTCGCGCGTCGATCATCATTGGCTCGGGCAGCCTTTCATTCGAGATGGTTCGCGCGCTGGCGGAACGCCTGCCGGTGATGGTCACGCCCAAGTGGGTCGCGGTGAATGCGCAGCCGATAGCTATCAGCGATATGATCGATTACCTGGTCGCGGCGCTGAGTCTCAAGGTCGAAGCTAGTCCTATCTACGAAATCGGCGGCGCCGACGTTGTGTGCTACGGCGACATCCTGCGCGAGTACTCGCGGCAGCGCGGACTGCACCGCCTGATGATTCCGGTGCCCGTGCTGACGCCGCGGCTCTCGAGCCTGTGGCTTGGGCTGGTGACTCCGCTGTATGCGCGCGTCGGGCGCAAGCTTATCGAAAGCATGATCCATCCGACGGTGGTCCGCGACGATCGCGCGCTCAAAGTATTTTCGATCCGGCCACGCGGAATGCGCGACGCGATCGCACTCGCGCTGCGCAATGAAGATACCGATTACCGAGGCACGCGATGGTCCGACGCGATGTCCGCGGCCGGCGATCCGCGCGACTGGGGCGGCGTGAGATTCGGCAACCGCCTCGTCGATTCGCGCGTGACGCATGTCGATGTGCCGCCGGAACGCGCGTTCGCACCGATACTCCGCATCGGCGGCGCGACGGGATGGTACTACGGCGAATGGTTGTGGCAGTTGCGCGGCGCTCTCGACCTGCTGGCCGGTGGAGTCGGGATGCGCCGCGGCCGGCGCGACGCCGACTCGTTGCAAGTTGGCGAGGCGCTGGATTGCTGGCGCGTCGAGACGTTCGATCCGCCGCGTCAGCTGCGGCTGGCGGCCGAGATGCGCTTGCCGGGTCGCGCATGGCTCGACTTTGAAGTCGCGGCGAACGGGAGCGGATCGACGATACGGCAGACGGCAATATTCGATCCGGCCGGCCTGCCCGGAATCGCGTACTGGTACGGGATCTACCCGCTTCACCAGCTGGTGTTCGCCGGCATGCTGCGCGGAATTGCGCGCGCCGCAGCCGCAAGCAACTAGGATTCGCCGAATATCTTATCGCGCAGGCGCCGCCGAATGCTGGCGCGCCGGATCGCCTGACATCAACTGTTGAGCCTTGCGCAGCGCCGCCTCAGTCTCGCGCAGCAGGTCGGCGAACACTTCGGCCGCCGGCTTGATCTCGTGGATCAGTCCCGCGCCCTGTCCGGTCGGCATGAAAGTGCGATTCGGATCGACGTCGTGGCCGCCGCGACCGGTGTAGTTCATGACGCCGTTGCGCGACGACACTTGCGCCTGCATCGGGAACGCCTGAATCTTCGAGGGGTCCTTCTCCCACTCGAGCGCGTACTCGGTGCGGATGACCCGGCAGGTCTTGCCGGTATACGCGCGCGTGCGGATGGTGGAATCCTCGTGCGCCTTGACGATCGCCTCGCGATAACCCTGCGCCGCTTGCGCCTCGGGCGTTGCGATAAAACGCGTACCGATCACGACACCCTGCGCGCCGACAGTCAGCGCGGCCGCGATCTGGCGGCCGTCGGCGATTCCTCCTGCGGCCAGCACCGGCAGCCGCACCGCGTCGATCATCTGCGGCACCAGCGAGAGCATCCCGATCTCTCCGGTATGACCGCCCGCCTCGGTGCCTTGCGCGACGACTACGTCGGCACCGGCCTGCTGCGACTTGACCCCGTGATGGACCTTGCCGCACATCACGACGATTTTCATTCCCGCGTCGTGCATCACCTTGACGAATTCCTGCGGCACTGAGAGCCCGGCAACGAACACCTTGACCTTCTCCTCAATCATCACGGGGACGTGCGGGCGCATCATGTCGGGAATCGGCGCGAGCAGATCGACGGCGAAGGGCTTGTCGGTGAGATCGCGAGTCGCGCGGATTTCGGCGCGCAGATCGTCGGGGCTGAGCGACGCGGCGCCGATCACGCCTAGGCCGCCTGCGTTGGAAACCGCGGCGACCAGCTTGTGCATCGCCACCCCGCCCATTCCGGCGAGAAGGATCGGATACTTGATTCCAAAATAATCGCAAATCGGCGTGTGCAGCATCGAGAGATCTCCAACGGTGAGCCGTCTCTGCGACTGGCTCCTATGACTTCTTAGTCTGGCCGGCGCGGCGCAATCAAGTGCGAGTGTGGCCCCGCGTTCATCAGTGATGCATAATCGCGGTTCGCGCGGAGAGGTGGCCGAGCCCGGTTTAAGGCGCACGCCTGGAACGCGTGTAGACTCGAAAGGGTCTCGGGGGTTCGAATCCCCCCCTCTCCGCCATGCAGTCTGCTCTTTTCGCGTTCTCTGCCAGAAAATCAACAATGTTGCGCGCATCCGCGTACTTTCTTCGACCTGAGGGCACCGAAGAAGCCTAGATTCGGCGGCTAGTAGCTGATTCATGATCCATTCTCTCTGTAGAGAACCGAGCCGGTGCCCCTTCGCATCATCCAATCCCGACCCTGAACGCGGCGGGCTGCGATTTGTCCGTCGCCTCGCGTTTTGCTTAATTGTCTGGCAGTGAATCGTCGTCACGCGCGAATCGCATGAAGGTCTGCGCTCACTGCGGCTCTCCGCACTACGGGCTCACGCTCGGCCTTCTGCACGCATTGCGGAGAGCCTCACTCGCTCGCGATACTGGCAATCCAGCCTACGATTGCGGCGCACCGAAACTTGTTGAGAGGGGAACTAAGATGAACATGAGGACCGTACTGTGCGCTGCGGCGGGCGCGGCGTTGATGCTTGCATCGGCCGGCGGTCACGCCCACGCGGCGAGCGGCGGGGCGAACTGTGCATCGAAGTCGCAGGGCGACATCATCACCACGGGTACGGATGGCAGCGATTGCGAAGCCAACGCGAGCAGCGGAGGTACGGCGACTGCGAAATCGGTCGTAAACAGCCACGCGTTCGCCGGCGCGAATCAACACTCCAAGACCAAGTCGAATGCCACCGGCAATTCCTCCGCGGTCGGTGAAGCCGACAACGGTTCCACCGCGAAGGTAGTTGCCACCGACAGCAGCGCCGCCAACGCACAGGCGGACGATTCCTCCAAGGCCAAAGCGACCGCAAAGTCCGGCAGCTATTCCCAGTCATCTGCGGATGGCAGCTCCTCGGCGACCTCGAGCTCATCGGGTTCCGGCAGTCAGGCTTTGACGCAAGCTACCAACGGCTCGAAAGCGACCGCGACCATCAACGACAGCCCCGGCACCTTCAATGCGCAGGCCTTTGCCGACGGAGGCGGCATCGCGACGGTCAAAGTCAGCAGCGGCGGACTCGTAGCGCTGGACGCCGATGCAAAGTGCAAGGCAACCGGCACCGCCGCAAATGGTGGAGTTGTCGGAGAGGCGACTTGTTTCGGAGACGGCGGCTCAATAGTCGCGAACGCGGACAATGGAGGAGAGGTATCTGCCATTTCCAGTGCCGCCTGCAGTGTCAAGGCGACTGCCAACGGCGCCGGCGCAGAAGCATCGGGGGACTGCCAGAATTCCGGCTCGAAAATTACTGCCACCGCTCCAGCGGGCGGCACCGCGTTTGGATCGGATACCAAGCCGCCGGTCTGCTCCGGCGGCGGCCACGTCAAGAGTCCGATGGGCAATTGCTGAAAATTCTTCGGCGCTCTTCGACGGCGGCAGAAGCGAACGTAAATTCCGGTTCGCTGCTCTTCGACGGCGGCAGAAGACGAAGTAAGCGCCAGAGACAAAATCCCGCGATGAAGCGGCCCCGCCTGCCGCCGATGAGGTCGCGGGCGTGCCGGATGCCCCGGAGGTACCGGAGCTAGCGGTCGTCATCGTTTCCGCTGACGATGCGGTTGCCGGCTATCCCGCCGCTGGCGAAGTCGCCGTCGGACCGCTGAAGTTTAGGGGTTCCTGACCCTGCAGCATCGCAGGCGTGACTACCCAGTCGCCGCCCAGCGAACTGCGCCACACCGTATCGGCGGCTTGCGAATTGCCGGCGGTGACGAGATAAGTTCCGCCCCCGACTAGTCCGCCGAGGATCCCGTACGTCAGCTTGAACGGCATGTACAGCAGGCTGCAGAACACCGCACCGGCGCCGTAGCCGGCACCCGACCAGTTGACGCCATTATCGGCAGGTTGTGAGACTTGGGTTTGCGCCGCCGCTGTGGCTGGCTGCGTTTGTGCCGCAGAGTTCACGGTGAGCGGACCCGCGAGGATCGCCATAACCAGAGACAAGGCAAGCGCGATCGTTGTGAGCTGGGAACCTCTATTATTCATGATTACCTCCAACTCCCCTCGGGATTAATTCTACCCCGTTCTGATAACCGACGCCGCCCCTTGGCCATGAGGGCACCGGAGAAGCGTAGATTCGGGCGTCGAGGAATGATTTATGCCCGATTCTCTCTGCTGCGAATCGAGCCGGTGCCCCTTCGCTCCTCCTTTCCGCGCGAATAACGTCGCTTCATCCAGGGAAGAGTCAATATTGACTAGAGAACGCCTTTCTCGCGGATCGATGCTTCAATCACCGGGGCGCTCAGTTTCGCGGCGCCGCAGCCGCTGCCGGCTGACAGCTTCCAAGTCTACCGAAGGTTGTCCTATCTTCCCTTGAAGACGGGCTGGCGTTTCTCGAAGAAGGCATTGCGCGCTTCCTTTGCGTCTTCGCTGCTGAAGGCGATGCGAATATTGGACAACTCGTAGCGGAGCTGCTGTTCCATGTCGCTCGTCTCCAGGGATTTCACCATGCCGCGCTTGAGAAGCCGAAGCGTGATGGGCGACCAATGGCATAGTTCCGCGCAGTAGCTTGCCAAGCGGTCGGCGAATTGCGCGTCATCAACCACTTCTCCCGCCATGCCTAGCGCGACCGCCTCTTCGCCCAACACTGTCCGGTTCTCCATAATGAAACGCATCGCCTGCTCGTAGCCCATAGCTTGCGGCAGGGTGATCGTAAGGCCAGCGTCGGGTGAACCGCCAATTCTCGTATAGCCAGCCATCAGCCTCGCGCTGCGGCTGACCAGCCGTACGTCGGTCGCCATGGCGAGACCGAGTCCGGCCCCCACGGCTACTCCGTTGATGCCGCCGACGACAGGTTTGTCGCACCTTTTGCGGATCCCTAGGAGGAAATGGCCGACCCAGGAAATGTCGTCGAGCTGAGCCGATTGTGCGGACAGAGGCGAAGAGCGATCGCCACCGGATAAATCCAAGCCGGAGCAAAACGCGTCGCCGCTGCCGGTAATCGCGATCACCCAGACTTCGTCGGTCCGCGCCGCATCCTCAACCGCAGAGATCACACCCCATGCGAGGGCATTGCTCAACGCATTCTTTTTTTCCGGGCGATTGAGCGTGATAGTTCTGACATGGCCCGCATCCGCGATTTTCACAATGTCGGTCATTTCGCTTGCCCTTTTTATGGATAAGTGGTTTTGATCGCGCGCCGATTCCGGCCCATCCGCTGAACTGAACATCGCCTCAAATTCGCCCGCCTAACCCTTGGGCAGACCTAGTACGCGCTCCCCAATAATGTTGTGCTGGACTTCGTTGGTGCCTCCCGCAATCGTGAGCGCCCTCGACGACAGCATCCGGTACGACCAGATGCCCTTGTCGAATGCGAACGGCGCCTTGAACTCCAACTGACTGTAGGGTCCCAGCATCTCCATCGCAAACTTGTTCAGGCGCAGGTTGAGATCGCTGTTACCGAGCTTGAGCATCGAGCCTTCGGGTCCCGGCGGCAGTCCCTTGAGCCGCCGCGTGATTTGACGGTACCCGGTATATTTGAGAGCCGCCGCCTCGCACGCGAACTCTGCCAGCTTCTGGCGGACGCCCGATTCGTCCCAGGCGCGATGCCCGTTGGCAGGCAAAGACTTTGCGAGTTCGACCAGTTCCTTAACCAGGCCCATCGCGTCGAAGAAATCGATCATGCCCGCGCGGTCAAACATCAGCGTCATGAGCGCGACCTGCCATCCCTGGTTCTTCTCGCCGATCAAATTTTTCTTGGGAACCCTGACGTCTTCGAAAAAAACCTCATTGAAGCTCGCCTCGCCGGTTATCTGCACCAAGGGGCGCACCGTCACCCCGGGACTATGCATGTCGAGCAGGATGTAGCTGATTCCTTTGTGCTTGGGGGCGTCGAGGTCGGTGCGGACGAGCAGGATGCACCAGTCTGCGTGATGGGCGTCGGAGGTCCATATCTTCTGTCCGTTGACGACGAAGCTGTCGCCATCTTCGATGGCGCGCGTTTGCAGCGAAGCCACGTCGGAACCAGCGTTGGGTTCTGAATATCCCTGACACCAGATTTCTTCGGCGGACAATATCTTCGGGATGTACCGCTTCTTCTGCTCCTCGGTGCCCAGCCGGATTAAAGTCGGGCCGACCAACATGATGCCGAGGACGTTCACCAGCATCGGGGCGTTCACCCTCGCCATCTCCTCGCCGTAGATCAGCTGCTGCGTGATGGTTGCGTCACGCCCGCCGTATTCTTTGGGCCAGCTCAAGCCGACCCAACCGCCTTCATGCAACTTGCGATGCCACTTCAATCGCCGCTGCCAATCGCCCTCACCCTCGTGCAACACACCGAGCTTGTCGTCTACCGAACCATTGCCACCGCGGACTTCGGGCAGATTGGCGGCGATCCAACCTCTTAGCTCTTCCCGGAACGCTTGATCCTCGGCGCTGAACTCTAGGTCCATTGGTCTCAATGCCTCATCGATTCGCGGTCATTGGAAAGGTGTTACGCGCTGACATCTCGCCGTTCACGGCAACACTCACGAGCCGGTAAATTTCGGTTTGCGCTTCTCTACGAAAGCAAGCGCAGCTTCTCGCGTGTCATTCAGCGCGTCGAGGTGAGCCCTTACGTCCATTTCCTTCTTGTAGGTCTCGCGCGAGTATTGATACCCAATCTCCTTCATCAACCTCTTGGTTTCGAGCAAATGCTGACGCGGCAGCGATAGGAGATAGTCCACCCAGCGCTGTGTCGCCGACTCCAATTCCGCATCGGGCACAACCTCGGTCACCAGACCCCAATGTTTGAGCTCTTCGGTCGTGAAGCGATCGCCGACGGCAAGGCGGAACGCGACGGCCCTCGGCAAGCCTTCCGCCTGGCCTAGCCAATACGGTCCCAACATCGCCGTCGGGAGTTCCATGAGAGCGAAATGAAATGTATCGCTCACGACGCGGATGTCGCCGTACATCGCCATGTAGCCACCGACGCCGATCGCATGGCCGCGGCAAGAAGTGATAACCAGCTTCTCGACAGGTATTACCCCAAACTGAGTAGTTTCCGGGTCCAGGTCGTGTGTGACCGGGCGACTCGACTGCGCCTGCGCAGCTATGTCGCGACCCGCGCAGAAGGCACGCCCGTTCGCGTTGAGAACTACGATATAAGTCTCAGGATCGGCATTGAACTTGCGCAGCGCAGAATTCAATTCGTGATGGAACTCGTGCGTAATCGCGTTCAGTTTCTCGGGCCGGTTCAGCGTGACAGTCACCACTGGACCGTTCTTGTGGTAAAGGACCAATGGTTCTTTGCTCATCTCGCTCTCCTTGCTATCGGCCGAACGTACTCTCTGAATTTTTGCCCGTCCAGCGGATGAGTGAGGTGCCCGCGTTTGGAAGGCACCGCTCAGTCAAGCGCTCCCTTTTTCCGCAAATCCTCGACCTCGGCCGCCGTGTAACCCAGCAATCCCGTCATCAGTTCATCGGTATGCTGCCCCAGGAGCGGCGCCGGCGTTTTTACTTCGCAAGGCGTTGCGCTCATTCGCCATGGAATTCCGCAATGCCGCTTCACACCGACCTCGGGATGCTCGAGCTCAACCCAGTACTTTCCCGCGGCGAGATTCGGATCGTCGTGGAGATACTTGTTGTCGGCACAGGCGCCGGCAGCGACGCCTGCAGCCTGAAGGGCATCGACAACGTCGGTTACGCGCCGCTGCGAGGTCCACGCAGTGATGATCGCTTCGAGCGCATCCTCGTTTCTCTTGCGTACAGCCAAGGTCGCGAAGCGCGTGTCATCGGCGAGCTGATGGCGGCCGATCGCGTGCGCCAACCGGCGCCACTCGTCGTCATCGGCGCATGCGATCGCGACCCACTGATCGATCGTCACATTCGCGATTTTCTCGGGTAGGTCCAGGCATTTGAAAATGCCGTGCGGTGACATTTGCGGATCGCGATTTCCGATCCGCCGCGGCTCGCGCCCATTCATAGTGTAATCGAGGATGCCCTCGGCCAGCAGATCCATCGTGCATTCCCACTGGCTCATGTCGATGAACTGTCCCTCGCCGGTTTTGGCGCGATGATGCAGTGCGGCCATCACTTCGAACGCGCCATGAATCCCCGCGTTCGGGTCGGGGTAGCTGAACCCGGCATGCATCGGCGGCCAGCCCTCGTAGCCGGTCAGTGCCGAGAGCCCGGAGTTCGGCACCTGCGTCGGGCCTAAAGCGAGATACTCGCGATAGGGACCGGTATCGCCGTATCCCAACAGCGAGATCATGATGATGTCCGGCTTGGCGGCGCGGATCGCATCGTAGCCGAATCCCAGATTGTCCATCACGCTGGCGGCGAAGTTATTGACGACGATGTCGGACGACTTGATCAACCGCCAGGCGACTTCCTTTGCCTCGGGATGTTTGAAATCGAGCGATAGAGACTTCTTGCCCTGGTTGTACTGGTTGAAGTAGCCCGATCTGTTCAGGCTGCCGGGCTTTCCGTCCGGCCATGGCGGCAGCATCCGGGTAACACACGGCCGCGTGCTGCTCTCGATTCGGATCACTTCCGCGCCAAGATAGGCCAGCTGCAACGTGCAGTAGGGGCCGGCCCATACCCAACTGAAGTCAGCGACTCGAATTCCCGCGAGCGGCAGTTTCGCCATCCTAGATCACGCCCTTATGGGTCAGCTCTTTGATTCGCGCGGACGACATCCCGAGCAATCCGCCGAAAATTTCCGCGTTATGTTGGCCCAGCGTCGGCGCGGGGATCCGAATCTTCCACGGCGTTTGCGAAAACTTGACCGGCGCGCCGGGATACTTGTGAGTGCCCGCGACCGGCTGGGCGATCTCCACAAAAAATTCGCGCGCCTGCAGATGCTCCGAGTTCAACAGGTCGGCCATCGTCGAGACCGGAGCGAAAGGCACGCGCCTTTCCTGCGCCTTGCGGTAGAGGTCGAGCACGCTCTGCTCGCTGACCCATGGCTCGAGGAAGATCTTGAGCGCGTCCCAATTCTGCGCGCGCCTGGGGCCGTCCGCGAAAATTTCCTCGTCCGCCCACTCCGGGTTGCCCATGATTTCGACGAAGGACCGCCAGTGATGTTCGAAGATGCAGCACACGTAGATGTAGCCGTCTTTGCATCGCATCATCCCGACCGGATGCACCGGTTTCTGGCCGTGCCGGCTCGCGATCATCTTCGCGTAGGGCCAGTACTCGAAGGTCATCTCGAGCTGCGACGCGATCGATTCCTGTATCGAGACCTCGACATGCTGACCCGCTTCGCCGGCAGTTCGGGCAAGAACGGCGGCGATAGTTGCGGTGGCGGCGTGCACACCACCCTGGTAGCCGGCCTGATGGCCGAAGGTCTTGAGCGGCGGCAATTCCCGATGCTCGGGGCCGCCGCCGTTGAGCACGCACACTCCGCCCGCGCACCACAGCGTAAGATCCTCGGAGCGGTAGTTGCGATACGGTCCGCTTAAGCCATAGGGCGCGATCGAGGTCATGATGAGCGCGGGGTTGATGCGCTGCAGCCGGCCGAAGTTAAGTCCTATGCGATCCATCTCGGGCGGTGCCATGTTGTGCACCAGGACGTCGGCGTCCGCAATCAACTTCTCGAAAATCCCGAAGCCGTCCGGGCTCGCAACATCCAGGGTGACGCCGCGCTTGTTAGTATTGAGGTAAAGGAAGAGGCCGCTCTTCTCCGGATGCACCTCGTCGTCGGGGAAGGGACCGCGGGTTCGTGAGCGATCGCCTACGCGCGGCGGCTCGATTTTGACTACGTCGGCGCCGAGGTCGGCGAAGAGCTTGGTGCAGTACGGCGCCGATACCATCTCGCCGAGCTCAACGATCTTCAGGTCGGACAACGCTCCTACCATCGAAGCACCTCAGCCCCCGATGTTCGGACGGGTCCGACGCAGCTCATTTGATCGCTAATGCGTTGGGAGGCGAGGCGATTCCCCCCTCCAGATTCATCGGTGCCGACGTCAGCATAAATTCGTATCGATTGTCCGCCGCGCAATCCGCCGCCAACTCATCGAGCACGAACTGCTCGCCAATCGGCAGCCCAAGCATCGAGAGGGCGCGATAATGCAGGGCGCCTTCGTCCTGGTAGTCGATCGGCCAGGGCTCGACCGCCGGACAATCGGTGCCGACCGCGGCGACGCGATTGTCCCACAGCCATTCCATCAGCGCGCTGGAGCTTTCGATCCCGCAGGCCCTCAGCCCTTCGAGCGACGCCATCGCGGCCTTTTCCGCCGCATTAGCCTTCACGTAGGCCTGCATCCATCCGGTACGAATCAGAACGATTGAGCCCGGCTTGAGCACGGTGCCTTGCGCTTTCAGCGCTCCCTGCAGATCGGCCAGCGGATACTTTGCCGGCGACAGCGGATCGATCGGCCGGCGCTGATCGTTCACGTACTTCCATAGATCGATCAGGACCGCGCGGCCCACCACGCGATTGGCCCACTTATGAATACCGAGCTTGCCGTCGGGGCCGTCCTTTACCTCGTCGGACTTGACGCCGTTGTAGAAGGCGCGATGGCGCATGTGGCCGACGTGGGCGAGCCCGTCCCACTGGCTGCCCTCCTGCGTGTTGTAGTTGTCGAGCGAATCGTCGTGGCCAAGCAGACCGAACTGGTCGAACTTTGTAATGGTGTGCCGGGCGGGAGCGCGCGCGAACAATGGCGGCTTCGCGTAGTTGATGCGCGTGTCTAGCCGGAAGACTTTGCCCTTCTGCACCAGGCGCGCAGCATCGACTATTCCTTCGGCGCTCAGGAAATTGAGGCATCCCAGTTCGTCGTCGTCACCGAACACACCCCACGACGATTCCTTTGGTGCGCCCGCTTTGACCGGCAGCTCAGCGAAGCGCGGAAATTTGTCAGAGGCTTTCATTTTTAAAGGCTGATCATACTTCCTTCAACATCAATCGGTTTGCAAACGCGAAGTGCAGTCGCGGGGTTGAGTCAAAAGGCTTCATGCCGGTCTGCATGACGAGCACGACGCTGCTCCTTCTTCAGACTCGCGGAAGGTCTTTGACATAGCGGACGTCCTCGCGATCGAGCTCATAGCCCGCGCTGCTCCAGAACGCGCGCCCACCGCGATTGTTCTTCAGCACGATCGCGCCGATCCGTCTCGCACAGAGACTGCTAAGCTCCCGCTCGATGCGCTCGACCAGCGCCCTCGCGAGCCCGATTCGCCGATACTGCGGATCGATCGCGAGTCGCGCCATGCTGGCGCGCCAGCCGTCCCAACCGGCCATAATTGTTCCGACCAGCCGACCGTCATCCCACGCAAGCACAAACAGCCGCCGGTCGCGTTTCAATCTGCGGCGCACAGCCGCTGGCTCGTCCTTGAGGCTGTGGGCGGCGCCGAACTCGTTCCAGAACCTGATCACCTCCGCGATGTCCTGCACCTGGCAGGGACGAAAGCGGATGCGCGCCAGAGCCGTGGCGTCATTTTGGGTTTCCGTTTTTCCCACTCGGCGTCTCATCTGAGCGTCGTCACTGTCGCGACCGAATAACAATCGTCAGAAACAGGAATGAACCAACTTTTCTCTGTTCAACTCCGTTCACGCCGAAAACACAGGAGTTTCGCGCCGCGCCGGCCGCCGGATGAGTTTCGCTGCTTCGCCATGAAAATTCCTTGTTATATCGAAAAAATTCCCGGTTCCTCCAAAAAGGGCTATGATCCGGAGGCCGCACGCGTCAAGTCCACAACGACCAATTGTGAGTTACAAGCACGTAGGCCGAGAGCAGAGCGTTGGTGACAGAGTGGGCCACGACAGCATCCGCAATAAGGCCTCGACGATACACGGCGACGGCGAAAACCATTCCCGCCAAGGTTCCGGCCAGCCATTGACCATGCAGCATCCCGAAAAGGATTGAAGACAGCAGAAAGGAAACCCAGGTAAAGCGATCCGGGGGGACCTCCTCGAAGTCACTCGCGACTAGCTTGCGCATCGCATAGCCGCGAAAGGCCAGCTCCTCTGCAATCGGCACCGTGACCACTGCTCCAACTATTCGGAAGAAAAACCAGGCGGTCCTTCCTTGGGCCGATAGGCTGCTGATGCCGGCCGCAAAAGTTGCGTTGGTAGAGGCGTCGGGCGCCGGCGCCAGAGCGACCCACATCGCGAAAACGAAAAGACCCAGTGCAAGCGCCCAAAAGGATACGCTCCATCGCATAACAGCGGCGAGCTCCCGCCGATAGAAATAGAAGGCGGACGCGGCAGCAAACACCCGCAGCGGGTAGAGCAAATCGAATCCGACGTAAAAAATCTTCGTGAGCATCGCAGTCGCGATAATCGCAAGGAGCGGGACGAGGTACACTCCGGCAGGGTTCAAGTTTTGCGGACGGACGTTCGCGGAATCAATCCTGGTGAAAGCCGGGATGCGCCAGCTGGCACTTACCACGCCGTAAGCGACGACGCTTACAAACAGCCAGCCTGCGATCGAGTGAAAGCCCGTCACTGCGGCATCCTGATTCCAGGTGCCGAGAAGAATCAGGACGGCAATGCGGACACAATTGAGGAAGAATTGAAGAGCCAGGCCGATCGGAACCAGGAGCAAGACTTGTGGGAATCTAAGATCGCGCCGAAACGCCCAAAAATATATCGCTAGAAAGGCGATCATGACGCCGAATCCCTCGAGCCCTGAACAGCCAGCGCTCACCTCGACCGAAAAGGTCGGAGTCCCGATCTGAGCTTTGGCTGGAACGGTGGTGACGACCTGTCCGCACACCCGGAGCAGCGCGGCCACGGTCACGAGGGTTGAGCTCTGGAACAGGCCCATCCACAAGAAGGCCTCGGTAAGATGGCCCAGCATCTTGGTTATGAAAGCGCCGACGGCGCCTGCCACGAAGGCTTTGGGACTGGCCGCAAACCAGCGCAACCAGAAGGAGGGTGGCAGCGCGGCGGCAGCCCAGCTCGCGAGCGCCAATAGTTCCAGGGCTACCCGCACCCACATCCAAATTTCCCAATATGGCGACGGAAATATTCGGTTGGCCCGGCAGATCGCCGCCCACCCCAGAACCGCCGCAACTACTGCTAGATGGATTAAAAGCCACTTGAAACGATCCGCATCAGACTCTTGTTGAAGTGATCGAAGTTCGCTTAGAAAAGTCTCCCAGCTAAAAACCATGGCGCCCGCGACACCTATCATGAAGGCGGTGGGCACCCCCTTTTCGATGGCGAGCACCACTCGGGTCCAATCGTGCGTATGCCAAAAGACTTCGGATGCGCCAAGGGGGAAAATGGCGGTCTGCTCCACCAGGAACAGGAAGAGCACGGCGCCCCAATATAGCCAAGGGTGAATGGCGCTTCGGACAGCGATGGTGCGGCGGAGATCAGCCGCGGGAACTTTCTGCGTCGTAGGTACTTTCAGCCTAGGAAGCAGAACACAGCTACCGGCGGCGGCGATACCGTTCGATCAGCAACAAGGCCCCTCCAACCAGGAGTGCCACGCCACTTGTCGCAGTCCCCGGGTCAAGCTCTGGCACGCTAGCATTGGCAACGCCACCGAGGGCCAGTGTGAACATCGCGCAAGCGGCGGCCAGAGCAAGAGCATTGAGCAGCTTTGTCATGAAATGATTTCCCCGAGTAGTGCAGTTTTCGACGAGAGATGCTTCTCCTAGGTGCTTCGTCTACACTTAGTTCCAACTCGACCGACCCTCTCACAACACCCGGCCATTTGCAAACGTGAAGTCCCAACGCTGATTAATTTCCATGTCACCTTTCACTAGATTCATAAGGGTCCAAGTTTAATCTCGGTGACATAGACACTAGGCGCTATGTCTGGGGACTTGAAAGAAAACCCACCACTACCCACTAGGCTCAAATCTTCAACGAAACGATGGCTCTCAAAATCTCGGGAATTATTCCGATTCTCGTCAGTCAAATAGCCAGCGCCGCTAAAGAACAACCGCGTTACAGGTATTATTCTTACCTGGGCTCAGATTTGGGCGGCGCCGCCGTCGACGAATAGCTCAGTGCCGGTGACGAAAGTGCTGTCGTCCGAGGCGAGGAAGACTGCGGCCCCCGCGATTTCGTCTGGTTCGCCGAAGCGACCCATTGGCACTCTGCTTACGATACTATCCAGCATCTGTTTGCCTGCAGGCCCGGACTGCGCGATGCGGTCATAGGCCGGAGTGCGGATAGGACCGGGGCTGATGGCGTTCACGCGGATTTTGCGTTCCTTCAAATCCATCGTCCAGGTGCGCGCAAACGACCGCACCGCGGCCTTGGTCGCGCTGTACACGCTCGACGCCGGATTGCCCTTGGACGCCACGATCGAGGCGTTCAGGATGATCGATCCGCCGCTCGGGATTAGCGGCAGAGCCTTTTGCACTGTGAACAGCAATCCCTTGACGTTGATGTTAAACATCCGGTCAAAGTCTTCCTCGGTGATTTCGCCGAGAGGCGCGAGCTCTGCGACGCCGGCATTGGCAAACAGAATGTCGATGCGACCCGTCTTCGCCTTTATCGCGGCGTACAACCGGTCCAGGTCGGCGAGTGTGGCAACGTCGCCCTGAACGGCGGTTACATTCTTGCCGATCTCTTTCACCGCAGCATCGAGTTCGTTCTGGCGGCGCCCTGTGATGAAGACATACGCGCCTTCCGCGACGAATTTCTTCGCCGTCGCCAGACCGATGCCGCTATTTCCGCCGGTGACAACCGCCACTTTGCCTTCGAGTTTTCCGCTCATTGTGATTTCTCCCTTGCTCGATTAGTCCCTCGCAAATCGCGACTGCTTTCGCCGTTCGCCAATTGATTTTTTGCGGTGATCTTCAACGATGTTGTACATTTCGGATTCCAATGCTTGTATATACAAAACTCGGGCCAAAAAGTTTTCAGGCCGTGCGAGTCAATCATCATCGTCGCGATCACTGGGCCGCATCGCCCAATCTGCGATGAGTATTGCCACCACGCAGAATATTGCGAGTAACAACAGCTCGCTGATTTCATTTTCCATAAGACTACCCTTGTTCGTCGAGAATGCTGGACGCTTGGACGTCTATTCCGAGGTCAGTTGGATGATCCGGCTACCGCCAGAAGAACCTTGCCGCCGCGTTGCGCATGTTCGACGGCTTCCTTGATCGACGAAAGGGGATAGGTCGTCGCCACTGGAATCTGCACCCGGCCGGACGCGATCATCTCGGCCGCCTGCGCTACTGCCGGCGCGCTCTTCGCCGCATACTCCGGATGGCCCAGCCAAAAGCCCCGCACAGTCAGCGGCTTGAAGATCACGTCCAGCGGGCTGATCGACATCGGAACCCGCACTCATCGCCGCGTACGAGACCAGCGTCCCCTGCGGCGAGAGCGTCGACGCGATCGCGCCCGACGCCGGGCCGCTGACACCATCGAGCCCGAGGCGAAGCTCAGCCTGAGCCACAGCCTGTTTGATCTCTTTCGATACATCTGGCGAATCGACGACGACCACGTCTGCGCCAATCGCCTTAAGCTCAGCCACCAACTCCGGCCGCCGCACGATATTGACGGTCTTAAGGCCGCGCGCTTTCGCAAACGCGATCACCCAACGCCCGACGCCGGAGTTCGCGGAGTTCTGCACCACCCAGTCGAGCGGCTTCAGGTTGACGAACTCGCTGAGCAACAATGCCGCCGTCGGTGGATTGATCGCCAGCATCGACAACTGCTGCGCGTCAGCTCCACCAGCCAGGGCAAAGAGCCCGTTGGCCGAAATCACCATTCGCTCTCTCCAGGTGAAACTGGAGAGCGGCGCCACGACGCGGTCGCCGACCTTGACGTTCATCACCCCCGTTCCCACCTTCAGAACGCGACCGACACCTTCGTTGCCGATGACGGTTGGAAGCGCAGGTCGCGTCCCGTAGATGCCACGAGCGAGTAACAGGTCGCTCTGGTTGAGCGGCGAAAACTCGATCTCGATGAGTACCTGGTTGGGGCCGGGAGCGTCGGGCTCGGGAAGGTCAACATACTTAAGACCCTCGATAGGATTGCCATAGGCAGTAAGCTGAACAGCGCGCATATTGATCCTCCTTTGTCAGGATCTCAATCTTTTGATCCTAATGTTTTCTTCCCTCACTTTGCCAACAGACTTATCGCCGCGATCCTGGCTTTGACTTCACGCCATTCGATCCAACCGGATCGGTAATGTTCGACCTCGACGATCACCATCGAACCACTACGATCGACTAGCTTGGCTCGCACCCCGCTCTTCAAATCGAAGACGCTTGTGATAGGCGGGATGTCCTCACCGGCGACTTGCGTGTTCGCCGCGTTTACCAGCCGCTTGAAGTAGTCAGGGCTTATAGCAATCATCTCTTCCTCACTTGCCCACCGGGTTTAGTGTCATCGTTAGCTGGCGTCCTTCGGCGAGTTGTCCGCGAAGAGTCATACAGGTGCTGGAGGCGCGCGCGACCAGCCGCTCCCGCTCGTCAAGGATGTCGCATTCGACCAGGCCCACGAATCTGCCGGCGTGGACAACTCTTGCGTTGGCGCGAAGCCTCGCCTTCCATACCGGCCGGATGAAATTGATCTTCAAATCCACAGCCGTGAAACTCTCATCTGCGGCGATCGTGGTGGCGTATGCGAAGCCGATGGCCACGTCAGCGATGAGAGACGAGACGCCTCCGGTGAGAGTTCCCATTGGGTTGGTGTGGCGCTCATCAGCGACGAATTCGACCACAGCCATTCCGTTCTCCGCCTGAAGGAGTTTGAGACCTAGAAGTTTGCCGATAGGCGCAGGAAATTGTTCTGCCGCCACATCCGGGCGCTGCTGCGTAGCGTTCAGATCCAGCCGCAAATCGCGATTGCTTTCGCCGTTCGCGAATTGACTGTCGTTATGTTCAATAGAGTTATTCATGTTTCCTCCGTTGTTCTTGTATATACAAAGGTCGAGCCAAAAACTCAGTATGCTTGCGAAGGGCAGACGTTTAATGCGCGCCGCTCGATGCTTTGCCCAGTTCGAAATGCCGGGTAATTAACGCGAGCGGCAGCCCGGCCAGCACGATCAGCGCGAGCAAGTGAAAACAATCCATGAACGCGAGCATCGCCGCCTGCTGATTCATCATGCTACCGACCATGCCGTAGGCCTGGTGGATAGCGTCGGGGGTGCTCGCGCCGCGCGTTACCAGGAAATGGCTCGACGCGCTCACGAACCGCCGCACGCTTTCGTCGCCGGAAGTGAGATTGCTCACTAGCACGCTCTGGTGATACTGCGTGCGCCGCTCGAGCATGGTGGTAACAAACGAGATACCGAAACTCGCGCCCCAGTTACGGCATAGGTTGGTCAGGCTCGAGCCCTTGTTGTTCTTGTTTTTCGGCAAGTAGGAATACGCGAGCTGGCTAACCGGAATGAACATGAAGGCGTAGCCGAAGCCCTGAAAGACGCGCGCCAACGTGAAATGGAAGTAGTCAGTCTGCGTGGTCATCCCGCTGTAATAGACAAACGAGAGCGCGGCGACGGTGAAGCTGAATGCGAGCATGCGTTTCGCGCCGATACGCGGCAGGATTCGCACCACCAATGGCGCCAACAGCGTAATAACTGCGGCGCCCGGGCCTAGCACCAGGCCCGCGTCGGTGGCGGTGTATCCGAACAGCGTTTGCAGCATCTCGGGGATCAGCACGGTGCTGCCGAACAGCCCGAACGCGAAAAGGAAGTAGAGCACGTTGGCGATCGCGAAGTTGCGCTCGCGGAGCAGGGTCAGCTCCACCACCGGATCGTCGTGACGCCACTCCCACCAGATCGCGATCGCGATTGCGACCACGGCGACCGCGAGAAAAGTCGCGATGAAGTGGCTCCCGAGCCAGTCGTCGCGCTCGCCGCGATCGAGCACGACTTCCAGGCTCGCGAACCCGACCGCGATCAGCGCGATTCCGACATAATCGATTCGAAGTTTGCCGCTGCGCCGCGCCTGCATGCGTTCCTCGGTGAATTCGACCGGGTCGTGCACGAGCCGGCTCGAAAGGATCAGCGACAGGATTCCGATCGGGACGTTGATAAAGAAAACCCATCGCCACGAAAAGCTGTCGGTGATCCATCCGCCAAGCGGCGGCCCGATTGCCGGCGCCGTGACCATCGCCATGCTGTAGAGCGCGAAGGCGCCGCCGAGTTTTTCCTTGGGAAAGGTATCGACCAGGATTGCCTGCTCGACCGGCGCGAGGCCGCCGCCGCCGATTCCCTGCAGCACGCGGAACACGATCAGCATTGCGAGGCTCGGCGCGACGCCGCATAGAAACGAGCTGGCGGTGAATAGCGCAACGCACATCATGTAGTAGCGCTTGCGGCCAAAGACGCGGCTCAGCCACGCGCTCATCGGCAGAATGATCGCGTTGGCCACCAGGTAGCTCGTGAGCACCCACGTGCTTTCGTCGTAACTGGTGCCGAGACCGCCCGCGATATGCGGCAGCGACACGTTCGAGATGCTGGTGTCGAGCAGCTCCATGAACGTCGCCATCGTCACGACCAGCGCGATTGCCCATTCGTTGTGCGCGGGCTTTCGTGCTGGCGGCGCGGCGGGCGGCTGCGCCGGAATTGCGCTTATCGCAGCCATACCGTGGGTTCCACCGACATTCCGGGATGCAGCAGATGGTCGGGATCCTGGCCGCGGTCGAACTCGATTCGCACCGGCAGGCGCTGCACGACCTTTACGTAGTTGCCGGTCGCGTTTTCGGCGGGCAGCAAGCTGAAGCGATCGCCGCTCGCGCCGGGAAGGTTCCTGACATAGCCCTGGTAATCGCGGCCGAAAGTATCGACGTGGACGCTCACCTTCTCGCCGCGATGCATCCGCGCGAGTTGGGTCTCCTTGAAATCCGCAGTCACCCAAATTTCGTCGGTTTCGGTCACGAACATCAACGACTGTCCCGGTTCGATTCGAGATCCAAGCTCGACGGTGCGGCGGCCGACGATCCCGTTGGCTGGCGCATAAATTTTCGTATAGCTGAGGTTGAGCAGCGCCTGATCGAGCGCGGCCTTTGCCGCATCGACATCCGCCTCGCGCGCGGCGATTGTCTTGAGCGCACTGCCGGCGGTCTCGCGCGCGGAATCGACCTTCGCCGCATCGACGCGCGCTACCGCGGTGTATTGATCGTATTCGTTTTGTGCCACCACCTGCTGCTCGAGCAGCGCAGAAAATCTGCGCGCATCTCTCTGCGCCCTGAAATTGTCCGCGTCGTTTTCGCGAACGTTCGCCTGCGATGCGGCATAGTCCTGCTTTGCCGAGGCGACTTGTGCCACTGCGAGTTCGAGCCGCGCTTTGGCCTGCGCCACCGCGACCTCGTAATCGCGCGGGTCGATCTCGACCAGCAGTTCGCCGGCTGTCACCCGGTCGTTGTCCTCGACATGGACCGCGACGACCGTCCCGTCGATGCGCGAGCTGAGCGGATCGATATGGCCATCGATTTGCGCGTCATCGGTCGATTCGTACGACTGCAGGTAATTCCATAGGAAGGGCGAAAGCGCTGCCACCGCGAGGATCAGCATCGCGACCAACACAACTCGCTTGCTTATGCGGCGATACCGCGGGCCTCGACCCGACCTGCCGTGGTCCGCGACGCGTTCCGGCAATTCAATTCGCCGTTCGAGGTCCTGGTCAGAGTCGTTGCGCAAAGCTTCCAGCGCGTCACCTGAGTTTTGCAAAACGCGATGGTTTTGGCCGTTCGCGAACTGGAATTGCCCGTTGTCTTGATTGATATTGTCCATTTTTTTGGCCCTGTTACTTGTATATACAAGAGTCAGACCAAAAAAATATCTCAGGCGCTCAGCTTGCGCAGGGCGGACCGCAATTCCGCAACAGTGCCGGTCCCCAACCGCTTGCTGACTTCCGCTTGAGCTTGCCGCCAACTCGGCAGGCACTTGCGAATCAAGCTCTGGCCTTTGTCGGTTACTTCGATCAAATGGCTGCGGCGATCCTCGTTTCGCTCAAGACGCAGCCATCCCCGCGCGCACATCCGTTCGACATTGCGACTCAGTGTGGATTCGTCCATCTGGAGCAGTTCAGTCAGTTCCGCGGGCCTGGCCTTGCCGCGGTTGGCGACGGCCACCAGCACGCTGAACTGGCTCGTCTTCACTCCCGCGCCTGCGAGTGCGCCGTCATAGATCGCGGTGACCATCCGATTCAGCTTGCGGACGCATCCACCGACGCATACGCCTTCGACTCCCTTGATCGTTTCGCCCATAACCATTGTATATGCAAGGAATCGTATTCTGTCAATTGCCGGGGCGCATACGTCGCGAAAAGCAAATTTCGCTCGCGATATGCGAGGCCTTCGACTTCGAACTGCTCGAGGTTTCCTGATGTTTGCCGCGAAAACGTTTTGGGCACGGCCCTTGCGTCATTAAGTAGCCGCTTAATTGGGCATCCCAGAGAGTTTGGGATTGTTTCGGAAGAGATGCGCATGAATTTTCACCACGCCGCGACGCTCGCACTGGCCGGATGGTATCTGATGATGCCGCCCATTGGCTCAGTTGAATCAAGGCGCAACCCCGCTACCGGCTCTTACGTGGCTTATTCAACACATCCGCTCGACACCTGGGAACTACTGGGGTCGTATAATTCCGCGGCGGCGTGCGCCAAGGCATTGGACCAGGCCAATCGACTGGTCAAGCAGGACTGCGCCGAATGCTCAGTAGTTGCGTCGTGCGTCGCGAGTGACGATGCGCGGCTAAAAGCCAAAGAAAATCTGCAGTGAGGTCACCCTTGCACACGGCGCTTGCGTGGTTAAGTAATTGCTTAATATAATTAAGCATCTACATAAATGGGGAACCCAGCGAAAATGTCACAGCAGCGCGATTTGAATCGCACCCGCGAACGAATCATGGCGGCAGCACAGAAAGAATTCGCCGAGCATGGATTTGCCGGCGCGCGAACCGACGCCATCGCCCGCCGTGCGCGCGTCAATGAGCGCATGATCTTCTATTGCTTCGATTCCAAGGAGGGGCTTTATCGCGCCGTACTAAAGCAAAAGATGGCGGAGAAAGCCGCCCTGATTGAACCTGACGAAGACTTCACCACCGGCCTGGTCAAGGGCTTTGCGACGATCTGTAACGATCGCGACTCATTGCGGATGTGGCAATGGGAGGCGCTCGACAGGAGCAGCCGCAAACTCGTCGCGGAAGAGGAGCGGCGAGCCTTCTTCCGGGCCGAGGTTGCCCGATGGCGGCGAGCGAAAGCCAACGGGACCGTACCGCCAGACGCCGATGAAGAGATGTTGCTCCTCGTCAGCACCGCCTTGCGCGCGTTCCCCCTGCTGCTGCCTCAGGCCGTCTCGATGGTTACGGGCATGGACCCGCTCGATCCCGAGTTCCAGCGCAAATGGACCGCCTGCCTCGAATGGGTCGGGCGGCGACTCATCGCTCACTCCAGCAAAAACGGCGACGCGCCCATGCGCGCCAAAACGAACATGACAGAGGAGGCCGGAAAGCGCGCTCGGTCAAAGGCGACAGCCGGCGGCGGCCGGCATCAAGGATCGTAACCCGCAGTAATAAGCGATCGCAGGAAGTTTGTAGGTAGTTTTGTATGTATCGGATTCAATTGCGACGATTTCTATTGGCAACGACTTTCGTTGCACTGCTAGTGACAGTTATCCCGGGCTGCAAAGGAGTGGTTGCGAAGCCGGCGCCGCCGCCCGCAGCGGTCACGGTCAGCCTTCCAGTTCAGCGCGACGTTGTCCGTTGGGATCAATACAGCGGATATCTCTCGTCGCCCAAAACCGTCACCGTCAGTGCGCGGGTCAGTGGGCTGATCGAACAAGCGCCTTTCCAGGAAGGTGCGATCGTCCACGCGGGCGACCTGCTGTTCAAGATTGATCCGCGCCCGTTCCAGGCCGATCTCGACAACAAGAAAGCTGCGGTGGCTCAAGCCCGCGCGACGGCGATCAAAGCGAAGGCCGACTTCGGCCGTTCAACCGAGCTGATCAAGGCCCAGGTCATTGCACCATCTGATTTCGACACTACCAAGGCCACGTATGGAGAAGCGGCGGCATCGCTCGATGCGGCCGAGGCTGCGCTCGAGACCTCGCGTCTCAATCTCGAGTGGACCGACGTGCGCGCGCCGATCACCGGCCGCGTCAGCCGCATGAATGTGACGGTAGGCAACCTGGTCAATGGCGGTTCGGGACAGCCGACTCCGCTGACTACTATCGTCTCGATCGATCCGCTCTATGCCTACATCAACGTTCCCGAAAGTGCGGCGCTGCGTTACCAGGAGCTGGCGCTGAACGACAAGCAAGGCAACGTCGCGGGCGCCAACGTCGCGTGTTCGTTGCAACTGGAAAACGAAACGAATTTTCCGCATCAGGGCGTCATCGATTTCGTTGACAACCAGGTGGATGTGAACACCGGCACGCAGCAAATCCGTTGCGTGATCGGCAACCCCACGACGATTTTGACGCCAGGACTCTTCGCCCTCACGCGCATCCCGGCCAGCGGACGTTACAGTGCGCTGCTGATTCCCGACGCGGCAGTGAACACCGACCAGGACGAGCGCTACCTGCTGATCGTCGGCGCCAACAACGTCGTGCAGCAACGGCCGGTCAAACTTGGCGATCTGTTTGGCACGCTGCGCGCGATCACCGACGGCTTGAAGCCGGGCGAGCGGGTCGTCGTCAACGGAATGCAGTTTGCGCAGGCCGGTGCGAAAGTCGTTCCGCACGAGGTCCCTGTTCCCACAAAAGAGCTCGACGCAATGGAGATCGAAACTGCGCAGTCGCCGATTGCGCAGACGACTTCCGATATGCGGACCGCCTACCAGTCAGATTTGCGACATCCCTCGAAGGTGCGCCAATGAAGATCGCGCATTTTTTTATTGATCGTCCGGTCTTCGCGATCGTTCTTTCGCTGGTCGCGCTTATCGCCGGTTCTATCGCGATGTTCACGCTCCCAATCGCGCAGTATCCGCAGATCGCGCCGCCGACCGTCACCGTGGCCGCTACCTATCCCGGCGCCAACGCTGAGACCGTCGCCAAGACTGTCGCCACGCCGCTCGAGGAACAGATCAACGGCGTCGAGAACATGCTCTACATGTCCAGCCAGTCCACCAATACCGGGAGCCTCAACCTGACGGTGACGTTCAAGGTCGGCACCAACCTCGACGTCGCACAGGTGCAGGTGCAGAACCGCGTGGCGATCGCCCTGCCGCAGCTTCCGCCCGAGGTGCAGCTCGAGGGGATCATCGTGAAGAAGGCGTCGCCGGACATCACGCTGGCGCTCGCGTTCTTTTCGCCCGACGGGTCGCACGATTCGATCTTCCTCAGCAACTACGTGACCCTCCAGGTGAAAGATCAGATCACCCGGCTGCCCGGCGTCGGCGACACCAACCTGTTCGGCGTGCGCGACTACTCGATGCGGCTTTGGCTCAACCCCGACGAGATGGCGGCGCGCAACATGACTGCCGGGGACGTCGTCAACGCGGTCAAAGAGCAGAACATCCAGGTCGCCGCGGGAATCGTCGGCGGACCGCCGCTGCCCAAGGGTACCTCCGCCTTCCAGTACACGTTGAATGCGCAGGGCCGGCTGACCGATCCATCCGAGTTCGCCGACATCGTCGTCAAAGTCGGCGCCGACGGCCGCATCACGCGCTTGAAAGAGATCGGCCGCGTCGAACTCGGCGGCGCCGACTACGGCACGACGGTTGACTACAATGGGCACCCCGCGGTCGCGCTGGCCGTTTTCCAGCTGCCGGGCACCAACGCGATCGACACCGCCAACGTGATCTACGCCAAGATGAAGGAGCTGAAGAAGCGCTTTCCTCCCGGCGTCGATTACGCCGTCGCGCATGACACGACGCCCTTCGTTCGCGAGAGTATCCACGACCTGATCAACACGCTGCTGATCGCGATCAGCCTGGTTGCGCTGGTGGTGCTCGTGTTTCTGCAAAGCTGGCGGGCGTCGCTGGTTCCGATTCTTGCAATCCCGGTGTCGCTGGTCGGCACCTTCGCCGCGATGTGGCTGGTTGGATTCTCGCTGAACATGCTGACGCTGTTCGGCCTCGTGCTGGCCATCGGCATCGTGGTCGACGACGCGATCGTCGTGGTGGAAAACGTGCAGCGCTGGCTCGACGAGGGCGAAAGCCCGCGCGATGCGGCGTTCAAAGCGATGGACGAGGTCACGCCCGCCGTCATCGCGATCGCGTTCGGCCTCTCCGCCGTATTCGTTCCGGTCGCTTTCATTCCCGGTATCACCGGCCGCTTCTATCAGCAGTTCGCGCTGACGATCGCGTTCTCGACATTGCTCTCGGCTTTCATCTCGTTGACGCTCAGCCCCGCGTTGTCTGCGCTGCTGCTCCGGCCCCACGACGCCAAACAGGACTGGCTGACTAGGTCGCTCGATCTCGCGCTCGGATGGTTTTTCCGGCTCTTCAACCAGGGCTTCGATCTGGCCAACCAGTGGTACATCAAGACGCTGCACTACGTGGTCCGCTACGGCGTGATCACACTGGTGGTCTACCTCGGGCTGGTCTACCTCGCTTACGGCATGTTCAAAATCGTGCCCACCGGATTCATTCCGACTCAGGACCAGGGTTATCTCATCGTGAACGTTCAGATGCCGGACGCGTCGTCGATCGATCGGACCGACGCCGTGATGTCCCAACTCGCGGACGTGGCGATGAAGACCAGGGGAATTCGCGACGCCTTCGCGGTTTCAGGATTCTCCATCCTCACGCGCTCCAACTCATCGGCTGCGGGATTGTTGTTCCTGCACTTGACCCCGTTCCCTGATCGCGCGGGCAAGGCCGATCTGACTGCCGCTGCGATCGCCAAGCGTCTCACGCAGCGAGTCGCCCAGGTCGAAGGTGGGCAGGCGGCTGTGCTGATGCCGCCGGCAGTTAGTGGAATCGGAAACGCCGGCGGATTCACGATGCAGGTCGAAGATCGCTCCGGAAGCGCCACGCCGCAGCAACTTCAGGCCGCGACTCAACATCTCATCGACGCCGCCCGCAGTCGTCCCGAGTTGAGCAAGTTGTTCTCGACTTTCCGCGCGAGCGTTCCCCAGATTTACGTCAACGTGGATCGCGTCAAAGCCAAGCAGCAGAACGTCGCAGTCACCGACGTTTTCCAGGCGCTGCAGGTTTACCTCGGCGGCTTCTACATCAACGATTTCAACTATCTCGGCCGCACCTGGCATGTGATGGCGCAGGCCGACGCCCCGTACCGCTCCAGCGTCGCACAGGTGGCCCAGCTCAAGACGCGCAATCTCGCCGGCCAGATGGTTCCGCTGGGTGCGATCGCCGAGATGAAGGACATCGTCGGCCCGGATAGGATTCAAAGATACGATCTGTACGGCTCAGCCGACATCATTGGCGCTAACGCACCCGGCTACAGCAGCGGCCAGGCTATCGCCGCGATGGAAGAGACAGCCGACGCGCAGCTTCCCAGGCAATACAATTACGAGTGGACCGATCTGGCCTTCCAGGAGAAGGCGGCCGGCGGTCTCGCGTTCCTTATATTCCCGCTCTGCATGCTCTTCGTGTGGCTTACGCATTCGGCGGAGTACGAGAGCTTCGCGCTCTCGACCGCGATCATTTTGATCGTTCCGATGTGCCTGTTGTGCGGCATCACCGCGGTCTGGGCCCGGCACATGGACAACAATATTTTCACGCAGATTGGATTCGTCGTGCTGGCCGGAATGAGCGTGAAGAACGCCGTGCTGATCGTCGAGTTCGCCAAGCAGCAGCAGGAGCATCACCCCGACATGACGGCCGCCGAGGCTGCCATCGAAGCCTCGCGCCTGCGCCTGCGTCCGATCCTGATGACGAGCTTCGCATTCATCTTCGGCGTGATTCCGCTGATCATCGCCACCGGCGCGGGCGCCGAAATGAGACAGGCGCTCGGCACCGTCGTATTCTTCGGCATGATCGGCGTGACGTTCTTCGGAGTATTTCTGACCCCGGTCTTCTATACGGCGATTCGCTACTTGACCGACCGTCGACCAGCACCTCGAGAAACGTCGCTCAGAAGCGTTCCCGCATTTGTCGCTAGCGAGGAAAGGCGTGCGGTCGGAGGCGCGCACCGATAGGAACTGCGAATCGTGCTCGAAAGAATATGCGTTCGTTCCAGTCGGTTCCGCCTGCGCAGCAGGTCGAGAAGGCCCAACTTTAGGATTCGGCTTTCAGGGCGATGCCCGTGACCGCCCAACCGTAGTTTCGCACGCGCCAGCTGCCGGCATCCTTCACGAGCACGAAGGCCCAGCCGCCGGTTTCGATGAACGAGCTTGCGCCGATTGTGCCTCGCCAGGTCGTAGGGATGGAAAGGAACGCAAGCTCGCCGTCCAGCTGAAAATCTTGCGGGTCGCCGAATGAATGTCGGAGGTCCCTAATATTTTTCGCATGCTCGGCGAAACCCTTCGCCCAGCGCGCAACCGCATCGCCGCCCTCGAAAACATAGGGCGCGAAATTCTCGATTAGCACCACCTCCACGCTTGCGAAGGCATCGTTGAGAAACTGGGAATCGCGAGTTTCCATGAACCGAGCGATCCGCTCGATCGGCGCCATCATCTCCGCATTCGGACGTTCACGAGCCACGCCTTGACCTGATAGTACCGCGCACTGATCCGCGCAAGGCTCGAGATTCGCTGCGACCACACGTGGCGGCCGAATCTGCAAAGAAACTCGGACGCGATCGTCAGCAAGAAGCGAGCAGCATCGAGCAAGTCCCTTTCGCGTTTCGTTCCCCCTGAACAAAATGACCTATTCGTGCGAAACATTCGCGTCGAATAACCCAACGGCCACAACGATTATTCGCACTCTCGCCGAAAATGTTTGCGCCATTTGAGATCTCTCCGAGAACGATCCTCAAAAAGAGCCCGTCTCTGCTCGCGTTTTCCCGCTTCTGAACCAAAAACGTTTCACGTGAAACGTTCTCGTCATCCAAAGAATATGCGGTCTCATTAAAATGATAAGTGTTTTCCAGCCGGATTTAGGTTTTGAATAGGCACCTCCATCGCGGCCGTACTTATGCGCCCGGGCCGAGCGCCGACAATTTACCGGCAACTGCTTGTGATTGGCGCGAGCCGGTATCGATGGGTATCGCCGTAGCTGAAGAGGCGGCCTTGCAACATCTTGTCGGGGGAGGGACCGATGCCCGGCACGAAGTGCGCGGGATTGAAGGCCGCCTGTTCAACTTCGGCGAAATTATTTTCGAGATTGCGATTCAACACGATTCTGCACGGCCCTGTCGTGCGCGAATTCTGATCGTCGGTCGCCGGCGCGCTGCTATCTGTGAGCAAGGCGTGAAAAATCACCGCACGAATTGGGAGGCGGCGGAGATGCGAAGATTGGTGGAATCTCCGCCGCCTTCATCCGTTGAACTCGTTACCAGACCCAGACCGGCTGACGCGCCTGGTCGACCTCGTTCTGCGACACCTGCTCGCCCGCCTGCATGCGTTGCACGAGCGCATCGATCTGGTAGCTCTTCTGCGCAAAGGCGGGGTTGTCCTTGTTGCCTACGCGAGCCTCGCGCTGCGCGGCTTCCGAAGCCTGCTGCAGTTGCGAAATCGTCGCGGCATCGGGCTGAACGACGGCGAAATTCCTCTGCATTCCCACGGTTCCAGCCAGAACCGGCGTCGACAGAGCCAACACAATCAACCCATCGGCTATAATGTTTGAAACTTTCTTCATTGGACCAAAACCTCCTGTATTACTATCTCGACCGCTTGCGGGGGCGTTTTCTTCCCGGAATTTGTCGGCCGTTCGAGATCGAAGGCGTGAGAAATGAACGCACAATCGGTGGGCTGAAGATGGCGTAGATGGTACGATTTTCCTCAGAAGCGATTCCCTCTCCCAATAAATCTGGCCGAATCGCCCAGGGAATTCAGATGCCTCGTGAGATGCGGAGCCCTCGATCCGCCTCGGCTGGCGCCGACGAGCGGTTGCCCAGCGTCCCTTCTGCCCAAAGCGGAGTGTTCCGCAAAGAGGGCGAGTACTGGACTGTCGGCTACGGCGCGAAATCCTTTCGTCTGAAAGATACCAAGGGGCTCGGCTACCTCGCCCATCTGCTGCGCCATCCCGCGGTCGAATTTCACGTGCTCGATCTGGTCGGCGGAATTGCGGGCAATCGCGACGATGACGAAACCAGTCAGTTGGCGCGCGGCATGCCGCGCGGCGACGACGATCTCGACAAGGCGGGTATCCATCTCGGCGGCCTGGGCGACGCGGGCGAGATGCTTGACGATCAAGCGAAATTGACTTACCGGCGCCGGCTCGCCGAGTTGCGCGAAGAACTCGACGAAGCGAAGGAGCTCGGAAATGTCGCGCGCGCCGAGAAGACCGAAGAAGAGATCGACGCGCTGACGCGAGAACTGTCGCGCGCGGTGGGACTCGGCGGGCGCAATCGCAAGGCAGCCTCGGCCTCGGAACGCGCACGGCAGAGCATCACCAAGACGATCAAGGCGGTGCTGGAAAGAATCGCGGAGAGCGATGGAGTGCTGGGAGAGGTCCTGTCGCGATCGGTCAAGACTGGCACCTTTTGCTCCTACCAGACCGACCCTGATTTTCCGATTGTGTGGCAATTCGACGAATCGATGGCCGAGCCGGAACAGCGCCCGGCTTCGCGAGCCGATCTCGCGCCCGCGCGTGGCGATCATCCGCGGACCACGCCGATGGTGCTGGAAGTTTCGCCGTTCTCGCTCGCTGAACGGACCGCTTTTGTAGGGCGCGAAGCAGAACGCGACATAATGCTCGCAGCGGTCGATCGAGCGCGCGACGGTCACGGGTCTTTGATCATGCTCAGCGGCGGACCCGGCGTGGGCAAGAGCCGTTTGGCAAAGGAGATCGCGGACCATGCCTGGCGCGTTGGCTTCCGATGCGCGGTAGGGCACTGCTACGAGAGAGACGAGCCCTTTCCGTATCTCCCCTTCGTCGAGATCATCGAAAGCATTCTGGCGCAGTCGGCGAGGAACGATGATTTCCGGCGGATGTTGGGCGAGAACGCGGCTGAACTAGCCCAGATCGCGCCCAGCCTGCGGCGGGTTTTTCCGGATATCCCGCAACCGGTCGAACTGCCGCCGGCACAACGGCGGCGCTATCTTTTCCAGAGCTTTTCCGAGGCGCTGGGGCGCGCGGCACAAAGCCGGCCGCAGTTGGGCATCCTCGAGGACCTGCAATGGGCCGACGAATCGACGGTCGCGCTTTTGATTCATCTGGCCAATCGCGTCGCTCAGCTTCCGGTGGTGATCATCGGTACCTATCGCGACGGATTTTCCGAGCATAACCCGGCGCTGGTCAGAACGCTGGAAGAGATGATTCGGATGGGTATCCGGCCGCTCAAGCTGGGCGGGTTATCACGGGACGCGGTCGCGCAGATGCTGGGAGGGCTGAGCAACCGGCAAGCCCCGGATCGCCTGGTGAACCTTATCTTCGAGGAAAGCCAGGGGTATCCATTCTTCGTCGAAGAAGTTTACCGGCACCTGGTCGAGGAGGGAAAAGTCTTCGACGCGGCCGGGCAGTTCCGCACCGACATCGAGCTCGACGAGATCGACGTGCCCGAAAACGTGCGCTTGATCATCGGGCGGCGCCTCGATCGATTCAACGAGAATGAAAAGCGCGCGCTGGCAGCCGCCGCGATGATCGGACGCAATTTCAGCTTTCGACTCCTGACCGAGGTCAGCCAAGTCGACGTCGACGAGCTCTTCACGGTGATCGAAAAAGCGCAGCAGATGGGAATAATCGTCAACAGCTCGCAGGGTCCCGAGAACCCGTTCACCTTCGCCCATGAGCTGGTGCGTCAGACGCTGCTGGCCGAGATTTCGCCTCCGCGCAAACAACGGCTTGAGGCCGGAGTCGCTGATGCAATCGAGCTGGTTTATCCCCGCTTCGTGAACGAACGCTCCGGTGAGATTGCGGACCATCTGCTCAAGGCAGGATCGTTCGCCGACGGCCGAAAATTGGTCAATTACCTGATCCTTGCGGGCAAGAACGCACTGGAGGCCGCAGCGTACGAGGAAGCGCGGAGCAGCTTCCGCTCAGCCTTGTCGCGTCAAGGCGCACTTGAACCGAGAGAAAAGGCAGAGCTGTTGGCCAGCCTTGCGATGACCGAGCTCAGTCTCGAGCAATGGGACGCGGCAATATCAAATCTTCGCGAGGCGCTGGACGTTTATACCAGCCTCGGCGACCGGGAACGGATCGGCAGCAGCTTTACCGAGTTGGCCGATGCCTTCATCTGGGTTGGCCGCTCCCGCGAGGCGAGCGAAACGGCGCGTCGCGGGCTCGAGTACCTCAAGGACGATGTCAGCGCTAACCGGGTGCATCTTCTAGCTGCGCTCGGCGAGGCCAGCGCGGCTTCCGCGGGACGCGAGGCGGCGTGCGCGGCGCTGAAGGAGGCACTGGGCATCGCGACGAAGCTCGGCGATCGACTGCTCGAGGCCAGGGTCCTCGGTGCCCGGTCGATAGTAAATTGGCATTTCTTCCGATTGAGGGAATCCACCGAGGATGGACTGCTCAGCGAACAGATGTTGGGAGCGGAATCACCTCCGTGGCAGCACGCCCTGCAACTGCGCGTTCTCCACCAGGTACTGCTAACTCAAGGGCGCCTGAAGGAGGCCGTCAAAATAGCGGAAGTGCTTGAGCCGCTCGCGATCAGGATCGGGCAAGCTTATTCCATCGCGCTTTGCCTGAGCACCCGAACCTGGTTGGAATTCGTCAAGGAGCCTGACCTAGCCAAGCTGGAAGCCGGCTTCGAGGAAGTCGCCAAATCCGACGCCAAGGTGCGGTTTCCCTTCTGGAACGCACTCTCCGAGGTACAACTCAGCGCGTTGGATTTTGTTCGCGGCGACTGGGCGGGCGCTCTATCACGTGCTCACGCCGCCGCGCGTATCGATCCGCAAATGACCTCAATCGAAGGCCTTGGTGAGGGAGCGCTCTTTCGACAAATGGCGTACTCCGGCGATCGCGACGGCGCATTGTCATTGCTTGAGAAGCATCGCGCGCTACTGCCCGTCAGCGGCCGGGAGAACATCCGAGGATCGTGGTGGATGCTTGGGCTGGTGGTCGAGGGTCTCCTGATGCTTGGCGAGCAAGCGCAAGCCGGACAGTTTTACCCGCTTGTCTGCGAGTTGATCGACCTTGGAGCAGTGGTGACTTGGCCAATACCACGCTACGCGCAGACTATCGCGGGACTCGCAGCGGGCGGTGCCCATCAATGGGAAGCCGCCGAAAGACACTTTAAGATCGCGGAGCGGCAAGCTGAATACTTTCCAGATCTGCTCGAGCAAGCCGAGATACACCGCTTCAACGCGATGGTACTGCTGGACCGGGCGGCCAGTGGCGATCGCGAACAAGCGCGCACGCTACTTGATAAGGCGTTGGAGCTCTACAAGCGCATCGGGATGCCGCGTCATATCGAAATGACGCAAGCGCTTCTGCTCTGACATTTCGCGATCGCTTCGCGGCCAAAGCCGACGCACCAGTTCGTGACGGGATCTTTCACGCCTTCAAGGCGAGAGAGGTTACGCCAATGAAATCCGTACAAGGTGGTCGCCACATTCTTTCCGATGACGCGAAGGAAAGGCTTGAGACCGATGTGGTGGTGTCAGCTGGTTTTGCCTCGATTCTCGCGCTCTGCATCGTGATGTTCGTGGGGCTCTACAATTGGAGCCGCTACGCGCCCATATTTGGGCCAGATCTCGGCGCCCAACAGGCAATAGAGCAGCCCGTGCCCTGGCTGCCATGACCGAATAATCCGAACGCACCTCGAACGATGAACCCAAGCCGCTATGACGTTGGCCAGAGATGAGGCCGCGTCGTTTTCTTATTGTGTATCGATAGAAGAAGAGCAGATGCGCATACGGCATCTGCCCTCGTCGTAACTACCTCGGCCCAACTCAAACAATAAGTCGCAACGCAGGCCTATCGGCGATCGGCGGCTTGCGGGCAGGCGGCGCCATGAATTCCGGTCCGATCGGATCCTTGACGGTGTCGCGGATTATCCGATCGATCTCATTCAGCGCGCCGTCGTCGAGCTTCCATTTCATCACGTCGCCGACCGGGTCGAGCTGGCCCGGATGTCGTGCGCCCCAAAGCGCGGCCGATACGCCCGGCTGATCGAGCGTCCATCTTATCGCGAGGTGGATGACTCGCTTGCCGTAATTTGCGCGGGCAAAACCATCGAGCCGCTTTACTGCCTCGAGGTACTGTTGGAATCGCGGCGTTCGGAATTTCGGATCGGTCCCGCGCAAGTCGTCGCCTTCAAATTTTGTGTCGAGAGTCATCCGGCCGCTAAGCAATCCGCGGCAGATCGCGCCGTAGGCAAATACCGCGATGCCGTTGCGATCGCAGTATGGCAGGACATCGTTTTCGATCTCGCGCTCGAAGAGATTGTATGGCGGTTGCGCGGTGCGAATCGGAACGACCTGGCGGAACTCATTCATTTGCGCGGGCGAAAAATTGCTGACGCCAATTGCGCGGATTTTTCCCTGCTTCAGGAGCGTCGCCATCGCTTCGGCGGTCTCGCTGATCGGGGTCAACGGATCGGGCCAGTGTACCTGGTAGATATCGATGACGTCGGTCTTGAGCCGTTTCAGCGACGCCTCGATCTCGGCGAAGATTCGCGCGCGCGCCGCGTTGCGGAACGGCTCGCCGTTGCTCCAATCGAGCCCGACCTTGGTCGCGATCGCCACCCGCTGTCGCCGGCCGTCTGAGGCGAGCGCTTTGCCGACGATCTCTTCCGACGTGCCGAAGCCGTAAACGGGCGCGGTGTCGATTAGCGTGATTCCGCGATCGATTGCGGAATGGATGGTGCGGATCGATTCAGCTTCGTCGGTGCCGCCCCACATCCATCCACCCATCGCCCACGTGCCCAGACCGATGCGCGAAAACTGAAGCCCTGCTGCCGCGATTCTGGTGGTTTCCATATTTCTATCTCCGTTCATGATTTGCTCGGGTTGTTTTCGACCGGCTGAACCGGTTCGCCATCGCGCGCCGCCTCGCCTACGTTCACCGCGATCTTCTCGCCCGCGCGAAGGTCGCCGCTGACCTCGACCTCGTAGCCAGTGTCGTGACCGGTCGTCACTTCGACCAATTTGAGATGGTTGTCACGCACGACCGGCAAATAAATTTTGTCGTTGCGGAATATGAGCGCGTCGTCGGGCGCCGTCAGGCTGGTGTCTGTCACGTGCGCGGTCATCTTCATGTTCGCGTACATCCCGGGCATCAGCGACTGATCCTTGTTCGGCAAGTCGACTTCGACCAGCATCGTGCGCGTCGTTTGATCGAGCGCCTCGGGATGACGCGTCACTGTGCCGACGAACTTGCGGTTGGGGAAATCGGCAACAGTTATCGTCGCGGGATCGCCGTCGTTGATGAACGACGCGAGGCTTTGCGGAACGTATGCGTAGACCCTGAGCGGCGACAGGGTGGCCATTGCGACGATTGGTATGCTGGGCGTCGACGATGGCGTCGTAGCCTGCGGAATCAACGTGCCCGGATCGACGTAGCGCGCGGTTACGATGCCGTCGAAGGACGACCGCACTACCTCGTACCCCTGGAACGCGAGTTGTTGCTCGTAGGCGGCCCTGGCCTGCAGCATCGCAGAGTGCGTCTGGTCGGCCGTCTGTTGCGGAACGACCTGCTGTTGAACGAGTTCCTGGTTGCGTACATCGGTAACGTTTTGAATCCAGTAGAAGGAACGCGCATCAGCCACTGCCTTATCCGTCTCCGGCGATTCGATCAGCGCAATGACCTCGCCGGCCTTGACGTGATCGCCCTTGTCGACGTTGATGGTCTTCATGTAGCCGGCGACCTTCGCGTAGACCGGAGTCTCGATGTAGCCGTGGATGGCCGCCGGCAGCTCGATCGTTCGCGACGTGCTGCCACCCGAGATCTGGATCACCAACACATGCGGCCCCATCGCGACGGTCTGAGCGAGGTCGGTCGTCTGGCGCTGAAGGAGATTCTGCCGCGCGAGCACGAATCCGCCGGAGACGATGAAGGCGACAATTACCGCCGCGAACAGGATGCCCATGAGCAAGCGGGCGGACTTGATTGGATTGCGGTTCTCTTCTGGATGCTTGTCGATGGAACTCATTGTCAGGCTCCTGGTTCCGAGATCGATTGAACACGTTCGTCGCGCTGCTTCTTGGTGATCAGCGTGCGACTGAAGATTGAATAGACCGCGGGCACCACGAACAGCGTCATCATGGTTGCGGCGAACAGTCCGCCGATGACGGCGCGTCCGAGTGGCGCGTTTTGCTCCGATCCCTCGCCCAGCGCGAGCGCCATCGGCAGCATGCCGAGGATCATCGCCAGCGCCGTCATGACGATCGGGCGGAAGCGAACGTGGCCCGCCTCGATCGCAGCCTCGACCGGCCCCATCCCTTCCTCACGCATCTCGTTGGCAAACGTGATGAGCAGGTTACCGTTCGCGACGCCGACGCCGACCGCCATGATCGCGCCCATCAGCGACTCGACGTTGATCGTCGTGCCCGTCAACACCAGCATCCAGAGGACGCCAGCCAGCGCGCCCGGCACCGCCATGATGATGATGAACGGCTCGAGCCACGACTGAAAATTCGCAACCATCAGCAGGTAGACGAGGATGATCGCGAGGATCAGGCCGAGGCCCATCGTCTTGAACGATTGGTTCATCGCCTGGCTCTGCCCGCGGATGACGACGTGGGTGCCGGCCGGCAGTTGGCCGAGACTGTCAATCGCCTTTTGCACCGCGCCGGTCGTGCTGCCGAGGTCGCGTCCGTTGACGCCGCAGTCCACGTCGATAACCCGCTGCACCGTGTAGTGCGCGACGACCGCCGGGTCGTTGCTGTGGCTAATCGTCGCGACGTTGCCGAGAAATTGCGCGGCCGGTCCGGCTGCGCCGTTGTTGAGCGGCGCATTGTTGGTCCCGTTGATGTACGGCGTATTGGTGGTGCCGTCGCTCAGCGGCGCGCTGCTGCTGCCGTTGGTGAGCGGAGTGTTGGCAATCAGATCGATCGACTGAGTCGTCTGAATCGGCGCCTGGGTCACGACGTTGTAATTGACGCCGTTGACCGGGTCGAGCCAGTAGTTCGGCGAGATAAGCGTGTTGCCGCTCAGCGAAGACAGCAGCCCAGACGCGACCTGCTGCTCGGTTACGCCGAGCTCGAGCGCCTTGGCCCGATCGACTTTGACCTTGAAGCTTGGGTAGTCGAGCGGCTCGGCGATTCGCATATCGCTGACACCCGGAATCAGCGCCATCTTCGCGGCGAGGCGCGTGGCGATTTCGTAATCGCTGTGAAGGTCGTTGCCGTTGATCTGAGCGTCGATCGCCGCCGGCAAACCGAAGTTCAGCACCTGGTTCACGATGTCGGCCGCCATGAAGTAGCCTTCGACATTCGGGAACCTGGTCTTCATCATCTGGCGGATGCGGTCCATGTAAACGGCGGTGGGATGATGGTTCGGCTTGAGCTGGATGAGGATTTCGCCGTCCTGGGGACCGATGTTGTCGCTCGGGAAAAACGCGATCGCATATGGCTGCGGTAGATCGATGTCGTCGCTTATCTGCTGCAGCTCATCGGCCGGAATTATCTGCCGGATCGAGCGCTCGATATCGTCGACCATCACGGTGGTCCGCTCGATCCGCGTTCCGCTCGGCGCGCGCACGTGAAATTTCATGAGCCCGGCGTCCACCGTCGGGAAAAAATCCTCGCCCGTAACGTACAGCAGCGGGATCGTTCCAAGGATCATCAGACCCGCACACGCGAGCGACAGCGTGCGATGCGCAATGAACAGGCTCAGGCCAGACACGTAATGCTTGCGCAGCCGCTCGAAGCCGGCTTCGAACTTTTGCAGGAACCGGCTCCAGATGCTCGTGCCGTGCACCTCCTGGTGCCTCTCAGGCAGCAGGTACGACGCCATCGTCGGCACCAGCGTTCGCGACAACAGGTACGAGGTCAGCATCGCGAACACGACGGCCAGCGCGAGCGGAGTGAAAAGAAAACGCGCGACGCCCGTCAGCAGGACCACCGGAAAAAACACGATGCAGATGGACAGCGTGCCGATCAGTGTCGGCGTGGCAATCTGATGCGCGCCGTCGAGAATCGCCACCAGCAGCGGCTTGTTCATCGCGTGATTGCGATGGATGTTCTCGATCTCGACCGTCGCGTCATCGACCAGCATCCCGACTGCGAGCGCAATTCCGCCCAGCGTCATCGTGTTGATCGTCTGGCCGGCAAGATGAAGGCATGCGATGGAAGTGAGGATCGACAGCGGGATCGACGCGATCACGATCAGCATGCTGGCGGGCGACCCGATGAATATCAGCACCATCAACGCCACCAGCGCCGCCGCGATCACCGCCTCGCGCACGACCTCCCACAGCGACGCGCGAACGAACGCGGACTGGTCGAAAGTGAGCGCCACTTTCAGGCCCTTGGGCGCGACCGCGAGGATCTCCGGGATGCGCGCACGGACGGCATCGACAACTGACAGCGTCGACGCGGCCGCGTGCTTGATCACGAGCAGGAACGTTGCCGGACGCCCGTCGATACGCACGACGTTGCTTTGCGGCTGATGGGTATCGCTAACCGGCGCAACGTCGCCGAGAAAGACCGGGATGCCGTTGGTCACCTTCACCGGCAGCTGGTTGAAGTCAGCCACCTTGGTCGGGTTCATGTTCAGGTCGACGTCGTACTCGTAGTTGCCCATGCGCGCGGTGCCCGACGGGATGACGACGTTGGTGGTCGAGAGCGCATTGCCGATATCCACCGGCGACAGGCCGTTGGCGTACATCTGCTTCGGATCGAGGTTGACGACGACGGCGCGTTGAACGCCGCCGATCGGTGCAGGCGACGAAAATCCCGGTATCGTAAAGAGCTGCAGGCGAATGAAATTCAGACCGTAGTCAAAGAGCTGCTGTTGCGAGAGCGTCTCGCTGAAAATGTTGAGTTGAGCGACCGGAACGTTCGCCGCGTTGTAGGAAATGATGTTCGGCGCCGTGGTGCCGGTCGGTGCCTGGCGCAGGATCGTCTCCGAGACCGAGTCGATCTGCGCGATCGCGGCGCCGATGTCCGTGCCGGGCTGGAAATAGACTTTCAGCACGCCGATTCCGAGAATCGACTGCGACTCGATATGCTCGATTCCATCGACGGTCGTCGAATACGCGCGCTCGCTGATGATCACGAGCCGGCGCTCCATGTCGACGGCGTTGAGCCCGGGGTAGCTCCAGACCACCATCACGACCGGCAGGTTGATGGCCGGAAAAATGTCGACGTTCATCTCGGTGAACGACAGCACGCCCATCACCAGCATCAGCAGCGCCATGACTGCTACTGAAAGCGGGCGCCGCAGCGCCATTCGCACAATCCACATCATGATTGAAACCCTCCCGCGGACGCCTCATTCGGTCATCGCACCACCTGAAGTTTCAGCCTCGAGTGCAGGGTGGTCGCCTCGGTATTTCCGTGGACCCGCGCCAGGCGTTCCATCTCGCTGATGACGCTCGAGAAATCCTCGTCGCCGTTGCCTGCCGACCGCGCCGCGTTGACCTGATGCGCGATCGCAGTCGCCGGCATCGGCACGCCGAGCTCGCTCGCCTTGTCGAGGATCAATCTGAAGTCCTTGTGCATGAGCTTCAGCGGAAATTGCGGCGAGTAGTCGTCATGCTCGGCGCGAAGCAGCTTGCCCTGATGCGCCGTTGCGACCACCGCGGTCTTCGCGAGCACTTCCAGCAGGAGCTCGCGATTGAGCCCGGCTTTTTCTCCGAAGGTGACCGCCTCGGCGATTGCCTGCATGTTCACACCGAGCAAAGCATTGACGACCAGCTTCATCGTGGCCCCGGAACCGGTCGGCCCCAGGTGGAAGTACTGCTTCGCAATTGCGGAAAAGATTGGCTCGCAGGCTTCGAACGCATTCGCGTCTCCGCCGCAGAAAAGAGTCAGAATGCCCTGCTCGGCGGCAGGCGTACTGCCGGAGATTGGGACATCGAGGACGTTAACCTTGCGCTCGGCTCCCAGCCGATGCAGCACGCGCGACGTATCTGGCGAGACGGTGCTCATCTCGATCACGACGGTTCCCGGGTTCGCGCAGGCCAAAACTCCTTCCGGACCCTGGTAGACGCTCAAAACCGCTTCGTCATTGGGCAGGCACGAGATGATTACTTCTGATTTTCGCGCGAGTTGACGAAGACTTGGCGCAACGATCGCACCGTGCGAAGCGAGTTCCGCTGTCTTACGAATCGTGTGGTCGTACGCGAAGAGTTTGAAGCCGCTATCGAGCAGTCTGCGCGCCATCCGCTGACCCATCGCGCCCAGCCCGATAAACCCAATCGTCGAGTTTTTTGAAATCATCGTTCGATCCTCCCTAAAGAATTCTCATAGCGACCAGCATCGAGAGCGTCGCCACGGCCATAAGCGCCATCGTGACTAACGCCAACGCGAGGGCCTTTGTGTCCTCGTCGTAGGGGTAAGGAATTGCGCGTGCACGAATGCTTCTCGTCGCGTAAGGCGTAGTGATGGTGAAACGGTGGTAATTAGTGAGTAATTTCGGTTCCATTTTCCTTAATCTTCCATGTGGATGGCGTGAAAAATCGGCGCACGATTCGCGTGATGTTCGATCTCACCTGGCGTTCAACGAATCGGTCCCACGAATCCAGGGTGCGACATGCCCTCGGGCGGCAATCCCGACATCGGGGCGATCGTTGACGGATTTACAAATGGTTGCGCGAAGGGACTTTCGGGCGACTCCATCCATGGGCCCCCGGACGTCTCCGGAGTGAATCCCTCGGACATGGGCGCCGGCGCAGGCAAGGTTGCGTCTGGCTGCTCTGGCGCAGGGGCCAACGCAGGGCCCGCGAATGAGGACGAGCCATCGTCCCATGGTTCCTCAAATGACGGAGGCACTGCATTCCCGGTTCCAGCGTCATCAGGTGAAAGGGTCGAGGCTGATTCGGTGAAGCTATGTGCGAAGACCGGTTGCACAAAGACGAGCGCCGAGGCCGCGACTAGAGTCGCCATCAGGCGTGCGCGGTTTGCTGGTGATTTTGTGTTCATGGTTCTATCTGCTCCTTCAATTCCCAAAATCCGGATCCGCAATCTCCGGCGAGGCTGGGAATCTTCAGTACTGACGGCGTGAGAATTGCCGGCACAAAGTCGTGCGCGCAGATGGCAGGTGGCGGAAAGGCAAACGCCTTCTGCACAAGAAGATTCTTGAATCTGCTTGAGAGAGAAGAGCTACGGCTTAGGTAATTTTTTGGAAGCCGCGCCGGCGGGCGGCGTCGCGTCGAGGCTGTTCTGGATTAGAGCAAGCCTTCAACCCGCGCGTATAATGCGATGTTTGCCAAACTTCTACGCTTTCGTCGATACAAACTGCGTCTTCCGGAAGACGGCAATGTCATGCGGCGTCGCCCATCATCTCGGCGAAGTTGCGGCTGTAGAATTGATCCTTCGCTTGCTCGCTGACCTGGCTCATCGTCGCCTCGAAGCGTCCGATCGGATCCTTGGTCCCTTCGGGATGAGGATAGTCGGTCGAGAAAAGCAGCATCTCGGGTCCCGAATTCTCGATGATCCAACCGACCGGCTCGTTCGGGAAGGGTGTGAACTTCACCTGGCGTCGCAAATAGTCGGACGCCTTGAGCGGCAGATTCAGCGCCGGCTCAGTCTTGCGGAAACTCTGCTGGCAGATATCCAGGCGGCGCAGCAACGCCGGAAGATACATCGCGCCCTGCTCGATCACGCCGCCGCGAAGAGTGGGGAACTTTTCGAAGATTCCGTCCAGCACCATGCAGGCGAGGAATTGCTCCGGCGTCTGATGGATTACCATGTAATCTTTCGAGCGGACATTTTCGCCGCCGCCGAGCCAGTCGGTCGTCGGCTTGAGTCCATTTTCGTTGAAGGCGCGGCGCAGTGCGCGGCCGCCTCCGCCGATATGCAGCATGAAGGGGACGCCCCGCTCCTCGAGCATCGCCCACAGCGGATGAAAATCAGGATGAGTGGGCGACTTCGCGCCCGGCATCGAGTTCACCAGGAGAGCACCGCAGCCGGCGTCAAGCGCCGCTTTGGCTTCGGCACAAGTGCGATCGCCCCACGGTACCGAGCCGACTGCGATAAGCCGGCGATCAGCGGAGCAGAAATCCGCAATCGCCCGGTTTAGCGCGCGCGTACCACCCCACAGGAGTTCGGCGTCGCTACCGAGAAACTGTGAAAATGCAAAGGTCGGGAAAACCAGCTGCCGATCTACCCCGATCAGATCGAGCGCGCGACTGCGCTCGGCGGGATCGAACGCGCCCAGCGCGAGCCATCCCTTGGCGGACATCACATTCTCCTCGAGTCTGACCGTAGCGCCCGGGTCGGCGGCGCGCGCCTTGGCCTGCGCGATAAGATCGACCGCTCTGGCTCCCGCTCCACCCAGGTAGAGCGGACGAATCCGATCGCGAACGCCGGGGTCGGCGTACTTGGGGAGCCATTCGCTCAGCTCCATGAGGTGACTGTCGGCGTCGTAGAAAGTGCGGCCGTGAGCGTAAGGCATCGAGGTTCCTCTGACTATAATTCGAAGTTGACTTTTTGATTCTGCAAGCACCCGATGCTTAGCTCATCGCGGAATTCAGCGTCAAGTCACGTCCTGGCTTGGAGATCGCGGTAGTCTTTGGCTACAGGAAATCTCTAAAACGCGTAAATCGCAACCGACTCTCCAAGATGCTGCTATCGGTCCTGATCACAGCGTCTGCAGGAACGCCACCAGGTCCGCTTTCTCCTGATCGGTAAAGCCAATGCCGAAGCGCTGGTCGTAGAAATTCACGACGTCCTCGAAGGTGGCGGCGGAGCCGTTGTGAAAGTAGGGCGCCCGTGCCGCCAACCCGTGCAGAATCGGTCCCTTCACCTTTCCCACATCCGCGCAACTACCGCTGATCAGCGCCTTACCCAGATCGGTCACAACAAATTTTTGCCCCGCGAGCGGACCGGTCGACTCGGTACATTCCACCGTGAAAACCGGCAACCCCGAAACGTCAAGGACCGGCGGAGTCGCATCCGCGATCCCGATGTTGATCGGGAGCTTCTTCGAATGGTTGCCGACGTTGGGCGAATCATGGCAGGTGCCGCAGGTGCCGACGATGGTATTCGCTCCGAGCGGATCGTTGGGAAACAGGTTGAGCCCATTCACGCCGGATATCGTGATGGGCTTGCTGTTGAACAGGATTTCTCCCCGCGCGACCGCCGCACGAGCCGCGTTGATCCCATTGGGCGGGACGTTCTCCCATGAACTGAAGAGTGTGAAAATCTCCGGCGTGAATCCTGGCGACAGCACGTCGTTGATTCCGATGAAGAACTCCTGCTGCGACAGCGCCACGGGGCCGCCGCTGGCCTGGCGCGCATGCAGATTGCCGGCGTCGTTGTCGAACTCCTGCGCATCGAAGATGGCCGTCTCAAAGCCCACTATCTGCGTCACCTCGGCGTCGCTCGGAGGTTGTGGCGCTTGCGCATGTCCAAGCGTTGCGTCGATTGCCTGGCTTTCCAACGATGGCTCCCTCCCGTCCCACATGATCGACAGCGGCGCACAGGTGGACTGACCCGGCGCGCATTCAGTAAGGAAGCGCAGATTTGCCGAAGGCAGCGGTCGCCGATAGACAGAGATGATCGGCGGGTCGGACAGCAGATCAGTGCAACCGTAAGGATCGGTGACCGAAGTAATTTCAAAATCCCTGGGCAGCCCGTTCGCAAGCTGAGTCGCGGGCAACGGCAGGAAGATTCGGATCAGGCCCTTCGATAGCAACAGTTGATATGCGTTCCGTTTTGCCGCGAGAGTGCTGACGTCGTCGCTCGGGCAAGTTGCGCCGTCGACCGGACGGAAAATCGGGTCGGTGCCAGCGCTTTGATCGAAACGTAGTCGAATCGACGACACACTGACGCCCCACGCACTCCGTGGTTCATGACACGTGGCGCAGGCACGACCGTTGGCCCCGAGGCTTTGAAAGAATGGATTGGCCGTCGTGTCAGTTGGCGCGCCGAGATTGTAGGTCTCTACTGTTCCGGTCGGATCGGAGCTTTGCAAAACCTGCGGGATGACCGGCGGAAAGACACCGGTAGAACCGCTCGCCGGCCCGGTGTCGTGAACCTTCATGGCGAGATGGTGGACTTCGGCAGCCCACGGAGGAATTCGCGGGGGATCCGATTGAGCTGACGCGATCCCAAACGCCGCACCAAAACACATAGCCACGCCATAGCCGAACGCCTGGACTAGACGCATGTGCTGGCCTCCTTTTCGGAGTCGTTTGTTTGAAGGCGTAATACTACAAAAAGTCGATAAACACAACTCTTCGAGCAATTCCGGTCGGGTGCTTTGGCAACGGACCAATTCAGACGCCGTCGTTCTGGCAAACCAAATCGAATGAGTTGAGGATGAATCAGTGAGGCTGCTGGAAATCGTTCGTTGGACAGAATGAACGTAGGAGGGTAGTCGTCTGCAAAACGAGTCTCTTGAGTTCGATGCAAGATTCACCCGGAAGTCCGCCCACCTCGACGAGTAGCGATCCGACACACCCCGGGTCGGCGCCCTCGGTCGATTCGCGCGCGGTTCAAACACTGCTGGTAGTGCTGAGCGTCACTGCTGGGTCAATCGACATCATAAGTTTTCTCGGACTCAACGGCCTCTTCACCGCTCACATCACAGGCAATCTGGTCATCCTTGCCGCCCACATCGTGGTTGGCGACGCCGCCCCGATCGCTCCGATGCTATCGGTTCCCATGTTCATCCTGATAATCATCCTGACCAGAGTGTTGGCCGACCGTCTTGAGTCGATGGGATTCGCCACGCTGCGTCCTTTGCTCGTCCTGCAGTTCATTTTGATAGCTGGCTTTCTGATTCTAGGTGTAGCCGCAGGTGCGCGTGTCGATCCGAACGCTACCGATGCGATTATCGCGGGCATGCTCGGTGTCGCGGCAATGGCGGTGCAAAACGCGTTGGTGCAGATATCACTCAAAGGAGCGCCTTCGACGGCAGCGATGACGAGCAACGTCACCCGCTTCGCGATGGATCTGGGCGATGCACTCGTCGGGAGCAAAGCGGCCGAGGTGGCTGACGCGCGAAAGAACGCCGCGCGCACGTTACCTTCGATTGTAGGGTTCGCCGCCGGCTGCGGCATCGGCGCGGCGTGCGAGGCCCGCTTTGGCCTCCGATCTTTGGCGCTGCCTGCCAGCCTCGCGCTGATCGCGTGCGTCGTGGGATTTGTTGTCGCTCCCGCCGCATTGCGGGAGAAGCCATGACGCTGCTGAACGTTCGTTGCGCGAGTTTTGGCTTGACCTTGCCACCATCCAAACTGAGGATGGCCATACCTAGTTGACCGCCGCGAGCACCTTCAGCTGTTCGGCTACAGCGCGACCTTGCTGATCGATTGCGCGTACAAGGAATGAGCCGGGGCGCGCTTTCCACATGAAGGATTCGCCGGATACCGACGTTCCTACAAGCTGATCGTCGATGAACCAGTAGACGACGCGACTGTCAGCGTCGGTGACCGCGACGAAAGGAATCTCGGTGCCGCCCTCGTTCGCGATCGAATACGCTATGCCGCGGTTGGGAGAGGAGATCAGCGGTGGAACACCGGCGCCTGCAAATTTCCGGCAAGCTGGGTCAAATGGCGGCGGCATTTTCCGCTCGAGGCCGGCGGATCGAAACAGCTTCAGAAGATCCGATGGCCAGAACTCGTATGTGCGTGTAACGACGCCAGCGGTGTCGCCGGGACAGGCGCGAAGACCCGATCGGCTGTCGATCGGAATTCCGCGATGAATCGAGCAGGTCGCGATCGGCGACTTGCCGGGGATGAAGAGCGTCTCCTTGAAGTGATCGCAGTAGGGACCGGGGAGCTGACCGGAAAGCGCGCAGACCTTGATTCGCTTCAAGTTGAGATGTTGATGGACGATAGCTTCGCGCAGGTCTCCTCGTGCGCGGAGAGCGTCGGCGATATGAAAGAACAACGGTCCCGCGGCCTCGCGCCCGATGAAGTTAGCGTTCGGGGTCCCGTCGAAATTTCCGATCCAGACTCCGAGCACGTAAGGGCCAACGATGCCTATCGCCCACGCATCGCGCAGACCGAATGAAGTCCCGGTCTTCCACGGAATCGCAAGCGCGCTCGGCACCTGCGACGTGGTGAAGTCATCCGAAGGCCTCGGATTCTCACGCAGCATCTCCAGTACCGAAAAACTCGCCTCCGGACTCAGAAGCCTTGGCGAACTTCCGGTTGGTGGTGCCGGAGATGCTGTGAAAACCAGCGGCCGCAGTTCACCGCCGTTGGCGAGCATCGCATACAGGCCTGCCAATTCCTCCATGCTCACTTCGGCGCCGCCGAGCGCGAGTGCCAAACCATAGAAATTCTCGTCGCGAAGGTCCTTGATTCCCGCCTTCTTGAGGAAGCCGTATAACCCCAGCGGCCGAAGCATATTCGTCAGCTCGATAGCAGGCACATTGCGGCTGCGGACCAATGCGCTGGTCGCATCGATCGGACCCAGGAAGTCGTGGTCGTAGTTTTCAGGATTGTAGGCCGCAATCCGTATCGCGGTATCCTTGAGCATCGTCCGCGGATGGATAAGTCCCTGGTCGATCGCGAGCGCATAGATGAAAGGCTTGAGCGCCGAACCCGGCGAGCGGCGGCCGAGCAGCCCGTTTACCTGCCCATCGATCTGGTTGTCGGAATAGTTGGCTGAGCCGACGTAACCTTTGACCTGCATCGTCCGATAGTCGACCAGGATCACCGCGCCGTTGCGGATACCCAGATGCTGACTGCGCTCGATGAAGGCGCGGAGTTGCAGCTCCAGCAAATCCTGAACGCGCGGATCGAGCGTCGTGGTGACGTGTCCAGTACCGCTGATGGCGAGCACTCGATCAACCAGATGCGGCGCGCGATGAGGAAGTTCGCTTCGGGTCGCGGTGTGAACGAGCATCGTTGTGCCAGGATTGGGATTCTCCGACGGATGCGTCGCGGCCCAGAGGGCGCCAATTCGAAGTCTCGCCCGATCGAGAGCCTCATGGCCGGAAGGGCGCAATGGATTCCTGCGCCCCGGACTTTGCGGAATCACAGCGAGCGTCAAGGCTTGCGCAAGCGATAGCTGCTTCGGTGGCTCGTGAAAGTAGACCAGGCTCGCCGCGGCGACGCCTTCGACGTTGCCGCCATAGGGCGCGATGTTCAGATAGGCTTCGAGGATCTCGTCCTTGCTATAGAAACGTTCGAGCTCGAGCGCGCGGAAAATCTGCTGAACCTTTCCGCGCAATGTTCGCGAGTCGATGCCGAAGCGCTGCCGCGCGAGTTGCATCGTGATCGTCGAGCCGCCGATACGCCGGCCGCCGCTGAGGTACGTCGCGCTGAAAGCTCGAATCAGCGAGACCGGATTTACTCCGCGATGCCATCGGAACCATGCGTCCTCTTGCAGCAGCGTCGCTTCGATCATCGTCGGCGGAATCTCCGACAGCGGCACCCACAGCCGGTACTTCTCGTCGCTCGACAGGGTTAGTCGCATCAAATGCCCATCACGATCGTAGACCGCTTGCGAGAATCCGGCCTTGTTGACCAGCAGAGGCTTGGGCTGCAGACCGAGCAAAATCCAGGACACTGCAACAAGCGCAGCGATCGAGGTCGTGCCCCACACCAGCCGAGTTCCCACGCTGCGGATCGTCTCGTGCGCGCGGTTTGTCATGGCGCCGTCGATGCGGGCGTATCCACTATCTGGAAACGGCCACCCAAAGAACGCGCCTGCACGCTGCGATCGTACATCCCTTCCGCATACAGCGGCGGCACCGTGAAGTTCCCGCGATTAGTCGGCTTCAGCCGGTAGGAGAAGGTCTGCGCGTCAGTCGAGATCGTTCCATAGAAGACCACGCGATCCTCGCGAACGTCGATGAAGTCAGGCCGCCACGTGGCGGCATCGGTGGGTCCCGAGCCGCGATTCCCAAGGCCTTCGGGCGAAATGTCGATTTCGAAGCCCGCAGGAATCATATCGACGATCGCGACGTTGGAGGCCGGGGAGTCGATCGCGCGCAAGGACACTTTTACGTCGATCTTGGATTCGATCGGGGCAGAGGTCACCGGTTCGCCCTTCTCGTTGTCGAACTCGCGAAACACTTCGATCCGATTTTTGACTTCGGTCGTTGGCGGAGCCAGGTCAAAGCCCGCCTCGGTCAATTGGTAGAACAGCGCGAAGTCAGTGTCGCCTTCGATGTGGACGCTTTTGGCGTCGGCGGGCACTTCGGCGTGCGCGAACTGCACGTTCTGGCTGTCCAATTTCTGCGATTTCTGATCAGGCATTCGCGCCGTGAAGCTGATCAACGACTGCGAGAGCGCGCCGGCGGTCTGCGCGTACGCGTCGAGCGCAAGCAGCGCGTATGCAGACGAAATCGTATTTTGTCGATTGCCTTTGATCGCATCGGCTATCGCTAGAATCTGATCGGGGCCCACTCTCTTCGCGCGATCGGGGAAGTGCTTCGATAGGAGATAGAGATAGGTCGCGCGATAAACGAGGTCGTCGCAGTAGGGGTCGAACTGCGAATCTGCAGGCGGCAAAGCTGGCGCACGATTTATGATGGCGGAAGCGTCGCGATCCATCTTAAGGAGCTGATAGGTCGATGCCAGGTATAGTGCAGTCAAGTCGGAATGCCATGTGTCGGCATCGTTCTGATCGAGCGCGGCGCGCAAACTGTTAGCCTGATCGGTTACGACAACACCCGTGCGCGCTAGCAGATAGAGTGCGTAAGCATCCGCGCGATAAGTCTCAAGCTCGGAGCCGGGCGCGGAGGTCATGGTGCGCAAGGAGCTGAGAGCGTTGGCCAGCAGCATAGGAGGCACTTCGAACCCGTGATCACGCGCCTCGAGCAGAAAATGCGTCGCGTACACGTTGACGAAGGGAACAACCTCCGCACCTGCAGACCACAGGCCGAAGGCACCGTCGGCGTTCTGGCGCGCTTCGAGCGTTGCGAACGCACGCTCGATACTCTTCGAGGCCTTGCTGCTATTCAACCCAAGTTCGGGGCGACTGCCTAAAACGACCGACGGAAAGGCCTGACTCACAAGTTGCTCGGTGCATCCGTAAGGATAGGTTTCGAGGTAGTGCATCAGTCCGTACGCGAGCGTCAGCGGGAACGAAGATGCCGACACTTCGATGGTGCGCATTTGCGGATACATCTTGCGATGCAGCAGCAGGTCCGCTTTGACACTCCTGAGCAACGATTTCTTGACATAACCGGAGGTAACCGTCGTGACATAGGGCGAAGCTGGCCTGATACTCATGTCAAGCGTGTAGCTCGCGCTCTTGCCTGCGGCAGACGCATCTATCGTAAGGGTGGCATCGCCCAGGATGGGCTTGGCACGGACGCGGAAGCGGAGCGTGGAATCGGTGCCGGACGCGATAGGTGTCTCGATCGATTTGTCGCCGAGTACTACGAGTGCGTCTGAGGTCTCGAGCCTGACTTTTACCGTTGTGTCCTTGATCGCGGGACCAGTGTTATTGGCCACCAGCGCGGTCACCTCGAATTCGTCGCCGGGCGTCGCGAAATAGGGCGCTTGCGGCTGGATGACGAAGTAGCCCAGCGACACGACCTTGTTCTCAGCCACACCAATGGCGCTGTCCGACACGGCCACCGCCATGACTCTGATCGTGCCATTGAAGTAGTCAGGGATCGGAACCTGGACGTGGCCCGGCTTGCCGTCGGATTCGATTACGCCGGACCAGAACGCGACCGGCTTCTGTCCCTTGCGCTTGAAGGGATTGTGGCTATGGGCCATCAAGCCTTCCGCATCGCCGCCGGGCGCCGACTTTTCGTTCAACAGATGCAGTTCCGGCAGTACCAGGTCGAGGATTTGTTCAGTCGTGACCTCGAGCGCACGCTTGCGAAGCATATAAGACAGCGGATCGGGCGTGTGGTAGCGCGCGACCTGCAGGATTCCTTCGTCGACCGCGATCAATACGATCCGGGCCGGTCCCGTCGTCTGATAGCCGACCGTCAAGGTATCGCCCGGGCGCACCAGCTTGGGCGTATCGATAGTTATCCCCTCAAGGTGCCGCGTGCGAGCGATGGTAAAGGGCGCAGAGCCGTAGGACAGCGGGCTCGTGAAAATTTCCTTCGAGTCCAACGATCGCAGGAAGGTGACTGTTATGTACCCGTTACCTTCAAGCTCTTCCGGGATCTTAATCTTCTGCACCGACTCGGTAGTCGTGGTCTTGAACCACTGCGCGTTATAGATGTGGTCACGCTCGACAGTTATAAGTCCCGCGCCAACGTAAGGAGCCTGAATTTCAAGTTCGGCAACTTCGCCGGGAGCGTACTCGGGCTTGCTAAGTTTGATTTTGAGCTCGGCCTCACGCTCCAGGCTGCGAGCAACGTTCGCATGGCCGACGACGTCGAACGAAATTCGATTGAGCTCGTCACCGGCACCGTCCCGGATAACCAGCGCGAACGAGCCTGCCTGCGCCGCGGGCAGACTTATGCCAAGACCCTTCGCTGGAATCGTAAGCGCTTTCTTTTCTCTGGAGATTTCCTTGCGCACCGATTGATAGGCCAGGGTGCCATTTTCCTGCTTGGTAAGCACCGACACGTAGCGGAACTCGATAAGCTCCGTTGTGAGCCCGTCGACGGCTACCTTGTCGAGTTTCGGCCCGACCGCTATCAGGTGGACAGTACGGGTACTGTCCTTGTCGATATAGCCCAGGTCGCCATCGGACTTGTAGGCCACCAGATACGGAGCGGGTGATACGATCGCGTCCACGTCGGTGATAACCGATCTTCCACCTTCCGGTTCGAATCCTTCTGCGATGAACCGCAGCTGGAACAGCCCCTTTTCGAAACGCTCGAGCTTGAAGTCGAATCTGGCGTGGCCGGCGGCATCGGTAGTGACGTCGCCGAGGTCTTCGTCATAGCTTTTCTGGGTGTCGTAGGGATCGACGAACCGATAGTCGGGGTATTTCGCGAACTCGGCCCCCGAGGGCGTGAGCTTGAATGAAGCTTTGACGTGACGCCCCACTGCGGCCGTCCCGAACAAGGTGCGCAGCGTAACGGTGGCGCTTAGCGCAGTGGGAGGAATCCATCCCGGGGCGGGTGGCGTGGACAGTTCCGACTTGATCGTCATTCGATCGGGCTGAAACTCTTCTACCCGGACCGTGGTCGAGCCCAGTAGCGTCTGACGACTTTCATCGCGCACGATGTAGAGCGAAAAGTCGTAGGATCCCGTCGGTGAGTCGGGCTCCGTTGCCGTTGAGAATTCCTCCATCCCGGTGGACGAGAATTTGATAATACGGCTCCGGATCTCGACGCCTCGCGGATCGGTCATCACCATTTCGAGTGGCAACCCGGCGGGCAGCGGCTTCCAGTCCGCTTGCTTGACGACCATCCCGACGTGGATGTCGTCGCCGGGCCGGTAGATGCCCCTATCGGAAAACAGGTATGCCTGCAGCGCTGCGGTGTCGCCCTGCGTATAGAGGCCCCCGGTGTCGAAGCGCGACAGGTTGAGCTGCCGGTCATTGCGCTGATAGGGAAGGAACGAGAAATCGCCCTCGCTTTGCGCGACGTAGACGGTTGGCGTCTTCTCGCGTTTGAAATCCTTGAAGCTCGGAAAGGTGGCGCGTCCGTTGGCGTCGGTCTTGCGCGAGAAAATCGGCAATCCGTTCTTTCCCAACATGTCGACCGCCACATCGGCGAGCGGCGTGCCTGAGTGGATCGATTGCACAAAGACGTCGTGACTCTCGTCGACCGAGTCCTTTACAACCAGTCCGAGGTCAGTGAGCAGAATCAGGCGCTCATCGGAACCGTAATCCTGGCTAGTCACCTGGGCTTGCGGGACCCATGCACGCCGGTGCCGCCGGTACGCCTGGCCGCTCGCTTGCCAGGATTGCGGCTGAGGCGCGGCAGTCCCAAGCGGTACATCGTTCACCGGATCCCAGGGCTGAATTTTGAGCCAGAACAGACCATGCGGCAGGGCGCCACTGGATAGCAGCGGTGCAAAATCGAATGCGGTGTACTGGTTTTTCCCGGACGGCTCGGCGGGAAGCCGACGTACTTCGCTGATCACTTCGGAAAGGTTGTCGAAACCAAACCCCAGGTCGCCGTACTGTTTCCAAAACATCGGATCGGAGAAGGTGCCCTGACTCTGCGACACAAGATTGCTGATAGTGCCAGGCAGCAGCCGGCTTACTTCAATCTTAATCGCCGGGACGTTGCGGGTCAGAATCGAGATTTTCTTTTCGCCCGAAAAGCTCAGCACCGATCCTTCCGAGATGATCTTCACTGCCGGCGGAAAGGCTGGAGCAGCAATCACCTGCGAGAAGTCCTTGGCGAGTGGATAGTCGCCGAATGATTTCAGGCCGTGGTGGACGGTTACCAGCAGGAAGCGGCCCGTCTCAGCTGTGAACTTGAAACTCTGCGTCGGCATATAGTCGCGCTCGGCAGGAATCCATTCGACGGGCACCGGCGTCGCCAGCTTCATCACATCGGGGACTACCTCGAGTGCGTTGTTCCACCGGTAGTCCTTCGCCAACTTTTCGTCGCCAATTGCTGGTTTGTCCCTGGGCAGCAGGACTACCGAGATACTCCTGGCGAGGTCCGACTGACGCATCGGCGCCGACGCGTCGACAGTTGCGATACGCTCCATCTCGTCGCGATCGTTGGCCACTTCATTGGCAGAGATGTCTGTGATGCGGAAGTAGCTCTCGATTCCCGGTATGTTTACCGTCCTTTCGAGCGGTTCGTCGGTCCCCGGACCACCGCGTGAGGATCGCACGCCTTTTGCGATCGTAAGGAGCATCTCGCCTTCGTCGTTGGGAATTCCAAATGAATCCGAGTGGATAAAGGCCCTGCCGCCTACGGCGTCATAGGTGACCTTGAACCCGAACGACTTGGCGTCGACGCTCTCGAAGTTCTTTACCGGCTCAACCCGCATTCGAAAGCTGATTCGCTTTTCGAAGTCAGCCTTGTCGACCGGATGGGTGAATCGAACCGTCGCGACGACCTGCTTTATCTTCGGGTCCGTAGGATCTTCGTAAAACTCCTCATCTTCAATAGTCGCGCCGAAATCGGGTGACCGAAATGAGTAGGTATATTCTTTGAGAAGGATGTGGGAGGGAAAAAGCTTTCGATCCAGCTTTATAGTGTAATCCTGGCTTATGGGCCAATCGTGCCTGGGCGTGAAGACCAGTTGCGCGTCGCCCACCCACCTCCATACACCTTCAAGCGCGGGCGTAACTGTTATTCCTGTAGTAACGTTCTTGCCAATTGCACCGAGCCGGGCCGCCGATCCGGAGAACTGTATCTCGACGTTGTCCGGCACTGCATTGGGTTCGAGCGGGGTCGGCGCCGGCCGGCTTACAGAAACCTGCAGATAGTACGGTTCCGGCAAGTGTTCATACCATTGCCATCCTGCGTAGCCGCCTATGATGACGGCCAACAGCGAAGCGGCTGTTACCCAAAAGCCGACTGGATTGGCGGCGCGTCGAGCGGCCAGCCAATTAACTGCCCGACGAGTCCGAATGCGCAATGAATCGGCGGCGCGCGGGAGCCACGCCGGCGGTGTCCATTGAATTTGACCGAATATCGCGCGAAGGAGTGGAACTATGAAGCGCCGGAACGCTTCAACGACAGTTGCCGCCAGTCCAGCGATAAGTTTCATCGTAGTGAGATATCAGACGTAAACGCTCCTCGTTGGTTACAACGACTAACTGTTAGTTTCAGGGTCACCAAGCTGTTAACTACCAGACCCTAACGAGCAAGCTCTGGGCTTATCCCAGCATGCCTTCAAGCACCCTCCAGCTCTGGCGAAAGGCCGGCGTAAGGAGTCGGATAGCAGTTGAATTCGGTGAAACTCACCCGGCAGGGCGAGTTAGTCGCGATTGCGCGCGCTTGATTAGGCGGGCCAAGGCGCGCACGCTCTCAAAATTTTCAGGCAGGACATCCTTGTCGAGGATTTCGATATCAAAGGTTTCTTCGCAAAATGCCACCATGTTGATGACCCCTTGCGAGTCCAGCAGACCGCGCCGGAACAGCGAGTCGCCGGGTTTGAGCTTGCGGATTTTCCGCGCGGTCGGGAGTTGCAGGAGAAACTCGCAGATCGTGCTTTCGATGCCCTTCATTAGGGTCAGTTCCCGGTCGCGATGCGCGCCGCGCTGTCGCTAAGACTACGCCGGTCCACTTTGCCATTGCTCATCAGCGGGATGCTCGCGCGAAATTCAATTGTTTCCGGCACCATGTAGGGCGGCAGCGCCGCGGCGCAATGATCACGCAGCGCTTGTTCTCCCACATCGGAGCTGCTTTTCAGCACCACCACCGCTTTCAGCCGATTGCCGGTCTCTTCATGAGGTACGGCTATCACCACCGCCGCCTGGACAGCCGCATGACGACAGAGTGCGGTCTCGATTTCCGCGGTCTCAACCCTGTAGCCGCGCACTTTGACCTGGTGATCGGCACGGCCGAGCAGCTCGAGGGTTCCGTCCGCATGCCGACGCACCAAGTCGCCGGTCCGGCACGCGATCACGTTCTCGTCCGGGCCGAGCTTGACTGTGCGCATAACCTCCGCGGTCATCTCGGGAAGCCCGTAATAGCCCAGCATAAGGCCCGGTCCTGCGATCCACAGCTCGCCGATTGCGCCGTCGGCAACAGGTTGCTTGTCTTCGTCGAGAACTAGCAGGCGGGTTTTAGGGTCAGTTCTGCCGATGGTGCGCGTATCGATTTCTTGTGGCGGATGTTTCACTTCGTGGATCGAGCGCAGCTTTGCTTCCGTGCGGCCGTACGTGATCGCGAAACGGGCCTGCGGCAGAAGATGCATTAGCTCGTCGAGGCGCTCAGCCGGCAAGCGTTCGCCTCCTACCAGGATGAGTCGCAGAGTGGAAAAATCGAGGGCGCCGAGATTTCCGCGGCTCAGCAACATCTGAAGCACGCTCGCCACCACATAGATGACGGTGACGCGCTGCTCGCTCCAGCTTTTCGCGACCGCGGCCGGAAAAGGTGCAAGCCGCGGTGCGACCGGATACACCGTCGCTCCTGCCAGCACGGCGCTGAAGAGCTCAAAGGTGGACATCGCGCTGCTGAGAGGCGTGTAGCCGGGGACGCGATCGTCGCTCGAAAGGCCCACCGCAGGCACCGTCCACTCCGCCTGCCCAACCAAGGCGCGATGCGAAACAGCGACGCCCTTCGGCGCGCCCGCGGAACCCGAGGTATACTGCACAAGAGCTAGAGCATCGTCATGGATGCTCACCGGCGTCGTCGCCGCACTCTCGGACTCTACATCGTTCCATGTTGCGGAGTACCATCGCGCGCGGCGAACCGGCGGGGAATCTGCGCCGCAATAGATAACCGCGCGCATCGGCGCTGCGAAACTGAACTCATTCTGTATGTCGTCCGCCCGGTCCGTCGACGCGATCAGTGCGCGGATTTCGCAATCGCGCGCGATAGTCGCAAGGCGCGCCGCCGGTGCCGCCGGGTCAACGGGCACAAATGCCGCGCCAGCCTTGAGAATGCCCCAGATTGAGATGATCGCCTCGAGTGACTTGGGCAGCCAAAGCGCCACCCGATCTCCTACGCGGACGCCCTGGCGAATCAAAGTGTTGGCGACTCTGTTGGCGCCGGCGTCGAGCTCGGCATAAGTCAGAACCGAATCGTCCATTGACAGCGCCGCTCGCGCGCCATGACGCGAAGCCGCTGCCTCTAGCAAAGATTGCAATGGCGGCATCGAGCCTAAGGCTCCTGCCCGATCGGCTGAAGCTCATCGCGAGCATGCCGGCCACTTCTCGGATGAAACTCGCGGATCCATGATATCGCCCGCTCGACGACCACGGTCTGGCCCTCAATTGTATGTATACGCCCGGGCCAGATTTCGACCTCGAGGCGTTCGCGCGCATCGCCGTCGAGCTGCGGGAACAGAACCTCTTGAGCGACGCGGAACTCGTCACGCAGCCAGTCTTCCTCTGCATAGAGGAAGAGCGCGCGCGCACGCGAGCGGGCAAGCTCTCGGAAGGGACTCTCGAAGGTACGAAGTATTTTTGGTTCACGCGCGCGACGAACCATCGAACGCAGACGCGATGCGGCGCCGCGCGCGCGCCGCTTCCCGGACGATCCGCCGGGCTTCTCCGCGAGCACAGTTGGGGTCGCGACAAAGACCCCGGCGACCGCGTCGGCCTCATACTTGAACGAATCGAGCGCCGTCAACGCGTCGTAGCAGTAGCCGGCAAGCAGAAACCGAGTCTGCCCGTGCGCCTCGCGCATATAATGAATCGCGGCAACGACGTCTTCGCCGAGCGGCTCAATCCGGCTGGGTCTCGCAACCTCTCCGGCGCTCTCGCCGCGGCCTCTCAGGTCGAATCTGAGAGCGGCGAAGCCTTCTCCCGCTAGGATTCGCGCGGCGAGTACCATGCGACGACGAAGCCCAGACCGCGGCCGTCCCGGGAACACGACGCAGACTCGCGCCGGCGGAGCGTCTGGGGCTGGTGGCGTAAAGATGCCGTACAGGGCGCCCTTCATGCCGGTGAATACGACGGGTTGCTCGGCACGCGCGCGGCTCAACATGGCTGGAGTTTCACGCCAGTTCATCGAGCCAGCCTCCCGTCTGTCGCGCGATCTCCTCGGGCGTCCACCATGGATCTGTTCCGTCGGATCCGCAGTGCAAAACCGCCCGAACGTTCACGCCGCGCCCGGTTAGCGTCTCGCGCAACTGGCTATGCGCTCGCGACAGCCGTGAGTGCTGCTGAAACTGCGCGATAAAAGTCGGACCTCGCCATGGTTGGAGCGCCTCCAGCAGGTCGGCCTTCTCGGCGCTTTCGAAAAACCTCCGATAGAGGTCGAATCCCAGCAGGGAGACTCTGCCTTCGCGCTCGAGACGCTCGCTTATCTGCTCGACGGTCATCGAAGGCCGTTCGCCGAGCGACATCTCGTAGTAGATCACGTGGCGCATCGACTTGAGCAGGTAGTCGCGGGCGTTCAGCGCTGGCTCCCAGAGCGCTAGCCCCTTTGATCCATCCATTCTGCGAATCGCATGGGCGGCAACGAGGGCCCCGAACCGAATCCCAACCCATACGATCTCCGACGCGCCCGATCGACTGCGCGCGTACGTCGCAGCGTTCACGGCATCGTCGATCAAATTCTCAAATGTAAGGTCCTCAAGGTCGCCGGCCGAATCGCCATGCGCCCGTGGATGGTACACGAATGCCGAGTGCCCGTTTTCCGCGATGATTCGCGCGGCGATCGCTTCGGCTCTGCCCTCGCAATGATTCTCGGAAAAGCTGTTGCAGAAAATCGCGATTCGAGTGGCGGGCTGCCTGGCTAGATAAACCGCGCCATATAGCGGGCGACCGTCGGATTCGAAAAATCCGCGCTCCTCGGTCCAGTCACCTTTCTTTGTTGCTTCTCGCGAGAGCATCGCTCGCGAAGATTAACGCGCTTAGGTTTCTGTTCCAATGGGCACGGTCGCCATGAGGTGCCTAAACGTTTCAGGCGGCTGTTTCGGTGCACCTCCCGAAATTTCGAATGTTTACTGCCGATCTGCCAGAAGTTTCTACTCGATTCAGACCGATCGTGAAAAATCTGCAGACTCCACTCCGAAGAAGGGCAAACATGCCTGCTCGATTAGGCCTTTTGGCTGCGTATTCAGGTTGGCAAACGTCTTGCTTTGGGCTCAAGGGCTTGGCAATCGACAGCGCGAAGCGGAGGCAAAAGTCATGGATCTCAACATTCTTGGAACGCCAGACGATCTGAACAGCATCTTCGAGGGAATCGGTATCCTGCCGGCGCAGTATGGCGCGATGTGCCGCCGTAAGTTGCCCTCTCAGGGCGAACGCAAACTCCTATTCGCGGTACTCGAAGACGCGATCCGATGCTACCTGAAGCATCGCGATAGCGATGCGGTCCGCCAAATGGATCCCGACTTCGTCGAAGCCTCGGAGTGGCTCGGCTCGGACGAGGAAATAGGACCGTTCTCGTACGTACGAGTCTGCGATGCTTTGGGTATCAACGCAGATCGACTACGCGCCGGCATCAACAACCACACTGGCCGCCTCGAAGAGATTCGTTGCTGAGCGGCGCCCATTGATCCTCGCACCATCAAGGCTGCTCCTGCTAGCACGGTATGACGCCGTTACCGGCTCTGATAAGAGTCTGAACGGGCCATCTGTCGGCTGCAGGGGGGCTGTGAATGCATCGATCGATTCCGAGGTTGTGCGAAATTGCGCTGCTCATAGGACTCTTCTCAACCGTTCACGCGAGTCGAGCCGCCGCCGATGAAGCAGATCGCTTCCCGACCACAACACCTATCAAGCACCTGGTGATAATCTTTCAGGAGAACGAGACCTTCGATCATTACTTCGGAACCTATCCCACCGCCACCAACCCTCCAGACGAGCCTGAGTTTGTTGCCGCTCCAAATACGCCCTCGGTTAACGGACTTACCCCTGCCCTGCTGAATTTCAATCCGAATGGAGTAAATCCATTTCGCTACGATCGTTCGCAGGCTTTCACCTGCGACGGCAGCAACGGTTACATGGCCGAGCAGCAGCAGTTCGATATGGGCTTGATGGACCAATTCGTCACCTTTACCACCCTTCCCGCAGGATGCCCCGACTACAATCACGGCAGCGCGTTCGTGATGGGCTACTTCGACGGAAATACCGTGACCGCCTTGTGGAACTATGCTCAGCACTTTGCGATGAGCGATAGCTCGTTTGGTACCACCTTTGGCAGTACGCTGCCCGGCCATATCAACCTGGTCTCGGGACAGACTAACGGTGCTATACCCACTCCGCCGAATCCGATGCTGGTCCTCAACGGGACGCTTATCGCCAATGCTCAGCCTACTGGCGACGTCTGCTTTAAAACCGCGGCCCAGACAGTTCAGATGTCCGGAAACAACATAGGCGACCTGCTAAATGCCAAGGACATAAGCTGGGGTTCGTTTGAAGGCGGTTTCAACCTGCAAACAGTGAATCCCAACGGCACTACCGGATGTAGCCGCAGCCACACTAATGCAGTGAGCGGCATGGTCGTCAACGACTACAACGGTCAATACACGCCGTTTCAGTACTATCCGCAGACCAGCAATCTCGCTCACACTCGTCCAGCAGATAAATCCGAGATAGGTCATTCAGGCGCAGCCAACCACGAGTACGACCTGGCCGATTTGTTGCCCGCGGCCAAAGCCGACAACCTGCCAGCCGTTAGCTACGTCAAGGCTGAGCGCTATCAGACCGGACACGCCGGTGGAATTTCCGATCCGCTGGATGAGCAGACTTTCCTGGTCGAGACCATCAACTCGCTCGAAAAGACCCGGCAGTGGAAGAGCATGGCTATAGTAATAGCCTTCGACGACAGCGACGGTGACTACGATCATCAGATGAGCCCTATCTTCAATGGTTCAACGTCGGCGCTCGATGCGCTCAGTGGAATCGGGATTTGCGGGTCCGGAGATCCTTCGCTGGGCGACGCGGAATTGCGATGTGGTTATGGACCCCGACTGCCCTTGCTGGTCATCTCTCCCTATGCGAGACCCAATTCCGTTGACCATACGATCACCGATCTCACCTCGATAATACGGTTCATCGAGGACAACTGGTCACTAGGCAGGATCGGCGGAGGCTCCTTCGACGTGCTCGCCGGCCCGCTGACCAACCTCTTCGATTTCGAAGGACGTCACCGCACGCGTCCGCTGTTTCTCAAACCGGACACGGGCGAACGTCGTCATTAGAAGCGGTTTCGGGAATGCCCGACATCTGCCTTAAGCTCTTGTCATGGAACTTACACGGACTCGCATGGCCGCTATCCAAAGATCCTGTGGGCCGGATGAATCGGGTAGCGGCGAGAGTACGCGAGCTATTACCCGAAGTTGTACTATTGCAGGAAGTCTGGACGCGCTCGCACATGGAACGTCTTGTCAGCGGCCTGGGATCCGATTGGACACCCACCTGCGTCAAGCGCGTTGGCGCTCCAAAAGGCGGCCTCCTTACCCCTGTTCGGGAATCTGCAGGATGGCGCATACGCTCTGCTCCGGAATTTCACGCGTTCGCCGCCAGCGCGCCGGTTTGGAAACTCTGGGAGGGTGATGGACTCGGTGGCAAGGGCGCTCTAGCTGTTGAACTGGAGCACGATGGCCAACACATCTGCGCTCTGAACACTCATCTCCAGTCGCAATATTCCGGCAGTAGCTATACCGAAATTCGCGAAGCGCAATTGATCGAGTTGGGCAAGATCGTCGCACAATTCCATCCTGCGCTGCCTGCACTGGTTGCGGGAGATTTCAACACCGACGCGCAAGAGCCTCTTTATTCCCACATTCTCGCCCTTGGCACCGACCTGACCGCAAAGGCGCGCGCGATGAACCATCACGGAACGACTGCAAATCCAAGGGACGGACGTCCCGAGTGGATCGACTACGTAGTCGCAGCCAACTCAAATGGATGGGAGATTTCGGCAAACCTCGAACTTATCGCGAACCAACGCGCCGACTACCCCTACTCCGACCACAGCGGTCTCTTCTGCACCCTAACCCTGACACCGCGCTAAAGAGAATAGTCGCAGTAATCGCTTCTTACGAAATAATCTTTCGAAAGGTCAAATTGATCCGCGGCCCACATGGCCGAGTCTCCTTCGAGATTCCGTGCTTCCAATACCGCTGCGTTTCCCCCTTCATCAATAGAAGACTCCCCGATGCGAGCTTGAAACGGACTGGCTTCGCAATCCGGTTGGTCTTGTGCTTCATGACGAACGCGCGCTCTTCGCCGAGACTCAACGACGCAATCACAGGCCTTGGGCCAAGTTCTGGCTCATCGTCACTATGAAAACCCATGCTGTCTCTGTTGTCACGGTAGTAGTTGAGCAGCACGCTATTGAAAGACGCTTCCGTGACCTTCTCAACTCGTCTTCTTATCTCGCTCAACAACGCGGTCCACGGCAAAGGATTGAGCGAGATTCCTGAATAGGTGTAACAGCTGGCCGGATCTCCATACCATGCGACCAGCCGCGGCTGCGCATAGGTCTTGCCCCACACGACGATGTCATCTTGTCGCCACGGAGTATCGGCAATCAGTCGATGCATAGCTAAGTCGGATTCAGTCGCTATCCCCAAGTCGCCAAGGTAGTACACCTCCGCATCCGGGATAGGAATCTTTTCCAGGCGATCGACGTTCATGGTCGGGAAGTATGGAGAACCGGGAAGCTTTGGCATTGGCTTGCTGAGTGCCTTAGATGCCGAGTGCGTCGTGCAATGCCTTGGTCCAGCCGAGCCAGCGCTGATCGGGACCGCTAAAGCCGTCCCACAGCATACTATTACAAACATAGGCCACGGCGACGCCCGACTCCGGATGCGCGAACGCCATGCGGCCGCCTGCACCTCCATGCCCGAACGAGCCCGCACCCAGCATCGGCTCGATCGCGCGCGGCAACTCGAAGCCGAGACCAAACCTCTGCGGCCCCGGCCCGGCCAGCGGCTTGAGCGAATCGGGCGCGCCAAGAGCCTCGTCCTGCGATTCACGCACCCGCTCGACCGTCTCGGGCGTCAGCAGGCGGATACCGTCGATCTCGCCGATACATGCTGCGTACATCTTCGCGAGCGATCGCGCATTCGCCATCCCGTTCCCGAACGGAAGCTGGGCAGCATGAGCTTCCCGCGTGTTGATCAGATTCAAGCCCGCGCTCGATGTCGTGAGCATGCCGAGTGCAGCGCGCACCGGCCGCGCGTTCAAATCCAGTCCAAGACTCGAGAACAGCGCGCGACCTTGTTCCTCCGTCACCTGCGCGGCGGGAACTATATGCGGCGCCACTCGATGCTCCTGCTCCGCCGGAAGACCGATCCAGAGATCGAGCTTGAGCGGCCTCGCGATTTCCGCGTCGACGAACGCGCCGACCGTCTTTCCGGAGACGCGCCTGATAATCTCGCCGGCCAGGTAGCCGAAAGTGAGCGCGTGATAGAAGTAGGCAGTACCCGGTTTCCACCACGGCTCCATGTTGGCGAGCGCCGCGATGCACCGGTTCCAGTCAAGAAGGGCGCTGCCCGTTATCCCCGCCTCCTCGTCGAACCCCATCAAGCCGGCACGATGCGCAAGGACGTCACGAACCGCGATCGTCTCCTTTCCTTTTGCCGCGAACTCCGGCCAGTACCGCGCAACAGGCGCGTCGTAGTCGATCAATCCACGCTGAGCCAGCATGTGCAGGCTAACTGCGGTGACCGCCTTGGTACACGACATCAATATGGTAATCGTGTCCGCGGTGTACGGACGATGGTTCAGCGGGTCCATCCCCGCCCAGATGTCGACCACTCTTTTCCCGCGCCGATACACGCACAACTGCGCGCCGCCTTCGTCCTGCGCCTGTGCATCGCCAAAAGCGTCGCGTACCTTCTCGAACCCGGGTTCGACCGTCCCTTCAACCTGCATGTCTGGCCACCTCGAATCGTTTCGTCTCCATAATGTAGATACAAGTTGCCTCCGGTTAAACCGATAGTGTAAAAATTGCCTAGGGGAATCGTGGGAGTTCAAATATGACTGATTGGAAAAAGCCCGAGTTCGTCGAAATCCGAATGGATGCGGAAATCAATTGCTACAGTTCTGCTTTGGGCGACGATCCCAGGCGAATCCTGAAGCAGCCTCTGCTTCGCGACGACGCGCCGGAAACCAGCCCGGAATCGTAAGACTGGCAGTCGGTCAGTGCGGGTCCATATTCTTGGTTCCGCTGCTGGCGGCGGGTTCCCTCAGTGGAACTGCAACTGCGTCAACTGCGCCGGACTGAGGACCGGCTCGCTCCGCGCGAAACCGCGGACGCAATCCTCGGTCGCTGTCAGCTCGGACGGCAAACGATGGTCGCTGCTGAACGCGAGCCCCGACCTCCGCACTCAGATCTCCGCATTCCCGGACTTACAACCCACAAGCGAGGTTAGATCGTCAGCGATCGACTCGGTACTGCTGAGCGACGCGGAACTCGATCACATCACCGGCCTGCTGACGCTCCGCGAGTCGCAGCCCGTCCGCCTTTATTGTACATCGCGGGTCTTCGATTGGGTCTTCGCCTCGAACCCGATCTTTGCCGCTCTCAACCAGCCCGAGAGACTCCGAGTGACCAAGGTGGAAGATCGCAAACCCGAAGCTATCGGGTGCGGCCTTGGCTTCGAGCCGCTGTTCGTGAGCGGCAAAGTTCCGACCTACGTGAAACCGGCGCCTCCCAACCCCGACGGCGTCACGGTCGCGTACAAACTCACCGACGCACGCGCGGGATCGTCATTGCTATATGTTCCGGCAATCAAGGCGATCGACGATCGCTTCATCGCGATGGCCTCCGGATGCGACTGCCTCATGTTCGACGGCAGCTTCTGGTCGGAAAATGAAATGGAGTTGCGCGGCGCCGGAACTCGGACCGCATCCGCGATGGGCCATATACCGATCTCGGGACCGGCGGGTAGCCTCACACGCCTGAGCGATCTTCGAACCAGAAAAATCTATACTCACATCAACAACACGAATCCCATTCTCGACGAGAACTCGGTCGAGCGCCGCACGGTCGAAAAGGCCGGATGGGAAGTTGCCGAAGATGGAATGGACTTCGTCGTCTGACGGCGAACGCAAACGAGATGGCAGAAGCTAAACCCGACTCGCCCGAAAAATTCGTCGCCCGCTTGCGCGCGATTGGCGAGGCCGCCTATCACGACAAGCATCCGTTCCACGTGCTGATGCATCAGGGGAAGCTCACCCGGCGCCAGTTGCAGGCATGGATCGAAAATCGCTTCTACTATCAGTGGACGATTCCCAAGAAAGACGCGCTGATTCTCGCGAAGGCCGACGACCCTGAATTCCGCCGTGCATGGATTACCCGCATCATCGATCACGACGGGATGGGCGATAACGAGGGCGGAATCCGCAAATGGTACAAGCTGGCGGAAGCGGCGGGACTCGACGTCGCGGACGTCGCGAGCTTGCGCTACGTGCTGCCGGGCGTGCGATTCGCCGTGGACGCCTACCTGCATCTGTGTGCGTCGCGTCCGCTCACCGACGCGGTCGCATCGTCGCTGACTGAATTGTTCGCGCCAACGCTGATGGCAGATCGGATCGTAGTGCTCGAGAAGCTTTATCCGTGGCTCGACAGCCGCGGGCTGGAATATTTTCGCGGACGACTGGTGCAAGCGCCGCGCGATTCGGAATTCGGCCTGGACTACGTCGTCGCGCGTTGCACGACGCGCGAGTCTCAGGACCGCGCGGCGGATGCGCTCACACTCAAGTGTCACATCCTGTGGGGTCTGCTCGACGCGATTCACTACGCCTACGTCTCCCCCGGCTACCTTCCTCCGCTATGGCACGACGCGCGGAAACTCTGATGAAGGCAGGCGGCGCATGGCGGCCGCGGCTGGCCTCGCGCGCGCGGCTCAAGTTCGATCCGATTGCTAAGCAGGAGATGCTCCTCTTTCCTGAAGCTGCGCTGGCGCTCAACGAAACGGGCGCCGCGATCGTGCGGCTATGCGACGGTATTCATTCGGTGAAGGAAATCGCCGATCAGTTGTCGAACCAATTTGACAGCGCCGATCGCGACGCGCTGGTACGCGAGGTGACGGAATTCCTCGAGACGATTCGCGCGCGCGGGTTGCTCCAATGAGCCCCGCACCGCGCCCGTACACGCTCGTCGCCGAGCTCACTTACCGATGCCCGTTGCGATGCGTCTACTGTTCGAATCCGGTCGACTTCCATCGCTCGCGCGTCGAGCTCGCGACCGGCGAGTGGTGCAGAGTTTTTTCCGAGGCCGCGCAACTGGGCGTCATGCAAGTACATCTGTCGGGCGGCGAGCCCGTCCTGCGCGACGATCTGATTGAGCTGATTCAGCACGCGCGATCATGCGACCTCTACACCAATCTGATTACCGGCGGCACGCTGCTCGACGAAGACAAACTGCGGCGGTTTCGCGAGGTTGGCCTCGACCACATTCAACTGAGCATCCAGGGCGCTGCGAGAGAGAGCGCCGAGATCATCGGCGGCGTGCGCTCGCATCGGAAGAAACTCGACATCGCACGGCTCATCGTCAAAGCCGGCTTTCCGCTCACGCTCAATGTCGTGATCCATCGGCTCAATATCGCCGAGGTCCCGGAACTCATCGCGCTCGCGTTGAAGCTCGGAGCGAATCGTCTCGAATTGGCGAATACCCAGTTCTATGCGTGGGCGGCGGAGAATCGACGCGCGTTGATGCCGACTCGCGAGCAATACGACAGCGCCGAGGAAATTGCGCGCGACGCGATCGCAATGTATCGCGGCACGCTCGAAATCGCATTCGTGCAGAATGACTATCTCTCGGGCGAGCCCAAGCCGTGCATGGGCGGATGGGGCCGCAGCTACATGTGCATCAATCCGACCGGCGAGGTGATGCCGTGCCACGCGGCGGCGGTGATTCCCGGCCTTCGCTTCGACTCCGTCCGCGACGGCGCGCTCGGAGATATCTGGCGCGACTCGACCGCGATGAACGCGTTCCGCGGCGACGACTGGATGATGGAGCCATGCCGCAGTTGCTCAAGGAAAGAAATCGATTTCGGCGGATGCCGATGCCAGGCTTTCATGCTGGCCGGAAACGCCGCCGAGGCCGACCCGATCTGCCGTTTGTCACCACATCACGCGATCGTCGAGTCGATGCGAACCGATTCCGGCCCGGACGATAAGCTGATCTATCGCGACGCAAAGACCAGCCGCGCACTTTCCAAAGCGATCAGATCGAACTAAACGATTCCCGACTTCCCTGTCAGGTCCTGCGGACGTGCGGACGCTTTGCACTCGCGGTAGCGACTGTCTCTGAACACCGCCACCGGATCGATCGCGCCGCCGTTTCGTTTGCGCGCCATTTTGATCGCCGGCTCAACGTCCATCCGCACCGCGTTTTGCAGCGTGCGGTTGGCCATCAGCGCGTCGTTCGACTCCTGCGCCGAATTCAAAGCGCCGCGATCGACGATCAACGCCTGCGTGTAGGCGCGCTGCAATGCGACCGCACTTTCCAGCAGACTCTCGACCGGGTCGGTCACGTTGTGACTCTGATCGAGCATGTACGCGGGCGCGAAGCCGGGGGCGTTACGCATCTCGGCGTCGACCAGCTCATTGAACACCAGAAAAATCTGAAACGGATTGATCGACCCGGTGTCCAGATCATCGTCCCCATACTTGGAGTCGTTGAAGTGAAAGCCGCCGAGCCGCTGAAACTGGATCAACCGCGAAACTATCTGCTCGATATTCGTCGTCGGCGCGTGATGCCCCAAATCCACCAGGCACTGCACGTTCGCGCCCAGCTGCGTGGCGCATATAAAGCTCGTGCCCCAGTCCGCGATCACTGTCGAGTACAACGCCGGCTCATAGAGTTTGTGCTCGATGAACGCGCGCCAGCCATCGGGAATCGCCGCGACGATCGGCCGCATGCTATCGAGGTAGCGCTCCAGCGCCTTCGTCATGTTGAGCTGGCCGGGAAAATTCGAGCCGTCGCCGATCCACACCGTCAGCGCGCGCGAGCCGAGCTGCTTGCCGATTTCGATACATTCCAGATTGTGCGCGATCGCCTGCTCGCGCACTGCCTTGTCGGAGTGCGTCAGGCTGCCGAATTTGTAAGACAGCTGACCGGGCAGGTCCTCGAACGTGTTCGAATTGACGGCGTCGAAAGTCATTCCATAAGAGTGCGCGAACTCGCGCAGCTCGCGGAAATCGTTGACGCGATCCCACGGAATATGCGGCGACACCGTCGGCGTTGCGCGCCCGAGCTGCTGGATGACGGCGCAATCCTCGAGTTTCTCGAATACGTTGCGCGGCTCACCTGCGACCGGAAACCGCGCGAACCGCGTGCCGCCCGATCCGACGCCCCAGCTCGGAATCGCCACCGCGAACCGCTGGACGCGTGCGGTCACTGCTTCGAGATCTACTCCGCGGCGCGCGAGTACTGCGCCCAGATGCTCATAGTCGGCGGCAAGATCCTTCTCGAGGCGCGCGTTGTGCTTTGCGATCAGCGTGGGATCGATCGGCGTGCGTGGCGTCATATAAACCTCGCGGGAGTTTCAGCGCGTGAAGGCGGCGGCGTTGCCGGCATCAACGTTGAGTATGTTGCCCGTCGACTTTGCCGATCGATCGGATGCGAAAAAGTGTACGGCCTCGGCAACGTCCTCGGGCGTGACGTTTTTTTTGAGCAAGCTGCGGTCCCGGTAAAATTTCTCCAGCTCCGACGGATCGATCCCGTAGGCGCGCGCGCGCGCGGCCCGCCAACTGCTCGACCAGATTCGCGATCCCTGCAGCACCGCATCCGGATTTACGGCGTTCACCCGGATTCCGTCGGGCGCCAGCTCCAGCGCCATCGATCGCGCGAGGTGCAGTTCCGCAGCCTTCGCGGTGTTGTACGCGGCCGCGCCCGCCGACGCGACAAGCGCATTCTTGCTGGCGACGAATACGATCGATCCGCCGATACCTTGAATCTTCATTACTCGCGCCGCCTCGCGGCCGACAAGGAAGTAGCCAGTCGCGAGCACGTCTATATTTCGCCGCCAGACTTCGAGCGTCGTTTGCTCAAACGGCGCCGACGATGCGATGCCGGCGTTCGATACGACAATGTCGATGCCGCCATATTCCCGCGATGCGAACGCAAACGCGCGCGCCACGTCCGCTTCGTCGGTAACGTCGCATCGCGCGACTCGAGTCCGATCTTTGCCGAACTTCCGCGCAAACTCGGCGCCCGCCCGCTCCAGCGCGTCTTCATCGTTGTCCAACAACACTACGCACGCGTCGTCGGCGAGCAATCGGTCGGTGATCGCCCCGCCGATTCCGCCCGCGCCGCCGGTGACGATCGCGACGCGTCCTGCCAGCGGTTTCGGCGCAGGTTGTCGACGCAGCTTGGCCTCTTCGAGCGCCCAATACTCGATGTCGAATGCTTCCTGCTCAGCCAGCCCGACATATTCGTCGACGCCTGACGCTCCGCGCATCACACCGATCGCGTTGCAGTAAAACTCGCTGGCGATTCGTGCGGTCGCCTTGTCTTTGGCGAACGTGAACATCCCGACCGACGGCATCAGGATCACGACCGGGTTCGCATCGCGCATCGGCGGAGACCCTAGCCTGAGGCAGCGCTCGTAGTATGCCTGGTAATCATGTCGGTACCGCGCGACTGCTTCGCGCGCTGATGTTTTTGCGAGGGCCGAATCGGCGGGCAGTACGAGCGGCCGAATCTTGGTGCGGAGAAAGTGATCGGGGCACGACGTCCCGAGATTGGCCAACTCTTCAAACCGTTGGGCGCCGACGAATTCGAGCACTTGTGCGTTGTCGGCGAAGTGACCAACCTTGCGCTGCGCGCCGGACAGGTGACCGCGAAGAACGGGCATCAGTTCCGACGCGATCGCGCTACGCTCGTCCGCGAGCCGCGCCGCGACGCGCATTCCCCAAAACGCCGGCGTCATTCCGATGCGGTCGGCCAACCATCCTTCGGCGCGGCGTATCGTCTCAATCGTATTGCGGTAGCAGGCCTTCGACGTATCGCCCCAAGTGATGAGACCGTGGCCGCCAAGCACGACTCCGCGAATTTTGGGATTCGTACGCACCACGTCGCGCAATTGCAGGCCCAGGTCGAAGCCCGGCCGCTGCCATGGCAGCCATCCGATCTCACCGTCGAAAACCTGGCGCGTGATCGCTTCACTATGACGCGCCGCCGCAATTGCGATCACGGAATCGGGATGCACGTGGTCGACGTGAGCGTAAGGCAACAGCGCGTGTAGCGGCGTATCGATGCTGGCGGCGCGGGTGCTGCCGGCGAACGCGCAATAGTCAAAGTATTGAACCAGTTCGTCTTCGTGCGCGCATCCGCGGAAGCGGTTTTCCAGCGCGACGATTTTCTCTTGATAGAGTCTCGCGAAGCCGGACAGATCCATCGATCCCAGGTCGTCGCCCGATCCTTTCACCCACAAAACCGTTACGCGCTGATTGCTGATCGGATCGACGTCAGCGATCTTTGCCGAAGTGTTGCCGCCGCCGAAATTCGTCACTGCGAGATCGGCCCCGAGCAAGTGCGATCGGTACAAAAGTAGCGCGGGTTCTGAAAGCGCCTCAGCATCGGCGTCGTTCCATCGGTCGCTTATCACGCGCGAATCGTAACACGACGCCGTGGTATTTCAATTGAGCAAACCTGCGCGATTGAGTAGTGGTGCGAGGGTGAGCAAAGCGCGCCCCGAAGCCGTCGCCGTTTTTGACGTCGGCAAAAGCAATGTGCGGCTGTCTGCAGTCAGCAACACCGGCGCCGCGATAACGACGCTCGAACGTCCGAACTACGTCGACAATTCGCCGCCTTATCCGCACTTCGACGGCGACGCACTACACGCCTGGCTGATCGACGGACTCGCGACGATCGCGCGCGACTTCGAGGTTAGTTCAGTTGTGCCGGTCGCTCACGGAGCTTGCGCTACGCTGGTCGACGACGCCGGCCTCGTGCTGCCGATCATGGATTACGAATTTCGCGGCGTGAGTGATGTCGATTCCGACTACGACGCTATCGCGCGCGACTTTGCGCACACGCTGTCGCCCAAACTTCCCGCCGGCCTCAACCTTGGCCGCCAGCTCTTCTGGCAGCAGAGACAATTTCCGCAAGAGTTCAGCCGCGCGACGATTCTGATGTATCCGCAATACTGGGCGGCGCGGCTGTGCGGCGTCAGATCGTCGGAGCCGACCTCGCTCGGATGCCACACCGATCTTTGGGATCCACAACGCAGAGACTTCTCGAACTTCGCAAAGTCGATGGGATGGCCCGCGCGATTTGGCCGGCGCGCGAGCGCGTGGACTCCGCTCGGTCCTCCGACGCGTGAAGTCGCCGCCGCCACCGGCCTGTCTGACGAATGCAAAATCCTCGCTGGCATCCATGACAGCAACGCGTCTTATCTCGCTCATCGCGCGACTCGCGAACGGCCTTTCTGCGTGGTCTCGACCGGCACCTGGATCGTCGTGATGTCGCACGGCAGTCCGCTTGATGTGCTGCGCGAGGATCAGGACACGCTCGCCAACGTCGACGCGTTCGGCAATCCCGTCCCGACCGCGCGCTTCATGGGAGGCCGCGAATACGCTGCGATTTGTGGTGCCGACGCAGGCGCGACACATCCCTCTCTCTTCGATCTCGACGCGGTACTCTCATCAGGCGCCCTCGCGCTTCCTTCGTTCGCCGATCAGGGTGGACCGTTTCGCGACCAGGCCGGTCGCGTTGTCGGCGAGGTTCTCCGACCACGCAGTCGAGCGGCGCTCGCGGCCTTGTATTGTGCGCTGATGACGGACCACTGCATGACGATGCTCGAAGCGCGCGGCCACGTCATCCTCGAAGGGCGGCTTGCGTCGAACGAAGTGTATGCGTCAGCCCTCGCCGCTCTTCGCGAACCGCAGCCCGTGTTTCGCTCACACGATGAAACCGGAACGTTGCGCGGCGCCTTTGCGTTGTCGTTGCTCGCGCGCGGAATAAAACCGGAGCCGGCGACGGTCGAGCGATGTCCGGTCGGTCCGGTCGAAAAATTGAAAGCGACTCGGCTTAGATGGCGGAGTCTTCTCTTGTCCGCTCACGCCGGCAGTTCGTAACCGATCGATGCTTCGACTTCCAATGTCCGTCGAACTGCGGGTCGCGTCATCATGCGGTCGTAGTGCGCGTATAGGTTTGGGAAATCGCTTCGCGCCAGCTTGAGCGAGTTGCTGAAGCGCCAGAACAGCCGGAACAGGTGGATGTCGGCGATCGAGTAGCGTCCCACCGCCCATTCGCGATTCCCCAATCGTTGATCGGCGATCGCGTAGACGGCGCGCGCATGCTCGAGTCCCTGGCGCCGCGCCGGATGCACCGTCGATGCGATAAACGACATCCACGACACAACCTGCGCTTGCGCCTCGATGTCGTCAGGCAGCAGCCGCGCGTCCGGAAAGCGGCGCGCGAGATAAAACAAAATCCCGGCGACTTCGCTCAGCGGGCGTCCGTCGATCAGCAGCGTCGGCACGTGGCCTTCCGGATTGATCGCTAGATAGGCGGGTGTGCGGTTCTCTTTCTTCGCCAACGAGATCGGACGGCTCTCGAACGGCGCGCCGACTTCGTGCAGCGCGATGTGCGCCGCCATCGAACTCGTTCCCGGCGCGAAGTAAAGCGTAAGCATCGGCATGCCTCCAGGTCTTGCGTGGTTAGCGCCAGGCGGCTGGGTGACTGCCGAGCGGCGCGGGCGGAAGATCCCACCGCGGCGGCGTCTCCGACATCCGCGCGATCGGCCCCAGCCGCGTGAGCGGACCCCACGCGGTTTTCATCTCAATGATCCACGGCGCGATCGACGCCGCATCGAAGCCGCCCGGTTTGTCCTCCGGCGCGGTGCGCGGCAGCGACATGATCCACATCGCGGTGCGCGCGAGCGACACGCGAACGTGCCAACTCCCGCCTTCGGCACTGCGCCGCGCGAGCGCACACATCGCGCCCAGCGCGCCGAGATAGCCGGTCGTGTAGTCGTTGATCGCGGCGGGCACGAGCGCTGGATGCTCGTCGCCCGCATGCTCGAGCGCCATGCCGCTGACAGTTTGCGCGAGCTGTTCCCACCCGGGGCGGCGCGCGAACGGACCTTCATGGCCGTAGCAGTCGATCGAAACCACGATGATGCCGGGCCGCATCTCTGCCAGTTGCTCAGGCGCGAAACCGCGTCGCGCGAGCGCTCCGGGACGATAGCCTTGCGAAAACACGTGCGCATCGCGGACCAATGCACGCAATTGCTCGAGGTCCTGCGCGCGATCGAGATCGAGAAAGCACGAACGCTTGCCGGGATTGGTGTCGATGACGAATGGTTCGATCGACGGCAGCTTCGGACTTCGGACGTGCAGAACTTCCGCGCCATGCTCCGCAAGCGTCCGTGCACAGGTCGGTCCCGCGAGCACGCGCGTCAGATCGAGCACGCGCACATTTGAGAGCGGCCGCGCTCCATCCTCATCGGCGCGCGGACCGGGGACGGGCTCGGCTGGCGCGTCGCCGATGCGAAGTAGTTCAACCACCGGCACTCGCGCGAGTGCGATCCCCTGCGGATGAACGCGCCACTCGTCGGCGCTGCGCAATTTCGCTCCGCACACTCCGCGCTCCGCCAACGCATCTTCGAGCACTTGCGCATCCCACGACGCGACCGCTTTCGCGATCGCGCCGGCGTCGTCGTCGCATTTCAAAAGCGCGAGCGTGCCCTCGCGCGAACTGAAGCCGCCATGCAGATGAACCCATCGGCGGTCGCGCGCGCGATAGAGCGCGGTCGTCGCCATTCCAGCCCGTTCGAGCGCCGCGCCCTGGTATCTGAGGTATAAAAACGACACGAGCGACGCCGCCGCTGCGCGCACATCCACCTCGATACGCTGCGGACGCCCGCCGCGCGCGCACCACAGATCTGCGGCCGCGGTCGCGTTCGCCGCGAGCACCGCAGCCGCAGCTTCGCCGGCGCGGAATCGCGTCGCGATTACCGGATCATGTCCGGTTATCTGGATTGTCTGTTGATTTGAGGCGTCCGCGCGTCCAAGCGACGCCAGAAGCTCGCCCGTCCACGCCAATGGTTCGATAGTTGAATCGCTTCCCACGCGCTGAAAGTAGCACCGCAGGAAATGAATCGGGAAGTGCGCATACAGGCGCTTGAATAGTTTGCCGATCGCCGCGGCACCGTGCTTGAATCGGCTTTGAGGACGGCAATATGAATTCGGAAATCGAATTGCGCGATCATTTGTTCGTCGGCCCGCTGCGACGCTCCGTCAACAATGCCAGCAAAGTTGCGGGCAGTATCCACGATGACGCGACGGCGACCAAGCTCGGCTTCCGCGGCGGCACAGTCGCCGGCTCGATTCACCTCGAGCTGTTTCCGCCGATCCTGCTGAAGGCGTTCGGCAAGCGATGGTTCGAGCGCGGCGCAATCTCGATGTATTTCCTCAACGCGACGACCGACCGCGAAGCGGTGCGCGCATTTGTCAAAGAACCTCCGCACGATGCGACCGACGCGCAGGTCGAAATCTGGATCGAGCGCGACGATGGTATGCGCGTCGCTGAAGGCACCGCGTCGGTCGGAAATCCCGAGGAGCCCAGCGCGCTGCTGCGGCGTCCGCTCGATCGTTTCGATGCGGGCCAGTTGCGAATTCTTGCCGGGCTCAACGTCGGTGACAAGTTCGAGGAGTGCGACGCGTTTCTTTCGAAAGATACGATGGCGGAGAGGATGAAGGTCATCACCGAAACGCTCGAGTGGTATTCGAAGCCCTCACCGTGGGGCGGCGCGATTGCCACGCCGGCCACGATGGTGCAGCTACTTTACGCGCAGTCGATCGCGACTCTGCGCAGCAAGCTCGGCCGCGCGGTGGGACTGTTCGGCGCCATCGAGTTGCGCAACATCAACGGGCCGGTCTTCGTCGATCATCCGTACCGCGTGAGCGGGAATATCGTGGCGCTCGGGCAGAGCCCCAAAACCGAATACATGTGGTTCGAGACTGCGCTGAACGAGGCGGACGGCAAGCGCGTCGCCGAAATGAGAATGCTGCTGCGCTTCATGAAGGCGTCCTCGCCGAAGTATCAGGACGCAAGCGCGAGCTGATTTCGATGTGCCGCTAGGCGGCCTTCGCGAGCGCGTTTGGCTGCGGCTCAATTCCTGTCGCGGGCTCGCGGCTGTTCGACTCCGAGCGCGGCAGCAAGCGCGCCGAATTGAGGATGAAGACCAGTTCTGAAGTGACGTGAATAAATGCGGCGAGGGGAGGGCTCAGCAATCCCATCGACGCCAGCACGATGCCGACGGTATCGACTCCGATCGTGCCCGCGAAATTCCACCAGATGATGCGGCGAGTCCAGCGCGCAATCGCCAGCGTCTCGGTGAACTTCAGCAAATCGTTGCCGAGCAGCACGACGTCCGCGCTCTCGCGGGCGACGTCGGTGCCCGATCCCATCGCGACGCCGACGCTCGCCTCCGCCAATGCCGGCGCGTCGTTGATTCCGTCACCCACCATCGCGACCACGCGGCCAGCCGCCACGAGGGTTTTGATTCGATCGAGTTTCATCTCCGGCAGCAACTCGGCATCGACGTCATTGATTCCGAGTTGATGCGCCACCTTCGCGGCAACCGCCTCGGTATCGCCCGTCAACAGGATGCTCCGGATGCCCATGCCGTTGAGCGCCTCGATCGCTCGCCTCGCCTCAGGCCGCACGGTGTCGGCGATTATGATTGCGCCAATGAAGTGTCCGTCGCGCGCGACGAGAACTTCTGAGGAGGAATCCGCGCCGCTGGAGAAATCGCGCGGCACCTCAATCGACTGCTCGGCCAAAAGCGCCCGATTGCCGACGAGGACCGTTACGCCATCGACTACGGCGACGATCCCGCGGCCGGGTGCGTAGTCAAACCGCTCGGGCTCGCGAATGGAAAGTTCGGTGGCCGACGCAAGCTCGCGGATTGCTCGGCCCAGCGGATGCTCGGAGCGCATTTCGGCCGACGCAGCAGCCTCGAGCACCTCGACTTCCGAGACTCCATAGACCGGAACGATCGTCTGCACTTCGGTCCGCCCAAATGTGAGCGTGCCGGTCTTGTCGAGCACGACGGTATTCACCTTGCCCAGCGTCTCAAGGTAAAGCCCCCCTTTGATGATCGCGCCCAGTCGCGCCGACCGCCCGATTCCTCCCAGGATTGCCAGCGGGGTGCCCGCCGCAATTCCGCATGCGCCGGCAACAATTATCACCGAGATCGTCGAACGCGCGTCGCGCGTTATGATGAAGGTCGCGACCGCTGCGGCGAGCGCAAAATAAACCAGATATCCGGCAAGTCGATCCGCCAACTGCTGCACCGGCGCGCGCGAACGCTCGGCATGCTCAACCGCCTCGATTATCCTGCCGTAGCTGGTATCGCGGCCGATCCGCTCGACCCGAATTTCAAGCGCCCCCGATTGGTTGATCGTACCGGCGTACACCGCCGTCCCGGGCAGCTTCTCCACCGGCATCGATTCGCCGGTAATCCGCGCCTGATCAACAAACGAGTGGCCGCTCACCACGACGCCGTCCACCGGCAGCAGACTTCCGGGATTGACCAGGATGGAATCGCCAACACGCAACTCGTCGGTCGAAGCCTCGCGGATCCCGCTTGCGTCGCGGATGGTGACCAAGTGCGGAATGAAATCCATCAAATCGCGGATCGCGCGGCGGCCTCGTGAAACGGTCATCCCCTCCAGCACTTCCGCAATCAAAACGAACAACACGATGATGAGCGCGGTCGAGTACTGCGAGATACAAGCGGCTGCAATGATCGCGATGCTCATGGACAACTCCATGGTCATCCGTCGCGCCGCAACGTTCTCGAGCGCCTCCTTGAAGATCGGCCAACCGCCGATCAGCACACCTAGCGCGCCGATCAGACTGATGTTCGGCACCGGCTCCCACACGTGGAGCCACACGGCGGCCGCTGCAAACGCCACGAACACGATCCGCGTCGCTTCGGCCGGAGTTACGATTTGGGCTGGAAATTCTGGTTTACGCTGATCCATCTTTAGCGGAACTCCCTGCTATTTGAGGTACGCCTGGACGATCTCGATCAGCTCTTCCGCACCCCTCGCGCGCTTGCCCTGCTCGCGATCCGGATCGACTACGTGCTCGCGGATGTGATCCTCGATGATCTCCGCCATCAGGCTGTTCATCGCGCCGCGCGCCGTGACAACAAGGTGAAGGACTTCGGAGCAACCTCGCTCCTCCTCGACCGCGCGCTCGAGCGCTTGCACCTGGCCGAGAACGCGCCGCACCCGATTAAGCAACTTCGTCTTCTCTTTGATCGTATGTCCCATATCCTTAAAAGGATAACCGCTATACCCTGGGGTGTATAGTACCGCGCAAAAATGATCTGTGAGCCCTGTAGAGATAGGGCTCTTCATCATCAGATGATCGACACCCTACTGGGTATGGTGTCAGGTGAGGGGCGGGATGAAGGCGCTTACGGGGGGCGGGGTGCCGGTGAATCTTTCGACTTGGACCAGCGTGGTCTGGGCGCTCGGGCCTTGGGCGAGACTCGAGGTTCCCTTGTCCAGCGTGAGCACGTTCGGGTTGCCGTGCTTGTCGAGGCTGCCGATCACGCCCGGATCGGCGGGGTCGTACCAGGCGCCGGTCGAGATTTGGATGACGCCGGGGCGAATGTCGTCGGTCAGCACGGCGCCGGCGAGGAGCGCGCCGCGGTCGTTGAAGACATGGACGACATCGCCGTCGCGGATCGCGCGCGCTTCGGCGTCGCCGCGATTCATGCGCATCGGCTCGCGGCCTGCGACTTTGCTTTGCTGGCTGACGCGAGCCATGTCCATCTGGCCGTGTAATCGCGTGTTTGGCTGTGTAGTTAGAAGATGCAGTGGGTATTTGCGTGCGGTGTCACTGCCCAACCATTCAGCAGGCTCGAGCCAGGTGGGATGGCCCGGGCAGTCGGCGTAATTGTAGCCAGCGATTTTCTCGGAGAAGATTTCGATTCGGCCGGACGGGGTCGGGAGCGGATTGGCGTCGGGATTCATCCTGAATTCTTCGAAGAGGATGTGCGGGGTCGAGGCTTCGGGGATTTCGAGGTAGCCGCGATCCCAAAACTGGTCGAAGGCTGGCCATTCGGCGACGCGGGGATTGGAGCGCTTGCGCGCTTCTTCGTAGATGTGGCGCAGCCATTCCATCGTGGTGCGCCCTTCGTCGAATGACTGGCGAGTTCCGAAGCGGTCCGCGAGATCGCGGAAGATTTCGAAGTCGTCGCGCGCTTCGCCAACGGGGGCGATTGCCTGCTTCATCGCGATGACGAATCTGTCGCGCGCGCTGGCGCCGATGTCGTCGCGCTCGAGGGTCGTGGTCGTGGGAAGCACGATATCGGCGTGGCGCGCGGTGGCGGTCCACCACGGATCGTGGACGACGACCGTCGAGGGGCGGCGCCATGCGCGGATCAGGCGGTTGAGATCCTGATGATGATGAAACGGATTGCCGCCGCACCAATAGACGAGATCGATGTCGGGGTAAACGAGGTCCTGGCCGTTGTACTGAAACGGCTGGCCGGGGTTGAGGAGCAGATCGGCGATTCGAGCGACCGGGATAAAGCTGCGGACCGGATTGCGGCCGAGCGAGAGAGTCGGCACCGGTATGTCCGGCAGCAAAGTCGCGAGGCCCTCCATGCTGCCGTAGCCGAAACCGAAGCCGCCGCCCGGCAGACCGACTTGGCCGAGCACCGCGGCCAGCGCGATTGCCGCCCAAATGGGCTGCTCGCCGTGATCGCCGCGCTGCAGCGACCAGTTGACGTTGATAAAGGTGCGCGACGCGGCCATCTTGCGCGCCAACGCGCGAATCTTGTCGGCAGGTATTTCGCTGAGCGGTGCAGCCCAGTCCGCAGACTTCGCGACGCCGTCCTCGGCGCCGAGCAGGTAGTCGCGGAAGCGATTGAAGCCGGCGCAGTAGCGCGCGAGGAAGTCCGCGTCGTGGAGGCCCTCGACGATCAGCGTGTGGGCGAGCGCGAGCATCAGGGCGGTGTCGCTGTGAGGGCGAGGCGCGAGCCATTGCGCGTCGAGGAAGCTGGCGGCGTCGTCGCGCATCGGGCTGATGTTGCAGAACTCGACGCCGGCGGCCCTCGCGGTTTTGAGCCAACCCAGGGTTGTATGCTCGCCGACGCCGCCGGGCGTGACCTGGGTGTTGCGCGTCGGGATTCCACCGAACATCACGACGAGGTCGGCATGATCGGCGATGCTCTTCCAACTGGTGCCGGGACCGTTCATCGCGTGCAGGCTGCCGAGGACGTTCTTGACCAGCACGGCGCCGGCGGCGTTGCTGTAGGTGTCGCGCGCGCCGGTGAATCCGCCGATGCCGCCGAGGAAGCGCTGAAGTTGCGTGCGCGCGTGATGAAAGCGTCCCGCGCTGCCCCATCCGTAGGAGCCGGCGTAGATTGCCTCGTTGCCGCGTTCGCGAATCACGCGGCGGATTTCATCGGCGATCAAATTGAGAGCGCGATCCCAGGTCACAGGGACGAAACGATCGGCGCCACGACGATCACGCGCGCCGCCGGGGCCGTTGTCGAGCCATCCCTTGCGGACCGCGGGCTGCGCGACGCGACTACGATGATGCAGCGCGTCGGGAATCGAGCTGAGCAAATGTGAGGGATCGGGATCGCGCGCGAAGGGCCGCGCTTCGGTGACACGCCCGTCGATGACGACCGGCTCGAAGGTACCCCAATGCGAATGGTTGAGGTTGCGCGGGGGCGTTGGAATTTTTGGCGAGGTGCTCATTTGGTGGAGAGAACTTCGTATAACTTTCAAGTTAGCATCGCGAACGATGCGAGAAACCTAACCCCTAACCCCTTCCCCTAGTGGAAGGGGGACAATCGCAAAGAACAGAACCTTTCCCACTCGCGAGACGGGGAGAATCGCAGAGAGCGCAACCCCTTCCAATCGAGACGATCGCCACGATTGGAACCCCTTCTCCTCGCGTGAAGGGGGATTAGTATGGAGATAGCAAACTTCCTCGTTAGGCGATTCCTTCGAAGAGGGCGGTGCTTAGGTAGCGTTCGCCGGAATCGGGGAGGACGGTGACGATGGTCTTGCCCTTGTTCTCCGGGCGCTTGGCGATGCGCGCCGCGACGGCGGCGGCGGCGCCGCATGAGATGCCCGAGAGGATTCCTTCTTCGCGCGTTAGCCGGCGCGCGTATTCGATCGCTTCTTCGTTGGTGACCTGTTCGACGACGTCGACGAGCGACAGGTCGAGATTTTCGGGGACGAAGCCGGCGCCGATGCCCTGGATTTTGTGGGCGCCCGGCTTCAGCGGCTGGCCGCTGCGCTTCTGCGTGATGACGGGACTGGCAGTCGGCTCGACGGCGACCGTGACGATCGCTTTGCCCTTGGTTTTTTTGATGTAGCGCGAGACGCCGGTGATCGTTCCGCCCGTGCCGACGCCGGCCACGAAAATATCGATCGCGCCTTCGGTGTCGTTCCAGATTTCCGGGCCGGTGGTCGCTTCGTGAATGGCGGGATTGGCGGGATTGCTGAACTGTTGCAGCAAGACGTAGCGATCGGGCGCCGAGGCCTTGATCTCTTCGGCCTTGGCGATGGCGCCGGTCATGCCGCGCGCGCCCTCGGTCAACACCAGCTTCGCGCCGTAGGCGAGCAGCAGCTTGCGCCGCTCGAGGCTCATCGTATCCGGCATCGTCAAGGTAAGCGGGATTTTGCGCGCGGCTGCGACGAACGCGAGCGCAATGCCGGTGTTGCCGCTGGTCGGTTCGACGAGTTCCTTGCCGGGGCCGAGCAGGCCGCGCTTCTCGGCGTCCCAGACCATCGCGGCGCCGATTCGGCATTTGACGGAGTACGCAGGATTGCGTCCTTCAATTTTGCCGAAAACCGTCGCGGGTGCGCCGTCGGTGACGCGGTTGAGCCGCACCAGCGGCGTGTGTCCGATCGAGCGCGAGTTGTCTTCGTACCAATGTGGCATGGGCTGTCTCCCGTTGCAGATGGTCGTTTATATTACCGGTTGAATCGAATAAGAAACGATTGAAACTGGCGACCCGGCAGTACTACACATACGCGGAGGCCAATGGCGATGGCAAATTCCCGGCGCAGCACCGCGCTCACGATTCTGGCGATCCTGTTCGCAATTCTCGCCGTGACCGACATTCTGAAGCCGTTCCATCTGGAGGGGCCGACGACCGGGCTGGTCTTTTTCGGCAAGCGGTTGAGCGGCGCGCCGGACGCGATTCTCGGGCCGATCCTGGGAATTTTTCTGCTGATATACGCCGCCGGCATCTGGCGGATGCGGCGCTATGCGATGCCTCTCGCATACGCATACGCGATCTACGTCACTCTGAATCTGGTGCTCTTCTCAGTGCGGAATCCTCCACCCACTTCCCGGGGCGAACAGATCTTTGGCCTCGTGTACGTCGTGCTTGCGCTCGCGCTGAGCTGGGGAACGGCGACGCTTCTGCGGCGCCGGCGAGCCGACCTGGCATAGCGGAATCCTTCGTCGTCAGCACTCGAGTCGAGTAGAAGCCTCGTTTGCCCCAGCCTGCCTGCGGAAGGCTCGTCCGGCCTTCTTGCTGCAATTTGACGCATTTTCTGCCTCGTGGTAGACAACGAACGTGCCGGGTGACACGCTAAGAATCCAGAAAGCGTGAATTGCGAGCATGAAAACCACCTACAGAAGAATCGTCGCACCCCGATTCGCCGGAAAAGGGAATAGCCAGGATGCGTAGAGCCGGCAATGCTGCGCTCTGTCTCGCGATCCTGCTGATCGCATGCGTGAGTAACTTGTATGCTCAAAGCATTACAGTCAGTCCGGCCAATCCAGCGGTCGTCGTCGGCGGAAAAATCCCGTTCGTGGCAATGGTCAGCGGACTTTCCAACAGCGACGTAACCTGGTCGCTCGCGACCAAAGGCGGGACGATATCCTCGATTGGAGTGTATACCGCACCGACGACGCTACCGGGGCAGAACCCGGTTAAGGTTCGTGCGACCAGCGTGGTCAACGCGCATGTGGTTGCCGTCGCGTACGCAAATGTTCTGAGTCGAGGACCGAAGATCACGTCGGTCTCACCCAGTCCGCTCACGGCAGGCACGGTCACCGTCACGATTCTCGGATCGGGGTTCAAGGCCGGCGCCAGCGTGATGGATCAATACGGCGGAAATCCGCCGGTCCAGATGGCGACAGTTTCGGTCAAGTCGGGGAAGATTGTAGCGACCGGCTATCAAGGACCGGCATCATCGGCAACATTCTGCGTGAAGAATCCCGGGTCGGCATGCAGCAACACGATTGCGGTGCCGGTAACGTCCAGCGCGACTCCTACTGCCACAGCGACGGCGACCCAGACCGCTACACCTACAGTTACTCATACAGCTACGTTTACACCCACAGCATCCAGCACGAGTACTTCGACGCCGACCTTTACCGCAACGGCGACTTCCAGCAGGACACCCGAACCGACGAAGACTGCCACGACAACGGCGACTCCGACAGTGACATCGACGTCAGGTGGTTCGTCGACGCCGACTGTGACGCCGACGTCTACGCCGAGCGCGATGCCGTCTTCGATACCGTTTCCCGTCAGCGGTCATCCACGCCTATGGATCACGCAAAGCGATCTGCCGCGGCTGCAAAGCTGGGCGACGTCGAGCAACCCGATTTATCAGCAAGGGTTACTGTCGGTGTTGAACCAGGCGGTCTCGATTTACAACACCCAGTTTTTTCCCGGCGGCGTGCCTAACCCGTCTTATCCCGATCCGGGCGACACTCAAGGTTATACGGGCTACCTGACCGAGCAGTACGGGGCGATCCTTGCGCTCAACTCGCTGATCGATCCGAGTCCTACTGCGCGCATCCAGTATGCGCAGTACGCGCGGAATATGCTGATGTACGCGATGAATCAGGCCGCGCTGGGGCATCTGTCGGGCGCGCCATTCCGCGATCCGTTGTTTGCGGTCTACAACCGCGCCAACGGTGAGGGCGAGCAATGGCCGCTGATCGTCGACTGGATCTACAACGCGACCGATGCAGGCGGTAACCCGATACTTACGGCCAGCGACAAACAAACTATTCGCAACGTGTTCATGATTTGGGCTAACGACTGTCTTAATGCCAGCACGACCGGCGGCGACCATCCTTCGCCGATAGGTGTGACAAACAGTCCGTCGCAACTGCTGCCTAACAATCAGCCCTACAGGATGGCGTCCAACAACTACTACCTGGGTCATGCGCGGCTGCTTACTATGATGGCGCTAAGTATAGATCCGGGCGACGACCCACCTCTCAATGCGAGCGCGCCGGCGTCACAGCTTGGCAATACTTTGCGCAGCTATATTGCGGATGCGACGGGCGCGTGGCTCTACCAGGAATTCGCCATGATGGGCGACCCGGCGGCAGTGGCGAGCGCCTATGGCCTTCCTGGTAACGGTGCGGGATTCGGCCTGGCGAGCGGCGGATTGCCACCCGAAGGGATGCTATATGGCCACTCCTTCTCCTTTGTGCTTGGCCAACTGCTCGCACTGCAGACGGCTGGCTTCAACAATCCTGCTTACTCGGGTCCGCAGATTGGATTAATTGGCGCGCCGGTGTGGGATCGCTATGTAGGTGCATATTTGTCGTCGATGGTGCCCGCGGCGGATGTTCCTCCCTCTGAGACGTGGCTGGGCCCGGTCTACGAATTCGCCAGTTACGGGGATCTCCTGCGCCTGTACGTCACGCCGGACGTGATGCAGTCCTATGCGCTGTTGGATCTGCTCGATCATGAGAATGGCAAAACAGCCAATGACAATGCCGCGAACTGGTTCGTGATCAATGCGCCTGAGGGTGGTGCTAGCGCGCTGATGACACGCATTACAGATCCGTGGTCATGGAGCAGCACTGACTCGATCCTATACTTCTTGCTGCTCGATCCAACTGCGCCGGCGCCGACCGATCCTCGTCCGGCGCTTTCGACATTCTATGTCGATCCGGCTGCCGGCCGGATCTTGTCGCGAACTGATTGGACCTCGAGTGCTACCATGTTCGACTACCGCGCGAGTTGGGAGTCTATCAACCATCAGGATGGCGATGGTGGCCAGTTCGAGTTCTATCGCAACGGCGAGTGGCTGACGAAGGAGATGAGCAACTACGACAATAACGGCCTGGGACTTACCACGGTCTATCACAACACGCTGGCGCTGCAGAATTACTGCGTGGATGGAACGCCGGCAATCCAGTGGTTCGAAGCAGGCGAGTGGGCGAATGGCAGTCAGTGGATCCTGGGTGAGAACGCCGGCGATCCCAGTACGATCACCAGCTCTGGTCCGGGCTATGTCTATGCCTCTAGCGACCTGACGAACCTATACAACCGTCCGGACATATGGTCGCCCAACGACGGTGCGACCAACATCGCGCGTGCGACGCGTTCGATCGTGTGGCTCAACAAGGACTACATTGTAGTTTACGATCACGCGACTTCGCTCAACCCAGGACTCTTCAAGCGCTTCAACCTAAGCCTCGTCACCAATCCTGTGATAAGCGGCAACGTCGCGACCGAGACCCTGGCCAGCGGACAACAATTGTTCGTGCAGACGCTTTTGCCACAGAATGCATCGGCGACTGCGGCGTACGCAGCAGGAAATTTGACGACGATCGCAGAACTCGAACCTACGCAATACGTCTATACAGTAGAAGACCCGACTCTCCCCGCCGACACAGAGTTCCTGCATGTATTGCAGGGAGCAAGTGCGGGCGTCGCGATGACCGCTGCCAGTCTCGTTCAAAGTGCAAGCGGCTCGCCCTTCGACGGAGCAGTCTTTGGCAGCGCGGCAGTTTACTTTCCGGTAATTCGCAATCAACCGTTCACGGGAGCGAGCTTTGCCGTACCTGCAGGGGTTCACCAGATGCTGGTGACTGGACTCGCGCCCACTGGGACTTATGCAGTGAGTGTTGTGCCGGCGGGTGGCGGCAATACGGTTACGATCGATGCAGGAAGCGGCGCATCGGCCGATGCGGGTGGGGTTCTTAGTCTGAGCTTTTAATTGCGGTTCATTACTGGCGACGCGGTCGGCGTCGGGGGGAACGACTTGCAACTCTGGCAATCGCACCCAGCACGATCACAGTTACACCGACAACTCCAAAGACCGCCCACCACTGAAGAAAGATCCCCAGAAATAGAACCAATCCAGTCAACAGGAGAGCCGCGCCTAGAAATCGCGCGCATAGCCAGACGAAGGATCCATAGGCATTCGCGACAGCAGAATCGAGAAACGCCATCACGTTGTCTTCGAACTCGTGCAGCTCAGCAGTGACGATTCCTTCGACTACGCGCGCGAGTAGTTTAGGCCATTCGGCGTCTGGACTCGCCGCCTTGCTCTGGACTGGAGACGCTTCGTCAGCGTGCTTCGGTTCCTTCGAGCGATCTTTCGATGGCATAGGTCACTGACCTCTGGGTGCTAAGCTCATTCAGACATCGTGCATAGGAGTCAAATGTATAAGTGTGGGTCAAGCACCAATGGAACGGTCGAGGCTAATAGCTCGGGCGTCAACATCCTCAAGGAGATATGCCACTTGCGAATCAGTCTGCGCTACCGCGCAGCGGAGTCACCGTCCCGGGCGCCGACTCGGCATGAATCGTCTCCCACTTGATGATCTTCAAGTCGAGCACAAATATTCCGTAGAACACCGGCACTAGCAGCAGCTCGATGAAGGTCGCAACGCTGAGGCCTCCTATCTGCGCGTAACATAGGGGCTCCCACAGAGGTCCGCCGCGAATCGAGAGCGGCACCAATGCCAGCACTGCCGCACCGACGGTAATCATTACGGGACGCAGACGCTCGATGCCCGCGTCGAGAACGGCTTCCATGAATGGCTCACCCTTCTCATGCATCTCCTCGATGAAGTCGAACAGAACGATGACGTGACTTACAATGACACCTATGAGGCTCGCTATGCCGAGGAATGCCATGAACCCGAAAGGAATGCCCATGATCAACAGCGCCAGCAGTGCACCGACCACGCCGTAAGGCACGCATGCGAACACGAGAACAGGCTTGATAGCACTGTTGAACTGAATAACCAGTGCCACGTAGATCATCAGGCATGAAATCAACAGGATGACGCTGAGCTCTCCAAATCCGGTCTGCTGCTTGGCATACTCGCCGCCTATGACGATGCTGTAGCCGGCAGGAATGGTGGCTTGCAATTCCTTGATCTTCGGCAACGCCTGGTTGAGGACTTCCGAAGCCAACACGCCGGGCGCGGTAAATGCCGTGACAGTTATCGTGCGGTAGTGCGCGCGACGACGGATGCGTTGGGTCTCAAGCAGATATTGGACGGACGAGATCGCTTTCAACGGGACGGGCGCGCCACCGTTAGAAGGATAGACGTATAGATTCTCGAGGTCCGGAACGGTCGCTCGCTCACGACGATAAAGTCGCGCCACGACAGGTATCTGTTTGTCTCCTTCAAGCAACGACGCGACCCTACTGCCGCTCAGGCTGGCGGTAGTTGAAGCCGCCACATCTTCATTGGACACGCCCGCCAGGTTGGCGCGATCGGGATCGATTTGGAGCCGGGCGACCATCGTTTGCCCCATCCAATCGTTGCGAACGCGGCGCGCTTTCGGAACCGCGCGCAGTATGCCTTCGAGGTTGTTCGCGATGTTGCGAAGAGTCTCAATATCCTTGCTCTCGCCGCTGATTGACGACTCCGCGCGGCCGCTCACGAAAATCTCGACAGGATTTTTGGAGCCGTTGGTCTGCAATTCCTGCACATCCACGTAGGCGCCGGGAATCGCCGCCGACAAGGCTGGTTGCACGATGCTTGCGAACCGCGACATCGCGCGCCGGTCTTCAATCTCGATGACTATCTGCGCATAGTTAACCTGCTTGTTCTCGGGCGCCAGCGAGTACCAGAAGCGCGGGCCGCCGCCGCCGACAAAAGTCGTCAGCGACTTCAGCATGTGATGCGTATCCTCGGCGCCCTCCGACTCCTTTACGTCGATCAGATGCGCCTGCTGCTGAATTATCTCACGCGCCTTCGCCGCTGCGGCGGTAGTCTCGGTCAACGCGCTGTCGTTGGGAAGGAAAATATCGACGGTTGACAAAAACTGCATGTCGATTGGGAAGAACGCCGACTTGAGCTGAGCGCCTAGCTTGAATCCTGCGACCAGAAATACAAGCGAGGCCGCCAGCGTCAGCCATCGGTGTTCGAGGCACCAGTGTCCCGTGCGGTAGTAGTAACCGCTAAAGCCTACGCGGCGCTGTTCTTCGATCGGCAGCGGCTTTTTCTTCGCCGGGCGTAACCAGTAGTAACCGAGCATCGGGATGAACGTCATCGACACCAGGCGCGATGCGATCAGCGACGCCGTCATTACCACCGGCAGGGAAATCATGAACTTGCCGGTGTCCTTGCTCAGCAAGCCGAACGGCAGATAGGCCACGATATTAGTGATCGTCGCATACAGGATCGCGCGCGCCAGCTTCGTTGGCCCCAGCCATGCCGAGATGATCCCCGGATGCCCCGAGTCGAGGTCGCGCTTGATAGCGTCACCAGCCACGACTGGGTCGTCGATCAGCAGACCTAGCGCGATGATTAGTGAAGCGATCGACACCTGCTGGATATCCCATCCGACGAGATCCATAAAACCGAAGGTCATCAGAAGTGTTAGCGGCATCGACACAGCCATCAGCAGTGCCGAACGCCACTCCCAGAAGCCGATCAGCGCCGTGATCACGACCAGCACGATCGCTTCCTCGAGCGCATGATTCAGCAACTCAACGTTTTCCTCGACCTGGCGCGGCTGGTCCGAGGTGCGCGCCATGATCAAATCCGACGGTAATTGCTGGCGGAGCACAGCCATTTGGTGATCGACGTTTTCGCCGAAGAGATGAATCTGTTCGCCCGAACGCATCTGCACGGCGATCGTGATGGCGCGATGCGTCTGCCACGTGCCGGCGAGATCGGGCACCGTGTAGGTGTTCAGAAAGCGCGCGGGGTCCTGATAGCCGCGCGTGATCGTGACGAGGTCGCGCAGATACAGAGGTGTACCGGTCGCAGACTTACTAATGATTACATCGCCGATATCCTTTTCACTGCGGAACTCGCCCGACGGCAGCACGATGAGATTGCGTCCGTTGGTTTCGAGCGACCCTCCCGGCGAGACGATATTACGTGCAGCCAACACTTGCGCGATCTTGCTCGGCGTAATTCCATAGCCGGCGAGCTTGAACTGCGAATATTCCAGGTTGATCCATTGCGGCAGATCTCCGGAGAGCAGAATCTTCGATACTTGCGGCACTCCGGTAAGCCCACGCTTGATGAGATCGGTGAAGTCGTCCAGTTCGCGGAAGCTGTACTTGTCACCTGCGACCGTATCGAGCCGCGCCTGCGCATCATCCGGGTTGCGAACAACGACTGGCGCCCAGAGGTCCGGATCGAATGACGCGGAGCCGTATTTCTCGTTGACGCATCGCATAAAACTCCGCTGCAACTCGTCGTCGGAGTTCGCGATTCCGTCGAGACCCACAAAGCCCTTGCCCACGATTGGGCGAATATCACCTAGCGCTCCGTTCTTCGTGAGGCACGGGCCTAGAATCCCGCTCATACTCTCGCCGATGCCCGCCGAATCGATAGCTAGCGGAAACGCGACCACCATGGTCGCGCGCTTCGATACATCCCCACCACCGGCGCTGCGCACCGTTCTTATTGCTGCAGCTATCTCCTTGGCGCGCAGCGAAATCGCGACTTCGGTCTCCTTGGGACTGGCGATCGTCAACATCAGTGCCGCGGTATCGCCGAAGCCGCTGAAAAACTGGATGGGACCCGCGCCCTTGGGTAGGTCCGTGATACTTCTAAGCTTCAAGTCCATCTCGTTGAAGATGGGCTTGAGGTTATTGACGCTGTAGTCGACCTGTACGTTGACGACCGACAGTCCGTCGAGTGTCAGCGATTTGATTGAGTACTCTTCGGCCGACGGCGCGCGGACTTCAGAAACCTCCGTGAGCTTCTCTTCAATCTTGCGCGTCACGAGCTGCTCGACGCGGTCGGCGCTGACACCCGGCCATGCGCATATCACCTGCGCTTCCTTGACCGGGATATCAGGATCCTTGCGCTTGGGCATCTTCGTATAGCCGTAGATGCCCCATGCGATCACGAGTAGCAGCGCGACCCACGAAATCTGGCGGTTCTCGGTAAAGAAGCGCGCGGTGTTATGAGTCGTCGCGATTATTTCTGCGTCAGGCCGGTGCGCCATTTGATCGCACCTATGGAACTACTTTGATGCTGGCGCCGTTGAAGACGATGTCTGCGCCTCTGACTATCACCTGCGCGCCCGCGTCGAGACCCGACTCGACTGACACCTGGTCGCCAACCACGGGACCTATCGCAACCTTCTTAAGTGTCGCGATCGTCTTCCCATCCGCGTCTTTGTCAGCGACGTACACGGCATAGCCCTTTGGATCGTCAGGCGGCCGCACTATCGCCCGCGTGGGCACGACTAGTATGCCTTTCGCCTCCACACTGTTTGGCAGGTGAATCGTGGCGATCATGCCGACCCGCAGGCGCGCGTCGGGATTGGGGATCGTCGCTTCGATATCGAACACGCGAGTGTTTGGATCTGCCACCGCGGCGACTTTGGAAATCGCGCCGTTAAAGGTCTGGCCGGGAAACGCATCTGTCGTTACCGAAAGATCGGTTCCGGGCTTCAAGTCGCCGACAATCGCACCCGGAACACCGAAGACCACTTTGACCTTGCGGGTATCCCCGATTTGAAACCCGACGGTGTTCGGCGCGACCAGCGTGCCGACCTCGATCTTGCGATCGAGCACCAACGCGCTCATCGGCGATTTCAGTTTGCAATCGTCGAGATCGACCTGGGCCTGCTGGACCGCCGCCTGCGAGGCGCCGACCGACGCCTGCGCCGACGCGTACTGCTGCTTCACGGCATCATAGTCGGCCTGCGCCACGACGCGCTCCGCGAGCAGATGTGTATAGCGTGCGAAGTCTGCCTTGCTCTTGCTGAGCGAGGCGCGCGAGTTTTGCAGATCGGCCTGAGCTTTCGAAAGGCTGTTGCGGTAGGTGTCGTCCTTGACCACGGCAAGCACCGCGCCCGCCGTCACGGCGTCGCCGGCCTGGACATTGCGCGGCTTACCGTCCGCTGCCTTCACCTGGAGGATCGATTGCACGTAGCCATTGACCTTGAAGGCAACATCAACCTGGGTCTCAGCGACTATATTTGCAGAATAGGCGCCGCCAACGGTGCCGCTGGCTGTGGCGACGGTCTGCACAGTAACGGGAATCGACTCGGGTGCCGCGGCCTCCTTGTGCCCGCATCCGAAGATCGCGATACAAGCAGAAAGCAAAACGAAACCAAAAAGCCGCGTCAGCCCTTTTTCCATGATGCGCAGACAATATATATGTACGCGCCCTCGCGCCAAGGGCAATCAAGGCGCGGAAATCACGACGTGCAGGGCCGCGTTGCGCTCGAGCGCGATCAGACGCCGCGGGAAACGCCGGGCCAGATCTGCTTGTGCATTTGCATTTGCATCCGCGCGGGCAGGCGATCCTCGAGTATCCATCCCGCGAGCGCGGCCGGTTCGAGTTGTCCGAACACCGGACTCAACAATAGCACGCTCGCGCGTCGGGCGAGGTCGTGCGTGGCGATTGCCTCTCGCGCCCATTCGTAATCCGCGCGATCGGCGATGACGAATTTGAGCTCGTCGCGCATCGTTAGATGCTCGAGGTTGCTCCATAGATTTCGATCGCATTCGCCGCTGCCGGGACACTTCAGGTCCATGATCTTGATGACGCGCGGGTCGAGCTTGCTCACGTCGATCGCGCCCGACGTTTCGATCATCACGGTCGTGCCCGAATCGAGCAGCGCCTCCGTCAGCGGATAGACGCCTTCCTGCAGCAGCGGTTCGCCGCCGGTCACTTCGACCAGGTCGCATCGGTAAGCGCGAATCTTTTCGGCGACTTCCGCGATGGGCATGCGAGTCCCTTCGTAAAAGGCGTACTCGGTGTCGCACCATTTGCAGCGCAGGTTGCATCCGGTGAGCCGCACGAACACGCACGGACGTCCCACGTACGTGGATTCGCCCTGGATGCTGTAAAAGATCTCGTTGATGTGCAGCCGTTCAGAAATCATTTTTTACGACAGCGTTGCCAGCTTTCGGGCCGCATCGCGAGCTTCATCCATCACAACGCGTAGCGGCACTTTGTGCTCGGCGGCGATTCGGCGGCAGTCGTCGTATTCCGGCGAAATCGTGGCCGGCGAGGCGCCATTCGCGCCCGATACCTTGACGCGAATTTTGCCCCATCGCGTCTCGATCTGGTGAATCTCGCGATGCAGTTTCAGGCGCGCGACGGCATGGAACCGCAATCCGATGGTCGAGGTCTCCGCGAAAATAATTTCCGCGAACGCTTCACGACTCGCGGCCTCAGCGATCACGCTTATCGTAACCGCGGGACGGCCTTTCTTCATCATCGTGGGCGTGAGCGTCACGTCGCGCGCGCCGGCCTCGAACAAACGATTCATCACGTGGTCGTAAATCTGCGGACTCAGGTCGTCGATATTCGCTGAGATCTCGATCATCTCGTCGGTGTCGAATGCGGTGGACTCGCGGCCGAGCATCAGGCGCAGCACGTTGGGCCGATCTTCAAGCTCGCGCGCCCCCGCGCCGTAACCGACTTTCTCAACTTCGAACGCGAGCGGGATTGAAGCAGGACGCGCGAGCGCGCGGACGACTGCGGCGCCGGTCGGCGTGACCATCTCATGCGCGCCGTCGCCGATTTTCAGCGGGAAGCCGGACAGCAACTCCGCCGTTGCCGGCGCCGGCACCGGAATGACGCCGTGCTGCGAGCGCGCGAAGCCGTTGCCCATCGGCAGCGCCGACACGAGCACGTCGCCGACGCCGAGCTGATCGAATCCCCATGCGGTGCCGACAATGTCGATGATCGAATCGACTGCGCCGACTTCGTGGAAGTGAACGCGGTCAACGGTCGTGTCGTGAATCTTTGCCTCGGCCTGCGCGAGCACCTCGAAGATCGAGATCGCGCGATGCTTGACGGTGGCGGACAGTTGCGACGAATCGATCAGCGCGCGAATCTCACCGAAATGGCGCTCGGGTTGCCGCTCAGTCACCTCGACGTCAAACTTCAGCGCTGAGATCCCGCTGGAAACCTTTCTTCGAGTCGAGAGGCGGTAGCCTGCAAGGGGCATCGATTTGATCGCGCGTTCGAATTCTGGAAAATCGGCGCCGCAATCGAGAATTGCGCCAACGATCATGTCGCCGCTCAGGCCCGAGAAAGCGTCGAGATAAGCAGTTTTCATCGTCTAACCTTTACATGCTAGCAGGGCGTCGATAGAATCAAAAATCGGCTCGCAACGGATTGTTCAACCGTGAGGCAAAGAGACCTCAAGCTCTTCAGAAAACTGCTCGAAGGCCGCAAGCGCGACATTCTCAGTGAATCGGAGCGCGCGGTCGGCACCATGAACCACGTGTCGGACGAGGCGCCGGCGGATCCGACGGACCGCGCCGCGCTCGAATCGGATCGCAACTTCCTGCTGCGGATGCGCGATCGGGAGCGCAAGCTGCTTAGCAAGATCAGCGAGGCATTCGCGCGAATAGAAGACGGCTCCTACGGCCAATGCGAAGAGTGCGGCGGCGACATCGGGATCGAGCGGCTGAAGGCGCGGCCTGTCACCACGCTGTGCATCGCGTGCAAGTCGGCGCAGGAAGTGCGCGAGTCGAAGATCTGAATCCTCGTCGAACCGGGAAAATCGCACTGCTATGAAAGTAAAAAAGGCGGTCATCCTTGCGGCCGGGATGGGTACGCGGATGCTGCCGTCGTCGAAGGTGATTCCCAAGGAACTGCTGCCCGTGATCGACACGCCGGCGATTCAGGTCGTCGTCGAAGAGGCGGTCGCGTCGGGCATCGAGGAAATCATTCTCGTCATCAGCCCCGGCAAGACGACCGTCGTCGAACACTTCAAGCCGAATACGGAACTCGAGTCGCATCTCGTGGCCCGTCGCAAGAGCGATATCCTCGAACTCGTCCAGCGGAGCAACAATCCCGCGCGGATTACGGTCGCCGAGCAGCGGCATCCGCTCGGCCTCGGTCATGCGGTGCTGCAAGCGCGCGAGGCGGTCGGCGACGAGCCGTTTGCAGTGATGCTCCCCGACGACATCTTCGATTGCCCGCGGCCGTGCTTGCGCCAGCTCCTCGACGTGGCCGAGACGCGCGACGCGCCGGTGGTCGCGTTGCTCAAGGTCGCGCGCAGTGAAATTTCGAAGTACGGGATCGTCGATGCGAAGGCGGCCGGCGATCGCACGTACGAGCTGCGCGGGATGGTTGAGAAGCCCGCGCCGGAAAAAGCGCCGAGCGATTTCGCGATCATGGGACGCTACGTGCTGACGCCGGACATTTTCGAACTACTCGCGGCGGGCAAGCCGGGCGCAGGCGGCGAAATCCAATTGACCGACGCGCTGATGGCGCTGACGGCGCGGCGCAAGATTTACGGCTATGAGTTCGAGGGCATCCGCTACGACCTCGGCGATCGCGTCGGGTTCATCTCGGCGCAAATCGGCTTCGGCTTGAAGCGGCCCGACTTGGCCGACAGGTTGCGAGCGTATCTGAAGTCAGTTATCTCACAATAGTAATCGCGTCCGGCCCTCGGTGGGGCAGTAGCTCAGTTGGGAGAGCACTACGTTCGCAACGTAGGGGTCGAGGGTTCAAATCCCTTCTGCTCCACCATCCAGTCTCTCGATTTTCGGACATCGCGGAGAATCGATCGAAATCTCAGTGTGTGCGCGCGATTTGCGATATTCGGCGGACCCAGAGAATCTTGCCCTTCTCTAATTTTTGCTGCCACCTGGACGCTAGCAGGCTCATCCGTCGCGGCGACCCAGGCGCTTATCGCTCAACTCGTTGAGCAGCGCTCTAGCATCCTTTAGATCCCGGGTATCGAAGCCCTCGGTGAACCATCCGTAGGCTGCCGTCAGAATCGTTCGCGCCTCGTCTTTGCGTTTGGTGCCTTTCGCAAGTCGTGCGAGGCTGGTCGCAGCGCGCAACTCCCAGGAACGCGCCTGCTGTTCGTGCGCAATATCGATGGCGGAGCGGAAGCATCGCTCAGCCCGTGCGCCGTCTGATGGATTCCGAGTCAGCAGTAGCTCGCCCTTTAGTCGATGCAGCTCCGCCTCGTAGTAGTGCTGGCCAGTCCTGTCGGTGAAGGAGAATGACTCGTCGATGGTTTTGATCGCCTCGTCGGACCGTCCCATTCGGCTGAGCGCGACGGCAATGAACGAGAGGCAGCGGTCGTACATGTACTCGCAGCCACTGGCTTCCAGTTCGGTCACGTACTTACGTATGCGCTCGATCCCGTGTTCCAAATCGCCCGCTATCACATCTGCCCAGCCGAGGTAGATTTCGCTCAATGCCTTGCCGGTGGGGTAGCCCCATTCGATTGAAATCCGCAGCCTTGCCTCGGCCCGCGCTTTCATCAGCTCGGGTTCGCGCCGCAGTTCGTGGATGTAACTGGCGAACCCATGGATGTCAGCGAGCATCGTCTTGACTCCCGCGTTCGCTAGCTCCGTGGCGACATTCATTCGCTCCACCGCGCGATCCGGATAGCCCATGAGCCACAGGTTCCACCCGGATACCATACGGTTGTTCTGCGGAGTCCCCAATTGCGCGATAGTACGCACTTCGCGATCGGATCGATCCGGTGGCGGTGAAGTTGATGCTCGGTTCTTGATCGATTCCAGATGCACCCACCCCCGCTCGAAGGCTTGATCGGCGAGCCGGAACTCACCCGAGTACATCGTCGCCCAAGCAAGGGAGGTCTCGGCCTCCGCGATATGCGCGGCAGTGCCATTCTCCCCGGCTCCCGCGACAAGCTCAGCGGCAATATCGCGCGCCCTGCGGGTATCGGGACGAAGATGGTGAACCCAAAACGCGTTGTACAAAGCCCACCAGGTTCTCTCCCAGTTGATGCCCGGCCTTTTGCACAACGCGATCGCGCGGTCGATCGACTGCTCTATTTCCGCGGATGCCAGCCCCTTGCTGTCTCCCAACGGTCCATTGGCGGCGAATCGAAGGTCGATCTCCAGCTTTGTCCGCCGCTCGTCATCGGGTAGCTCCCCCAATAGTTCAAGGCCGGCGTTGTACATCGCAATCGACTCGACGTTGGAGCCGAGGTCCGCAAGCTGCCGCACGGCGTTTAGGTAGTACTCGACTGCCTTGCCGGGATTTCCGCCTCGCTCATAGTGATGCGCGAGCTGGGCGGCCAGCTGGTCCGGGCTCGTGGCGTATGTGGGTTCGGACATGGTGGAAGCCACTTGTTCGATTGCTTCCGCTACTTTCAAATGAAGTCGCTGCCGCCGCATCCCCGACAAACCGCCGAGCACCGCCTGACGAATGAGCTCGTGTGAGTAGGCAAACCGCGCCTGCGGGCGGGTCGCGACCGACACCAGTAGACCTGCCTTCTCCGCTTCTTCGAGGCATTCCAGAATCGAATCGCCATCGTCGCCGTAGAGAACCTGAAGAACTTCGAAGCTGAAGAATCTTCCAATCACCGATGCGGCCGCCAGTATCTCCTGGGTGAGCTGGCCGAGCCGCGCCAGTCGTCTCGCGACCACCAGCCGAACGCTGCGCGGCGCATCAAACTCGCCGATCTCGAGTTTGGAACGGAATTGTCCCGCCGCGTCGTAGAGTCGACCTTCATCTTTTAGATGATGGAAAAGCTCTTCGACGAAGAATGGATTGCCTTCCGTCTCCGCAAATATCTCCGCAACGACGCGCTCTGGCGGTGGCTTTCCGCTCAGACTGCTCAGCATGGCGGCGACTTCGCCGCGGGGCAGGCGCTTTAGCCTCATTTCGGTCGCGAGTCGGCCGCGGACGAGCTCCTCAAGCGTCCGTGCCAGGACCGGCGTGATGTTTATCTCCGCATCGCGATAGGTGCAGATAATCATAAGAGGCTGATCCGAAAGCCGCCGCGTGATGTGATCCAACAGGGCCAGGGTCGAATCGTCCGCCCAATGAAGGTCTTCGAGAATCATCAGAGCCGGGCGAGCGGAAGCGGCGCGCGCGGCGAAGTCGAAGAAAGAGTTGAGCAGGTGGCGTCGGGCCTGAGCAGGCGGTAAAGCTCGCGACGGGGGCAGCCCCGGCAGGATGTTCCTGAGCTTCGGCAGCAGGCGCGCCAGCTCCGATGCTTCGGCTCCCAACGCAACGCGCAAACGATCCTGACTCTGCGGGCGCTCGACGAAGCTCTCGAGGATTTCGACGAAAGGAAGGTACGCGACGGCTTCATCGTGTTCCGAGCAGTGTCCTACCATCAGCGCCATTCGCTTCGCTTCGGCAGCGGTCGCTACCTCGTCTGCCAGCCGCGTCTTGCCCACGCCCGGCTCGCCGCAAATCAGAAACAACCGCCCGCGCCGCGCCGCCGCATCGTCGAGTCCGCCAATGAGCGAGGCCAGCGCGTGCTCGCGTCCTACCATCACCGACGATCGCGGGCCTGCGGGACGCGCCACAATGCCCGGCTTCGGCGAGCGAATTTCCGCTACGAATCGATATCCTCTCGCCGGCACGGTCGCTACGAATCGAGGCGCGTGAGGATCGTCTGACAACGCCCGTCGGAGCTTTCGCACCGCGGTGTTGATACTGGTCTCGCCGTCGACGAAAACTCCTTTGCCCCACACGCGTTCGAGAATCTCCTCGCGTGTAACCAACTGCTCGCGGCGTTCGATCAAGAAAGTTAGCAGCTCGAGCGGAACCCGCTGCAGCGGCACAAGCGCATCGCCTCGGCGCAGCTCGCAGGCAGAGCGGTTCAACACAAAGTCGTCGAACTGGACGAGATCATCAGGCATTTTGCGGCTTTGGCCGATTCTACTTCCCCGTCTTCCCAGCGTATAGGCTCGACGCCTCCTTTTTTCCGCGAAAGTTCAGATCGAGTTCAGACGAAGTTCAGCCAAAAGGCATTGGCGGCCAGCTTCGACTGCCTTACGATTCGCGCAGCGGGGAAACATCGAATGGATTCCTCGAGGGGGTTTGCTCATGGGCACAATCAAGCTGATTACGATGTACGGATCGCCATGGTCGGAGAGAGTCCGATGGGCGCTCGCATTCAAAAAACTGCCCTACGAGAAGCAGAACTACCAGGCCGGCGTCGACGAGGCCGCGGTGAAGAAGTTGACGGGCCAAGCGATGGTGCCGGTGTTGATCGCCGGCGACAAGGTGATTCCCGATTCCAGCGCAATTTTGGACTGGCTCGAGGAGACGCGGCCGGAGCCGGCGCTAATGCCCAAGTCGGCGAAGGAACGCGCGATGGTGACGCTATGGGAGGAAGTCGCGCTTAACGCGCTGGGGCCTCACGGTCGCGTGATGATCACGGGGCGCCTGCTCCGCATCGATGACGCCGAAGCACAAAAGAGCGGAAAGTACTTCGCCGAAAAGTATGGATACTCACCATTCGAGGAAGAGCAGAGCAGGCTCACGGTTAGGAGGATCCTGACGAGTCTTAAGGAGACCCTGAGCGGACGCGAATACCTGGTCGGCGATACATTCACTCGCGCCGACATAACCACCGCCGCGATGTTGATGCTTTTCAACGCGGCGCCACAAGAGTTTTTCGTCTTTACGCCGGAACTGCGCTTCGTCTACCTCGACCCGCTCGGCGAAGATCCAACGTTCGCCGAGGTATTTGCCTGGCGCGACCGGATGTACCGGGATCATCGCAGCGAGGTCGTCAAGCCGTAGCGGCAGATGCGCTGCTCAAACTGCAGTTCCGAAAATCCGGCCGGCACCAGATTCTGCGCTGAGTGTGGGAATCCTTTTCCCGCCAAGTGTCCAAAGTGCGGCGTGGAGTATTCGCCTCCCGCGAAGTTCTGCCGCGATTGCGGCGCCGCACTCGATGCGAAAGCGCGTGCGACGAAGCCGGCTGCGAGCGAGCCGGCGCCCGTGCCGGATCAGCGTGATCACTCCGCCAGTGAAGGCGAGCGCAAGACCGTCACCGCGCTCTTTGCGGATATCAAGGGATCGATGGAGATGATCGAGCACCTCGATCCGGAAGAGGCGCGCGCGATCTTTGATCCGGCTCTTCAGCTGATGATCGAGGCGGTCCGCCGTTACGGCGGATACGTCGCCCAATCGACGGGCGACGGAATCTTCGCGGTGTTCGGCGCGCCAATTGCGCTTGAGGATCATCCGCAGCACGCGCTTTATGCCGCGTTGCGCATGCAGGAGGACCTCAGGCGCTACTCGGATCGGCTGCGAGAGCGTGGCGAGCCACCCGTCACGATCCGTATTGGGGTCAATGTCGGCGAAGCGGTGGTCCGAACAATCAAAACCGGCGAGACAGACACCGAGTATTCGCCGATAGGTCACTCGATAAGCCTCGCCGCGCGATTGCAGGCGCTGGCACCGCCCGGCTCGATCGCGATTACTCACGCTGTGAGCAGGCTGGTCGAGGGCTACTTCACGCTCAACGGGCTGGGGCTCTCGCGTATCAAGGGGGTCACCGAACCGCTTGAGCTGTACGAAGTAACAGGGCTGGGACCGCTGCGCACTCGTCTGCAGCGATCTGCGGGGCGTGGCTACACCAAGTTCGTCGGGCGCCAGAATGAAATACAAGCGATGAAACACGCCGCCGAGCGGGCGCAAGCGGGGCACGGCCAGATCGTCGCGGCGATGGCCGAGGCGGGCGTCGGCAAGTCGCGTCTCCTGTTCGAGTTCAAGGCTGTATCGCGATCGGGCTGGATGGTGCTCGAAGCATTCTCGGTCTCACACGGACAGGCTTCAGCATTCTTTCCGCTGATCGACCTGCTGTACTCGTATTTCGAGATTTCGTCCGAAGATGATGCGCGCAAGCGGCGCGAAAAGATCAACGGCAAGGTACTGACGCTCGATCGTGCGCTGGAAGATACGCTTCAGTACCTGTACGGCCTGCTCGGCATCGCCGATGAAGACAATCAGATTGCCGAAATCAACGCACAGACCCGAAAACATCGCGCGCTCGACGCGGTCAAGCGGATACTTCTGCGCGAAAGCCTGAATCAGCCGCTCATCGTCGTATTCGAAGACATGCACTGGATCGATACCGAGTCGCAGGCGTTTCTGAATTTGCTCGCGGACTCGATCGGCACCGCGCGCATCCTGCTCCTGGTCAACTACCGGCCGGAGTACCGCCACGAATGGGGGAACAAAACCTACTACACGCAGTTGCGGCTCGACCCGCTTGGTAAGGAAAGCGCGGATGAGATGCTGACCGCTATGCTTGGGAGCGAGCCGGATTTGGCACCGCTCAAGCGGATCATAATAGAAAAGACCGAGGGCAACCCGTTCTTCATGGAAGAAACCGTACAGGTTCTCCTGGACGAAGGAGCACTGGTGCGCAACGGCACTACGAGGCTCACCAAACCACTGCGCGAGCTGAAGATCCCACCGACGGTTCAGGCAATCCTGGCGGCGCGCATCGACCGCTTGCCGCCCGAACAGAAAGATTTGCTGCAAACGCTCGCCGTCATCGGCATGGAGTTCAAGCTCGGTCTGGTTCGTCACGTATGGCAGCCGCCAACCATCTCGGCGATTGCGAGCACGAACCCCGAAGCTGCAACGATAGCGCTGACTCTGTCGCGCAAAGAAGCGGACCCGCGATCATCCGACCTCGAGTCGATGCTATCCGAGCTTCAGCTGGGTGAATTCATCTACGAGCAACCGGCGGTAGGAGACCTTGAGTACACCTTCAAGCATGCTCTTACCCATGACGTAGCGTACAACTCGGTTCTCAACGAACGCCGCCGGCTGCTACACGAACGGATAGGCTCCGGCCTTGAATCGGTCTATCGCGATAACCTGGGCGATCACCTTGCGGCGCTGACGCATCACTACGCCCACAGCGGCAATCACGAAAAAGCAGTTGAGTATTGCCTTCTAGCGATCGAGCAGAGCACCGAGCGCGGCTCGGTCGCCGAGGCAGTCGCGCTTTTTGAAACCGGACTTGATCTCCTGCAGAAGCTTCCCGACGACGACTCGCGCGCCGACCGGGAGTTGGACCTGCGCAACGCGGCCTACGGCGCCCTCGGAGATATAAAGGGACTCGCTTCGCCCGAAGTCGAACGCTCGATCGAGCGCGCGATAGCCCTTTGTCAACGTCCCGGCGTCAAGTGGGAAAAAAGCTGGTGGGCACTCTTCTCTCTTTTCTTTGTCCAGCAGCTGCGTCCCGATGTCCGCAGAGCAGAAGCGATCGCTTCCGAATTGATCACACGCGCTGAGGAACGCGGCGCCGACGGACTCCTCGCGGAAGCCGGCAATTGGCTGGCCTACGCCAAAATGGCCTCGGGCGATTTCGGGGCGGCCGCCGATGCTTTCGATCGAACGTGGACCATCCTCGAATCGATAACCAAAACCGCAATGGGTCCCGCGCGCAAGCAGGCCGCACGGGATTCCGAGGCACGGATATGGGTCGAGCGGCTGTACACAGCGGAAAACAACCGCATCATTTCCGGCTGGAACCTATGGTTTCTCGGTTACCCCGATCGCGCGCTCGAGCGAATGAATACCGCGGCCGCGATACCTCATCATAGTTCAAAGGGCTTGCTCGGTGACTTACACGGATTCGCCTCGTACATTTGCGAACTTCGGCGCGAAACCCAGCAAATGCGCGCCAGAGCGGGCGCCAGACTCGCGATCGCTAACGAGTCAGGTTTCTTCAGCGGCCGGGCGCTCAGCGAAATCTATCTTGGATGGGCCGATACGCTCGACGGCGATTTGGAAGGTGGCATCGCGAGGATGAGAGCCCACCTGTCGCAGCTCAAAGCCGGCGGCTCCGAATATATAACCGATCGATGTCTTACATTCATAGCGACCGCCTTGGGCCGCGCCGGGCGATACGAAGAGGGGCTCGCCGCGCTGGAGGAGGCATTCCTTTTCACCGATAGAACCGGCCAACAGTACTATCAAGCGGAGTTGCATCGCCTGAAGGGTGAACTGCTATTGGGCTACGACAAGGCGAATGCGGCCGCAGCCGAGCAATCGTTTCGCGCGGCGCTCGATATGTCGCGCAAGCAACGAGGCAAATCGTGGGAGTTGCGCGCAAGCACCAGCCTTGCGCGGCTCCTGCGAGACTTGAATCGCCGCGAAGAGGCGCGCCCGCTGCTCGCCGAGGTCTACGGATCGTTCACTGAAGGTTTCGACACCGCGGACTTGAGAGATGCCAAGGCGCTCCTTCAGGAACTAAACGAATAGGGCGATGGAGCGGCGCAAGCACAAGATCGCCCGAGGTGTAAAAAGCCCAGGATCAAAGTCCTCAAGCGTACCTTCTAAAGACGCTCCGGACAGCAGACACACGGCTTCGCAGGCGGAGCGCATCCTCAATTTCTGGATGACGCCCGGTCATCCCGCCGAGGATGCTGCTCATCTTTGGTTACGATGGTTCGTGCCCGATCGTGAGTTCGACAAGCTTTGTAAGTCTCTTTTTCTCGACAGTTATAGGGACGCAGCGTGTGGCCGCCTGGACGGTTGGAAGAGAGCCCCCAGAAGTTGTCTCGCGCTGGTGTTATTGCTGGATCAGTTTCCACGCAACATGTTCCGAAACACCGCGCGAGCATTTGCGACTGACGCCAAAGCACGCGAGGTCAGCCGCCACGCAATAGCGTCCGGATTCGATCGCGAATTGCCGCCAATCATGCGGATGTTCTTACATTTGCCTTTCGAACACAGTGAAGCTTTGCACGACCAAATGGAATCAGTGCGCCTCGCCCGCGTTCTGGCGGATGAGTTTGGCGAACCTTCGGAAGGTGCCGCTGTGCGGATGTCGGCCGAGTTGCATCTAAAGACGATTCGGCGATTCGGTAGGTTTCCCGGCCGAAACGAGGCGCTTGGCCGTCAATCTACGAAAGAGGAGATCGAATTCCTCAAACATCAGCATTCACGAAACTAACGGTTCTCGAGAGAAGTTCGCCTCGGAATCGAGTCTCGGCAGACGAAAAGAATCTGACTTGAATGCGACTTCGAAGCACTCCTCGGGATGCGACTGCCAGAATCAAAGAGAAACATTCAGGGCGATGGGTCGAGGGTTCAAATCCCTTTCGAAAAGCGCGCGTCTGCGCGCGATTTGCGATCGATCGCGGACCCGGAGAGCGTCTCTCTCGGCGGCGATTCTCGCAAATCGGCAGATTCCTCTCTCGGCCCGATTTATCTAGGTCCGCAGATCATCGCCGAAGATTCGCCTCCGCGGGTGCACCGCCAACGCATCCAACCGCGCAGTCGCGCCTTCGACGCACTATCCGCATCAGAGCGCGTACGCGTGATCGACGTGCTGCGTTACTTCGGTGTCATAGCCTTCGATCTTCGGCGGGACCTGGCGGCGAACGTCTTCGATTTCATCCTCGTCCGTTACCGTCACGTTGATCTTGATTCCGTCCTGGTTGTCGTTATCGAGTTCGACGCCGGCGACATGCGGGATCTTCGTCAACTCGGCCTCGTGCCGCTGCCGGACCTCCTCGGCCGCCTGCAATTCCGGCGGATAGTGGGAGGTTCCTAAGAACTTGAAGTCCGTGGTGGTGGAAACGCTGCCGCTCTTGACGATCACGTGAATCGAGCCGTGACTCACGTCGCCGGTCCAGGGCCAGAAGTCAACGTTCTCGAAGCAACTCTCGCCCGGTCGTAGATTTCCACGAACGTTCGTCGCCGAGCACGGCAGTGGAAAGTGTCTTGGCCCTCCGAATACTCCGAATGCGCCGGGCGAGCCTGTCCAAAATTCTTCGCTGCCAGTAGTGAAGCTGACCGTTATCGCTTGCGAAGAATGATTGGAAATCACAATGTTCCCGCACGGCGAACTCTCTTGGAACTTCGCGGGTGTGCAAGCCGTCTCTCCGCTTGGAACTTTGGCTGGCCCGCCAGCGAGCCATCGGTCCAATCCGGCGTCATCGACGTAGGCGATTTCCACCGATCCAGCCGATGCGGCCGTGCAACAGCAGAGCGCGACTGCGACGAGTAGCGTGGTGATGGCCGGTCTCATGATTACTAGATCGCGCACCACGCGATTTGTTGCAAGCCATCCCGTATTTACGCGCTGCTTGCCGCCTCTCGCACGCGAAATCAAAGCGTCTACGCGTGTTTTGCGAGCTGACGGTTCGAGATCTTCGAGTCTGAGTCCGACGACACACTGTCCGCCGGGCGCGTCAATCTACGAAAGCACTGAGCGCGCAGGTGCCGGCGTGGCTCGCGGTTCGCAGAGCGGTCCTCTCTGGTCTGCCTCTCGTGGCGTAGGCGATGGACCAGACGCGACACGATTGCCGGTCGAACGAGGTCTTCCGGAGCGGGTACGGTACGAATGAAATTGACTAGGTGACGTTAATCGGAACAATTAGCTGTCGTCCGGCAGACGAGAAACGGGGCTGAGAGTTCAAATCCCTTATGCTCTACCATTCAGTCTTAGATTCGCCTCTTCGTTTTCAGCGCTCCTGCTAGGTGACAGCGGAATGCTGGACGCCTGCTGCTATGGGCGGACTTCGTAGTAGGCGTTGATCGGGTTATCGAAGTCTTTGGTTGCGAAGCGCGTGAATCCGGCCTCCGCCGTCATCCTGCGCGCGACCGGTTCGGGAAATCCAAGCGTGCCCAATCCCAGGCCGCCGGGCTCAGAGAGAGCTGACGACATGCAGCAAATCACCGAGAAGCCATACATGAGCGGCGCCAGGGGATTCTCCTTCAGATTTTCCTCGAAAGTCGGCATCCCGTGAATGTCGGCGATCAGCCATGTTCCGTCGGATTTGATGGCTTTGCGAATAGCCTGCATCGCGAGGTCGGGCCTTGTCATGTCGTGAAGGCAATCGAAGGTTGTGATGAAATCGTAGCTACCATCAGCAGGCAGAGGATCGACGGCCACGTCGTGCAGATGCACGTTCTCTACCCCGGCCTTCCGAGCGTTTTCTTTTGCGCGCTGGAGGGGCAACTTGGCAATATCGTAGCCGTGAAACTCCGACCGCGGGTAAGCCTTTGCCATCTCGATTATTGCGACGCCTGCGCCGCATCCGACATCCGCTGCTTTCGCGCCTGCATTCAGCTTGGCAACGACGCCGTCAAGCCTTGGCAGGGCGCTAGGCACAAGCTGCGTCCGAAACCACGGGGCGAGCAGTCGTTCGACGCCGACATTCACTTCCGAACCGAACTGATCATAAGACAGGCCGAGTCCGCTCTTGAATGATCGCGGCAGTTCGTTCAACAGCGCCATCTGTTGCGGGAATGCGCAAAAACCGCCGGCAACAAAAAAGGGACTGTTTTCGTCCGCCAGCACCAAGGCACCTTCGGGGCTGAGCTCAAAACGTGACTCGCCCCTGTAGTCTATAACGTTCGCGGATGCCTGCTGATAAAGCCACTCGCGAACCCAGCGTTCATTGAGGCCGGTCTTGCGCGCGAGTTCTTCGCTGGTGAGGGGACCGGCACCACTTAGCGCCCGGTAGAGACCCATGCGCTCGCCAAGATAGATCATTCCCGAGACCAGCGCTCCCGCGAGGTGGCCGAAGACGTCCTGCGCGAATTTTTGCGCTTTCTCGATATCGATCTGATGGTTCTGGTCAGACATAGCGAAACCTCCCCGCACGCGAAAATCCTCGCGGCTACCCGATGCGATATCACTATCGGCGAATCTTGCAAATATGAGGCAAAAATGGGACGAGGCGCCCGACAAAAGCCGGACGCCTCGTTCTCAGACAATTGAATTGAGGCGAATCTGAGGTCTTACTCGGGGCAGCTCGCGCCGGTCACGTCGAACGTGTAGTCGAATGTTCCCTTCAGCACTTGGCCGAAGCATTTCTTCGACAGATGATACATGCCGGTTAGATCGCCGGAGTTCGCGATGCTGCCATGAAATGAGATGTTGCAGCTCTTTCCGTGGAAACTCAGCTCGAAATTTTGACTATTGACTTTGCCTTTGAGTGCGCCCGATGCGGTGCCTAAGCTGGTTATGTCGAGCTCAGCGCCTGTGCCGGGACCAAGTTTAGTCCCCTCTTGAGCAAAGAACAGGAATCCCGTCCCCGCGCCATTCCTGGTGTCGTCGATCGATCCGCTCCAGCATCCGTTTAGATCGAGCGGCGGCTTCTTCGAATCGGGCTGCGTCGCAGCTTCGCTTGTGCTGGGCGTAAAATTCCATGACCCTTCGTCCTGCGCCATTGCTGCTGTGGACGATGCGGCGACAAATGCCGACAGGATGAGCCCCGCGGCTCCTGAAGCCATCAAAAGGCTACCAATCCGCTTCATACTGATTCTTTCCTCCTACTGAGTCTCGCTATGTGAATTTTGAGAATGCTCCCCTGCAGTAATTATGCATCGAACGCATACCTGATGCAAATTCATGTTTATTATGTCTTTAGCCGGAATCATTATGTTTTTAAGCGTCAATTATCATTTTTGGTTCAAATTTACCTAAATCGGGAAAACTACCAAGCCCAGATGAGATCGAGGAGAGGCGCTGAAGATTCGCTTCTCAACCAAGCTGCTACTACTTGCCCGTTCCGGAGAGCGGGATCGTCTGCGGTGACCCTGCAGCGTTGTCGAAGATCATCAGGGTTGCAGCCTGCGGGGTAGTGTCGGGCGGGTTAAAGGTCACCGATACCTTGCAGCTTTTCCCCGGCTTGAGGGTTTTCTGGCATTGCGATTTGATCGCGAATGCCCCCGCCGTCACGCTTTGCATCTGGATGGTTAGTGACGGGCCCTTTTTCTTCGCCGGGTTCTTGATCCTTAGCGACTTCGGTTTGCTGATTTTGCCGACCGGCGTCGTCGTGCCGAACGACAGGGTTTGAGGAATTACCTGCGGTGGAAAGGGAGTCGCGGTCGGCGTAGGAGTTGGGGTCGCCGTCGCTGTGGCGGTCGCGGTCGGCGTCGCGGTGCGCGTAGCGGTCGCCGTCGGTGTAGCGGTCGGCGTCGCGGTGCGCGTAGCGGTGGCAGTAGGTGTCGCCGTGTGAGACGACGTCGAGGTGGCAGTCGCGGTCGCGGTCGATGTCGCAGTGGCGGTTGGCGTCGCAGTCGCCGTGGCAGCGGTCGAAGTGGCGGTAGGCGTCGCAGTCGGACTTGCCACGAGCGGCTGATCGAACCACAGCACCCGATTGTTCAGGGTGTCGCTGATCGCAACGTCACCGAGACCATCGACTGCGACGCCCTGCGGAGAGCATAGCGTCGCCGCATCGGGCGCGCTGCCGTCGAAGTTGCAATGGAATCCGTTGAAATCGTCAGCCTGGCCGAAGACTCGATTGGGTGTGGTGTTGCTCGTCGCCGGGGCGCTGTATTCGAGCACTCGGCTGTTGCCCCAATCGGCAATGTAGAGATTCCCTGACGGATCCAGCGCCGCCTGGCGCGGCTCGGTCAGGCCGGTTGTGCCGCCGCCAGCGCCGTTGTTGGTGAAACTGCTCTGGCCGAAGACGGTGTTGGCGGTGGTATTGTTCGCGGGATTCGCACTCTCGTTGAACTCGAGGACGCGATTGTTCAAGAAGTCGGATATGTAGAGATTGTTGTTCACATCCAGCGCGACGCCATCGGGAAGGTATAAGCTGTTCGCGGTGGGAGTGCTGGGTGAGCCCGACGGATTGTTGCGGTCGGTGGAAGTGAACGAACCTCCCTGTCCCCATACCACCGACGCCGCCTCGTTGCTCGAGAGCGGCGCGAGAAATTCCAGCACGCGGTTGTCCGTGGTATCTGCGACGTAGAGGTTGTTATTGCTGTCAAGCGCGACCGACCCAGGCCCGCAGAGAGTCATGGCGCTCGGTGACCCGGAGCAATTTGCGGTCGAGGTGCCTTGATTACCGATAACGACAGTCGCGTCCGCACTGTCGACGCACGGCAGACTGCCGCATCCCGCAAACGGCGACGCGAACTCCAGCACACGATTGTTGCCGGCATCGGCAACGTACAGATTGCTGCTACTGTCAACCGCCACGCCCACCGGATTGCCCAGCGAGTGTTTGGTACTCGTGCTGCTACCGCCGCCTTCGTTGGCGGCGTTGCTGAAGAAATCCGGTTGCCCGATCACCAGATCAGCGGGCGCGGCGTCGGCAAACGTCGCGACGTTGTTCCATCCGAGTATCCGGTTATTGAACGAGTCGGCGACGTAGAGATGCTTCGGCGTCGATTTCTGGTCGATCGCGATCTGGATCGGCAGGGCGAGAAATCGGGGTAACGGTGTGTTGGCTTGCAGATGGCTGAACAGGTCCTGACCAAGCTCGAGCGAGGCGGATTGATTTTCGGTTTCGAGCGGCGTCGTGAATTGCATGATGCGATTGCCGCTCGTATCTCCCACCAGCAGATTCCCGCTGGCGTCGATCGCGACACCCTCCGACGAGCACAGCACGTTGGCCGAACTGCATGTCGTGTCGGTCGTCGTGAAATTGGCCTGACCGAAAACCGCGATTGCGTTTTGATTGTTGGTTATCGGAGTCGTGAACTCGAGCACGCGGGCCGTTCGTCCGCCGACGTAGAGGTCATTACTCGCGTCGAATGCGAGCTGATATGGATTGCAGATCCCATTCTGGCTGTTGATGATACATGAACTGCTGCTGCTAGGGCTCGGCACACCAAGGGCCGCATCAGCGGTTGCGTTGGTCGGCGGCGTTCCGGGCTGGTTATAGACCAGCACGCGATCCTCGAAGGTGTCCGACACCCAGACATTTCCATCATTGTCGACCGCGACGCCGAAAGGCTGGCACAGACTGGTCGCGCTGACGCTGGGGCAGGAGAGGGCGGAGGTGTTGAAGTTGGTGCCGCTCGCGCCCTGGCCGAATACGAAATCGGCGGTGTTGTCACCGCTCCCAGGGACAGCGGTAACCGTCAGGGGTGTATTGAACTCGAGCACACGATTGTTCTGCTGGTCGGCGATATAGAGGTTGTCATGACTGTCGACTGCGATCCCCGCCGGAGCGCACAGAGAATCGGCACTCGCGCCCTCGGTCGTCGCGCCGAAGTTGCACCCGCCAGCGTGAAAATCGTTGCGCTGGCCGAACACCATGTTGGCCGGCCCGACCGTGCACGGGAACACTCCGCCGCACGCTGCGTAAGGGGCGTTGTACTCGAGCACGCGGCCGTTGCCAGTGTCCGACACGTACAGGTTGCCCTTGCTGTCGACGGCAACTCCGCTTGGTGCCGACAAATTGGTGTAGTTGGCGTTGGAACTCCCGTTGCTATTCGCCAGGACCGAGTACAGATCAATCTGTCCGACGACGAGATCGGCGGGCTGTCCGCTGACCAGCGCAGCTTCGTTATGCCATCCGAGGACCCGGTTATTCGCTGTGTCGGCGGCGTAAAGATGGCCGGCGTTGTCGATCGCAAGCGCCGTCGGTCCGCTCAGGCCGTATCCGTTGCCGGTTCCCAGACTTACGCCATTCACGTTCACGGCGGCGCTATGAAGGAAATCCGGTTCGCCAAGCTCGCGATCGGCGATCGTGTCGCCGGTCGCCGCCGGAAGCATTGTTACAACGAAGAAGCTGGCGGCCATACAAAGCGCCGCGATCTGGCCGAGGCGGACTCGTATTGTGCGGCGCGCAATCATTGGCGCCTCCGCCGCGCCGTCGCGTGCCCGACAATGTGCACCAGATGCGGCGCGCCGTCGGCGTTGTCATTCACATAGAGCATCCCGCCGCGCCGTCCCTTGACCATTGGCGCAAATGTCACGCGCACCTTGCAGGTTTGGCCGGGCAGCAGGATCGCGCTGCAGTTCTGGTCGAGAACGAAATCGCCTGCCGCGCTCAGACCGCCGATTGCGATCTGTGTGGTCCCCGCGTTCTCGAGCGTGACCTCACCGCTGCGAGTCTCGCCGATCGCCGTGGCCTCAAATCGCAGCGAGGTTGGGCGCACCTCCAGCACGCCGGATGGCGGCGGCACCTTGATGGCGCCCGGTGGATTGTAGGGCAACGGGTAGGCGAGGATCCGGTTGGCCCCTTGATCAGAAATATAGAGCGAGTTGGAGGCGTCGACCATCACAGACAGCGCCAAGTCGAGCGTTTCGTTCGACGGCGCGCTGCCGGCGCCGACGCCGGCGACGAAGTCCCCGCCCTGGCCAAATACGACGTCGGCCGTGGTATCACCGCTGCCCGGAGTCGCAGTCACCGCGAGCGGCGAGAAGAATTCCAGCACGCGATTCGTGCCCACGTCGGCGACGAACAGGTTTCCGTTGCTATCGACGATCACGCCCTGAGGATCGTCGAGCGAATTTGGACCTGTGTTCGGCGGGCTCGACGAGGTGAACGATCCGTTCTCGCCGAAAACCGTATCGGCCGTGGCGTTGGCAGCCGGTATCGTGGCGGTGACGGTCTCGTTGTATTCGAGCACGCGATTGTTCGCGCTATCGCCGACCCATACGTTGCCGGACTGATCGACCGCGACGCCGATCGGGCTGCACAGGCTGGTCGCGCTGATGGTTTCGCAACTCCCGGTCGTGAAGCTGTTGCCCGCCGCGCCCTGGCCCAGCACGAAATCCGCCGTCGTATCACCGCTGCCGGCGACCGCGGTGACGCTGAGCGGCGTGTAATATTCGAGCACGCGATCGTTGTTAAGGTCCGCGACCCACAAGTTGTTGAATTTGTCGACGGCGAGTTGCTTCGGCTCGCATAGGGTCGAGGCGGTGGGAGTGGCGCCGCCCTGGTCGCATTGGAAAGCGGTTGCGCTGGTTTGGCCGAAGATCAGATTCGATGATCCGCCGACGCATGGAAAAACTCCGGCGCACGCGGCGAATGGCGTATTGAATTCCAGCACCCGGCTGTTTACGAAATCGGAAACGTAGACATTGCCGTTGCTGTCGACCGCGACGCCGCTCGGCCCCGAGAATCCATTGGGGCCGACGGTGCCGGTGCGGTCGATCATGTTCGACCGGAAGTCCGGCTGTCCCAAGACCAGATCGGCGGGCTCGAAGTTGGTGTAATCGGCCGCGCTGCGCCATCCGAGGATTCGGTTGTTCACCGGGTCGGCGACGTAAAGGCCGCCGGTCGATGGGTCGAACGCTATCTGCGCCGGGTTGTCGAGCGACGACGCATTCACCACGTTCTGGTTCTTGTGAATCAAGTCGGTCTGGCCGAGCGCGACGACCGCAGCAGCGCCGGAGGCAAGCGGCGCCGCGTATTCGACGACGCGATTATCGGCGCCGTCGGCGACGAACAGGTTGCCCGACGATGCAGCCGCGACGCCGTTGGCGAAGCAGAGCGAATTCGCGGTCGGCGGCGCAAGGCATGTGTTGGTGGTGGCGCTGGCCTGGCCGAGGACCACGTTAGCGCTCACATTCGTCGGCGGATTGCTCTCGTTGAACATGAGCGCGCGATTGTTTTGGGTGTCGCCGACATAAAGGTTATCGGATCCATCCACGGCGACCTTGGTCGGCAGGCATAGCGTGCTCGCCGACTCGGTGGCGCATGACGACGTGGTAAAGCTGCCGGCCTGGCCCCACACCTCATCGGCCGTGGTGTCGCCGCTTCCCGCGATCGCTGTCACAGCGAGCGGCGTGTTGAATTCGAGGACGCGGTTGTTGCTCGCATCGGCTACGTAGAGATTTCCGTGGCCGTCGACCGCGACGCCGGTCGGCTGATTAAGACTGTTCTTGCTGATGCCGCCGTTGTTCGCGGTCTTGCTGGTAAAGCTGCCAAGTTGCCCGAAGACAAGGTCCTCGAAAAAGGAATCGGCGGTGACAGGGCCGTTGTATTCGACCGCGCGATTGTTGCCGGTGTCGGCGACCCATACGTTGTTCTCGCTATCGACGGCGACGCCCTGCGGACTGCATAGCGTCTCCGAGTCAGGCGATGAGCTATCGACGTCGCACGAGCCCGAGGTGAAGTTGCCGTCCTGGCCGAGAACGACGCTCGCCGCGAAATTCGAGAACTGGCCGTCTTTGGCAAAGCTGGTGAACGGGTCGGGAAACACCAGTACGCGCGAGTTGCCGGTGTCGGCGACGTAAACATTGCCCGCCGAATCAACCGCGATACCGTTGGGACTCGAAAGAGTGGTGGAGCTGGTAGCGGCCACTGACGATTCGAAGTCAACCTGGCCGATCACGATGTCGGGAAACTTGCCGGTCGTCAGTGCGCTTATCGACTCCCATCCGAGCACACGATTGTTGCCCGTATCGGCCACGTACACATGATTGTTCACCACGTCGACGGCGACCGCGCCCGATCCATGATTGCCGGGGAAATTCAGCGCGCCGGCCGAGAGCGTATTGGGAGCGCCGTGGGTAAAGTCAGGCTGCCCGAGGACTCGGGTCGCGATCGTGCCCGCCTCTGCTGAGAAACACCACGCGAACGCGAACACGGCGCACACAATAAGTCGCGCCGCGCTGGTTAGCGTTGTGCGACGCACCGTAAGGATCCCCCTGGTCCTCATTCCTATAGTCCTTTATCGTCGAATCAGCTCTAAACCGGCAGCTAGCAGGATGCTGAATTGGACACGGATTTAGTCCATGTGAACCACTTAATGCAAGAGAGAATGGTCAAGAATTGCGTGAGGCGAACCTGACGGGACTCGTACGAAGTAGCCGCTAATTACTACTAATTGTAATGTGACGGCGAGAAGAAACCAGCCGATTCGCGCGAATCGCAGAGACAGCCCGCCCGCTACGGGCAATTTCCCATCGGGCTCGTCACCTTGGCGATGCCGCCATTCTTCGGTGTGCAGCTTGGCGGCGCAGTATCACTGCCCACGGCGATCGAGCCTTTGGTCGCCTTCGCGGTCACGACACTTCCCGCAATCGAGCAGCCTGCCGATGCTTCGCCTCCGACGCCCGAAGCTGTGGCTGCGCTTTTGCAGTTGGCATCCCCACCTGCCGCAGCCTCTGCTCCGTCGCTGGCGATGGCTTTGCTAACTCCACCGGTTATGTCGACATCGGCCTCGCTTCCCGATCCGGTAGCCTGGGCGTCCCCGGTCCCGCCTTCCACCAACGCCTCGGCGTTCCCGTGATCCTTGGCACTAGCGATGGCTTGGCCTCCTCCTCCGTCCGGAAGCTCGGCGGTTGCAGTTCCGCCGTCGGCTGCGGTCGATATGGCCTTCCCTCCACCGCTCATTGGGATCTGCGAGGATGCTGTGCTGTTGGTCCCGGTAGCAGTTGCCTTGGATGTTCCCCCGTTTTCCGCAGAGGCGTTGGCTCCGCCGCCGGCCCCGGTATCCTTGGCCGTAGCCGTCGCGCTGCTATGGGCACTTGCGTCCGCTACTGCTGCGGTGCCTGGTCCAGACGCAATCGCCTTGGCTGTACTGGTGCCTACAGCTGCCGCAGCCGCGCCACCACCGCTGGCCCCGGTATTGATGGCGTGTGCGGTAGCTTCGCTGTGATCGAGGGACTGAGCCTGAGCATCGCTTTCGGATTTCGCAGATGCGATTGCGGTGCTGGCAAAGCCTGCCTCAGACGTGGCCGAGCTGTCGCCTTCCGCCTTCGCGACCGCCTTGCATCCGCTTGGGGCTACGTTCACCTCGGCACTGCACTCGGATCCGTCGCCTCCCGTCGAGGTGTCAGTTCCCAGAGTGGTCTCGGTGCAGTCAGCACCACTGCTTTTGGCCAGCGCGTCAGTGAACCCAAGCGCAAAGGCCAGCAGGATCGTGATCGCGATTGTAGGCCAGTGCGTGATTCTCGGACTCATTCTATGTCTCCCCGCTCGAGACGAAACTGGACTATCCCGTGGGACACGGGATGGTGTGCTGTATCTAATTGTCTCGGTATCAAACTGCCGCCGAATACGCTGTAACTTTTGTACCGAAGCGGAAAATTTTTGATGATGACTCGGAGAGAGCGGGCTAACAATCTCCAATCAATCTCCGCTCCTTCGCGTGCCGGTCACAGTTGTGGGGTCGAAATTCTGAGCCCAAATCTCAAGGTTGACTAGGTCGGGACCAGGATCCGCAAATGTTCGATACTCCTGAATCATCGCGAGCGTATCTTTCGGCCGCTTATAGTGAGCGTATATGAGGGCGAGCGATTCGAGTACTTTAGGTTCCTGCGGCCGCAAATGGTTGGCGTGATTCAGATCCTGCAACGCATCGTCGTATTGACCAAGTCTGAGGAACAAAGTGCCGCGCGACGTGTAGCCGGAATTGAAGAGATCGCCTCCCTCCTGCACGGCCTGATCGTAAAAGCGCATTGCCCCGTCCGTATCGTTGGCGTCCAACGCAACCCTCCCCCTTTCCACGTCTGCAAAACCCTTCAAGGTGACCAGCTTGGGATTTTGTCCCGCATATTTCTGCGCTGCGGCCGCCAACCTCTCCATCGCACCGTACGATCCACCCCATCGCGGTTGTTGTGCCCTGATGGCGCTGACCCACATCACCATGCTGGCCGGAGCATTCTTGAGGCCTGCGGCGAAGGCCTTTTCCCGCATGTCGTCGTCGGAGTTAGCTCTGGCGGCATCGATTATAGCCGCGTAACCGACGCCGGCTTTGGCGTTCAACTTGATTGCGGCAGAGGCATCTTTCACAGCTTTGTTCAACAGAGCGTTCATTTCGGCGAATTGGCCCGCGGACGTTTGGTCGGCGTATTGGTCTCCCCTCGCCTGATATCCCGCGATTACCAGGTACTCGGCGCGGGCCAGGTGCGCGGAATAAGAATTCGGGCTTTTTGCTACCCATTCGTCGAGGAGCGAGCCAACTGCAGGGTCGGGTGAGCAGAATGCCTCGAACGCGACCGCCAGGTTGCCTTCGGTGAATGGGTCCTTCTCAAAAGCCACCTGGTAAGAGTTGAGTTGCGCATCGAGGTCCTGAAACTTTCGATCGCGCAGTTTCTGGAGGATTTCACCCTTGTTCGCGGTAAACGGAGGCAGTGCACGATGTGTCGCGACATGCGCAAAGCCGGAGGCAGCCGCCACCAACAGAAAGGCGATCGCCTCAGTCGACACTAGCCACAGGAAGTTGATCCTCTCTCGCTTTGTAGATGTCGTCATTTCGCCCCCCCCCCGAACTTCTAGTGACTGGATGAGTACAGTAACCTAACAATCAGTAGAGTTTCGAACAACCGCCTCCGGTTGCTAACTGCCTGACTTCGAACCGCGACGTCTGTATCTCAGCTCGCGAGTGCTGTTCAGTTACTCCCATCGGCGCGCGGTTCCAGCCCGCGCCCGACAATCTGGAACCACTCTTTCGGCGGATTCGCGTTCGCGATTACCTTGGGCGGATTCATGAAACCCCTCCATCCCCGATTTGTCCGATAACGAACCGCCGATTCTAGCGCCGAAGCTAGCGGCAGTCGCACCGCTAATCTTCAAATCCACTTCGCTCCACCATCGAGTCTTTCTGGCCAGCGCGGAGAATCGCTCAAAATCCGCGCCCGTGCGCGATGGCATTCCTAGGGGGTCGCGCTACTTCGAGGCCTTGCCCGCACCCTTCAACTGCACAACGCCGCTGGCTGGGCTCGTCTCGGCGTTCGTCGTAATCGTGATTGATGCCGTGTCGAATTGGTTCTTCGGCGTCGCCTGTGTCGGCGTGTAATCGACCACTATCTTGCAAGCTTCTCTCACGGGGATCGAATCGTTCGGTTGCTTGCAGGTCGTCGATGGGTCGATTGTCCACACGCCGGTCCCATTGATGCTCTGAACGCCGAAGCTCTCCAGCAGGACGGTGGCTATGCCCGATGTCTTTCCCGCTTCCGCCTTGACCTCGAACACCTTCGACGTGGTGGTCCCGACTTTCCTGTTCCCAAACGAAAGCGTCTTGGGCGTGATTGTGAGGTCCGCCGCCGCCAGATTGATCTCCGTCACAAAGGAGGTGGCGATCTCCGCAGGGCTGCTTTGGAAGGCGTTCGGCGTGGTGGGGAAATCGGATGCCTCTGTCCAGCCCGTGACGTAGGCGTTTCCCGAAGAATCGATTGCGATGCCCCTTCCTCGATTCACAATAGCTGTCCCGCCCAAATACGTGGAGTATACGAGCGAGGCGTTGCCGGACGCCGCCGGATTAAGTTTCGCCACAAAAGCATTCTCAGATCCTATGGCCCTGGTTTGGAAGGCGTTGGAGGTGACCGGAAAATCGACTGATATCGTCGAACCCGTCACATAGGCGCGGCCCGCCGAATCGACCGCGATACCCGTGCCCCAATCGTCGCCGCGCCCGCCCAGTAAGGTCGAGTACAACAGCGAGGCCTTGCCCGACGCCGCCGGATTGAGCTTGGCTACATACGCGTCCCCCGTGCCATCGAGTTTCTTTTGAAAGGCCCTGGCTGTTACTGGGAAACCGTCCGCGGCAGTTCCCGTGACGTAGGCGTTGCCCGACGAGTCGACCGCGATGGCGCTGCGAATCTGGTCAATGGTCCCGCCAAAAAAGGTTGAGTAGAGCAGCGACGCCTTGCCCGACGCCTGTGGATTGAGTTTGGCCACGAAGGCGTAATATTGGCCGGTCCCGCACTCCCCGCACGTTCGTTCGAAGGCGTTCGGCGTGATGGGAAAATCGCGCGATCCTGTCGCGCCCGTGATATACGCGTTTCCGGAAGAATCGACTGCGATGCCGAAGCCGTCGTCATTTTGTTCACTGTCGCTGCCGCTCAAATATGTCGAGTAAAGCAGCGAGGCCGCGCCCGACGCCGAGGGATCGATCTTGGCCACAAATGCTCCATGGCATCCGACAGGCGAGGTGCAGGCGCTTTGGAAAGCGTTGGGGGTGACGGGAAAATCGTTCGAGTCTGTGGATCCCACGATGTAGGCGTTGCCCGCCGAATCGACCGCGATTCCGTTGCCGTGGTCACTGCCATAGGAATAGGCGCTGCCGCTTCCGCCCAGGTAAGTGGAGTACAGCAATTGGGCCGCGCCCGACGCCGTCGGATCGAGCTTCGCCACAAAGGCGTTCGACCCGCCTCTGAGCGTGGATTGGAACGCGTTGGCGGTAACCGGGAAATCGGGCGAGGCGGTCGCGCCGGTGACGTAGACGTCACCCGCCGAATCGACCGCGATACCATTGCCATCTTCGCTGACGCTCCCGCCCAGGTAGGTGGAGTAAAGCAGCGAGGCCGCGCCCGACGCCGTCGGATCGATCTTGGTCAGAAAGACACCGGAGGCGAACAAGCAATCTGCGCACGTGCTTTGGAAGGCATCCTTGGTGGGGAAGTCGGGCGAGTATGTCTTGCCTATGACGTAGATGTCGCCCGCCGAATCGACCGCGATACCTTCGGCGTAGTCGCCGACGACCCCACCGCGTTCGGGCATCGCCCCACCTAGATAGGTCGAATATACGAGGCCCGGATCGATATAAATCGCGCGACGGCGATCGTACTCCGCCAGCTCGAAGCCGACAGTATCCTTGCCGCGGAGCACGACACGCCCCTGGACCTTCTCGCGCTTGCCGTCGCGCTCCTGGTAGATCGCTGGTAGATGCTGGACGAGTTGGCCGCCATCCGGGAGTGTCGCAACCAGATCGCGCTCGCCGTTTAGCAGCAGCTTTTTCGCGCCTTCGAGACGCAAGGTGATCGCATTCGGGTCCGTTCCCGGCGCCACTATAAAGTCGTATTCAAGTTGGCCTTGACCTGTACCGTAGTAAACTACGTCGATCCCTGGATAAACATCGTGATAGCGGACTCGAGCGTAGGTCGCGATATTTGCGCGCCACTTTTTCGGATCGTTGCCGATGAAATAGTTGGCCTTGGCCGGCAGTTGCTCGAGGCCTTCGATCTTCGTGTGAGGGTTCGCGCCAACCAACTTGACGCCCAACACTTGTGTTGCGACCGGCTCGGGCTTTGCGCCGCGCTTCCCCGTCAGCTTCCCGATATGGCCTTCATCGCCTCGCTTGCGAAGCGCAAGGACCGCGCCCGACTGCGTGAGAAACAGCGTGTAACCGGGGCGGCGCGAGAGGAACTTGACCTGCTCATCGGTCTGGCCCTCATTGAGTTCAAAACTCAGCGGAACCTTACTGTAGAGATTCACCGTGCGAAGTCTGGAGTTGGGGACAGCCTGATGTGCGGCTGTCGCTGCGCCGCTAGTCGGCGCCGATACGGCAATCGCGAGCATCGCGCCTAACAGAGCTAGCGCAGCAATTGCCGCTCTTCTCACCCCTTGAAACATCCTGCTTCGCCGGCAATATCAGGCGATTCGACGGCCGGTACACCCCCAGTCACCAACCATCGCAAACCTTAGTCTCAAGCGCAAACCTCGCCCCGCCGCAGACAGGAACCACCAGCACCGGACCCCTGAGAGCGAAAGGTCGTCCTCAACATTTCGCGATTTCTTTCACTGGGTGCAGGGGTCACCCCTGCCGAAGGAAGCGTGAAACCCACCGCGGGTTTCACATCAGATCGGCGAGCCAGTCGCGGAATTGCTCGATCCAGCGGTCGGACGGCATGTTCTGCTTCGCCATGCCGAAGCCGTGGTTGCCGCGCCGGTAGATGTGCAGTTCAGCTGAACGTCCGGCGTCGGTCCAGTCGGAATACAGTCCCTCGACGACGCGATACAGCAGGACATCGTCCTGCGCGATGCAGGTGAACAGCGGCGGCGCATCCTTGGGTATCGGCCTGTTCAACGTTTCGCCGCCATAGATCGCCGCGACAAAAGCGAGCGGCTCGGCGCGTGGCTCAACCGCGATATCGACCACGAGAAACGCGCCGGCCGAGAATCCAATCATGCCGACCTTGGCCGCATCGACGTCCCATTCTTTGGCTCGCTCGCGCACGATCGCTACCGCGCGGCGTCCGTCGTCGGCCGCGGCTGCACGCGCATCGCTGAACGACTTCGCCGGCACAATATCGCTCATGGCGCGGAAGGCAGTCTTTCCCTTGCGGGTCGAGTCGATCCGTCCGAAGAGTTGCGCCATCTCGGCGTCGTAGTCCGCTTGCGCCGCGGGCGTGGCGCGCACGCGATACTTCAGCAGAAACGCTGTGTAGCCATGCGCGGCGAGCCAATGCGCGACATCGAGCCCTTCATGCTCCCATGCCAGGATGCGCCAGCCGCCACCGGGGCACACGATCACGCCGATACCGTTGGGCTTGCCGTTCGTAGGCCGATAAACAGTGAGTGTCGGATCGGAAACATTGCGAAGCATCCCCGCGTCGCCCACGGTCCCCACTTGTCCGCGGAACTCTACCTCAGGACCGACACCATCGATCGTCGTCGGCGGTCCATCGGGCCACAGCCGGATGATCTCTGTGGGCCGCGATGTCTCGGACTTCAATCCAACTCGAAAATTTCTCTCGTAGCTCATTTTCTGTCGCGACCTCTCGACTGTTTCTGTGTGTTCCCTATCCAGTGGAGCTACGGTGTCAACATTGCAATCGCAGCATTGATCAAATCTTTTATCCGGCCGCGGCTGAAACGGTTCGGCTCGACCGGAAACATCATCGTCCAGCCATCGGCCATAGCGCTGACTTGATCCGCAAGCAAGTCCGCCGGGATGTCGCTGCGTACTACTCCTTCTCTTTGCCACCGTTCGATCAGAGCCGTGAGTTTGCGGCGGAATCGCGCATAGCGCTTCTGGATCGCCGCGGGCGAGCGGACGATCGGTGGCGGCGCGAACCAGGAGCCCGCGCCGATTCGGCGGAAGTGCAGAATGCGAGGAATTTCGCGAAACGCGAGGCTGCGCGGCCTTTGACTTTAGTTAGCAACTAAATTATTTATGGCATGACTATCGCAGGAGGCTATGACCATGCCCCGGAACCCAGCAAATAGCGATCGACGTTCTCTCGCGGCGATGATGACGGAGAATGACAAGCTGCCGTCGCTCGCCGCAATGAAGACGCTGATTAGAGCCGCGTTTCTCATGACCAACGGCGCCGACCGCCCGTATATCAAGCTCGGTATGAGCCTCTCGGAAGTGGACGTGCTCGCTACGCTCGGACGTTCCGAGGCGGGTCTCAACTGCTCGGAGGTCGCAGAGGCGACCCTGATCACGAAGGGCGGCATAACGGGGATTCTCGACCGGCTCGAAGCCCGCGGATTAGTGCAGCGGCTGCCTTCGCGCGAAGACCGTCGAAGCATCCGAATTCAATTGACCGAAAAGGGCGTGCAATTCTGCGGCGATTTGTTTCCAAAGCAGGTCAAAGACTACGAGGAACTTTTCGCGAAGGCGCTCAATCCCGCGCAGATCAAGCAATTGACCAAACTCCTGACCTTAGTCGTTCGCAGCATCGAGCATAACGGCGAGACACGAACCAACGTATCGGAGTCGATCCATGGACATGAACGAATACGAGCGTGACGTTGAAGAGCTTCCGACCGATTCGGGCGAAGCGGACCGCGAGTCATCTGTGCCCAAGGATGACTCTCTTCAGGACGCAATCAGGCGGCTGAGATTCCAACTGGAACGGCTCGAAGCGGTCCAGCAAACGCTGCAATCGCACGAGGTGGATTCGGCCGATGAGTCGTCGACAGACGATGATGCTGATCTGCCGAACAGTCCGGCGGAACGCAACCCGGCGCGTCACCGTAGCCTGGTGCGCGTAGCGCTGGTGGCGATCGTTGCCGTGGTTCTAGGCGTCGGCGGAATCCAGTTCTGGAAATATCTGCAGTCCTATCAGGACACCGACGATGCAGAGATCGACGGATACCTCGATCCAATCAGTACGCGAATCAACGGAACGGTAAGCGCCGTTTACGTCGATAACAATAAATCGGTGCAGGCGGGCCAGCTCCTTTTGCAGCTTGACCCTCGCGACTACCAGGTGGCAGTGGAGCAGGCGAACGCGCAACTCGCGCAAGCGCAAGCGGATCTCAATTCTGCGCGACAGCAGTACGTTTCGGCCGTCGCTACAATCCAGCAGGCAGAGGCGCAGAACTATCTCGCCCAGCGCAACGCGCAGCGCTACACCGAGCTGGTCAAGCTCAACGTCGTTTCCCAATCCGAATACGATCAGTACTACGCGACCGCCCGCGCGCAGGATGCCACCGTGAAGGTCGATGAGGCCACGGCCGCGAGCGCCCAGCGCACGATCGCATCGAAAGAGGCGCAAGTGCAGGCAGCGCAGGCGGCGCTCGACCAGGCAAAACTCAATCTCAGCTACACGCGGATAACGGCTCCTGCCGGCGGCGTCATCGGCAATCGCAGCGCGCAGCTCGGCCAGCGCGTCCAACCGGGACAAAGTCTGATGGCGCTGACGCAGATGAACAATCTGTGGGTGACGGCGAACTTCAAAGAAACCCAGCTCGCGCATATGCGGCCAGGTGAGCCCGTGATGATTCATGTCGATGCAGTCGGGCGCGACTACAAGGGCCACGTCGAGAATATGCCGGGCGCGACCGGATCGCTGTACGACCTCCTTCCACCGGAAAACGCGACCGGCAACTACGTGAAGATCGTGCAACGCCTGCCGGTGCGAATCCTGTTCGACGGTCGCCAGGATCTTTCGCAACTGCGGCCGGGAATGTCTGTAGAGCCAAAGGTATGGCTTCGCTAGCGAACAACACTGCCGCCGCGAGGACACTGGCTGGTCGCTTACCGGCGAATCGATCCCTCGCGAAGCGAACTGATTCGACCGGCAACGGACGGGATCAGTCGTCAGCGCCTCCTGCCCCCGTTAAGCCGCGCCACAATCCATGGGCGATCGCGATGACCGTGACGCTGGCAACCTTCATGGAGGTCCTCGATACCAGCATCGCGAACGTCGCGCTGCCGCATATCGCCGGCTCGCTATCTGCGAGCGTTGACGAAAGCACCTGGGTGCTTACCTCCTATCTGGTCTCCAACGCGATCGTGCTGCCGATGAGTGCGTGGCTCGCAACGAGGGTCGGCCGCAAACGTTTCTACATGAGCTGCGTTGCCCTGTTCACGGTCAGTTCGTTCTTGTGCGGCATCGCTCCCACCCTCGGCATGCTGATCTTTTTTCGCGTGCTTCAGGGCGCAGGTGGAGGAGGTCTGCAGCCGAGCGAGCAGAGTATCCTCGCCGACACATTCTCGCCCGCCCAGCGCGGAATGGCCTTCGCGATCTATGGGATGGCGGTGGTGTTGGCGCCGGCGATCGGTCCCACGCTGGGCGGATGGATCACCGACAACTACGAGTGGCGCTGGATTTTCTTCATCAACATTCCGGTCGGGATTATTTCAATGATTCTGACTCACCGGATGATTCAGGACCCTCCGCATCTGGTGCGCGAACAGCAGGACGCTCGCCGTCAGGGCGCGCGCATCGATTTCATAGGGCTGGCATTGCTCGCGTTGACGTTCGGGCCGCTCCAGGTGGTGCTGGACAAGGGCGAAGAGGACAACTGGTTTCAATCGCATTTCATCGTGGCGTTTGCCGCGATAGCAGCGATCGCGCTCGTGGTCGGGATTATCTGGGAACTCTATCAGGATCATCCCATCGTCAATCTCCGTCTGTACAAGAACCGAAATTTTGCGGTCGCGAGCGTGCTGATGTTCGCCTTCGGGTTCATGCTTTACGGCACGACGGTGCTGCTGCCGGAATTTGTGCAGTTGCTGATGGGTTACACGGCCGAATTGGCGGGCACGATCCTCTCGCCGGGTGCGCTGCTGATCATCGCCTTGATGCCTATGGTGGGAATGCTCATCGCGCGAGTGGACGCCCGATGGGTCCTCGGGTTTGGCTTCCTGTTGCTGTCGCTTTCGCTCTTCCACATGACCGGAATCGATCTGCAGATCAGCTGGTGGAACGCGATGATGCTCCGCACGTATCAATCGATGGCGATCGCGTTTCTGTTCGTGCCCATCAATACCGTGACGTATACGGGGGTGAAGCCCGAGCAGAATAACCAGGTATCAGGCCTTATCAACCTGATGCGTAATATTGGCGCCAGCACCGGTATCTCGTTGACCGGCGCGATGATCACCGAGCGCGGACAGTTCCATCAGGCCGAGCTTGCGCAACGAGCCACCTCTTACAGTCCGCATCTGCAAGCGGCAGTTCAGAATCTGGCGGGCCAGCTAGGATCCGCCGGGCTGAGCACGTCCGACGCGACTCATCAGGCATACGGCCGCATCTATGCGGGCTTGGTGGCACAGGCACAAACGCTCTCTTACATCGATACGTTCTGGGTAATGGCAATCGGCACGTTGTGCTTGATTCCGCTGGTCTTTTGTCTGGCGCGGCCCGAGCGGGGCAAGACGGTCGCAGCTCACTAGGAGGGCACAGCCATGAAATGTCACAACATCAACTTGATCGCGGCTGGCGCCTGCCTCGCTTGCGGAATCGCCTACACAGCAACAGACAGACCGGTAGCGGCGATCGCCACCTTGGTGGTAATCGGGCTTGCGAATCTTGCGTTCATCCTCGGACGCTGAGTAACGGTGAAGCTTCGGAAAATTTGTCCGGCCCGCCGTGGCGTGACGTCTAAAAGCTATTCAAACCAGTACTAGACTCCACTTGACTCATATACAAAATGTGTAAATATCATACATTATGGAAAGAATCAGAGTCTTATTTTCAACTGCGACTGCCCCTCGGGCAGCGGTCGCCCAAAACAAGTTCTTCGAGGAATTCTGCCGAGACCGCGAAAGCGTCCAAGCTCTGGGCGTGACCGCCTACGAGCTATTGGCGCTGTCTCGGGCGTCCCTGCTCGGAGAGTTGGCCTCGAAGGATGATCTATTGTTCATGTTGAATCAGATTCGGATGAAAGCCTAAGCAACAGTGCTGATTTATCGACTTGAGTTCGCCGACGGCAGTCCGTCCTTCAAGGATGCAACCGCCGGCTTGGCGCGAGGGCTGCCAAGGTGGCAGTCTATGCCCATGCCTGACTACAGCTTGTTCGGCGACGAGCACGTCCGCCAGTACGAGGCGACCGGCGGCAAGATTGGCCACGATTGGAACAACACCAGCTGCCTGGTGCTGCACACGATCGGCCGGAAATCCGGCGAGACGAAAAAGTTCCCGCTGATCTACGGACGCGACGGCAACAACTACCTGCTCATCGCTTCGAAGGGCGGCGCGCCCGACCATCCCGGGTGGTACAAAAACCTGCTTGCCCACCCCGACGTGAAGATACAGGTGTGGGACAAAGTGCTCCCGGTCCGCGCGCGGACTGCGACCGCCGAAGAAAAGAAACGCGTGTGGCCGATCATGACCGCGCAATGGCCCGACTACGACACGTACCAAGCCGGAACCAAACGCGACATCCCCGTGGTGATTCTCACCCCGCGCTAGCGCCGCGCATGGCGACTACATTCCATGCCGGAGCGGTTCTGTATGCAAAGAACCTCGCGCTCGTCAAAGATTTCTATGAAACTGTCCTGAGTCTCAACGTCGAGCACGCTGACAATGACTATGTGGTCCTTGCGTCTCCCGCATTTCAACTTGTCATTCTAAAAGTGCCGGAGCACATCGCCTCTTCAATCAAAATCGAAAGTCCGCCAAAGCCCAGGACCGAAACACCTGTAAAGCTTGTCTTTGAGATTCCGAGCATCTCAGCGGCCCGATCAATTGCGCACCTGCATGGCGGCGAACTCTTCCCACCCGATCGGGAGTGGAACTTTCAGGGTTATCGCGTGTGCGACGGTCGAGATCCCGAAGGCAACGTCGTTCAGTTCCGTCAACGTTAGAGCGTCGTAAGCTCGGCCTCTTTCCGTGCCCGAGGCCAGGGCGTGCTGCCAGAATCGAATCCGCGGACGTTCGCCGAACATTCGCTGCTTGTCTATTTTGGATATTCTTGTAACCAGCGCGCGAGCGGTTCGTCTTTCTGATCGAGCGAAGCAAGTTCGTCGTTTGCAGGCATATGAGAATCACTCGATCCACACTATTCTTCAGCGCAATCGCGGTACTTCTTTTTTGTTCGCCCGGTTCGTCACGGGCACAGGGAATGGACGGAGTGTCGCAGTTGCTGGGCGGCCTGGGACTCTCGAACAATTCGGCACCATCGAATGCTCCGATCACCGTCCAGCGGAATGCGCCTGCTTATACGGGGACGTTCAGCGGGAAGGAAACGTCGGGCTCCGAAACCAAGAGTCTCGATGCCAAGTTCGCGTGCTATCCGGCGCATGATCCCGCGTTCGATCAAACCGATGCCTTCGTCTGTTACGCCGCCCAATAGAAGCGCCCTCTCCGCTAGTCGTCTATTTTCGATCGCTCCCGATGCCGAAAGGCAGATGATGAACTCCTGATGCGTTGGCATTCGGTACACGTCCGCGTGTAAATGTTTTTTATACGCAGCAGCCACCAAGGAGTAACATCATGATCGATCTGTACTTCTGGCCAACTCCGAACGGAAAGAAGATCACGATCCAGCTCGAGGAGAGCGGCCTCCCATACACAATCAAGGCGATCAATATCGGGCGCGGCGACCAGCTGACTCCTGACTTCCTGAAGATTGCACCCAACGGGCGAATGCCCGCGATTGTGGACCACGAGCCCAAAGGTGGCGGCGCGCCAATCACCATCTTCGAGTCCGGCGCCATCATGGAATACCTGGCCGAAAAGAGCGGGAAGTTCTGGCCGCAGGAGCCGCACAAGAAAGCCGAAGTCGCGCAGTGGCTCTACTGGCAGATGGCCAACCAGGGACCGAAGATGGGCGAGCAGGGGCATTTTCGGCGCGCCTCGCAAAACCCGAAAAACGGCGATCAAACCTACGCACTGCTGCGTTTCGATAACGAGGTCCATCGCATCTACGGAGTGATGAATCTCGGCCTGCACAAGAAGCGCTATCTCGCGGCGGGTGAGTACACGATCGCCGACATGATTTGCTATCCGTGGGCGGCAACCTGGCAGATGCGCAATATCGACCTGGGCGAATTCCCCAACGTCAAGCGCTGGCTCGATGAGATCGGTGAACGGCCGGCGGTGAAAAAGGCAATGGCGGCAGGCCCCGAGTATCGCGAAGATCCTGCGACGGTGACTCCCGAGGAACAGGCGCGACGCACCAAGCTGCTGACTCATCAGCGTGCGCAGGCGGTGCCAAAGGAATGGGCGTAGCGGTAGAGCCGATCGCTACTCGACGTCCTGCTTCGGTATCTGCTTCGCGGACGGTTGCAGTTCCTGCTTCTTGCCGAAGAACTTCTGCATCTTCGCCATCGCCTTGTCACGCATCTTGTTGACGAAGGAGGTCTTTTTCTCTTTGGGTTGAGCGTGAGAACCCTTGTGATGAGCCGGCTCGGCTGGTCTGTTCGCCTCATTACCCGACGGAGCCGTCAAAGCTGATCCGTTCGACGCCACTGCAGAATTCGACTCCGCGTTGGCCTGCCGGGTTTGCGGCAGAGTCAGCAACACAGCAACCAAAGCGATGCAAATCAGCGAGCGGACTGCTGCTCTCATAGGAAACAATACGGTCGAGCTTGCGGTGCGGTTACGGTGTGATTGGCAAATTCAGGTTTGGTACAGTGCGACCATGCAGACAGAGGAAGCCATGTTCGACGCTGTCGAATCGCTGGTGCTCGATCTTCTCGAGTGGATCGCGAACAGCGAGCGGAGCTACGACGAAGTGATGGATGCGTGGCGGACGTCGTGCCCGCGGTTCCCGGTCTGGGAGAACGCGAACGAACGCGGCCTCGTCGCAAAGCAGCATGTCGATGGACGCATCGTCGTCACCGTGACGCCCTCCGGCCTCGCCCTACTCACGCAACGGACTGCCCTCTCTCCCGCGGTGTGACCGCACAAAGTTCGGGTCCGGCCGAAACAGTATTCGCGCATCGGCACGCGTTTGTTTCTCAACCTGCTTCGAGGTATGAAATAAGTATGAAGTCTCATACCGCGAGGAAATCGTCGTTTACTTTGCCAGCGGCGGAACACGCTCAAGTCCTTCGATTGCGCCGTTTGCTCAAGGCCAGGTCCAATACCGAGGTAATTCGCCGGTCGTTGAAATTGCTGGAGGAATCCGTTTCCCGCGAGGAGCTTCGCCGACAGTTCCGAGAGGCTTCTGCGCGCGTTCGATCCTCCAGTCGCGAGGCGATGCAGGAATTGGATCCATTGATTGGCGAAGGCCTCGAGGATGCCTGACCGCTCGCCGCGAAGGGGCGAACTATGGGCCGCAGACTTGAATCCTCGACGTGGTAGCAAGCCCGGAAAGGTCCGGCCCGTTGTCGTTGTCCAATCCGACCTGCTGAACGAAACCGATCATCTGAGCACGTGGATTCTTCCCTGTACCTCGCAGCTCACCGGCGAAAACGTTTTACGAGTTGAATTGCCGAAAAGTATGGCCGGGAACACGCGTCCGTGCGAGGTGATGATCGACCAGTCTCGCGCGATTGATCGTCGCAGGTTGCTTCGGTTCCTCGGCAGGCTGCCTCACACAGTGATGCGGGAAGTCTCCGAAAAGTTGCGTCGAGTCGGAGATCTTTGATCTGGCTCGACGTGACCACATCGTCTATGATGTGGTCACATGAAAGCTTCAGTGCGTGAGTTCAAGGCGCGGCTATCGCTGTATCTTCAAAAGGCAAGCAACGGCGAGGATATCGTGATCACTTCTCGCGGCCGGCCAGTGGCGCGCTTGCTGGCGTTAGCTCCGGCAGCCACCGCGGAATCTAGCGCCTCGGAGCTCGCGCGGCGTCTGCGGCGGATCCCCGGAATGCTCCCGGCCAAAGGTGGCAAAATTCGCGGGGCGGCGCATCCAATCGTGATCGGCCCTGGCGAGAAAACAGTCGCCGAGCTCGTGCTTGAAGGCCGAAGGTGATCGTCTACCTTGATACCTCTGCCCTGGTGAAGCTCTACGCGCATGAAGCTCGCAGTGCGGAAGTGAAGAGGGCGGTCGCTCGCGCCGATCTCGTTGCAACGAGCCTCATTGCGTATGTCGAGGCCAGATCAGCTTTCGCAAGAAAACATCGACTCGCTGACATCGACGATGCGGCTCTGAAACGCCACAAGCGTCAATTCGAACAAGACTGGAACCGGCTGGATCGTCTGCCTGTCGACGCAACGACGATACGCCGCGCGGGGGATCTGGCAGAGCAATATCACCTGAAGGTCTACGACGCTCTCCACTTGGCAACGGTTGATCTGATGGAGGTTACCCTTCGATCTTCGATCAGCTTCGCATGCTTCGACGATGCGCTGAATCGTGCGGCCGCGAGGCTGGGCTTCACGCTGATTGCAGATGCCTGAATAGTCAAATCACGACTGGCCGAGGTGCCAGATCTCGCGGGAGTATTCGGTGACGGCGCGGTCGCTCGAGAAATAGCCAATGCGGGCGAGATTGAGTATAGCCTTTCGCGTCCATACTTCCGGATGTTGATACTCAGTTAGTATCTTCGACTGGATATCCACATACGATCCGAAATCCGCCATCAGAAAATAGTCGTCGCGGTTAACCAGCACGTCGCGGACCCATCTGAACAGCCCCGGCTCGCCCGGACAAAATCGATCGGATGCGAGCTCATCAAGCACCCGTTTCAGCCGCGCGTCAGTTTCATAGTACTCGCGCGGATGGTACGCGCTTTTTAAAGTCAGATCTTCTATCTGCTCGGCGGTCAGGCCAAAGATGAAAATATTTTCCGCGCCGACCGCCTCCAGGATCTCGATATTGGCGCCATCGAGCGTCCCCACCGTCAGCGCGCCGTTCATCGCGAACTTCATGTTGCCGGTGCCCGACGCTTCACGGCCCGCGGTAGAAATCTGTTCGGAAATCTCGGCGGCGGGAATAATTTTTTCCGCCAACGAGACCCGGTAGTCGGGCATGAAAGCAACCTTGATCAGTTCGCGTGTCTTGGGATCGTTGTTGATCACCTCGCCGAGGCTGTTGATCAACTTTATGATCATTTTCGCAGCCCAGTAGCCCGGCGCCGCCTTGCCGGCGATCAGATACGTGCGCGGCACCGGCGGCTCGATACCGTCATCGACCAGGAGCAGGTACTGATGCACGATCCCCAACGCCATCAGCAGTTGGCGCTTGTATTCGTGGATACGTTTGGCCTGGATATCGAACACCGCGGCTGGGTCGACGTCGACGGCAGCGACCCGATTAACGATTCTCGCCAGCCGCTCCTTGTTGGCGCGCTTGATTGCCCGGAAGCGGCGCTGAAACTCGACGTCATCGGCAAATTTCTCGACTCCGCTCAACTGCGCCAGGTCGGTCGCCCATCCCGCACCGATGGTCGCGTCGAGCAGGCTCGCCAGACCAGGATTCGCCATCAACAACCATCGCCGCTGCGTGACCCCGTTGGTCTTGTTGCTGAACTTTTCCGGCGACAGTTGATAAAACTCGGGCACCAGGCGCGTCTTGACCAGTTCCGAGTGCAGCTTCGACACGCCGTTCACGGAATGGCTGCCGACGATCGCCAGATGCGCCATCCGGATTTGACCTTCGAAACCTTCCTGCACGATCGAGATCCGCTTCAGGCGTTCCGGATCGTCGCTCAACACGGTAGCTGCGTCGGCCATGAAGCGCCGATTGATCTCGTAGATGATCTGCAGATGGCGCGGCACGACTCGCTCGAGCAGGCTCACCGGCCACTTCTCGAGCGCCTCTGGCAATAGTGTGTGATTAGTATATGCGACTGTTTCGCGCGTGATTTCCCACGCCAGCGCCCACTCCAGATCGTACTCGTCGATAAAAACGCGCATCAACTCCGCAATAGTCAGTGCGGGATGCGTGTCGTTCAGTTGAATAGCCACTTGCGATGAAAAGTCGTTGAAATCCTCACCGCGCGCGACGAAGCCCTGTACTATGTCGTGCACCGCGCAAGCCACGAAGAAGTATTCCTGCAGCAGCCGGAGTTCGCGGCCCGCCGCAACCGCGTCGGACGGGTACAGCACTTTCGAGATCGTCTCGGAAAGCATCTTCTGCTCGACGGCTTTCATGTAATCGCCGGCGTTGAAGATTTGCATGTCGAATTCGTCCGACGCTCCGGCCGAGTACAGCCGCACATAGTTCACCGTGCGCCCGCCGAATCCCGCGATAGGAAGATCGGATGGCACGCCAACCAGCACGCGCCAATCGACCCAGATCGGGGTGTATTCGCCCTTCTTGTCGATGCGATGCTCGATTCGTCCGTAGACGGGAATCCTGCAGGACTGTTCGGGACGCGGCACCAGCCACGGCGAGGTCTCGCGCTGCCATGCATCGGGCCGCTCGACCTGGTAGCCGCCGCGAATCTCCTGGCGGAACAGCCCGTACTCGTAGTTGATCCCATAGGCGTAGCCGGGCAAGTCGAGCGTAGCCAGCGAATCGAGAAAGCATGCGGCCAGCCGGCCCAAGCCGCCGTTGCCAAGTGCCGCGTCGGGCTCCTCATCGAACAGAATCTGCAGGTCTATTCCGTTCTCGGCCAGGAAGTCGCGGCAGGTGTCGATGATGCCGAGGTTGAAGAGATTGTTCTCCAGCGAGCGGCCGATCAGAAATTCGAGCGAGAGATAGTAGAGCTTCTTGGAATTGTTGCGATCGAATCGCAGACGCGTCGCCAGCATCTTCTCGACCAGCATGTCGCGAACCACCAGCGCCGTTGCCCGATACCAGTCATGCTTCGACAACTCGATCCGCAGCTTGGCCAGCGAAAACCGGATGTGATGGTCGATGAGCTTGTTGAAGAGGTTGCGGTTGACTTCGGATAGTGGAGGAACAGCCATTCTTGCTCAGTCCTAACGGGATGGTCGGACCCCCTGATAAATCAGGTTTGCCGACTTGTCGCCAATGCGACCAGGGCGCGCGGTCTGCACGATCTACATCATGCCGATTCGCGGCCGCATTCTCCAGAAGGTCAGCGAAAATTTGGCGAACCAGTTTTTCAGATTGCGCTACCCAGTAGCGCGATCGAGGAATGCGCGCACGGCGGCGTTGAACGCGGCTGGCTGATCGATATTAGCGGCGTGACCCGCCCGCTCAAGAATCACTTTTTCCGCGCCGGGGATCTTCGCGGACATATAGTCGGCCGAAGGTCTGAACTGCGCATCATTTTCGCCGACCAGCACCAGCGTCGGAACCGCGATTGCCGGCAGTGACTCGATCACCCGGCCGTCCTTCTGCGCCAGCATCCCGCGCGCAGCGTGTGCGAGGCCTTGCGCACTGCGATGTTTCGCGATGCTCACTTCAGCGCTGACACCGGCCGCCGCGAGCCCCTTCTTCTCGTATGCCGCCGCCATGCCCTCCGCGATACGGTTCCACCCCGCGCGGCCGTCGTCCTTCTTGTAGCCGGGGCCAGTGTCGAACAGCATCAACGCCTCGGTGCGCGTCGGATGCGCCAGGTGAAAAGCCAACGACATGAAACCGCCGAGCGACAGACCTGCGATGACAGCACGACCGACGCCGCAAGCGTCGAGGACCGCGGCCATGTCGTGAATGGTAGCTTCGTGCGAATAGAGCGCGGGATCGTCGGGTGAATCGGAACGGTCGTGGCCGCGCATGTCCCACGCAATCACGTGGAAGCTGTCCGACAGCGCCTCCACCTGACCCTGCCACATACGCGCGCTCGCGCTGTAGCCGTGCGAGAGCAACACGGATGGTCCAGCGCCGTGTTGTTCGTAGTAGATGCTGACGCCGTCGCGATCGAGGTAAGACATGGTCTGTCATCGTTAGTAGTGTGCGCGGCGGTTAATCGCAATAGATCGAACGGGGCGCTTCAACGATTTCCTATGGCGATTGCTCGATTCGCGTCGAGGTACTAGTTGTGCACCCATGAACCTGAAGGAACTAGCAATTGGCGAAGCTGAAATAGCAGGGCCATCGAGGCCGCTGGCCGATGCCTCCATGCTCGCGCCGAGATTCTACGTCGACCCGCGGGTTTTTGCGCTCGAGACGGAGCGGATTTTTGCCGACTCGTGGATTTCGATTGGTCGCGTCGATCAGATTGCGAAGCCGGGTGATTACTTCACTTACGAACTGCTCGACGAAAGAATAGTCGCAGTCCGCGATCACGACGGCCGCATTCACGTGATGTCGGCGATATGCAGGCATCGCGCGATGCCGGTTGTCGCAGGCGCGGGCAACGCCAAATCGTTCCAGTGTCCATATCATCTGTGGACGTACGCACTCGACGGGCGGCTGCTTGGCGCTCCCGAGATGGAACGCAGCGCGGGTTTCGATCGCTCGCAGTGCAGGCTCGCGGATATACGCGCGGAAATCTGGGAAGGGTGGATTTTCGTCAACCTGAACCCGGGCGCGGCCCCTCTTGCGCCGCAGCTCGAACCGCTGAAGCGGGCGATCGCGAACTACGGAATCGCAAGCTGGCTAACGACCGAGCCGACGCGGTACGACTCTCCCTGGAACTGGAAAGTCATGGTGGACAATTTCATGGAGTCCTACCATCACGCGGGGATTCACGCCGAGACGCTGCAGCCGCTGGTTCCCGCCAGCGGGACTTACGCGGACGATAGCGACGGCCCGTTCGCGATCCTCCACAATCCGACCAGGGGAGGCGTGCCGATGCCCACGGCTCTGCCGGTATCAGCTGCGCTGACGGCGGAGCAACTCCGGAAGTTCGTGGTCGTCGCGATTTTCCCGTTTCACCTTTTCTCAATCGCACCCGATTCGATGCAGTATTACCAGATTCAGCCGCTCTCGGTAGATCGACTTACGCTGCGGATATTCAATTGCCTGCCGCCAGAGTCGCAGTTGCCCGAGTATGCCGGTACGACCGAGGCGGTTCGCGATTTCGTCAATTCCGTTCACTTGCAGGACATCGTGGCGTGCGACGGCGTGCAGGCCGGGTATCGCAGCAGGCTCGCGCGGCCGGGCAGATACTCACATCTGGAGAAGGCGCTTTGGCAGTTTCATCGCTACGTTCTCGGGCGGCTGATGGCGCAGGAGAAGTGAGATGTCGGCATCGCAAGTGATTGGATCGATCGGAGTCGCGATTCTGCTGATAGCCTTCTTCATGAATTCGTTCGGCATGCTGGCTTCCGATTCGCGCTCGTATCAAATGATGAACGTCGTTGGCGCAGCAATCTCCTGCTACGCCTCATACCTGATCGGATTCGCCCCATTCGTCGTGCTCGAGGCAACCTGGTGCGCAGCCGCAGTCGCCGCGCTCGTGCGCGGTGCAGGCAGCTAACAAAAGCGGGAGCATCGACGTGCATGCTCCCGCCTTTTTCGATCGAAAACCTCGCTGCTAGTTTCCGCCACGCTGCATCGCGGCCAGCGCAGCGGTCTGCTCGCCGAGGCCCTTCTTCACCGACGGACGCGCCTGGACGTTGGTCCACCACGCCGCAAGTTTCGGATGCCCTTCGAGCGCCTTGACGCCGAAGGCCGGCCCCAGGTTGCTGATGAAGAACATCGTGGGTGCGAGCGCGCAGTCGGCGAGCGTGAACTCAGAACCGCACGCGAAGCCGCCATCGGCGAGCATCTTCTCGAGCTGGTCGATCCGTTTCTTGAGATCTCCCACCTTCTCGCCGACGACTTTTTCGTCGCGAGTTTTCGGATTCATCTGGCCGAACAACGCGCGCAGCGGCGGCTCGAGGTACAAGTCGTGGAATCGCGTGACGATTCGGACCTTGGCGCGGCCTTCCGGACTCTTCGGAAGCAGCGGCGGATTCGGGTACTTGTCCTCGAGGTACTCGTTGATTACCTCGGACTCCGGGATGAGCAGGCCGTCGGCATCGAGCGCCGGAGTTTTGCCGAGCGGATTGATTTTGGCGTATTCGGGCGAGCTGAGCGCGCCCCCCGGTATCGGCGCCATCTCGATGTTGAGTCCCTTCTCATAAATGACGAGCCGGGACTTGGTGGCGAAGTTTGAGAGATCCATGTTGTAGAGCTTCATCGTTATCGTTCCTCGCTTGCTGAGATTTCAAACTCGCTTATCGCAGACGACTTGATTCCGCGCAACCGCGATTGTTAGCGGCCGCCTTCTTCCTGCTTGATTACGAAGATCAGCGACTCGGCAAAGTCGTCGGGATGCTCGAGTTGAGGGTAGGGGCCAGAAGTTTTGAAAACCACCGTCGCCGATCCCGGCAGCGCTGCGTGCAACGCCTCGGCTTCGGCAGTCGAGAAGTACGGATTCTTCGCGCCCCACATGATGATCGTAAGCGTGTTGAAGATCTGCCCTATCTTCGATCGGATATGCGCCTCGTCGCGCGGGACCGAGTTGAGCATGTCGGTCTGCGCCGGAAGGTCGTTGGCGAGCTGCTCCATCATGCGCTCGTAAATGATGCTCGGCATCGGCGGTAAATCGAAAAAGCTCGCCTCGACCTGCGCACGGATCGCGTCCGGCGTCGTCGGCAGCATCCCCTGGCGCAGCTTCTCAGCGCCGCGCGCACCGACAAGTCCGCCCGATATCAGCACCATCCGTTCGACTTTGTCGGGATGCTCGACGGCGTAGTACAGCGCCACGTCGGCGCCGAGATCGTTGCCAATCAAATTGACCTTGTCGAGCTTCAACTCGTCGATCATCTGCGCGACCGCTTCTGCCTGGTATGCGATCGAGTACTGCACCTGCTTGTGATCCGATGAAGCAAAGCCGGGCAGGTTGGGCGCGACGACTTTGTAATGCGCGTCGGCCACCGGCGGCATGATCCCCCGCCACACCAGCGCCGCGTTCGGCCCGAGCCCGTGAATCATCACGACCGGCTCCATCTCCGAATACCCGCCCGTCATCAGGTACGTGATGAGTCCGTCCTTGAGCGCGAGATCGTTCTGCGAGACTCCCGACCATCCCAGCCGCGAAATCTGAATCCATCGCAGCACGTCAATCGGCCGCAGATACATCGCCGCTGCGAAAATTCCCAGGAAAACGGCGGCGAGCGGACCCGCAATATTTATCCACGCATGCCGCCGCAGTTGCGGAGTGAGATTCTCCGCCCGAATGTCCGCTTCGGTCGGCGTGCGCGCTGCCTGCGATTTGCCCGGCTCCGCCATCAGTTAGCCGACGGCGACGGCGCGCCTGCGGGTGATGCCGACGCAGCGCCCGCTTTGTTTGCAGCGGCCCTTCGCGCCGCCTTCTTCACATGCGAGAGGCGGCGCCCATGAGCGGCTTCGCGGTCGCGTTGCATTTGATCGATGTGGTCACTGACGCGATTGATCTCAACGGTCGCCTCCTGGACGGCCTTCGTCGCCCGATCCGCAGCTTCCGTTGCTTTGTCGGCGGCGACCTGCGCCTTGGCGGCGTCCTGTTCAGCTTGTTCGGCGGCCTGCTGAGCCTTGGCGGCCGCTGCTTCGGCCTGCTGAGCCCTCTGATCGTCGTGCGACGCGCACCCCGCAATGGCGATCGCCAGGATGAAAACTGTCAGCACTAAAAAAGTTCCGCGCATCGACGACTCCCTCATCGCTGCGCGAACGCCTGCACGGTCCGCATGTCGGGCTGCGGCACGCCGTCGGCGCGCAGCGGCAGGATGCATACGTGCGATGCGCCCGCCTTCAGATGCGCGTCGATACGGTCGCGAATCTTGTCTTCGGTGCCCCACGCAACGATCGCGTCGACCAGCTTGTCCGAGCATCCGTTTTCGAATTCGCTGTCAGCCCATCCGAGCGCTTTCAGATTGTTCGTATAGTTCGGCAGGCGCGGCACGTAGGTCTTCATATAGTCGCGCGCCGCTTTGCGAGCCTTGTCCGCATCGGTTTCGAGTATCACCGCCTGCGCCGCACACAACATCGCATTCGGCCCGATTTGCGCGCGCGCCTTCGCCGTATGTTCCGGCGGCACGAAGTAGGTATGCGTGCCGTTCGCCTCAGCCGCCGACAACGCGAGCATCTTCGGATGCAACGCCGCGAGCACTACGGGCACCGGCTCTTTCGGCGCCGGCGCCAGGTAGAGCGCGTTCTTCATCTTCGGCAGGTACTCTTTCATGAAGCTGTACGGCTTGTCGTAGTTGTGACCGCGCAAGTTGCTGACGAGCGGCTTGTGACTGACTCCGATTCCCAGCAAAAATCGCCCGCCCGAAAGTTCCGCGACAGTCTTCGACGCAGCGCCCATCGTGATCGCGTCGCGCGCCCAGATATTCGCAATACCAGTCGCGATTACCAGCCGCTCCGCGCGACTCAGCAGGTACGCCGCATGCGCAAACGGCTCGCGCCCAACGGCCTCCGGGATCCACAGCGCCTTGTATCCATTTTTCTCGACCTGCTTCGCGAACTCGGCGCTGTCCGCCGCAGGCATCGCGTCGAGAAAAAACCAGATTCCAACTTTTCCGATATCCATGTTTCAAGTAAGTAACGCGCTGGCGGATTTTGAACAAGCGCGCGCGGGACTTGGCCGCCGCTGCAAGTGTGCTAGAGAAAACAACGAACCCTTCGTGCGAGGTGAAGCAACATGAAACTCGGCCTGATGTTCGTCAACTCCGGACCCTTCAGCAATCCCGCCCTGCTCGCGCATCTGGCGACCACCGCCGAGCGATGTGGCGTCGAGTCGATGTGGACGGTCGAGCACGTCGTGATCCCGCAGGACTACAAGTCGCCCTATCCCTACTCGTCGAGCGGCAAAATTCCCGGCGGCGAGGACGTCGCGATTCCCGATCCGCTGCTGCCGCTCGCGTTCGCCGCGGCGGTGACGAAAAAAATCAAGCTCGCGACAGGCGTGCTGATACTTCCGCAACGGCATCCACTTTACGTCGCCAAGGAAGTTGCCACGCTCGACGTGCTGTCGGGCGGCCGCGCGATACTCGGCATCGGCAGCGGATGGCTCGAGGAGGAATTCACCTCGCTGGGCATCGACTTCCACACGCGCGGCGCACGCACTGACGAAGCGATCAAATCGCTGCGCGCGTTGTGGAGCGACGCCCCCGGATCATCATTCCACGGCAAACACTTCAACTTCGGTCCAGTGAAATGCTACCCAAAACCCGTCCAGAAGGGCGGAGTGCCGATTCACGTCGGCGGCCATTCGCCCGCCGCCGCAAAACGAGCCGGCCGCTACGGCGACGGCTTCTTCCCCGCGCTCGCAGAAATCCCGAAGCTGAAAGAACTATTCACAATGATGAAGTCCGAAGCCCAGAAAGCCGGCCGCGACGCGAGCAAGATCGAACTCTCATGCATGGGCCGCCCGCGCGTCGACGATCTCAAGGCGCTCGCAGACATTGGAGTGTCGCGAGTCGTAATCGCACCCCCCGCCTTCGACGCCGAAGGCCTGACCCGCGGCCTCGAAAAACTGCACGACGAGGTGATCTCAAAGATTTAGAGCGAGTTCGATTTGATCTCCCTTTTCATTCGAGCGAAGTAAAAACTTCGCCTCCCCCGTTCGAGGGGGGAGGCCGACGCGCGTCCGCGCGCGGCGGGTGGGGGACCATACTTCTGAATTTCTGGATTGCCGCGGAGAGAATCGGGAGAGGTTAGGTTCCCGGCGGAGTCAGCATCTTCACATAGATGATCTCCGGATCACCTTCATCGAGATTCTCGACGTACCCGCTCTTCACGAATCCCAATCGATCGCACAGCCGCTGCATCGAAGTGTTCGACTGGTTGGTCGATGTAAAGATCTTGCCGGTCTGACACTCGAGCTCCGCCGCACGCATCAGCGCGCTCGCGAGTCCGCGGCGGCGAAAATCGGGATGCACGATCAGCAGCCGCACCATGAATTGATCGAAGAAGCTATGGTCATGGATCACGAAGCCACGAATCTCATCGTCCACGCGCGCGACTGCGATGCGGCCTTGCGCGCTCGCCTCGCCGATAAACCTTCGCCGCGGCGGACCTGTGTAAACAGTTTCGTCCAGCGCACAAATATGCTCAAAATCGCCACTGGCAGCCCGCTCGATTATCGTCATAAGTCTCGCAGAGGTGCGCTATCCGTGAAGGATGATACTTCAGTCGATCCGTTGATTGTAACCCACGAAGCGCCGATCGGATGGCTGGTTCTCAACCGGCCCCAAGTCCGCAACGCCCTCAATCTCAGGACCTGGCAGCGGATCGCGGAAGGCGTCGCCGAGCTCGCGAGCGACGACGCGGTTCGCGTGATCGTCATGCGCGGCGGCACGCCGCAGGCATTCATCGCGGGCGCGGACATTTCGGAGTTCCCCGCGATGCGCGCCGACGCGACGCAGGCGCGCGCCTATCGCGACGCTCCCAACGCCGCAATCGCCGCGCTGGTCGAATGCCGCAAGCCAGTCATCGCGATGATCGCCGGCGTATGCATCGGCGGCGGCGTGCAAGTCGCCCTCTCATGCGACATCCGCATCGCCGCGCGCGGCACGCGCTTCGGCGTCCCCGCCGCGCGGCTCGGACTCGCGTATCCGTTGGAAGGCGTCAACATGCTCGCAAACACGGTCGGCCCGGCCAACGCTCGCGACATCCTGCTGTCGGCGCGCCTGTTCGACTCCGAAGAGGCGCTGCAGATGGGCCTCGTCAACCGCGTCGTCGATCCGGAAAAGCTCGAGGAGAACGTGCGCGACTACGTTACCAAAATGGCGGCCAACGCGCCGCTCACGATGTCCGCCGCCAAGCTGGCGATTCGCGAGAGCCTGAAAGATCGCGAGGAGCGCGACGCCAAGTCGGTGTCCGCGATTGTCGCGCGATGCTTCGACAGCGAGGATTATCGCGAAGGCGTGCGCGCCTTCCTCGAAAAGCGCACGCCGAAGTTCAAGGGTCGGTGATCATCGAGACCGGGTAGCACGCCGCGCGGAACAATTTCATCCAGACAATCTTGCTGTCGCGCGGCAGGTGCGTCAGCGCCGGCCACGTGGCGCGGGGCTCGTCGCCCGCAATCGCCATCGCCCGCATCAGCGCAGCGATCACCGCGTGGACCATCTGCTTGGTCTCGTCGTCGCTCGCGCTTGATGCAAGGCGATTGACGCGGCCGAGAAACCCTTCATCGCCGAGATCCGCGAGACCGGGATGCGGACCAGCCTCGCGCGGCCACATCATGCGAACGTTTGGCGGGAGCGACGTTTGGATCGACGCGGCTTCCTGATCGTTGAGGCCGTCGCGCAACGCCTGCATCACCGCCGACAGGATTTCCTCGCCTCTCGAATGCGAGCATCGCATCGCACCGGCGACATCAGCTACGCAGTTGTTTTGACTCAGCATAATCAAGAAACAGTCCAAGCTGCTTGCAACAATCAAGCCTGCATGTTACTTACAACCTGCCCGGAACCCTACACTATTAGCCTTGTTGCGAAGGAGCTAGATGTCCGCCTTACAAGAAGAACGCAGCGCCGAGACTCGACGGCGGTTGCTTGACGCCACCGTCGCATGCCTGTTCGAGCGCGGTTACGCCGGCACGACGACAACTGAAATCGCCAGTCGCGCCGGAGTCTCGCGCGGCGCGCAGTTGCATCACTTCCCCAGGAAAGACGAGCTCGTCGTCAGTGCGCTCGAGCACGTGTTCGAGCTGCGGCTGAGCGAGATGAGCGCCGCGATCGCAGAGCCGCCGCCCGGAAGTCGCGAGCATCGCGTCACCGTCCTCATCGACGCCATGTGGCCGATGTTCAAAGGCCCGACCTTCTACGCATGGCTCGAGTTGGTCGTCGCCAGCCGAACCGACCCTGCGCTCAACGACGCCGTGCGGGCGGCCAGCGAGCGCTTCGGCCACGGCTTCGAATTGGGACTCAAACAGATTCTCGACTGGCCGCCCGGCCACGAAGTCGAACTCCACGATTTGATGGGAGTCGTGTTCGGGCAACTTGAGTCGTTGGCGCTCGAGCGCGTCCTGCTTGAAGGCGAAATCGATCCGCCCGAGTTCGTACGCGCGTTGGAAACGACCAAGCGGGTCTGCGCTGCCATGGTGCGCAGCCTGGATTCGAACCAATAGACAAACGGAGGGCGAGTGCATGAGCCAGGCAATTCCGGCCGAGACGTCGCAGGACATCTACTTCAATCCGTGGGACGAGAACTTCCGCGCCAACCCCTATCCGCATTATCGCCCGCTGCTCGCCGGGCCGCCGCGAATTGTCGACATGGGATTCAAATTCGTGCTGGCCGCGCGCTACGCCGATGTGCGCGCGATCCTGACAGACCACGCAACCTTCTCGAGCGTCCAGCCCAAGGGCATGGGCTTCGACGAGCAGACTAAAATTTTTGGCGACGCGCCCACAATGCTCGGCTCCGATCCCCCGACCCAGACTCGCCTCCGACGCCTTGTCTCGCGCGACTTCACCCCGCGCCGCATCCGCGATCTCGAACCGCGCATCCGCGAGATCGCCAACAACCTGATCGACGCTGCCGCTCGCAAGGGCGAGTTCGACGTAATGGCCGACCTTGCCAACCCGCTGCCGGTCATGGTGATCAGCGATTTGCTCGGCGTCCCGTCCGGGGAATATCTCCAATTCAAGAATTGGTCCGACAAGATAATCGAAGCCGACAACACTCTCCCCGGAATGCCGATGCCCGACGAAATAAAAACGGCCTTCGGTGAGCTGCGGGCTTACTTCATCGCGGAGATCGCGCGACGCCGCAAAAATCCCGGACCCGACCTGGTGAGCGCGCTCGTCGCGGCGCATGACGAGAGTGAAGCGCTGAACGCCGACGAGCTGTTGCAATTCCTCGTGCTGCTACTGCTCGCCGGCAACGAGACAACGACTAACCTGATCGGCAATGGGATGCTCGCGCTCGGCCGCAATCCCGCCTCGATGGCGGCACTGCGCTCGAAGCCCGATCTGATGCGCGGCGCAATCGAGGAGATGCTGCGTTACGACGGTCCCGTGCAATCGACCTTCCGCACGGCGACGAAAGACACGACCGTTGGCGGTACGCCGATCGCCGCGGGGATGGGCGTATTCGTGATCATCGCGGCGGCGAACCGCGACCCGGCGCAATTCAAGGATCCCGAAAAATTCGACATCACGCGCGATGCAAAGGACAACGTCGCGTTCGGCGAGGGAATCCACTTCTGCATCGGCGCTCCGCTGGCCCGAATGGAAGGCGCGCTCGCGATTGGCGCAGCGCTCGAACGGTTCCCGCATCTTCGGCTGAAGAACCCCGACGCGCCCGTGACCTACAAAGGCTCGTATTTCCTGCGCGGCCTGAGCCGTCTCGTAATGGCGCTCGAGTGATGAAGAAGGACTGCATGCAGCCGCATCGATGCATCTCCGCGAAATGAAAACGCGTGCATTTATATAGGTCCGCGGCGATGGCATTGCGATTGCTTGGTACTGCGCACGCGCACACACGTGCAGTGCAATCGATGCGGTCTGATCGAAACTAAATCGACGAAGAGGGTAGTCTCAACATGAACCAGGCCGCAGAGAACATTTACTTCAATCCTTGGGATCCGGCGTTTCGCGCCAATCCCTATCCGCATTACAAGCCGCTGCTCGCCGGTCCGCCACGGATTCTCGATCTCTTCGGCCCGACCGCGATGGTCACGCGCTATGCTGATGTCACCACCGCGCTCCGCGACCATGCGCACTTCTCCAGCGTGCGCCCGCGCGATCCCAACGAGACCAATGACGAGGGTCCCTTCGCCGGCGCGCGCACGATGCTGTTTTCCGATCCTCCGCTGCACACGCGCCTGCGCCGCCTCGTCTCGCGCGATTTCACTCCGCGCCGAATCCGCGACCTCGAGCCGCGCATCCGCGAGATCGCCAAGAATCTCATCGACGCCGCGCACGGCAAAAGCGAGTTCGAGGTGATGCACGGCATTGCGAACGCGCTGCCCGTAATGGTTATCGCGGAGATGCTCGGCGTGCCGCCCGATCACTACCAGCAGTTCAAGCATTGGTCCGACACGGTGGTCTCCGGCGACAACACGCTGCCGGGAACTCCGCTGCCTGAAGAATTCCACACGGCGAAAAATGCGCTGCGCAACTATTTCGCCGAGGAAATCGATCGCCGCCGCAAAAATCCCGGCACCGATCTCGTCAGCGCTCTCGTCGCTGCGCACGACGACGCCGAGGCAATGAATGCCGATGAGCTCCTTGCGTTCGTGCTTCTCCTGCTGCTCGCCGGCAACGAGACCACGACGAACCTGATCGGCAACGGCATGCTCGCGCTGGGCCGCAATCCCTCGCAGATGAATCTGCTCCGCGACACTCCCGATTTGATGCCGCGCGCGATCGAGGAAATCCTGCGCTTCGACGGCCCTGTACAGTCAACGATTCGTTTCACGAAAGAAGACATCAACCTCGGCGGTACCGATCTGCCCGCGAATCAAGGCTGCTTCATAATTCTCGCAGCGGCGAATCGCGATCCGGCGCAATTCGAAGATCCCGATCGCTTCGACATCACGCGCGCGCCTCGCGACCACGTCGCGCTCGGCGAGGGCATCCACTTCTGTATCGGCGCGCCGCTCGCGCGGATGGAAGGTGCGATCGCGATTGCCGCGATGCTCGACCGCTTCCCGCGCCTGCGCCTCGCCGATCCCGCCGCGCCGGTGACGTACAAAGGTTCATACTTCCTTCGCGGATTGGCGTCACTCACAATGGCGACTGACTGAGGGCACCAATCATGGCAGCGGAAATATATTTCAACATTTGGGATCCCGAGTTTCGCGCGAATCCCTACGCGCACTATGCTCCGCTGCTGGCGGGACCGCCACCGATCCTCGCGATGGGCCCGATGACGTTCGCGCTGGTCGCTCGCTATGCTGACGTTACCGCCGCGCTTCGCGACCACGATCATTTTTCGAGCGTTGGGCCGCCTCCTCCGCCGCAGGCGTATCAAGGACGCTTTGCCGGCGCGCGCAACATGCTCGGTTCCGATCCTCCGCAGCATTCGCGCCTGCGTCGCCTGGTGTCGCGCGATTTCACGCCGCGCCGAATCCGCGAACTCGAGCCGCGCATCCGCGAGATCGCAAAAGATCTGCTCGACAAGGTAGAAGCGAAAGGCAATTTCGACGTGATGGCCGATATCGCCAACCTGCTGCCGGTCACCGTGATCGCCGAGATGCTCGGCGTGCCGCCCGAGCTGAACGCAAAGTTCAAGCGTTGGTCGGACACCATCATCGGCGGCGACAACAACGTCCCCGGCGCTCCGCAGCCGCCCGAATCCATTCGCGCCATCGACGAGCTTGGCGACTACTTCACCGCCGAGATTGAAAAACGCCGTGCCACTCCCGGACAGGATCTGGTCAGCGCGCTGGTCGCCGCGCACGACGAAGGCGAGGTGATGTCGGCGGCCGATCTGTTGAGCTTCATCACGCTGCTGCTGATCGCCGGCAACGAGACGACGACCAACTTGATCGGCAACGGCACGCTTGCCCTCGGGCGCAATCCCGATCAGTTCGACGCGCTCAAGCGCAACCCCGAGATGCTGCCGCGCGCGATCGAAGAGATGCTGCGCTACGACAGCCCGGTGCAATCGACAGTGCGCTTCACCAAGGAGCCCCTGCAGCTCGGCGGCGCCGAGATTCCCGCAGGAGCATTCGCGCTGATGATCGTAGCGGCGGCGAACCGCGACCCGGCGCAGTTCAACGATCCACAAAAATTCGACATCACGCGCGATCCCAATGATCATGTTGCATTCGGCGAGGGCATTCACTTCTGCATCGGCGCACCGCTGGCACGAATGGAGGCGCGCGTCGCCTTCGAGGAAATGCTGTCGCGCTTCCCCGCGTTGAGACTTAAAGATCCCGCAATGAAACCGACCTACAAAGGATCGTACTTTCTGCGCGGGCTCGAATCGTTGCCCGTTGCGATCGACTGACGCCGATGACCGATCCCGCCACCAAGCTCGACCTGACTCCCGACGCCGGCCTGCAAGCCGACGAGGATCGCAAGAGCGTTCAGCTTGGATTCCTCGGCAGAACGCCGCCGTTCACGAAACGTCAGCGCCGCGTATTCTGGATCGCGTCGACCGCCGGCTTCTTCGATCAGTACGATCGCGCGCTGTTGAGTCTCGCACTCAAGCAAATCCAGACCGGGCTCAAGATCGCAGAATCGCACCTCGGCGCAGTGCTCTCGGTTATTCGTCTCGGCTACCTGCTGTCGCTGCTGATGACGCCCTTTGCCGACGTGTTCGGTCGTCGCCGCCTGCTGCTCTACACGGTCTTCGGCTACACGATTTTCACGGGCCTCATCGCGATAGCTCCGAACGCGCGCACCTTTGTTGCGTTTGAAATTATCGCGCGCGCGTTCGCCGGCGCCGAAGCTGCAATCGCGATGGTAATCGTGGCGGAGGAAGTCGACGCCGCTCATCGCGGGTGGGCAATCGGATTGCTCAGTGCGGTGTCGAACGTAGGCTACGGCCTCGCCGCCCTGGTCTTCGCATTTGTAAACGTGATTCCTTACGGATGGCGCGGGCTCTACGCGATCGCATTGCTGCCGCTCGTGCTCATCATCCCGCTGCGCCGCTCGCTGCCTGAAAGCGCGCGCTTCGAGAAAGAGAAGCTCGAAGGGCTGAAGCCGGCGAAAATCTGGGAGCCGCTCGTACAGTTATACACCGCCTACCCCGGGCGCCTGCTCATGATGCTGTCGATGGCCTTCCTCGGCTCGATGGGTGGCAACGCCGCCGGCTTTCTGTTTCCGAAGTTTCTGCAGGAGGCGCATCACTGGTCGCCGGGCAACGTCTCGTCGTTGGTCCTGTTCGGCGGAGCGCTGGGAATAATGGGCGCGATCTTCTCGGGCCGGCTGAGCGATCGCTACGGCCGCCGCACGATGGGCGCGGTGTTCCTGTTTCTGTCACCACTCCTGACTATCTGGATGTTCACGGCGAGCGGTTGGTCGATCGTGCCCGCATGGATACTGGAAACCTTTTTCGATATCGCGGCAGGCACAATCCTGAGCGCCTATAGTGCGGAATTGTTTCCCACCTCGTATCGCTCGACGGCAGGCAGTGCGCTCGCCGTCGCAGGCACGACCGGCGGCGCACTCGGCCTGTTCCTCGAAGGCGCGCTATACAATCTCACCGGCTCTCACGCGCGCGCAGTCTGCTATCTCACCGTCTTCTGGATAATCTCGCCGTTCATCATGTGGTTCCTGCCGGAGACTTCTGGACGCGAGCTTGAAGAGATCTCTCCGGAAGCGAACGCGACCTGATTTCCCGCGGCCCATCGACGCGCTAGATTGCGGCGAGCATGAAAGCAGAAACGCATCGTCGCGGCTCATTTCCATTTGTACTCGTCCTGCTCGCGCTGCTCGGATGCGCGCGCGGACCGTGCGTCGCGATCGTCAGCGCGGACGGCAAGCCGCGCGCCGCAGTTACCGTCGAGGTGGCAAGCACCACGGCGCAACGCGAGGTCGGCCTGATGTATCGCAATCATCTCGACGACAATGCGGGAATGATTTTCGTCTTTCCCGATTCGGCGCCGCGGAATTTCTGGATGCACAACACCGAAATCTCACTCGACATGATTTTCGCCGACGCATCGGGCCGGATCACCGGAATCGTCGCAAACGCCGAGCCGTACTCCGACAAACTGCTCGGCGTCGATGGCAACTCACAGTACGTACTCGAAGTGAACGCGGGCTTCTGCGCCAAAAACGGAATCAAGCCCGGCGACCGCCTCGACTTCTCTGGATTTTCGCCGCACACATCGCAATAGGCATCAACCTTTAAACACTTGCTCACACGGAGTAACTTCAGATCATGCGAAAGCGAGTCGTAATTACCACGCCATTTCCCACCGCCGAGGACCTCGCCGAAACCTACGGCATTTCGAAGACACGCCTCCGCCGCCTGAAGGCCATGGCCGAAGAGATTCTCGCGAACCGTTCAAAAGAATCTCGAAATTCGCCCACCACTGGGGTCAAGCGTAAAAGGAAGGCGAGTTCGGGAGCATGACCTTCTTTCAAGGCTGGCTCGATGCGCACCCGCGCTGAGCAAGAATCCGCATTCCTCAACATTCCGTACGACCATCGTTACGAGAGTCTATATCTGGCCTTCATTGCGGGACTGTGCGCATTCGGATTGAGACCACGCGCGACAATCGAGATTCCAGGCGCTAGACGACGGCTCGATCGAATCATCGATCTGATTCGCGGATGCCGATACTCGTTCCACGATCTGTCGAGGGTCCAACTCGACCGCAATTCTCCGGCGACGCCGCGATTCAACATGCCCTTCGAGTTGGGACTTGCGGTCGATTGGTCGCTGGGCGCCGGCTCTGGCCATGAATGGTTTGTCTTCGAATCCCGGCCTCATCGTCTCTCGAAATCTCTGAGCGATCTGAACGGAACCGATCCCTATATTCACGAAGGCACCGTCAGCGGAGTGCTTCGAGGGCTGATGAATGCTCTTACTCGAACGTCGCATCGTCCGGAACTCGTGGACCTGACTGCAATTTACCGCGACCTGCAGACGGCAGCTCGCAAGATCCGGACGGAACGGGGCGGTGGACTGTTCGAAGCGCGAGCATTCCAGGACTTGGCGGTTTTGGCGCAGCAGTCGGCTCAGCGACAGATTTCATCGCTCCGCTGAAGTACCTCTGAGACCGCGGGGCGCTTTAACCATCCGCCAACATGCGGTATCTATCTTGCCGTGGCGCGTGACGGGCGCCTTTTTGTTTGCCGTCTATCCAGCTTATAGCGGTTGTGACAAATGGGCCTGAAAGAAAATCTCGAACGACTTCAACAACTCACTCGCGAGGCCGAGGCGGCCGGCGGTGCCGATCGCGTCAAGAAACAGCGCGCACAGGGCCGCATGACGGCGCGCGAGCGCGTCGAGTTTCTCCTCGACCGTGGCTCGTTTGTCGAGCTCGATAAGTTCAAGACTCATCGCATCACCGATTTCGAGATGGCCGACAAGAAAGTCCCCGGCGACGGCGTCGTCACGGGCTACGGCACTATCGACGGACGCCAGGTTTGCATTTTCAGCCACGACTTCACCGTCTTCGGCGGCAGCCTGTCGGGCGCCTTCGCCGAGAAAGTTTGCAAAGTCATGGACCTCGCCACCAAAACCGGATGCCCGGTGATCGGCCTCAACGACGGCAGCGGCGCGCGCATCCAGGAAGGCGTCGTCTCGCTCGCCGGCTACGCTGATATTTTCCTGCGCAACGTAATGTCGTCCGGCGTGATCCCGCAAATCTCCGCAATCATGGGCCCGTGCGCGGGCGGCGCCGTATATTCGCCCGCGATTACCGATTTCATCGTGATGGTGCGCGACACCTCCTACATGTTCCTCACTGGTCCCGACGTGATCCGCGCCGCCACGCACGAGGAAGTCACGATGCAGGAACTTGGCGGCGCAGATACGCATAGCCAGAAATCCGGCGTCTGCCATCTCGAGGCCGACGATGACGCCGGCGCGCTCGCGATGATCCGCGAACTGATCTCCTACATCCCCTCGAACAATGTCGACGATCCGCCGTTTGTCGCGAACAGCGACGATCCCGCGCGCACCGACGCCGCTCTCGATTCGATCGTTCCCGAAAGTCCCAACAAGCCCTACGACATGGGCGACATCATCCGCCGCGTGGTTGACGAGGGCCACCTGCTCGAAGTTCAAAAAGACTACGCGCAGAATATGTTGATCGGGTTCGCGCGGCTCGGCGGATATTCTGTCGGTGTCGTCGCGAATCAGCCGTCGAACCTCGCGGGCGCGCTCGATATCGACGCGTCGGTGAAGGGCGCGCGCTTCGTGCGCTTCTGCGACGCCTTCAACATTCCACTCATCACCTTCGTCGACGTCCCCGGCTTCCTGCCCGGCACGCAGCAGGAGTTCGCCGGAATTATCCGCCACGGCGCGAAGCTGCTCTACGCTTTCTGCGAGGCCACGGTACCCAAGGTCACTGTGATCACGCGCAAGGCTTACGGCGGCGCGTACGACGTCATGTCGTCGAAAAATATCCGCGGCGATTTCAACTTCGCGTATCCGAGCGCAGAGATCGCCGTGATGGGCCCCGAGCAGGCGATCAACATCGTCTTCCGCAACGAGCTCGCGAAGGCCAAAGATGCGGTCGTCGAGCGCGCGCGCCTGGCCGAGGACTATCGCAAGACTTTCGCCAATCCGTTCAAGGCCGCCGAGCTCGGCTATATAGATGAAGTGATCATGCCGCGCGATACGCGTCCCAAGCTGATCAGCGCGCTGAAGGCGCTCACCAACAAGCGCGAAAAAAACCCGCCGCGCAAGCACGGAAACATACCACTTTGAAAAAGCGCGCCGCGACCAGATTCGCTCTGTGCGAGTTAGCTCGCGCGCGCCGGATTCAGTATAAAATTTGGGAAGCCAGGCAGCTTTGATGTTCAAACGAATTCTAATCGCCAACCGCGGCGAAATCGCCGTGCGGATCATCCGCGCGTGCCGCGAGTTGGGAATCGAATCGATCGCCGTCTACTCCGACGCCGATCGCGCCGCGCTCCATGTGCGCGAAGCCGATCATGCGTACCCGGTCGGTCCGGCCCCCGCCGCGGAGAGCTACCTCAACACCGCGAAAATTCTCGAAGCCGCCAAAAAACTTAAGGCCGACGCCGTTCATCCGGGCTACGGATTTTTCTCGGAACGCGCGCCATTCGCGCGCGCCGTGCAGAAGGCAGGCCTCACGTGGATCGGCCCGCCCGCCGATGCAATCGAGCAGATGGGCGACAAAGTCCAGGCGCGCAAGCTGATGTCGAAAGCCGGAGTGCCGGTAGTGCCGGGCTCGCCGGGAACGCTCGAGACCGAGGCCGAAGTCGCGGCAATCGCGAAAAAGATCGGATACCCAATCATGGTGAAAGCGGCCGCGGGCGGCGGCGGCAAAGGCTTGCGCTTCGTCGAGAACGGCAAAGACCTCGCCTCGATCGTGCGCACGGTCGCGAGTGAGGCCAAGTCGTCATTCGGCGACGGTCGGTTCTATGTCGAGAAATTTCTGAAGCAGCCGCGTCATATCGAAGTGCAGGTGCTGGCCGACTCGCAAGGCAACACCGTTCACCTGTTCGAACGCGAATGCTCCATTCAGCGGCGCAATCAAAAAGTCGTCGAGGAATCGCCGTCGCCGTTCATCACACCGAAGATGCGCGCCGAGATGGGCGAAGTCGCAGTGCGCGCGGCCAAGGCTGTGAACTACGTCAGCGCCGGCACGATCGAGTTCCTCGTCGACGCGGATCGCAATTTCTATTTCCTCGAGATGAACACCCGCATCCAGGTCGAGCATCCCGTCACCGAGCTGGTGACCGGTATCGATCTCGTCCGCACGCAAATCGAAATCGCAGCGGGCGCCAAACTGCCGTTCAAGCAAAAGGATCTCGCGCAGCGCGGATGGGCGATCGAGTGCCGAGTCTACGCGGAAGACCCCACCGCCGGCTTCGTACCGGCGCCCGGCAAGATCGAGACTCTCAGGTTTCCCGACGGCCCCGGCGTGCGCAACGACGCCGGCGTCTACGCAGGCGCCGAAGTCCCGGTGTTCTACGATCCGATGATCTCCAAGCTTGCCGTCTGGGGCGCTGATCGCGACCAGGCAATCGACCGCATGCGCCGAGCCCTCGGCGAATTCGTCATCTCGGGCGAGCTTCGCACCAACCTCGACTTCCACCGATGGATCATGACCCATCCGAGGTTTCTCAAAGGCGACTTCGACACCAATTTCATCAAAGAGGAATATCACCCTGACCAGAACGGCGCCGCCCCCCGCGGTGCTGAGCTGGCGGCTATTTTCCTCGCCGCGATCGCGGCGCAGAAGAACACCAACCACAGCAACGGCGCCAGCGCGCAACCGGCTGCGCCCTCGAATACCTCCGCGTGGCGGATGCTCGGCCGGCTCGACATGCTGCGCCGATAGTCCTGGACCTTATCGATGCGATACACCGCGATCCTTGACGGCAACGAACACGAAATCGAGATTGAAGAGATCGAAGAGAATTACTTCTCGATCAGTTTCGAAAAAAATAACTTCCAGGCCGATGTGCGCAGGGTCGGGCTGGTTTCATTTTCAGTGATCATCGACAATCGTTCCTACGATTTCGACGTGGCGCGCGACGGCGAGGAAACCGTGGTCGCCTCGCGCAACGGATCGACGCGCCTCACGGTTGCGGATGCGTCGCGGCGAACAGCGCGTGCTGCCGGCAAGCGGCGCGAAGTCAGCGGCCGCGTCGAAATAAAATCGGCGATGCCCGGCCGCGTCGTCAACGTACTGGTGGCAGTGGGAGACGAGGTCAAAGCTGCGCAGGGAATCATCGTGGTCGAGGCGATGAAGATGGAAAACGAGGTCAAGGCGCCCAAGGCCGGCAAGGTAGTCGATGTGAAGGTGGTCGCGGGACAGGCCGTCGAGAAGGGCCAGCTCATGATTGTTATCGAGTAAGACGATGCCTGAAGACGATCGCAAAATCGCAGACGCTCGCAAGAACTGGGAGGAACGCAAACTCAATCCTTCGCTGAAGCGCGGCAAGGAGCGCAGGGAAAAATTCGTCACCAGCTCGGGAATCGACGTCAAACGCGCGTACGATCCCGATGACCTGCACGGCTTCGATTTCGTCAACGACCTCGGCTTCCCCGGCGAGTATCCATTCACCCGCGGCGTGCAGCCGACGATGTATCGCGGGCGGCTATGGACGATGCGCCAGTACGCGGGCTTCGGCAGCGCCGAGGAATCGAACCGTCGCTATCGATACTTGTTCGAGCAGGGACAAACCGGGCTGTCGGTTGCGTTTGATCTGCCCACACAGATGGGCCGCGATTCGGACCATCCGTTGGCCGACGGTGAAGTGGGCCGCGTCGGCGTGCCGATCTGCTCGCTCGCCGACATGGAAGTGCTGCTCGCAGAGTTGCCGCTCGAAAAACTTTCAACCTCGATGACGATCAACGCGACCGCATCGATCCTGCTGGCGTTGTACCTGGTTGTCGCCGAGCGCCGCGGAGTCAGCTGGGACAAGGTCAACGGCACGATCCAGAACGACGTCCTGAAGGAATACGTGGCGCGCGGCACTTACATCTATCCGCCGCGCGGCTCGATGCGGATCATCACCGACATTTTCAGTTTCGCGGCTAAGGAAGTTCCAAACTGGAATACGATTTCAATTTCCGGCTACCACATCCGCGAGGCCGGCTCGACCGCGGCGCAGGAACTGGCGTTCACGATTGCCGACGGCATCGCGTATGTTGACGCGGCGCTGAAAGCTGGCCTGCAAATCGACGCGTTCGCGAGCCGCCTGTCGTTCTTCTTCAACGTGCACAACAATTTCTTCGAGGAAGTCGCGAAGTTCCGCGCGGCGCGGCGGCTGTGGGCGAAAATAATGAAGGAGCGTTTCGGTGCGAAGGACGAACGCTCGATGATGATGCGGTTTCATGCGCAAACTGCCGGCTCGACGCTGACTGCGCAGCAGGTCGACAACAACGTCGTGCGCGTGACGATGCAGGCGCTCGCCGCAGTGCTCGGCGGCGCACAATCGCTGCACACCAACTCCAAGGATGAGGCGCTCGCGCTGCCGACAGAGTCTTCGGTGCTGCTGGCATTGCGCACGCAGCAGCTTATCGCGCACGAATCGGATGTCGCGGATACGATCGATCCCCTCGGTGGCTCGTACTATGTCGAGCGACTGACGACCGAGCTCGAACAAAAGGCGGTCGAGTACCTGTCGAAAATCGACGATTTCGGCGGCGCGGTCGCCGCGATCGAGCGCGGTTACATGCAGCGCGAAATTCAGAACGCCGCATTCATTTATCAGCGCGAGATTGAAACCAAGCAGCGCATTATCGTAGGGGTCAATCAGTTTACCGGGGGCGGGGCGCCGCCGGGAGAAATCCTGCGGGTAAAACCGGAGCTCGAGCAGAAACAGAAGGCGGGCGTTGCGCGCGTGCGTGCCGAACGCAACGCGGAGACCGCGAAGAAGGCGCTCGCACGAGTCGAGGCGGCCGCCCGCGACGGCGACAATCTGATGCCGCCGATCGTCGATGCCGTGCGCGGATGGTGCACGCTAGGGGAAATCTCGGACGCGATGCGCAAGGTCTTCGGCGAATACTCGCCCGTGAATACCGTATAGCGCTCGCCCGTCGGATTCATATAAAAGAAAACGGCGTCGGATAGGAGAGATTAAATGGGGCCGATCCCGAAAGGGACGTTTTTGACCAAGGGTGTGGGGCGGCATCGCGAGAAGCTGACTTCTTTCGAGTTGGCGCTGCGTTCCGCGGGAATCGCCGAGTTCAACCTCGTGCGCGTCAAATCGATTTTCCCGCCCAACTGCAAACTGCTCAGTCAGCAGGAAGGCCTCAAGTACCTGACGCCGGGACAAATCGTGTTTGCCGTGATGAGCGACAACGCGACCAACGAACCGCATCGGCTAATCGCATCGTCGGTGGGCGTCGCGCTGCCGAGCAATCCAGCGCAGTACGGATACCTGTCGGAGCATCACAGCACGGGCGAGACCGATCAGAAGGCGGGCGACTACGCCGAGGATCTGGCGGCGATGATGCTCGCGACGATTCTCGGCGTCGATTTCGATCCGAATCTCAGTTACGACGAGCGCAAAGATCTGTGGCGCATGTCGGACAAAATAGTTACGACCCGCAATGTAACGCAGTCTGCAATTGGGGATCGCGACGGGCTGTGGTCGTCGGTGGTCGCGGCTGCGGTGTTCGTCGATATTCCGAACGGCAAGTAGTTCGCGCCCAAGCGAATGCAATTCCCGTTCTGATCTTGCGCATTGAGGGCGATTGCAGCCCGGTCAGCAACCACTGTGAAAGATAATATTCTTATCTTTGGCGGCAGCGGCAGTCCCAAGTTGACGCTCAAGATTTGCGAGTACTTGCGCGTGAAGGCCGGTGCGGGCGAAGTGCTGCGCTTCTCGGATGGAAATCTGTTCGTGCGGGTCAAAGAAAACGTGCGCGGGCGACGCGTCTATCTCGTGCAATCGACGGTCTTCCCGACCAATGACAATTTCATGGAGCTGCTCTTCTGGATTGATGCGCTGAAGCGTGCAAGCGCTGAGTCGGTAACGGTCGTAATGCCGTATTTCAGTTATGCCAAGGGCGACAAGAAGGACGAGCCCAGAGTCTCAATCCGTGCCCGCGTCTGTGCCGATGCTATCGAAGCCGCCGGCGCAGACCGCGTGGTGACGCTGGACCTGCACGCCCCTCAAATCCAGGGCTTCTTTCGCGTTCCCGTCGACGATCTCTACGCGCTTCCGGTGCTCGGTGAGGCGATCGTCCGCAAAAAGCTGTCCGACCTCGTCGTCGTCTCCCCTGATACGGGCTTCGCGAAGCACGCGCGCAAATTTGCGACATTCCTCGGGGCTTCATTTGCTATCGGCGACAAACAACGCAGAGCGCACGACGAGCGCGCAGAGGTTCTTGAGATCATCGGCGAGGTGCGTGACAAGACCGCCTTAATCGTGGACGACTTCACCATCTCGGCCGGTACACTCGTCGACGCGGCCGAGAAACTGATCGAGCGCGGCGCTAAGGTGGTATACGCGGCGGTGTCGCACGGGGTCTTCAGCGGAGCCTCGATGCAGCGGCTCGACCAGAGCCCAATCCAAAGTCTTCTAGTGACGGATTCAATCGAAACCCAACCGGTGGCGTTATCGCCGAAAGTTGAGGTCGTTTCCGTCGCGCCGCTTTTCGGTGAAGCGATTCGTCGCATCCACAATCGCGAAAGCATAACCAATCTGTTTCCGACTTGAGCCTTTGCTTCATACTGCGCACTGCCGATCGTTTGAACGGCGCGTAAGCGGCGGGTAGGCTCTGATCATGGCTACAGAAATTCTCTACTGCTCTGCTTGAGGCTATAAGCCGCGCGCGGCCAGTCTGGCCGCTTCACTGGATTCGAAATTCGGCGAGAAGGCGGACATCACGCCGGGGAAGTCGGGTCAATTCGACGTGCTCGTGAACGGGAAGGTGGTGTTCTCGAAATCGAGCACCGGCCGATTTCCGGTTGACGGTGAGGTCGAGGAAATTTTCGCCGCGCTCAAAGAAGGCCGCGAACCCAACCCCCTCGAAGCAAAGGAACCGCAAGGATTCATCGGGCGGGTGTTGGGCAAGCTCAAGAACTGAGTTTCGACCCGCTACTTGTGCACGTCGAGAAATTCCTTGAAGCCGCTGCGCTCGTGCGGCCCGAGTATCGCCATCTCTAGAATCCCCATCCCCTCGCGCGATCCCATTTTCGCCTGGCACACCGCTTGAATGTGCTGATGCATCAGGTCGCCTTCGTTGACGTCGGCAGTCTTGAACGACTCGTACGTCGAGGCGTCGAGACCGACGTACATGCCGTGGCCCCACTTCGGATGAAAGTAGCCGATTCCTTGCATGTAGAAATTGTAGAGCGTCTTCAGTTCGATGCGGTTTTCTCCGCGCGGAGTTCGCAAAATCACCTCGGTTGATTTCGCATGGCGAGTTCCGGAAGCGTAGTTCACATTGAAATCGACTCCGGTTGCCAGATCGAGCGGTGCACCCATCTCCGCTTTTGTGACGGCGCCAAACTGGTGCCACCGCGAGCCGTCAGCATTTTCATTGCAGTCGCAATGTGTGCAGACGTCCTCGAAATTGGTCGGCGACCACAGCCAGTAAAACTGGCCCATTGCAGGCGTCGAAGCGGGCACTCCCGCCGGATCCTGAGGCCCGATTCCGCGCACGCCCCACGATCGATCGCGCGAACCCCACACTCGCGACGGCTTCGCATCGTAAGTCTTGCCCGCAACGGTCAGGGTGCCGCTGTAGCCGCCGTGCTGCGTGAATCGCGTCAGGTCCATGATGAGCCGCGGACCGGCGCGCCGTGAAAATCGCGGCTCCTCGATGGCGTCGGCGCGCGCTTCGAACATCAGGTCGGCCTTCACGGCTTCGTGATCGACGCGCAGGCGCATCGATCGCATCGGTTTTACGATCTCGATTGAAATCGGGCCGACTCGCGTGTCCATTCGCTCCGTGCCAAGCACCCGCGACGCGCGCACGCAATGCTGCACGCCGCCGGCGATGACGCTGAACGCGCAATCGATGATACCGACGTTCGGATAAATCCCCATCGCGACGGCAAAGTACGGCTCGCCCTCGCGAAAGTAGCCGTTGAAGAAAAATCGATCGTAAAAGTTCCGGTCGCTGGTGAAAACCTGCTGCACCGGCTCCGGCGTCTGATGAATCGGATAGTCGTCGCCCTGCGTGATCATCGTTGTCTCCTGGCGTGAATCGATCAGATCGAAAGGATTTTGCTCAGGTCGGCCGCGTCGAACCGGATGCCGACGTAGAACGGCCCGAACTTCGCGTACGACGCACTGGCCTCGTCAAACCGCATCTCGTAAACGAGTTTCTTGAACACGATCGGATCGTCGGCGAATAAATCGACGCCCCATTCCCAATCGTCGAATCCGATGGAGCCTGAAATAATCTGCGTTACCTCGCCGGCGAAACGCCGCCCGACCATGCCGTGATCGTGCATCAGGCGCTGGCGTTCCTCGATCGGCAGCCGGTACCAGTTGTCCGCGGCGTCGCGTTTTTTGTCCATGGGATAGAAGCAAAGGTACGGCCGCGCAGGAATTTTCGGAAACAGGCGCGGCGAGATCTTTTCGCGCTGTCGGACAATTTCGGATTCAATTTCGGATTTCCATTGCGGCGAATGCGGGCCAACGCCCTGCTCGACAAGCTTGCGATAGAGCGCGACTGTCGCTTCGTAAAGCCCAATTTCGATCACCGATAGATACGACATAGTCGGTTCGAGGAAGTCGCTGAGAGCGAGTCCCGCGACCGCCTGCTCGGCGCGGCCGAGTTCCTCGAACCCGCGGCGGAAGTGGACGATCACCAGATCGCCCTTGTGCCCCAGCGCAGAGAAGAGCGCCGTCTCGCCGTCCTCGCGCTTTGACATCTCGCCGAAGAGCTTCGACGCTTCCGACACTGCCGCATCGCGTTTCGCCAGGTCGAGCGCGCGCAACTCGCGGCGCCGCACGCGGAACATCTGGTGCAGGATGCCGTAGCCTTCGAGTGTCAAAGGCGCGGCAGGAAAATCGCCGGGAATCTTCGCGCGCTCTTTGGCGCGACTTTGTTCGGCGCGGTCGCTGCTCATGGCGGCAATTCTAGACGCTATGCGGCCGGTTGTCTTGCGATGCGTGATCGTACGCACTCATCGATCAGCGCCTCTGCAACCGCCGGATTCGACGCCCAGTGCGCATGAACGTACGACGCGAGAACGTTTCCGACACGATAGCCTTCGACGAACGCCGCTCCACCCCATCGCGGCGCCACGTTGTATATGCGATCGATCCGGTTGGCTCCCTCGCCGATCTCAAGGGTTGAATGGCGAAACTGATGACCGCGAAATCGTGCACCTGCGGGACCAAGAATCGAATCGGCGCGCGTCTCGACTTCGACGTATCCAAGCGCCTGCAACCTCTCGGACATCACTGCGACGCCGGGAATGATCGAAGCCATCGGCCACCGAGCGCCGTCGATAGTAGCGATGGCATCGGCCATGTACATCAAGCCGCCGCATTCCGCATAGATCACACCGCCGCGAAGCGCGAACCCGCGAATAGCTGAGAGCATCGCGTCATTCGAGGATAGCTCCCGCGCAAATGTCTCTGGATATCCTCCTCCGAAGTAGAGTCCGTCCACATCCGGCAATTTGCGATCGCGAATCGGCGAGAAGTTGACGATCTCCGCGCCGAGCAACCGCATTCGATTCAAATTGTCTTCGTAGTAAAAGTGAAACGCATCGTCGTATGCCACTCCGATTCGGCAGAGCGGTCGCACAGCCGGCTCGTTCTCATTTGAGCGGCTACCTGCTTCGAGTACCGCTGCCGATCGCGCGATATCGAGAATCGCATCGAGGTCCAACCATTCGGCCGCAAGCCCGCTCCAGCCGTCGATCAATCGTTGCGGCACGTTCGATTCATCGGCCATCAGCAGGCCGAGATGGCGCTCGGGAAACGCGAGATCCGCAATCGCGGGGAATCCACCGACAATCGGAACCTCGGGCTGCACGGCGCGCAACAGATCGAGATGCCCGCGTCCGCCGACGCGGTTGCAGATAATGCCGGCGACGCGAACGGAGGGATCGAAGCGCGCGAAACCCGCTGCCACCGCGGCGATTGTGCGTGCGACTCCCGAGGCGTCGGTGACCAGAATCACCGGCGCGTGGAGCCACTTCGCAATCTGGGCGGTCGATCCTTCGTCGCCGGTCGGCGTCGCCGAATCGAACAAACCCATCATGCCTTCGATCACCGCGATGTCGGCTTCTGCGGACGCGCGCGCAAACGTGCCGACCACCGTATCGCGATCCATCATCCAGCCGTCGAGGTTGTGCGAGCGAACCCCGGCGGCGCGTTCGTGATAGGTGGGGTCCAGATAGTCGGGCCCGCACTTAAACGCCGCGACCTTAAAGCCACGCGCGCGCATCGCACCCATCAGCGCGACCGTCGCGCTAGTCTTGCCCACGCCGCTGCCGGTAGCCGCGATAACGACGCGAGGAATTTTGCCCGAAGGAATCATCGCGAGTGCCGATACTACTACACCGCGATCAGGCGAACCTTATGCGAGCGCCTTGCAGCAGCGCTGGATCGAGCGTCGTCGCGCCTTTGCTTGCGTGTGCGAGAACAACTTCGAACGGCGATTGACCGTGATCGCGAATTCGTTGTGCGAGAGGACCATCCGCGGTTTTCGACGCCAGCAATTGCAATTCGCTCGGACCGATAACGAAGGCGACTCCGGCGGCTTCGAGCTCGAGGCGTTCGACCGGCGCGCCCGGACGCCCGAGCACCCGCGCGTAGTAGCGGCTCGCCATGCCGGGATCGTCGACGGCGATCGCAATCGTGCGAATACCGGCCGCAGCGTTGCGATGCGAACGCTCTCGCGGTACGCGCTCGTCGCGAGGCGTGTCGTCCTTGATCAGGAACGGTACCTGGCCGTTGAATGGCGGCGCCGGAATCGCGAGCACCCAGCTCAGATGATAGCCGTCGGGACGATCGCGAGTGAGCGGCGACGGATCGCCAATTTCAGCGCCAGCGCGACGCATCGATTCGACATCCGCCTCGAGATCGTCGGTGCCTACGCAAAAATCCACGATGCCGCTGCCCTGCTCGAGCGCCTTCTGCCAAGGATGCCCGCTGTTCGGTTTGAGGAATGCGATCAACTCGAGATAGCTGCCGTCGGTGAATGCGATCAGCGCGTTGTGAGTGCCGATCGGATGCTTCCCGCCGCGAACGACGCTGAATCCTGCGCGCGAATAACTCTCAATCGCAGTTTCGAGCTCGTCAACGACGATCGCGACATGGTCGATGCCGGTGAACATGCACTCCGAACTACTAGAAACGCGCGCAACCGGGCAAGCGACTCGATCAACTACCCGCTGGATCGAGCCTCGCTGCGAAGGCGGACTCGGGTGCCGTTGCCTGGACGCGGCGCGCGTAGCGAGCCCCGAGATCGAACCATTCCAGCCCAGGGAGACGCGCAATCGATCTGTCGACCGCAGTGAGGCGCTCAACCCCGCTCTCGTCGGGAAATAGGTACGCGCACACTCGGCGCATCGACGGATCGCCGCGGACCGTGACTCCCACCGGCGTCCAGAAATGTCGCACCAGGAACGCGGTCAGCCGCGCAGCGGCAGGCGCACGAAGGCGGCGCCGAGCCTGGTTGAAGTAGAAAGCAAAGTGGCGGCGTTCATCCTTGATGATTCTTTCCAGGATTGTCGTCAGTAGCGGACGTTGGCCGTCAGAGCGGTCGTGCGCGAAGTCAGTGCGAGCAATCAGCGCCTGGTAGCCGGTCAGCGTCGAGATTTCGTTGATCGCGCCGAACGTCATGTGCACGGCGGGAAAATGACGCGTAGCGCGCGACAGAACTGCGATGCCGGGACGGATGATGCGATCGGCGAGACTGGTTCTGCTGCGCAAATCGGTGAAGCGCTGATCATCTATCGAAACTCCCTGGGTCGCGAGGAAGCGGCGCAACAGGAGCGAGTGAAAACATTCCTCGTACGCCCAGCACGATAGGAACGCGGTGACCTCGTTGTCGCGCACGACGCGCGTCGATAGCAGGTCCCGCAGATAAACGATCGTGTGCGACTCGATGTCCATCATATATGCAATCGTGAACAGCGCGTCATCGCTGAGCCGCGGCTGCGGCGCCGTCCAATCGAAACATTCCGGCTTGGTTACGCCACAAACGCGCAGGTAACGGTCGAGGTCGAAGGCGGATTCGTTCGGGTCCATGCCCGAGATACGCGCGCGATACGGAATCGGATTGCGTGAGCCGAGGTTTCGCTATTGCCGTGGAAAATCGCCCTTCAAGTACATCGCGCCACTAGGCTTCTCGACGCCTCCACGCGGCTCGAGAGTGATCGCGCTGGCGAGCACGACTTCTCCCGGCGGCGGCAGGTCGAGCGATACGATCGTCGCGCCGTGATTCGCTGGGTCCAACAACCCCGCGCGCAACGGACCCTGCTTCTCGCCGATCCACCACACCTCGTACTCCTTGTCGTCGGGCGTCGGTGGCAGACCACTCACCTGGATCATCGCGGTGCCCGCGGCGCGATTTAGCGCAACAGTCCCGGCGGCAGACGGAGCTGCAGGCAGCGGCGCCAGATGGACCACTCGCGCGTCGGGGCCGAGGCTCGCCAGCGTCAAGTCGGTGGATTGTGCGACCTTGGCCTCGAGCGCTGCGAGTTGATCGCCGGTGGTATCGACGTTGCGCTGCACTTCAATCACGCGCGCGGTGAGCGCCGCGATGTCGTTGGAAGAACCGGCCGTGATAGTTCGCATCCGCGAATTGACCAGCGCGTAGCTGACCGCGATCGCAACCAGGGCTGCTGCGGCCGCCGAACCAAGCATCGCAAACCCGCGCCCGCGTGAGGCTTCGCGTACCGATCGATCCTCGATTCGCGCCGGCGGACGGTTCGCATCGAGGCGCGCCTGCAGACGATTCCAGATTCGATGCGAGGGATCGTCGTCGCCGGCCTCCACCATCGCCATCGCCGCGAGCGCTTCGTTGAACGAAGCAAGCTCGTGCTCGCATTCGTCGCAGCCGGCCGCCAGATGCTCGTCGACCGCGCGCGCCTCGTCGCCTTCGAGGCGCGAGATCGCCTTGAGCGGGATCAGATCCTTGATTTCCGCGTGCTCCATCTCGCCTACTCGACACTCCCTCGAAGTGAGTCTCGCAGTCTGATCAATCCGGCGCGCATTCGGCTCTTGACTGTGCCAAGCGGGATGCTTGTACGCTCCGCGATTTCCGATTGCGACAAATCCGAGAAGTACGCCAGCCGCAACAATTCGCGTTCGCCGTCATTCAGAGCTGCGAGTGCGGTTTCCACTTTGCGGCGTTGTTGAGCGCTGTGAATTTCCGTTGATGGATCGTCGGCCACCGTCGGCTCCGATGAATCTTCGGGGCGAGGCTCGCGGACTTTGCGCGCGCGCAGTCGATCGATAGCGCGGCTTCGCACCGTCATCATGATCCACGCGCCGACCGATCCGCGGCCGCGATCGAATCGCGACGCCTCACGCCACAGCTGCCACAGGACATCCGCCGCGACCTCTTCCGCGTCGAGTTTATCGCGCAGGATTCTATCCGCGACCGCGCTGAGCGCGCGGCCGTAGCGCTGATTCAGCGTGGCCAAGGCATCCTGATTGCCGGCGGCCATGGCAGACACGAGTGCTTCATCGGAAATCCTGTTGTCGGCCGCCATCGCCACCTGGCTTCTACTTTAAGGTACGTCGCGCGGACGGCGCCGGATTGCGGCTAGCCGAGCGCACCGGCAGCCACCAATTCGCCGATCCGCGTTTCGTCATAGCCGAGGATCTCTTCGAGCACATACTGATTGTCCTGACCCAGCGACGGTGCTGCGCGACGTACGGAGGGCGGTGTCCGCGACAGCTTCGCCCGAGGACCTTCGATCGTGAATTTTCCCAGGCTGTGATGTTCGACCGCGACGAAATGGCCGCGATGCGCGAATTGCCGATCGGCGTAGGCGTCGGCGCTGTTCTGCACCTGATGAGCGGGAACGCCGAACGACTGCAGCCGCGCTTCGATCGCACCGCGCTCCAGTTTCCCGCTCCATGCCGCGACCGACGCGTCGACAGCCTCGCGATGATTCAGGCGTCCCGCCGCGGATTCATAACGAGCGTCGCGTGCGAGCTCGTCGTTTTCCATCGCTGCGCACAAGCGCTGCCATTCGTCATCGTTGCGGCAAACGATCGCGACCCAATTGTCGTCGCCCGCCGCAGGATAGACGCCGTGGGGCGCGAGCGCAGCGTCGGAGTTCCCAATCCGACCTTCAACCCGGCCATTCACCGTGTAGTCGAGAACCGAGGGTCCGAGAAAATGAATCGAGCACTCGGCCTGCGACTGATCGATATATTGGCCCTGCCCGGTGCGCCGCCGATGATCGAGCGCCCCCAGGATCGCCATCGCCGTGAAACGCGGCGATACATAGTCCGTATACGCGCCGAACACTCCTGCGGGAGCGCGATCGGGCCATCCGGTGAGATTGGTAAAGCCGGAAATCGCGGCTGCCATATTGCCGAAACCCGCGATTTTCGACAGCGGCCCCGTCTGTCCCATCAGGCACGAACTCAACATGATTAGCGCGGGATTGATCTTGCGCAACGATTCGTAATCGAAACCCCACGCGCGCATCGCCTTGGGGAGAACGATTCGGTGACGACGTCGGCCCATCGCACGAGGTCATGCACCACCGCGCGCGCAGAGGGATTGGCGAGGTCGAGCGAAATTCCGAACTTGCCCGCGTTGCAATTTCCGAACACGCCAGAGTTGTCGGGGCCGACTTGGTTGCCATGATTGGGCGAGAGCGTGCGCGCGGTATCGACACGCGTCGGCGATTCGATTCGCACTACCGTCGCACCATAGTCGGCAAGAATCCGCGTCGAAGCAGGCCCGGCCATGACCCACATGAAGTCGCAGATCTTGACGTCTTTCAGCGGCAACTCGTTCGTCATCAGATGATCCCCGCCCGCGAGAGTTCGCCGATCTCGCGCTCGCTCAAGCCGAGTTCATCGCGGTAAATTTCAGAATTGTGCTCGCCGACGCGCGGCGGCCGGTGCCGATATTCGATCGGCGTCGCGCTGAATTTCGCGAACGGTCCCGGGTACCTGAATGACTCGCCAAGTTCCGGATGCGCGACACTCTGGAAGTAGTCGCGCGACGCTGACTGCGGGCTTTCAACAACCTCCTTGATCGTGGTTACCGGTGTGATCAGAAATCCGCGCTCGACCGCGAGTTCCAACAGCTCCGCCTTGCTGCGGCTGCGTGTGAAGTTTCTGACGACCTCCTTCACGCGCTCGAATTCCGAAAGCGGTTCCGCGCCACTGAACAGCTGCTCGCCGTACGCAATCCAATCCTTGTCGCGCGTCGCCGTGTCGCAAAACCCCTGCTCGCAAATGTGTTGCATCAGCTTGGCAGTGAACACTCCGAGAGCCGATCCGAATAGAAATGTGATCGCGACGTAGCCGTCGCTGGCGGGCCAGACCAGCGGGATTTCAATCGGCCCCATCTTCACACCGCCCGACATCCGTCGCGGTTCAGTCGAACCGAGAGCGGCCGCAAGTATGTTCGATTGAGTCGCCATCGCAACCGATTGCTGCGCCGCCACGTCAACGTGCTGCCCGAGTCCCGATCGCACCCGCTCATGATGTGCGGCGAGCGCAGCCACCGCGGCGTCTGCGGACGCGTGCAAGTAGGCCTGCGGAATACACAGGCGCACCGGCGGACGATCGGCATCGCCGGCGAGGATCAATGGTCCACCGGCCGCCATGACGATCAGATCGCTATCGGCATAGCTGGCCTTCGGACCTTCCTGCCCGAACGGTGTGATCGAGACGTAGATGAGCGCCGGATTGATCTTCGCAAGGTCGGCAAAGCCAAGTTTGTGCTTCGCCAGGTAGCCGGGATTGTGCGACTCGATTAGAAAGTCGGCGCGCTCGACGAGCCGCAGCAGTATCCCTCGACCCGCGGCAGTTTCGATGTCGAGTGTGATCGCGCGCTTGTTCCGGTTGTACGCCCACCAGTACAGCGATCGGTCAGGATGCGGCGCGTCCTTGTAGAACGGGCCGATAACGCGCGCAGTGCATCCTCCCGGCGGCTCAACCTTAACAACGTCGGCGCCCATGTCGCCGAGCATCTGACCGCACAGAAGACCGCGCTCGGTCGTGAGATCGAGCACCCGATATGGACAGAGAACGGACATCGAAGTTCAGCGCCGATACTTACCATTGTCGGACGGGCAAGCGTCAACGGGAGATGCGATGCCGGCCGGGACCGAACTCGCCGCCCGTGAGAGTAGCGTCGTCAAACCTCACGACCGCCGTTACGCCGTCTGGAATCGCGATTTCGCCGCCGGCTTCGCGGTCCAGTTTCACCTCGATTGGCCCGTGCGGCGTTGGCACGCGTCCTTCGAGATGTCGCAGCGATCCAAATCGTGGTGCGATCTCCGCGCGAGAGTAACCCGGCGCGGCCGGCCTCACGCCCAGCATCCAGGTGGTCAAGTCGTAGGTCGGAGTCGCCGACCACGCGTGGCATCGGCTCCCAGTGCCAGTGCGCGCGTCCCAGTATTCCTCAAATGCTGTGTCACCGCGCTCGATCTGCGGCCACCATTTCATGCATCGCGCAGGAATCAGGTCGCGCCGACCCGCACGCACGATCGCATCGTGCACGATGTGCGAAAAGAAAGGTTGCGCCGCGACAACATTGCTCTCTACGTCAAAGGTCATGTGCTCCGCAGGATCCATTCGCTGCCGGATGTACGCGCCAAGGTCGTCGGAAATCGTAGGCGTGACGACGACGCGCGATTCGTCGAGCACGTAGTTGAGCATCCGCGTCCACCGCTCGCGCGGCGCGCATCCAGCGACGATTGCGATCGCGTTGGTTTGCTGACTGACACGACGGCGCGGGCCATCGCGATCACAGGCGTCGACGTAAACGCCAGCAGCCTCGTCCCACAACAATTCGAATGCGCGCCGCGTCCGCTCCGCACAAGCGCGAGCATCGGCCGCGCCACGCGAATCAGCCATCACGGTCTCCGCCAGCGACGCGAAATCGTCTAGCGCCGCAGCGTACAACGCATCGAGCGCACCAGTCATGTCCGATCGCTCGGTCATCGCCCAGTCGATGAAAATCCATCCCGGCATTCCGCGAATCAGTCCGTCGGGCGCGCGATAGCGCTCAAATGCAGCGAGCGCGCCAGTCGCCGTCGGCATCAGTTCGCGAACCGTCGCCGCGTCGCCCGAGTATTCGAAGTAGCGCGCGAGCGCGCGAATCCAATGCAACGAGTAGTCGGGAATCGTAGTCGAGGAAATCGAAAAGTCACACGCCGCGGCCATCGCGAGCAGGCCGTCGCCGCGCCGCGAATGCGCACATAGCCGCAGATGACGCCGCACCAGCCGCCAATCGGTGTTAGTCACATACGTCAAGAGGGCGTGGATGTAGGAATCGCCGAGCCACGCGCGCTGTTCGCGGCCTGGACAATCGATAAAGGCGTCGGTCGAGCAGAGTTCGAGCGTGCGCGCGCCGACGCGCCAGATTTTGTTCAGCGCCGGATCGTCGCATTCGAAGTACGCTTCATCGCCGCGCGGATAGCGCCGCTCAACCGCGCCCGCGGATTCGATCTGCGCGCCGCCGCGCGCAACGATCGACAGGTAACGGAATCCGACCGACTCGTACGATTCGACGCGTTCCGCTTCGCCGCCGCGCAGAACATAGCGCATCGCAAACTGGCGCGGCTGCGTCTCGGCGCTGCCGTCAGCGCGCACGTCCTCGCCGCAATACACGTCGACTGTCGATCCCGCGGGACCGCGCGCGATTGCCCAAGGTGTCGCGAGTGTGATCATTCCCGCATCGAAGTTCACGATCGCGTCCGGGCCGCCAGCGGCCTGCTCGGCCGTCGGGTACGCGCCGCGAGGGTCGTCGCCGCTGAGCACAGCAACACCACGGCGCGAGGTCTCTTTGAGCTCGATCGGAATCGAAGTCAGCGGCGCTATTTCATCATGCTCCGGCGCGGTGAACGGCTCGACCGGGATTCGCGTGCGATTGTACGAAAAAGTTCCCGCCGACAACTCCACCGCCGGAATCCAATCGGCATCGTCGAACGCGGCGTCGTTCCATCCGACAGGAACCGCGGCTCCTTCGAGGATTTCGGTCGGCGGCACCGGCAACGCCGTCCCGCGCACGACGTCCTGTCGATACGGCGCGACACGCCCCTTCCACGTTGCATCTGAACTAACGCCGATGGCCGGCGCCTCAAACGCGAACGATCCAAAACCCAGCAGGAAACTCGGCGACGCCGGCCGCCACCACGGTCCGGGAACTCCGTAAAATCTCACCAGCGCCGCAATCGCGTTTCGGCCCGGGCGCAAATAGGGCGCGAGATCGACCTCCGTCCACGCCAGCCGCTCCGGAATCGAGCGCGCCGGTCCACGCGCGACCTCGATGCCGTTGACGAACATCACGAACCGCGAATCCGCCGTCACTCGCGCGGGAACCGTCGCAGGGACCACATCGATCTGAATCGTCCGCCGCAGGTAGCAGAATCGATTCCACGTTTCCTTCGCGGGAATTCCGGCCGCCGCGATCTGCGACACCGGCAACGGCGCCGGCCCGGCCCAAATCCATCGCGCATCCCAGATGATCGGCCATTTTGATCCGTCCATCGGAAACCTAGTTGGACGGCTCGGTCTGCGACGGCAGCGTCACGGCCTGCGGCGGCGCGCCCGACGGTTCGGTCCACTCGGGCAGAGTCTCCAGTCCGCCGAGATGAACATTCGGTGTCGGCTTCTCGATTGTTTCGTCGCTGTCCTGATCGCCGCCCATTTTATCCTGGTAATGCTGCATCACCTGCTTCTTCACATCGTCGGGCGATACGTTCGGCGTCATCCCCTCGCTGTGCGAAAAATCCTCGCGGCTCTTCGCGTCCATGTGGAGCCAGATCTGATTCGCCTGCGCGCTGTTGCCGTGATTCATCGCGTCGACGAACTTTTGCTGCTGCGTCTCATGCGACCAGCATCCCGCCAGCGCAAGCGCCCACGCACCGACTGACAACGCGATCGCAGTTTTAATTCTCCTCGGCATCGTGCGCGCTGCAGCCCTAAAACGTCACCACGCTGCGAATCGATTTGCCCTCGTGCATCAGGTGGAAAGCATCGTTGATTTTTTCGATCGGCATCACGTGCGTGATCAGATCGTCGATATTGATCCTGCCTTCCATGTACCAATCGACAATTTTCGGCACGTCACGCCGGCCACGCGCGCCGCCAAATGCCGTCCCCTTCCACGTCCGCCCCGTCACCAGCTGAAACGGCCGCGTCGAGATCTCCTGCCCCGCGCCCGCGACGCCGATGATCACGCTCGTGCCCCATCCGCGCTGACAGCACTCGAGCGCCTGCCGCATCAGCTTGACGTTACCGACGCACTCGAACGAAAAATCCGCGCCCCCGCGCGTCAGGTTCACGAGATGCGGCACCAGCTCGCCTTCGACCTCCGTGGGATTCACGAAATGCGTCATGCCGAATTTTTCGGCGATAACTTTCCTTGCCGGATTCATATCGACGCCGACGATCATCGACGCGCCCGCCATCCGCGCGCCCTGCAGAACATTGAGCCCGATTCCGCCGAGGCCGAACACGACCACCCGGTCGCCCGCCTGCACCTTCGCGGTGTTCAGTACCGCGCCGATTCCCGTCGTCACGCCGCATCCGATGTAACAAATCTTTTCGAACGGCGCGTCTTCGCGAACCTTGGCCAGCGCGATCTCCGGCACCACGGTGAAATTAGCAAACGTCGATGTGCCCATGTAGTGATGCAGAGGCTTGCCGCCGCGCGAAAATCTGCTGGTGCCGTCCGGCATCACGCCGCGCCCCTGCGTCTCGCGAATCGCGGTACACAGATTGGTTTTTCCCGACAGGCACGCCGGGCAGTTTCTGCACTCCGGAATGTAAAGCGGAATGACGTGGTCGCCGCGCTTCAGTGTCGTCACGCCAGCCCCGGTTTCCACCACGACGCCCGCGCCCTCGTGCCCGAGAATCGCGGGGAACAGCCCTTCGGGATCGGCGCCCGACAAAGTGTACGCGTCGGTGTGACAGACTCCCGTCGCTTTGATTTCGACTAGTACTTCCCCGGCCTTGGGTCCCTCGAGGTCGACGCTCGCAACCTCGAGCGGTTCGCCGGCCTTGTTCGCGATTGCCGCTTTAACTTTCACGATTCGAACTCGTCATCGGCAGTATAATACGCCGCTGCGCCACGCGGCGAACACCTCGCAACACGCGCTTGATGGCGGTCGCGAATGGTGTCAAACCTCATCGGGCCGATACGCAATCGGCCGACGGGAGAGAGAAAATGGCAGACAAGGATTTATCCCCCGACCGCATGATCGCAGCGCTGCTCGAAGGCAAGTCGCGCCGCGAGATGATGGTGATTCTCGCGCGCCTCGAGCATGGCGGCGCCGGGATCTATCAATCGTTCGCGGCGAGTGAACGTAACGAGAAGGCGCGCGCTGCCTTGCTCGCCGGTGCCGAACGCGAGGAACAGAACTCGGCGCTGCTCAAGACGATGACGCAGGTCAAGGACGCGTGCGAGGAGTGCGGCAAGGCGCTCGCGCCCCCGGCGCCGGCGCAGTGTTGTTCATTTCAATGCACCTTCTGCCCCGACTGCGCAGACGCGATGAAACATGTCTGCCCGAACTGTTCGGGCGAGCTGACGGCGCGCAGCATTTGATGTCGAGGAATCCTGAATGCAATTAGTCGGCAGGGTCAAGGAAATCTGGCGCTATCCGGTCAAGTCGATGGCCGGTGAGCGCATGCAGCGCGCGAACGTCAGCGCGCGCGGAATTTACGGCGATCGCGGATGGGCGATTCGCGACGAAAAAGCTGGCGAGATTCGCAACGCCCGGAAGATGCCCGCGCTGCTCCATTGCACCGCCGTCTACCTGCGCGAACCCAACGCCGACGACGCGCCGCCCGCGCAGATCACTCTGCCCGACGGCACTACCTTCCGCTCCGACTCCGCCGAGGCCAACGCCCGTCTTTCCGAGCTACTCGGCCGCAGCGTCTCGCTCTGGCCGCTCCAGCCAGCATCCGAGCGTGACTTCCTTAAACGCGCCGCTCCCGACAATCCCGACATGCGGGCCGAGATGCGCGAGGTCTTCGGCCGTCTCGAAAATGAACCGCTGCCGGACTTCTCGACGCTGCCCCCGCAGATTCTCGAGTTCACGTCGCCGTTCGGCACTTTCTTCGACGCCTTTCCCTTCAACGTCCTGACCACCGCGTCGTTGCTCACTCTTGCCAGCCGCAATCCCGCCGCCGACTTCGACTCGCGTCGCTTTCGTCCCAACGTCGTAATCGAGACCGCAAGCGGTATCGAGGGATTGGCCGAATCCGAATGGTCGGGGCGAACGCTCCGCATCGGCGCGACGCGTATCAAAGTCGAGATGCCGACTGTGCGATGCGTTATCCCGACGCTCGATCAGCCCGGCGTGAAGAAGGATCCCTCGGTGCTGCGAACGATCGTGCGCGACGCCGCCCAGAATCTCGGCGCTTACGCCACTATCGCCACCGCCGGCACGATCGCGCTCGGCGACCAGGTCACGCTCGAGTAGCACTCCGTGCGTTCTCGACTATGACCTCACGAAAATTCCGGAATAACTTTCCGAGGCAGCTAGCGTTCGTCTTGTGCGTCATAGTTTGCGCAGGCGTGTACATCGGCCGCCATCGAGTCGAAGCTGACGAACGTCCAGCCGCCTTAATCGCGTATCCCGACGCGACCGACATGCAGTTTGATGACCGCGAGAGCGTCTACCGATTCAGCTATCGCCTCACTTCGACCTTCCCGGCCAAACCCGTTATCGAGTTCATCTCGAACAAGCTGCAGAAGGACGGCTGGCAACCGCTCAAGAATGATTTCCTCAATCCGGATACGCCTTCCTCTCACGTCGAGGGTTGGAAGGAGTTTCTCGATGCAACCGATCAGCCGCCGTTATGCGTTCGCCAATGGCTTGGCGACTGGAAGGATGCGTTGGGAAATATCGTCACCTACGGATTCCGCTATAAGCAAAAGTGCGACGCCGTTCCTCTGACCGATCTCGAAGTGACAGCCTGGTACACTCCCGCGATTGTCGCCGAACGAATCCTCGAGGACCTGCGCAAGCATAAGCAGGCGCCGTAGTATCTGCGGTATCGTTGTTTACGGGTTCCCCTTGTTCGAGATAGTCGCGGTGGTCCCGTCGAACTTTGTCAGGCTGACGGTGAACGGCTCGTTGTATGTCCGCGCTCTATCCTTGAGGAAGCTCAGCGCGACGGCCTCTCCCAGCAACAACGACGTGTCGGTGTCGCTGCGCCAGTGGATCCCCGCGTGGATCCCGTGACCGAAACTGACGTTGTGCCCGAGCTTGTTGAGTTCGCCGTTGACCGTCAGCAACCCCGCATCCGCTCCCGTGTAGTCCGTCAGCGCAGTCCCGTCGCTCGTCGGCACTTGAGGATTCGGGATCACGTGATTGCCGTCGAAGAAAAACTTCAACACCGTGATACAAGCGCCGGCGACCACGCCGTGACCCGTCGGGTACGACGGATGCGTCGGCGATCCTTCAGGGAACGCCTGCGACAGCAGCCACGTCCCGTACTTGCTGAAACTCTGCTGAAGTCCGTTCGAGTTCAGTATCACATCGCTCAGAGTGACATCGGTCTCGTTGCCTTGCCCGGTTTTGATCAGATGAACAAGGCCTCCGATAGCCTCCGGCCGCGGACGCAGGTGCACGAACCATTTCTGGTACCAGACTGCGTTCAGAGCCTTGGTCGCAACCTCGGTCAGAGTCCCCGCGAAATCCGGACCTCCGAAAGTGCCGAAGCCATTTTCCGTCGTCGATCCCACATAGGGGTTCCCGGGATTCACCGGCGCTCCAATTGTAGTGAGCACGAGGTACGCCGTGAAATATGCCTGGTACAGCACGTCGATGTGAGTGAACGCCGAGAGACTCCGGCCGTCATACTCGTACCGAAGCGTCGGATCGATCTGATTGTGAAGGCCGGTGACATTGCCGTTCTGCACCGTCAGCCAGTCGGCGAAACTGGTCATATAGTCGATGTCCGGCAGGTAGGTAGTCATCTGCTGGCTCATCGGTTGGGCGCCCATGGCGGTTGGGAGAATGAAAAATTGGGAGATGTAAGGCCCGTGCGTCTCGCCCGGGAAGGATCCCCGGAACAACAGGTTCGGCGTCACGATGCCGCCGCTCCTCGGTCCAAAATAAGTTGGCTGCGATCCCATTTCCGCCGCCGCCGCAATGGCCGTCGCGTTCGTCTCGTAGTCGGTGAACGCGACGTCGCGAAGCAGCGACGCCCAGTAATGCTCGAGCAGCTCGGTGGCATTCTGGTCGCTCGCCGTTGCCGGCGCGGGCGGCACTTGAGGCTGGCCGAACTGCACGCTGTCGAGTGCCTCGAGATCGAAGGCCAGTCCGCCTTGCGGTCCGTTGAGCGTACGCGTTCCGCCGACGATGATGTTTTGGAAATCCGAAAACTTTCCGCTTTTCAGCGCCTTTGTGAAGCTTGCGAAAGCGGTCGCATCCACCCGCCCAAAGTCGTCGTGCGGAAGACCTTTGGTGTAGGTGCCGCCCTGGTCCGGATAAAGCTCCGGATCGCCGTTGTTGACGTTCACGGCAAGTCCGACCTGGAAATCGTCCTGCGCTTCGCCCAGCCGCAGTTGGCGAGCATTCACCAGCCGGTTGTTGCTTCTTCCGGGCGGTCCTTTTGGCGTCGACAGAGAATGGCGGAAATCTAGGTTGGACTGCGTCGTTAGAGTGGGTGCTTCGACCGCTCGGGCCGTGGATGCTGCCACCGTTGGTCCCAATACTCCGGCCGCCGCGGTCGCCGCGCCGAGGCCCTTGATGAAGCGACGCCGGCTTGGAGACTTGGGCGCGCCGGCCGATTCAGGAGTCTTCTCTGAAGTGTTCGCGCTTGTACCCGATTGGCTCTCGTCGGAAGTTTGATCAGCCATTAACCACCCCCGTGGCTTGATGCGGTTGTAGCCGCCCACGATGTTGCCCGCTTGTAGCAATTTGGCTGGTCACTCGCTACTCGCGCGAGTGTGAAATTTAACGGCGATTACCCTTCACGAGGCTCGATGCGAGCGTGATGCTGACAGGCCCCTCAGCAGCGCCGAAACAAGCCAGTCGAAGCTTTTATCGACGTCGAGCGGAATTCCAAATCCGCCCGCGCTTTCGAGCGCGACGAACCCGTGTACGGCGCTGCGCACGGCCCGGATCGCGTGCAGACCGTCGCGCCGTTCCAATTTGTAGCCGCTCAGCACCGACAGGCAGGTCTCGACCACCTGGCTCGCCGCCGCTTCGAGAGCGGGATCGCTTTTCGGCGGCGCCGCGACCATCGTCGACGCGTAAGTTCCGGGATGAATCTTGACGAAGGCGCGATATGCGTTGGCCAGACTGCGGACGGCCTCGTCGCGCGACTTGCCAACCGTCGCGCGGCTGAGCGCCGCGTTGAGATCGCGCAGCGCCAGTAATTTCAGTTCGCGCCGCAATCCCTCGAGGCCGCCCACGTGGTTATACAGCGACGGCGATCGGATCCGCAGGGTTTTCGCGACCCGCGCCAGCGTCATCGCATCCCAGCCCTCGTCGTCCGCGATTTTCGCCGCCGCGCGGACCACAGCCACCTTGTCAATTCCGGCGCGCTTCGCCATCTTCCGCGTCCCTCATGAAATCGATCGCACCCTTCGCGACCGCGTCCGGATACTCGACGTGCGGATAGTGCCCAGCGCCATCGACCATCAATTTTTTCCCATGCAAATGCGTCGCGACCCAATCCGCCTCTGCCGCGGGATCGTCGAAGTCAGAGTCGCGCGTGCCCATCACGACCAGCACCGGCGCGCGAACATTGGGAATCCGCGCCTCGCACGGAGCCTGCGACGCGAATACCAGCGCCTTGGTTGCCTCGATTCGCCCCGGCTCCTTCAGGTTCGCAACCAGCGCCGCGCGATATGAATCCAGGTCGGCCGGCGGCGCAGTCTTGTAGAGCGATCCGTAGTACATCGACCAGAAAGACGGCCCCCAAGGCCGCATCATCGCCACCTTGAGAAACGCCAACAGGAACGACGACGTCGGTATCACGCGCGTAAACGGGTCGATCATCACGATGCCGGCGACCTGATCGGGAATCTCGGCCGCCGCCCACACCGCGGATCCCCCAGCCATCGAGTTGCCGACGATAAAGGCCTTGCTGGCGCCAAGATGCCGAATCAGCGCGGCGATATCGGCGCCGACGATCGCGGCAGAATATTCGGGCCAATCGACGCTCGACTCGCCATGCCCCGGCAAATCCATCGTGACCACCCGAAACCCCGCGGCAACAAGCTTCGGCGCAAGAAAGCGATATTGTTGCCGTACGTCGCCAAGCCCCGGCACGCAGACAACAAGCGGCCCGGTGCCGCCCGAATCGTCGTACGCGATCTGCCCGCCAGGCAGCTTGAGAAACTGCGTAGTTCGACCGGCCTTGGCGGGCGGCTGGTCAGCACACGCCGGAATCGCGATCGCGAAGGAAAATGCCGCAGCCACGATCAGAAATCTGGTTGTGCTACTAATCATCATAGTCATTTAACTAATATAATTAGTCTCGCGAGGCAAGAGCACTCTAAATTCGGTTCCCCTTCCCACTATGGGAAGGGGTTAGGGGTTAGGTCGCCGGCAAATGAAGCGCGACGTGAACTTATCCAGCCTGCCGCACCTAACGCCCAGCGCGCCCAAGTCCCGCCCGCGACAATCGCTCGTCGTCGGTTCGCGGGAGTTTGACCTGCCAACAATCAACCCTGCTAGAGTAGTGCTTGAGAAGGAGAACCCCATGCGCGCTGCAATAATGCGAGATAAGAAGCTCGTCGTCGATAATATGCCCACACCAGCTCCTGGAGCCGGAGAGGTGTTGGTCAAAACTCTGGCTTGCGGAATCTGCGGCTCCGATCTGCATGCTCTCAAGCACGCCGAGAAGATGGTCGAAGGCTCGCGCAAGTCCGGTTCGCCGTTCGTGATGGACTTGAAGCGCGACATCGTGATGGGCCACGAGTTCTGCGCCGAGGTCGTCGACTACGGCGCGCAAACCCAAAAGCGTCTCAAGCCGGGCACCCGCGTTTGCGCGATGCCGGTGCTCATCAGTCCTGCCGGCGTCCAGGCCGTCGGCTACTCCAACGAAAACCCCGGCGGCTACGCCGAGTTCATGCGGCTGACGGAATTTCTCCTGCTCGAAGTGCCCAACGGCCTCTCCACGGAACGCGCCGCGCTGACCGAACCGATGGCCGTCGGCTACCACGCAGTGAAAAAAGCGCGACTCGAAAAAGATGACGCGCCGTTGGTCATCGGATGCGGCCCCGTCGGCCTCGCCGTTATCGCTGCGCTCAAGCTCGGTGGAGTTCATCCGATCGTTGCGGCAGATTTCTCGCCGCGCCGGCGCGAGCTCGCGCTTAAGATGGGCGCGGACTTCGTCGTCGATCCGAAAGAGAAGTCGCCCTACGCAAGCTGGCGCGAGATGGCCGTGTACGCTGATCCCTCCAAAGCGCCGATGCTCCCGCCGTGGATCCCGGGACCCGCCGTCCGTCCCGCCGTGATCTTCGAATGCGTCGGCGTGCCCGGCGTGATCGACGGCATCATGTCCGCCGCGCCGGGCAATGCGCGCATCGTCGTCGTCGGCGTATGCATGGAGCGCGACCACATCGAGCCGCTCACCGGCATCAGCAAGGAGCTGAATATCCAGTTCGTCCTCGGCTACGCCCCCGAGGAATTCGCCGCCACGCTGACCCACCTGGCCGAAGGACAGGTCAACGCCGACCCGCTCATCACCGGGAAAGTCGGCGTCGAAGGGGTCGCGAAGGCCTTCGAGGATCTCGCGTCACCGGAAACGCACGCGAAGATCCTGGTTGAGCCGTGGCATAGCTGATCGGCCGATATTGCGCCCTCTTTCAATGAAAGAGGCGATGCGACGCGAGGTCGGCGCCCGCGCGCATCGCGCGCAACTTTGCCCACACGATTTCTTCGGCGACTTCGCCGAGTCCCGCCGAAGTCTCGAAGCCGCAATCGGTCCCCGCCATCACGCGCCGCGGATCGCCGATCGCGTTCACCGCCCGCTCGATCCTGTCGGCGACGACCTCGTGATGCTCGACGTAGTTGGTCTTCGTATCGATCACGCCCGTGACGAGGCTCATATGCTCAGGCAGCGGAAACTCCTTGAAGCATCGATACTCGTGCTGATGCCGCGGGTTGGCCGCCTCCAGCACCAGCGCTCCGACGTTCGCGTGGTATAGCAATGGCAGTATCTGAGCCAGCGGCACGTCGAGATCGTGCGGCGCCTCGTAGTTCCCCCAGCACACGTGCATCCGCACACGCTCGGGCGCAACTCCATGCAGCGCGCGGTTCATCGCTTCGATGTTCAACTGAACGTAGTCGAGAAATTCAGTGAGCGGACGATCCGCGTACGACGTATGCCGCTCCATCGCAAGGTCCGGACAGTCCACCTGCAGAAGGAATCCCTTCGATACTATGTACGCATACTCAGTATGCAATGCTTTAGCTATTGCGATTACATACTTCTCGTAGTTCTCGTAATACTCATTGAGCATCGCCGACGCTATAATCCCCGGCGACGGCGCCGTCATGAACGGCTCGACAAACTTCGTCGGCTGATCGTCCAGGATGCTCAACGTATCGGCGCATTCGAGATCCACGCCGGCGACGTCGCGGTACTGGACCTCGCCAATCGCTTTCGGCGCATGCAGCAAATCGACCATCGCTCGCTGAAACAACGGCGCCATCATCTTCAGGAAGCTCGGGTAGCGTACCAGGTCGCGCATGATCGGCCGCTCACTGCGCCCGCCGAAGCCGGTCATTCGATGCTGCACGTAGGTAAAGAAGCTCTCGCGCGACTGCTCGCCATTGTTGCCGACGTCGATTCCCGCTTCGAGCTGTTTGTGCACCACGTAACGCGTGGACACCTCGATCTCGCGCAGCAGTTCGACGCGATCCACCTGTTCGCCGCGGCTGCTCTTCACCAGCATCGCGGTAAGACCTTCGCGCCGCGGCAGGCTCCCCCGCGTGCGTCGTCAAAATTCGGTTTTCGCTGCGAAGCATGCTCACACCTCCGGCATCGCGCTCCAACCTATTGGTAGATCACGAGCGACGATGGCACAATCGCGAGAAATGGATCAGTTACAAGGAGTCCGACGATGCCAACATTCAAACGCGGCGATGTTTCGCTATACTATGAGGAATACGGAACTGGCTATCCGATCTTGCTATTCGCCCCCGGCGGAATGCGCTCGAGTATCGGGTTTTGGGCCAACAGCCCGTTCGACCCGACCAAGGAACTCGCGTCCAACTTCCGCGTGATCGCGATGGACCAGCGCAACGCCGGCAAATCCTCCGCGCCGATCGCCGCCTCCGACGGCTGGGACACTTACACCGCAGATCACATCGCCTTGCTCGACCATCTCGGAATCAGGCAATGCCACGTGATGGGCGGATGCATCGGCGGCTCCTACAGCCTCGGCATCATCAAAGCCGCTCCGACGCGGATCAGCGCCGCAGTTTTACAAAATCCCATCGGACTCAGTCCGCGCAATCGCGACCTGTTCTTCGCGATGTTCGACGGATGGGCTCAAGCGCTCAAACCCAACCACCCGAAGCTCGACGACGCCGCCCTGCGCGAGTTCCGCGACCGCATGTACGGCACCGATTTTGTCTTCAACGTTTCGCGCGACTTCGTCCGCTCGTGCAAAACGCCGATGCTGATTCTGTGCGGCAACGACGACTACCACCCCAAGGAAACTTCAAAAGATATCGCCGCGCTCGCTCCCAACGCCGACCTTGTCGAGCACTGGAAGACGCCCGACGTGATTGGCGCGACCGTCAAGCGCGTGCGCGACTTCCTGCTCGCGCACACGCCGAAGACTTAGCTGCTGATCGCTTGGTTGAGCCGGTCGGCGAGCCCCGAGAATCGTTCGACGCGAGAGGCGATCGCGCTGCTCAGCACATTTTCGTCGCCGACGATCACGACCGACGTTCTGCTCCGGCTGACCGCCGTATAGAGCAGCTCGCGCGTCAAAACTGCGACCGGATTCTCGGGCAGAACGATCGCGATCGAATCGAACTCCGATCCCTGCGCCTTGTGCACGGTCATCGCGTAGCCGAGCTCGACGAATTCGCGCAGCGCCTCGAACCGGAACGCGACGAAGTTGTCGCCGCGCGGAAACAACGCCATCGCGACTCGCCCGCTGTCGCCGCGCCTGACCCACAGCCGCATTCCATTGTCGCCGTTGAACAGTCCACGCTCGTAGTCGTTGCGCAGCACGATCAGCGGCTCCCCGACCACCAACGCGTTGCGCTCCGCCGCGACTCCCGCCGCTTCTGCCGCGCGAGCATGAAGCCGCGCGTTGATTCTCTCGGCGCCGGTTTCGAAAACGCGCGTCGCGCACAGGATGCGTGAGTTTCCCGCGTGCGCGAACAGTCGGCGCAGCCGGTCGCAATCCTCTTCGTCGAAACGGCCGTCGCGCTCGACGTATCCATGTTTAATCAAGTCCGCGACTTCCGCCCCGCCGCGCACCTTCTCGACGTACCACCGATCCAGTAACGAACCGATCTCGCGGGGGGCCGCTTCAAGAAACTCAACGCCTGCGAACGCCAGCTCATTCGGCGATACGCGCCGCGTTACGATCGGAGCCTTCGATTCGTCGACTGCACTCAGAAAATCGGTCGCGCCATCATTGATGGCCCGCGCCGCCAGCAGGATCGATCGCCCGGCGGCGCTCTCGCTCTTCATCCGATGATTCTCTTCGAGCCGCATCGACGCCGCCGACAGCAGACCCGCATCGTCTGCGCGATCCGGCACCAGGTCGCGAAACACGGATCCCGCCGCCACCGACGGCAGTTGGTTCGCATCGCCCAGCAGGATCAGCCGCGCTCCCGGCTGAATCGCATTCGTCAGCCGCTCCATGAGCGTGACGTCAAGCATCGATCCTTCATCGACGATAACCACTTTCGCCGCGAGCGGGTTGTTACGATGATGGCGGAAACGGCCCGACCCCGGCGAGTAACCGAGCAGCCGATGGATTGTCGCCGGTTCCAGGTGAGCGTCGAGGATCGACTGGTCCACCTCGTCGCGTTTCTCGATTCTCGTCAGCGACTCGCCGATGCACTCGCCCATGCGGTACGCGGCTTTCCCGGTTGGCGCCGCCAGTGCGATTTCAGTGGGCGCGACGCCAAGTCGCACCATCAACCGCATGATCACGACGACGATCGAAGTCTTGCCCGTCCCCGGGCCGCCTGAAACTACCGTAAGTCCCGCGCGCGCCGAAGCGCCAACCACCTTGATTTGCTCATCGGACATCTCAATATGCTTGCCCTGCACAATCACGGGGCGCGCGATCACGTCCCGTAGGGCTCGTGCAAGTTCACCGGCGTCAACTTGCTCCCGCTCGTCGCTCTCCAGTAGCGCCGCCAACCGAATAGCCAGTTCCCGTTCCGAGTGATTGATATTCTGACGTAGTATGTATGGTGCAATGTATAGTAAGGGCTTGTACTCATCGTCATGTCGGCCGATTACGGCCGATGCGCGCCCGGACTGCAGTAGATTCTCGATCGAAGTGGCTATTGCTTCTGTAGCGTCGGAGCCGAAGCCGTTCGCGCATAGAGAACCGAGCACGCGTCTCATCGGCCCATGTGAAAGTGGACCGGTCACGGGAAAGCGCGTGCTGCCTTCCTGCAGCGCGACAAGCGAAATGAGGACGAGCACGATGAGAGCTATTCGATCCTCCGCTTCCAGCGCCGGTTCAAGACTTGCCAGCTCGGCCGCCAAATGTGTCGACTCCGGCGCGAGATTGAGCCCGGCCGCCGAGATCTCAAGCGCGCGCATCTGCGCCACGAAAGGACTCGCGCCGGTCTCGATCCGCTGCAATGTGGCTATTCCGAGAAGTGAGTATCTATCTTTCATTCTCGCATCTCGGAATTGGCATCGCGCGTCATCAGTTCTGATTCGTAAGTGACTATTTCATTCCACGAGGGCCGCGCGAAGTAGAGTCCAGCCTTGCCGTCTCCATTCCGCACGACGCCGCGCAGGAAGACGTACAACAATCCGCCGAATTTCGCGTTGTAGTCGCGCTCGTTTTGGATTCCAAGCAGGCGAACGATACCGACCGAATAAATTCGCGCCTGTAAATTGTAGTGTCGGTCGACGTGCCGCGCGACCGCCGCAGGCTCGTACGAAGGAAGCAGGTCGCCTTTCCAGTCGGCGAAATACATCAGCTTGTCGCCCCGGAAGACGAGGTCGATGAAACCCTTTATGTAGCCGCGCCGAACGGTCCATGCGCCATTCGGTCCGTCACCGAGACGCGCGTGATCCTTTTCGGGAATCGGGTATGCGAATTCCATTTCGCGAACGTTGGGCAGCCGGTACAGTCCGCCTTCGATTACCGTTTCGCCGAGCGCGATCTTCGAGGTGAGCGTGTTGAAGACTATCTCGCGGCCGCGCTCCAGCCATCGCTGATCGGTCACGCCGTGCCGCCGCATGCTGCTCGCGAACAAATCACGCACATCCTCGCGCGCCATCCAGGATTGCAGATTCGGTGCGTCGCCGAAGGATTCGAAGTCGAGCTTCTCGATCGCCTCATGCAGGAAGATGCCCACCTGGCGGCCGCCCGGTAGATCGGCGTTCTCGGCGCGGCCCTCGATCGCATCTACGCTCGTTTTGAATTCCTCCGGATCCGTAGCTTGAAGCGAGGTATAGGACTCGATGACCAGCCCTCGATGCGCCAAAGCCAGATCGGTGAACTCGCTCTCGCGAATCGCGGGCCTTGAGGTCGACGCCATCCAGTCGGTCAAAGCTTCATCGTCCAGCGCCGTTCCGGACGTCTGCGAACCCGATCTCGAGTCTGTAGATGCGGGCGCCGGCGCGATCTCGATCGTGAAAAGCCTGTTCAGCGCGCCTTCTCCATCAAGCGCGCGCAGCCGCCCGTTCAACTGGCTATACGAACCGTATAGATCGCGAGTCAGAGTTCCGAACGGCACGTAGGGCAGGATCAGTTTTGCGCGCGCCCGCGTCAGCGCGACATACAGCAATCGCTGATCCTCTTCCGACTTCTCATTTGCGATTGCTTCTTTCGCCATATCCCGCGCCGGTTTGCCTATCGCCAAGCGCCGTTCGTTTCCAACGTGAAAGATGCTGACGAGGTCGGGATTGGTATTCGCGAAAAATCCTCCGTACAGCGCCACGACGTCAGCTTCGAGCCCCTTGCTCTTGTGAATCGTCATTATCTGCACGGCGGCGCGATCGTCTTCGACGCGTTGCACATTCGAATCGTCGCCCGGCGGCATCGCTCGCTCCGTCACGTACGAATCGAGCAGTTCAATTATTTCCGCGAGCGAGATTCCGTGCCGCGAAGACTGCTGAGTGAGAATCTCGAAAATATGTTCGTAGTTGGTAAGTTCGCGCCGCCCGTCAGACAGCAACAGACGTTCAGCGAGTCCGCTCTGATTGAGCAGGGCGTCGAACAAGTCGGCAAACCGTTCAGCTTCGGCAAGCGCGCGCCATTCAAACAGCCGGTCGATCGACCACTGCGCTTCGTCATCGAGGCGCGCGAGGTCAGCGTAGTCGACGGCAAAGAACGGCGAGTTCCACGCCTTGAGCCGATGCGACCGGCGCCCCGGCTCGTCGATCCCGCGGAGAACGTCGAGGATGTAAGCCGCCTCGCGCGTCTGGAACAGCCCGTCCTGCTTGTAGAAAGCGTAAGGGACGCCGGCGTCGCGCAGATGCTTGGCGATTTCCACGCTGTCGCGATTCGTGCGCGTGAGTACGTACACGTCGCTGGCGGTAACCTTGCGCCGATGCGCGTCGTCGCGAATTTCGATCTCATATTCGGGCTTCTCGATAATTCGCCGAATCGCTCGCGCAATATGCGCGCCGATTGCCTCCCGCATCCGGCGTGAAAACTTTTGACGCTGATCGCGCGGTTGAAATTTGATCAGCGTTACCGGCACGACGGGTTCATTGTTCGCCGCGACGGCGCTCCGATCGGGACGTCCGCATTTCACCGGATAGCTGTACGTGATCTCGCCGCTGAACAACGGCGCCGCAGCCTTCTGATCGAATATCAGGTTGCAGGCTTCGATCATGTCGCCGGTCGATCGGAAATTGTCTTGTAAATGGACAGGCTCGGCGCCCGCCTCGGACAGTTCCTCGCAAGCTTTGAGGTAGGCGTGAACGTCGGCGCCGCGGAATCCGTAGATCGCCTGTTTTGGATCGGCGATTACATAAACAGTGTTGCCGGCGCCGCTCTCCACGAACACCTGTCGAAAGATTTTCCACTGAAGATCGTCGGTGTCCTGAAATTCGTCTATAAGAATCGCGCGGTAGCGTTCCCGCAAAGTTGCTTCGAGCGATTTGCCCCGCGGACCGTCGAGTGCCGCGGCCAGCCACACCAGCATGTCTTCGTAATCGAGCGTTCCGCGCTCCCGTTTTCGCGCGTCCATCCGACCGACGACGGGAAGCAGCAGTTCATCGACAACGCGCTGCTCGATATCCAGCGCCGCTTGTACACGCAAGCCCGCATCGACGATCCTGCGCACTCGATCCGGCATCTGATCCGGAAACGTCGGCCGCTTTTCGCTTCGAACACGGCGCGCGCTTTTTGGATCGCAGATTCGATCGAAATCGAAACCGTGGAGTCCCTCGGCCAGCGCTACGATCGAGCCCTTGTCGCGATTGACGATCAGTTCAAGTTCGCGCGTCGCCGCAATTGCATCCCGCCGAGCCTCATCCGTGATAGCCGCCACCTCGTACGCGGACACCAACGTTTTTGCGTCGAACTCATTCGACAAATCGCGAAATGCCTGCGAGTTGAGTTCTGACCGGCCGGTGCGCAGGTATCGCTGCGAGTGGGCGCGCCACAAAAGATCTTCGAGTTTGTCCGAAGTGTGCCGCTCGTCGGACAGCCATTCTGAGATGAGTCGCTGGACGCGACCGTCCGACTTAAGCCGCTCGCGCAACTCGGCGCGGACGGCGTCGTGGAACTCGAGACGGCCGCTGGTTAGATCCATTCCAAAGCGCGCGCCGCTGTCGAAGGCGAGTTCGGTAAGCATTCGCCGGCAGAAGCTGTGAATCGTGTGGATCGGCGCACGGTGAAATGAAAACAGGGCGGACTTCAATCGTTCCAGCTCCGCTTCATCCAAACCGCTCGCGGACAGAACGGTCTCGATCGTCGAGCGGATTCGCGAGCGCAGTTCCGCCGTCGCCTTCTCGGTAAACGTCACGACCAGGATTTGATCGAGTTGCGCGGTGCCGCTGCGCAGCAGGTCGACGACGATCTGTTCGATCGTATACGTCTTGCCGGTGCCCGCGCTGGCCTCGATAACCTTGTGCCCGCCATCCAGGATTTGATCGAGGATCGCTGGCCGCCGATATTTCGCGGAGGTACTCGCGCTCATTTGAAAATCCCGAGTATCGGTTTGAAGCGGCGCTCGACTATTTCTGCGATCGCATCTTCATCAGGTGGATCGAGATTCCTGGCGTTTCGCACTGGTCCGTAGTCGGAGCTACAGATCGCGAAATCGTTCAAGAGGACCTGTTCGACAGTATCGACCAAATCGCGAGGTTTCTTCTCGTCATCCAGTTGTTTTGCGATCTTATCGACCGCCTCGATCGGCAGGAAATACTCGTTGCCGGTTGATAGCAGATCGCCAACGACATTGCTCAGGTAGGCGATAGCCGAATCGCGATCCGGCGGCTGGAACTCCCGAATCCATTCCGCCGGCTTTTCCGACTGTGTGCCGATCACGATTGCACGAAACTGATCGGGCAGTTTCGTTCCGGAAGCGGACAGGACGATTGCATTCAGAAACGCAGGCAGAAAATCTTTCGCCTTGATATTCTTGTGCAGCACGCAATTGATCGCAGCGCCCGCGTCCGGCGACGCGCCGCGAATCGTTCCGTGGATACTCACGCGCCGCGTCACAATCGTTCGGTCGTGACGGCGAACGTTCACGGAAAGCAAGACCGGTGCGAGAATTTCGCCGGTATCGGCGAACTCGTCGGCGCGGCCGAGCTGGATGTCTTTCCATCCGCCGAAATCGCTGACGCCGGCTTGCGCAGCCTGCGCGATCCATCGATGGAGCGTCGCATGGTCGGCTGCTTCCGCAGCCTGCGCGAACTGGCCGGCGGGTGCGCGTCCGTGAGCCTGGGCGATCCGGAGTTCGCGCGCGTATTCGCCGTCGAGTGCTTCGACACGGCCACCGGCACGCCAGAAGACATTGCGCAGGGTCATCGTGCGATCGAGCCGCGATTGCTCGACGGGTTCGTCTGCGGTTTCCTCGGGCGCGTCGTCGTCATCGAGCATTCCGAGCGAATAGCGGGCGGCGCCTTGCAGCGGGCATTCGAGGTACCGGCGAATTGCGGAAATCGGAAGTGCGATTTCATCCGACGGCGCGTGGTTCGTCGCGGCGGTGAGCGCTTCGAATTTGACGATCTGCAGATCTTCGTCCAGGCGCTGTCGTAATTTTGAGTCCGCGGGCGGCTCGGCGGCGTGGAGCTTTTCTCTGAGTGCAAGCATTCGTGCACCGCGCCGCGCGTCGAAGTCGAAGCTCGCGAATGCATTGGGGCCGTACGAATTTGATCCACCATTCAGGTCGGGAAAATATTTCGAATCGTAGCGGCTCGACGGATGCTTCAGTGTGAACTGGTCGAGGGTGGCGCTATCGACGAATCCGCGCAGCATGAATTGAAGTTCGCGGATGACCGACGAAGGTTCGAGCGAGTCGCCGGTTTTCGCATCGCGCGCGATGTAGGAGAAGTAAATCCGATCGCGTGCAGCGAGGATCGTCTCGAGAAACAGATAGCGGTCGCGTTCAGCCGGCGTCACGTCGCCAGCGGCGCGCTTGAGCGTGCGCAAGTCGAGCGGATCGCGATGTTCGCGCTCGGGAAAAGTAGCTTCGTTCAGGCCGAGGACGAAGATCGCCTTGAATGGAATCGAGCGCAGCGACGAGAGCGACCCGATGGCGACGCCGCGTTCTGAGTATTGACCGCGGCGCGACTCGAGGTCGGTGACACGCGCCGCGATTATCTCGCGCGCCGACTCGTACGACATCGCGCCGACCTTCAGCATCGAGACTCCGACCGACTCGATCGCTTCGAGGAACCGGTCGCGCGCCTGTTGGTCGAGCGCGCTGTTCGGATGAATGTACGCGTTGACGAATTCGATGAGCATCCGCGACCAATCGCGGGGCGTATGCCGTGCATCGCGGATCGAGAGCGCGTCGGCGATCAGCGAGCGCGCGCGGCGCATGAACCGCGCGGCGGTCTCGAGTTCATCCTGGGCGACTTCAAACGGCAGGTAGCCGGGTGCGGTCGGATCGGTTTCGAAAAATGCGGGGTCGCCGCTTCGCTGTCCGGTCATCATCGTGCCGAGCGCGAGGCGTTTGATAGCCTGGTCCCAGTTGTAGAGGCCGCGCGGAATGTAAGTGTCCTTGAGGTCTTCGTCGTCGGCGCCGAAGAAGATGCCGAGCGCCTCGCTCCATCGGGGCCACTTCTCGATCTCGATTTGAGATTCGCTGTCGTCGTTCAGCGCCGGATGAGTCATCAGGCGGAGCATTTCCGCGCGCGAGAAGCGGCCGCTCGGCAATGCGAGGAGCAAGTCGACGGCTTCGGCGACGCGGCTCGCGCCGGCGACACTGCGGCTGACGAAGTCGATGGGAATGTCGTGCTGGTTTCGGAAGACGCTTTCGATGTGCGCGGCGTATTCGTCGACGGCGCCGTCGGGAATGAGCACGGCGATTTCGTGAAAGCGGAGGCGTGCGACACCGCCGCTGGCAGCGGCTTTTTCGTTGTCGCGAACGAGCGACCAGATTTGGTTGGCGACGATTTCGGTCTCGCGGCGAATTCCGGGGCAGGCCAGGAAAAAAATTCCGGGTTTTTTGGGGTCGCTTTTGTATTTCTCCTCGATCTCTTCCGGTTGAGCGGCGCGATCGAGGATGTTCTGTTGCAGAGTTGCGAGCATCGTCGGTGAATCGCCGGACACAGGATCGGAGAAGAGCGGGGCGAAGTCGCATTGCGACAGTTCGTTCATCAGGCGGATGTATTCGCGGCCCGGGCGCCCCCAGAGCCTGAGTGCGGGCGGGTCGGACGATTCGCTCAGCGAGAAAGGATCTTCCGATTCGGTCAGTTTGTCGCCGACTTTGTCACCGCGGCGGGCCCATTGTGAGAGGGCGGCGCGGCGCGAGGTATCGACGTCTTCCCAGAACTCGCGGCAGGGGTTGAGCGCGTAGATTCGGATGTCGCCGAGGGCGCCGAGTTTGGCGAAGATCTCGGTGTAGGCGTTGCCGGCGTATGACGCGCCGAAGACGTGGACGGTCTCGGCGAGGGCGGATTTGAGCTGGCGGCTGTCGGCGGCGGCGAACGCGTCTGGAAGCATCATCAGGCGCGTGGAGGGCGCGGAGAGCCATTCGTCGCGGACGCGGCCTGATGAATCGAAGATCGAATGCCAGAGATGACGCTGCCATCGCTCGGATTCGGACATCGCGGCGACGGCGGCGGGTTGGGCCGAGCGCCACTTTGAGAGCATCGGGCGGCGCGAGATTGAGTATTCGCGGAACAGGCGCGCCAACTGCGCCGCCAGCAGAATCGTGCGCAGTTCGACGTCGGAATCGGTTTTCGAGCCGGCTTCGATGTAGTCGCGGGCCGGCTTGAGGCCCGGGGCGTCGCGATGGGCCGCGCTGCGGAGGCATTCGAAGATCACGAGTTGTAGGTCGTCGGTGTCGAGCACTTTCAGGTTGGGGTCGGCCGATTGGACGAGGCCGGCGAGGTAGGTGCGGAGGAAGGGGAACTTCAGGTTGGCGGCGATGCCGAGCGACTCGGCGAGGCGATGGCGCACGAATTGTTCGACGACGCGATTGGGCACGACGATCGAGACCGGTGCGAGCGGGTCGCGGCGCTGATGGGCGGCGACCGCCTCGGCGAGCGGCGCAATCAGGCGTTCGAGCCGGTTTGAGTAGTGAAGATGAATCATCGGCGCACAACTATGGATCGCGGAGCACACTTTAGAAATCTACACGAATCGAATGACAACGGTTGTCATCGGGGACGCGGAATGATTGGATGTGGGCATGAAGAAAATTCGGCGGAAACCGACATACGGGGCGGCGATTCGGCTGGCGCGGATCGCGGCAGGGCTGTTCTCGCGGCCGTACGGCTGGAGTTTATCGTCAATCGCGGAGCGGCTGGAGATTTCGGAGCGGACGCTGGCGCGATACGTGGCGGTGTTGCGCGGCGAGCTGACCGACGAGCATGGCACGGCGATCGTCGAAGTCAGCGGCACCGGCGACGCGCGCAAGCTGCGGCTGGCGGGATCGATGAAGGCGGCGGAGGCGTCGTCGTACCAGGTGGCGCTGCTGTACTTTTCGCTGACGGTGCTCAAGTTTCTCGAAGGGACGGTGTTGAAGGAGGGCGTCGAGGGGCTGTGGGAGAAGATTTTTCAGAACCTGAGCTTCGTGCAGCGGACGCGGCTGGCGGGGCTCGAGCGGAAGTTCTACGCGGTGCCGTATGCGCCGAAGGACTACGCCGAATTCAGCGAACAGCTCGACGTGATCTTGCGCGCGCTGCTCGATCTGACGCGGCTCAAGGTCGACTACGCGGGCCTGACGGGCGAGGGCCGCGAGCATGAGTTCGACCCTTTTTCTCTGCTGTCGTATCGGGGCGGGCTGTACCTGCTCGGCCGGAGCAATCTGCGCAGTGGGCTGACGTACCTGGCGGTGGAACGAATCCGGGCGGTCGAGTTTATTCGCGAGGCCGACGGCAGCATGGCGCGGTTCGCCTATCCGCGCGGGTTCGATCCGGCGGCGCATACGGAGGGAACTTTTGGAATTGTCGACGGGCCGGAGACGAAGGTCGAGCTGAAGATTCACAGCGCGCAGACGGCGGCGTACGTGAAGTCGCGGACGATACATCGGAGCCAGCGGTTCACGCGGCGGCGCGACGGGACGACGATGATGACAATGACGGTGAGGGGGACGACGGAGCTCGCGAACTGGATCATGAGCATGGGGCCGTGGATCGAGGTGATAAAGCCGTTGGCGCTGCGCAAGGAGATTGCGCAGAGGCATGCGGAGGCGTCGAGGAGGTATCGCCGGGTGCGGGCGAAGTCGTAGCGGGGAAGGGGGAAGGGGGAGGCAGTTTATTTAATGTGGAACCCTTCCCGGGTTCCACACCTCCGGGGCAGGGGTGACCCCTGCACCCAGTGATGGGAAAGATAAGATGCGGGACTTCGTCCCTGTTTGGAGGTTATTAGGGGGAACCTTCCGCTAGCGGCTCGGGAAGGGGTTGGGGGTTGGTTTCTTGGGAGCGAGCACCGATCTTTAAGGGCGGGTGTGGTCTATAGGTCATCGCGCGATCGGCGGGGGTGTTTCGATTGTTTCGCCGCAGGTCGAGCCGCAGTCGGGGCATACGTAGAGATATTTGTCGCCTTGCGGCAGCACGAGCAGCAGGCGCTTGCGCACCTTGACGGCGCGTTTGCATTGCGGACACGCCAGCAAAGTGGCTTCCATCCTCTCGAACGATGGCCTGCGATTCTGCGGCATTGGGGTCATGGCTTAGAAAAGAACTCGGAAATTATTTCGATCGGGCCAACTATGTTCTCGTTGAATTCAGCGAGGTCCTCGGCGGGAATCCAGTACTCGAGATGCTCCGAGCCGCCTGCGGTCTGTACCTGATAGCGATCCAGAAAAGACCGCGCGACTGCGAACCGTGTGACATAACCTGCGCCCGAAGCTTTTACATTCCAGTCGCGAGCGATCCGGGTTGCGTAAGCCTCACTGATGACGGGATAAAATATCGGCTGCTGAGGTAAACGCGGTGGGAAGCGACGAAATCCGCTCTCTCGAATGAGTGCCAGTTCATCGGGACCTACTGGGCGGTAGAGGGTTAAGGTGGTGTCCACGCTCATCGAAACAGATCCTGCACGGAATTTAAATCTCGCGGCGACTCTCGGCAAGAGAGTCTCCGGTCATCCTGGGACGAAAGCGACATCGCGGGCGCGAGGAACCACCTCGGACTGCTTCGCGTTTTTGTGTCATCCTGACGACCAGAGCGTTAGCGACGGGAGGAACGGACCTCGGACAGCTTCGCGCACGCGAAGCCGGTTCCGGTTCTCTGGAAATCGCGAAGCGGTCCTTTGTTGAGGTCGGCGCGCGGTGTCGCGTTGTATCGACGCATCACCGTAGCTTAAGATTTCTGTTCGACTTATGAACGAGCGCGCTGCAAATACGGCGCATCCGCGGGTTTATCTCGAGACTTACGGATGCCAGATGAATGTCGCCGATTCGCAAACGGTGAGCGCCGTTCTGCGCCGCGCGGGTTACGTCAATGCCGACAGTGCCGAAGATGCGGACGTCGTGCTGCTGAATACGTGCGCGATTCGAGAGCATGCCGAGGAGAAGGTGCTGCATCGGCTGCGCGAGCTGGCGCGGCTTAAGAATTCGCGGCCCGAGGTGAAGATCGGGCTGCTCGGATGCATGGCGCAGCATAATCGCGTCGCGATCATGGAGAAGGCGGCGTTTCTCGACGTCGTCGCGGGGCCCGACAGTTACCGGCACCTGCCCGAGATGATCGGCAGCGCCGGTTTCGATCCTTCTATAGATGTGCGGCTCGATCGCGAGGAGACCTACGCCGATATCACGCCCGACTACCGCGGCGGCGTGCGCGCGTACGTTACGGCGATGCGCGGATGCGACAAATTCTGCGCGTTCTGCGTCGTGCCGTACACGCGCGGGCGCGAGCGATCGATTCCGCCACGCGATCTGATGCGCGAGATTGGCGAACTGGCCGAGCGCGGCGTCAAGGAAATCGTGCTGCTCGGGCAGACGGTCAACGCGTACCGCTTCGGCGAGACTGATTTCGGCGCGCTGCTCAGGATGATCGCGACGATCGACGGGATCGAGCGGATTCGCTTCACGTCACCGCATCCGAGCGACACGACCGAGTCGCTGATCGAGGCGATGGCGACAGAGCCGAAAGTGCAGCCGCAATTACATCTGCCGATCCAGTCGGGATCCGACAGAATTCTCGCCGCGATGGAGCGCGGATACACAGTCGGCGAATATCTCAAACTGGTCGAGCGCGTGCGCGCGGCGATTCCCACTGTCGCGCTGTCGACGGACATAATCGTCGGCTTCTATGGCGAAAACGAATCGGACTTCGAAGCGACGACGGCGGTGATGCGTGAAGTCGGCTACGACTCGGCGTTCATGTTCAAGTATTCGGTGCGCGAGCATACGCGCGCGTTCAGGCTCGGCGACTCGGTCAGCGAAGAAACGAAAGGCCGCAGGCTGACTGAGCTGATCGCGCTGCAGGAAGAGATGTCGCTGGGGCGCAATCGCGCGATGATCGGGCAAGAGTTCGCGGTGCTGGTCGAAGGCGCGGCGCGACGCGGCGGCGGCATGATGTCGGGCAAGACGCCGCAGTTCAAGACGGCGATTTTCCGTGGCGCTGAAGGAGTATCGGCGGGCGATACCGTCAAGGTGCGCGTCGATTCGGCGACCGGACATTCGCTGATGTGCTCGATCGCGTAATCGGAAACTTTAAGCGGCAACAGACTCGTAGTCGAGGGAGTCGCCGAGTGGCGACTCCCTCGCGCGTGTGCCGTTACTGCGTCGTGGTCGAGTAGGTCGTGGTCCGCTGCCGCTCGACTATCGGGGGAGCGGTGTCGGTGGTCGTAGTGGTGGTAGAGGTGGTGGTCGGCGGCACGGTGACTACAGGCGCAGATTCGACGACCGGTGCAGGTTCAACCACGGCTGCGGGCGCGGGCTGCGTCTCCACGGTCTTGTGGTAGGAGCAGCCAAGCGCAAATCCGCATGCGGCAACAGCAGCGGGAATTATTACAAGACGTTTGATGAATCGCATTTTTGAAAACCTCCGTGTTGGTACATAGCCTCAGAGGGAGCAAGAAGCCGGCCAGAGGTTTTGTGCGATTTGCGTTGGTCAGATGTCGGAGTCACGAGGCGGCGGCGCGTAAATCTTTCAGGATGCGGGCGATTGTAAAAGTTGCGAATTGGTTCGGGTAGTTCTAGCGAACGTACAGCGGGTTCGACAGGATCCAGAGCTTGCCGGTGCGGTAGGCTTCGACACGGTAGGCGCCCGGGGACTTTGGGGTGAACTCGAGTGTCGAGGCGTTGTCGGCTGAGGCTACTTCGGCGCCGTTTAGATACATCGCGATTCGATCGGCGGGCGCGGGCAGTTCGGTTTTGAGGGTCAGGCCGGGCGCGAGATGGATTTCGTCGCCCATCATCGCGAGCGTGTCGCCGGCGCGTGCGAAGAATGCGAACGCGCCGACGTAGCCGAGATAGTCGAAGCTCGCATACGAATGGCCGAGGCGGAGCGCTTCGAGAATCGGCGCCGTGTCGCGCTCGCGCGCGAGCAGATGCGTCGTGCAATAGAGAAAAAGTTGCGGGAGCGTGCCGACCTTCGCGCCGAGCACGCTCAGGTTGTCGGGTGCGCCCATCCCGGCGAGCATCGAGACGCGCGCGCCGGTCGTCATGCGGTCGTACAGCGCGAGGTTCGCGTCGGGGCGGAGGTCGAGGCCGGCAAGAAAATGATCGGGGCCGAAAAAGATCGCGCGTAGGTAGAGCGTCGTCGGACTTTGCGCGAGCCACGCTGAGCGCGCGTTGTAAACCTCCATCGCGTCGGCCAGCGCGTAGTCTTCCGACGACGTGAACTTCGCGGGGTCGCGCGCAATGGCGAGGCCGCCCTGGTCGTGAATGGCGGCGATCAAATCGTTGGGAGCGAGGTTGGGCTTTACCGGCTCGTGGAGGTTCGCGCCGATTATTTCACTGCCGCCGACGTCGAACGCGCCGCCCGCAATGAAAAGAATGTCGCTGGTGAAGCCGCTGATTCCAAAGTCGGTGTCGCCGGGCTGAACAGGGTCGGCCAGAAAAATGAAATCGATTTGCGCGGTCTTGGCGAGGTCGGCGATTCCCGACTGATCCATCCCGGCCGTTTTGATCGGCAGGTCGACGATTCCGCGGTAGTCGTGGAAGCCGGGGAACTCGGGCGCCGCCTGGATGTAGCGCGCGGGCGGAAGTTCGGTGGTCGGCAGCGGCGAGCTGCATCCGGCGAGGAGTACCGCGGCGAGAATCGAGAGCCACCGCAGTGACATCAGAGGATCGAGCGTCCCTGCGCACCGTCGACCGGGATGTTGGTGCCGGTGATCCAGCTGGCGCGCGGCGACGCGAGCATCACGACCGCGTACGCGACTTCGTCGGGACGGCCGAGGCGTCCAGCAGGCATCTCGTGGCTGATGAAATCTTTCTCGAAGGCGGGATTCTCGCGAAAGCGCCGTTCCCAGTTGCCGCCCGCGGTGAGAATCGAGCCGGGCGAGATGGTGTTGACGCGGATATTTTTCGGCGCGAATTCGCGCGCGAGCATCTTGGTGAACGAATGCAGCGCCGCCTTCGACGCGTTGTAGGTCAGCGGGCCGCCTGACTCGCGGCCGTAGATCGATCCGATATTGATGATCGAACCGCCGCCGCGTTTTTCCATGTGCGGGGCGCATAGCCGCGCCAGTCGCACCGGCGCGAACAGATTGAGATCGAATTGCTCCTGCCACGCCGATTCCGCCAGTTCCGCGAGCGCGCCCGGACGCGCTGCGCCGGCGTTGTTGACGAGCACGTCGATGCCGCCGAATTTCGCGACGGTTTCATCGACCCATTTTTCCGCCGTGCCTTGCGCAGTGAGGTCGCCGATGAAGCCGATTGCAGACCTATTCCTGCCGAGCGCGGCGACAGCCTCGTTCAGAGTTTCCTTTGTGCGCGCGCATACGCTGACGTGCATGCCCTCGTCGGCGAGCGCATGCGCCATCGCGCGTCCCAGCCCGCGGCTGGCGCCGGTCACCATCGCGACTTTTCCGGTCAGACCCAAATCCATGTTGAAGCTCCTAAGTGTGCATCCGCGACTACATTCATTTACCAGACGCGGGTTGTGCGCATGAAGAGGAATTGCGAGATGTATGATTGTCATGCGGACGAAGTCGAGCTGGTCAAACTTCAGGCGACTCGGATGCCTGATGATCCTGGCCAGTATGGTCGCATCATGCAGAGTCAGTTTGATCGCCGATCCGGCGGACGATGGGCGAGCGTGGCAGGGCGCATGGAGGATGGTCTCGACGACCTATGACGGCGAGCCGCAACCCGGCGATATGGAGTGGATCGTCGACGGCGATCATTACACGATCCGGCTGAACGGGCAGTCTCATGAGGACCCCTACACGTTCAGGCTCGACACGAGCCGCAAGCGGATCGACGTATTCCATCACGAGACGCCGCCGGGCACTTCTGGCGGCAGTCTGAAGGGAATTTACGAGATAAATGGCGATTCGCTGAAAGTTTGCTACGACCTGACCGGCCAGGGATACCCGCAATCTTTTAGTGCGAATCGAGGCTCGCGGCAGGTGCTTTACGTATTTCGGCACGAGTGAGCGCTCGACGTTCCCGCCGGTACGCTCGCAGGTTGACTCTGGCCGGGGGCGGACCTAGACTCGACAGGCTAATCACCGGACGGACGGAGGACTATGGAAATTCGGGTCGAAGGCTCTCTTGATCAGGCGATGCGAGTGCTCAAACGCAAGCTGGCCAAGGAGGGCGTTTTCAAAGAGATGAAGAAGCGGGCTTTTTACGAGAAGCCCAGCGTCCGTCGCAAGCGCAAACGATCCGAAGCCCAGCGCCGCCGCCGTAAGGAACAGCGCCGCCGTCGCGCGTCCGCGATGTAGCTGCCAAACAATTGTTGGTGCTATTCCGGTGCTTGGAGAAATCCAGGCACCTTTTCTTTTTTCAGAGAATCAGCGTTGTGCTGATTGTCGGCGGAAATTTCTTTAGTGGCGCGCGTCGGGCTTGCGGGCTCGGAGGAATGCGCTCATGAACAGGCCATCGAGCGGCGGCGCGGCTTTGTCGGTGTCGACGCCGGCCTGCGCGAACCATTCACTGCATTGCGCCGCGGAATAGATCCGCGTTGGCTCGACGGCGATCGCCTCGAAGCCGGCGGCCTCGAGTTTTGCGCGATAGTCCGATTCCTCGAGCGCGCCCGCGATGCATCCCGACCATAATTCGACGTGACGCCGGACTTCGGCGGGAACCTCTCCGCGAGCAACCACGTCGGAAATTGCCAGGCGGCCACTGGGTTTGAGCACTCGAAGCGCTTCGCGCAGAACGCGGTCCTTGTCGCCCGACAGGTTGATCACGCAATTTGAAATGATCACGTCGACGCTGTTGTCAGGCAGCGGGATGTTCTCGATCTCGCCCTTTAGAAATTCGACGTTCTCGACGCCGGCCTTCCGCTGATTGTCACGCGCGAGCGCAAGCATCTCGTCGGTCATGTCGAGGCCGTAGGCTTTGCCATCAGGAGCGACGCGGCGGGCTGACAGAAGTACGTCGATACCGCCGCCCGAGCCGAGGTCGAGAACAGTCTCGCCAGGTTTCAACTCGGCCAGCGCGGTCGGATTGCCGCATCCGCGCGAAGCCGCGACGGCGTCGGCGGGCAGGCCGGCCTTTTCGTCATCGAGGTAGAGATTCGACGTGATGGGATTTACCGCAGAAGCGTTGCCGCCGCAGCAGGATGGCTTCGATTTCGATACCGCGGGCGCGCCGCCGCAGCACGATACCTCATCGGAGTTCTGACGGACGCGACGCGCCTCTTCGGCGTAACGCTCCTTGACCTGTTCCCTGATCGCGTCCGCATCGGGCACTACGATTTCTCCAGTATCTCGCGCTACGCTGGCAGCGGGCGCCAAGTGAAGATCACCTGGCCGCCGGCGACGTAGCAGTCCAGATCGTAGTGCGGCTGGCCGGCCGCGGTCCGGTGCGCGCGGAAATTCTCGACGGCGCGATGCAGCGCGTCAGGGGTCAGTGCGCCGTCGACGCATTTGCCTTCGAGCTGCTGTGCGCGAACTTCCGCGCCGAGGTGAACGGGGAGGCATCGCGCGCCACAATGCTGATCGAGTGGACCGGCGCCCACGCACGAGCATCGCAGGCACAGCACCACGGGACCGCGCGTGTCGCTGGGCGCGGCGAAGAACTCACGCTCGAGGCGGTCGAGACCCATCGCGCATTCGCACCATGCTTCGCGCGCGCGCTCGGCGGAAAAGCGGCGAATCGCGCGGGCCAGCTCGCGCATCAGAGTCTCATTCGAGCGCGGCTCGAGCGCAACGATCGAATCGTCCTCGATTCGCATCGAGGCGCCGAGTTCCTCTGCCAGAAAGTGGCGCAAATTAATCGGCAGCCGACTGCCGAGTTGCAGGCGCTGCGTTTCCAAAGGCGGCGGTTCGACTGGGGCGATCCGCGATAATCGCGAGAAGGTTCGCGGGTTGCCGAATACTGTTAACGATTGCAGGCGTTCCAACGGCGACGGCGCGCCGTAAGCAAATCGCGATGCGTGGGCGCGTCGATGAACCAAGGGTCCGTTTCGCACAGTCTCAACCTCCCAGGGCTTCGAGTTCCGGTCGGTGTGCCGCATGCGCGGCCTCGCCGCCGGACACCGTCAGGGGCCGTCGGATGGATATTTCGAATTTTAATTTGTGACTGAAATTGAGGGGAGAGGAGCCGGACGAAAATTGGTAAAAATTGCGTCTAATCAACGTCGCGCCGCGCCAATGACAATAGCCGCGGCGCCGGGTAACGCCGACCTCAGGGCTGTGTCGAAAAGTGCCAAAACAAACTTGCGCCATGCGCACCGGCTCTTTTCATCGGACCATCAGCCCAGCTCGGCATCTCGCGATGCCCCGCCCGCCTGCCCGCACCCCAACTCACTCCAAGCAGCGGCTCGATGGATAATGCGCGCGTTGACTCGGTCGTCAAATCCCCCGACTTGGCCGTTGCGAACCGCGCGACGTTTTCAGACCATCAAGAGTAACAAATCATCAGGACGGCATCTTAACTAGCGCGCGTACCGAGGTCGGGCAACATCGAGTGAGCGATTAAGATTCGATTCCAAACTTGACAACCGGTGGCGCAAGTGCGCTTTTTCGCGGGCGATCTGTCGAGGCCAATAGCTGCAAAATGAGATGCGCTAATGGACCTCGATTGCCGGGTCGACCCGCGCATCCACATACGATCCGCAATGAACTATCCACAGGCTCAAGCCGGTATGGGGTTTGTCGCGTATGCGACAGTTGCGGGCGCGGTCTGCGGCGGCGGCGGGCCCGGATGCGGCGTTTGTGGATCGACGAGGCCGCGAGAATTAAAGAATCAAATCCTGCCACGATTGCGATGATGCGAGACTGTTTCCGCAGCGAGAAAAATATCTAAACGTCGCGCTGCTTCCGCTCAGATTTACCGAATCAGTCTAGTGCGCCGCTTCAGCCGGCAAATTGCGCGTGTCGCGCTTGAGGAACAGGTACGTCGGCACCAGCACGAGCATCAGCACCGTCAGGTCGCGGTAGATGTCGTTGAACGAGAGCATCGCCGCCTGCCGCTGCACCATCCCGTAGAGCATCGCCATCCCGTGTTTCTGGCCCATCGCGAATTCGTTGCCCATGTTGAGGCCGCCCGGCATCTGCATTTTCTGCAGCGTGAAGATCGTGATGTGCTCAACGAGGTAGCTCTGATTGATTTGCTGGCGATGGATAAGCAGGGTCGTCAGGTACGACGTGCCGATCGCGGCGCCGAGGTTGCGCGTGACTGAATAGAGACTCGCCGCGCGCCCCATCTTGAATTTCTCCATCGAGCTGAGCGCGGCCGCGGACAAGCCGGGGAAAATCAAACCGGTGCCGACTCCCTGGATCACCGTCGGCCACACGATTCGCCGCACGTCGGAGTCGAGATTCAACCCCGACATCCGCCACATCGCGATCGCCACCAGGATGAAGCCGATGCCGACCAGCGGCCGGATGTCGCCGCCGCGCCGCGCGATCGTTCCAAGTATGATCATCGAGAACATCGTGCCGAAGCCGCGCGGCGCCATCACGAGTCCCGCCTTCGACGCCGTGTAGCCGAGCGTCTCCTGCAGGAACACCGGATTCAGAATTGCAGTGCCGTAGAGCGTGAAGGTCAGGAAAATTATCAGCACCACTGGCAGCGTGAAGTTCATGTTCTCGAGGATCGAGAGATCGACGACCGGGTCCTCGGTGTGGAGCTCGTGGTAGATGAGGATCGCGAGCGAGATGAGTGCGGCGGCCGTGCAGTAGACGACCCACGGGCTGGTAAACCAATCGGCGCGCTCGCCGCGATCGAGCACGATTTCGCCGAGTCCGAGCGTGATGAACAGGCACGCGATTCCGATCAGATCGATGCGTCCGCGGCGCAGGTTGCGCATGTACGACGGATCGTCGACGAAGCGATAGACCATGAACGCCGCCATCGTCCCGATCGGCACGTTGATGTAAAAATTCCAGCGCCAGCTCCATGCGTCGGTGATATAGCCGCCGATCGTCGGGCCCATGATCGGCGCGACCATCATTCCAATTCCCCACACCGCCATCGCCATCGCCTGCTCGCGCGGCGGAAACGTCTCCATCAAGATGGCCTGCGACAGCGGCATCATCGCCGCGCCGGCCGCGCCCTGCATCAGGCGGAAGAAGACAATCTGGTTGAGCGATTGCGCCACGCCGCACAGAGCCGACGACGCGACGAACATCGTGATCGACGCGACGAAGTAACGCTTGCGCCCGAAGCGCTCGGCAATCCACCCGGTCATCGGGATCATGATTCCCGCCGCGACCAGGTACGACGTCACGACCCACGCGATCTCGTCGACGCTCGCGGAGAAGCTGCCCTGCATATGCGGCAGCGAGACGTTGACGATTGAGCTGTCGAGCACTTCGAGGACAGTGCCGAGCATCACGGAGAACGCGATGATCCACTTGCGCGTCGAGGAGAACTCGTGCACCTCGTGCGTCGGCTGGGTAATCGTTTTAGGCGCGACAGCCATGGAGGGAATCCTCGCCTACGGTACAAAGCAGGCGGCGCGGATGCAAAAGACTACAAGCGTCGATGTGGTCAGCGAAGATTGAATGTGAAACCCGCCGTGGGTTTCACGCTTCCTTGGGCAGGGGTGACCCCTGCACCCAATGTTAAGACGAAGATGCGGGACTTCGTCCCTGTTAGAAAGTATTGAGCAGAATGGCGCGAAAGGTCGTCCTCAACACTTCGTCTTTATTGCTTAATACTGGGTGCAGGGGTCACCCCTGCTGGAACCCAGGGTGGGTTCCACTACAATCAAATCCCTCATGCTTTCCACCCCCGCCCTTCCACCCGGCCCGAACTTCATCGCGACGCTCGATTTCATTCGCAATCCGTTCCGATTCCTCGACACGTGCGCGGCGCGCTACGGCGACTGGTTCACCATGCGCGTGCCGGGAGTGGCGCCATTCGTCTTCACTAGCGACCCCGCCGCCGTGCGCGAGGTTTTCCTCGGCGACCCCGACGCGCTTCATGCGGGCGAGGCCAATCGTCCGCTCGGCGCGTTCATGGGCGGGCGGTCGTCGCTGTTCCTCGACGCCCCCGAGCATCTGCGCCAGCGCCGGCTCTTACTGCCGGCATTTCATGGCGAGCGGATGGCGTCGCATGCCGACGCGATGCGCATCGCGGCTGACAACGCGATCGCATCGTGGCCGATTGGGCAGCAGTTCGCGCTTCATCCGCAGATGCGCGCGATCACGTTCGAGACGATTATCCGTGCCGTGTTCGGATTCGGCGACGACCAATCGGGGTCGGAACTGCGCGCCCTGATGCGTCAACTGTTCGAGCTCTATTCGAGCCGCCTCGGCACGCTGTTCTCGCTGCCCGCGATGCAAATCGACGCCGGCCGATGGAGTCCGTGGGGGCGCGCGGTCAGGCTGACACGGAGAATCGACGCGATCCTATTCGAGGAAATCGCGCGGCGCAGAAGCGTGGGCGTCGAGGGTCGCGCGGACATCCTCTCGATGCTGCTAACTGCGCGCTATGAAGACGGGAATCCGTTGCCCGACGCCGTCATCCGCGACGAGATGTACACGCTGATGCTCGCAGGCCACGAAACGACGGCTGCCACGATGGCGTGGGTAATCAACCGGCTACTGACGAATCCCGCCGTGATGGAACGCGCGCGCGCCGAAGTCGTTTCGGTATTGAACGGCGGGCCTCTCGACGCGTCGCACGTCGGCAAGTTGAAATATGTGGAGGCGGTAATCAACGAGACGATGCGCCTGGACCCGGTCGTCCCAAACATCGGCCGCGGACTAAAACGTCCGATGACAATCGCGGGCCGCGCGCTCCCGGCAGACGTAACGATCGCGCCATGCATCTACCTGGTGCATCGCCGACCCGAACTCTGGCCCAACCCCGCGCAATTCAACCCCGACCGCTTCCTCGAATCCCGCCAAAGCCCGTACACGTTCTTACCCTTCGGCGGCGGCCCAAGAAGATGCCTCGGCGCCGCGTTCGCAAGCTACCAGATGAAAATAGTAATCGCAGAAATTCTCTCGCGAGCAGAACTGAAGCCAGTGGATGGCTACGTCGCAACCGCCACCCGCCGCGGCATCGCATTCGCCCCTAGCGAGGGACTCCCGGTGAGCGTGACTAGTCTTTCTTAACACAGGGTGCAGGGGTTACCCCTGCCCAAGGAAGCGTGAAACCCGCGGCGGGTTTCACTACAATCTAATCGATGACCCCCGAAGACAAAAAGTTGATCACCGTCCTGACGCGGCTGTACGCGAAGACGAAGGCCGATGTAGTGGACTGGGAGCCGAGCGAGGACGCGAACATCTTCGGGGTGAAATTCTCGGACTACACGATCTCAATCGTGCGCATTCTGCCAACCCCGACCCATGCGGAATGGTTCAACATCACCATCGCGAACAGCGACGGCGCAGCGATTCAGGAAATGGACAGTTCAACCGCGAGAGACAACGGCTTCGCCGACTCGTCTGACCTCTTCTACCGAGCCCGCCGCCACGCCGTAGATCTGAACGGCGCGCTGGATGATATTTTAAAAGAGCTCGACGACCTGTCATAGCGCAACTCGCGTTTCCGATTGTTTGACTCATTTCCGATACCTAACATATGTTAGGCGGACAGCAGCGACGCTCGAAACCAGGTGGACCATACATGCCTCATGAATCTCGATTGAATTTTTCTACTGACGAAATTCTTGCCAACGTCGATACTCGCGAGCCCCTCATCGTTAAGGGCGTTAAGTGTCATGGCGGGTTTGATGCGGACGGGAACTATCGGTCGCCGCGGACTGCTAATCGCGTGCCGGCGATCAAGGCGTGGCAGGAGCAGCATGTCGCCACTTCGGGGACGGCGCTGTTTGAGATTCCCGCCGACACCGTGTCGCCGCAGGTGCCGAACGTCGCGCAGGTCAAGTTCCTGCTCAAGTCGGGCGTGCGCGAGCCGATGGTGCGATGGCTGTCGGAAATCGCGATCGTCGAGGGCTTCGGCGCGATGATTCGCGAGCTGCCGGTGCCGCCGCTCAAGAGTTTCATCAAGGAAGACACCAGTGGCACCGCGCTGGCGCATCTCGCGAGCGGCCTGTTCGAGGCGCATGCGCGCGACGAAGCGGGATGGACCGAAGAGGGTGGGCATCGCCAGATGTGGGACGCGGCGCGCGACGCGGCGCTGTCGAATCCCACGATCTCGCCCGAAATTTACGCGGCGATAATCGCGCGGCGCGGCGTCCAGCCGGTCGCGATGTACCCCGAGCTGGGCGAGCCGGTCGAGCGGCTGATTCGTTTCATGGCCAACGTGCTCGCGATCGAGGTTTTCGCCGCATCGACGTTCGCCTGGGCCGAGGAAATCCTGTCCGACCCCGAGGTTTCCGACGCGCCCGACGACGCCGCGAACCTCGTGCGCTATATCCGCGCCGACGAGGCTCCGCACGTCCAGTACTTGCGCACGGCGCTGTCCGAAATCCAGGCGCGCACGCTGCTCACGCTCGACGGCAAGCCGATGTCGGGACGCAAGGTCGTCAACGACCTCGCCGATCGATCGCTGCGCACGATGATTCGTCAGCGGCTCAACGAGCGGCCGGTGATGGTCCGCGAACTGATCCGCAAGACCGCCAACGTCAAGGATCTCGACGCGCTGCTGAGCGAGTTCGACGCGCTCGCGACGACGTGGGCGCCGCCCGCGCGCTATGCGGACCTGGCGCCCGAGGCGAACGCCGCCGCGCCGGTTGGGTACTGAGCGGTTTCGAGCCGATACTTCTTGTGTCATCCCGAGCGTAGCCGAGGGACCCCGGATCTTTCTGAACGCCCGCCGACGCACCCCACCCACGGAGCGATCGAAGTACGCCTGCCAAGAACCTCACTCGATGCGTGGTTGAGGATGCTTTTCCGGCGTCGTGAAAGATCCGGGGTCCCTCGGCTACGCTCGGGATGACACAAAACTAAGAAGAGCGAACCTCGGTGGAGGAACCTCCTCCAACCCTGCCAATCGAACTATCGTTCTTGCGATGGTAAGGTTCTTCTTTGGCTCAGCCGGGTTTCGATTGACCGCTATGGGTTCCTGCCGCAAGACCTCAACTCGATCCGTCATCATAGTTGCCGGCGCGATTGCGATGGCAATCGCGAGTGCGGCCGCATTCGCGCAGAGTCCAGCCGCATCGACGTCGGGATCAGCACCGTCGGCCGCCGCGAGCGCATCGGCGCAGCCCGCCGCAGCGTCGAGTCCCGCATCAGCGTCACCGGTGGCCGCGAAGGCGCTCGACTCGCACTCGGTGACGTCGTACCTGAGCGACGTTATCAACTGGTACGGGCATCTGGGCGTCGAGGCGCAGCTCGTGCGCGACCCCGACGAGACGCTTTTCTTTGCCGACGACCGCCAGACCGCCGGTGAGATCCTGAATCTCGCCTTCGAGTACGCGCGCGCGCAGGCCGCGTACCTTGCGAAGGCCGCCCCAGCCCCGGCCGCCGCCGGAAATTCTGCCGATGCGGCCGCGCCTGGCACCGCCGGCCTGGGCAACGTGATTCACAGTCTCAATACGCTCGACGCCGACGCGAACAAACTCCGCACACGCATCAACGGTTTGCAGGCGCAGCTCGCGAAAGCGCCGGCCAACAAGCGCGACGCGCTCACGGCGCAAATCGAGGGCGCGCAGAACGAGCTCGATCTCAACCAGGCGCGCGTCGAGGCGCTCAATGCGCTCAAGCAGTACGAGAGCGGCAGCGCGCCCGATCAGAATGGAGGCCTGGCCGCGCAGATCGACGAGCTCGAGCGTTCGATTTCCGACAGCAGCAAAAAGACGATTGCGCCGAGCACACCGGCCCTGACGGCGAGCCCCGAGCCGCGCGGGATTTCAGGCCTCACCAGCGACCTGTTCGCGCTCAGCACCAAGCTCGACGCGCTGCAGCAGAACCGCGTGCTTGCGCAAACGTTGTCGGCACGCGCCGCTGCGGTACGCAAATCGATTCTCGCCGTGATCAGTTCGCTCGACGCGCGCGGCAACGAACTCGCACGAGGCGCCGGCGCCGCCGACATCGCCGCGCTCAAGAATCGCAAGCAGGCGTTCGAAACCCTGCTCGCCGAGCACAAGCTGCTGAGCGCCGCCGCGTTGCCGCTCAGCAAGCAGATCGTCCTGCTAGGCATCTACAGCAACAACGTCGGACGATGGCACGACGCGATCGCGCAGCGCTGGAGCAAAGAGTTCCGCAGCCTGCTGATCCGCCTGATCGTGCTGGCCGTATCGCTGCTGCTGATCTTCCTCGGATCAGTTTTGTGGAAGTGGCTCACCAACCGTTACGTGACCGACGCGCGCCGGCGCGGCCAGGTGATGGCGGCGCGGCGCTTCGTGCTCGTCATCCTGATCGTGTTCGTCATGATGGTGAATTTTTCCGACGAGCTCGGATCGGCAGCCACCGTGCTGGGATTCGCCGCCGCCGGAATCGCCGTTGCGCTGCAGAACGTGATCCTGTCGATTGCCGGCTATTTCTTTTTGATCGGACGCTTCGGTATCAAGGCCGGCGACCGCGTGCAAATCGGCGGCGTCACGGGCGACGTGATCGACATCGGGCTGGTGAAACTTTCGCTGATGGAACTCGGCGGCACCGGGACACATCGCGAGCCCACCGGCCGCGTCGTGGTGTTCTCCAACGCAGTCGTGTTTCAGCCGTCGGGCAATTTTTTCAAGCAGGCGCCCGGCACCAGCTTCGTATGGAACGAGGTGCGGCTCACGCTCGCACCGGACGTCGACTACCGGCTGGCCGAGAAGCGGATACTCGACGCGGTCGACGAAGTGTTCGCGCGCTATCGCGACCGCGTGATGCGCGACTATCGGCATCTCGAGCGCGACCTGAACATCATGCTCGACACGCCCAAACCGCAGAGCCGCCTGCATCTCAGCCAGACCGGCCTGGAAATAGTGATCCGGTATCCCGCCGAAACTTACTCTGCGCCGCAAATCACCGACGAGATTTCGCGGCGCGTGCTGGACGCTATCAACCGCGAGCCGAGCTTGCGCCTTGCGCCGCAGGCCAACGCGAACATCCAGTCGCAGACCGTGCCGGCCGCGCCAGCCGAAGATGGAGCAGAGCAGACGGGCGAGGTAAACGGACAGCCTTCCGGCGAGACGCAAGTTGTGGCGGAGGCCGGCGAAAAATCGACCGGCGTTACTCGCGCGAATAAGTAGATTGACGCGATCCTACGCGGCGGGGTTGCCGGCGATGCTGTCGACGATGTCGGCCAGTTCGGGAATCCGGTAGCGCTCGCCGTTGTACGCCTTGTACATGAGCACGACCCAGAAGACGGCGAGCGCGATGTCGACAAGGGTCAGAATGAAATTCAGCAGCGCGCCCAGTCCGTGCGGCAGTACTGCTATAAACACGCCGAAAACTACGGCGATAGCGAACCACGCAATCGAGAAGCCGATTGACTGGCGCGCGTGGAAGCGGATGAACTCATCCTGGTTGTACGGTTCGAGGTAGAGAAAAATCAGGCCGGTGACGAAGCCCAGCAGGTAGGCCAGCGCCGCAATGATGTTGGCTTGCGGTTTTCGGTTGTCACCGTCCATCGGAAATTCTCCTTGTGGTTCTCGAACGATGATCCCGGAAGAGATCTTCGAGTACTAATTTCTAGTCGAACGTATCAGGTGATCGCAATGCGGTTCCATGCAGCGGGCGCACTGCGGCGAGCAGACTCTGAAATCACGGGAATGCCAGGAATCGAACGCGGGGCTATTGATGCTGCGAGCGCTTCTTCGCCGCCTCGAGGCGATCCATCGCGACCGTCGCATTGCGCGACGTCTCGACTACTTCGAGCTGCGCACGCACTCGGCTCGCCAGCTGGCGTCGAAACACAGGCTTGGCCAGGAAATCGCTGACTCCCAGGCGCATCCCCTCCGCCCGTGCATCCAAATCGTCGCGCGCGGTAATCATGATGATGGGAATTTCGGCGGAAACGGGATCGTCCCTGAGCGCTTTCACGACCTGAAAGCCGTCCATACCGGGCATCATCAGGTCGAGCAGAATCACGTCGACTTCGTTTTCGTGAACCAGTTTGAGACACTCGGCCCCGGAGCTGGCCTCAATTGGGACGAAGCCCTCGCGCTGCAGATGGCGGGAGAGGATCGCGACAGTGTCCTGATCGTCATCAACCACCATTATCTGTGGCTGCCTGATTGCTTCATCCATAGAATTCCCTGCCCGCCTAGCCTTCGTCCAAAGACGCCGGAGCTATCACGCCGCAGCGTCTCAGCTTCGCGGAAAATGTCGTCCGCTTAAGTCCGAGCAACCGCGCCGCCGCCTGTTTGTTCCCTCCGGTTTGTTTCAACGCGTCGTTTATCAATCTACCTTCCAATTCCCGTACCAAGCCGTTCAGGTTTACGGCGCCGTTTGTCAGCTTGACCGCGATCGGGGGCGTCGCAGGCCGTGCGCTCGCCAACAGGCTCTCGGGCAGAATTGAGGTGTCGATTATCGAGTCCGAAAGAATCGCCAGCCGTTCGACCATATTCTCGAGCTCGCGTACGTTGCCCGGCCAATCGTACGACCACAACGCCACCATCGCCTCGCGGGTGATTGCGATTTCGCGGCCAGGCGTGCGTTCGCGGATACGAGTCAGAAAGTGCTCCGTGAGCAGAGGAATGTCCGACCGCCGCTCGCGCATCGGTGCTATAACGACCGGCACCACCTGCAGCCGGTAGAAGAGATCTTCGCGAAACCTGCCCTTCGCCACCGCGTCCGCCAGATCAACGTTGCTCGCCGCGATCACGCGCACGTTGACGCGCGTCGACCGGTCGGCGCCTACTGGACGCACCACGCCGTCCTCGAGCACGCGCAGCAGCTTGGCCTGCAGCGAGCCCGGCATCTCGCCGATTTCGTCAAGGAAGATCGTTCCGCGATCCGCCGTCGTCAGCAGACCGTGGCGCGAGCCCGCCGCACCCGTGAACGCGCCGCGCTCATGCCCGAACATCTCGGACTCGAGCAGGTCGTGGGGAATCGCCGCGCAGTTGACCGGCACGAACGGCTGGTTGCATCGCGACGACAGCGAATGAATCGCGTGCGCAACGACTTCCTTGCCGGTGCCGCTCTCGCCGGTGATCAGCACAGTCACTTCGGCCGGCGCGACACGCTCGATCAGCGCGCGCAGTTTCACGATCGCCGGATGCTCCCCGACGAGCGCATGCTCGACTGCGAAAGGCGCCTCCGCCTCCGCGAATTTCGGTTGCAACGCCACCGCTGTATCTTTTCTCCGGTAACCGGCGACGGGAAATCGGCGGGTTACGCGCGAATCGTCTCACGACGAGAGCTTAGTTGACAGGACGGTGACTAATAGTGAGCGGGATAGATAAAGCAACTCGCCAAACTGGTTACGCAGGGAACGCTATCAATTCCCGCCAGTCGAGTTGCGATAGCGCGCCGACTGTCCCGGCCCCTCGGCCACCGAGACTTCCATCGTCGTAACTTCGTCAAGCGCGCCGCGCGCCCGCAGCGCCGTCGCCAACTCATCCCAGATGTAGCGCGCGAGTTCCTCTGCCGAGCTATGCGCAATCGGCACGATACAGACGTCGCCGGCGGGCAGCACGAACTCATCCTGCTCGTAGCGGATTTTCACGCTGCCTTCCCTGGATTCGTCGATCGTCAGGCAATCGCTTCGACCCGGAACAATGGTGCGCTCGTCGAGCCGATCGACGATCTCCTTGGTGAGCTTTTTGATCAACCCGAAATCGATCACATAGCCGGTCTTCGCCAGCCGCCCCTCGACGTACACGCCGACCTGGTAGTTGTGGCCATGCAACGGTTCGCGAAATCCCGGGTAGGCGATAAAATGCGCCGCCGAAAATTTCAGGTTTTCTTTGGCTACATGAATTGAAAATTTCTCGGCCATCGGTTCGCTCGCAACACTATACAACGCCGGCCAGCTTTAGCAGCGGCGCGAGACCGATAGCGCGACCCGACGAAAACCGTTCGGTGTAACGCGCCGGGTCCATCGACGTCGCCGCAATAAACCGCTCGCGCTCGCCCGTCGCGATCGGCCCAAGATGCGCCCCGATCTCGCGCGTCCACTCCGCCGCCGCATCGAGTCCCGATACCAGGTCGCCGACATCGAGCCCATGCAACCCGCCGAGAATACACTCGGCGTAGTATCCAATTTGTCCGGCGCGATCGAAACTGGGAATCTCGACGCGCATCGACTCCTCGATCGAGAGCAGCCGGTCCATCCCGAATTCGCGGCGGCGCGAAACGATCGCCGCGTCTCCGCTGCCATCGAATCCGGAACCGATCGCAACGATCGCGACGCGTCCGTCATCGATCGCAATCGGATGGAAAACATATCCCGGCGAAGTGTAGTCGAGTAGCGCGCGCAGCTTGATCCGATAAGCCAGCAAATCGAACCTGGTATCGTTTGCGATCTGCATGAGGAACTCGCCCAGCGGTTTGCCTGCGCGATCGGCATGATCAATCAAACGCATGAACGCATCGGGATCGTATTCCTCACGCCGCGCGATCAAAGGTGCGTATTCGCGATCGAAAGTCAGCAGCAACCCGCCGATTCCGCCATCGCCCGCCGTGCTCGACGCCGTCATCGGCGATTTGCGCTCGACGGGCTCGATATCCATAGCGAGATATTTTCCGTGACTCGACGGCTTAGCCAGCCCGCGCCGCGCATTGTGAATCGCCACCGGATGCGCATCGCGCGCGATCAGCCTGCTCGCGCCGCCGCGTCGCTCGGCCAGCAACCCATAGCCGCTGAGCAGCGATCCGTATCCGACGAGGAGTATTTCGCGATTGTGCAAAGTCGATTCCGGGATTTTTCGCTTCGCTCTAGAATGACACGGGGAGAGAAGATCGGGCGAGCACCGCTACCGAGCCGAACAACCTAACCCCTAACCCCTTCCCCCAGTGGAAGGGGAACAATCGCAGGAGAAATCGACGCTCTCTCCCCGAAACCTGACAGCAAAAGGGCGTCCTCGCCATTTTGCGATTTCTTTCACCGGGTGCAGGGGTCACCCCTGCCGAAGGAAGCGTGAAACCCACGGTGGGTTCCGCGTTTAATAAAGTGATTTTTCCCTCCCTATATATCCTCCGACCCCGGGTAGTACTTCCCATCTCCCAGCGAATCGACCGCCGCCCAGAACTCGGGACCGCCCGGCTTCATTGGATCCTCGAGCGCCCATGCCTGCCGCTTGTAGTTCCAGCTCTCGGGCCGCAGCCGCTTGGCTTCCTCGAAATATTTTTGCGCCGCTTCGGGATGTCCATGCTCGAACAGAAATTCGCCGAGCCTGAAATTCGCAGCCGCGCGAACCTGAGCGTCGTCAGGCGTATGCATCCGCTTGAGCACTTCGGCGTCGCCGCGGATAAAGCGGCTCTTCGATCCGTTGGCCACCCAGTCGCGCAGCGCGTCGAGGTAAGCCTTGCGCTTGGCTTGCAGCTCGTTCATCGCGTCGGTGGGGATCGAAAAATTCGTGCGATTCATTTTCCGGAATGCGTCGGTGACGCCGGCCGGCTCGCTCGGGCGGACTATCTTGCCGCGCTCGTCGATCCACACTGCGGTCGGCACGTTGACCATGTCGTAAAGCTCGGCGACGAGATGCCGCCGATCGATCAGGCATGGATAGGTGGGCTTGGCCGCCTTGATCCAAGGCTCGGTGGCGGCATTGCCGCCGCTGTCGAATGCGATCGCGATCGGCACGAATCCTTTCGGTCCGAGTTCTTCGTAAAGGGCCTGCCAGACTGGCAGGTCAAAGCGGCATCCTCACCAGGAGGCCCATGAGACGACTAAAACTTTCTTGCCGCGATAGTCGGACAGCGAATGCATCTTGCCGTCGAGATCGGGCAGGCTGAAATCGGGCGCATCGAGCGAAGTCAGGATACGCTTGCGCTCCGCCGCAGCCTCGCCGATACACCATGCGTTGAATTCCGTATCGCTCACGACCGGCTGTCCGAGCAGACCGGCCAGCGCCGCAAGATTGCAGCGGCCGCCATCGACGAATTCGTTCTTTCGCGCGGCAGGCACCGGCACGCAAACGTCGCCCTTGCAAAATCCCTGCGGCTTAAGCTCCCATCCGCTGACGCGCTTGAGGTCGTCGCCGCTCAGCCACACCGCGCCGCCGGTCGTGTCGGCATCGATGCCGGTATTCGCGCGGTCGCCGTAAACAATGTCGATAGCCATCGTTGGTTAATCCTCGCGCCCAGATTTCAGCACAAAGCGGCTGCGCATACAAAACACGAGAGTGCGAGCATAGCGATCGAAGCAGACTACCTAACCCCTAACCCCTTCCCCCAGTGGAAGGGAACAATCGCGGATGAGGAAGGATCGACGCACTCCCCCCGAACCTGAGAGCAAAAGGGCGTCCTCGCCATTTTGCGATTAGCATTGGGTGCAGGGGTCACCCCTGCCGAAGGAAGCGTGAAACCCATCGCGGGTTTCACATTTAATAAAGTGATTTCCCCTTCCCTAAATCCACAAGATCGCGCCGGACGCAGGCCTGCCCGTACTCTCGCGTACCGCTCGCACATAGAACCGAATCTGCGCGCGGTACTCGTCGAGCCGCGGCGCGACTTCGACGTCGGTCTTGAAATCGACGACGGTCCAGACGGCGCCATCATCGGTATTCTCCGCAAACGCGAGGTCCGCGATTCCTTCGACTGCCGTGCCGTCTTCGAGCTTGATCATCAGCGGACATTCACGCATGACCGTCTGCGCCACTTTCGCGCGCAACATCAACGGAGACTCGAGCGCTGCTTTGACGGCGATCACTGCCGCGGCGATCTCGTCCTCGGACGCGCCGATCATCTTGGCCGCGCTTGCCGCGATCTTCTCGATCCCGCCCGCATCCGCATCAAACGACGTCCGCAGCATCGTCAGATGCACCAGCGTACCGAAGCGTTTGCCATGCGGCCGCCCCGCGCCGCGCCGCGTCTCCTCGATCGCGATTGTCTCCGCCGACGCGGGCCCGCCCGCCGGCGCTGCAAGAGCAAGCTCGGTCGCCGTCTTGACGTTCATCCTCGGTGTCGTTCCCGCCGCGAGCATCGCCGACCGGCTCGCGCTCCACTCCGTATGCATCTTTTCGCCGCGGTCGGACACGAGCTTGTTCTCGTCGGCCTGCAGCAGCTTGTCCTGCCGCAGCCCCATCTTTTCCTCGACGTTGAGAATCAGCAGGCGCGGGTCCCACCAGACCACTTGATGCTCGCCCTTCTGCGCGCGATGCAGGCCCGGCGCGACCGACTTCATCTTGCCGGGCGCTTTCGGCGGCCGCGTCAGCACGCTGTCGTCGCCGAACTCGGGGCATCCCGCAGGATGCGTTGACAGTGGCGCGCGCCGTTCCGCATTCGTCGGATAGACGACGGGATTCAGCCGCGCGAGCCAGCCGTCGCTTTCCTGGGGATCGTCGCCAACCGCCGGCACTACGATCAGATCGCGCGCGCGCGTCGCCGCCACGTATAGCAGCCGCACCGCCTCCTCGACGTCGCGTTCATGCTCTCGCGCCTGATTTTCCTGCAGCTCACGTGGCGCACATCCCGCGAGCTCCATTGCCGCCAGCTTCGACGCCGGCTCGATATACCGCGACGCGTGCTCGCGAGTTTCGTTGCACGTGATATCGGCCAGGATGACGACGGGAAATTCGAGGCCCTTCGCGCGATGCACCGTCATAATCCTGATGCCCTCGGTGCCTTCCTCGACGATCGGCGTCTCGCTCGCCTCGTCGCGCTCGGCCCGCGCTTCAAGCTCGTCGACGAATGCGCGGAATGACGTGGTCCCGCCGCGCGCCTCGTAACGCCGCGCCTGATCCATGATTCGCATGATATTCGCGAGCGCCTGCTCGCCGGTCGGCCAAATCGCAAACCCCGCATGCGCGCGCGTCGTCGCCAGCAGCATCGCAATCGTCTCCGCGATCGGCCGCCGGTTGCGCCCGCGATGCAGGTCCCTGATCACTTCGAGCGCGCCCTTCACTTCCTTGAGGCTGTCCGGCAGATCGTCGGGAAGCTTGCGAAACGGATGTAAGCCGCCCTGCGTCATTCGGAATTCGAGAAGCTCCGCGTCCGACAAGGCGAACACGGGACCGCGCAGCGCAGCGAACACCATCAGCTCGTCGTCAGGCCGTTCGATCGCGCCGAGCAGATTGCGCATCGCGATCACTTCTTCGCGCTCGTTGAACGATCCGCCCTTGACCAGCACGTGCGGCAGATGCCGCGCTTCGAGCGCGCGCAGGTACGACCGCGTGATGTCGCGGCCGAACGAATTCATGCGGCGAAACAGGATGCATATATGCCGCGGGCGAAGCGGCACGCGCACGTCGGGCGCCTCGCGCTCGGTCACGGTCCATCCACTCTCATGCACCAGCCAGCGCGCGTACGCGGCGATCGCCTCGGGAATTGACTCGTCGATTTTCCAATTCACAACGCGCCCGAAATCGCCGTACGGCTCCGGCACCGGCAGCACGACGATCGACGGCTGCGCCGCGGGCTCGGTGCGATACCGCGTCAACGGCGCATATCGCGGCTGCGTGCCCGACTCCTCGCTCATCAGCGGCGCGAACGCCGCGTTGACCATCGTCTGAATCGCCGGCGTCGCGCGAAAGCTGACCGTCAGATGCTCGAGTTGTGCGTCATGCATCAGCAGCAGTTGTTTCACGCCCTGGTAGAGCGAAACGTCGGCGCGCCGGAAGCGGTAAATCGATTGCTTGGGATCGCCGACGATAAAAAGTTTCCCGGCGATCGGCTTGACCTTGAGCCAGTTGGTCTCAGCGGGATCGGCCGACGAAAGCAGCAGCAGGATTTCCGCCTGCAGCGGATCGGTATCCTGAAATTCGTCGACAAAAATATGCGTGAAGCGATTCTGCAACTCGGCCCGCACCGCCGGTTTGTCGCGGACCAGGTTGCGCGCGACCAGCAGCAGATCGAGAAAGTCCAGCCGCCCGGCACGGCGCTTCAAGTCCTCGTAGAGCGCAATCACCGGCCACAGTTCGTCACGCAGCAGAGGCGCGAGATTGGCGCCCGCGTCGTCGCGAAACTTCTTCAGCCGATCGTGCAACTCGGCGCGCCGGCGAAAAACGTCTTCACGCGCGACCTCGCCAAAGCCGCCTCCATATCCCTTCCAATTCCAGTGTCGGCCCGTGCAAAGCTTGATCAGCACAGATTCGAGTGCGTCGTGATCTCGTCCTCGAACCGCTTCCAGCCGCGTCGCTTCGTTCACCGGCCGCGCGATCGCATCGAGGCTCTTCGCCAGCCAGTCGTCGTCCTCGCCCAGCTCGCCAAGTTTGCCGAGCGTCTCGACCTCCGCGACAATCGCGTCGATTTGAGCGTCGCGATCCATCGGCGAATGAGTCCACGGCGAGTCGAAATCGCGCCAGTTCATCAGCTCGAGCGCCGCATGCCGCGCGATCTCGCGCGGCCCCGTGCGTGCCGACAGGTCGCGACGCCGCAGCAGCCGCCGCATCCCCTCGCCCGGGCTGCTCAGCATTCGCTCGAACCATCGATCGAACGCGGCGTCGAACATCTCGCCCGCGACGTCCTCGGGCGCGACTTCGAACATCGGATCGACGCATGCCTCCACTGGCCGCTCGCGCAGCAGGTCGGCGCAGAACGAATGAATCGTTCCGATGCGCGCCTCTTCAAGTTGTTTGAGCGCCAGGTCGAAGCGCGCGCGCCCTTCGCTCGAAGGTTCGGTATTTTGACGCGCTCGCTCGATTTCGGCGCGCAGCCTGAGCTTCAGCTCACCCGCCGCTTTCTCTGTGAACGTAACGGCGACGATTCGCGCCAGCTCACCGCGTCCAGATCCGATCACCGACACGATTCGATTCACCAGCGCCGTGGTCTTGCCGGTGCCGGCGGCCGCCTCGATCACCAGCGTCGCGTCGAGGTCGTCGCGGATCCGATCGCGCACGGCCTGGTCGGATATGACCGCTGGATTCGCGAGCGTCATGGCATCTCGCGCAGCCGCGTCAGCGACTTGAGCCGCGGCTTCGGTTTGATTTTCGATCGCCGCTCTTCGTACGGACCGCACACGCGCTTGTAATCGCACCATTCGCATTCGCGCGTATCCGGCGCTGCCGGCATGAAGCCGGTTTCGAGCGACTCCTTGATGATGCCGACGAGTTCGCGCGACGCTTTTCGCGCCTCGTCATTGATTTCGACGATACGCTCCTCGTAACCGCCGGCCGCCGTGCAGTAGTACAAGCGCCCGGCGTAAATTTTTTCGCTGAGCACCTTTTCAGCGGCGAGCGCGTACAACACCGGCTGCAGCGTCTTGCCGCCGCCAATCACGAAGTTCTTCTCGGCGCGCACCTTGCCGGTCTTGTGATCGGTCACGCGGATTCGTCCCGCCGGATCGCGTTCGAGCAAATCGATCGACCCACGCAGGCTGAGCCCGCCGTCGATTGCGACCGGGTCGGCCGAGCTGTTCGGATCGGCCTGCGCGCGATCGCTCAGCCCGAAGCCGAGCTCGAACCATTCGGGCCGCCAATGCTCCGGGTCCTCAGCCGCGCGCCGCAGCCATTCGCGCAAATCCGCGCGGATACTTTCGATACCGTCGAGCCATACGCGCTCGATAGCCGGCGCCAACTCGTCATGCCTCTGCGCGGCGACTTCATTGAGCTTCTCGTCGAGCAGCCCCGACGCGTCATCCAAATCGTCGGGCGTGACCGGCAGCACGTCTAGCTCCCTGAGCGCGGACAAAATCTCGTACTGAACTTCGGCGAAGATGCTGCCGCGGGTGAGCGGGTCGAGCGTCTCGATCGCCTCAGGCTCCTCGCGCGGCTCCAGCCGATGTATCGCTTGCAGAAAAAATCGATACGGGCACGCCGCGAAATTTTGCAGCGCAGTCGGTGAGTACGATCGCTTATTCAATTGATGCGCTCCCAACGCCGCGAGTGCCGCCGCGTCCGGATCGACCAGCCCGTCGGCCGGCGTCCATCGCCGGAGCCACCGCCGCGCGCGCGCCCGCAGCGCTCGCCCAAGATGCACATTGGCGCCGAGCAAATAATTCGCCGCGCCAATCGTGGTCTGCGGGTCGGCATCCACCAATTTGTCGAGCACCGCCAGATCGAATTCCGCATCGTCGATCGCGTCGGCGGGATTCTGCGGCGCCGGCCATGAGAGCCGTGTCCTGGGTTGCGACGACGCTCGACTCGCCAGCTCGTCGAAGCCGGGCAGCCGGCCCTCCGCGGCACGCAGAACTTCGAGCGCATAAAAGGAAGGCACACGCGGGCGGCCCTGGTCGAGGTCAACGCGTGGATAGGAAAACATCGCGCGCTCGCGCGCCGCACCCGCCGCAATTCTCAGCGCGAGCCGCTCCGCGCCGACGCGACGCTCGTTGCGCGCGAGATACGGACTCAGCCTCACGCGAGCCGCATCGGAGAGAATCGGATCCTCCGTCAGCTTGCGCGGAAACATCCGCTCGGCAAGACCCGGAACGATCACGACGTCAAATTCCATGCCGCGTGCACGATTCGGCGGCGCGACGAACACCGCACCGTAACGGCGCACGCGCCGCGGAGCTTCGAGCCGCCCGAGCCGATCGTTCAGCACCAGGCGCACCTCGTCGAGCCCTATTGGACCGACCGGCGCCATCGGCTCGAGCTCCGCCAGCGCGGCGAGGACCGGCTCGCGATCGCGAATCGCCAGGTCAACCAAATCGCGCAGAAACTTGAGCCAGTCGCCCCAGGTCGCGTCGCGCGGCGGCGCCTCGAGCATCGAAAGGATCGGCATGGCGACTTCGCCGAGATGCGCAAGATCGAGTATCCGCCGTGCAATACTCGCCGCGTGCGCTTCGTCGTCGGCAACTTGTGCGAGACGAGTCTTGAGCTCGTTGCCGAGACCCGCGAGTCGTGTGCGCCAACGTTCAGCACTGCCGATCACCGCGGCATCGACAATCAGCCGCTCCCATCGCCACGGCGCGCGCACGCTCCCCTCGACGACCGGAACGGGATCGGAAACATCAGCGTCAACGGTAGCGTGGATCTGAGAGGCGCTTTCAACTTCGAGATCCGACTCCAGCGACGTCGGCGCGAGTTCCGCCTCGGTACTGAGTGCGGGATCGTCGTCACGCGCGCGGTCGGCGTCGGGCACCTGCGCGAGCGAAAGATATTCGGCGAAGCGGCGCGCCGACAGATTTTCGGACGCGCATGCGAGCAACGCGAGCATCGCGCGACCGCCGGGTTCGGGTCGCCGCGTCCCACGCGCGAAGTAGGCCGGGATGTCGGCGCGGGCGAGCGCTTCCTGCAGATACGGCGCGTAGCGGACGGGGTCGTGCAGAAGGACAGCGATTCGATCGAACGGGACGCCGCGCCGCGCCTCGGCGGTAATTCGGCGCGCGATCTCGACGCACTCATGCAGCTCGCCGGGGGCCGACGCCACGGTGACGGTGTCGTCGACCGTGCGTTCGGGCGGGGCGGTCTCGGCAAACAAATGCGTCTGCAGGCGAGCGAGCGACGGCGCGGCAGATTCGTCGACCTGCGGCGACAGAGCAATTGCGCGCACGGCGAGCGCATCTTCGAGGATCGCTTGCACGGGAGAGTCGCCGGCAGGAATTGTGGCGAGGACCGACGGCGAACGAGTGGCGAGCGCCGCGATAAAGTCGCGGTCAAGCGCGCTCTCCACGGTTACGTCGAGCAGCAGGGTCGGCAGGCCGACGAAGCGCGGGGAATCGCCGGCGTCGAGCACGGCACGCGTCGCGACCTTCAGCATCCCGGCGCGATCGATCAGCTTGGCGTCAGCCAACTCGGCGTCGAACTGCGCGAGCGTCGCGGCGATCGCCTCGCCGGCGCCGCCGAGCGCCCGTAGGTCGTCAACGCCGATGTTGTTCCATCGGAGTTCGAGCAGTGTGCGGGCGAGGGCGCGCGAGAAGCCGGGCAGATTCAGCACGGAATCGAAATGCGCGAGCGCGCCCGACGGCGCCAGGCGGAAGACTGCGCGCGCAGCGACTGCCTCGGCGGCGAGTCCGTCGGCCGGCGCTAGACCGGCGTCGGCGAGAGTCTCCGCGGCGAGCAATCCGACGAGCCGGTTGAGGGTGAGGCGATGGACCCCGAGCATCGCGCCGCGCGACGACGCGAACGCGCGCACGAGGTCGTCGGCAGCTTCCTTGACCGACGCGATGACGAGGACTTCGCTCGCGGGCGGTTGCGAATCGAGCCATGCACGGGCCGCGGCAATGCGGTCGGCGGCGCGTTCCGAAACTATGATTTCACGAGCAACTGGCATCGGCGCGGCGCGACTCGATGCCGCGCCACATCACTATCGTCGTCCCCGAGAATCGGAGCTTCAAGACCCAAGTCGCGTTGTTTCCACAGCGCAGACAACCGTTGTCAGATGGCCTTCTCTGTCCGCGCGATACCCAGGTCAGCGTACACCGCGTCTAGCGTCGAGATCATGCGAGCGTCGTGGCGGTTTTCCTGCGACTCCAGCATCCCGTTGAATACCAGCGCTACGACCGTCTTGTTCGGTGGATCGACGAAGCCCACGGACGAGACGTAGCCGGCGTGACCCCACGCGCGCTTGGAGCAATGGTTGCCGAACCAGGTCGCGCTGTTGCAGTACTGCTTTGAATCAACGACGACGCCGAGGCCGCGGTCGAGCGGATAGCCGAACGTTCGATCGCGCATCCCGACGAGGTGCCGCGCCGAGATTGCCTCGACCGCTTGCGGGCGAATGACTTTGCCGCCGCCCGCCAGCATCGCTTCGTAAAATTTGCCGAGGTCGTGAATCGGTCCGCGCGCGCTGCCGCCGGGACGGCATACGGCGAGCGCGTCGGCGGTGTCGCCCCACAGCGCAAAATTGTGCGGGATCGGTTTCATGAGTCCGGTCGCAAAGTGCATCGGCGCTATTCGAGCCTCGGCCGCGTAATCGCGATGACGTTCCGGCGGCATCCCGAGCCACGTGTCGCGCATGCCGAGCGGCTCGAAGATTTCCTCGCGCGCGTATCGCGAGTACGGGCGGCCGTCGATTCGGCGCACAATTTCCGCCAACGCGTACCATCCCGAGGCGACGTGATAGCCCATCCGCTCGCCGGGTATCCATCCGGGTTCGAGCGGCGCGGCGCAAAGTTCGGCGACGATTTTCTCCCACGGGTCGGCTGACCAGGGCAGGACGGCGCGCGGGAATCCGCCGGTATGCGTGAGGACGTGGCGAATCGTCACGCGCTCCTTGCCGTTGGTGCCGAATTCGGGAATGTGCCGCGCCACGGCGTCGTCGAGATCGAGCTTGCCGCGTTCCCACATCTGCGCGATCGCGACTGCGGTGATCGGCTTGATCGACGACATCCAGAGCATCAGCGTGTCCGGGCGCATCGCGAAACCCTCGCGCGCCTCACCGAACGCCAAGTCGCCGACCGTGCGACCGTCGCGCGAGACGTAAAGCTGTGCGCCGAGATGGAGCCGCGCCTTGATTCCGTCTTCGATGACCGCCGCCGCTCTTTCCAGCATCAGACACCTCAGTTGTCAGGTTGCCGATTCTAACCAGCCCTCTTCGCGACGCACAGGCCGTGCATCAGGAGGCGCCACACGTCGTTGTAAGCCGCGTCGATGCCCGGATCTTTCCACTCTGCGGCGTGTGCCGGGTGGTGGAAGCGGGACGTGGCGAACAGCACCGCGCGTCCGGCGGCGACGGGGTCCCCGGTGCGGAACGTGCCTTCCTTGACGCCGGCGCGGATGACCGTCGCGGCCAATCCTACCAACTCGTCGACGTGTGACGCGGCGACGGACTGGGCGTCGGCCGCCAGCGTCCGGTAGGCGGCGAACAACTCTGGGTCGTCGGCGGCGCGGCGGCGTTTGACGGCGATGAGCGCGTCGATGAGCCGCCGCAACCGCAGCGGGGCCGGGCCAGTCCGACCGGCGATGGCGCGCAGCGGGGGCATCGTCGCCTCGGCCCATCGGCCGACAACGAGGTCCCGCAACTCGGCCTTGGTCGCGACGTGGCGATAGACGGCGGCGTGGCTGACCCCCAGCGCGCGGGCCACGTCGACTACGTTCGCCTTGGCCGGGCCGAACCGGCGGATGACATCCTCAGCCGTGGCGAGGATTCGATCGCGAGTGAGCGGTGCGTCAACGGCCGGCATGTGACGCCGCGCCGATCCCGTCCAACTCCGCCAGGATTTCCCGCGACAGCGTCAACTTGTCGGCGGCCAGGTTCTCGCGGAGATGAGCAACCGACGACGTGCCGGGGATCAACAGGATGTTGGGCGACCGGTGCAGCAGCCAGGCCAGCGCGACCTGCAAGGGAGTGGCCCCGAGCCGGCTCGCGACGGACGAAAGGGTGGACGACTGGATCGGCGAGAATCCACCGAGCGGGAAGAACGGCACATACGCGATGCGCTGCCGGGCCAGGTCGTCGATCAGCGCGTCGTCATGGCGGACGGCCAGGTTGTAGAGATTCTGCACGCACACGACATCGGTGATTGCCTGCGTCTCGGCCACCTGCGACGCAGTCACGTTGCTCAGGCCGATGTGGCGGATGAGCCCTTTGCGCTGCAGGTCGGCAAGCACCGTCACCTGCTCGGCGATGGAGCCTTCTTCGGGGCCGTGGCCCGATCCCATCACGCGGTAGTTGACGATGTCGAGCGCGTCGAGGCCGAGGTTGCGGAGGTTGTCGTGGACGCCGGCGGTCAGCTCTTGTGGCGAGATGGCTCGCTGCCACGACTTGTCGGGTGGCCGGCGGCCGCCGAGCTTGGTGACGATCACCAGGCCGGCCGGGTACGGATGCAGTGCCTGCCGGATTATCTGGTTGGTGACATGCGGGCCGTAGTAATCGGACGTGTCGATATGGTTCACGCCGGCCGCGACGGCTCCGCGGAGCACGGCGACGGCAGCGTCCGGGTCCGCGGGCGGTCCATACACGCCGGGGCCGGCCAACTGCATCGCGCCGTAGCCCATCCGTTGGACGGTCAGTGAGGTGCCCGGAAATGTGAAGGGGCCACCGAGGTTGGATTCACTCATGCGTCGCTCCTTTGCAGTGCTGATGAAATTAGGTTTACACGAGTAAGTTACAAAAGTCAAATACTGTAACTCGTAAAGCGAACGGATTGGCCGGGAGCCAAGGCGATCTCGGACGATCGCGAAGATAATACGGACCGCACAGCATAGATTGCGTTCCCTCAAAGCCCTACCTTGATCGAAACGGGACGCCTCTCAATCAAAGGAGACATCGATGTCAGTTCCAAGTCTCAAAGGCCAACGTATCGCGATCATCGGCGGCAGTTCGGGTATCGGCTATGCGGTCGCCGAGTGCGCGTTGGCCGAAGGTGCGGATGTGGCGATCGCCTCGAGTAATGCGGCAAATGTTGAGGCGGCCGTGGCACGTCTTGGTAAGGGCGCGAGCGGCATCGTCGCAAATGTCGGCGACGAGGCAAGCGTCGCTGCCTTCTTCGAGAAGATCGGCGCGTTCAATCATCTCGTCTTCACGGCGGGCGATTGGGGGCCGCAGCTATTCTCGGGTCCGATCGCGCAGATGAACTTCAGCTCGGCGGGCGACGCCTTGAAGGTCAGGTTCTGGGGCGCGCTGGTGGCGATCAAGCATGCGCAGGGGAGAATCTTGCCGAACGGATCGATCACGCTCACCGACGGCATGCTGGCGCATCGGCCGCGGAAAGGCGCGCCGCTCACGACCGCTTTCGGCGGCGCGATCGAGCATCTGGCGCGCGGGCTGGCGGTCGACCTCGCGCCGATTCGGGTCAACGCAGTTTGCCCCGGCCTGGTACTCACGGAAAAGTTGTCGATGCCGGCCGAGGCTGTTCGCCAATACACTCAGCGTCAGTTGATTCCGCGCGGCGCCGAGCCGGCCGAGGTGGCGCAGGCTTATCTCTACTTGATGCGCGGAGGCTACACGACGGGCCAAGTGCTAATCGTGGACGGTGGGATGATGCTGGTGTGAGGGACGTTCAGCGACGCGCTCGATGAAGTAAAGGAGAATTCAAAATGCGTGTTTTCGTCACAGGTGCTACAGGGTTTATCGGAACTGCACTTATTCCGGAGCTTATCAACGCCGGCCATAAGGTGATCGGTCTTGCGCGGTCGGATGCGGGCGCGAAGTCGCTGGTCGAGGCTGGCGCGCAGGTGCATCGCGGCGATCTTGAAGACCTCGAAAGCCTGCGCAGTGGCGCGGCCATGGCGGATGGCGTGATTCACCTCGCTTTCAATCACGACTTCTCGAAGTACATGGATAACTGTCAGGCGGACCGGCGCGCGATCGAGGCGCTCGGATCGGTGCTGGTCGGATCGGACAGGCCGCTGGTCGTCACCTCGGGGACCGCGGTGGTGTTCACGCCGGGCCGTGTCGCGACCGAAGACGATCCGCCCGCGCCGAGCTCGATGATGCCGCGCAGCGCGTCGGAGGAGGCCGTAAACGAGATGGTGTCGCGGGGGGTGCGGGCGACGGCGATGCGGCTGCCGCAGGTGCACGACCGCGTGAAGCACGGCCTCATCACGCCGCTGATCGAGATAGCGCGCGCGAAGGGCGTCTCGGCGTACGTCGGTGACGGGCGCAACCGATGGCCCGCGGCGCACTTGATCGATACGGCGCGGTTATACCGGTTGGCGCTCGAACAGGGCGTTGCGGGAGAACGCTTCAACGCGGTCGCCGAAGAAGGGGTGCCGCTGCGGGAAATCGCCGAAGCAATCGGACGGCGAATCAACGTGCCGGTCGTCGCAAAAACTTCGGAAGAAGCTCCCGAACATTTCGGCTGGCTCGCGTTCTTCATAGGCAACGACGCGCCGGCCTCAAGCGCAAAAACGCAGGAACGGCTCGGATGGCATCCAACACAGCGCGGGCTGATTGCCGATCTCGAGTAGCCGCAGGTATTTCGCGCGGCTACACGCAGCAGGCGACTACTTGCCGGGGCGTGCGGTCTCGACGCTTTGCGCGGGCGCGATGTTGAATGGGCCCGCGACTGTGGTCGCCATCGCCTCGGCGGCGTTCTTGTCGGAGCTGATTGCCTTCATGATTGCGCCGGTCGCAGCGGCCATCAGGGTTTGCTTTTTCGCCGTGACTCTCGCGGCGCTCGCGTCGATCGAATCGAGCAGTCCCTGGCATCGCGGCATCACGTAGCGCGCGATCAGTTCGTAGCTGCGCCACATCTTTTCGCGCGGCGCCCAGTCGTGCGCGAAACTCAGGATCGTGCCGAAGCCGCCGGACAGTTGTTGCAGCTTGGCGAGCTTCTCGAGCGCGTCCTCGGGGGTGCCGAAAATTCCGCCGCCGAATTCGTCCATGAACTTCGCCGCCTGGTAGCCGTCTTCGAAATCCTTGCCGTCGGGACGCCCGAGGATTCCCACCACGTACTCGTTGTTCCATCGCTTGAGCCCGTCGGCGACGTCGCGATACGCCTGCTCCTTCGAATCGGCGAGATGAAAGGGCATGACGATTCGCCAATTCGCGCGGTCCACCCGCTTGCCGTGCTCCTTGGCTGAACTTTCGGCGAAACTCCATTGCGTCTTGAGCGCGGTCAGGCCCTCCTGCATGTACGACGCGACCGAAAGCACGCCGACGCCGTATTTGCCCGCCGCTTTCATCCCGGCCGGCGAGATCATCGAGGCGACCGCAATCGGCATCTGCTTCTGCAGCGGCTTCAGATGCAACGCCGCGTCGCGCAGGCGATACCATGAGCCGTCGACCGTGATCGGCTCGCGCTCGTTGAGCAGCCGGATGATCACGCCGAGGCCTTCATCCATCTGATCGCGCTGCGTCATCGGATCGATGCCGAGCATGAAAGCGTCCGACGGCAACGCGCCGGGGCCGACGCCGAGCATCGCGCGCCCGCGGCTGAGCATGTCGAGCATCACGATGCGCTGCGCGACGGTGAACGGGTGATGGTACGGAATCGAGACGACGCCGGTGCCGAGCTTGATCCGCTGGGTGCGCTGCGCGGCGGCTGCTAGAAACATTTCCGGCGACGCGATCGTCTCCCAACCGCCAGAGTGATGCTCGCCGACCCAGAACTCGTCGTACCCGAGGCCGTCAAGGAGCGTCGCGAGTTCGAGGTCGCGCTCCAACTGGAGCATCGGATGCTCACCGATCGGATGATGAGGAGCGAGAAAGACGCCAAAGCCGAGCCGATTGTCCACGACGGCCTCCATTGCGGATAACGCGCGATCGTTCTGAACGAGTGTTACCGCAGCGCGAGGCGAACGTGCAACCCGAGCAATGGGGAAGGGCAAATCACTTTATTGAATGTGAAACCCGCGGTGGGTTTCACGCTTCCTTCGGCAGAGGTGACCCCTGCACCCGGTGGAAGAAATCGCGAAATGTCGAGGACGACCTTTCGCTCTCAGGTTTCGGGGAGAGCGCGTCCTTGCGCGCGATCGTTCCCCTTCCACTGGGGGAAGGGGTTAGGGGTTAGGCTCTTCGCCGTCACCGCCGCTCTTGAAGACCAGGGCGCGCGTGCGTTTTGCGATCATCAGGTTTTCGTTGGTGAAGATGATGCGTACCTTGCAGCCTCCGCCACTCGCGCTGATCGTGTCCGCGTTTGATGCGTTGAGGGTAGGGTCGAGGGCGATCCCGAGGTGCGCGAGCCCACTGCATACTTCGGCGCGGATTGCTGGGGCGCGTTCGCCTATGCCGCCGGCGAATACCAGCAGGTCGAGGCCGTCCATCGCGGCAGCGAATGCGCCGACTTGCTTGCGCAGTTGATAGCAGAACATTTCGATCGCGATTGCCGCCGCCGGATCGCCTGAGCGCCGATCCAGCAGAGTCTTCATGTCCGAGCTGATGCCCGACACTCCCAGCAATCCGCCGCGACGGTCGACGAGGTCTTCGATTTGGCGCGCATCAAGGCCTTTCTCTTTCATCAGGTACAGCAGGACGCCGGGATCGAGGTCGCCGCTGCGCGTGCCCATCATGAAGCCGCCCATCGGCGTGAGACCCATCGACGTATCCATGCCGACGCCGTCGCGCACCGCGGTCATGCTCGCGCCGTTGCCGAGATGCGCGATGACAATTTTCGCCGGACGCGACGGCCCCAGCGTGTGCATCACGTATTCGCAGGAAATTCCGTGGAAACCGTAGCGGCGCAAGCCCTCGTCGTAAAGCGCGGACGGCAGTGCGAAGCGCTCCGCAACTTGCGGCATCTTGCGATGGAACGCGGTATCGAAGCATGCGACCTGCGGCAGATTCGGAAAGCGGCTCGCGATCGCCTGCATGCCCGCGATCGCGCCCGGCATATGATTGGGGGCGTAGGGGATCAGCCGCTCAAGGTCGGCGATCAGTGCGGGCGTGACCCGCTCGGGCGCGATGTGGTTCGCACCACCATGGACAACGCGATGGCCGACAGCGTCGGCCTCCGGCACCGCGTGACGCTTCATCTCGTCGCACAACGCGTCGATCGCCTGACGCTGATCGGCGTAGTCGCGCCGAATCTCGGCGATCGTATCATCGCTGGCCGACCGCATTCGCAGCACGCCGCCGGTGAGTCCGATCTTTTCGACCTCGCCCGCGGCCTGCGGTTTGTCATCCGGTCCGTAAAGCGAGAACTTGCACGACGACGAGCCGACGTTGAGGCAGAGTATCGTCCGCTCGCTCGCCACTGTCAGCGGCCTTTTTCCCGCATCGAGTCTTCGTCCCACAGCAGCAGCTGGTAGCCGTCGGGATCGCGAAGTTCGGCGCCGTAGCCCCAGAAATATTTGCCGGGTGGATTCGTGAACTGGATGCCCTTCGATTGCAACTCTTTATATTTCGAATCGACGTCTTCGACCTGAAGCGTGAGCGAGCACTTCGCGCCGGACAGCGGCGTCGGCTGCTCGTAGAGGAAGATTGTGAAGCCGGCGTCGTCCTGAATTGCGGAGGTCTTGCGATCGGGAACTTCGAACTCAATTTTGAATCCGAAGTTGCGCACATACCAGTCGCGGGACGCCTGGTAGTTCGTGACCGGGAGGTTCATGTGATCGAATTTGACCATTTTACTGGCTCCTTAGTTCGGGCGCGCGTCGCGACCGAGCCAAACAACCTAACCCCTAACCCCTTCCCCCAGTGGAAGGGGGACAATCGCGTGGAGGGGTCGATGCTCTCTTCTCAAACTTGAGACCGAAAGGTCGTCCTCGACATTTCGCGATTTCTTTCACTGGGTGCAGGGGTCACCCCTGCCCAAGGAGGTCTGGAACCCACGGTGGGTTCCGCATTCAATTAAATTCCTCCCTACTTCTGCCTCGGATGCACCGCGTTGTAGTCACGTATCGCTTTCAGTATCGCGCCGCCGGCTTTTTCCATCAGCTCCGTTTTGTTGGCGGTGACGCGCGCGGCTGACGCTTCGATCGGTTTGATCAGGCCCTGGCATCGCGGCATCACGTAGCGCGCGAGCAGTTCGTAGCTGCGCATCATTTGCGGACGCGATGCCCAGTCGTGCGCGAAGACCAGGATCGTGCCGAAGCCGCCGGAGAGTTTCTGCAGGCGCGCGATACGATCGAGCGCGTCGTCGGGCGTGCCGAAGATCGCGCCGCCGTAATCGCTCATTCGCTTGGCGGCCTCGTAGCCGTCGGGGAACGGCGGGCGATTCGGCGTGCCGAGAATCCCGACGATGTATTCGTTCTGCCATTTCTGGAGGCCCGCCGCGACTTCGCGCATCGCCTGTTCTTTGGATTCTGCCAGATGGAACGGCATCACGATTCGCCAGTTCGCGCGATCGATGGTGTTGCCGAATTCTTTCGCCGAGGTCTCACCGAAGTTCCACTGCGTCGGCAGCGCCATCAAGCCTTCTTCCGAGTACGACGCAACCGACAGCACGCCCGCGCCATACTTGCCCGCAGTCTTCATCCCCGACGGCGAAATCGTCGACGCGACAGCGATCGGAATTTTTTCCTGGAGCGGACGAATCTGCAGCGCGGCGTTGTTCAGCTCAAACCACGAGCCCTTGTAACTGAACGGCTCATCCGTGTTGAGCAGGCGCAGGATGACGCCGAGGCCTTCGTCCATTCGATCGCGCTGCGTCATCGGATCGATTCCGAGCATGACGGCGTCCGACGGCAGCGCGCCGGGGCCAACGCCGAGCATCGCGCGCCCGTGACTCAGATGGTCGAGCATCACGATGCGCTGCGCGACGTTGAACGGATGATGATACGGAATCGAGACGACACCGGTGCCGAGCTTGATTCGCTTGGTGCGTTCGGCGGCGGCGACGAGGAACATCTCGGGCGACGCGATCGTCTCCCATCCGGCCGAATGATGCTCGCCGACCCAGAACTCATCGTACTGAAGATCGTCGAGCCACTGCGCGAGCTCGAGATCGCGCTGGAACTGGAGCGTCGGATGCTCCCCGATAGGATGATGCGGCGCGAGGAACACGCCGAAACCGAGACGCTGGGTCATAACTGCTCCTTGTTTCTCAAGCGGTCGCGATCACATGTTCGCCGCGCTCGGCGAAGCCGATGGTTGAATAGTTGGTACGGCCGTCGGCATCGCGGCCGGCATTGGCGACTCCATAGAAGTAGATGCCGAGGCGGCAGGGGCGGGCGGTGCGCTCGACGAAGCTTGAGGAGTCGGCACCGACACGGTGGGGAGCGGCCCGGACGAGGTCGGCTCAGCTGCGGGACTCGCGGCTTCCGACGGAACCGGCGCCGACGCCATCAGCGCAGTGCCTGCGCCGTATTCGTAAACGAGCACGCCGCCGAGATGCGACTGGTATCCGAGGACAATGATCGCCAGGAACGCGACGATCAGGTAGATCGCGCGCGAGCCCGCCATGAAGCCGAACGCCTGGATCATGATTCGCCACAGCGCGAGCACGCCAAACGTGATCGCGAGATACGTGCCGAGCTCTGCGTGCCGCTTCAGGACTTCCTTGGCGGGATCGCCCAGCGCGTTCCAGATACGGTCGGCCTCCATGTCGCCGGTGAGGTACGAAGCTCCGGCCGCAATCGCGCCGAGGATCATGAGCAAGAGGGCGGTGTAGCGAAGCCATATGCGATTTGGAGCCGAGCCCGCGAACAGATCGATTAGTACCGCAACGAACAGCAGGGCGACCGAGAAGTGATCGACTACCGGATGAAGCTGGTAGGGCTGCAGGATTTTCACGACTTGGTCCATCGATGCTCCTTGAATTGGACGGGATTCGAGTTCGCGCGGGCGCTGAAACGGGCTGGCGCAATGCGCGGTCTGTGCAGTTTATCGCAAAGCACCGGCTGACAGGCAACCTGACCCATAGTCGCTTCCGACAGTGGGCAGGGGAACAAAAGCTTGAGGGAAGCGGTCAGGGGCTGGGTTCTTTTTTAGGCTTCGGCATCTCGATGTCGAGATCGCGTATCTCGACGTCGCTCCAATTTCGTTGGGTGAAAAAATAGTTGATCGCGCGAGCAGCAGTCAGCGTGCGAAAATTCGGCGTCCACCATTCCTCCATTCCAAAATGCGCTGTGTCGGGCTTGCCTGCGGCCGCGCCGCCCGTCGTATCGCCGATATTCACGACGAGGTTCGCGTCGGCGGCCGAATCCGTCAGCGCCAGATCGCGCAGATACCATTGCACCTGCGGCGCGTCGTCGGAGATCATCGCGCTCGCGCCGCCCGGCAACGCACTTTGCGCGCGCTCGCATTCTCGCGCCGTCTGGATCGAGGTCGCCGGCTCGGACCAGAACAGCAGCGCGTGCCGCCGCCACGGCGCCTCGCTCGTGTCGGGCGCAGGATAGACAAAGTTGGTAACGACCTGCACGTACAGCGTCAGCACTATCGCGCCGGCGATCGCGTAGCGAATCGAATTCCAGGGCGCCGTCCGATGCATCCAGTCGACGCCATACGCGCCGACAATTGACAGAGGCACAATGATCGCGATCACGGCCTCGGCGGAATTTTCGCCCAGCAATGCGAACATCGCGAGGCTGACGATCGCCCACACCAACGACCACGCGGCAAAACGATCGCCGATAAGTCCAGACACGATCGCTGCAGCACCGACGATCGCGATCGCCACGACGATGAACTCGTAGAACAGTAGAATCGGGACGAGCCGGTGAAGCGCGCGATGCCACGCGATCAACGGCGGAGCGAACGCGGCGCTGATGTCGTAGTCGAGCAGTGGCAACAGCGGTTGCGTGAAGAATGCCGTCGTCAACAGGATCCACATGATCAACGCGATAATCGTGCAGACGACGACCTGCGCGCGATGACGTTCCCACCACACGCGGATGCGCAGGCGTCGATGGTCCAAGCGTACGGCGTCGACCAGGCCAACCGCGACCAGCGACACGATCATCGAAGCCGCCGTGATGAAGCCGATCGGATCGGCGCTTAGCCACATCGCGATCGCAGCGCCCAGGCCAACGGCGCGCCGCATGCTCGCACGCCGGCGCATGCTCTCCGCGAGCGCGATCGCGACCATCATGAACGCAAGCGATGCGATCGCCGTCGAACCGCCGCGCGAAAAATAAGTGATGCTCGGTGAAATCGCGATCAACGCCGCAAAGGCGAGCGACCCCGCGCGTCCCAGCACCGGACGCATCGCAAATCCGATCGCGATGAGCAGTAAGCCGCACAGCGTCACGACGATTCGCGAGCTGGCATCCGATGCGCCGCACACTGCGAAAATCCAGCCCTGCAATATCGTGATCCACGACGCATCGACGGTCGCGATCGCGTCGCGGCCGCCGGTCGCGATCGTGTATGCCGAAAGCGCATCCGCCGCCTGCGACGCATCGAGCGGACGCGCTCCCAGAGCCGCAAGGCGCGTGATGAGCGCATAGACCGCGACCAAGTACCAGGCCAGATGCTCCGCCGTGACGACGTAAACCGCGCGTGTCAGCCGCTCGTGGCTCAGGTCGACCGCAAGCTCTGTAGTGGGCGGCGCGAGGCGCAACTGCTGCGACTTCGCAGGCTCGGCCGGCTTGTCGTCGAGCCGCCACTCGTCTCCAGAAATTCTTTCCGCTTCCGCCACTATCGTCTTGCTACTCTTGCGCCTTCGCTATTGCCCGGACCGCGCGCTGTCAACGCCGGCGAGCCCAAAATTAATTTGTCCGAAACGAAGTTTGCCCTTGAGCCAAATCGCGGCGCGGCTATGCTGGAAGTTTCGGGCTTGCGAAAAATGTTCGGCACCAAAATAGATCCTCGACGCCTCATCAATGGCACGTTGTCGTTCCTCGCGCTCGCCGCGATCATTGCGCTGTTCTTCGCCTATCGCAGCGCACCGCATCTCGTTCCGCGGAAAATCCCGGTCTCGATCCGCCATTTACCATATTACGCATTCTGCTCGTTTTACCGGATGCTCGCCGCATACATCATCGCGCTGGTTTTCTCGATCGTCTACGGCATGGCGGCGGCACGCGGCGGACTTTATGAGCGCATCCTGATTCCCGCCATCGATATCGCGCAGTCGGTGCCGGTGGTCGGCTTTTTTCCCGCCGCGGTTTATTTCTTCGTCGCGCTGGCCCACGGCAGCCGCCTCGGCGTCGAGATGGCCGCCGTCTTTCTCATCTTCACCAGCCAGGCGTGGAACATGGCGCTCGGCGTTTATGAGGCCGTCAAAACTATTCCCGACGATTCCCGCGAAGCGATCGAGACCTTCGGCGGACGCGGATGGCTCAAGTTCAGACGCTTGCTGCTACCGGCCAGCATTCCGAAGCTGGTGTACAACTCGATCCTGTCGTGGGTCGCCGGCTGGTACTTCCTCATCGCGTGCGAAATCATCACGGCCGGTCCCGCGACGTACCGCCTGCCCGGCCTCGGCAGTTTCTTGTGGCAGGCCTCCGAGAAGGGACGCAACTTCGATCTCGCCGCCGGCCTGCTTACGCTGCTCGCGATCATCGTCTTGATGGACATGATCGTATGGCAGCCGCTCTCGACATGGGCGGAAAAGTTCAAGTACGAATTCGCGGCGTCGTCCGGCGCCGTGCAATCGCTTGGGATGTTCGACGCGCTGTCCGGAGTCGGCCCCGCGGTCACGCGCACGCTGCGCTCAATCCTGTTGCCACCGATGCGATTGATTGCCACCTCTCTGAACGCGCTGCCGCGCGGCCCAGAGCTTTCGCCCGAGCAGAGCAAGCGACTGGGCGCGATTGTGCGAAACTTGATCATCGTCACGATCCTGATCTTCACCACCTGGGCGCTGGCCCGCGGTCTCGTAGCGTTGATCAAAACCCTTGCGCAGCCGTGGCCCTCCGACGCGAAGCAGATTCCCGAAGCGATCGTGCTATCGACTATCCGCATGACGATCGCCTACGCGATCTCGCTCGCGTGGACGGTGCCGTGTGCGCTGGCCGCCAGCGAGAACCCGCGCTTCAACCGAATCCTGTCGCCCATCGCCGAGATTGTCGGCTCGATGCCCGCGACGGCGCTGTTCCCGATCATCGTCGCCGCCTTCATCGAGTTCACCGGCGGCATGAACGTCGCCTCGATCGTGCTCATCCTCACCGGCATGCAGTGGTACCTGCTGTTCAACCTGCTCGCGGGAATCAACCAGGTGCCCGAAGATTTGAAGGAGGCCGCGCGCGCGTTCGGCCTCTCCCGCGTCGCGCGATGGCGCAAGCTGATTCTCCCCGCCGTGACGCCGTCGCTCATCACCGGCAGCATCACCGCATGGGGCGGCGGATGGAACGCACTCATCCTCTCCGAGTATTTCGTGTACAACGATCAGACTCACCAGGTGCTCGGGATCGGCGCACTGCTCGACGCGGCGACCTACAGCAAATCCGGCAACGGCGTCATGATCCTGCTGAGTCTCCTTTCAATGATAGCGGTAGTGCTACTGTTGAACCGCCTGATGTGGCGCCCCTTGTACAACCTTGCAACTGAGCGCTACAGGCTGGATTACTGACGCATCCGGCGATGTGCGAATCGGACTCATCTGACCCATGGCCTTCCTCGAGCTCAAGAACATTTCGAAAAGTTTCGCGCACGCCAAGGGTATGCTGCAGGTGCTCAACGACATCAACTTCAACGTCGAGGAAGGCGAGTTCGTCGCCATCGTCGGTCCCTCGGGATGCGGCAAATCGACGCTGCTGCGCATCATCAACGGCATCGTGCCGATGACCTCGGGACAGGTGTTGTATCGCGGCCGCCAGGTCGACGGCATCAATCTCGAATGCGCGCTCGTGTTCCAGTCGTTCGCGCTGCTGCCGTGGCTGTCGGTCAAGGCTAACGTCGAGCTCGGCCTCGAGGCGCAGGGACTGCCGCCGGCTGAGCGTGAAAAGCGCGCCGGCATCTACATCGACAAGGTCGGCCTCGACGGCTTCGAAGAGGCCTACCCGCGCGAGCTCTCCGGCGGCATGAAGCAGCGCGTCGGCTTTGCGCGCGCGCTCGCGGTCGAGCCCAAGGTGCTGATGCTCGACGAGCCGTTCTCCGCGCTCGACGCCCTGCCGGCGATCACGCTGCGCGAAGAGTTGCTCGACATGTGGCAGTCGCCCGACATGCCCGTGAAAAATATCCTGCACGTCACCCACATCATCGAGGAGGCAATCGAACTCGCCGATCGCATCATCGTGATGGCGGCGGGGCCCGGCCGCATCGTCAAGGATCTCAAGGTCGAGCTGCCGCGGCCGCGCGACCGCCGCACCGACGCCTTCAACGCGTTGACCGACAAGGTCTTCTCGCTGATCGAGGAGCGCGGTTGATGGCGACACCGGCCATAGCTCCGCTGCCCGATTGCGGGCTCACGCTGGTTTTCGGCCTGCTCGAATTGCTCGAAGATCGCGGCGGCCGCGAAGACGGCTACAAAATCGCGCGCGATCTCAATTTCAAATTCGGTGATTTGCTAAAGGTGATGAAGGCCGGCGAAATCCTCGGCCTCGTTTCGACTCCGGCCGGCGACGTCGTGCTCGAACCGCTCGGCAAACAATTCCTTGCTGCGAAGATCAACGACCGCAAGCTCATGCTGCGCGAGCAATTGAAGAAGCACAGCCTCTTCAGCTACTTCATCCGCCTGCTTCACGGTCAGGAGGACAAGTCTCTGACCAAGGAAGTCGTGCTCGAACATCTCGCGATGCTGCTGCCGGCCGAAAAACCGGAGCGCCAATTTCAGGCGTTGGTCAATTGGGGGCGCTACGCCGAGTTGTTCGGCTATAACAAGGATGAGGACCGCTTTTATCTCGACCACGAATAGGAGGTCTGCCAATGGCTACCGACGCTGAAAAAATCGTGACCGAATTCTGCAACGCATGGCCGCGCAAGAACGTCGACGAACTGCTCGGCTTCTTCACCGACGACGCCGTCTACCACAACATCCCGATGGAACCGGCCAAGGGCAAAGCGGCGATCAAGGCCGTCATCAACACGTTCCTGCCGATGGCCAAGTCACTAACTTTCAAAGTGTTGAAGAGCGCCGGCGCCGGCAACGTAGTCTTCAACGAGCGCATCGACATCTTCGACCTCGGCAACGGCAAAACAATCTCGCTGCCGGTGGCCGGCGTGTTCGAAGTGACCGGCTCGAAGATCAGCGCATGGCGCGACTACTTCGACATGGCGATGTACACCAAGCAGATGCAGTAGCTATTTTTTCTGGTCCCCCTTCCCACTATGGGAAGAGGTTAGGGGTTAGGTAAGCTCGCATCGTTCGCGATGCCCGCCTGATGTAACATCCATTCTACGATGGCCTCCCCCACCACTCACGTCATCATTGGCACCGCCGGCCACATCGATCACGGCAAGACCGCGCTGATCAAGGCGCTCACCGGCCAGGACACCGACCGCCTCAAGGAAGAAAAAGAGCGCGGGATTTCCATCGACCTCGGCTTCGCCTACTTCACGCTGCCCGAGGGCACGCGCGCCGGCATCGTCGACGTCCCCGGCCACGAGCGCTTCATCCGCAACATGCTGGCGGGCGCGCACGGCATCGACCTCGTGCTCTTCACCGTGGCGGCTGACGACGGCGTGATGCCGCAGAGCGAGGAGCATCTCGACATCCTGCATCTGCTCGGCGCGCGCCGCGGCATCTTCGTGATCACCAAGGCGGACCTGGCCGACAGTGCGCGAATCCGCGACGTGCGCGACGAGATCGAGATGCTGGCCGACGGCACTACGCTCGCCGGCGCACCGATCATCGAGGTCTCGTCGATCACCGGCGCCGGCCTCGACGAATTGCGCGCCGAGATTGTTCGTCAGCTCGACGGCTTTCAGGCGCGGCGCGCCACAGGAGTGTTTCGGCTCCCGCTCGATCGCGCGTTCGTCATCAAGGGCCATGGCATCGTCGTGACCGGCACTGCGATGGGCGCAGAGGTGCGCGTCGGCGACAAGCTGCGCGTGCTGCCCTCGGGCAGCGAGGTGCGCGTGCGATCGATCCAGGTGCATTCGGATTCCGTCGAGAGCGCGGGGCTATGCCAGCGCGTCGCGCTGAATCTCACCGGCTCAGAAAAGCTGGAGCTAAAGCGCGGCGACGTGATCGCTGACGAGCGGGTCGACGCGGCAACCGCGCGCTTCGACACATGGCTCGAGATTCGGCCGGCCGCCAAGCGCGCGCTCAAGAACAATACGCGCGTGCGGCTCTTCATCGGGACGGCGGAAACGATCGCGCGCGCGATCGTGCTCGACGAGGCCGGCGCGATCGAGCCGAAGTCGGCGTCGTTCGCGCAGATGGTGACCGAGGACCCGATCGTCGCGCTGGCGGGCGACCGCTTCGTCATCCGCGACGAGACCAACTCGCGTACGCTCGGCGGCGGCATCGTGCTGAACCCGCTCGGCCGCCGCGTGCGCAAACCGATCGAGGCCTATCGCGCCAATCTTCGCACGCTCAAGGATTCCTCGGGCGCCGACGCGATCGAAGCGCTGATCAATCTTCAGGAAAATTTCGCGCTCGGCACGACGCGGATCGCGACGCTCATGAATATTCCCGACGCGGAAGCGGGCGCGGCGCTCCGCGAGACCGCGCGCTTCGTCAAGCTGTCAGTCGGCGACGAAGAAGCGTTCACGACGCGCACCAGGTGGGAGGCGCTGAAGCGGTTCGCGATCGACGCGCTCGAAAAGCATCACAAGAGTGAGCCGCTCTCGGCGGGCCTCGAGATGGAAGCGTTGCGCACGCGGCTGCCGTACGAAATCGGCGCGCGCGCGTTCCGGCCGATCGTCGATCGCATCAGCCATGAATCGGAAATCGTGCGCGAGGAAAGCGTAGTCAGGCTCAAAAGCCATCGCGTGCAACTCGGCGGCGCCGCGGAAACGCTCGGCGCAAAGATCGAAGCCGCGCTGACAGCCGCGCAGTTCCAGCCACCGGATCTCAAGCAGTTAGCCGAAGCATTGAAGGTCCCGACCAGCCAACTCCCGCACGTAAGAACCGTTCTCGTCGCGATGGAACGCGAAGGCCGCATCGTCAAAATCGCCACCGACCTGTATTTCAGCCGCGCCGCGGCCGACGCCGCAAAAGATCGCCTCGTCAAATATCTCGCGACGCATCCGGAGATCACCGCTGCGACGTTCCGCGATCTGTTGGGCACATCGCGCAAGTTCGCGATCGCGCTGCTCGATCATTTCGATCACACGGGCATCACGACGAGGGTGGGGGATGTGAGGCGACTCCGATCCGCCTCTTAGCCTCTCTCTATCAGGGAGAGGCCGCGCATCAGCGCGGGTGAGGGTCCAAATTCCGGGTTCCACTCTGCGAGTCCCTTGCGGACGGGCTCCAGGAATGGAAGCGCAAGAAATCCAAAAATTTTGACCCTCACCCGCCGCACGAGGACGCGCGTCGACCTCTCCCTGATAGAGAGAGGCGAGTCGGGGCGCGGCTGACTTCGCGTGCGCGATGCGCGAGAATATCCGCCATGTCCAAGGGCAAGGACAACAATCCCTCGCGGGGCGATCTCGTTCGCCTGACGGCGCGGTGCAAGGCTGCGGGTTGAGCCGGTAAGCTCGGTCCGGCGGACCTCTCCGCAGTCCTCGCGCGGCTCGATTTGCCGAGCCATCCTGATTTGCTCGTCGGAATCTCGACGGGCGACGACGCCGGAGTGTTCCGTCTTTCCGACGACCTCGCGATCGTCAACACCGTCGATTTTTTCACGCCGGTGGTCGACGATCCTTTCACCTACGGACAAATCGCCGCCGCCAACGCGCTCTCGGACGTCTACGCGATGGGCGGAGTGCCGCGCACTGCCCTCAATATCGTATGCTGGCCGCAAAGCGGGTTGCCCGGTGAGATGCTCGCCGACATTCTGCGCGGCGCCGCCGAGAAGTGTCGCGAGGCGGGCGTCGTGATCGTCGGCGGTCACACGGTCGCCGACGAGGAAGTGAAATTCGGGATGGCGATTACCGGCGTGATCGATCCGCGGCGAATCGTGCGCAATGTCGGCGCGCAGGTCGGCGACGCGCTCGTGCTCAGCAAGGCGCTCGGCACCGGAATTTTGATGACCGCGTTCAAGCGCGACGCGCTCGGCGACGACGCATACGAGGCTGCCGTCCGCTCGATGACCCAACTCAACGCCGCCGCCGCATCGTCGATGCTCAAGTTCGACGTTCATGCCGCGACCGACGTCACGGGTTTCGGTCTCGTCGGTCATTCGCTCAAGATGGCCGAGGGCAGCGGCGTGACGCTCGTGTTCGAGGAATCGGACCTGCCGATTCTCGCCGGCGCGATCGAACAATGCCGCGCCGGCATGATTCCCGGCGGCGGCGAGCGCAATCGCGAGTACTACGCACCGAGCGTCCGCATCTCAGATGAAGTTGCAGACGAAGTAGCGGCGATTGCCTTCGATCCGCAGACTTCGGGCGGCTTGCTGATCGCGATCCCCGAAAAGCAGTCGATCGAGCTGCTCGCCGAGCTGCAGAACAGTGGGCATCGCGAGGCCGCGATTGTCGGCCGCGTCGTCACTCGTCGCGAACATCCGATAGAACTGGTTTAGTTGCAGAGGCCGACGATAGATTTTTTCGAAGTCGCCACGGAATCCGGAGAAATTTGGTCCCCCACCCGACGCACTGATGCGCGTCGGCCTCCCCCTCGACGGGGGAGGCTAAAGATTTAGCAGCGGGATTACTTCTTTGCCGAATTGTTCCAGTTGCTCGGTGCGTGCCGACGGATGCGCGATCGCGTCGATGCCGATGTCGCGGGCGCCGGCCTTGACGTACTCGCTGATCTTCGCGGCCACGTCCGCGGGACGGCCCAGCGCGCCGTAACGCTTCGCGGCGTCGTTCATATCGACCGCATATCTCTTACTCAGGAATTTTCCCGCGACCGCGTGCGCTGCTTCGACGCTCTCGCCTAGCGTGCAGAATACCTGAATGCAGGTGCCGAATGTCTCGAGCTTGCGGCCCGCGCGCTCTGCTTCTTTGCCGATGAAATCGAGGCCCTTGGCGAATCGATCAGGCGTGACGACGTACGGCATCCAGCCGTCGCCGAATTGCGCGGCGCGCTTGAGTGGACCTTCGGCGCGTCCGCCGATCCAGACAGGTGGGCCGCCCGGAGTTTTCGGGCGCGGCTGCATCGCGATTTCGCCGAAGCTGAAATATTTGCCGCGATGCTCGACGCGCTCGCCGGTCCACAGCCGCTTCATCACCTGGATCGCCTCGGTCGCGCGACCGCCGCGTTCCTTGATCGGGATGCCGCACGCTTCGTACTCGCGCGGGAATTCGCCGCCGACGCCGACGCCGAAAATGAAATGCCCGCTGCCCAGCAGACGGTCCAGTGTCGCGACCATCTTGGCGACGGGCACCGGATGCCGCAGCGGCAGCAGATAGACGCTGGTGCCGAACGTGAGTCTCGGTGCGAGCGCCGCCAGCCATGCGAGCGTAGTCAGCGGATCGCTGACGGGTCCGGTGAACGCGACGTGGTCTGGTGCCCACAGGACTTCGTAGCCCCATCGCGCGATCGAATCGAGGTCGTGGATTGCCTGATCGCGATCCGACGACGAGACCATCGTGCCGAATCGCAGCCGATTTCCGAGCGGGACCGCGTCACTCATGCGCCGTGACTATCACAAACGAGGATGCACGGCACGGCTGATCGCAAATCAGCGCGTCCGTTACATCGGCAATTTAAAGTATCCCCCCTTCCCCGTAACCCCCGCGCGCAGCCCCTAGCCCTTGTTCACGTTTGAGGCCTGCAAGCCTTTGGGGCCTTGCGCGACCTCGAACTCGACGTGCTCGCCCTGCTCGAGCGAGCGGAAACCGGCGCCATCGATAGCGCTGTAGTGGACGAACACTTCCTGGCCGTCCTCCATCGTGATGAAGCCGTAGCCCTTTTTGGGGCTGAACCACTTGACCGTACCGTTAGCCATTTTCCCCCGTACCTCCTGAAGGGAACCGGGCCGGAGCGCCCCCTCGTGGCCATCTCCGACCGTGCGCCGCAGCTTCCCCAAGCAGCGCGCATAACGGCGGCGATATAGCACAAGACGGGGCGCTTACCAAATGGGTAAAACGCACGAAACAATGCCGTAATATGTCTGATTGTAGGAAAAACCGCAGTGCGGCGGTTAATACTGCCAACGCCGAATAGGGCGGGCGTGCATGTGGCAGTGGTCGGGAATCTGGCGCATGACGTCGTCGATGCCAAATTTGTCGGCACCGTACTTGGCGCGCGCGACCAGCGACAGCGCCTCGATCATGAATTCGCGCTCGGCGTCAGTCGGCACCGCGCGATGGTCGCCGAGAACGGCCATCGGCGTGTCGCACGAATCGCAATCGAGAATTGAAAATTTGAACGGATGTACGAAGTCGGCGTAGCGCTGCGTGTAATCACGCAACTCGCACAGTTCGCATTTCGGCATCGCGATAAAACTCGCGCGCAGCACGACGCATCGCGAGCCACGACGGCTCGCGATACGCCGGGGCGCGAATACTTACTTCGAAGCGGCTGCCGCAGGCGCTGCCATCGCAGGCGAGGCAGCGGGCGCAGCCATCGCGGGCGCGGCAGGCGCTTCTTTGCCGGCCTGCGCCTGCATCGACGACTTGGTCGAAGCCTTGCTGGCGGCAGCCGCATGCTTCTTGCACTTACGGACCTGGTAGAGCGTCGTGTTCAGGTCCTTGGCGACTTCCTTCTGATGCTTTCCGCTATTGAGCTCGTTCATCACGGCGTCGCAGTCGACATTGGCGGCGGCGAAAGCAGGCCGCGCCGCGAACGCGACAGTTGTCATGAGCATCGCCGAGGCCACAGCCAGCGCAAGTTTCTTCATCGACATTTTTTTCCCCGTATCAAGTTGCGTGATTTCAAGCGATGGACAGTATTCCAAAATCCGCGTCGCATCAAAAGGGGGGTAAGAATGCCCTTTTGCGGCCGCGCCGGTTGATCGCTATGGCGCCTCCTTGACGCCGGGGATTGTCCAGGTGCCGTCCAGCAGTGACGGGGGAGTCTCCTTGGGCCAGTATAGTCGCAGCATCAGGACGAATTTGTCGGCGGGAGCGGGCAGCCAGTTGGATTCCTTGGCCTTGCCGGGATTCTCGTGCTGCAGGTAGAGGTCGACCGACCCGTCGGCATTGCGCTTCAGCTTGTTGCGCGCGCTCAGCGTGTACCGATTCAACGGATTGTCCACGAAAAAATATTGCGCGTCGTACATTGTGAGCGACCAGAATCCATCGGCTGGCGGCATCGCACCCTTGTCGAAATGCATGACGTACTTGTTGGCGCCCGAGTAGGGCTTGCCATCAGCGTTCACCTCTGAGGTTGGATAGACAGCGTCCTGCGGCCGGTTCGCGCCGAGGCCAATTGCAGTTACGAAAGCGCGATCGAGATAGTCGGTGCCGTAGATTCCGGTCTTGGTAAAGAACGCCCAGCCGTTTTCGACTTTCCCCGCATCCTTGAAGTAGCCCATTGTCTTACCGAAGGCGGCCTTGGGTACCGCCTTCAGCGCGTTCTGCGCATCGGGCGAGAGCTTGGTGATATCGAACGGCTGCCCGGGTACGATTCCGATTTTGGCGATCCTTGCCACCATCGACGCATCTTCGGCCGTGGGCGGGTTGTCCTTCATCAACTGCGCCATCAGGTTGAAGTATGCTGCGACGTCGAGCGCGTTCACCTGATCGCGCACGGCGGTTTTCGTGTCGATATTCGGATCGACTGGGCCCGGCGGGGGCGAGTAAGGCTTGCCATAAGAACTTAGCGGGACCAGCGAAATCTCATCCTGCATCTTATGCACCGCGGCGTAGTCCGCGGGCGTGCCGGTGCAGTAGATGCGCCCGAGTATCCACACCATGTTCGTTGGCGACTTGTACTCGGTCACGCCGGCGGGCAGCGTGCCGGTCCAGCCGGGTCCGGTTATCGCGTAGGTTTGCGGGCCGGTGCCGGTAGTGCGCTTGCCGGGGACCTGGAACACCGTCGTCCATGCGTCGAGCATCGGGAACAGGTAATAGCGTCCGTGCGCGTCGGGAAGGCTGAGCACGTATGGTTCCTTACTCAGATCGATCCAGGCGTTCGTGTAGAGGGTATCGGCATTTGGTGCAGTAACGCCGCGGAAAGCAGCAGTTGGGTAGCTTCGCGATCGGGCCAATTGCCCCATCGGCGCATTCAAGCCTCCCGCCCCGGCCTCCGCAACATTGGTCAGAACGCGGCGCGTGTACTCCATGGTGACGAGCGGATAGCCGTAGATGTAGGCGTCCGTCGCGATTGCAGTAGCTTCATCCGCGCTGAGAGGTGTGGCGGCGGCTGGCTGCGCGAATGCGTGCGATGCGCATAGCGCGATCAGCATGAGTGTCAGAACGACGACTCGCGCGCTGGCGTCGAATTGGAATGTGAAGCAGGTGTTCTTCATGGCAGTGTTCCCTCCGGAATTAGATCGAACGCGCAAGCGCGCGTCGACTCGTCGCCAAGTCGTGTAGAGACACTACCAGCGGATCTGATCGGCCTGAATTGTACTTTGGTACAATACGGGTTGGCCGCAAGTCAGGGCTTCGGTTTGGTGAAGCCCGGAAACGACGGCTGGCGTTTCTCCTGCAGCGCGGCGACGCCTTCTTTCAGGTCGGCGCTGAAGAAGTTGATCATCTCCATCGCCAGCGACGCGTCGAACGCCGGGCCGGCGACGCGCAGCCAGTTGTTGAGCGATCGTTTCGTAAATCGCACCGCCTGCTGCGGACCGCGCGCCAGCTTGCGCGCCACCTCCATCGCCTTGTCCATCAATTTGTCGGCCGGGACGCACAGGCTCACCAGCCCGATGCGCTCGGCTTCCTTGCCGTCGATAAAATCCGCGGTCATCAGGTAGTACTTCGCCTTGGCCATCCCGCATAGCAGCGGCCATACGATCACCGCGTGATCGCCCGCCGCGACGCCGAGCCGCAGATGGCCGTCGGTGATGCGCATCGAGTCGGACGCGATGCTGATATCGGCCATGAACGCGACCGCCAATCCCGCACCGACGGCGACGCCGTTGATCGCCGAGATAATCGGCTTGTCGAGATTGATCATGTTGTAAACGATGTCGCCGGCTTCCTTCATCGCCTTGCCGATGTTGTCGGGACTCGCCGCCATCGCCTGGATCATCTCGAGGTCGCCGCCCGCCGAGAACGCGCGCCCCGCGCCCGTCACGACGATGACGTTGGTCTCGTCGTCGTCAGCGACGTCGAGCCACACGCGGCTCAACTCCCAGTGCAGGCGGGCGTTGGTGGCGTTGAGCACCTCGGGGCGGTTGATCGTGATGAGCAGGATGCCGTCGCCCTTCCGCTCGAACAGCAGATGCTGGTACTCGCCGTAATTCATGGGTTCACCTTGGGGTCGTGATTGAGCCCGGCAACCTAACCCCTAATCGCGCTCTGCCTCTAAATCGCCGTCTGCCCATAAAGTCCGATCATGCCCATAAAGGCTGATCATCGGCGGCGAGTGGGAAAGTAGTAGCGAAACACAATGAGTATCGCGACGCCAAAGACGGTGTTCGCGCTTCCCAATATCCACGAAGGATTTCGAATAAAAGCAACGGTTAATGCAATAAAGACCCCAGCAGCAACGAGCGTGAGAATAGCCTGAGAACAGATATCAACTAACAACCTGTAAACGCGGAGCTTACGTTCGGTGATCATGAACGTTGTCTGTGAGTTTGTAGAAGACCATTCGCGGCAACTCGGACCCGGCGAATTCATATCGTTCGAATTCGTTACCTTCGCACAAGGTGCACGTCACGAGTTTGGGAATATCGCGTTCGTCGGCAACATCAACCAACACCCGCTGGCATTGTGGACAAAGAAGTGCGACCCTGCGCTCGAACACCCCCTGATTGACCGCTAGTTCACACCATCCGCGAGCCACCGAAAAAGGAATCCCAAAGAACGCTCGTACATTCTCGATATAGATTCGATCTGGATCGAGTTGATCGATCAGTTCCTCCTTCCGAGTAACGAACCGTCCGATGGCGGTATCGTCAATTAAGTTCAAGAATCTTTGCAATAACATTTAGGGAGCTCTCTTGGCGATTGCCGTACAGCGGAAATCGCAACACGCCGTCGTTGGCTTCCACGACAAAATGGGGCACGAACTGTTCGCGGTCTTTCATGAACTCAAACTGCGCTTTCAATATCGGGGCCCTACGCACTGCGTCATACATCTCGGGTAGATCGCGTTTTAAGAAAAATCGTTCATCCATGACCTCGTTCGCCGTGGAACGACTCTTTTTCCAGCGGGCTTCCTGAGAATCGATGTAGTCCTGAGCCCAAAGAGCTTTTATCCCCTTGTTTATGTCCAGAGCGCGCAGCCTGTGCGACGAAGCGCGAAACTGATCCTCGATTGACTTGAGAATACTTTTCTCATCCACGCTTCGTCGCGAAACGGTAACCCGCTCACCATGGAATAACGTGCGGAGGTCTCGTTCTATGGTTGTAAATTTCACTTGTAACAGGTCACGTCGGATGTCGATCAAAATCGGCCACTTGAAATCAATGTACTGCCGGTCCAATGAGTCCAGAAACACGACCTCAAACCGGAGGTCGGGCAGATAAAAAAACCGCGCCTCAGAACGCTCCCCGTGTTGAAGAGTGGGGCCATCATCGATTGTCACGGTCGGTAGCGCGGACATGCTGAATGCCGGTGAGGGCTCCAACAAGTAAACGTGCTGCTTGGTCAGTGAAATGTTTTCAAACGCAAAATTGCTGACATCCGCTGTGGATTGAGTCTTTGCGAGTTCCTCGACTGCCCTTTCCTTGGTTACGTTGCCGAGAGTCCACGCTGACCGAATCGCATGGGCTGGATACAAGTTTAGCAGGCGTTCGCGTGCTTGCGTAGCAGTCACGTTCCCCTCTTTTGGACGTACTGAATCTCAGATAGTTGGACGGGAAGTTAATCATGAGACACTGCACGCTACAAGCGAACCCTCGAGTGTAGGGGTTAGGTTGCCTGCCTCAGCCCTTGTAGATGTCGATGACCTTGTTGAGCAGGGCGATGGCTTCGGGTTTCGGCCGCTGGAAACTGTTGCGGCCGATGATCGATCCGTAACCGCCGCCGGCCTGGATCCCGCGCACGGTGTTGAGCAGCGAGTCGTCGGTCTCTTTCACGCCGCCCGAGAAAATCACGATTCGCCGTCCCGCGAATGCGGCCTGCATCACGTGTGCGATACGCGCCGAGAGCGGCTCCAGCGGAATCTTCTGCGCGTCGTAAACTTTTTTGGCGTCGGACTGTTCGATGAAGGCCGTCGGCGGCTTGACCTTGATGATATTCGCGCCGAGCTGCGCCGCGATTTGCGCCGCGTACGCGACCACGTCGAGCGCCGTCTCGCCCTGCTTGCTGATGCCGGATCCGCGCGGGTACGACCAGATGACGAGCGGCAGGCCGTTGCCCTTGGCCTCTTCGCCGATTGCGCGCGCCTCCTCGTACATCGATTTTTCCTGCGTCGAGCCTGGGTAGATCGTCAGTCCAACCGCGCAGGCGCCGAGCCGCATCGCGTCCTTAACGCTGGCGGTCATCGAGGGCGACGGATCTTTTTCGTCGTTGAGCACGTCGTGGTTATTGACCTTCAGGATGAGCGGAATTTCGCCGGCATACTCGGCGACGCCCGCCTCGAGCAGTCCGAGCGGCGCGGCGAACGCGTTGCATCCGGCGTCGATCGCCAGCTGAAAGTGATAGCGCGGATCGTACGCCGCCGGATTCATCGCGAAGCTGCGCGCCGGACCATGCTCAAAGCCCTGGTCCACTGGCAGGATCACGAATTTGCCGGTGCCGGCCAGCTTGCCGTGATTGAGCATCCGCGACAGGTTGTTGCGCACGCTGCCGTTGTCGGAATCGTAATAGCTGAGAATCTCTCGAACGCGCTTGGTCATATACCCCTGTCTCCCGCCGGGAGTGTCGTTGCAGTTTGCATTCCTATATCACAACATCGCGGCCGCATAATGGGCTGCGCCGAGCAGTCCGGCGGCTGGATTCAGCGACACGCGGACTTCGATGCGCTTCAAAATTTCGTTCAGCCGACCCTTCGCCAGAAATCCTTTCACGAACGCGCCGCCCGCGAGCATCGGTAAAATTTTCGGCGCGATGCCGCCGCCAAGATAGACACCTCCCAGCGCGAGGACTTTGAGAGCGAGGTTGGCGGCCTCCGAGCCATAAATATCGCAAAACATCGTGAGCGCTCGAACACATACGGCATCGCGTCCCGCAAGCGCCGCGTCACTCACAGCGGCGGCGTGATCGCCCTTCGCGATCTCGTCGCTCAGCCACGCAGGCTCCGGGACACCGCTTTCGCCGCGCAAAAATCTGTAGACGTTCGAGAGCCCCGGGCCGGACAGGACGCGCTCGTAGCTGACGTGCCCGAATTCCGCGGTGAGGAATCGCAGCAAGTCGATCTGCTCGGCGCCATGCGGCGCGAAGTCGCTGTGACCGCCTTCAGAGGCGACCGCGTAGTATTTATTTTGGCCATCCTCCCAGACCAGCGACGATTCGCCGAGACCGGTGCCCGCCGCGATCACTGCGATGTTGCCGTGCGCCGGTGGATTCTCCGCGCGATGCAGCACCGCGAACTCATTGGGCTTCAGATGCACCATGCCGTAAGCGATCGCGGCGAGGTCGTTGAGCAGGCGGACGGGGACACCGTTCAGCGCGCGCGACAACAATTCGCTCGAGAGTTCCCACGGGACGTTGGTCGCGTGGCCGCGGCCGTCGATTATCGGACCCGGCACGCCGACGCACGCGGCATTGACCGCCGCGCCTGCGCCAAGGAAATCCGCGCAGATCGCTTCGAGGCTTTTGAAATCCGCGGTCGCGTAGCGATGATCGCGGACAAGTTCGAGATTTCCGCCTGAGTGCTTGAAGAGTCCGAGTTGAGTTTTGGTTCCGCCGACATCGCCGGCCAGGATCAACCCATCCATCGCGTATCCTCTTCGGTTCAGCCTTCGACGTTGAACGATTCGGCGAGCGCGACTTCCTCGGCGCTGCCGATGTAAATCGGATGGCGCTCGTGGATTGCGGTCGCCACGATGTCGAGGATCCTGCTCTTGCCGGTCGTTCCGCGGCCACCCGCCTGCTCAGCGATCATCGAAAGCGGCGCGAGCTCGTACATCAGCCGCAGCTTGCCTTTCGCTTTGCCACCCTCGGCGACTTCGCCGGGGTACAAATAGATTCCGCCTTCGAGCAAACATCGATGGAAATCCGCGGCGAACGCGCCGCAGTATCTCAGTGAATAGCTGGTTCGTTTATCTTTGCGACTTGTAATGTGCGCGAGGAACTTGCGCGCGCCCTCGTGCCACTTGCCCGCGTTGGCCTGGTTGACGGCGTAGGTACTGCCGTGCGGCGGCATCTTTACGTTCTCTTTCCACAAAATGAACTCGCCGAGCGTCCGATCGAGCGTGAAGATATCGACGCCGTCGCCCGCGGTGTAAACCAACTGTGCAGCCGGGCCATATAATATATAGCCCGCGATGAGCTGCTGCGTTCCGGGCACGAGGATGTCCCCGATTCCGTTGCTGTGCTTGGCCGCGCGTTTCTTGACCGCGAAGATCGTGCCGAGCGAACCGTTCACGTCGGTGTTGGATGACCCGTCTATCGGATCGAATAATATGCAGTAGCTATTGTCGCGGCAGTTGACTGAGTAATGGTGCGGCTCGTCCATCTCCTCGGAAATTAGACTGCACACCGGGTAGCCGTGCTCGAAGGCGTCAAGGAAAACCTGGTTGCCCCACTGGTCGAGCTTCTTGACCTTCTCTCCCTGCACGTTGGTCGCGCCAGTGTAACCGAGCTCGCCGGTAAGACCGGCCGCCGCGAGCTCGCGCGCGATCCGCTTGGCGATTAGCTCGATGCGCTCCATGATCAGCGCCAGGTCCGCGACCGGAATCGCCGTTGCGCTCTTAGTCATGATGTGCCGCGTGAGTGTGATTCCGCCGCTCATCTGCTCTGCTCCTACAACGTTCGCCAGGTGCGGCCGTCAGCCGCGATCATCAGCGCCGCCTCGAGCGGCCCCCACGATCCAGCCGCGTAAATGGGCGGATCCATCGGTGACTGATCCCATGCGTCGAGGATCGGCTGCACGAACTTCCACGCTTCTTCGACCGTGTCGCGCCGCATGAACAGCGTCTGGTCGCCGACGATCACGTCGTTGAGCAGCGTCTCGTACGCTTCCGGCGTCGAAGTCACGTAGTGAAAATCGACCTTCACCTGCTGCAGCCTGGTCGCCGATCCCGGCACCTTCGACATGATGTGCAGCGCGAGGCCCTCGTCCGGCTGAATCCTGATCGTCAGCATATTCGGCGCCAGCGGCGCGCGTGGATTTGCGTTATACAGGATTCGCGGCACGTTGTTGAAGTAGATCGCGATTTCGCTCGACCGCTTCGGCATCCGCTTGCCGGTGCGCAGGTAAAACGGCACGCCCGCCCATCGCCAGTTGTCGATCCAGCATCGCAGCGCGACAAACGTCTCGATCTGCGAATCCGGCGCGATATGCTCCTCGTCGCGATACGACTTGACCGGCACGCCCCCAATCAGCCCTTCGCCATATTGCCCGCGCACGACGCGCTTCTCGATATCCTCGTCGCCGAGCGGCCGTAGCGCGCGCAGCACGTCGAGCTTCGCATCGCGCATCGACTCGGCGCCGGTGGTGTTCGGCGGCTCGGTCGCGATCATGCAGAGCGTTTGCAGCAGATGGCTCTGCACCATGTCGCGCAGCGCTCCCGCGTGATCGTAATAACTGGCGCGCGTGCCGACGCCCTCGGCCTCGGCCACCGTGATCTGCACGTGATCGACGAAGCGCGCCGTCCAGATGGGCTCGAAGATCGCGTTGGCGAACCGCAACACCATCAGGTTCTCGACCGTCTCCTTGCCAAGGTAATGATCGATTCTGAAAATCTGGCTCTCGTCGAAATGGCGCGCGAGCTCGGCGTTGATCTCCGACGCGCTCGCCAGGTCCGATCCGATCGGCTTCTCGACCACGACGCGCGTGAACGGATGCCCCTTGCCGGGCGGATGAATCATCCCCGCCGCGGTCAAGCCTTCCGAGCACGTATCGATAAACGCCGGCGGAATCGCGAAGTAGAACGCGCGATTGCCGTCGGTGCCGCGCTCGGCGTCGAGCGCCTCGCATCGTTTGCGCAGGTTCTCGTAGTCGGCGGCCTCGGTGAACGATCCGCGATTGAAATGGATCAACGGTGCGAACTTCGCCCAATGCTCCTGCTCGACTTTGCGCCGCGAGAACTGCTCGATTCCGCTCAGCGCGAACGCGCGATACTTCTCGTCGTCGAGATCCTCCATCGAGAAGCCGAGAATCGCAAACTTGTCGGGCAGTTCGCCGTCGAGCGACAGGTTGTACAGCGCGGGAATCAGCTTGCGATGGCTCAGGTCGCCGGCGCCGCCGAAAATCACCACGATGCATGGATCGTAATGATTGCGTTCCTTGATCGGATGAATGTGAGTATTGAGGTCGACAGATCTGTTGGCAGTCACAGCCATAAAAAACTTTGTTCCTATTCCTTGACGACGCCGTGACCGCCGAACTCATCGCGCAGCGCCGCCAGCAATTTCTCGCCGAACGTGCCCTCGCCCTTGTCGGCCCGCGATCGAAAGCGCGTGAACAGCGCCATCGTGATCACCGGCATCGAGATGTTTTTGTCGATTGCGTCCTGTACCGCCCAGCGGCCCTCGCCCGAATCCTCGACGTAGCCGCGGATTTGCTTGAGCCCCGGATCCTTCTCCAGCGCGTTCGCCGTCAGCTCCAGCAGCCACGACCGCACGACGCTGCCCTGCCGCCACAGGTTCGCGATCTTCGTCAAGTCGAGCTTGTAGTCCGACTTGCTCATCGCCTCGAACCCCTCGGCATACGCCTCCATCAGCCCGTACTCGATTCCGTTATGCACCATCTTCACGTAATGGCCCGCGCCGTTGCCGCCGACGTGCTCGTAACCGTCGGGCGGCGCGAGCGTCTCGAAAATCGGCTCGTAGCGCCGAAAAATTTCCAGCTCGCCGCCGATCATCAGGCAGTAGCCGAGCTTGAGGCCCCAGATTCCGCCGCTGGTGCCCGCATCCACCAGATGCAGCTGCTTGGCGCCGAGCAACTTCGCGCGGCGGACGTCGTCGTGAAAGTTGGTGTTGCCGCCGTCGATAATCGCGTCGCCCGGTTCGAGCAATTCCGCCAGTTGGTTGATCGTCGTCTCGGTCGGCGCGCCCGCCGGCACCATCACCCACACGCCGCGCGGCCGCGACAGCCGCGCGACCATTTCCTTGAGCGAGTTGACGCCGTCGGCGCCGAAGGTCGAAACCTCTTTGCGCTTCGCGTCGTCGAGGTCGAACGCCACGATCTGATGGTTGTCGCGGCGCAGCCGCTCCACCATGTTCATGCCCATCTTGCCCAGACCAACGAATCCGATTTCCATCCAGCGTGTCTTCCCCTGGCGAACCGGATTTACACGCGCGTGGCGGGTACAGGGCCCCCGCGCGCGACTGCATTTTGACTATCCGGCGCTCGATCTAAGCTATTCCAACATACCGTTTGTTCAAAGACCGCGCTGAAACCGCACGGCTAGTGGGATTTTATGTCGTCTTCGAGCATCAGATTGCGCAGGTCCTGACGCTGGAAGATCGCCGCGACCGATCGCGTCAACGCCACCGACAGCACCTGCCCCGGCTCGTCGTAGATTCCCGCTTCATCCTCCGATCCAAGCCCGAACGATCCGACCGGCGGGTCGTAGTAAGTATCGTCGGTGCTCCCGGTCCAGAACGGAACGCTGAACGGCGGCTTGTAGATCGAGATGTCCATCACAAAATCGGCCGCAGTTCTCCAAACCGGACCGTACTGCCCACTGGCGCCGCGCGCTTTCTTCACCCAGCATTTGCGAATCTTGCTCTCGAGCACGTACTCCGAGGTCCCGACCCCCGCTTTGTAAGTGACATTGGTTGACGGCGACGCGCTCAGGCCGGCCTCGTCCGCCGATCGCCCGATCGCCGCTTGCACGATCGGCCCGAGCGGCGAGCTGTACAGCCGTTCGGTCACGCTCCCCGATTGATCGATCACGACGCCGATCGCCGGATTGCCGTTGAGCGGCGCCGCGTTGCCGGTCACGTCGCGCGCGTCGGCCGGAACCAGAATCTGGATCGTCTTTCGTGGATAACTGTTCTGGTAGCCCTTGACCTGGTACGGGTAGTACTCGAGCGTCTGTATCGAGGTCGTCGGCGCCGTGGCCGTGCCGCCGCCTTCGTTGACGGTCGAACATCCCGCAAGCATCGCGCCGAACGTCGATGCGATCGTAATGAGGAGCGCGATTCGGATTCTGAAGGTCGGCCGGCTCCTCACCATCGCGCCGGCCTCTTATCGAGTCGCCGCCTGGGCTCGCTCGCGGAAGAGAAACAGCGTGCCGCCTACCTCGAGCCGATCGCCGCTCTTGAGCGCATGGCGGCCAGCCACCGGCTGCCGATTCACGAAAATCTGGCCGCCAGTCGGACTGATGACGAAATTCTTGCCCTCGCGCCGGATGATCGCATGGCTCCCGAGCACGCTTTGATCGCCGAACAACCCGATGTCGCTTTCCTCGGCACGCCCGATGATCGTCACGGGCTTGCTCAGCGGATACTCGCGGCCTTCGCGCGCGTTGCGGCTCTGGCTGCGCACGACCATCAGCCAGCCGCGCTTGAGCAGCTCGCCGACCAGCCCGATGAAGAATCCGATCAGCGCGCCCAAAATAATGATCGCGATCGCGCGCCCGAACGCCTGCGGAAAATTTCTGGTCAGTGTTTCGTAAAAGAAGCCGCCCATGGCTCCGCCCACCAGACCGCCAACTATGGCATTGCGGCGTCTGGTCGCTGACCCGAAGGCCGAACCTACTGCGAGTCCCACCGCTATACCGAGCACGCTCCAACCAAGAATCCGGCCTACCAGTCCATGAAAAAAGCCAAAGAGAATTTCACCCACTACGGTCCCAACAGCGCCCCCAACCGACCCAAACATTGCTCCCGCCAAAAAACCGCGGGATGCTTGACGCAGTTGGCCGACACTCAAAGCCTCAATACTCGCAAGAAAGGCGGCGATGAGCGCTCCAGCTATCGCTCCAAGCAAAGCATCGTGAAACCAGAACGCGCGAATTCCTAAGACATACCCATTTAGGTACGCGAAGGGCTCCGAGAGCCCCCACGCCGCGAACCCGCCAAGCCCGCCGGCGGCGGCATAAAAGAGTAGCTTTTCCTGTGAAACGTTACTTGCCATGTCGCATCTCTCACAGCATTACGCGTGCTTCGATCAGGTTCAAGCGCAATTCCGCAACGCGGCCGAACGCGGTAGCAAAATTTTTCACGCTCATCATTTTCATTTGTCATCCCCAAGCAAAGGACCAAGGGGCAGACAGAACCTCATTTTCGTGTATTGCCATATTTCGTCTACGTTGCGGATTCCCAAATGTACAGAACCTTCTGGAACATATAGAGCAGACGAGACAGTCATTTGACTCCATTCGCAGCGCAATGGAAAAGTAGCCTACGCATAGTAGAGATGCGGCGGCCAGTGACAAAGAGTCCTGAGTGCCGGACTAAAACTACGCGAGAACCGGGAGTTAGCTCTCAATAGCCGACGATCCAAGGGCGGGGGAACTTGAGTGAGCAGGAAGAACCAGATAAATCCGCTCGTTGCACTAATTCTGGCCGGTATTGGATATCGCGCGTACCAGCAGGGCCGAAACCCCTTCTTTGCAATTATCAAGGCGATCTTCGGTTTCGCTCTTGCGATACTCGGTATCTTCGCCGTACTTGCTTTGATCGCGTCGCACAATTCTCCGCCCGCTCCCGTTCCCACAAGTGCTTCAGGGAGCGACGCTACTATTCCGCCGGCCGACGCAGTTTCTGCACCTGCGACTCCGGCCATCGCTGCAATTCCCTCTCCCGCAACGTCGGCCCTTGCCGCAGTCGATGAATTGGGTCAGATGCTAAGTGATTCGGAAGTCCTCGACGCAACTGGTGCGGTCATCGGGACGGTTCACGCGGGTAGACCCGTCCACATTATTGGAGCCACGTCCGCTTGGTTACGAATCCGGAAGCATGATGGTCAAGAAGGCTTCATCCCATCCGCTAGCGCAGACGACGTTGGCGCATGGGTTGGGTCAGAGCCCCAACGAATGGGATCGCCATGAGAGCCCCCACGCCGCGAAGCCGCCCAGTCCGCCAGCGGCCGCATAGAAGAGAAGTTTTTCGCGGGAAACGTTGCTCGCCATCTGCAACCCTCAGCATTGCGCGTGGATACGTCAGGTTCAAGCGCAATTCTCATGAACAGTTTTAGTCGAAGTGTGGGCGGCGCCGGAGTCACGGTGTCAAATCAACATCCGGCAGATTGAGCGGCAGCCCGCAAGTTCCGCATTGCTTCGAGAAAATTCCCAGCGGTCCACCCCAGAAATAATTCCCGTCGCATCGCGGGCACTTGTAGGAATACAGCTTCGTGATATTCAGCATGCTGACGATCAACGCTAACCCGGTCCCCGAGATTGCCCATTTGAAAATGGTGAGCACGATGTCGCGATAGCCGATCTCGTACGCGACCGCGGCCCCGCCGATCAGTCCCACGAAGAACGCGAAGATGTAATAGAACTGGCTTTGCGCGAGCGCCATGCTCGCCAGCGCTGCGCGATCCTCGGCCGTAATTATCGGCGGCTTCGGCTGCGGTATCCCCGCATCTTCCAGCAGGTCCAATTGTCAGTTCGCCTGCGTGATCCAGGTGCCGCGCTCGCCCGACGGCGTCGACTCGAAAGTCCCGCTGATCTGATCGACCCGCCGCTCGCCTTCGAAGTAGTAAGTCTCGGTGCCGTACGGGACCTGGAACTGCAGATGGTCGCCGCGCACGAATCCTTCAATCGGCGTCATCCCGAAGCCCGACTGATGAATCACCAACTCGCCGTGCAGGAAGCCGTTGGGTTGCGGACGCAATCGCAACTCCATCTCGGGATTGCCGCCAGCGCGCAGGCCGCTGATAGTGCCGGTAGCGATCGTCGGCCCGAGCATGCTGCCGCCGCTCGACGTGCCGCCGCCGCCCGACGCGCCGCCGCTCATAGTGCTGCCGATCGCGCCGCCGGTGCCGGGATACGCCGCGTACGGACCGCCACCGGCGTCTGCAACGACCTGGAATTTCTTCGCGCCGAAGTATTGTCCGTTCAAATAAAAATTGACCGTGTAGACCCCCGGCAGAAACGCACCGCCGTGCGAGTTGCCGACGCGTCCGCTGAACGTCACCGACTTCATATTCTGCGACACCGGCTGATAGTCGTTGACGCTGCCGAGCGTCCGCCCGTCCGGCCCGATATACGCCGCATCGACGCGGTACGTGCCCGGCTCCAGCTTGTACAGCCGGTTCTCGAAGCTCACCTGCCAGCCGACGAACAGCACCTTCGCCACCTCGAACGAGTCGGTCGCACCCGACAGCGCGGTGCCGGTCTTGGTCGTGTTGAGAAAGCTGATCGCGCGAAGCTGCAGCGGCTTGGCCCGCCGCTCGTCGATCATCGCAAGCTTGCGCGCTTCTTCGTCGCGCTTGCGCTCTTCTTCCTTGGCCGCGGCAGCCGCCGCCGCCTCGCTTGCCGCCGCCGCATTCTTCGCGCCGACGTCCTGGTTGACGATAAAACTTTCCTGCGAAAGCATCTTATCGTCCGAGTACAGCGCGACCTTGTAGGTGCCCGCAGGCTTGTCGGTCATCGTCGGCATCAGCGCGACGCCGCTGAAGTCCGCAGTCTGCTGCGCCGGCCCGACGAAAATATTGGTGTCGCTCGACGCGATCTGCAGTCCGCTGGGATCGTAAAAGCGCGCTTCGACCTTTTCGTTGCGTCCTTCCAGCCCCGCCAGCAGGTTCTTGAAAGTCGCCGTCCACTTCAAGTAGCGCGCGTTCGTAAGATCGGTGTCCCTGAATTGCGATTGCGGCGCGCCCAGCGCCGTGCCCTCGCGCGTCGACAACGCCAGCGTCATCGCCGAAAATTCCAGCGGATTCTCACGCGCCTTGGCCAGCAACTGCTCATGCTTCCATGGCAGCCCGTCGAACAACGGCTTGAGGCCGAGCCGCAGCTGCAGCTCCGGATTCGAATAGAGGTACGTCCCGCCAAAAGCCCCGCCCGCCAGCACGATCAGAAAAATCGCCAGACCGATCGATCGTGCGACACGGCTCCGCGGCTTGCGATACGTAACCGGCTCATCCTCGAACTCGAGTTGTTCCTGGTATTGCGACAGGCCGCCGGTCCCGCTGGTCGAGCTGACGCTGCCCCGATCAAACGACAGCCCGCGGCCGTAGAGCATCATGTCGCGGAATTCCTGGATTCGCCCCGGCCGCCCGTCCATCTCGTACGCGAGCGCAGCGTCAATCGCGCCGGCCAGGTTGCTCGACACCGCCGGACGCAGCTCGTGAATCTTCGGAAAGCTGAACGGCGGAAATTTTTCCGGATCGCGCCCGGTCAGCACGTAATGCAGCGTGGCGCCGAGCGAGTAGATATCGCTGCGCGGATCGACGAGGCCTTGATACTGCTCCGGCGGCGCAAACCCCAGCGTGCCGATCATCGTGCCCTTGCGCGCCGCCTTGAAAAGCCGCGCGATTCCAAAATCCACCAGCACGACGCGCCCGTTCGGATTCAGCATCACGTTCGACGGCTTCATGTCGCGGTAGATTATCGGCGGCTGCAAGCCGTGCAGGTACGCGAGCACATCGCACAGCTGGCGCGCGATATCGATCACCAGCCCCTCGGGCAGCGGCTCGCCGCGCGCCGCGAGTTCCTCTTCAAGGTTGCGCCCCTCGACGTACTCCATCACCAGGTAGTGGCGATTGGCGAGCTCGAAGCGGTCGGTGATCGCAGGAATCGCCTGATGCTTCAGTTGCGCGAGCGTGTCGGCCTCACGCGCGAAATATTCGTTGGCCTCGATCCGCTGCGCCTGGTCGATAAAGTGATCAACCATTTCCTTGATCGCGCACGAACGATTCGCCAGCCGCTGATCGTGCGCGAGATAAACCATCCCCATGCCGCCGCCGCCGAGCAGCCGCTGGATTTGGTAACGGCCCTGCAGCACGGTGCCCGCTTCGAGCGGTCCCGTGTTCGGCTGCGATCCGTCTTTGGGCGAAGTGGCCATCGTTAATCAGTCATAGAACAAGCGCGTCCGCCGCGCCTAGCTTGCATAGACTACGATCACTGAAATGTTGTCGGTACCGCCGCCGGCATTGGCCGCGACGATCAATTCACGCGCCGCGTCGAACGGATCGGCGTTGCGCCCGAGAATATCGCGCAGCTCGGGATCCATCACGTGCGCCGTCAGCCCGTCGCTGCATAGCAGCAGCTTGTCGCCGCGCTTGAGCTTGAGCGTTTGCGCCTCGGCGCCGGCCGGTCCGCTCTGACGCGCGCCGAGCGACCGTGTGATCACGTTCTTGTGCTCATGCGTATGCGCTTCCTCGGCGGTTATCTGCCCGATTTCGACCAGCCGCTGCACCAGTGAATGATCCTTCGTCACCTGCCGCAGCACCGCGCCTTCCATCAGGTACCCGCGGCTGTCTCCGACCCACGCCACCGCCGCGTCGACGGGCGTAACGATCGCGCAGACGCCGGTCGAACCCATTCCGCGCGACTCCGGATGGCTCGCCACGTATTCGATAATTTTGGAATTTGCTTCCTCGAGCGCGGCCGTCAGCATATCCGCTCCGTTGGAATTTTCGCTACCCGCGGTTTCGAGCCGCGCCTCAATGTAACTCCGAATGGTTTCGACGGCAATTGCGGAAGCGACCTCGCCCGCCTCGGCGCCGCCCATCCCGTCGGCCACGACATACAGATGACTCTGCGCGGGCTCGACCAGCGACTCGCGAATGTATTCGACCGCCAGCACCGAGTCCTCGTTATGCTCGCGCACGCGGCCGACGTCGGTCATCGCCGCCGCGCGTAATCGAATCGTCGATCCCAGCGCGATCAGCTCGGCCTTGAACTCGTCGATCGTCGGCCAGCGGTCGGCGGGACTGAACGCGATCGCACGGCGAATCGCCTTCTCGAGCCGCGGCGTCACCACATGCGGCGGATAGAACTGCACGAGGCCCGCCTCTTCGCGCCAGCTCTCGCTCGGAATCCGCGTGCCGGTGAGCCACGTGTAAAGGATCGCGCCCGCCGAAAAAATATCCGCGCGCTTGTCGACTCTCTTGCCGCGATAAATCTCGGGCGCCGTGTAGCCGTCGTTGAAAATCGGCTCGGCCTGCAGCTCGTTGTCGTTGCTGACGTAGTCGAGCCCGGTCAGTTTGAGTCGCCCGTCTTTTGAAACCGCAATCGACTCGGGGCAGATGTCGTTCAGCCGCAGCGCCCGACGATGTACAAACGAAATCGCCTGGCAGACCTGCACCGCCGATGCGATCGCTTCAGGCTCACTCATCTTATTGGAACCGCCGCGCAACGGTTTAAGTTCCTCGTCGGCATAAACCAGGTACACGCGCCCGTTCTCGGCGAACCCCTCGGTAGCGCGCTGAAACGCGGGATGACCGATCATCTGCGACAGCGCGAGCACGCGCCCGAACACCTCGCCGAGATCCTCGCCGCCCGCAAACGGCTCATCCTCGCGCGCACTGCTCTGCTCAGCCTCGGCCACGACCGCCGCCTCCGCCGCTTCGCTTACCTCGTCCGGCGACGCCTCCGCCGCAGCCTCTGCCAACGCAGCGGCCGGCGCAGGTTCCGGTTCGACGGTAGATTGTGCACCTTCGCCCGACGCGTCGGCGCTCGCCGATGCTGACAGAGCGGTAGTCGATGCGTGCGGCGACGGCGACGCACTGCCGTTTGTTTGGGCCGACGGCGGTCTCAGCTCGGCGGTCTTCGCACTCGGACCGTTAGGATCTTCGACACTCGCCGCTTGCGGCTTCTGCGTTTCGACCGGCGCTTCTTCGACGACTTCTTCGGCCCGCCCCGGCCCCAGCCGCTCACGCAATGCGATCGATTCCGTCTTGCCATCGCGCACCCGTTTCGCACGATAGCGATTTTCGATCGACGTCTGACTCGTCAGCGCGACAATTTCGATCCCGCCCTTCAACGACGCGCCCGCCGTCAGTGGCGTCGGCCGCGTTGGCGACGACTGCGATACCGGCGCAGCCGCCTTGGACAGCCCCTGCCCGCATCGGTCGCAAAACTTTGCGTCGTCTGGAGCTTCCTGGCCGCATTCGGGACACGTGATCATGCGCCGCTAGCCTCTCCGAAACTGCAATATGGCATCACCGAGCACCACCTGGTCGCGATCCTTCAATTTGTAAAGTTGGTCGCGCCCGAGCTTGCCGCGTCCCGCGACGTAGGTGCCGTTAAGGCTGCCGAGGTCGCGGATAAAATAGTCCGCGCCGCGCAGCACGATTTCCGCATGACGCCGCGACACGCGGTTGCCGCCCTGCGGGAGCTTTTTCAGATCGATGTCGAGCTTGTCGGTGCCGTCGAGCGATCGCCCGATCACCGTACGCATCCCGAAAATGCCGAACTCGATTTCATCGCCGCGCGATACGAGCTTGGCCGGCGCCGTCGATATGTCTTGAACAGCGCCGTTGCTGTTGCCAAACAATCCGTCCGAACCCGGTCCGGTCGAAATCGGCGGCGAATAGCTGCGCGACGAAGATGATCGCGAACCGCTTCGCGACTTCGTGTCGGCATTCGCCGAGTCGCCCGTCGATGCCATCCGCGACCCGTACGACGACGCCGCCACCGCGGGCTTCAATTCTTTGGTCTTCGCCGTCGACGACGAACTCGGCGCCGCGCTCGACGCCGCCATCCGCGCCTTGAGCGTGCGCTCGATCATGCTGCGCGCCTTGCCGCCGAGCTCAATCGCTTTTTTGATTTGCGGCGCGACGATTTTCGCCGCCGTGCTCCCCGCGCTGGCGCCGCCGCTTCGATACTTGTCGCCGACCGGCTCGCTCAGCACGATCGTCGGCATCGTCGACGCTGGCCCCTTCGACACTGCCTGCTTCCACGGCGTCATCGCCCGCGGAGCCTGCGGCGCCGGCGCGTTCGAACCACCCAGCACGACCGTCGATTGCGTCGATCCGGGACTCGGCGCGCCGGCCGCAGCCGCGACGCCCAGGCTACCGCTCAGCAGTTTCCCCGACTTGTTGTCGGGCGGCGGCTCGGGCAGCGCGCGCTTCATCTCTTTGGCCGACGCCGGCCGCTTCGTCACGTCCTGCTCGAGCGCCTTCATGATCGTGTCGGCGGTCTTGACCGAAACTTCCGGCGCAAGAGCGCGCAGCGGCGGAAAACTGAACGGCGGTTCGAGCTGCGGATCGCGCCCGCTCAGCAGATGATGCATCGTGGCGGCGAGCGAATATAAATCCGATCGCGGCTCGACCTTGCCCATGTATTGCTCGGGCGGCGCGTAGCCGACCGAACCGATTTGCGTGCCGCGTCCGCCCGGCGGCAGGAAGCGCGCGATCCCGAAATCGATCAGCATCGCGCGGCCGTCCTTGTCGATCATGATATTGCCGGGCTTAAGGTCGCGATAAATAATCGGCGGCTTCTGCGCATGCAGAAAATCCAGCACGTCGAGCATCTGCCGCGCCCATCGCAGAACTTTGTCCTCGGCCAGCTTGCCCCGCGGCCCGAGCTTGTCGAGCACACCCTGCAAATCGCCGCCCGCGACGAACTCCATCACCAGGTATTGGCGCGCGTTCTCCGCGAAGTGATCTATGAGGGTCGGTATCCCCGGATGCGACAGGCGCGCGAGCACGTTGGCCTCGCGCGTAAAATCCTCGATCGCTTTCTTCTCCTGGATTCCGTCGCCGACGATCATCTCCTTGACCGCCACCGGCCGGTTCGCCAGCCGTGTGTCGTTGGACAGATACACGCGGCCCATCCCGCCGACGCCGAGCACCTTCTTGACGCGGTATCGACCGTCGAGAAGATGGCCCTCGGTGAGCTCCTCACCCGCATTCATGGCGATTGTCTACAACCCTCCTTCAACTTCCGCGATTGCGCGTACTCCGGTGCGGAGCGAGGAGGCTATGGCAGCTCAAGAGATCGGTTCTACCACCAGCTTTAAAAATGTTTTCCCGATGATCACTTCGTCGCCCGACTTGATCTCGGCGGGACTCCCCGGCGAAAGCCGCGGCTGACGATTCACGTAAGTGCCGTTGAGGCTGCCGATATCCTCGATCGTGATCTTGTCGCCTTCGATTCGGATCAGCGCATGCTTGCGCGAAATCTTCGCCTCCGGATCGTCGGCATCGAGATCCACTTCGGGGAACGACCCCGTTTCGGGATCCCATCGGCCAATCAAATTGTTGCCGTCTTCGAGCGGAAATTCCTGGCCCTTGCGCGGGCTGCCGCGAACGATCGACAGCTTGGCCTTGAACGGCACCCCCGCCGCTGCGGTTGTCGCGGGAGCGGGCTCAGGCGCCGCTTCAGGTTTGATCTCGCCGGTCGGCGCATCCGACTTCGGCGCTTCGGCGCTCGGCGCCTCGGCCGCTGGCGCAGCAGCGGTACTTTCAGCGGGCGCTGCGGCCGGAGCCGCTTCAGGAGCCGCGGCGGCTGGAGCTGCAGCAGGAGCGCCGGCTGCGAGCTTCGCGCCGCATCCGTCGCAGTAGTCAAGTCCGTCCATGTTTTCGTAGCCGCATTCGCCGCATTTGATCATGGTCTAAGCCCTCGCAAGTGAGTTCGAAGTATCAGTCGCCTATGCCGTTCACAAACTATTTTCCGTTCTTATTCTGGAATTCCTTCAACGCTTCCGGATCGAGCATCTGCGTCTTGCGCACGACCGCCTGCGCCTGCAGCAGCGTGGTCTTCGCCGCCTTGGTCTGCAGCGTCTGCGTCTTCTTGATCTGATCGATCAGGCCCGACAGCGCCTGCGTCGCCTTGACGTTGCCCATCCGCTGCGTGCCTTGGAGCGCATTGCCGAGCAGCCGCGTCGCGCGATCGACGTTGCCTGCCTTGAGCTCCTCTTCCGCCTTCGCCTGCAGCTTGGCAATCGAAACCTGGTCCACCAGGTTCATCACGCGCCCGTTGCGCTTGCTGGTCAGCGTGCGATCGAGCGTGTAGTCGCACGTCAGATCGCATGACACGGTATTTTCCGCGCCGCCCGGGATTTCATAGTGAAAAGTGCTCTGCAGAATTCTGACCTGCCCCGGCTTGCGCGGCGGCAGCACCAGCGTCAACAGCACTGATCCGGGCACGCCCGCCTGCAGGTCGCCGATCTCGTAGCCGATTTTGCGATCCTCGCCGACCAGTGGAGTTCCGAGCACGTAAATTTCCGGCGACGCGCGAAACGCCTCGCGTACCTGCACGCCCTGCGACAGCGTCACTTCGATTCGCCCATTGCGCAGGCTGACCGCTCGCAGCCCTTCGAGTTCGTCCTCGAAAATTCCGGGAATCTCGGCCGGGTCGCCGATAAAATGATATTTGCCGTTCGAGTCCTGCGCGATTCGCTGCAGAAGTTTCTCGTTGAACTCGACCCCGACGCCCATCGTCGAGAACGAAATCTCGCCGCGATTCTTCTCGACCAGCTCGATACACGCCGTCTCTTCGTAGGTCTGCCCGTCGGTCAGCACCAGCACGCGATTGAGGCGGTCGGGGCTCAGATTTTTTTTGACCTCATCGATAGCCGCGCGCATCCCGAGCGCCATCTGGGTGCCGCCGCCGATTTCGAGCAGGTCGATATCGTCGATCGCCCGCTTGACCGCCGACTTGTCGCGCGCCGCCTCGGGCGTGATCAGCACCTTCGCCTTGTCGGCGAACGCCACTATCGAGACCTTGTCATCGGCCGTCAGGTTGTCCGCGAGGAACTTGACCGCCTCGGTCACGAATTCCAGCCGCCGCTCGTCATACATCGATCCCGACCGGTCGATCACGACCCCGAGATTCAGCGGCAGCCTGCTCCCGCCACCCGCGCCGCCTTTGCCGCGCGCAACAGCCTCGAGCAACACGTAGAGTACGAAGTTTTCCGCGCTGGACAGCACATGTTCGCTGCTCGCCAGCGCCTCGAAGCTAAGCGGATCGGCCATTCGTCAATCTCCCGACACTAATTGTAGATTCAAGCTGCGAGCCTTGGCAACCGACCAATTAGAATACGAACCGCACACGGCTAAACCAAGCCCCTCGGTAGCAATACCGTAACCATTAGGACGTTGCCCGGTTAATATAGATACAACGTTCCACGCGGGAGAATGCCCATCATGCGCAATGCCACCAGCCACATCCGCCACGGCGTCGGCAGCGTCCGCCCTTACCTGTACGGTCGTTTAGATATGCTCGAATTGGTGAAGCGGGCGTTCGGCGCGGTCGTTCTGGAGAATCTCCCGGTCGGCAAGGGATTTCACGTCGAGGCGAAAATCGGCGACTCGATGCTCGTGATGGAAGTCTGCGACCCCCCGCATCCGCAGGGCACAACCGCCTCGATCTACGTCTACGTCGAAGACGTCGACACCGCATACGCCCGCGCGCTAGCCGCCGGCGCAACGTCGATAGCGGCACCTGAAGACAAGCCCTACCAGGAACGCGCCGCCGGCATAAAGGACTCCTTCGGCAACACCTGGTGGATCGCGACGTACACCGGCTAGGAGATCCCTTCGCCCGCTAGTACGCAGTCGCCGTATGCAGCTTGCGCGCGACATTCATGTTGTTGCCGCCGAGCGACGCATCGGTAGTCAGCGTGAACTTGTCGGTATTCGGATCGAAGATCTCGGCAGTGTTGAGCGTATTTCCGCTCCCATCTTCGCCGCCTGTGACGAGCACCTTGCCGCTGGGCAGCAGTGCCGCCGCATGATCGAATCGCGCGCTGTTCATCGATCCGACCGCCGTGAACGTATTCGTCGCCAGGTCGAACACCTCGGCCGTCGCCAGCGCCTTGCCTGTACTGTCGATACCGCCGGTGATCAAGACCGTCGTCTCCCCGATCGCCGTTGCCGTATGCTTCGCGCGCGTGCCCGTCATATCCGTTCCGCTGAGGTCCGTCGTCAGCGTGAATTTATGCGTCGACGCGTCGTAGATCTCCGCACTCGCCTGTGCGACCCCGGCGACGCCTTCTCCCCCTGCCACCAGCACCTTGTCGCCGGCGCCGGAATTGTGCAGCAGCGTCGCCGTATGGAAAACACGCGCCGCGTTCATCTGGGAACCGCCCAGCGAAGCATCGTCGGTCAGCGTGAAGGTCAACCTAGCGGGGTCGTACAATTCCGCGGTCTGTAAGGGGCTTACCCCGTTAGATCCCCCTGTGATCACCGCCGGGCCTGGACATGTGCTTGCGAACTCCAATTCCAGCAGCGTGGCAGCCGCATCTACACGAGGCGTACTCATCGATCCTGTAGGCACCCCTACTGTCAGCTCGGCGCTCTTGAGAACGGTATCGCCGGCGTCCTGCCCGCCGGTAATCAACACGTCGGCGGATCCGGTCACGAAGCCGTTCAGGAAAGTTGCAGTGTGGCCTTGGCGCGAGTCGGTCATGCTCGGGCCACTGATGAATGAGTGGGTGCTGTCGACGAAGAACTCGGTAGAATTTGCGACACCGGCCGCATCGAAGCCGCCCGTCACCAGAACTGCGGCGCCTCCGCTGGCATCAACCGCCGCCGCTGCGTGGCCATACCGGCCAACGCTCATCGCGCCGCCGCCGAGCGCAGTCGTGAGCGTGAACGTATTATTGGCCGGGTTGAAGACTTCCGCGCTGCTCAGCGCACTGCCGTCGGAGGCTTGCCCTCCCGTGATCAGAACCAGATGCGCGACATCAGGGGTCGCTGATGGCCGCGCCGTGCAGGTGGACGTCGCGCTTGCGGTAGGGGTCACCGTCACCGTTGCCGTCATGGTCGGTGGCGCCGTCCCGAAAGGACTGGGTGTTATCGTTGCTGTCGGCGTTAGTGAAGGACCGACGATGGTAGGGGTCGGCGTCGCCGATAGCGTTGCCGTCGGGCTCGGACCGGGGATGCCCACGCCCTCAAACACGATCTTTTGCGGACTGTTTTTTGCCGAATCAACAAATATCAGGGCGGGTTTCTCCCTGGTCTTGCCGATCTTGTCCGGAATGAAAACCATCATGACGTGGCAGGTCTTGCCTGGCGCCAGTGGTGTGCCCGAACATCCATCGCTCTGGAAATGGAAAGGATCTGCCGAACGGATGCTGCTGAAGGTGATCGACGCTGACTTAGACTCGTTCGTGGCAGCAACAGTCAATGGAGCGCTTTGCGCCTGCTGGGCGACCTGCCCGAAGTCGAATTTTTCGGGCTTGATTTTCAGCATACCCGCGTGACGGCCTGGCGTAGGAGTGGGAGCCACGGTCGCAAGCGGCGAAACAGAGACCCCTTCGATAATGGGCGCGTGCGTCGTTCCGACGGGATCGGCAGACACGGCAGCGTTGTATGCGACCATCCACGCCGCCGCGCTCAGCAGAATCAGAATCAATGCGCCGCGATTCTTGGATCTAAACAACTGAACGTTCCCCCGATTCGTTCGGGCCGGTCGCGAACAAACAGCCGGCCTCCGAACGACGCTACCGCCAACCGACCGTAATATCAAACAGTTTACAGGAATCCGCCCCGAAACCATGTGGTTCTAAGCCACGTACTAATTGTGATACTCAACATCCTGCGGGTTTTTTTTGGACCGGTGAGGCCGGAAAGGGGCGCGAATGCCGACAGATCAACGCATCGGATTTTCCACGCGATTCACATTCAAAAATATCATCCGGCTCATTCCCGCCGTCGTGATTATCGCCGTCACGCTCAATACGCTGTCATGCGGTAGCAATGGCCTCCTGCAGCCCGCCGATTCTTCCAACTCCCCGACTTCGACGCCGACCGCTGGCACCGGACAGCTCGCGTTCGTCACCAACTTCAACGACGGCAAGGTCTCGTCGTTCACCCGCAACACGGCCACCGGCGTGCTCAAGCGCTCGGGCCAGGTAACGGCCGGTGCGAAGAAGGGTCCCAAAGGTGTGGTCGCGGCCCCCAGCGGCAGCTTCCTCTACGTCGCCAACAACAGCGACGACAACATCTACGAGTTCTCTATCAACTCGACCACCGGCGCGCTGAGCCCCCTGTCAACCGCGTTCATCAGCAACGGTCAGGGCTCAGGACCCGACGAAATCGCGATCAATTCCTCGGGAACTTTCCTGTGGGTCACCGGAGCGAAAGACGGCACCGTCACCGTCTACACGATTAACGCGGGCACCGGGCTGCTTACCCAGAACGGCAAGATAAAAAATCTCGTCAGTCCATTCGGAATCACGGTCGATCCCTCGAATTCGTTTGTCTACGTCGCGGACAAGGGCGCCGGCTTGGTTTATTCGTACGCAGTCGGCACCGGCGGCAGCCTCACTCAGATGGGCTCGCCTGTTTTCGATCTCGGCGCACCCGGCGGCGCGCCCGGCTTCATCACCGTCGATCCCGCCGACACCTTCATCTACGTCACCGATTTGAGCGCCGGTGTGCTGTCGATCATCGACAACACCGCAGGCTCGCTGTCGTTCGGTTCGACCAATCCACTGAGTAACACCAACAACATTCCCATCGGCATCGGCTATGCCACGATTACCGGCGTCGCCAACTTCGTCTTCACCGCAAATCAGGGCACCTCGACCAATTGGGCGTTCCAGTTGCCGGTTCCCGGCTTCCCATCGTCGCCGGTCGCGTTCGGCGGTGGCGACCTGAGCGCACCGACCGGATTGGTCGTCGATCCGCAGATGGCCTTCCTCTACACCACCAACCAGAACAACGGCACCGTCAGCCAGTTCTCGCTGGCCCCCGGATGTTTCACGTCGAACGCGACGCCGTGTTTCGTCGGCAACGTTGCGACCGAGAGTCCGGCCAACGCCAACAGCGGCCCCTTCGGCATCACGCTGGCGCAGTAGGCCGTTACATACTGAGGCAGGCTTCCGCGGCGAGCGTGAACAACCGTTCCCTGATCTGATGGCGATTCCAGCTGCGCGGGTCCCAATCGTCGCCCGCTAGATCGTCGCCGCCGTAAAGCATCTGCCCGAACATCACACGGCGGAACTTCGCGACGGCAAAAAACGCCGCCGCTTCCATCTCGACCGTCAGGCATCCTTCGCGCCTGCGCGCGATCATTCGCGCCCGCGTCTCGCGCAGAATCGCGTCGGTCGTCCACGTCTTGGCGACGATATACTCCATCCCGTTGCGCCTGAGCGTCTTTTCGATCGCGGCCAGTGCCTTCGGATGCGGCCCCACTTCGCGCGACGGCGGCAAGTAATGATACGACGTGCCCTCGTCGCGCACCGCCGAGTTCGGCACGACGATATGCCCGACTGCGATCTTCGAATCGAGCACGCCCGCGCCGCCGCATGCGATAAACTTGCGCGACCCCAGCGCGATCATCAGCTCCAGCATCGCCGCCGACACCGGAGCACCGACCCGCGGATGCACCACTGCCAGCCGCCGCCCGTTGAAATCCAGCTCATACACCGGATGATTCCCGGTCTCCCACCGCTCGACGTGAATCTCGCGCGCGCCGGCGTTGAGAACCAGATCGTTGATCACGTCCTGGAAAAAGCACAGCACGCAATGTTTCGGGATATCGATCCGCTTGTACACCCGCCGCGGCTCGATAATCGCCGTCGGCGAAGGATCGTGCTCGATAATCGGAAACTCGCGCGCAGCCAACGGCTTCACCGCGCGCAACGAAGATTTGCGTCGTCGAGATTTCATGAAGGAAAAGAAGTTAGCAAAGCGCCAGAAGCGAGTCCGCTGTCTGACTCCCTCCGCCGCCCGTTCCTGAGCGACCGGGATGATCGGTAACAGTTTAGACCGGCAGGATGGGTAACACTTTTGCTGAGTTTGACGGGGGGAGGGTTAGGGTGGGGGACAAATTGCGGCGCAGATGTCTGTTGCGCCGCAGCATCGGAACTTCGGAAACAAGGTCACCCACCCGCCGTGCGAGGACGCACGTCGGCCGCGTGTCTGTGACACCCCCCACGAACGGGGGAGGCTATTTTCTAAGACTAGGACTGTGGGACTGGCTTTACTGCCGATTCCGCCGCCGCCGACTTCGCCGCTATCGCCGCAGCCTTCGCCTCGGCTTTCTCCGCCGCCGCCTTCTGCCTCAACTGCGACAGCATCGCGCGCAGCTTGCCCGGATTCACCGGCTTTTTGAAGAGCGCGCCCTCGAGCCCCCGCAGCCGCGATCGCTTCAGAATATGATCCTTGTCGTAGTAGTACGCCGTCATCAGGATCACCGGCAGCTTCGGCATGTCTTCCTTGACCTTGAGATAAAAGTCGTAGCCGTCCATCTCCGGCATCACGACGTCCGAGATCACCGCGTCGAGTTTGACGTTGCGCAGTATCCCAAATGCCGCCGACGGCCGCGTCGCGCAGTACACAACGCATTTCTCCGCGCGCAGCAAATCGCCCATCGAATTGACCACCGCCGTATCGTCGTCGAGCACCAGCACCGCCATCCCTTCGAGCGGCGATTTCTCCGTATGCGGCGCGTCGTCATGGGGCCGCGTATGCACTTTGCCATCTTCGCGCGGCGCCAGGTCCGCCATCCGCTTGCCCGCCAGGTAGTCGCGCGTTTCGTACTCACCCTTGCGCGTCATCTCGTCGAGCCGCCGCACGATCGCCTGCACGCGCTCGATCGAGTCTCGAATCGAGTCGAGCCGCTCGTTCTCGACGACTTTTTCGGCGTCGGTCAGATGCGCCTCGAGGCTCTGCGACAGCAGTTCGATATTGTTGGTTATCGATTCGAGCGGATTGTTGATCTCATGCGCGAGGCTGACGGCGATTTCGCCGGCCGTCGCCAGCTGCTGGTTATGCCGCATGCGCCGGATGTCGCGGGCGAAGCCGATCGATCCGACTTCGCTGCCGTCGTCGTCATGAATCAACGATCCCGTGATCATCACCGGGATTATTTCGCCGTCCTTGTTGCGAAACTCGGTCTCGAAGCTGGCGATTTGCCCCTTGTCGGCCGACGCGCGCATCGCCTTCATTACGCGCCGCGCCTCGTCAAGCGAGGTGTAGATGCGCGTACAGTTCTGGCCGATGATCTCTTCGGGGCTATAGCCGAGGCTGGTGCGGGCGCCGTCGTTGTAATAGTTGACGATGCCGGTTTTATCGACCGCAATTATGATATCCGGCGAGCTCTCGATGAGACGCTGGAAATATTTTTTATCGAGCGACAACATTTTTGTTTGTTTGTTCCTGATTCAGTCTCGACGGATTATTTCGCGGCGCGCAGCCGGAATTTCGGTATCGAGACTTCATCGTTGAGTTTTACGAATGTGACCTCTACCGGCATCCCGCACCTGATATCGTGCGGCTTGACCCCGATCAAATTCGAGATGAATTTGCATCCCTCCTCGAGCTCCACCATCACCACCGCGTACGGCACCTCTTTGGCGAACCCCGGATGATACAGCTGATGCATAATATTAAAGCTAAACACCGTGCCGCGTCCGCTCACCGGCACCCAACTCGACGCTGTCGAATTGCACTTCGAGCACAGGTCATGCGCCGGAAACCGCAGCGCACCGCAACTGTCGCACTTCTGGACCATCAGGCGCCCGGCGCGCGCGCCGTCGAAGAACTCTCGGAGGTCAGGGGTGATAGCCGGGATCGGTTTGCTGATTTCAGGCATCGCAGTTGGGCTTATATATAGGTTAGACGATCTGGGGACTAAAGTTAATCAAACGACACCATACCGCATCACAGGCAGTGTCAGCGCGACTTGCTGCTAATGTTAGGGTTGTCTGCCCAGCACGAGCGTCGAATGCGTAGCCAGAATACCGCCGTTGCCGGAAACGAGTCCAACGTCATGTTTTGGCACCTGCCGCCGCCCTCCGTCACCCCTCATCTGCACGATTGCCTCCGCTACCGGCGTCATCCCCCACATATAAAATGAGCTCAGCTGGCCGCCGCCCGTATTGACGGGCAGCGCGCCGCCCGGCTTGATCGCGCCGCTGGCGACAAACGGCCCGCCCTCGCCCTTCTTGCAAAATCCGTAGTCTTCAAGCGTGACGATCACCGTGAACGTATAGCAGTCATACAGCTCGCAGAAATTTACGTCGCCTAGCTGAATCCCCGCCATCTTGAACGCCGTCTCTTTGGCGATCGGCGCACCCGAAACCAAGGTTTCGAGTGGATCGCCGCCGGGATGCCCTTGCCCCATACCCAAAATATAGACGGGCGGTTTCTTCAGCGACTTCGCCCGCTCCGCCGACGTCACGATAACCGCCAACCCACCGTTGGAAACGAGGCAGCAATCGTAAAGATGGAACGGCTCAACCACCCATCGCGACGCATGGTAGTCGGCCATCGTCATCGGCGCGTCGTAAAACTGCGCGACCGGATTCAGATTGGCCCAGTCGCGCTCGGACACGGCGACCGCCCCCAGCTGCTCGCCGGTGGTGCCGTACTTATACATGTGACGCTGCGCGACGAACGCATACTGCGCATTGACGCCATACTGCCCGTAATGCGCGTTCAAGCCCTGCGCAAAACCATACGACGCCGCCGACCCACCGTCCTTGCCCTTGTTCGGCGAAGGCGGACGCAGCGGCGCGTCGGCAAATACGCACGCGACAACCTCCGCCATACCGGCATCGATCGCCTGCGCCGCATGCATGATCATCGCAGCCGCAGTCGCGCCGCCAAGATTCATCGTCGCCGTCAGCTTGAGGTCGCGGATACCCATCGCATTCTGCAGCGACGTCGACGCCATCGGATTGTTGAACCAGGTGATCCCCGGATTCACAATCAACCCGTCCAGGTCCGCCCGCTGCAACCCGGCATCCTCGAGCGCCAGATTCACAGCCTCAGCCGCAAACCCGATCGGCCCCGGATGATCGAAGTTTTTACCCATCCGGGTCTGCCCCAACCCGGCGATAGCGCATTTACCTTTTAAAGACATAGCGCCTATTTTCTTACGCCCTTTTGCGAAAGGCATCCAGCGGGGGAGGGGAAGGGAAAATCACTCTATCGAATGTGGAAGCCACCGTGGGTTCCACACCTCCCTGGGCAGGGGTGACCCCTGCACCCGGTGAAGGGAAGAAAGATGCGGGGCTTCGCCCCTGTTCGGAAGTTGGTTTGAAAGAAATCCCCCTTCCCGAACGGGAAGGGGCACAACGCCCACAAAGTTCGATCACTACGGTCTTCAGCACCGCGCCCGCCATACACCCCAACAACCTCCAAACAGGGACGAAGTCCCGCATCCTTCTTCTCTTAACACTGGGTGCAGGGGTCACCCCTGCCCAAGGAAGCGTGAAACCCACGGAGGGGTTTCACATCAAATCAAGTTCCTCCTCGCCCTCGCCGATCCTTGACACCACCCCATCTCTGGACGGACACCCTCACTAATGTCTATCACCTTCCGCCGCGCGACCTCCGCCGACGCTGCCGACGTCGCGACTCTGTACATCGCTTCGCGCCGTGGCGCGGCTGACTATCTGCCGACCGTCGGCACCGACGACGAAATCCGCGGGTTCGTCATCAATCAGATGGTGCCTGAGCGCGAGACCTGGGTCGCCGAAGACAACGGCCAGATGGTCGCCGTGCTGACTCTCCACGACGACGAGGTCGATCAATTCTACGTCGCGCCCACTGACCAGCGCCGCGGCATCGGCGATGCGATGCTCGCGCATGCCAAGCGTCTCCGCCCAACCGGCCTTCGCCTCTGGGCCTTTCAGCGCAACGCTCCCGCGCGCCGCTTTTACGAGGCGCGCGGCTTTGTCGCGATAAAATTTACCGACGGCAGTACCAACATGGAGCGCGAAGCCGACGTGCTCTACCAATGGACGCCGTGAAACTTCCGCCAAGGAGCTGACTGCGATGGCTAAAATCGATTTCAACAAAGTTCCCAAGTTTTCCGAACTGCCGATCAAACCCGACAAGCCCAAGGAGTCGTCATGGGGCGTGTTCGGCGACGACGACGAACTCGGATGCCTGAATTTTCTGACGCCCGAAGGCGTCATCGACGCGGCGCACCTGGTGCGCAAAGGCTCGGTCTTCCGGCTCGATACGAAAATCAACTACGCCAATCCGCCGCTGTTCGCGCGCCGCCCCGCCAAGCACAACATCATGAGCTTCGAGGCTTACGGCCTGCTCGGCTTCGACGATTCGCTCGACAGCTACAACACGCAGGAGGGCAGCCAGTGGGACGGCCTCGCGCACGTCGGCAGCCCGCGCTACAAGGCGTTCTACAACGGCGTGAAATCCAGCGAGATCAAGGACGGCCCCACCGGCCGCCTCAGCATCCACAAATGGGCGAACAAGTTCGTCGGCCGCGCCGTGCTGCTCGACGCATTCCGCTACCGCATCTCGCACCGCCGCACGATCGATCCGCTCAAATCGGAAAAATACAGCCTCGACGATCTGAAGGAGACCGCCGTCGCGCAGGGCGTCGAGCTGAAGCCCGGCACGATCCTCCTGATTCGCACCGGATGGATGCAGGCCTATCTGGCCGCCTCCCCCGACGCGAAGGCCGCGATGGCGCCGCTCGAAGGCCTCAAAGCCTGCGGCATCGAAGATAGCAGCGCGATGGTCGAATGGTTCTGGGACCATCACATCGCCGCCGTCGGCACCGATTGTCCCGCCGTCGAGCCGTGGCCGTGGGATTTCAAAAACGAGGGCGCGCTGCATTACCGCACGCTATGCCTGCTCGGCCTGCCAATCGGCGAACAATTCAATCTCGAAGAACTGGCCGCCGACTGCGCCGCCGACAAGCGCTACGAATGCATGCTGGTCTCAGTCCCGATGAACCTGGAAGGCGGCATCGCATCGCCTCCCAACGCGGTAGCCATCAAGTAGTAGGACGGAATTTATTCCGTCGATTCTTTAGCTCTTGTTCTTTGACGAAGACGACGGAATAAATTCCGTCCTACTAGCGCGCGCCGTCTCGACGATCGCGATCCTCACAGCAATCTCCATCTGCGCAAGCGCCATCGACGGCAAACTGCGATGACGCCCCGCCTGCCGCGCCTCGTACGGCAGATGGACAAATCCCACCGGGATGCTCGGCTTCCGCCGCAGGTAGTGCAGCGCCGCGTACATCAGCGCATTGCACGCATACACTCCCGCGCTCAGCGACACGCTCGCCGGAATCTCCCTGCGATCGAGCTCGCGGATAATCGCGCTGAGCGGCAATCGCGAGAAGTACGCATCCGGCCCGCCGCGAATCACCGGCGCGAATCCCGGGTCGCCGCTCTTCGCGAGCGCGCCGCGCTCGTCCGCAAGATTGATCGCGATTCTTTCCAGTGAGATCGCCGGGCGGCCGCCCGCCTCGCCGAGCCCAATCACCGCACGCGGTCGGTAGCGCACGATCGCCGCCCTGATCCGCCGCGCCGCCTTCGCGCATCCAACCGGCACGCGCACCGACTTTATCTGCAAGCCACCGATCACGTCGCCATCGAACCCGCGCGCAACTTCCCACGACGGATTAATCCGCTCCCCGCGAAACGGTTCAAACCCGGTAAGAATCAAAATCGGCGGCATCTAAATCTTGTCCCCCTTCCCACTATGGGAAGGGGTTAGGGGTTAGGTTGCCGAGGCTCAAGCAGATACTCACTTGCGCCGCGGATGCTCCCTCGGCAAATCGTCGCGATTTCCCCACTCTGCCCACGACCCGAGATAGTTCCGCACTCGCGGATACCCCGCGATCTTCAGCGCGAGATACGCATGCGCCGCGCGATATCCGCCCTGGCAGTACGGCACGATCTCATTTGCAGGATCGAGCCCGAGCGCTTCGAACTGCGCGCGCAACTCCGCCGGCGATTTCACAGTTCCATCCGCCGCAATCGCCGCCGTCCAATCCTGATGGTACGCGCCGGGGATCGCGCCGCCATGTTTCGCACGGACGCGCTCGCTGTAGTATTCCGCATCGCTGCGCACGTCGAAGATTTGCACGTCGCGACGCCCAAGCTGCTCGAGCATCCGCGGATAGGTACCAAGAATTTCTTCTCGCGCTTTGATCTGAAAATCCACCGCCGCGAACTTCTCGACCTCCGTCGTCAATCCTTCGCCCGCCATCGCCTTGATCCCTCCGTCGAGCATCCGCGCCCTCGGATGCCCCGCGTATTCGAGCGCCCACTGCCCGCGCGCCGCGCGCATCCCCGATTCGCTCTCGTAGAAAACCACCGTCTCGCGCCCCGCGATCCCCAGCGCCGAAAATATCCACTGCAGTTGCCCGCCGAACTCCTCGATGCCCCGCTCCGACGTATCCTTATGATGAAACGGGAACGGATCGAAATGCCGCGCGCCGCGAAGATGCCCTGCGTAATAATCCTTCGCCGGCCGCGTATCGACGAGTATCACCTCGCCGCGATTCTCCCCCAGCCAATTCGCATCCACGATTAATTCTGTTGCTTGCTGGCTCACCGCGTCTTCACCTATCTGTCGATTCCGACCGCTTCGCCAATAGAACGAAATCCGTTGCGCCGGAGCAAGTCCGCCAATCCCTCTTTAATTCTCTCCACCACACCCGGCCCTTCGTAAATCAGCCCCGTGTACAGCTCGACCATCGACGCGCCCGCCCGAATATGCAACCACGCATCGTTCGCCGTCGCGACGCCGCCGACGCCGATTATCGGAATCTTGCCCCGCGTATGCGTATGAATATCGCGAATCAACTCGCGCGCGCGAATCGTCAATGGCTGTCCGCTGAGTCCCCCCGGATGCGCCGACGACACGCCCAGCGCCTCGCGCGCGATCGACGTGTTGCACGCGACGATCCCGTCCACGCCCAGCTCCAGCGCCGTCTCGCAAATCCGAAACATCTCGTTGCGTTCCAGGTCCGGCGCAATCTTCACCAACACCGGCCGCTCCGACTCGCCGCTCTTCTCGACCATCGCCTCGAACAGCTCCCTCATCTTCTCCGGCGATTGCCAGTTGCGCAGCCCCGCCGTATTCGGCGAGCTCACGTTGATCACTATAAAATCCGCGAGCGAACCCATCCGCTTCATCAGCGCGCTGTAGTCCGCTGCGACGCCTTCGGGCGGCGTGTTGCTGTTCGGCCCGAAGTTCAGCGCGATCCGAATCGCAAGCCCGGCCTTGCGCATCCGCGCGATTCGCGGCGCCACCGCCTCCATCCCTTCGCTCGGAAACCCCAGCCGGTTGATCAGCGCGCGCCGCTCCGGCAACCGCCACACGCGCGGCATCTCGTTTCCCGCCTGCGGCCGCGGCGTGATCGTGCCCAGCTCCGCGAAGCCGAAACCCAGCACTTCCCATCCGCGAATCGCGACCGCGTCCTTGTCCATCCCGGCCGCGAGCCCGATCGGATTGTGAAAATCAATCCCCCACAACTTGATCGCGAGCTCCGGCCATTCAAGCGGCGGCGGCAACGGCGGCATCATCGACAGCATCCGTATCGTCAAGCGATGCGCCTGCTCGGCGTCCATTCCGAACAGGTATCGTTTGAGGAAATTTTTGTAGATCGCGTCGATTGCGGAAACAGCAGGCATCACGGCTCTGACCGCCAATCTTGCAATGCTGCGGCGCCAGCGCAATCGCGACGAGGTGTGGATTCCCGCGCGCGCCCCTGATGCGGTCGCACCGCGCGTTGGAATATGATGATAGACGCCGTCGGCGTCGCTCGCCCGGCCATTTGTCGGAGGGTTCAGGATCGCGTGGAAAATCAGGCGAAAATGCAAGTCAAGTTGATCGACTACGCGCAGCAGCCGCTCGAAAAACTCTACGCGGCCTTCCGCACCTGCTACTCGTCGGACACACCGATCGAAGTCTGGGAAAAAATCAAATCCGAAAAAATCACCCACGAAAAAATCCGCGAGTTTATCACCGACCGCCTCAAGACCGGCCACGCCTCGCCGCTTGAGCAAATCGTTTTCTGGTTCGGCATCGCCAACGTCTCGCGCTCCCTCTCGCATCAGTTCGTCCGCCATCGGATCGGCATCAGCTTCGAGCAGCAGAGCCAGCGCTACGTGAAATTCAAAAAGGACAAGCTCGCGTTCGTGCTGCCCGACTCATGGTCGCGCGCCGGCCTCGAGGACGAATTCTCCGAACTGCTCTCGAAGACCTCCGAGCTTTACGGCAAGGCGCTCAAGGCCGGCATCCCCGCCGAGGACGCACGCTTCGTGCTGCCCAACGCGGCGCCGACGAACTTCCACGTGATGGTGAATTTCGCCGAGATGCTCCACATCTGCGACTTGCGCCTGTGCGTGCGCGCGCAATGGGAAATCCGCCGGATGGTCGCGATGATGCGCGCCGAGATCAAGCACGTACTCCCCGAAATCGCCGTCTTCCTCCAGCCCAAGTGCGGCGAAAATCGCATGGGCTACTGCGACGAGTCGCTCGACGAATATCAAAAATGCCCGCTCAGCAAAGTCCGCCCCCACAAGTCCGCTTTGTTCGATCTCTACGAGAAGTACGGCACCCGCAAAGCCCAAGCCCTAAGCGAAGCCGAATACCGAGCAGTAGAAGAAAAAGAGCAGCTCTAATCCTTCCCCTCTCCCAAAGGGAGAGGATTTAAGGTGAGGGACCTTATCCAGCGCGCCGCGCGCGATTCAGGATTCTGCTCCTATCTTGAATCCTTCCCCGATCTATCAAGCTGTGAATTTGATTGGTGAACCGGCTCCGTTCTTCCCCTCTCCCTGTAAGGGAGAGGATCAAGGTGAGGGTCCTCGTACAGCGCGCCATTTTTGCGCGCGATTCAGGATTCTGCTCTTATCCTAAACAATGAACCCCGACTCCCCACCACCCCCAACCCTCGACGACGCAATCGCCACCTTCAACCGCGGCGCCTACTTCGATGCGGCCGAAATGTTCGAGACCGCCTCCCACACCGCCGACGCCGATCTGAAACCCCTCCTCATCGCCTTCGATCAAATCGCCGCCGCACTCCATCTCCGCTTCGAACGCGGCGGCCGCCAGGCCTCGATCAACCTGATGTCGCAAGCGATGATCGCGCTCGACGACATGAAGCCCGCGCGCGCCGGCATCGACGTCGATCGCCTTTGCACCGAACTCGCCGCCTACACCGAGGAGGTCCGCGCCACCCCGCGCGACGAGCGCGACGGCCTCAAGCACCGCGCCCGAATCTTCCTCGAACGCCGCCGCGCTCCAAAAATCAATCGAACCCCATGAACATCACCCCCGACCAAATCTCCGACGGCCTCAAGCGCGCGCGCCAACAGGCGGACATGTGAAAGACACCATCTTCTTCTCGATTGATTCTCGCGCTACGCAGCCATCTGATCTGCTTGTCGTTGAGCCGATTGTTAACGGCCAGCTCCTTTCGCAGTTGATTTCCTGCTTCGAGCGCGAACAGAACTTCGACGTGGCGGGAACCTACGGCGGCCTCATCCCGGCGTGGTCCGATTACGGGAAGCTCGATCGATATTTCCTCGGCGATCACGACGCCGATAGCTACTGGTCCGATATCGGCGGCATCTACGTGCTGGGTTGCCAGTGCGGCGAGGTCGACTGTTGGCCATTGCAGTGTCGCGTAAGAATCGAAGGCGACGCCGTAGTCTGGGAGCATTTCCAGCAGCCGCATCGCACCATGCGGGACTACTCGCGTTTTGGTCCATTTGTTTTCGACGCAACTCAGTACCGGCAAGCACTTGCTGCGCTCGTCTTTGAATTCTCGACCGAAGACCCCAACTCTCGTTGAAAGTCAGTGACCTGATTCTTCCTTTCTGCGCTACAATCCCCACCGCCATGAACATCACCGCCGACCAAATCTCCGACGGCCTCACCCGCGCAAAATACGTCACCAACGAACGCGTCGAGACCGCGATCTTTCTCAGTCTCGCCCTCGAAAAACCGCTCCTCATCGAAGGCCCCGCCGGCGCCGGCAAGACCGAAGTCGCCAAGGTCCTCGCCGAAATCCTGCACACCGATCTGATCCGCCTCCAATGCTACGAAGGTCTCGACGAGGCGCGCGCGCTCTACGAATGGAACTATCAGAAGCAACTGCTGCGGATGCAGGCCGACGAACATGAAGGCCTGCACTGGGAACAACTGAGCGATCACATCTTCTCCCGCGATTTTTTACTCGAGCGCCCGCTGCTCAAAGCGATCACCGCGCCAAGCCGCGTCGTCCTCCTGATCGACGAGGTCGACAAAGCCGACGAAGAATTCGAAGCCTTCCTGCTCGAGCTGCTTTCCGACTTCCAGGTGAGTGTTCCCGAACTGGGAACGTTGAAGGCCCGCGAGCGGCCGGCCGTGATTCTCACCTCGAATCGCGCGCGCGAACTCTCCGAAGCGCTGCGCCGCCGATGCCTCCATCTGTTCATCGATTTTCCCGGCACCGAGCAGGAGCGAAAGATCATCGAGCTCAAGGTGCCCGACCTCGACGCCAAGCTCGCCGCCGAAGCCGCGCGTTTCGTCGGCGCCATTCGCAAGCTCGGCCTGCGCAAGCCGCCGTCGATCGCCGAGACTCTCGATTGGGCGCGCGCGCTTGTGCGCCTCGGCGTCCGCGAACTCGACACCGACGCGGTTCGTACGGCGCTCGGCGTCCTCCTCAAGCACGAAGACGACCGCGCCAAGGTCGAATCGAAAGCCTCGACCCTCGCCCCCCGCCGCAAATGAAGCAGTCCATCTTTTCGGCAGTGAGTGCTCGGCGCTCAGCGCGCAGCAGCGTCCTTGCACATCGCCATGCTGGGACTATGCACGCAGAGCGCACGCTCGTAAGCCTCCGATGCAGCGCGCGACTCCTCCTCATGTCCGCCAACTTCCTCGAACGTCACGGCGGCATCGTGCAGCAGGTCCGGGTCATCGCTCTTCATCCACTGGCGGGCTTGTTCAAGACCCGCCGTGGGATCGCGACCAAGCACGCGCAGGATCTTGTCTCGCACCATGATTACACCGGCTAGGATTTCCGCGTTCTGACTTCCATGACCCTTGCTGATCTTGTCATCGAGCTTCGGCAAAACCTCATTGTCATAGAATTCGGGAAAGTCGCGGCTCGCTTCGACGTACTTCCCTTTCTCGAGACGATAAACAGCCGGCCAGCTCACATAGTCGGCACAGTCGTGTTCAACCAGGAGGACCTCCACGATCAGCTCATCTCTGCCATTGCCGCTGAGATCCCTGATCGCTGTTTTCAAGTCGGCGCTGCCTGCGAGGCTTTGTCTATCGGTCACCGTCCCCGAGGCATCCTGGTCAATGATGGACACAAAGTGAGCGCATGGCCCTGAAGAGGTCAAAACCAGTTGATAGTGCCCATCGCCTGCAAGGTCCGCCCACTCGAATCCGCCAAGCTCGTTTGGCGTTAGCTGTTCAGGCACGCCTCCATCGTGCCGCACTTTGTTTAGGAATTTTAGAACAGCGGCCTTGTCGAATGATCGCAGCGTCGCAACATTCGATTCGTTCCACGCAAGACTTCCGACGTCTGCGGCGACCGCGACACCGCCAAGAGTAAGGACCACAGCGACCGCCGCAGCTGCAATCTTCTTCATGTGGCGATTTCCCATTCGACGTTAGTATATGTCAAATGGCGTAGTCAGATGCCCCGTCTTCGCGATCAACTCGTCAACTTCATCGCCGCGCTCCGCGACGCCGGCGTCAGAATTTCCGTTGCTGAATCCCTCGACGCGATGAACGCGGTCGTCGCCGTCGGCCTCGATCGCACGCGGATGCAGGAAGCGCTCGCGGCCGCGCTGATCAAGGACGAAGCCGACCGCCCCATCTTCGACGAATCGTTCAACCGATTTTTCGCCGCGCCACGGGCCGAACGTGGCGAGCGCCCGAATCAACCCGGCGACCAGGTCTCGGCTGCCGCCGGCCGCGGCCACCCCGGCGAGCATCCGGCAGTGCGCGACGACGCGCCGCCGCAAAAGCCTGATCATCCGCGCGAAGGCGCGCGCGCAAACGACCACTCCGAAAAACCGCATCCATCCGATGCAAAACCATCAAAGAAAACTACCGCCGCGCGTCGCGATGACGCCGAGGGCAAGGACGCCGCGCACGATTCAGACGCGACTCGCGCCCGCGAAGAGCAGGGCGACTCGGATTCCGGAAAAGATTCGACGTCGCCCGGCATCGACGCCGCCCGCGTGGCACGCCTCCGCGCGATCGAGCGCCGGCCCTTCGACAATTTCTCCGACCTCGACTACGACGAGGCTCGCGACGCGCTCGCGCCCCTGATTCGCCGCTTCCGCATCCGCCTCGGACGCCGCCTGCGTCTCGCGAAGACCGGCCGAATCGATTTCCGCCGCACGATTCGCGCCGCGATGCAGCGCGGCGGCGCCCTCATCGACCTCAACTTCCGCGCGCGCCGTCCCCGTCACGTCGATCTCGTCATCCTCGCCGACATCTCTGGCTCCGTCCGCTACGCCGCGCAGTTGATGCTCGAATTGATCGCCGGCGCCCACGGATGCTTCCGCCGCGTCAGCAGCTTCGTCTACGTCGATCATCTCGCCGAGGCCGACTTCGAGCAGGGCCATCTCGTGATGACCCCCGCACTCGATCTCTACGCGCGCTCGGACTTCGGCCGCGTGCTCGGCGAGCTCTGGAATCGCCGATCAGGCCTGCTCACTCGCAGCACGATCGTCGTCATCATGGGCGACGCTCGCAACAATCGCCTGCCTCCGCGCGCCGACGTCGTCCGCGAGATCTCGCGCACCTGCCGCGCCGTCATCTGGCTGAATCCCGAAGATCCCGCCCGCTGGAACACCGGCGACAGCGTGATTAGGCAGTACGCGCGCGAAGCAAAAGCCGTCGTCCCCTCGCGAAACCTGCGCGAGCTGCAATCCGCGCTGGCCGCAATCGTTTAATTTCTATTGGTGGACTGCTGACGGCGACGATCGCCGACTAGGGGGTAGTGAGGGCTGTTTTTGAAATTCCGTGTCGCTCATTCCAATATCTCGGGGAAGGCCGTCGGAAGAAATTTCCCGAGCGTCGGATGCCTCTCGAAAGCTGAATAATACGGAGCATCGAGATACTGGATAATTAGAGGATCATAATTCGCAATCGTGTTGACGTCATACAATTCGAAATTCTCAGGAATATCCGTGTATTCCTGTGTTTCGTCGCCGCAGAAAAAACGCCAGCCGCTATCAAGCTCGTTATCCGGAGGTTCGCGATACATAAAACCGACAGGCATATCGTCAACCGTAATGCGGTCGGACGCTAGGCAGGAGCCGCGTCCCATCGTTAGCGATCTGAACTGAGAGGCGGGTAAGGCGAAGCGCTTTGTCATTCGCGAGGTTCTCCTCGCCGTTTAGAAATCGAACAGCTCGCGCATCTTGTTCAGCAGCCATCGATGCGGCCCGCCCTTGCCGTCGAGCGTGTCGCCCGACGCCAGCTTTTCCAGCCGGTCCCGGTTTCGCGCCGTAATAATATCGCCGATACTCGCCGCCGCGTCCGGATGCTCCTTGAACAGGCGCGTCAAACCCTCGCGGTCCATCTCGATCACTTCCACGTCCGTGATCGCGCGCACGCTCGCGTTGCGCGGCTCGCCCGTCATCAACGCCATCTCGCCGGTCACGACGCCGCGCCCGATTTCCGCCAGATGCCGCGTTTGCCCGTCGGCAGTATGCCCGATCACCTCCGCACGCCCGCTGCGCACGATAAACATCGACTCGCCCGCCTCGCCCGATCGCACGAGCATCTCGCCCGCGCCAAACTGCCGCACCAGCACGGTCGGCACCAGCAGCCGCAGTTCGTCGTCGCTCAGCCCGTGCAACCAATCGACCTGGCGCAGGTCGGTCATCAACTCGCGCTCGAACTCGGCGTCCGCCCGCTCGTCTTCATCGCGGCCCGCGTCGCGCACGTGAACGGTGCGGGTCGGGAACGGAATTTCAATCCGATGCCGCCGCAGCGCGTACCACAGGCTCGACGCGACGCGATCGCGCACGTGCTCCTGCACCCCGTAGTCCGCAATCCAGTACTTGATCAAATACTGAATCGCGAAATCGCTGTAGCTCCACGCCAGCACCTCGGGCGGCGGATTGCGCAGCACCTGCGGCACGTCGCGCAACAGCGTCAGCACCACTTCGCGCACGTGATTTGGCGGCACCCCGTAACTGATGCCGATTGTGATCTCGTCGCGCACGGCGCCGGTCGTGTAATTGAACAGCACGTCCTTGGCGATCACCGAGTTCGGTACCTCGAGCCGCTCGCCGTCGCGCGTGACGATTGTCGTCGCCCGCCACGCGATCCCCTTCACCTGCCCCACGTGATGCCCGCTGCGAATCCAGTCGCCCGGATCGAACGGCCGCCCCATCGACAACGACAGCCCGCTGAAAATATTGCCCAGCGTCTCCTGCAGCGCGAAGCCAAGCACCGCCGCGAACACCGTCGTCGTCGTCAGGATCGACAGCGGCTGCACGCCGAAGTCCGTGTACAGCACCACCATCACGACCACGAACCACAGCACCAGCATCAGCAGGTCTTTCGTGATCGTCGAAAAATGAACCTTGCCGCGCCGCGTGATCGCGTCGACAAATTCGAGCACGAGCTTGATTACGCCGAACAGGAAAAATACGAACGCGGCGACGGCGACCTTCTGCCCGACGAGGTCGTTTGGGATGAAGCGCGCGCCGGCGTCGATCAGCGCGCTGCCCGAGAGCAGCAGGAAGGTCGTCGCCGTGACGGCCCGCTTGCGCCGCCGCACGGCAAACGCGCCCAGCAGACCGAACAGCACCAGCCCGCTCTCGACCAGCGTGCGCAAGTCGCGATGCAGCGCGTCCAGACCCAGCATCTGTTGCAGCGGCGTCGCGACCATCGTTCAGCTCCCCGCCGCCGTCGCGATTTCGTCGAGCAGTTTCACCGCATCGAAATACTCCGCCGCTATCTCGCGCGCCGCCCGCGCATGCCGCAAGTAGTCCGCATTGATTTGCGCGATCGCATCGACCGCCTCGTCCGCCGTGTCGAATCCCAGCAGCCCCGCGCCGGTCGCAATCGTCTTCTCGAATCCCGTCCGCTGCGTCACGACCGGCCGCCCCGCCGCCAGGTAGCACACCGTGCGATCGCTGAACCACCCCGTCCGCGGCCGCACATAAATATCTTTCGCGACCGTGAACTCGCCGCGCGACGCGCTGATGTACTCGCGATATTCGTCGATATCGAGCGACATCGGCACCACCGGCGTGATCGTAAAGCCGCCCGCAATCGCGCGCTCGTAGTCCGGCCCCGCCGTCAGGTTCGTCGCGATTTCGATCGGCTGCTTCGCGCGCGCCGCAACTTCCAGCGCCTTGCGAAAATTCAGATGCTTCGACCAGTAGTAGGTCTCGCCCTTGATCACCATGTCGTTGCCGTTATTCTGCCACGTGCCAACCGTCGTGAACGCGCGCGGCTCCGCGGGCCCAACCCCCGGATGCCACTCCGCAAGGCTCACCGGCGGCCGCGTCGGATGCCACTCCAGTCCCGCCGTCGGCAGCAAACAATCGGGCTCGCCGATATTGTAACAGTACGTAAAAAACATTTTATGCGACTTGGCGAACGCCACCGTCGTCGGAATCTTGCGCGCCAGTTCGAGCTGAAAAACCCCCGGGTCGGTCTCGAGATAGATCAGACACCGGCTGCGCTCATGCTCCTCGCGCGGCTCCGTCGCCCCGCAAAGATTCACGATCATGTCGGCGTCGCGAAACAGTTCCATGCACCGCTCGCGCGACATCCCGACGTATTCCTCTTTCGCCGAGTCGAGAAACGACCACCGCTCGCCGAAACCGTAGCGCTCGAGGATCCCGCCTATCACCTTCAGGTTCCGCGACGGGTCCGGAGTGCCGCTCTCAATCGTCGGATCGTAAACGTACGCGCGATGATCCTCGACATAGTAAACGTCGAAGCCGAGCTCCCTGAACCCCAACAGGTGATGCAGCAGTTGCCAGATCACCCCGGCGAACGGGTACCGCGCCGCCAGATGCAGCACGACGACTTTGCCCTTGCGCTTGTGATTCACCGTCTGGACGGCAATCTTAGCCCGCGGCGCGCCCTCCGGCTATCCGCTCCAATTCCGCGCGCAGCGCCATCACCGCAATTCGCCGCTGGCTGATCTGCGCCTCTTCCTCGTCGCCAAGTTCGCCCAGGTATTGATTGCGCCCGGGAATCACAAGCACGGCGCGATAAGGAAACCCCGCCCGAATCACCGGATACGCACGCTCGCCGATCACGCCCTCGATCTTCCCCTCTGCCGTCGCCTCGCGAATCGCGCCGCTATCATTATACGTGATCGCGATCGTCGCCCGGATTCGCGCCGTCCGCCGCGCCGCCTCAACCCCCTTCATCCGCCGCATCACTTCCGCCACCAGCGCCTCGTCGCTATCATCGCCGCCAGTTCCCAACCACCGATGCGATCTCACGCCCGGCTCTCCGTCCAACGCGTCGATCTCGAGACCGCCGTCATCCGCCAGCGTCGCGATTCGCGCGCGCTCGAAATAGAACCGCGCCTTGATCAACGCATTCTCCGCAAACGTCGCCCCCGTCTCGTCAGGCGCTTCCGAAATTCCAGCCTCCGCGAGCGATACCAGTTCCAGCTCGATCCCGATCTCCCGCAAGATCAACCGGTACTCCGCAAGCTTCGCCGGATTCGTAGTCGCGATCAGCAACCGCTGCATCATTTTAATTCTTCGGCAGCGCCTTCGGCTGATACGTGATCTTCAACGACGCGCGCTCGCGATGCTCTTCCACCGCCAGCTCGATCAGCCGCTCGATCAGCTTCGGCAGCGCCAACCCCGACGCCTCCCACAGCTTCGGATACATGCTGATATTCGTGAAGCCGGGAATCGTGTTCACCTCGTTGACGTAGATCTCGCGCAAATCGCGGCTCGCCAGAAAATCGACGCGCGCCATCCCGCGCAACGACAACGCCTTGAACGCCGCCACCGCCATCGCGCGCAATTTCTTCACCTTCGCCGCCGGCACCTCGGCCGGAATCTTCGTCGCCGATCCCTCGGGATCGACGTACTTCGATTCGTAGTCGTAAAACTCATGCGCGCCCGTCACCAGCACCTCGCCCGGTATCGACGCCTCCGGCCGATCGTTGCCGAGCACCGCGCACTCGAACTCGCGCCCCTCGCACGACGCCTCGATCAGCGCCTTGCGATCGTATTGAAACGCATCATCGAGCGCCGCGCTGATCTCGCCCGCGCGCTTCACCTTGCTGATCCCAATCGACGACCCCAGCGCATTCGGCTTCACGAACACCGGATACCCAAGCTTCCGCGCAAGCCTCGCCCCAATATTCGGATTGTCATGATAGTCCACGCGCTCGATCGCAAAATATTTCACCACCGCCACGCCCGCATCGCGCAGCAGCCGCTTCTGCGCATCCTTGTCCATCCCCACCGCCGACCCAAGCACGCCCGCCCCCACGTACGCGATCCCCGCCAACTCGAGCAGCCCCTGCACCGTCCCGTCCTCGCCATAAGTCCCATGCAAAACCGGAAACACCACATCGATATCCGGAATCGAATCGCGCTTCGCCGACACACCTTCCGTCGGCGTAGCAATCAACGATTGCCCCTCCGGATGCGGCAGCAGTGTCACCTGAGTCCCCCCAGCACCAAGCGCCGCCAGATGCGGTGTCTTCTCTGCCAGCACCTTCAGCGCATCACGCTCGAGATACCATTTCCCATCACGCCCAATCCCAATCGGCACAACTTCGTACCTCTGCGGATCCATCGCCGACATAACCGTCAACGCCGACCGCAGCGATATCTCATGCTCGCCCGACCGCCCCCCAAACAACACACCAACCCGAAGTCGCTTTTTATCCGCCATCGCACACCGCCCCACCGCGCAAAAAAACTTTAGGAACTGATTGTAATGAAACCCACGGTGGGTTTCATGCTTCCTTCGGCCGCGCGGACCCCTGCACCCACCACTAAGAAGGATGCGGGGCTTCGCCCCTGTTAGGAAGTTGTTTTGAAAAGAATTCCCCTTCCCGAACGGGAAGGGTCACCACGCGCAAAAGGTTCGCTAACTACGGCCACGATCACCGCGCTAGCCTCACCCCAAAAAAAAACCTCCAAACAGGGACGAAGTCCCGCATCTTCTCTTTTATACTGGGTGCAGGGGTCACCCCTGCCGAGGGTGCGGGGCGCGGAGCCCCGCCTTGCCCCCGCTCTCACTGTCTGTAGTTGGGTGCTTCTTTCGTGATGAACACGTCATGCACATGGCTTTCGCGCATGCCGGCGTCGCTGACTTTCACGAACTTCGCGCGCTTGCGCAGTTCGGCGAGGTTGGCGGCGCCGAGGTATCCCATGCCGGACTGGAGGCCGCCGACGAGCTGTTCGATATTTGACGCCAGGGACCCGCGATGGGGTACGCGGCCTTCGATTCCTTCCGGCACATGCTTGCCGTCGGTGACGCCGAGTTGCCCGTAGCGGTCTCCGGTGCGTTCGTTCATCGCGCCGAGCGAGCCCATCCCGCGATAAAGTTTGTACGTGCGCCCCTGGTAGAGAATCGTTTCGCCGGGGCTTTCCTCGCTGCCGGCGAACAACGAGCCGATCATAACGCTGTTGGCGCCCGCCGCGATTGCTTTTGTGATATCGCCCGAGAAGCGGATTCCGCCGTCTGCGATCACGGGGATATTTCGCGGCTCTGCGATTGCGATCGTGTCCATTATCGCCGTGATCTGCGGCACGCCGACGCCTGAGATGACGCGTGTTGTGCAAATTGAGCCGGGCCCCATCCCGACGCGAAGAGCGTCTGCGCCTGCGTCGCACAGCGCCTTGGCGCCTTCGCTGGTCGCGACGTTGCCCGCCACGACTTCGATCCCCGGCCATTCGGCCTTGGTGGCTTTGATCGCATCGAGCACGTTCCGCGTATGCCCATGCGCGGTGTCGATACAGATCACATCGACGCCCGCGCGCCGCAGCGCCGCGACGCGCGCTTCGCGCTCGGGCCCGACTCCAACGGCGGCGCCGACTCGCAAACGTCCGAGCTGATCCTTGCTCGCATGGGGATGCCGAATGGCCTTGTCCATATCTTTTACTGTGATCAGCCCGCGCAGCCGGTTCTGATCGTCGACGAGCGGGAGCTTCTCTATCCGATGGGCTTGCAGAAGCTCCTTGGCATGTTCGAGATCGATCCCGGGCCGCGCCGTGATCACTTTGCTCGTCATAACGTCGCGCACCTGCTTGTCGAGCCGCCGCTCGAAGCGCAGGTCTCGATTGGTAAGAATCCCGACCAGCCGCCCGTCCGACACGACCGGCAGACCGGAAATGCGGAAGCGTTCCATCACGGCGACGGCCTCGCCGAGTTTCTGCTCGGGACTGACGGTGATCGGATCGACGATCATGCCGGTTTCATATTTCTTGACGGTCTCGACTTCGGCCGCCTGCTCTTCGATCGAAAGGTTCCGATGGATAAACCCGATACCTCCCATTTGCGCGATCGCGATCGCGGTGCGCGATTCGGTAACGGTATCCATCGGCGACGACACAAGCGGAATCCGCAAACGGATTGTGGGCGTCAACGCAGTAGAAACATCGCAATTCGCCGGCAACAAATCAGAAGACTGCGGCAACAAAAGAACGTCATCGAAGGTAAGAGCCTCGCGGAGTTCCTGATGCGCCATAAAAAAACCTCCTGAGATAAAAAAAAGAGCCCGCGGTTTTCCGCGGGCCCAATTCAGCCGTCAGTTGTAATACGCAGTCCGTTTAATCAGATGCGCCATGTCCGAAATTAACAAACCCCGCTCACCCGATCAATACAGGCACTCTCCCGTCTTCGATGAGACTTCTTCCCAAAGTGGCACAGGCTTCAGCCTGTGATTTCCCGCGCGCGCTTTCAAGATTCCCAATTCTTCTCCTCTGCCCTTCATCCTCGAGTCATTCAGAAGCGCAGCGAAGAATCCCGGTTCTGGTTCCGCCCTTCCCCTCTCCCTGTAAGGGAGAGGATCAAAGGTGAGGGTCCGATGACAGCGCGCCATCCTGCGCGCGATTCAAGATTCCGCTCCCTAGTTCCTTTCCAGTTGCTCTGCACCCTTGTGTCATTCAGAGCGCAGCGAAGAATCCCTCCTCTCCCCTCTGCCGGCCAGTAACTTGGAGAGAGTCCTCGCCGCGAAGCAATCTCAAACAGCCGCCGCGCACTTGTGTGTCATCCTGACGATGGGAGCGATAGCGACGGGAGGAAATGGCTTCTGGCCTCCTGACAGCTTCGCGCAAGCGAAGCCGGTTCCGGTCTCTGAAATCGCGCAGCGCTCCTCTTCGAATGCCGCGACCCCCCTCGAACGTCCTAAGCGCTCAATCGCGACAGCTCGCGCGCCATCAATTCGACAGCGTCACGAAGCACTTGCGTTGAGATAGGAAGCGCCGTCAGCGCGAGATCCACCCGCCGCGTACCCGCTCCGATCGACGCACGATTGAACAGCATGTTGCGCCCGCGCAGCGACTTCCACGTCTCCTCCTGGCATGGATACGCGAGGCACACGATCGTCCGCGCCGTCGTCGAGAGATTCGCGTATGCGAGCACCTGCAAAAGATCCTCGCGATGATGCTCCCGTATGTCCTCATCCAGATTCGTCCACCGCGTCCGCTGCATCTCCTCCCAATGCTCTTTGTACTTCGCATCGACGATGACAGTTTGATCCTCGCGCTCCAGAACCAAATCCGGCACCAGCGACTTTTGTGATCCCAGATACGGCGGATCCCAACTAAGCGGCGTGACCGTCTGTCGCTGCCGACCCGTCTTCAGTACGCCCCCGATTTTTCGCGCAACCGCCGCCAACACCGTCTCCGCCCACGCCTCGAAAAACGCATCCATCGACATCGACCATGGGATCCCTTCGAGATCACTGAGCCCGGCAAGGCCGCGATCCTGTGAGGTCCATTCGATCGCTTGCACTCCTTCGCGAAAAGATTCCGCCTTCAATCGCCCCCGCAGCCAACTGGAGAGCGTCGCGGGAGTTGGCTCTTGCGCAGGCACGTCTCTCACCCTTTCGAGCAACCGCTCGCAGAGCTCGACTAGCTTAAACACAAAGAGACCGGCGGTTCGCTGCGTCAGCAGACTCCCGAGTTGTTTCTCCAATGTGAATCGAATCGCCGCCTTCAGCTCTCGATCGTCCTGCAAATTCGGAAACCGGCACGGCACATTCAGAAACCGCGACCGCGAAATCTCGCGGCGCGCGTAAGCCGGCCAATCGATCCTGCCGCGCGGCGCCGCACGTACCTCATCCTTCATTTCAAATCTGCGCTCCAGCGTCGTCAGGAGCACCTGAATTCGAGCAATGATCATCGACGAAAGAACCCACGGCGGGACTTTTCGCTCCGAACGCGGCAGCAGCGGAAGATGCAATGGCGCGGGCACCACGCGCCAGCCGGTCGCTCCCAGGATCTCACCGATGCCAGTCCACTCAAACCTCGGTCGAACAACAAATCCATAGTCCGACCGCCCGGTCGTAGGCGAAATCAGCGGAATGGCGCCCACCTTGATTCCGGTCTGCACGACCAACTCGACCGAAGCACCGTCGTAATGAACCCCGACACTCAGATCGAGTTCACGAAACCTCGGTCGATTCTGTGCGATAAATTGATCGGCGAGCCGAGCGATCTGAGTGCTCGGGTCGCGCGCCGAAACTCCGCGCAACAGGAAATTCGCTGGAATGCGAACGGTCGAACAGTCGTTAGCACTAAACGCTACCGTGTCGAGAAGTAATACGGCCTTCAGCGCACCAGACTCTCTCCGCCGAACTCGGCCACCTCGAGCAGGCATCGGACTTAGAGGCTATCGATCCACTGCACGTAAGAACGCAGCGGCTCAGCAAACGAGGCTACGTAGCCTTGCGCCAAATACTCTTCGATCAGAGGTTTGAGCGATACCTTCAATCGACGCCGCGCAGCACTGTCATCAGTCTCAAGAAAATACGAATGCCCCGGCATCAGATCGAAGGAGTCGTCATTGGCGTGCTCGACGAAAATACTCACCAGCTCTCGAAACGCCTCTTGCATCGTCTCGCAGCCCCCGTCGCTCACCACCTTCATCTCAGGCCACATCTTTTTAAACGCAAATCTGCGCCGCACTGCTACATCAACTACCGCGAGACTTCGGTCCGCCGAATTCATCGTGCCGATAATATGGAGGTTCTCGGGCAGCCGAAGTTTGTTCTTGAACGGTTCGCCGAAATCGTATGACAACGTAATCTCGCGGGGCGCTTTCTCGTCCGGTTCCAACAGGTAAATCGCTTCGCCGAGCACCTTCGACATGTCAGCGCGATTAATTTCGTCGATGTGCAGCAAGTACGGCTTCGATTCCTTCGACGCTTCTTCAGCCGCGACGCTCAAATGACCTTTCTTAGGTGCAAAGCGAAATCCAAGCTCACCTTTGCCCTCCAGCGGCGCGAGACCCCCGACGAAATCCTCGTACGTCGTATTGGCGTGAAACTGAATTGTCTTGCCGCGACCCCCGTACTGATTCTTCATCAACGCCAGCGCCATCCGAGTCTTCCCAGTCCCCGGCGGTCCCTGCAAAATCGCGTAGCGCCGCTCACGCAACAACTCCAAAACGTTTCCCTCCGAAGCCTCCGGCATCAGACACTCAAACCACCCCTGCTTGATCTCTTCAGCCGCGTCACGAAACGGCTTCAACGGAACTACTGCACGTTCCCCAAACATCAGATCAAGAAAAGCTGTGATCGCTTCGCGAACACGATCGGTGTCGTCCTCAGGCGCAAAAATTCCGTAGAGGACGTTTCCGTACCGCCTGAAAACATGTGAGTAAGCTGCGAACTGGCTGACGATATTAGGAGGGACAGGATGATCAATTCTCGACGGTTCGTGCTTGGCCCAAGCAACAAGCTTGCTTCCGTGATGCGACCGGTTCAACCACTCGCAGAGCGCCTTAACTTTTCGCGCGTGGCCTGGTCGCCCAAGAATGTACTCGTCCGGCGCAAGGCCATTTGTCCCGACTCCGAAGGAGATCAAGCATGGTGAATTTTCAGCAGGAAATATGGCAATCGACATTCCGCCATACGGGCCGGAGTTTGGGTTACTCGGATGTATCAAAGAGGCAAATGGAACAGCCGAGTCATCACCCGACGTCGGCATCTCAGGAGCTCTGAGTGTGACCGTCTGCCGCGCACTGCTTGGATAGCGCCCCCCATCGGAACCGAACAGGTCCTCGTACGCCTCCTTCATTTTCGAAGGCCAATCAGCCGAGTACCCCTTCTGCATCACGGCCGCTAGCAACTTGTCAGCCCACAAGATCTTGCCTCCCTTCGAAAGAATCAACCATCACGGCCCGATTTCACTTCCCGCACCACACTGGTTTCCGCTTCTCCAGGAACGCGCCTATTCCTTCCTGCGCGTCGATCGCCATCGCGTTCTGGCTCATCACTTCTTTCGTGTACTCGTAAGCTTTTTCAGTATCCATATTTATCTGCTCGTAGAATGCGCGCTTGCCAATCCCAATGATTAGCGGACTCGCCTCAACGATCTGCATCGCCAGCTTGCGCGTCTCCGCTACCAGCTCGGCGTCGGCGACCACTCTGTTCGCGAGTCCCCATTCGGCCGCGACGTGCGCCTTCACCGGCTGGCCCGTCAGCAGCATTTCCATCGCATGCTTGCGGCCGACCGCGCGCGTCAGCGCCACCATCGGCGTCGAGCAGAAGAGGCCAATCCTCACGCCGGGCGTGGCGAAACTCGCGCTCTCGCCCGCGACGACCAGGTCGCACGTCGCCGCCAGCTGGCATCCCGCCGCCGTCGCGATCGCATGCACTCGCGCGATCACCGGCTGCGGAATTCTTTGAATCGTCATCATCAGCTGCGCGCACAGATCGAATTCGTAGCGGTAGAAGTCGAGGTCGCGTCCCTTCAGCTCGCCGAGGTCATGCCCGGCCGAGAACGCCGGACCGTTGCCCGCGATTATCACGGCGCGCGCATCGACGCGTTTGCCGATCGCGACGAGCGCGTCGTTCAGCTCCGTCATCATCGCGGTCGACAGCGCGTTGCGCTTCTCGGGCCGGTTCATCGTGAGCGTGACGAGCCCGCCGTCTGCCTCGACAATCAAATGTTTCTGGCCGTTTTCATTTGCCATCGCTGTCACCTGCCTTCGAGTCTTACTCTCTCACTCGCGCTGATCGTTTTTCCATTCCTCGGGATACAGCAGCAGCAAATCCTGGCCGAGCGCGCGCACGAGGAATCGTTGCGTTTCATTGATCGCACGTTCGAGCGCGCGCCCGCCAATCAGCCAATGCCCGCGCCCGCGAATCGTCGCGAGCTTCGCGCCGATCGACTCCGCAAACTTTATCGTCTCTTGCAGCGGCGCGAAGATGTCCGAGTCGCCCGCCACAACAAATCGTGGCGCGGCTTTGTCCGCAGCGGCGAACTCGATCGCGCTGGTCATTACGTCGGTCGCGAGCGCGCCCGAGTCAGGCACCATCGCATTGATCAATCCGTCGCGCGTGAACGGATCGGAATCTGCGATCAGCTCGAACAGAACTCGTCCGCGCGGCCGCTTGATCGCTCTGCCCATCATCATCGCGAGACGATTGGCGAATCCGCCAACCAGCGGCGTGCGGAAGCCCGGCACCAGCGGCGCGTAGGCGACCGACGCCTTCACGCGCCGATGCTCGCTGAGTTTGAGCGCGATCAGCCCGCCGACGCCGTGACCGAGCACCACCGCATCGCGCCCGATTCCGTCGAGCGCCTCGCCGGCCAGCGTGGCAAGATCGTTGAAGCGAAGTTTCTCAAACGACGGCGTCGGGCCTTTGCCGTATGCTTCGCGCAGATTCGGCACGAACACCTCCCATCCGATCGACGCGAGGTAACCGAGCACCAGCGCGAGATGACGCGGTGTCGCGAACAGTTCGGGGATCAACATGATCGGCCACGCGAACTTGACCGGCTCGGGCAGCTCGCGTTGCGCGGGGATGCGGCCGAGTACGACGTCGTCCATCGGACTGCCGCGCTATGCAGCCCGCGCCGCCGTCGCCATCAGGCGCGCGAATCGGAACGAGAGCGCGGCGCGCGGCGCCAGCATTTGCGAGAACTTGATCATCTCGTCCGCCGCCCATTGCTCGCGATTGGCCGCGCGATGCGCCATGCGGCTGGCCTGGTCGAGCGGAAGCTCGCGCGACGTGCGAACGCTCGCGTTGTAGTACGGCATCAGCTCCGCATCGCGACGCCGCGTAAAGTCCGCCAGCATGTCGACGGGAATCGCTTTACCGCGGCCGTTGGAGAACCATTCGCGCGCGAGCTCGCCGACAATCGACCCGCTCATCAGCGCCATCGAATGCCCCTGGCCGAAAAGCGGATCGACATGCAGGCCCGCGTCGCCGAGCAGGAGCGCGCCGTCGGTAACTGGATTGCGATAGGTGTTGTTGAGGATGCCGGACGAAAAAACTTTGCCTGCGATCGTCGCGCCCTCGAGGATCTTGCCGACGGCGAACGATCGATCGAGGTGGGTGCGCAGGTTGGATGCGAGGTCGGTGCGAAAAGTCTGCATCTCCGACGCGTCGAACGCCGTCGCCGCCACCGTGAGTCCGTTCTCGCATCGACAAACGAGGTTGCCGGCGCCGGGTGTCGACTCGAATTCCGCGACCAACTCATCGCCGAGATTTTTCCGCGACACTCCTTCGAAGTACGCGTAGTAGTACGCGCGCGCGCAAGGAACGTCGACGCGCGTGAAAGCGTCGATACGCTCCGATGCGATCTGCGCGACCGAACTGCGCATCCCGTCGGAGCCTATCGTCAGAGTTGCGCGAATGTCGTGGACGCCCGACGCATCTTCGCCGCGAATTCCAACGACGGCACCATCTTCGATAAGCAGATCGACAAGCCTGAAGCGTTCGCGAAACGTGACGAGGTCGAAACTTCGCGCCGCATCGATCATCGCGGCGTCCATCAGCACGCGTCCGAGGCAAAGTCCGCGATCGTCGACGCCGTCGCGCACGAGCGCGCCGCTGTAATCGAAGTCCGGACCAACCGTACGCGAGCGCTCGAAGCGCACACCGCCAGCGCGCTCGAGCATTTCGAGCATGCCCATGCGCTCGAGCACTTTGGTTCCGCCGCCGAGCACGATATGCGTCGACAGCCGGTCCGACGGGAATGAATCTTTATCGACGAGCAGAACGCGGAGGCCGGCGCGCGCGAGCAGAATCGCGGCAGCGCTGCCGGCGACGCGCGCGCCAACGATTATCGTGTCGAAATGTTTTGCTATATCTGACATGAAGCTCGCGCAACTTCGCGCCGATCGAACCTATCATGTTGAACGCGCGCGCCCGCAACAAGCGCACAAAAGGAAAGAGCCCCCTCTTTCGAAGGGGCTCTCCCGTGTTGCGAGGCCTTTCAGCCTCGGCTTATTCCAGCAGCAATCCTGGCAGCCTTAGCCAGCCCCCGGGGTATTAGCCCGGAGGTAAACTCGTTAAGTGGTTACTTCTTTTTGGTCTTTTTGGCAGGCTTCTTTTTTGCCATTTTGCTCTTCCGCATCGGTTTGGACTTGGTGGCCTTTTTGGCCCGTTTCTTCTTCATTCCTGGCATAGGTACCTCCTCTTCCTAGGCTGCTGCTGGAGAAGCGCCTTTTCTTATAGATGAGAGGTCATCTCTCATCGAGTCGGGCCGATTATAGAAACATGTTATTCTCAAATCAAGGGCCATCACGCGATTTATAAACAAATTTTAAAGTCGGAAGAGTGCAACCGAACCGGTCTGTTTCAGGTCTTTAGAATGACGTTCAAAATTAGATCTCTTGAACTGACAGCGGCGCTTGAATTACGATTGCTCGGATGACGCGCTTAAGCTTCGTACTCCGCCGCGAGTGGCTCAGCCTAATCTTCGGCGGGGTGCTCGTGCTGCTTGTCTTAAGTGTGCTGCTGGGGAACCAAGGGCCGCGCGACCTCGTTGCCCTCCAGAGCCATCGGGCCGCGCTGGAGGCCCGGCGCGATCAACTGGCAGCTGACAACGCTTCGTTCAGAACGCGCGTTCAGAGACTCCGTTCAGATGATCGCTATATCGAACGCCTGATTCGAAGCGAACTTGGCTACGCGCGCCCCGATGAACTCGTCTACAAGTTCGCCGACGATAAGGGCGACCGCAACAAACCCTCGCACTAAGCTGCTCGCAAAGTTTCAGAAAATTGCGCGTGAGATCAGCCGGTACTCGCGCGCCTGGCGCTCGAGCTCTTCACGAAAATCCGGATGCGCGATCGAGATCAGCGCACGTGCGCGCTCCGGAACCGACTTGCCTTTCAGATTGACGACCCCGTACTCAGTCACGACGTACATCACGTCAGTGCGCGGCGTGGTCACGATATTGCAGTCGTCGATTCGCGCGACGATTCGGCTCGCGCGATGTGCGTCGCGCTCGTAGGTCGACGCGAGGCATATGAATGATTTGCCTTCGCGCGAGGCGTACGCACCGCGCACGAATTGCAGTTGTCCGCCGGTGCCGCTTATCTGCCGCACGCCGGCCGATTCGGAGCACGCCTGCCCGGTGAGATCGATTTGCGCCGCGTTGCAGATCGAGATGACGCGATCGTTCTGCATGATGTGATTCGGCAGGTTGGTGTAGTCGACCGGGCCTGCGAAGCACGCGGCGTTGCGATCGAGAAAGTCGTACATCCGCTTCGATCCAGCCGCGAACGTGTACGCCATCTGGTAGCGGTTGGTCGCTTTGTGCGCGCCCGTAACTTTACCGGCCTCGAACAGCGACACGAGCGAATCGACGAACATCTCGGTGTGAACGCCGAGGTCCTTGATCGGCGCCGCCGCGAGCAACTCGCAGACCGCATTGGGCATCGCGCCGATTCCGATCTGCACGCATGCGCCGCTGGGAATTTCCGGCGCGATCAGCTCCGCGACTTTCTGATCGACCGCGCTCGCCGCCGGATTCTTCAGCTCAGGCATCGCGGACGCGCCCGCGTCGATCACGTATTCGACATCATCTATATGCACGGCGTTCTCGATTCCGAAAACGTAGGGCATGCTCGCGTCGGTCTCGACGATAAGCGTCTTCGTTTTTTCGCTGATCGCCTTGTGATACGTGACCGCAGGGCCGAAGTTGAAATATCCGTGCTCATCCATCGGCGCTGTCTTCAGCACGGCGACGTCGACGTCGATAAAGCGCCGGTAGTTGTCGGGCGCCTCGCCGAAGTTCATCGGGATATGATGCGCGAGGCCGCGATCGTGCATCTTTCTTTCGAGGCCCGAGAAATACCACGACAGGTAAGTGATATGACGTTCGTCGGGGTCCGCCTCCACGGCGGCGCGCGGGCGCATCGCGAGGCATCCCCGGACTTTCACGCGCTCGAGCTTTCCCACGCGCGCGGCCAGCGCGCGATCGAACAAATCGGGCTGGCCGAGGCCGAAGCCGTACTCGACCCAATCGCCGGATTTTACTTTCGCCGCCGCTTCATCGGCGCCGATCTTTTTGCGCTTGAGTTCTCCGTCGTGGGAAGTCGCCATCTGCAAGTCCTCGTGTTGATTATTGCCGGTTCGCTTGACTGCGCGGCTGGCGTAAGATTCTCTTCAACCGGCGTACTTCAATCAATGCCAACGATAGAACCAGTCAGGCGAGCGTTTGCCAGCGCTTTCGACGGCCGCGCAATCTGACGCATCCGGGGGACTACGATGTACTTTCTTCGCGGCTTCGTACTCGCACTTCACATCTTCGGCGTGATCTTCTGGATGGGCGGTCTGTTGATGGTCACCAGCCTGCTCGCGCGCGTGCCCGAAGAAGTCGGCCTGCCGAAGGAACGCTTTCTCGGCGCGGCGCGCGGTCTGTTCGAGTCGACGGTGAATCTCGGCGCCGCGATCAGCATCATACTCGGGCTGCTGCTGATCATGCTGAACCCGCAAGTGCTGCGTCACGGATGGCTCCACGCGAAGTTATTGCTGGTCGCGATCCTGCTTTTCTATCACGTGCGCTTTTATCGCCGGATCAAGTTCCTCGAGAACAACCCGAGCCAGTCATCGAGCCGTGAGTTCCGAGTGATCCACGGGATGGTGAGCGCGCTGTTGATCGCGATCCTGGTGCTGACGGTGATCAAACCCTTCTAGGCGTTTTCCAACTTTAATTCCCTCGCCCGTTATCCGCAGACGGAACCGGATTCTCAGAAATGGTCCTTCAGTTCGCGAGTTCTCGCGAAAACCGCGATCGGATCATCGGCCACCGACGGATCGCCCTGTTTCAGATTCGCGCGCAGCTCGGCGCTGTCGGTGCGCAGAAACGGATTGGTTTGCTTTTCGTCGCCGATCGTCGATGGCACCGTGAACTTGTTCTCCGCGCGCGCCTTGATGCTCCAATCGTGCTTTTTTTTCAGCGCGGCGTTGTTCGGCTCGAGCGTTAACGCGAAGCGCAGGTTTTTCTCGGTGTACTCGTGACCGCAATACACCTGCGTCGAGTCGGGCAGCGACGCGAGTTTCTTCAACGACGAGACCATCGTCGCCGCCTTGCCCTCGAACACGCGGCCGCATCCGCCGACGAACATCGTGTCGCCGGTGAACACCGCATTGAGCGTGGGAAAATAGTAGGCGACGTGCCCATTGGTATGCGCGGGGATTCCGATGACGCGGCCTTCGACCGCGCCGATTTTGACCTTGTCGCCGTCGGCCACCGGATTCGTCAGGGCCGGAATCTTTCCGCCTTCCGCACTGGCGCCGTAAATTTTGATTCCCGGCACTTTCGACGCGATGTCGTTATTGCCGCCTGAATGATCGCCGTGCCAGTGAGTAGTCAGCACGGCGACGATTTTTGCGCCGTGCGACTTCGCCGCCGCGATCACCTTGTCGGCCTCGGCGCAATCCACCACCGCGCATTCCTTGCTGCCGTCGTCGATCACGAGGTACGCGTAGTTGTCCGATAGCTGCGGCACTGTGACTATTGCCATCGCGATACTCCTTGCAGCTAGACGCCGACGATGTTGTAGCCGACGTCGACGTAGAGCGTCTGGCCGGTGACGCCGCTGGAAAAATCGCTGAGCACGGCGGCCGCCATCTTGCCGACTTCTTCGACCTTCATCGCGCGCCGCAGCGGCGAACGGGCCTCGACTTCATGCTGCATCGAATGAAAGTCGTGAATTGCCGACGATGATAGGGTGCGCGCCGGCCCGGCGCTGAGCGCGTTGACGCGAATATTCTTCGTGCCCAAGTCGACCGACAGGTAGCGCACGCAGGCTTCCAGAGCGGCCTTCGCCACGCCCATCATGTTGTAGTTGGGGATCGCGCGGACCGCACCGAGGTAGCTGAGCGTGAGAATCGATCCGCCGCCGCGCGCTTCCATCAGTGGTTCCGCCGCGCGCGCGAGCGCGACCAGCGAGTAGGCGCTGATCTCGAGCGACTTCTTGAAATTCTCGCGGGTCACGTTCAGGAATCGATCGCGCAAATCCTGGCGCTCCGCAAATGCGACCGCGTGCACCAGCAGGTCGAGCCCGTCCCACTTTTTCTTGAGCGCGGTGAACACCGACGCGATCTGCGTATCGTCGTTCACGTCGAGCTCGCCGATCACGTCCGCCTCGATTTGCGCTGCGAGCGGACGCACGCGCTTTTCGAGGATCTCGCCCTGGTAGGTCATCGCGATTTCGGCGCCCTCGGCCGCCAGCGTCTGCGCGATCGACCACGCCAGGCTCTTGTCATTCGCGACGCCGACCACCAGCGCTCGCTTCCCTTGTACGATGCCCATGTAAGTATCCTAATTTGGCGACGGTGCGTGGGGCTAGATCGGCTAGATCTCGATCTTCATCCCGTCATAGCCGACTTCGAGCGCGATTTCATCCTCGCGGCTCAGGACTTCGCGCCCTAGATGCGTCAGCACCATGCGCCGCACCTTGAACTTGTCGCGGTTGGCCTTGAGCAGCGGGTAGTTTAGATGGAACTTCAGTTGGGTGCTCTCGTAGTAGGTGCATTCGCACAGGAACAGATCGGCGCCGTCGCTGAACTCGACCAGCCCGTCGTTCCATCCGCTGTCGCCCGAGAACACGATCGACTTGCCGCCGGCCTCGACCCTGAGCGACAGCGACACGTCCGGCTTGGTGTGCGGACTTCGAATCGCGCTCACCTTGAATTTGCCCAGGCGCATCGAGGTGCCGGGTTCGAGCACGACGAACTTCAGCTTGTGCTTGATCTTCTCGAGTTCGAAATGCGGAAACATCGTGCGCATCAGCGACCACGTCCGCTCCTCGAGCTTCGGCGGCCCCGCGATCGTCAGAATTCTTTTGCGCCGCGTCTCCCACATGTAGTCGAGGATCAAAAACGGCAGGCCGGCGAAATGGTCGCCGTGCAGATGACTGATCAACAGCAAATCAAAGCTGTCGGTGGTAACGTGCCTGCTCTTGAGCGCCTGCAGCAGACCGGGGCCCGCTTCCATCAGGATTCTGCCTGCGGGTGCGTCGATCAGGTAGCCTGATTGTGAGCGGCCGAAACTCGCGAACGCGTCGCCGGTGCCCATCAGAGTCACGGTCACCGCCGCACCGTTAGAGTTGGTAGGATTCTGATTCATTCAGTTTGTGTATGCTATGATCATCGAACCACGCGCGCAAATCAGGGTGTCATTGCAAAATGAAACAAGTGAAAATCGGAGTCGGGTTCGGACTTTGGCGGCTCGGAATGCCTTCGGCGGAGACGATTGCGCGGGTGGCGGAACGGGCCGAGGACTGGGGCCTCGATTCGTTCTGGCTCTCCGATCATCTGCTCGCGCCGTCGCCGGAACTCGACGTCGTCGCAACGCTGTCGCTGCTCGCCTCGCGCACCACGCGTATGAAACTCGGCCCGAGCGTGTTGCTGCTCAACCTGCGTCAACCACTTTTGGTCGCGAAATCATTTGCGTCGCTGGACTACCTGTCCAACGGACGGATGGTGATGGCGGTCGGCACCGGAGCGAATCTCGCGGACTATGCGGCATGCGGAATTCCCGTCGAGAGCCGCGGCAAGCGACTCGATGAAGGAATCGAGGTGCTGCGCACAGTCTGGCGCGAGCGCGTCGCGAGCTACCATGGCCGCTTCTTCAACTTTGACAACGTGACGATCGAGCCGCGTCCGGTCGCGCGCACCAACAATGATTTCGGCACGATGGACATCTGGGTCGGCGGCCGTTCCGACGCGGCGCTGAAACGCGCGGCGCGCCTGGCCGACGGCTTCTTCGCGTCGTTCCAGACTCCCGACGAATTCGGCACGAGCATGGCGAAGATTCGCGACTATGCGGCCGGCTACGGCCGCGCCAACGCGCACATCGAATCGGGACTCATATTGTTGTGTCGCATCTCGTCGTCGCGCGAGCGCGCAATCGAAGAAATGCGCCCAATGCTCACGGCGATGGGCCGCGGTGCTGAGGCTTACCTCGAGCGCACCGTTTATGGATCGCCCGACGACGTGATCGCGCGCCTCAGCGAGTACGTTGCGAAGGGGCTCGACAAGTTTGTACTGTGGCCAATCGCGGAACCCAATGCGTGGCCGAAGCAAATCGAACTGGTCGGCCGCGAAATTGCCTCGCACTACGCGGCTGCCTGAGAAAATCGCGCGGACCATCGTCGCGATCGCGTTCTTTGTTGCGACTTTTGCGGGATGCGCAAAGCCGCCGCCGGTCACGCCACCGCCGAGCATCTATGCGAGCGCCGAAGATGTCGAGCTGAACTTTCGCGACCACGCGTTCGTGCTCGGCGACAACAATGAAATCGCCGAAGTGCGCCCAGTCAATTGGCGCAAGGACCGTTTCCTCAAGCTGCCGTTCTGGTTCGGCGTCAACATCCTGGTGCCCGGAGTGATCGCGCCAAAGGAGGGCGACTTTTACGTCATCAGCGAGGCGACGCTCGAAAAGCCGCTCGACGCGCCCGGCGAATGGATGATTGAAGCGGGCAGTTCGCTGGTAAAGCAGGAGACTGTGTTCATAACGACGCGCACGCAATATCTGACACCCGGAAAAGTTCTGCCGACGATCGTGCAATACATGGGCAGGCGCGAATTCAAGCGCGCCGACGGCAAGTCCGTGCAGATCCCCGTGCTGCGCGAGGTGTCGCTCCCGATGAAATGGACGCTCGGCGGACATATCCCTGCGACCTACGCGAGATACCGCACATGAGAACGATCGCATTCGCAATTGCGATGACGCTGATGGCGATCGTCGCCGGATGCACTCCCGACAAGGCGCTCGACTTCGGGCCGACCGGCGAAATCACCACCGCACCCGAAGATCAGTTGAGCCGCGACATCATGCGCGACTTCGACGGCCGCGATTTCATCCTCGCCGACAACGATCACGAGGCGCACGTCAGCCTCACCGACTGGAAGCCCGGCCGCCGCATCGTGATGCCGTATTGGCTCGGCGTGAATCCGCTCTACCCGGGCTTCCTGCGTCCGACCGTCGGACATCTATATGTGATCAGCCAATCGACGCTGGTGCGCCCGCTCTCGAACAACGAATACCTGATTCGCGCCGGCTCCAAACTCTTCAAGAGCGACACCGTCTTCGAATCGACGCACACGCACTACACCGACACCGGCGGCATGCTGCCGACGGTAGTCCGCTTCGTCGGCACGCGCGTAATCACGGTGCCGAAGGACGCCCCCGCAACGGGAACGATCACCGAGAAGGTCCCAGTCCTGCGCGAAGTCTCGATGCCGATGCACACGACGCCGGAACAGGACCTGACCGGGTACGCAAAGTTCGTGGCGGTAAAATAGAGAATCATCGGAGGACGATCCCTCATGCTGTCGCATACGAAATATCTCACCGTGAAAGTGCCGGAGCGGATGGATTTCGTGAACATCACGGGCGAAGTCGAGAAGGCCGTGAATGAAAGCCGCGTGCGCGAGGGACTGTGCCTCGTCAATGCGATGCACATCACTGCGTCGGTCTTCATCAACGATGACGAACCCGGCCTGCACGAGGATTACAAGCGATGGCTCGAATGGCTGGCGCCGTACGACGCGAGCCCCGAGCGCTATCATCACAATCGCACTGGCGAGGACAACGGCGATGCACATCACAAGCGGCAGGTGATGGGCCGCGAAGTAGTAGTCGCAATCACCAAGGGCAAACTGGACTTCGGCACCTGGGAACAAATCTTCTACGGCGAATTCGACGGCCGCCGCCCCAAGCGTATCCTGATCAAACTTATTGGAGAGTAACTCTTGCTGATCGGACCATTACTCGACCATTACTCGCCCTCGATTGCCGCAAGATCCGTCCAAAGTTGATCTAACGCCTCGTTGACCGGATGCCTCTTCAACGCGGCAAATTGTGCGTCGGTGCTGAGACTCCTCGCGAGCACGAGCAATCTCGGATGCGAGCTTTCATACTTTTGAACGACGGTTCCATTCGGCTTGTGCTCCAGGAACCAGAGCAGCGGAAGCAATTCGGCGAACATGGAAACAGGGCCGCCGAGGGGGCCGCTCGTGACAGGCCAGCGGCTCGCGATGAATTCGTTTAGATCTGCGAGCCTGGAGATCCCCTCCCAGAGCCGGTCTCGTGCCGCGAACGTGACGCGCCCGACGTTGCTCGTCACCACTGCGATGGAACAGAGCGGACACGATTCGAGCGTCGTCCAAAGCGTATGGTTCTTATAATCCCCCGGAGCCAACTGTCCCAAGATGTCGATCTCGGCGTGCGCCATGGCCGTCGAGCGGAGGCGTCCGGGCGGCGCGTTGCTGTCGGACACACGATTTCGTCCGACAGCGACAACCCGTCGTCGGGAATCTGTCAGAACCGCGCCGACGCCGACATTGCCCCGTACATGCGCCTCCCACGCCAGCGACAGCGCCATCTGCCACGGCTTTTCAAGTGCCGACCAGCGGTTCTTTTTCGGCATGAGCTGAACGCTACGTTTTTGATCCCGCAAACGTCCAGACTCGCAGCGGGCCGAGGGACTCGAAGCCGAGCGCACGAGCGTTGCGAAGATCATCGCCGTGTTCGTATCCAACAATCGGCAAGCGGGGAAATACTCCGCCAATTGTTGCCAACGACTCGGCTGCACGATCGCGTACCTCGGCGGCGGATGCGAAGAAGTTCGACCATCCAACGACGTCATCGCTGCGATTCGCGATCGCGCCTGAGACCATGGCGCCGTCTCGGCGGCCCTCGAGAACGGCCACGTCTTTGTTCTCGAATAACGACGGCAAGAAACTTCTATCTGTGCTCGAATCGCCAGATGCTTTGCACCATGCGGATTCCCATTCTGCCAGAGCGAGATCGTCGCGGACGATTTCCCATCGTGTTGACGTTCCCGCCGAAGCGACGTCTTTGATTCGCGAAGCCGGTAAGTAGATCCACTCCGCTTCGAACAACATCCGAAACCCGCGCGATTCAAGGTCAAGCATCGCGAAACTATCCTTAACGGCCCACCCCGACGGCAACCGTGCCGCGATCAGCTCATCCATCAGATCAAGCTGCCGTGAACTGGGCTCGGCAAGCGTGCCGGCATTCGGATAGAAGCGCGGCACCGGATGGCGATTGAGCCACATCACGTCGTGGAACTCGCCGGGATTCCCATGCGCGCGGCAAACCGCGTCGCACAATTCTGCGTTGTTGCGAGCTGCGCGGATGATTCGATCGTCGAGCATCCGCTGAATCTTTTGACTAGGACTCTTCGGACTTCTGCGGCGCAAAACCTTGGGGCTGGCTAACTCTCATCTTTCACGCTGGTGCTCCTGAAAATTCTTTCGATATAGATATCGTTTTGCCAGTTTTCATATCCCAAGAGTGAGCCCTGCATTCTCTCGAACCCTTCGCTCCACCCACTTTTGGCCGCGGTGTCGAGGACCAAAAGCATCGCATCGATGCGCCACTCTTGTTCGGGCAGCGCATACATCACTATCCGCATACAGAGCCCGTTGCTGCGCAGAGAGGGTCCGCAATTGTACGCAAACATTACGTACTCTCGTTTCACAAACCGTCCGTCCTCGACATGAGGATCGAAGAGCCGCTCAGGAATTTCTTCGACTTCGGGATTAGGCGGATACTGTCCCGAAAAATAGGCAAGCGGTTTTTTGCCTTCCAGCATTAATGCCAGCTCTCGGCCCGTGTGAATCTTGTAGGGTAGGTCGTCTAGCGCATGCCAATTGCGAATCAGCACCGCGGCGGTCGCCGGCTCGAACGCTATGTTGTACCTCGCTTTCAACTGGTTGACCTGTTGCGGTTCAAGTTCGTATTCAGCACCGGAGTCGATCTCCGCTGCGTTGGTGCCGACAATTCTGTAGAGCTCTTGTACTTCATCAACGTCGAAGGTTACGTCTGAGACCACGCACTCAGTCGTATCGTCAATCGCTTCGAATACAAAGCGACGACTGCCGGCCTGCCGAGTCGGCTCTTCGGGAATGCGCGGAGTCCGAAGCGTCAAGGCTCCTCGGACTCTTGCAGAGTTGCCGTCTGCAGTAGCTCTGCCGGAACGTCTTCCAAGAATCGCGAGACGCGGCCCATCGTGAAGCCGAAGCTGCGGTCGAACATGTGTATCGGATACGACAGGTACAGCTCGTCGCGCGCGCGCGTGCTCGCGACGTACATCAGCCGGCGTTCCTCCTCGATTTCGTCGTCGCCGACGCTCTGCGGGCCGGGGAAGCGGCCGTCCGCCGCCCAGATGATGAAGACCACTTTCCATTCGAGTCCCTTGGCGGAATGAATTGTGGAAAGCGTCATGCGCTCATCTTCCGAATCCGTTGCGAGCACGCCGTCGAGTGAATCGTTCGGCGGCTCGAGCGCCATGTCGGCCAGCATCTGCTCGAGGCTCTTGTAGCGCTCAGTCAGATTCTGAAAATGCTCGAGGTCGCGCTCGCGCTTTGGGTAGTCGTCGGCGTACGCCTCGCGCATCACGGGCAGATAGTATTCGAGCGTCATCGCGATCTGCTCGGGCGGCCGTTTCTCACCGATCCGCAATTCCGCCAGCAGAGTGCCGAGGCGCTTGAGGCCGCCTTCCGCACCACCGCGCGCTTTTTCGGCGAACTTGGCCAACGCAGTTGCCGGATCGTCGGTAGCTACGAGCGAGTCGATAGTTCGCTCTGCCGTGCGATGTCCGATGCCCTTGACCAGCGTCAGCACGCGCAGCCACGACACGGCGTCCGCCGGATTCGCGATCACCCGTAGATGCGCCAGCACGTCCTTGATGTGCGCCGTTTCGATAAACTTGAAGCCGCCGCGCTTGATGAACGGGATGTCGCGGCGCTGCAGCTCGAGCTCGAGGTCGAACGAGTGAAAGCTCGATCGGAACAGTACCGCGATGTCGCTCAGCTCGACGCCTTCTTCGCGCAGCTCGAGGATTCGTTGCGCGACGAAGCGCGACTGCATGTGCTCGTCCTGTGCGCGCACGATGAACGGCCGAAAGCCGCCCTCGCGCTCGGTGAACAGCGCCTTGGTGTATTTTTCACCGGCGCGCGAAATCACATCGTTGGCAACGTCGAGGATTCCCTGGATCGATCGGTAGTTCTGTTCGAGCTTGACGACTTTCGCGCCGGGAAAAATAGTGGGGAAGTCCATGATGTTGCGGAAGTTGGCGCCGCGAAACGAATAGATCGACTGCGCGTCGTCGCCGACCGCCATCACGTTGCGATGGTTCATCGCGAGCAGCCGCACCAGGTCGGCTTGGATCAAATTGGTGTCCTGGTACTCGTCGATCATGATGTACCGATAGCTGTCCGAAATCCGGCGGCGCACGTTCTCGTATTGTTCGAGCAGCTCCGCGAGCCGGTAGAGCAGGTCGTCATAGTCGAGCAGCGCGCGCTCGCGCTTGTAGCTCTCGTAATTTTTCGCGAGCTCGAGAATTTCCGTCTGATGCTCACCAAGATGCGGGAAATCGAGCTCAATTTCTTCTTCGAGCGGGCGCCGCTTGTTGCGCGCCATGCTGATCGCCTCGGCGATCGTGCTTTTCTTCGGGAAGCGTCGCTCGCGCGACGCGAGTCCCATCCGCGTCCGCAGCAGGTTGACCACGTCCTCCATGTCGGAGCGATCGAGAATCGTGAAGTTGGGCTTGAGACCCATCGGCGCGCCGTGCCGCCGCAGCACGTTGTTGGCAAAGGAATGAAAAGTACCGCCCGCGACCGCGCCCGCGCGATCGCCGACGAGCTGCTCTGCCCGCCGCAGCATCTCTTGCGCGGCGCGGCGTGTGAACGTCAGCAGCAGGATCGCGCCGGGCGGCACGCCGCTCTCAATCAGCCGCGCGACGCGATAGATCAGTGTGCGCGTTTTGCCCGATCCGGCGCCCGCGATCACCAGCAGCGGGCCGTCGCGATGCGTCACGGCGGCGAGCTGCGCAGGATTCAGCAGCTCGGCGTACTTGATTTTGAAGTTGCGCTCGTCGGCCGGCGATGCCGGCTTTTCGCGCAGGTAGATTACCTTGTCGGCCACGGCGAGCGTGATCCTACCACGCCGCGCGCCGCAAGTTGCGATGCTCTACGGCAGCATCGGCCCGCTGCTCGACGGCACCTGCCCGCCGTTTTTGTAGATGCCGTGCATCGTTTTGTCCCACAGTTGATCGGGACTGTTGGGCGATTGAGCACCCGACGCAGCAGCAGCCGAACCCTGTGGCGGTCGCAAATCTTCGACGTGCGGGTCGAGCAGGATCTGATCGACCATGTTGACGCTCGGATCGTTCAGATATGCCGTCGCGATTCGCTCCGCATCGGTGCGTCCGAACTGCGTCGCGACAAACCCGGTGAGGATCAGTTGCTTGCTGCCGCCCGGCGACGTCGAGAACTGCGCTGTAACCATCGGTAGCTCGTTCATGCGGAGATACCTGGTGAGCGCGTCGCTGGTGCCCTGATCGATGACGTAGTTCTGCGCGCGTGCGACGCCGCACATCGCGATCACCAAAATGATCGCCGCCACCAATACTGGCATTCGCCGTGTCACAGCATCGACCATACCCGACGTGCGCGACAAAAAGAAAAGCGCGGGCCATCTGCGACGCCCGCGCCTCTCTGCACTTTGATAGTCCGCTTACGGAACCTGGATCTGCTGAATCTGCGCCGTCTCCTTCGTAACCACTTCCGGCGGCAGCGGCGCGTATTGCAGCGCCGGCGCCAGCGTCTGGCCCTCGGTCAGCGCCCAGCTCAGGAACTTCTTGATCTGCTCGCCGACATCCTTGTTGGTCTGCTTCTGATAAACGAGCAGCCACGTGAACGACGAGATCGGATAGGCTTCCGCGCCCGACGCATTCGTGATCGACACGCGGAAGTCGGCCGCCATGTCTCCCGCCGATGACGCCGCCGCCGCGGTCACGCCAGCCAGGCTCGCATTCACCCAGTTACCCGCCTTGTTCTGGATCTGCGCGAAGGGAATTTTGTTGTTGAGCGCGTATATCAACTCGATGTATCCGATCGCGCCCGGCGTCTGCTGAATGAGCGCCGTCACACCCTCGTTGCCCTTGCCGCCGAGACCGGCAGGCCATTTGACCGCAGTCCCCTTGCCGGGGTCCGTCGCCCAACTCGAGCTGACTTTCGAAAGATAGTCGGTGAAAATATACGACGTACCGCTGCCGTCCGATCGATGGCACACGACGATGTCCTGCGACGGAATCGCGCCGCCGGGATTCAACGCCTTGATCTGATCGTCATCCCACTTGGTAATTTTGCCCGCGTAAATGTCCGCGATAACCGGGCCAGTCAGGCGCAGCGTGCCGGTAAATCCCGGCAGGTTGTACGCGACTACCACCGCACCCATCACGCTCGGGAAGTGCAGAATTTTTGCCGGCGCGTCGGCGAGCTGCTGGTTGGTCATCGGCGCGTCGCTCGCGCCAAGATCGACCGTACGATTCGACAGCATCCGGATTCCGCCGCCCGACCCGATCGATTGGTAGTTGAACTTGATGCCCGGATTTTCCTTCGCGTAGACGTCGAACCATTTGGAATAGATCGGGTAGGGAAACGTCGCGCCTGCGCCATTAATCAGCTGATCGGCGTAGCCGGATCGGCCGATTCCCGCAATCGCGAGGACCGTAAAGAGAGCCAGGATTAATCGTCGTTTGAGCATCTTTTGAACTTGCCTCGCGGTTAGTCGTCTCCGTTGCGCGGATCTGATTGCGGCGCGCAGAAGCTATGCACTTAACATTAAGGGACGATGAACCCGGCGTGTCCGCGGGTTGAATTCGTCCGGCTGGACCCGGATTCCCGTGCATAATCGTCCGTTGGCGCGATCGTTTGCTTTTCTTGGCGTTGCTCGATGACAATTCAGTTCCCAAAAAGCAGCGGGGCATCGCCGATGAGCAAAGCACTAGACGGAATCAACGTCGTTGAATTCGACTCCAACCTCGGCGCAGCTTACGCCACTATGCTGTTGGCGGAAAATGGCGCGCGCGCCATCAAGGTCGAGCCGGCCGGCGGCTCACGCGATCGCGGCACGCCGCACTTCCACGTCCTCAACCGCTCCAAGAACGCGCTTGAGCTGGACCTCGACGAACGCGTATCGCAGCGCCGCATCGCGGACTTGGTGCGATGGGCGGACATCGTCGTCACCGGCTTCACGCCGTCGCGGCTGCGACAACTCAATCTCGATCCCGAATCGATCCATCGCATCAACCCACGCGCGATTGCGCTCGGCGTACCGGCACTCGGCAGCCGCGGCCCCGACGCCGACTTCGACGCCAACGACGACATCGTCGCGGCGCGCGGCGGAATCACCGGCACGCAGTGGGCGCGCAGCGGCAACCCGGTCGCGCTGGTATTTCCGGCGTCGAGTTACTCGGCGGGCGTGATGGCGGCGACTGCGGCCGTCGCCGCGATACTCGCGCGTGGTGCGAATGGAGCAGGGCAGGCCGTCGAAGTATCGCTGCTGGCCGGCGCGTTCTCGTTGCATACCGGCGCGATCCTGCGTCACGAAAAAATGACCGCCCTCTATCACGGCCCGCAGGATCCGCTCGGCCCGATACCGGTTTATCGTTTGTTCGAGGCCGCCGACGGCAAATTCCTGTTCGCCGCGTGCGGGAACACGACCTTCTGGGGCAAGTTCGCGATTGCAATCGAGCGCCCGGACCTCGTCAGCGACCCTCGATTTGAGAATGCGCCGTGGGGAATCGCGGGTGAGCATTGGCAGCCGCTCAAGGACATCATCGAGCCAATCATCCGCACGCGCCCGCGCGACGAATGGCTAAGCATCCTGCGCGAGGCCGACGTTCCGAGCGCACCGGTGCTCACGCGTCAGGAGTTCATCGATCATCCGCAGACACGTGCCCTCGGCATGCGCCATGAAATCGACGACCCCACCCTCGGCCCCATGATTCAGATGGGCGTGCCGGTCTTTCTCAACGACACCCCCGGTGAAATCACTGGCGCCGCTCCTGCCAAGGGCGACGATCGCGCAGCACTGCAATGGCTTGCAGAGTTAACACGCGACGGTTCGCCAAAACCGCAGATGCAGCTTGCAGAAAAACCGCCGCTCGACAGCGTCACCGTACTCGACTTCGCCAGCTACATCGCGGGCTCGTACGGCCCAATGATCCTCGCGCAACTCGGTGCCCGAGTAATCAAAATAGAAAGCCTCGAGGGCGATTCGTTTCGCCACTTCGGCTTCGGCTTCCTCGGATGGAACCAGGGCAAGCGCGGCATCTCGCTCAATCTCGCGAGCGACGAAGGTCGCGAAATCATCCACGGGCTCGCCGACAAGGCCGACATCGTAGTCGAGAATCTGCGGCCGGGCCGGATGCGCAAATTCGGCTTCGACTACGAAAGCCTGGCGGCGCGCAACCCGCGCATCATCTATATGTCGGTCAACGCATTCGGAAATCGCGGTCCCGATCACAATCAGCCCGGCTTCGATCCGCTGTTGCAGGCGCGATCGGGTGTGATGGCCGCGCAGGGCGGTCACCATGCGCATCCGGTGTACCTGACATGCGCGATCTGCGACTACGGCGCCGCGATGCTCTCCGCGTTCGGATGCGTCCTCGCCCTGCGCGCGCGCGAAATCACAGGGCGCGGCCAATTCTGCGAGACCTCGCTGTTACAATCCGCGATGGCGTTCCAGGCCGGCGAGTTCGCGTTTTATCGGGGACGCCCCGATATGGAAAACGGCAGCCCTGAGAATCGTGGACGCTCCGCCCTCTCACGCGCCTATAAATGTAGCGACGGCAAATGGCTATTTATCTCGGTGAGCAATGAGACTCAGTGGAAAGCGCTACTGCAGATACTTTTGTGGGTTCCGAATACTGACTGGGCCGCGGCATCTGCGGAATCTAATGAAGGCAATCTCGCGAGGATGCTCGCCGCGCAATTTGGCTCTATCGATCGCGCCGAATTGCTCGAGGGGCTGGCAGAGGCTCACATTCCCGCCACTCCGGTGAATCACACCCGCGAACTGTTCGACGACCCCCAGGTTGTCGCGAACGATCTGATCGTCGACCTGCCTCATTCGCTGTGGGGCCGTGTGCAACAAACCGGCATGCTGACGCGGTTTTCCGCGACGCCCGGCAAGATCGAACTCGCCGCGCCCCTGCTCGGCGAGCACACCGACGAGATCCTCCGCGAGTACCTCGGCTACTCGCCCGATCGGATTGCCGCGCTGCGCACCGCCGGCATCGTCAAGTAATCGATGGATCCTGAGGCGGCTGCCGTCATCGCTCCGCACCTGCTGGCGCGCGAAGAGTTGCTCTGGTGCGGCCGCCCGCATGACACCGCCGCGCTTCGATGGCGCGCGGGCGTAATCATAGCCGTTGGGATCGCTGCGCTCGCGATGCGCGCGTTACCCCTCGACTCAAGCCTGGCCGAGCGTGCCGACGCCAATTCAATCCTGCTGGCGGTGCTGGTATGCGTGCTGCTCGCGGAGGCGATCGTATTCCACAGCTACTTGTCGAACACGTTTTACGGCGTTACGAATCAGCGCGTCATCATCGTCTCGGGACTTCGCGAAGCGCAGGTGATCGGCATCCTGCTCGACCGGCTGAACACTCCCCAACTCCGCCTGCGGCGCATCCATCGCCATATAGAACTACGCGCGCCCAGCGATCATATGTATCAGCCTGGTTACATCCCCTTCACGAATCCTTCTGTGCAGCCGGATTGGCTCGGCGCGGAGAGTTACTGTCTGCTCGCGCTCGAAGAACCGATCCGCGTCCGCGAATTGATTGTCGAAGCGGCGCACAAACTCAAATAGTCAGTCGAATACCCACTACACAATCCGCAAATAGTCAGGCGACGGCAGCGGCGGGAATTTGGCAGCCGGCAACGTCTGGTACCAATACGCCACCGATGCGATGTCATCTTGCAGCGGCAGGAACTCGGCTCCCTTCCGCGGGTCGCCCGTCCATCCGAGCGCCTGGATAGTCACTCGCAAGTCGCGCTTGAACCTTACCGGGTCCGCGATATGCCAGCGGTACATCCCGAATCTCTGTTGCGATGCGTATAACCCGTCTGGCCGAATGACTTGCGCCAAGCCCGCGTAGGGCGTCGTGAATTCGCGATACCCGCCGTTTTCCTTGCCCACGTCGAAGTTATATGAGCCGCAGAAATAATCCTCGGTGCCGGTGCCGCAGATTGTCGGAAACTCCGCGTCGCCGTCGATGAAAAACTTTATCTCGCCTTCGCCCCACCATCCGCTGTTGTGAACGCCCCACGCCATGTACGTCCCCACGTACTGCCCACGCCCCGTCACGCCGTCGAGAATCGTGTATACCTCTTTGTACGGCAACGGATTCACGCGCCGGAACTGAGCATGAAAGTAGGCAGCCTCAGTAGGTACTTCAGTGAGTACATAGTTGATTTGATAGAATAGTATCATCGCCGTCTCGGCAGTATTGGTCATAGTAATCAGGCAGCGCTTGCGAAATGGCATTTCCCAATAGCAATTGAAGGCGCTGCCCGGATTCACGCACACCGCCAGCGACGACACCTGCGCATAACGATTCCATCCGCTCGCGAAGAAATCCCCGACCGGACATTCCACCGACGGCTCCGGCGACCCGTCCCAGTAAATCCGCATGATGCTCGAGCGCCACGGCCCGGTCGGCGTCATCCAGATTTGCGCGATCGCCCCCGCACCCGTGATGTCGGCGAGTACTTTCACTTCGCCCGGCTCGATCACCACATACGGCGCGACTTTCCATCCCCGCCCGAGCTTGCGCGCCGGACTTTTTGCCGCGTCGGGCATCGCCATCGCGCCCTTGCCCTTTTCGCCGGTCGGATTTTCGGGACTGATCGACCGGCTCTCCGCGTCCGAAACAATCGCGAGATTGCCCATGTGCATGCCGAGTCCGTTGAACGATGCCATCGCGTGCGCCTCCTCGTGACGAGCCGCGCAATTCTAGTCAGGTCACGTTGCGATGCGGAAGGAGTTGTGCGGCGCGCACCTTACAGTTCGAGATCTACCGTCACGAAATCGTGATCGGACACGCGGCGCATCAAAATCGAGGATCGTGGAGAGACGACTGCTGCCGTCCCGGCGATTGGGTGTAGTTCGCGAACGGCGAGCCAATCGAGTTTTGGTCTCATCGATCGTGGGATCAATCCGGAGAAAGTAAAAGTCGGGTGATTCGCAACGTTGACGCCCTCGATCTCGAGCCGATGCGCGCGAAGATGATCGAACAGGGGCTCGTATGCCTGGGGTGCGCGGAATCGACCGGGATCGGCGATCATTTGCCGCGCCGTTGCCCGCATGTGGGCCCAGGTCGCCAACTCGGTGGTGGTCGTATTCAAATCGCCGCCGAAAACCGCGCGACCTGTACTAGGAAACGATTCGAGATAAGTCGCCATCTGGCGCGCGCGCTCGGCCGGGACGCACCTGCTATGCAGATGTGCGAGGCCGACAGTCAATTCTTTACCGCCGAAATTCACCTTGGTGACGAGGCCCGTCGGCGTGCCTTTTCGAGCCCAGCGCCGACGACGCTTTAGCATCGGCGGCGTGCGCGGCCGGTGCATCGCGACCGCGACCACCTCGTCGAACGGCGCAGCACTAAGGATCGCGTTGCCCATGTAGCCCACAATCGCTCCGCGCGAATCGGTCACACCGAACTCGGGAATGTACGCGCAGCTCATCTCGAGCATCGCGGCCATTTCGGCGGCAACGTCGCGGCCGGCCGACGGCTTCGACCCCGCATTGACCTCGCATAGCAGGATCACATCGGCGCCCTTGAGCGGCGGACGTTTCAAACACGTCACGATGTCGCGAAATCTCTTGCCGCCGGCGGCGTTGAGCAGCACGACCCGCAGCCGCGACTTCGACTGATGCGCCACACGATTCACGACGACCGGCGGAAAGTGCGGCCTGGGTTTTCCACCAGCCGCGGTAAGATCGCGCGCGTCGCGGTCCATCGCTCGGAGTTAGTCGGCCAATTCCTTTTGCAGATCCTTGAACGTCGTAATCGGTGCCGTGCACGTATGCTCGCGGCACACGTACGCGGTTACGCGACCGTCGACTTGCCGCTTGCCGCGCACCTGCTCCGGGATGAACCCGGCTGGCGCATCGGCGTCGTCAGCTACGAAGATCGAAAGATTCGGCACGTAGATGAGGCCGAGCCGCTCGATCCATTCGAGCACCTCCGGCGAGTTGCGATCGCCGACAATCACAACCTCGGTCGGCCCGCGCTGGTAAAGGTCCACCGCTTCGAGCATGTGTGAAAATCCGAACGGCTGCTTCTCGATAAATTCGCGAAACAGGTGCAACGTCCGCTCCGCCTCGACCCGGTAGCGCTCATCACCGGTGTAGCCGTAGAGCCTCAGCAGCGCCATCGCCGCCGCGCTGTTGCCCGACGGCGTCGATCCGTCGAAGGCCGCCTTCGATCGCATTATCAACGCCTCGTGATCGTCCGAGGTGAAAAAGAAACCACCCTTTTCCTTGTCGATAAACCGCTCGAGGATCACGTCGGCGAGTGTCCGCGCATGCAGTAAGTATTTCGCGTCGAGCGACGCCTCGTATACATCGAGCATCGCGCCGGCCAACTGCGCATAGTCTTCGAGGTAAGCGTTGTGCCGCGCGACTCCATCCTTGAACGACCGGCGCAGCGCGCGCCCGTCCCACATCGTCGTCATCATGAAATCCGCGGCGCGTTCTGCCGCTTCGAGATACTTTTGCTCATGCAGCGCGCGATAGCCCTCGGCGAACGCCCCGATCATCATCGCGTTCCACGCCACCAGGATTTTTTCGTCGCGCCCCGGCTTCACCCTTTGTTCGCGCGCAGCGAACAGCTTGCGCCGAATTTCGCCAATCTTCGACGCCATCTCGTCTTCCGAGACTCTGAACATCCGCGCGGCGTCCGCGAGCTCGATCGTGCGATGCGGAATGTTCGCATCTTCAAAATTTCCTTCGATCGAAATATCGAAATAGCGCTCCGCTATCGCAGCAAGCTCAGGATCGATCACCGCGTCGACCTGCTCCGGCGTCCAGACAAAAAATTTGCCCTCGACGCCCTCGCTGTCTGCGTCCTGCGCGGCGTAGAAGCCGCCGTCGGGACTCGTCATCTCGCGCAAAACGTAGTCGAAAATTTCGCGCGCGACGCCTAAAAACTCCGGCTCGTTCAGCGCGCGCCCCGCGTCGAGGTACAGCCGCGCCAGCAGCGCGTTGTCATAGAGCATCTTCTCGAAATGCGGCACCAGCCACCGCTCGTCGACGCTGTAGCGATGGAATCCGCCGCCGACCTGGTCGTAGATTCCGCCGCGCGCCATCTTCGACAGCGTGTGCCGAACCATCTCGGCCATCGACTCGTCGCCGTCTGCCGTATGCACGCGAAGAAACAGCGAGAACACGAACGTGTTGGGAAACTTCGGCGCCTGGCCGATTCCACCGTTGATACTGTCGTAATGCGACGCCAGCGCGCGCGCCGATTCGGCCGCCAGCCCCGGCTTCAGGTCGCCGCCGGTCGGCACGTAGTTGGTGATCGCGCCGAGCGCCTCGGTCAGCTTCTCGAGATTGTTGGTGACTTCCTTCGCCTTATCGCGATACGCCTGCGACACCGCCACGAGGATTCGCGGGAACCCCGGCATCCCCTGCCGATCCTCCGGCGGATAGTAAGTCCCACCGAAAAACGGCCGCCCGTCCGGCGCGAGGAACATCGTCAGCGGCCATCCGCCGCGCCCCGTGATCAGTTGCACCGCGTCCATGTAAATCTGATCGAGGTCGGGCCGCTCTTCGCGATCGACCTTGATCGGAATGAAGTTCTCATTGATCAGCCGCGCGATCGCGTCGTTCTCGAACGACTCGCGCTCCATCACGTGGCACCAGTGGCACGCCGAGTACCCGATCGACAGCATGATCGGCTTGTTCTCGACCTTCGCGCGATTCAGCGCGTCCGGCCCCCACGCATACCAATCAACCGGATTGTACGCATGCTGCCGCAGGTACGGACTCTGTTCGTTGATCAACCGGTTCGGCTTGCGGCCGACGTGACTCTCGGGATTTTTCGCCTGGCTCATTGAATCTCGCATCATCCTATCTGCGCCGCGAAGCTCTGTCATTCCGATCGCGCGACCGTATGGCAGAGTATCAAGCGCGCCAGTTACAATTCCCCGTCATGGCCTCCGCCTCCACATCGCCCGAGTCGGTACCGTCGCAACTTGCCGCCGGTGACGATTCAAGCTTTCGCCTGCGCGCCGGCTGCGTCCTCATTCTCGCTGCGATTCTTTTCTTCGCCCGCCTCGGCGCGCGCGCGCTGTGGTCGTCGGAATTCCGATGGGCTGAAATTGCGCGAGAGATGCTAGTGACGCACAACTACTTCTGGCCGACGATCAACGGCCATGTCTATTACGACAAGCCACTCGGTTCATACTGGCTGGTAATTTTCTCGACACCGCTCACAGGCGGCCTCAACGAGACTACTACGCGGCTGCCCAGCGCACTCGCCGGCCTCCTCGCAGTACTGCTGCTCATGCTCCTCGTGCGACGCCTCTACGACGCTCGCACCGCGTTACTCTCCGGCGTCATCTTGGCAACCAGCTTCAGCTTCGTCTTCTTTTCGCGCGACGCCAGCGCCGACGTCGAGACGATCACCGGCGAGCTCGCCGCGCTGCTGCTCTTCAGTCACAACGAAGATCGCTGCGGCGGTATCTGGGTCGTCTGGCTGTGGCTGATCATGGCCGCTACGTCGCTCACCAAGGGCCTGCTCGGATTCGCTTTGCCACTGCTGATGATCGGGGCCTACTCATGCCTGCGCGACGGCTGGCCGGTTCTCATTCATGAAATTCTGGCCGGCTCGATAGCTGACCGCATCGGAAAACTCATCGAACGCAATCGATGGTTCTTCAATTGGTACACCATCGCCGGCATCGCGCTCGGCGGCTTCGTGTATTACCTGCCGTTCGAAATCTCGGCGCGCATGATGGGCACGCAAAAAGGCCTCGCGATGGTTTATCGCGAGAACGTCGTGCGATTTTTCCATCCCTTCGACCATCGCGGCCCCATCTACTTATACGTCTACGTAATCTTCGCCCTCATGGCGCCGTGGTCCGCGCTATTGCCCGCCGCCCTCGCCGAAACGCACGCACTGCGCCACGAGAACGTCGCTCCCGCCCGCGCCGATCGATTCGCGCTCGTATATTTCTGGGCGACGTTCATATTTTTCACGCTCTCCGGCTCGCGCCGCAGCTACTACATCCTGCCGATTCTGCCCGCCGCCGCGATCCTCGTCGCACGGACACTGGCCTATCCCGGCGAACTACGCTCGACCGTCGCCCGCCGCCTGCTGACCGCCGGCTACGCGATTGTCGCGTTCACCGCGATCGCCGGCATCATTCTGATAGTCCCCGCCTGGGCGATTCTGCCAAGTCCCTACGACGCTTTCCCTGAACTGCCCGCCAAATTCCCCTTCATCGTGTTCTGGCTGGTATCGATTGGCGTCATCATCTATACGATTCGCAAATTCAACCCGAGAACCATCGCAATTTCGATGGGCGCGATCGCGTATCTCGCGATGGCCTACATATATATCTTCGCGATGCCCGCGGCGGAGGCATACCGCGGCGAAAAGCCCTTCGGCTTTGCGGTCCTGAACAAAATCGGCGGTTCGACCGACCATCTCGTCCTATTCAAGACCCAAGGCCCGCTGTTCTATCTCAATCCGCCCGCGCCGCTCCCCGAGTTCGACAAGAAACAGGACTTGCAGGATGCAATCGCAAAGGGCGACGCCAGATGGATGATCGTCCGCCGCCGCGACATGCCCAAGCTCGACACCCCGACCACAATCGAGCTCAGCGAAGCGTCATACCCATGGGAGTCCGACTACAGTTTCCGGAATAAGGTGGTCCTGGTCCGCCTCGGCAACTGATCCCCGGTATAAAGTGGCGCGGGCCGCCGTGCCCGCGATTCAAACCTCGGGGGTGCGATTGCGACATGATTGCCGCCACCAAGATGGTAGCTGATTGTTCACATCCACGAATTCAGCCGCGGGCACGGCGGCCCGCGCCACTAAGGCATTCTCTTTCTTACTACCGGGTGCAGGGGTCACCCCTGCCGAAGGAAGCGTGAAACCCACCGCGGGTTTCACATTCAATAAAGTGGATTACAGCCGATCGCGCCGTTACAGCCGCATCGGCATGACGACATACGTGTACTGCTGATCCGATTCCGTTCTGATCACGCCAGGGCTCACGTCGTCGCTCAACCCCAACTCCACCGTCGAGTCCGCGCCTTGCGGAATCACGCCCAGCGCCTGCTGCACGTATGACGCGTTGAATCCGATCGCGAATTCTTCGCTCTTGAAATCCACGTCGAGCGACTCGCTGGCTTCACCCGTCTCCGGACTTGTCGATGAAACCGTCAGCGTGCCAGCCGACAGCGCAAATTTCACGCCATGGTATCGCTCGCTCGAAAAGATCGCCGCGCGTTTGATTGCCGCGAACAGCAAATCGCGCTTGACCGTGATTTTGTACTTCGACTGCTTTGGAATTACGCCGCGGTAGTCGGGGAATTCACCCTCGACCAGCCGCATCGAGACTTCAGTCGCGCCGCGCTTCAGATATGCGAGCTGACCTTCGAGGCTGAGGCGCACTTCAGCTTCGGTGCCGACATCGAGAATCTTGCGCAGCTCCGCCAGACCCTTTCGTGGAATGATCGCGCCCGCCGCCATCGTGAATCCCGGAACTTCGCGCTCGATCATCGCCAGGCGATGCCCGTCCGTCGCCACCATCCGCACTGCTCCGGGCGCGTTGGACTCGACGAACACCCCGCTCAGGTTGTAGCGAGCTTCATCGGGACTGACCGCGAAGATCGTCTTGTCGATCATTGCGGCCAGCACCGCCGCCGGAATCGTCAGTTCGGCCTTGAGCTGTTTCTTCGACGCGCCAGCATCCTTGCCGGTGTTCTGACTCGGCATCGCCGGAAAGCTGCGCGGATCGAGCCCCATCATCTTGAATTTTGCCCGCCCGCACTTCAGCTCGACCCAATCGCCGTCGAGCGACGTCAGCGCGACTTCATCGCCTTCGGTCTCGCGCACAATCTCGAATAGCTTGCGCGCGTTGAGCGTCAGGCTTTTTTCCTTGCCCGAACACGCGACCTGCGTCCGAATCCCGACTTCGAGGTCGGTGGCGCTGAGCGTCAGCGCGTTTCCGTTTGGTTCGATTAGAACGTGGCCGAGGATTGGGACCGTCGTGCGCCGTTCCACGATGCCCTGGACCAGTCCCAAACCGCTAAGCAGCGAAGCGCGCTCGATTGCGAGTCCCATGAATTGTTAGCCCGTCTTCCTATTCCGGATCTTGGATATCTAAAAAAGAATAGCAGTAATAGTAGGAGTTGTGGATTTGTTGATTGATCTTACAACAGCCTGAAAACAAAAGCCGATCGCCGGTTGAAAAGCTGTCGACGGAAAAGCGGCTGGTCGACAGGGCCGGCTTTGCGCGCACCGGCCCTGTCGATAGCTCCAACGTTATGCTCTCCCCCTCCACAACTCCCCCACAATCGATTCACGCCGCATTTGCGCGAATCGATTTGAGCTCGCGCTCGATCTTCTCGATCGAGAGCCGAAACGCCGAATCACTGGTAACGCGCCGCATGATCAGGTTGTACGCGTGAATCACCGTCGAATGGTCGCGCCCGAAATGCTCGCCGATCGTAGGAAACGAGCTGTCGGTCAGCTTGCGGCACAGGTACATCGCGACCTGCCGGCAGAATGCGATGTGCTGGGTGCGCTTCTTCGACTTCAAATCGGTCAGCCGGATATGGAAAAAATCCGCAACCGTCTTCTGGATCGATTCGACATCGGGCTTCGCGTCGTGATTGCGAATCAAGTCCTGCAGCGCCTGCCGCGCAAAGTCCACCGTGATTGCCGCCTGGTTGATCGACGCGAGCGCCGCCAGCCGCGTCAGGCATCCCTCGAGTTCGCGAACGTTCGACGAAACGCTCTGCGCGATATACATCGCAACCTCCGGTGCCAGCCGCAGGTTCTCCAGCACCGCCTTCTTCTGCACGATCGCGACGCGCGTCTCGAGGTCGGGCGGCGCGATGTCCGCGATCAGGCCCATCTCGAAGCGATTGCGCAGCCGCTCCTCGAGTCCCGGGATTTCCCGCGGAACTTTGTCCGACGTCAGCACAATCTGATGCCGTTCGGCATGCAGCGCGTTGAACGTATGGAAGAATTCTTCCTGCGTGCGCTCGCGTCCGGCCAGGAACTGCACGTCGTCGAGGATCAGCGTATCGACGCGCCGGAACTTTTCGCGAAACTCGTTCATCTTGTCGCGGCGCAGCGAACCTATCAGCTCGTTCATGAAAATCTCGGCCGGCATGAACAGCACTTTCTTCGGCCGCTCGCCGCTGGCCCAGATATGATGCCCGATCGCCGTCACCAGATGAGTCTTGCCCAGCCCGACTCCGCCGTAGATGAAAAGCGGGTTGTATTTTTCGCCCGGCTGATTAGCGACCGCCTGCGCCGCCGCATGCGCGAACTGATTGGCCGATCCCACCACGAACTCCGCGAAACTGTAGCGGGGGTTCAGGCTGGGATGCCGATCTCCGCGCGGCGCTGCCGCCGTAGCCGTACGATTTCCAGCTGACGCCTTGGACGCGCCATTGGCGCTACCGTTGGCATGACCATTGCCGTTAGCATGGCCGTTGGTCAGACGTGGCTGTTGCGGCGCAGTCGCCGCATTTTCGCCGAGCGTCAGCCGCACCTCGATCTCACCGCCAGCCTCCGCCGATAACGCCGAGCGCATCATGCTCATGTAGCGCTCGTTGATCCAATCGCGAAAAAATCGATTGGGCGCCTCGACGGTGACGGTAGATCCCTGATGCGCGACAAAATTCAGCGGCCCGATCCACGTTTCATAGCCGACCTGTCCGAGCTCGTCGCGCATGCGACCAGCGGCTCGCTGCCACAATCCATTCATATCGTCTCCCCCTGACACAAACCGGACCGCACCTCCTCACCCCACCACACGCCCCGGAACTAGCGCGCTGGCCTCAAACGCCAGCGAATTGCTCCACAGTCTTATCCACACCTGTGGATAAGCGGTATTTCCATCGTTACAACCAACAATTTGATGGCACCACACGCCGGACTATCAACTTGTCCGGGTTTCGATCGGTTCTGTTGTGCTTTAAAAACTTGATCGAGACAGGTGATGTACACGCGCTTCGAAGCCATAGCTCTCGCGCCGCGAAATGAACCGTTCAACAATAAGTGGTTCTTGTAAGTACGAAGTGTGCGGCCAAGGGAACGTGATAAACTTATTTCGTGAAGAGGACAAGCGCGGAAAAAAATTTCTCGCGAAGCGTGCGAATCGTAAAGGAAATTTCGCGCGTGAGCGATCGCGCGATGCGCGCGCGAATTTTTACTCCGATCGCGGGATCGCGCAAATCTGCTCTGGAAGCCATCGCGCGCGATCACAATTTTTCGCGCCGCAGGGCACAAATCGTCGCGATACCGCTGAGCGCAACAAAAATTTTCTCTCGATCGAAAAAAAATTTTCGATTTCGACAATTCAGTGCAGAAATCAGCGATGACATCTAGAAAAAAATCAGATGAACTCTTCAACCGCGCCAGTGTTAAGATTCCTGGTGCGGTGAATTCTCCAGTCCGCGCGTGGAAGGCCGTCGGCAGTGCTCCAATTTTCATCGAGAGTGGCAACGGTGCAACAATCAGCGACGCCGATGGCAACATTTTTCTCGACTACGTTTGCTCATACGGTCCCGCAATTCTCGGACATGCACATCCGCGCGTCACGCAAGCGATTGCTGAGCAGGCGCGATGCGGCTTGGGCTTTGGTGCGCCGACGCGGCTCGAGGTCGAGCTCGCTGAATTGATCTCGTCAGCGATCGAAAGTGCACAAAAAGTAAGATTGGTTACTTCTGGAACTGAAGCGGGACTCACTGCGATTAGACTCGCGCGCGCCGCGACCGGCCGCGCGAACATAATCAAGTTTGATGGATGCTACCACGGTCACAGCGACTCGATGCTGGTGCGCGCCGGCTCGGGAGCGATGACATTCGGTCAACCGGACAGTGGTGGAGTTCCATCGGCGGTCGCCGCGATGACGATGGTGGCGAGATATAACGCGATTGAGACAGTCGAAGGTTTATTCCGCAGCGCGTCTGAGAAAATAGCTGCCGTGATCATTGAGCCCGTCGCCGCCAACATGGGCGTCGTCAATCCTGATGCCGGCTCGCTGAAGGCGCTCGCCGAAATCGCCCACGCCAACGGCGCGCTTCTAATATGTGACGAAGTTATATCCGGGTTCCGCCTCCGCTTCGGCTCGATCGCCGAGAGTATGGGCGTCGCGCCCGACCTCATCATGCTCGGAAAAATAATCGGCGGTGGCTTGCCCGTCGGCGCCGTCGCCGGTCCCGCAAAGATCATGGACCTGCTCGCGCCACTCGGTCCCGTTTACCAGGCGGGCACGTTGTCGGGAAATCCGCTTTCCGTTCGCGCGGGTCTCGAGACGCTCCGCATCCTGAAGGAAAGCAATCCGTACGCCGCGCTCGACGCCGCCGGCGCCCGCCTCGAAGCCGGACTCCTCGCCGCATTGAAAAAATCCGGTCAGCCTGGATGCGTCAATCGCGCCGGCTCATTGCTCACGATGTTTCTCGGTCCCAATCGTGTGCGCGACGCCGACGAAGCCCGTACCTCCAACTCGGTCAGTTTCGCCAAATTTTTCCATGCGATGCTCGATCGCGGCATCAACATTCCGCCCTCGCAGTTCGAAGCGATGTTCATTTCAACGGCACACACCAACGCCGACATCGACCGCACGATCGCCGCCGCTCACGAGTCTCTGAGTAAATCCTAACGATGGCAATGAGTACTGGCAGGATGATGCGTTTCGCCGCGATCGGCTTCGAGTTCGCGTGGCCGATGATCGCCGGCGCAATTCTTGGCCACTATCTCGACCTCTACTTTCACACCGACCCGTGGCTGACGCTCGTGATGTTCCTGCTCGGCGTCTTCATCGGCTTCTACCGGCTGATCCAGGAACTCGCCCTCTTCCAGCGCGAGAGCCGCGAGTCTTGATTGACAGTTGGAGAGTTCTCAATATCTCGTTAGAACGAGGTCACTCCAATGTGCAGGAATATAAAGACGCTTTACAATTTCGAGCCGCCCGTCACTGACGAAGAGATTCGCGCCGCCTCGCTCCAGTTCGTGCGCAAAATCTCCGGCTTCAACAAACCGTCGAAGGCAAACGAAGGCCGGTTCACGGCAGCCATCGATGAAATAGCCGACGCCTCGGCGCGATTCCTTCGCTCGCTCGAAACCAACGCACCGTCGCGCAATCGCGAAGAAGAAGCCGCCAAGGCGAAAGCTCGCGCCTTGGAAAGATTCGGCGCCTGATGACGTTCGCAATCCCGACGATCGCGTCGATCCAGCGCACCAACTTTATCCTCGTGGTCGTCAGCTCGGCGATTCTCGCTTTGTTCGCCTCGCCCCCGATGGCCGTCGGATGCATGCTTGGTGGCACCGTAGTGATCGCGAACCTGTGGATCCTGTCCGCCCTCGGCGGCCTGCTGCTGGCCGCATCGAGCGCCGGCATTTCCGGCGGCGTCGCCAAGATTGGCGCGCTCGCGATTCCCTTGAAGCTGTTCATCATCGTCGGCCTCGTCTACCTGATTTTCTCGCGCACACGCGTCAACGGCGCCGGCTTCGGCGTCGGAGTCTTGACTCAGATGGCCGCTATTATTATTGAAACCGGGCGTGCTTCGGCTGCGCGGCGCCCGTTAAAGGGTTAATATCGCCGCGTCGGAGAAACTCATTTGCAACATTCGGTAAACTTCCTCGAACTGATCGGCGGCGGCAAAATCCCCGAGGTGATCATCGGCACCTGGATCGTCATGGGCATCCTGCTCGTCTTTGGATTTATCGCGCGCGCATCGATCGCCGGCGCCGCCGACCCCGTCGTCCCCGACGAAGGCATGAGCATCCGCTCGATTTCCGAGATGATCGTCGAATGGCTCGACGGTTTCGTCAGCGAAGTGACCGAGATGCACGGCTCGCGCGCGATGGTCCCGTTCTTCGGCTCCATCTTCATGTTCATCCTGTTTGCGAACTTCTTCGGCCTGATCCCCGGGATGGAACCGCCCACCGGCGACTCCGACCTGACCTTCGCGCTCGGCGTGATCTGCTTCGGCTATTACATATACCAGGGCTTCGCCTCGAACGGCGTCTGGTATCTGCGGAGTTTTCTCGGTCCGTATCTGCCTCTGTTCTTTTTGATGCTGCCGATCGAGTTGGCCGACAATCTGTTCCGCCCCTTTTCGCTGGGCATTCGTCTTTACGCCAACATGTTTGCCGATCACACGGTGCTGAGCATTTTCACCGGCCTGACCAAGCTGATCGTTCCGCTCGCGTTCTATGCGCTCGGCGCCGTCGTGTGCGTGATCCAGGCGATCATCTTCATGGTTCTTTCGATGAGCTATGTGCGGCTCGCCGCCAGCCACGATCACTAAGAGAGATTTCACTGAGAAAGGATTTTACGCGCCAGGGATTCCGACCGGAATTCGAGGTGGTAGAGGAAGAGAGGTGGCCGGCTGCGGCACCCGGGGCGCGCGAAAAAGAAGGAGGTCCGAAATGTTACGACACAAGCTTGGAACGATAGTGACGATGGCCGGGATCGCCATCCTTGCGTCACCGCTGCTCGCGATGGCGCAGGAAGGTGCCGCAGCAGGCGGTGGCGATTATCGCGCGGGACTGATCGCAATCGCCGCGAACATCGGCATCGGCATCGCTGCGTTCGGCAGCGCGCTCGGCCAGGGCCGCATGGCCGCGTCGGCGATGGAATCGATCGGCCGCAACCCGAACAGCGCCACGGCGATCTTCGTCCCGATGATCATCGGCCTCGCGTTCATCGAAGCGCTGACGCTGTACGCGCTCGTGATCGCGTTCTTCCTGCAGGCGAAGATCTAGCGACTACGTCCGCAGAATGTTGGCACAACGGGGTCCGATCGCGGGCCCCGTTTCTTTTTTCGCCGCTACTTGCCGATACAGAAATCGCGAAAGATCGCGTCGAGCACATCCTCGCCGCTGACTTCCCCGGTAATCGATCCGAGCGCCGAAGCCGCCGCCATAATATCCACGGCAACAATCTCCGGCGGCATCAGCGATAGCGCCGCCTCACGCGCATCCTTCAGCGCCTTGAGCGCAATCGCGAGCGCATCCCGATGCCTCCCGCGCGAAATCGCAACTTGCTCGTGAGACGAAGGCGTTACGCCGAGTCCGTCGCCTGATCCCTCGCCCGTTATTTCACGGGAGAGGTTAGGTGAGGGTTCTGGGCTCACCCCCAAAATCGAGGCACCAGAAACCAGCGCGCCAATCACTTTGATCAACTCAGCGCGCAGGGTGCTGGCCTCGTCCAGGTTGATCGCCGAGAACGGCAGAATCGGAATTCCCAACCCTAGCTCGCGAAGCTCCTCCACCGAAATCGCCGCCGGCAAATCCCGCTTGTTCAATATCGCCAACCCCGCCCTGCCCGCCGTCATCCGAATCACCTCGAGGTCCGAGTCTTCAATCGCCCGCGACGAATCAAACATAGCGATCAGCAAATCCGCATCCCGCGCCGATCGCATTGTCCGCTCAATTCCAATCTTCTCCACATCATCAGTCGACTCGCGCACCCCCGCGGTGTCATTCAGCACGAGCGCATAAGGCCCAAGCTGCACCGAATCCTCGATCACATCGCGCGTCGTACCTGCAATCGCTGTGACAATCGCCCGATCCGCCCCCAGCAAAAGATTCAGAAGACTCGACTTACCGGCATTCGGCTTGCCGACAATCGTCGCACGCACCCCATCGCGCATCAGGATCCCGCGCGCAAAGCTGTCGTGCAGCACGGCAACGTCGGCAATCAGCCGCTCGATCTCCGCCGCAACCTCGCGCCGCGAAGGCAACCGAATATCCTCGTCCGAAAAATCAATCTCGACTTCGAGATGCGCTCGGATCGCAACGACCTGCGCACGCAGTTCCGCCACGCGTGTCGAAAGCGCTCCCGAAAGTTGCTCGATCGCAATCGCCAGTGCCGAATCGCTACGCGCCGCGACAATATCCGCAACCGCCTCCGCCCCGGCGAGATCCATCCGCCCGTTCAGAAACGCACGCCGCGTAAATTCCCCCGGCTCGGCAATTCGCGCGCCCGCATCGACGGCAAGCGCCACGATGCGTCGAACGACAAACGGCCCGCCGTGGCACTGTATCTCGGCGACGTCTTCACCCGTCAGGCTCGCCGGCGCCGGCATCACGACCGCGAGCGCGCGATCGATGCGCGCGCCCGTCGCTGGATCGACGACATCGCCCAGCCGCATGATGCGGGGTGCAAGTTCAGCGAAATGCGCAGGCCGAAAGATCGCTCCGAGAATTTCCAACGCGCGCGGCCCCGACAGCCGCACAATCGCCACCGCCCCGACTCCCGGCGCAGTAGCAGGCGCAACAATCGTGTCCGTGGCGTACATTCGAGGACCTAATTGTAGCGAAAGCCACAATCGCCACGCGATTGCCCCCCTTCCCTCAACGGAAGGGATTAGGGATTAGGTTGCGGACACGCTCGAATCCCACGATAAGCAATCCAATGAAGCTCGGGCATCTCGCAACTGCGACCCTCGCCGGATGGATCCTTATCGCACCGTCGATCGATTGCGCCCGCCGCGGCTTGCAGCGCGAGACTCCGCTGTCGGAATGGGAGCACGTCGATCATTTCGCGTCGCAGCAAAACTGCGAGAGCTACCGCGCCACCGTCATCGAAGCCGAGAAATCCGACAGCGGCAACATCTACGTAGAGCGCTATTCCTATTCGCTGTGCGTCCAGGACAACGACCCCCGCCTCAAGGCCGAGTGACTCTTCACGTATAACTTCCAAACAGGGACGAAGTCCCGCATCTTTTCCAATCACTGGGTGCAGGGGTCACCCCTGCCGAAGGAAGCGCGAAACCCACCGTGGGTTTCGCATTTAATCAAGTTTCCCCTCTGCCCCCGCTTGCTCAATCACGCGCGGTATGGTTCGATTGCATGTTCGACACCCGACCCACAACGGACCTAGCCCGGTCCGAATTCAAGTTGAGCCAAGCTGGCCGCGATCAATGAAAAGGACCTATCAACCGCACAACCGCCGTCGTAAACGAACTCATGGATTCCTGGCGCGGATGGCCACGCCCGGCGGACGCAAGATACTCAAGCGCCGTCGGGCCAAGGGCCGCGCTCGCCTCGCAATCTCGATCCCGCCCAAGCAGCCGGGCTAACCCGCGTGCGCGCGCAATTGAGCTTCGCCGCCGCCGACCGGCTGCATCGAAGCGCCGAGTTTTTGCGCCTTCAGCGAAACGGCGTGCGATTCCAGAGCCCCCACTTCGTCCTCTATGCAGGCGCTCTCGACGCCGACCCCGACCGCTCGCGCCTTGGCGTGACGGTTTCGCGCAGAATCGGCAACGCCGTCGCGCGCAACCGCGTTAAACGCCGGGTGCGCGAATGTTTCAGGAACGTGTTGCGCGCAGAACTGCCGCCGCGAACGTCGCTCGTTGTGATTGCGCGCGGCGGCGCCGCCGCGCTCCAGTCGCGCGCTATCTCTGATGAACTCGCAATGGCCGCGCGCAATTTGCGTGGCCGGCTCGCGGGGCACAGCTGATGGCGACGACGCACACCTTAGCTCGATTGAAGCTCGCGCCGCGATTCGTCGCGGTCGGCGCGCTTGCAGTTTATCGTGCCGCGATTTCTCCCGTCCTCCATGCAATCAACGGCCCCGCGTGCCGCTTCGAGCCCAGTTGCTCGACGTATGCACGCGAAGTAATCGCCGAATTCGGAATCGTTTGCGGCGGCGCCAAGGCCCTGTGGCGGGTCGCGCGATGCAACCCGCTCGGCGGCCACGGCTACGACCCGGTGCCCCATAGGCAAGGAATAAGGAACTGAATTTTGGATTCCAGTCGGGTTTTGCTCGCGGTTATTTTGTCCATCGTCCTGGTAGTCGCCTACCAGGAACTGGTGCTGAAGCGATTTTTCCCCGCGCCCACTCAACAACAGCAGCAGGCTGCCGAGCAGGCGAAAGAGGCGAAAGCCGCCCAGGCGCAAGCGCTTGGCAACGGGCTTCCCGGCGCGCCTTCGAGCGTCAGCACCTCTGCTCCAGGAGCGAGCGGGCCGGCGACCGGGCAGCAGTCCACTGCGATGACTCCGTCGATGGCGTTGGTGCCCGAGAGGACCGTCGAAGTCGACTCCGACTTTTACGTCGCCATCTTTACGAACCACGGCGCGCGCCTAAAAAGTTTTGTCCTCAATAAGTACCGGCAGTCCGCCGCCAAGAACAGTCCGCCCTACGAGATGATCCAGGGGCAGCCCGGAGGCCATCTTCCGCTCGGCGCCGTGATGACGCGTGCCGGCAATCTCTTCGATGATCGCGATCTAACCTACGACACCACCGCACCCTCGCAGATCAACGCGTCCGGCGGCGCCGCGACCGCGACCTTCACCGCCACCACCGCCGACGGCACCACAATCACCAAGACTTTCACCTTCAAGCCGTCGAGCTATGTCTTCTCGATGGACGTTGCAGCCAGCGGCGGACCCGCGCTGAGTCAACTCGGCGTTTCGATGAGCCAGCCGCTCACCGCCCATTCGGGCTTCCGCGATATCCCCGAGTTGCAGGCCGATGTCGCCGACAAGGTGACCACCGAGAGCGAGAAGAACCTGAAGAAGGGCGTGCCGCCGCTATCGGGGCCGATCACATTCGCGGGCTTCGGCGATCGATACTTTCTCGCCGCGTTTTTGCCGCAGCAGCCGAACAACGGCGAGCTAGTCATGGCCTACGCCGGCGACGAGGCTATCGCGCGCGTGCTTTTCGACAACGTCGCGCGCGTCCACAGCGAAGTCTTCATGGGCCCGAAGCTGCTCGAGACGCTCGAGGGAGTGAATCCGGCGCTGCACAAGTCGATCGACTTCGGCATTTTCGGGATCCTCGCGATCGTCTTTCTTCGTACGCTCAAACTGCTGCACTACATCGCGCCCAACTACGGTGTCGATATCATCCTGCTAACCGTCTCGATCCGCATCGCCTTCCTGCCGCTGTCGATCAAGAGCCAGCGCTCGATGATGAAGATGCAGCGCCTCCAGCCGCAGATTCAGCGCCTGCGCGACAAGCACAAAGACAACAACGATCAGTTGCAGAAAGAGATGGTCGATCTCTACAAGCGCAATCACGTCAATCCGCTCGGCGGATGCGCGCCGATGGCGCTGCAGTTGCCGATCTTTATAGGAATGTACGAAGCGCTGCAGAATTCGATCGAGCTGCGCCACGCGCCGTTCGTCGGATGGATCAACGACCTATCCACGCCCGACTGCCTGCATGTGCCGGGCCTGCCGCAGCTGCCGCTGATGAACTGCCACGGCCTGCCCGTGCTGGTGCTGCTGATGGGCGTGACCAGTTTCCTGCAGCAGTACATGACGCCGACCCAGCCGGATCCGAATCAGCAGCGCATGATGATGCTGACGCCGCTAATCTTCACGATAATGTTTATTAACTTTCCGGCGGGCCTCGCTTTGTACTATTTTTCTTCCAACCTGCTGGGCGTGATCCAGCAATACTTTCTCAACCGCGAATTCCAACAATACACCCCGGCTACATGATCAAGATGGACTCGATAGAAATCACCGGCATCTCGGTAAGCGAGGCAGTCAACGAAGCGCTCGAACAACTCGGCGCGCGCGAGGACGAAGTGTCAGTCGAAGTACTCGTGACACCGCGCGTCGGCGTGCTTGGACTGGGCACGCGCTATGCCAAGGTGCGAGTGACGCGCAAAAGCGCGCAAGCAGCCGTCGCGAATCCGCCGGCCGCGCCCGCTCGCAACGAAGCTGCGCCGCCGCCGCGCGACAATCAAAGTCAAAATCAAAATCAACGTCGCGGCCGCAATGACAACCGCGGCCGCGGACGCGCTCCCGCGCCTTCCTCCGCTCCTGCCGCCGAAGATGACAGCGGCTCCCCCGGCCGCAAAAGCGCCGAACTCGAAGAGCAGCGCCGCGAGGCGATGGTTATTCTCAAGCAGATCCTCGAGCAGATGGGCGAGCAGACCGAGGTCCGCGAAATCCCGCTGGACGCCGAAACCGTCGAGCTTGAAATCAAGGGCGACGGCTCAGGCATCCTCATCGGACGCCACGGCCAGACCCTCGACGCCCTCGAGTACATCGTCAATCGCATCCTCGCCCGGCGTATCAAGGACAGCGCGCCGATTTCGCTCGAGACCGAATCCTATCGCGCCCGTCGCCGCCAGCAGTTGCATCGCATGGCGCTCTCGATGGGTGAGAAGGCCAAGCGCGATCACAAGCCCGTGCGCCTCGAGCCGATGGCGCCGCGCGATCGCCGCGTCGTGCATCTCGCGCTCAAGGACGATCCCATGATCACCACGCGCTCGGCCGGCGAAGGCCAGATGCGCTCCATCGAAATAGTCCCGACCGACAGCGGCGGCCGCCGCGACCAGCGCGGCGATGGTCCCCCGCGCGGCGGACGTCGCCGCGATCCCGATCGCGACCCGCAACGCGAACGCGAGGTCCAGCGCATAGAACCCGAACGCGGCAACGAAGCAATCGGCGAGCAGGGCGGCTTCAAGCACGGCCAAAAACGCATCGTCTGATCTCTCGCTTCCGGTTCCCCTTCCCCTATATGTCTGGCTTCAGTACCGAATTACCCTCGCCCGCCTGGCGGGAGAGGGAACGGCGTCCTCGCCTGGGGTGAGGGTGCCGAAGGGGTTAGGGGTTAGGTCGCCGGGATCTAGAACGAGCGTCGGCAGAAACAGAAAAGAGAACGGGCGCGACCCCTTAGGACCGCGCCCGTTTTTTCATTGCGAAAAGTTTCGCTTAGAACGAGGCCGCGCGGAACATCGCGTCAGTCGTGAAGAAGTTGCGATCGACTGCGCCCATATTAATGTACCAGCACTCGCGCTCAGGCGTTTCCATTCCCGGCAGATAGCACATCGTCGCCAGGCCCGACTGCACGTCGGTCGAAACCGCGCCTACGACGAACGATCGCTTGAACGGATAGATCGCGACCCTGGCGTCAGGTACTGGGCGATCGCGCGTCGCCAGCCAATAGATGTGCGCGCGGAAGAGGTGGCCCGCCTGGTCGTAGGTGTCGATGTACGGCTCGAACCACATTTCACTGTCCATGTAGATGACCGTGCGCGAATCAAGCGCGTTGACACGCGATCGATCGGGCAGCGCCTGCACGATGTACATATGGCGCATCTCCCATGCCTCGGGGCATGCGCTGGCGCCGCCGTCGGTATTGCATCGCTGCTCCGGCGAATGCTCCGCGTGAATCGTCGCGAGCATGTTTTTCTCGCCCAGGAATTTATAGAAGTACTGTTCGGTCTTGGGATTAAAGCCCGAGTAGTGATCGGGATCCCACGCGTGCGCCGAAGTTCCGCTGGTCGTAGACGAGCTCATGATCGACTCGTTGACGCGCCGGATGCGGCGTGATCCGGAATTGAGACTCCAGATGTCATCGCCGCGTTTGGGATCGGCGTAGCGCCATCGGATAAATCCCGTCCCGCGAATTTCCTGCGGTGAAAGAATCGGGTACAGCCCGAACAGCCAGTAGCGGCCCGTGGTCTTGAAGTCCGGATCGGTTGGCATCGGCTCGACTTCAGTGCGGCCGACCAGGTCATAGCCCGCGTAGTGTCCGATTTGGAAATACTCGATCTGGCCGGTCTGCGGGCCCTTCTTCTCGTACTCGGAGTCGCAGTCGTAGAATCGGAGATCGTAGTCGTCCGACGTGATCGGCCGGAACACGTTGTTCCAGATGATCTTGACGGCGACGTCGGGGTCATTGGCGTCGATCAGCGGGAACGGCTGCCCGGCGACGAAACCGACTACCGATCTTTTGTCCTGCGATAGACGGACCTGCGACGAATACTTCTCGGTCGCATCCTTATATGGAGGCGGCCAATCGACGCGCTGTGTCGGCACGATCTTCATCGTCATGCCGCGCTCGACCTTGTAGTAGACGCCCGGACCTACCAGGTCTTTGACCTGCGTTGCATTCTCCGGCGTGATGAAATCACCTGGCTTGACCTGGGCGTTGACTGGGGCGCTGAACGCGCCGATCGCGAGCAGCACCAACGTAGCGATGGTCGTCGAGAAGTATGACGACAAAGTGTTCCGCCTTCGCATACAATAGCCTCCCGAGCGGCTCATGGCCGCGGTCTATTTCCTGAATCGGACATTAGGACTAGAGGGTCAAAATCGTCAATCACCTTTTTTGCAGAGTGCAATTATTTGGCAATCTTTGTTATGCCGAAGATAAGTATTACTAATGATAGGAGCGGTCCTTCGAATTTTGAAGTGCCCAAAGCACTGACTATGAGCAGCCTAACGTTCATTAGACTAGCTTCGTAAACGTCGTCGCTGACGGGCCGCGTGCGTTGCATTGTTGAGTAAGCGTCGACGGTTTTGAGAATTTCGGGTGCTGGTGGCCTAACCGACTATCCCTATGATTACGATTGCGTAGGATCATTAGTATTATTTCATCAAGGAACCTTGGCACTCTCCCGGATGAATTTCCAAAGGCCAAATAGCTCACATCGTGCTGTAGCTGGCGTTAGCCTAAATGTGCATTAGCGCCTCTGACTGCAGATCTCTGCGGAATTAACCGTTCGGTATTGCTCGTCTAACAAATGTTAGGACACTCCTCTCGCCCGCTCCCGATTTCTTCGACAGCGTCATAACCGGACAGTTCGGAGTCAGTCTGAGACAGTCGGCGAGTGTTCCTTAGCGAATCGATGGAACAATCGGATGGCACGGCTGCTGCTGTATAGGGCTGGAGCAAACTGATGATGAGAGGCAAAGTTTCGCGGGCGAATCCTGAGCCGTTGCGGCAGAACGCCGGCAACCAATTGTTTACCGAAGTGGCCGGCGCGAGCGGCCAGGTGATGGTGCTGATCTGCGTTTCACTGATCGCGATCGTCGGCATGATCGCCGTCGTCACCGATTTCAGCTTCATGCAGCATCAACGCAACATGATGCAGACCGCGGCCGACAGCGCCGCGATGGCCGGCGCTCAGGAACTCAACTACGGCGACGTCGTCGCCGCCGGCAAAAAGGACGCCGCCACCAACGGCTACACCGACGGTACTGCCAACGTCACCGTTTCCTTGAACAATCCGCCGAGCACCGGACCGAACGCTTCGAACACCGGTTACGTCGAGGCGATCGTCTCCAAGCCCGAGCCCACCTATTTTCTCCGCGTGCTCGGCGTCAGCACGATGACCGTCTCCGCGCGCGCCGTCGCCTACGAAGGCAACGGCCCCAATTGCATCTACGTCCTCAACCCCTCGGCCTCGGGCGCGTTTTCGGCTAACGGCAACGTTACCGTGGCGAGCGCTTGCGGCCTGCTGGTGGACTCGAACTCCGGGTCCGGTATGACGCTCGTCGGCAACGTCAAGGTCACGGCGCCGAACATCGGCGTGGTCGGCGGGTACAGCGCCGGCGGCAACTCCAGCTTTACCCCGACGCCCAAGACCGGCGTGATTGCCGCCTCCGATCCCCTGGCCTACGTGGCCGCGCCGACCGTCGGCTCCTGCGCTCACACCAACTTCTCGCTGAACGGCAACAACGGCAGCAGCGGCAGCCCCTACCAGCTCTATGCCGGCACCTACTGCGGCGGCATCTCGGTCCACGGCAACGCCGTGCTGAAGTTCAACGCTGGAACCTACGTGATGGCTGGCGGCGGAATGACGATCAGCGCCAACACGACGATGAGCGGCACGGGGATAACCATCTACAACACCACCGGCACCGGCGGTTACGGCGCGATTTCCTTCAACGGCAACACGACGGCGAACTTCAGCGCGCCGACCTCTGGCCCGCTCGCGGGAATCCTGTTTTTCCAGGATCGCTCGATTCCCAGCACCGGCGCCAGCAGCACCATCACCGGAAATTCGACTTCGACCTTCGACGGCGCCCTCTATTTTCCGACCACCACTCTCAACTTCAACGGCAACAGCAGCGCCAACGGCTATAGCATCGTCGTCGCCAACCAGCTGTCGCTCAGTGGCAACGCTTCTCTCGGCGCCAACTACACCTCACTCACCGGCGGCTCACCGATAAAAGGAACGATACTCGCCGAATGAACACGCCGCGCAAATCGAATTCGTTTCGGCATCGCAGCCGCGCGCAGGCGTCGGTCGAGCTCGCCCTCAGCCTGCCCCTGCTATTGATGATGTTTCTCGTCGTCGTCGAGACCGGCCGCGCCTTCTACATCGCGATTTCGCTGGCCAACGCGGCCCGCGCCGGCGTTCAATACGGCTCCCAGAATCTCTCGACTGCCGGCGACAACGCCGGGATGCAATCCGCCGCGACCAGCGATGCGCCCAATCTCGTCGGCATGACTGCCACCGCGACTCACTTCTGCGTATGCTCCGACGGCAGTGCCTCGACCTGCCTCGCCACCGATTGCGCCACGAGCCATCGCCTGCTCTACACGCAGGTCAACACCAGCGCCTCCTACACGCCGCTCATCACTTTCATGGGCATCCTGCCCACGATGACGGTGCCCGGCAAAGCCGTCATGCGCGTCGTAAATTAGTCAAATGCACTCGCGCGGCATAAGGCCATCTCGTCGCTGTCGGCTCGCCGCTCACTGGCGCTCGCATCCGGGACAGGCGATGGCCGAGTTCGCGCTCGTGTTGACGCCGTGCCTCACCCTGTTTTTCGGCATCATCAACTTCGCACTCGCGCTCTATTGCTACGACTTCGTCTGCTACAGCGCCCAGCAGGCCGTTCGTTACGCGACGGTCCACGGCTCGACCGCGACCACCGTCGCAACCTCGACCAGCATCCAGACCTACGTGAACAGCCTTGTCGTCGGCGTGCTGAATACGAGTGCGCTGACCGTCACCACCACCTGGTCGCCCAACAACAAGCCCGGCGGCGTCGTCACCGTGGTCGTCACCTACAACTTCCCGCCCCTGACCAGCCTGGTCTCCTCCGTCACCATCCCCCTAACCCGCACCGCCGCAATGATAGTCACCCAGTAGCTCTCCTCCTCGCCACTATTCCTATCCTCGCCCGTTATTTCACGGGAGAGAGCTTGCCCTGAGCTTGTCGAAGGGTTAGGTGAGGGTTCTGCAGTGCATTCTCAATTCTCTGTTTAGTGCTACCAGTGGGGCGGGCCGCCGTGCCCGCCTCCGATTGTCACAGCGAAGCACTCAGACTACGATCAACTTTCCTCGATCCACTTCTCTGCACGAAATTTCAACGAGGTCCACGATGCCCACAGAAACCCCAACCAAAATCCTCGCGCCCGGCACCGCCGCGCCCGATTTTTCCCTTCACAGCACGCCCGACCAGCTCGTATCCTTGACCGACTTCCGCGGCGCTCCGCTGATTCTCGCCTTCTATCCCGCCGACTGGAGTCCCGTCTGCGGCGATCAGATGGCGCTATACAATGAGGTGCTCGCCGAGTTCCACAAGTTCAAGGCCGCCATCGTCGGGATCTCCGTCGATGGCTCCTGGTGCCATGATGCGTTCGCGCAGAATCGCAAGTTGCACTTTCCGCTGCTGGCCGATTTCGAGCCCAAAGGTGCGGTCGCACGCAAGTACGGCGCGTATCGCGATCACGAGGGTGTCTGTGAGCGAGCGCTCTTCGTGATCGATCCCAAGGGCACGATCAGCTGGAGCTATCTCTCTCCAGTCGGTGTAAATCCCGGCGCCGACGGAATCCTCGACGCTCTCGAAGCGCTCACGTCGAAAAAGTAGGAGCCGCCACGATGTCCAAGTTAAAGCCGCCGGTCGGCGCCAACGATCACGCGCAGGGCCCCGGCAACGCGCCAATCACCGTCGTCGAATATGGCGACTACGAATGCCCCTACTGCGGCGAGGCATATCCCATCACCAAGGAACTGCAAAAGCGTCTCGGCAACAAGTTGCGTTTCGTTTTTCGAAATTTCCCGCTAGGCGAGATGCATCCCCACGCCGAGCACGCCGCCGAGGCTGCGGAAGCCGCCGGCGCGCAAGGCAAATTCTGGGAGATGCACGATATGCTCTATGAGCACCAGGACGCGCTCGAAGATGCAGACCTCGCCCTCTACGCAAAAGCCCTGAAGCTAGATCTCCCGCGCTTCATCAAGGAGATGGAGTCGCACGCTCACGTAGATCGCGTACGCTCAGACTTCACCAGCGGCGTGCGAAGCGGAGTAAACGGCACCCCAACCTTCTTCATCAACGGCACCCGCCACGACGGCCCCTTCGACCTGTCGTCGCTACTAGCCGCAATCGCCTGATCCAAAACGCGATTGTCCCCCTTCCACTAGGGGAAGGGGGTAGGGGTTAGGTTCCCTTCCGCTCAACTATTCGGATCAACACCCCACTTTTTCTTATTCTCCGCCACCTGCTCCGGCGTCGGATGCTCGACCTTCTTGAACGGCATCACCTTGAACTGATCCTTGATCTCCAGCAGCGCATGATTCAGCGCGATATCGTCCTTCAACACTTCTGGCACCGCCGGCTCCTCGAAAATCGCCTGCCACGGGCACTCCGGTTCGCACGCGCCGCAGTCGATACATTCATCGGGATCGATGTAGAGCTGATTCGGAAATTTCACCTTGTCCGCGCCGATGTATTCGTAGATGCAATCGACGGGGCACACGCTGACGCATCCGGTATCAACGCAATCGCGGCAAAGGCGGGTAATCGTCCAGGGCATGGTTGCAGCCTCGCTTAAAATCCAGTCTCTATAAAATCTCGGCCTGAAATCGCACTCCCTATTGTCGAGAGTACGCGCATAACCTATATCGGCACAGCGCCTCTGAAAAGGGCAGCCGGGGCCATTTCCGAGGGTCCGAAAACCGCTGTTATCGGCGGCAGCCCGGGTTAGAATAATCGGCGCATGAGCGCCAGAAATACGGCAGGAATATAGAAGATGGCATCAAAACCGAAACCGAAGACGCGCAAACTCAATGTCGCCAAGCGCGCGGCCACTCCCAAGGCCGCACCCGCCGCGGCCACGCCGCCGGCTACCGGCAAGCGCGTCGAGTCCGACAGTATGGGCGCCATCGAGGTCGCCAACGATCGCTACTGGGGCGCGCAGACCGAGCGCTCGCTGCTCCACTTCGCCATCGGCTTCGATCGGATGCCGCGTTCGGTCGTCCGCGCCTTCGGCATTTTGAAAAAGTCGGCAGCCGAAGTTAATCGCGATCTCGGCAAGCTGCCGCCCGACAAGGCCAGGCTGATTTCCACCGCCGCCGACGAAGTGATCGCCGGCAAGCTCGACGATCATTTTCCCCTGCGCATCTGGCAGACCGGCAGCGGTACGCAGACCAACATGAACGCCAACGAGGTCATCTCGAATCGCGCGATCGAGGCGGCCGGCGGCGTGCTCGGCAGCAAAAAGCCGATTCATCCCAACGACGACGTAAACATGTCGCAGTCGTCAAACGACACTTTTCCCACCGCGATGCATATCGCGGCGGCCGAGGAAGTCACCCACTATCTGATCCCGTCGGTGCGCAAACTGCGCGACGCGCTCGCCCGCAAAGCCAAAGCCTTCGACGGGATCATCAAGATCGGCCGCACCCACCTGATGGACGCTGTGCCGCTGACCCTCGGCCAGGAATTTTCCGGCTACGTCGCGCAGCTCGACTACGACTTGAAGCGCCTCGAAGCCGCGCTGCCCGATCTGCTCGAACTCGCGATCGGCGGCACCGCCGTCGGCACCGGTCTCAACACGCATCGCGAGTTCGCCGATCGCGTCGCGAAAAAAATCGCCGAGTACACCGGCCTCCCGTTCAAGTCGGCGCCCAACAAGTTCGCGGCGCTCGCCGCGCACGACGCGCTCGTGGCCGCTTCTGGAGCCCTCAAGACGCTCGCCGTCTCGCTCATGAAAATCGCCAACGACGTCCGCTGGATGGGCTCGGGACCGCGCACCGGCCTCGCCGAATTGATCCTGCCCGAGAACGAGCCGGGCTCGTCGATCATGCCGGGCAAGGTGAACCCGACGCAGAGCGAGGCGATGACGATGGTCTGCATCCAGGTGATCGGCAACGACGTCGCGATCACCACCGCCGGCTCGCAGGGCAATTTCGAGCTCAACGTTTTCAAGCCGCTCATCATCCACAACTTCCTGCACTCGACGATGCTGCTCGCGCATTCGTGCTCGTCGTTCAGCAAGTACTGCGTCGAGGGCATCGAGCCGAATCGCAAACAGCTGGAGCGCAACGTCGAGAGCTCGCTGATGCTGGTGACGGCGCTCAGCGAACCGATTGGCTACGACAACGCCGCCAAGGTTGCCAAGAAAGCTCACAAGGAAAACATCACGCTGCGCGAAGCCGCGATCGCGCTCAAGCTGCTCTCGGGCGAGGAGTTCGACCGCCTCGTGCGCGCCGACAAGATGCTCGCGCCCGAAGGCTGAGCCCGGGATGCGTCGAGGGTTCGTTCTTTTTGCGGTCGCGCTGATCGCCGCGATTGCGACGCTCTCGCCGGCGCAGGTGTGCGCCGCGGACGCGCCAACCGGCATCGCGACCGATCCGATCCTCCAGCCGCCGCCCTCCACTGGTCAGCCCCTCGACGTCACCATCGCCCTGCATATCGTCAACATCGCTTCGATCAGCGAAGTGAGCGAGCAATTCGAGTTGGACGCGTACTTGTTCGCGCGATGGATCGATCCGAGGCTCGCTTACACGTCGAGCGGCCCCAGCGACCGTGTGCGCTACTACGCGCCTGGGCAAATCTGGGTTCCGCAGCTCGAAATAATCAACGCTGCCACCCCGCGCACCCATTACGACACGTCGATCCGTGTGACTCCCGACGGCACCGTGAGTTACGTCGAGCGAGAGAACGTGGGTGTATCGTCGAAGTTCGCACTCCGGCGCTTCCCGTTCGATCGACAGTCACTCGTGATCATCATTCACCCCTTCCTCGTCGACGGACCTCGCATCAGGTTCAAGCTCGGCGACTACTCGGCCTGGACTGCGAGCGAGTTCGAGAGCTACTCGTCGCTGGCGCAATGGCGCTTGACCGCGGTCCAGCCGCAAGTGGGCGTCGCGCCGACTTACGGCGGCCGGACGATGCCCGAAGCGCGCTTCGAAGTCGACGTCCAGCGCCGCTCGAGCTTCTATGTGTGGAAAGTGTTCCTGCCGCTGCTGCTGATGGTCTTCCTGTCGTGGGCGGTCTTCTGGATCGAAGCGAGCGATCTCTCGAACCAGGTCCAGGTCGCCGTCACCACCATCCTCACCGTCATCGCCTTCGCCTTCGCCATCTCCGCGACGATGCCGCGCCTGCCCTACCTGACCTACATCGATGCGTTCTTCCTCGAATGCTACATCTATGTTTTTCTCGCGGTGGTGGAACTAATGACCGTCCACGTCACCCATCGCTCCGAAGCCCGCCGCGACATAGGCCTGACCATCCGCAAATACTCCCGCTGGCTAATCCCCGCCTCGTTCGTAGTGACGAACCTGCTAATCGCGCACCACTTCCTCGGCTGATGAAGCTGCGCATTTCAACCTCTGCAGCGTGGGTCATTGGCGCAACTACAATGGCGGTCGCTGCGCTTGCCGAACTCGCGATGGGCCGAAAAATTTGGGGCATCAGCGGTCACCCCGGCGTGTGGGCGGGCGACGTCAACAGTTCGCACAACTCACAATTTCTGACCGACCCCTACACGTTCAGCCACATCACTCACGGGATGTTATTTTTTGCGCTGCTCTGGCTCTTCGCGCGAAATATACCCGTCCGCTTGCGCGCGCTCATTGCGGTGGCCGTTGAATCGGCTTGGGAAATTTTCGAGAACACAGACATGGTAATCGAGCGCTATCGAACGGCGACGATTTCTCTACATTACTATGGCGACAGCGTGATGAACTCGATGTGCGACATCTTGGCGTGCATGGTCGGGTTCGGGCTCGCGTACTTGCTGCCACGGCGCGTAAGCATCGTAACGGTCATCGTTCTGGAACTGACTCTTGCGCTTTGGATTCGCGACGGCCTCTTCCTGAACATCCTGATGCTGATTCATCCGGTGCCGGCGATTCGATCCTGGCAAGCGGGCGGCTGATATTTCATCAACGGTCACATCCTGAACACCCCGAACCCGCGATGCCCCCCCAAAGGCGCGTTCATCGACGCCGCGATCCCCAGCGCCAGCGCGGCGCGCGTCTCGATCGGATCGAGCACGCCGTCGTCCCACAACCGCGCGCTTGAGTAGTACACGCTCGACTCGACGTCATACTTCTCCAGCGTCGGTCGCAGAAATTCTTTCTGCTCTGCTTCGGTCATCGTCCCGCCTTCGCGCTTCATCTGCTCGAGCTTCACCGTCAGCAGCGTGTTCGCCGCCTGCTCCCCGCCCATTACCGAGATGCGCGCGTTCGGCCACATGAACAGCAATCGCGGCGAGTATGCGCGCCCGCACATCCCGTAATTTCCCGCGCCGTTCGACGCGCCGATGATCACCGTGAACTTCGGAACCTGTGCGTTCGCCACCGCGTTGACCATCTTCGCGCCGTCCTTCGCGATACCGCCTTGCTCGTAGCGTTTGCCCACGATGAAGCCGGTGATGTTCTGCAAAACGCGCAGCGGGATTTTCCGCGCGCAGCACAGCTCGATGAAGTGCGTCGCCTTCAGCGCCGACTCGCTGAACAGCACGCCGTTGTTCGCGATGATACCGACCGGGTAGCCGTAGATTCGCGCGAAGCCCGTGACGATCGTCGTCGCATAGCGCGCCTTGAACTCATGCATTCGGCTGCCATCGACCAAGCGTGCGATCACCTCGCGCACGTCGTACGGCTTGCGCGTATCGGCCGGGATGATTCCGTACAGCTCCGCCGGATCGTAATGCGGATCCTCCGGCGTATCCTGCTCGATCGCACTCGCCGCGCGCGGCCCAAGACTCTCGAAGATCGCGCGCGCGATCTGCAGCGCATGTTCGTCGTCATCGGCCAGGTGATCGCTCACGCCCGACAGCCGCGTGTGCACGTCGCCGCCGCCAAGCTCCTCCGCCGTCACTTCCTCACCCGTCGCCGCGCGCACCAGCGGCGGCCCCGCCAGGAAAATCGTCCCCTCGTCGCGAACGATAATGTTCTCGTCGCACATCGCCGGCACGTACGCGCCGCCCGCCGTGCAACTGCCCATCACCACCGCGACCTGCGCGATGCCCTTCGCCGACATCTGCGCCTGGTTGTAGAAGATACGCCCGAAGTGCCGCTCGTCGGGGAAAATCTCGGACTGCATCGGCAGAAACGCGCCGCCCGAGTCGACGAGATAAACGCACGGCAGATTATTCTCAATCGCGATCTGCTGCGCGCGCAGATGCTTCTTCACCGTCATCGGAAAATACGTGCCGCCCTTCACCGTCGCGTCGTTCGCGACGATCACCGCCTCGCGGCCGTGGATCCTGCCGACGCCGGTGATGATGCTCGCGGACGGCGAGTCGCCGTCGTACATGTTGAACGCCGCCAGCGGTGACAGCTCGAGGAACGGACTGCCGGGGTCGATCAGCTTTTTCACGCGGTCGCGCGCGAGCAGCTTGCCGCGCTCGACGTGACGCTCGCGCGCCTGCGCCGGCCCGCCCTGCCGCACGCGCTCGATCTCACTGCGCAGCCGCTTGACCAGCGCGTCCATCGCCTCGCGGTTGCGCCGGAACTCGTCGGAGTTGGTGTTCAGCCGCGATTCAATTCGATCCATTGGATTCGTCCTTGATGCCTGCAGCGCGAAGTTGGGCTAAATTTTAGAAAGCTGGCTGGATATTAGCGATGCGCGAACGCGATCTGAAAGCTCTCGAATTCGACAAGGTCATTCACCTCGTCATGGATCTCTGCGCCTCCGACCCGGGGCGCGACGCTACCGCCGAGTTGAGCCCGTCAATCGAAACCGTCGAAGTACGCCGCCGCCTTACCGCAACGGCCGAGATGGTCGAGCTGCGCTCACATGCCGGTTCGATCCCGATAAGCGAGTTCACCGATCAGCGTCCATACCTGCTCGCGGCCGCGCGCGCCGGCGCGATCCTCGGCGGCGAGACGCTCGTCAAAGTGCGCGATTTCATCGTCGGCGCGCGCCACGTCAGCGGCTTCCTGCGCTCGCGCGTCGAGCGCTTCCAGAGTGTTGCAGCGCTCGTGAACAACCTGCTCGCGCCGAAGGAACTCGCCGACGCGATGCTCTCCGCGCTGGCCGACGACGGTACGCTGCTCGACGACGCCAGCCCCGAGCTCAAGCACCTCCGCAGCCGGCTCCGCGACGAGCGCGCCGATCTCGAAGCGCGCCTCCTCCGCTCGCTCAACTCGTCCGGGATGGAATCGTTCGTCTCCGATTACATCGTCACGATTCGCAATCGCCGCTTCGTGCTGCCGATGAAACTCAACTACTCGGAACGCTTCGAGGGCATCGTGCAGGACCGCAGCGTGTCCGGCGAGACGCTCTTCGTCGAGCCGATGTGGGCGGTCGATCTGAACAACCGCCTGATGATGCTCGAGCGCGAGGCCGAGGCCGAGGAGACGCGAATCCTCGCGCGGCTGACCGCGATGGTCGGCGGCTACGCGCCCGAGTTGCAGCTCACCTTCGACGCGATGGTCGCGCTTGACGCCCTTAACGCCCGCGCGCTTTTCGCCGAGCGCTTCCGATGCGTCGAGCCGCAGCTTGTCGACGAGGGCATCGACTTCATCGGCGCGCGCCATCCGCTGCTCATGACCAGCGGCCGCGACGTGATTCCGATCGACGTGAAAATCGGCGCCGGCCAGCGCGGCATCGTCATCTCCGGCCCAAACACCGGCGGCAAAACCGTCGCGCTCAAAACCGTCGGCCTGCTCTCGCTGATGGCGCAGGCCGGGATGCTGATCCCCGCGCTCGCCGGCAGCAAGGCGACCGTCTTCCACAGCGTCTTTGCCGACATCGGCGACGAGCAGTCGATCGAATCCAACCTGTCGAGTTTCTCCGGCCACATCGCCAACCTCTCCGACATCATCCGATCGCTGGTCGAGCCCGCGCTGGTGATTCTCGACGAGCCCGGCGCCGGCACCGACCCCGCCGAAGGCGCGGCGCTCGCGATCGGCCTGATGAACCATCTCGGCATGCGCCGCTGCATGCTCGCGATCGCGACGCACTCGACCGCAGTGAAGCTGCACGCCTACTCGCAGGCCGGCTTCGAGGCCGCCGCCGTGGACTTCGACGCCGAGCATCTCGCGCCGCTCTATCGCCTGAAGCCGCACACCATCGGGCAGAGCTACGGACTCGCAGTCGCGCGCCGGCTCGGCCTGCCCGAGGAAATAATTCGCGCGGCGGAGCAATCGATGGGCACCGGCACCGTTGAGCTCACCGACTCGCTGAAGCGACTCGACGCCGAGCGCGCCAAGCTCACTGCGCAGCTCGAAAAATTGCGCGAGCGCGAACTGAACATGGCCCAGACCGAGCAGGACGTCCTCCAACAAGCCGAAAAAGCTCACGCGCGCGCCGAGGCGGATCGCAAACGCCTGCGCGCCGAAGTCACCGATCTGATCGAAGAGCTAAGACGCGACGGCGCCGCGCTGATGGATGAGTTGAAGACGCGCGAAAAATCGCGCACCGACTTGAAGGGCTTCGTCACCAGGGCGGCGGCGAAACTCGAAAGCCTCGCGCCCGCGCCCGACGACGCCGCGGATTCCGAGGCGCCGCTCAAAGTCGGCGACACCGTCCAGGTCGGCGACATCCGCGGCGAGCTGATCGTGCTCGACGCCGCGCGCGCCGTAATCAGCCGCGGCGGCCTGCGAATCGAAGTCGCGCCCGATCGCCTGCGCCGCTCGACGGCGATCGCCGTCGACACTCGTCCCGCGCAAAAGAAAGAGGCCGCGATCACCTTCAGCGTCGAAGGCAGTGAGGGTACCGAGTTGAACCTGATCGGGATGCGCACGACCGACGCGCTCCGCAAGCTTGAGGAGTTCCTCGACACCGCCTTCCTGACCAACCGCGCGGAGGTGCGAATCGTTCACGGCATCGGCTCCGGCGCACTGCGCAAAGCGGTCGCCGAGTACTTGGGCACGTCGCCCTACTGCGCATCCTTCCGCGGCGCCGAACCGCACCACGGCGGCGCCGGCGCCACCATCGTCCAGATGAATTTGTAGAGGAGCGCTACGCGATCACAAAACCGGAACCGGCAGCGCTCGCGCGCCGCTGTCCGAGATCCTTCCTCCCGTCGCTAACGCTCCCGTCGTCAGGATGACAAATCTCCAAACGCGATTGTCCCCCTTCCACTAGGGGAAGGGGTTAGGGGTTAGGTCGCACGCACCATCGCGACCCCCATTACACCTCACATTCCAAATGAATGTCCTCCGGCTCGCGCGCCAGCAATTCCGGATCAGGCTCCTCCGCAATCTCACACCCCATCCGCATATAAAACTTGATCGTATTCTCGGACGGCGTCGCCGACACATACATCCGCCGCGCCCCGCGCGCTCTCACGACGCTCTTCGCCATTTCGAATAGCCGCGCGCCCAGTCCCCGCTTTCGATAAGCATTGCTCACGTGCAGGAACTGGAGCTGCAGCCGATCGCAGCGCTTGCCGATTCGCTTGCTGTCGACGATGGCCACTCCCACAATCGCGCCGTCCTCGAACAATCCGTGGAACCATCCGCCGCGGTCGAAGCATTCGGTCAGGATCGGCGTGTACATCTCCGCCTCACCCGGCGGCCATCCCTGCACGTCGATGTGCCGCGGCCGCATCACCAACGCGCCGTGCTCGAGGTGATAGACATTCTCGACAACCTCGCGGCGATCGATCTTCCAGACTTGCGGAATTTCTTCGCGGAGCAGATCCCTGCCGGTTATCACGATCGCTAGAACAACTTCTTCAACTGGTCGAGCGGATTCGGCGGAGGATTGGAGTTGTTGCCGCCGCCATTGCTGCCGCCCGATCCGCCGCCGCCCGATCCGCTTCCGCTTGATCCATCGTTAGCGCCCGAGTCGCCGCCGAAGATTTTTCCCAATCCTCCCGGCAATCCCTTCTTGCCGAAGATTTTGCCGAGATACTTCTGCCCCTGCGACTTCGCTGCGTTGTTCGCCGCCAACTGCGCCAGCTCCGTCACGTTCGGCAGCACCTGCGGCTTGGGCAACTGCCCGACGACTTGCAGCGGGATAGCTACTTGCCCGTCGTTGTTCGCGATGAACGCGACTTCCTTCTTCGCCTCGATCAGCTCCTTACTGAATTGCGGCGACAACACGATGCGCGCCGCCAGGTCGATATTCTTGTCCATGTCGAACCATCCGTCGCCAAGCAGATTGTAGTCGACAGTCTGCGCGAGGATGTCGTGCGAGGTGATGCGCGCGCCCTCGAGCACGAACGTCAGGCTCGCGAGCTGGATGTCAGTGTCGGGGTTCGCGAACAGCTCGGGATGATTCTGGATGACCGACTGCGGCACGAGATTCCCGATGGCCGGCAGGTTCTGCACCTTCTTGAGCGCGGTGCCGCCGACGTTCACGCCGACCAGCTTGCCATTGACCAGATTGAGTTTGCCGTTACCGCGGAGCGTCGGTTTCATCTCGTCGAAGCTGCCGGTCGTGCCGCTGACTTTTATATTTCCGCCGAGCGATCCGCGCACCGTGCCCGCCGCCTTCGACTTCTGCGCCGCAAGCGCCTGCTGCACATCTATATTGGTGAAGCTGATCGAGGCCTGCATCGGCGCCGACGCCTCGAGCCGCGTACTGCCCGTCGCCGCGATATCGCCGGCGAACGCTTTGAACTTGAGCACGGTCACGCGCGCGAGCTTGCCGGCGAGCGAGAGCGACAACTTCAGGTCCTGGTACGGCACGTTGGCGAGATTGCCCGAGGGCGACGTCACGTCGGTCTCGATATCCGGGTCCTGCCCCGGCGCGGCCGAGACGGCGCCCTTGGCGAAGAGCTGATTGATCACTTCGTCGGGCTGCCGCGACGGCACGAGATCCGCCAGCCGCACCGACGCCGCATTCAGTTCGTAGCTCGCGACCAGCGGCTGCAGCTGATCGATGTGCGCTTTCAGCGTCGCGTTCTGCGGCCCGAGGTTGAAAGTGAGCGGCCCGATGTCCGCACTGGTGCCCGCGAGCTTGATATCGCCGCTGACGTTGCTGAGAGGCGGCGCTTTCTGATCGGGCATCGACAATGCGACTCCGGCGAGCGTCACCGTGCCGTTGGCCGCCGCCTTGCCGCGCTCATACGTTGCGTCAGTATGAATCTCGGTCTTGCCCGCGAGGTTGTACTTGGCGAGCGGCGGGATCATTTTCGACAGCGCGGCGAGGTCGAAGCTGTTGGTATCGACATGCGCCGCCGTGGTGCCGCCGCCGAACTTTATATTCGCCAGTTTCGCGTCGAGGTCGCCGAGCGTGACGTTGGCGACTGTCACTCCGACCGCGTCGCCGGTGCGCGTGCCCTCGGCCGAAATTTTCATCGCGTCGCCGGCTGGCTTGTTGAAGCTGTCGCCGAAGGCGATTGCGGGCGCGCTCAGGTCGCTGTTGAAGTTGAACTTGATCGATTGCACCGTGCCGTCGGCGGTCGCGTCGAAGCTGAGCGGGCCGGTGATCGAGAGCTTCGGCGGAATCGCCTTCGCGACCATCGGGATCGTCGCGAGCTGCGACATTTGAATCGGGCCGACCTTGGCCGTGCCGGTGAGCGGAATCGCGTCGATATCGATCACGCCGTTGCTGATCAGCGGTCCGATCGTCGCCGTCAGATCAAAGTTCTGCTGATCGCTGAGCGCCGCGAAGGTCACCGCGACGGTGAACGGCGCGTTGAAAACGAAATCGCGCAGTTTGAGATTGATGTTGTTGACCGTCGCGCCTTTCGCCGAACCCTCGGTCTCGTAGGTCAGAGTGCCGTCGTTAATCGAGAAATTCTGCACGAGCAGCGAGTCGAGCGTGGTCGGCGCCTTGCCCGCCTCCACCATCGGGGATTCCTCGTTGACGCCGCCGCCTTCGCCACCGCCGCCGCCCTCACCCTGCGCCGATTCCTCGGTGCGGACCTTCTTGCGGCCGAGCGTCGAGACGTTGAAGGTGCCGTCGCGCGTCTGCACGATTCGGATGACCGGTTTGTCGAGCACGACCTCGGTCACTTCGATGCGGCGCGCGAGCAGCGGCATCAGCTGAAGGCGGGTATAGACGTTGTCCGCCTCGATGAACGGCTTGGTCGAGATGTCGGGGTCGTCGGCAACGCGCACGCCGGTCACGTCGGCGAGAATTCCCCATCCGAGGCTCACCTTGATGTCGTCGGCATGGACCTGGCGGCCGAGCGAGTTGCTGACCTTGGCGAGGATGGCCCCGCGGCGCTCGGCGATGATCGAGTTCAAGTTGGTCGCCGCGTAGAAGAGAATCGCGCCGGCGAAGATGACGACGGCGCCGACGATTGCTGCGGCGACTACGATGACACGGCGCATAGGAGGACCCTCACATCGGCAAGTCTCGAAGTAGTTCGCGACACGCGGCAAGTGTAGTCGATGCGCGCGGGATGCGCAGCAATGGCGCCGGCGATTTTGTCGCGCCGCTCGCTTGCAGATCGCGTTGCCGTTTGAACCGCGTCGCGACTACAGCGTAGTCTGTCATCGACCCTCTGCTCTGCGGCCTCCTCCGATGGCGAAAAAACGAAAGCATGTCCGTGTCGACGACGACAAGGTCGCCGAGCCGAAGGCGGCGCCTGCGCTCAAGCCGGAGCGCGTGTTTGCGTCGCCGTTCAAGGATCTCAAGAAGATGCTCGCCGAGCGCGAGCGCGTCGTTGCGAAATCGCCACCGCCGATCAAGCCGAAGCCCGCGCCGCCACCGCCAGTGGTCGCGCAAAAATCCGGAGTACCACCGATCGTTGCAGAACCGCTCGACGACGAATCGTTTCTGCGACATGCGCTCGAAGGCGTGCGCCCGCTGCATAGCAATGGCATCGCACGCGCGCGAATCCCGCTCGACCCGCCAACCACGCATACGATCGTCGATGAAGATGCCGAGGTCGTCGCGCAACTGTCGGACCTCGTGTCGGGACAGGCGCCGTTCGATATCACCGAGTCGGACGAGTACGTCGAGGGCTACCGCGTCGGGCTCGACCCGCGCCTCGTGTCGCAACTGCGCCGCGGCGAGTTCGCCGTGCAAGCGCATTTCGATATGCACGGCATGATCCAGGGCGCAGCCAAAGAAGCGCTCAAGGAGTTCATCATCGGGTCCGTTCGCAAAGGCCTGCGCACAGTGCTGGTCGTACACGGCCGCGGCCTGCGCAGCCCAGGCGGACATTCGGTGCTCAAGCACGCATCCGCCGGATGGCTCTCGCATGGCGCGATCGGCGGCCACGTGCTCGCGTTCGCAACCGCGCGCGCCGCCGACGGCGGCGCCGGCGCGACCTACGTACTGCTGAAGCGCGAGAAGAGCCGCGCGCCCTTCGATATCCTGCAGGGCGCGAAGCGGCGGTAGTTTTAATCGTAGTGGAACCCACCGTGGGTTCCACACCTCCTTGGGCAGGGGTGACCCCTGCACCCAGTATTAGGAAAAGAAGGATGCGGGACTTCGTCCCTGTTTGGAGGTTGTTGGGGTGTGTGGCGGGCGAGGGGCGTAATGCGAAGGTGATCGCACCTTGCCGGCGTGGAGACCCTTCCCGTTCGGGAAGGGGAATTCTTTTCAAACCAACTTCCTAACAGGGACGAAGTCCCGCATCTTTCTTCTTTTTCACCGGGTGCAGGGGTCACCCCTGCCGAAGGAAGCGTGAAACCCATCGCGGGTTTCACATACGATTAGTCTCCTACAGTAGTTGAGATACTCGAACGACTGGTGGGGGCGCGCTCTTTGCGCGGGACGCTCTTGGGGGCCATAATCGCTGCTTCGCTATGAACTACGATGTGATTGTTGTCGGCGCCGGGCATGCCGGGATCGAGGCGGCGCTCGCGGCCGCGCGGATGGGTGCGAGCACATTGATGCTCACGCTCAATCTCGACCATATCGGGCAGATGTCGTGTAATCCGGCGATTGGCGGGATCGGCAAGGGGCACCTGGTGCGCGAGATCGACGCGCTTGGCGGCGAGATGGGCTTGGCGGCTGATGAGACCGGGATTCAGTTTCGATTTTTGAATACGCGCAAGGGGCCGGCGGTGCGGGCGCGGCGGGCGCAGTCGGACAAGGCCGCATATCGGGCGCGCAGCAAGCGTGTGCTCGAGCGGACGGCGAACTTGCAGGTGCGGCAGGCGAGTGTTGAGCGGCTGATCGTCGAGGACGGCGTCGTGCGCGGGGTCGAGTCGCAGATCGGCGAGGTGTTCGAGGCGCCGACAGTGATCCTTACGACTGGAACGTTTCTGAAGGGGCTTGTGCATATCGGGCTGCAGAACTATTCGGCGGGACGCGCCGGCGATTTTGCCGCGATGGGACTGAGCGAGCATCTGGGGCAGTTTGGTTTTCGAATCGGGCGGCTCAAGACGGGGACGTGCCCGCGCCTGGACGGGCGTACGATTGACTACTCGGCGTTGGAGATTCAGCCGGGCGACGAGCCGGCGCCGCCGTTCTCGTTCCGCACGGAGCGAATCACGCAGGCGCAGATTCCTTGCTACCTGACTTATACCAACGCGCGCACGCATGAGATTATTCGCGGCGGGATCGACAGATCGCCGATGTACTCGGGCGTTATTCAGAGCAAGGGGCCGCGCTATTGCCCGTCTGTCGAAGACAAGGTGATGCGGTTCAAGGACAAAGAGCGGCATCAGATTTTTCTCGAGCCCGAGGGGCGCGACACAGTCGAGGTTTATCCCAACGGGCTGTCGACGAGCCTGCCGCTCGACGTGCAGCTTGCGATGGTGCAATCGATTGCGGGGCTCGAGCGGGCCGAGATAATGCGGCCGGGCTACGCTATCGAGTACGACTTTTCGGATCCGACGCAGTTGACCTCGTCGCTCGAAACGAAGCTGGTGAGTGGGCTGTTCTTCGCGGGGCAGATCAACGGGACGACTGGTTATGAGGAGGCGGGCGCGCAGGGGTTGATTGCGGGAATCAATGCGGCGCTGAAGGTTCGCGGCGAGCCGGCGCTGATTTTGCGGCGCGACCAGGCTTATATCGGCGTGATGATTGACGATTTGGTGACGCGGGGGATTGGTGGCGAGCCGTACCGGATGTTCACGTCGCGCGCCGAGTACCGGCTGCTGCTGCGCGAAGATAATGCGGACCGGCGGCTGTCGGGAATTGGCGAGATGCTGGGATTGCTCGATGCGTCGGCGGGTGCGCGGGTGCGGGCTAAGACGGAGGCGGTGCGGGGCGAGATCGAGCGGCTTAAGTTGGCGCTGATACCGGCGTCGGACGAGGTGAATGCGGCGATCGTCGCGCATGGGTCGACGCCGATTGCGCAGCCGGTCCGCGCGATCGAACTGCTCAAACGGCCCGAAATCGGCTACGACGCGTTGATCAAGATGAGCGGGGTGGCGTCGACGCTGAATCTCGACGAGGCGGCGGAGCTCGAAACCGAAATCAAGTACGAGGGCTACGTGCGGCGGCAGGCGGAGACGGTCGAGCGATTCGCGCGGCTCGAGGACACGACGATTCCGGACTGGGTGGATTTCAAGGGCGTGATGGGGCTGTCGACGGAGGTTTCGGAGCGGCTGATGGCGGTGCGGCCGCGGTCGCTGGGGCAGGCGGCGCGGATGCCGGGGATCACGCCAGCGGCGATTTCGATTCTGGCGGTCCATATCAAAAGTCGTAAGGACCGGAATGCGCGCGCGATCTGAGGCTCTACCCGACGTTTCACGTGAAACGTTTTGATGCGATTTCACAATAAAATCAGGTACTTAACTTTTTGGTTCTGACGTTTCACGTGAAACATCCAAGCAAGGCAAAAGCGCCGAAGAAAGCCGCCAAGGCGGCGCCCAGGAAGAAGGTTCTGACGCCCGAACAGATTGCCGCTGCTGTGCGCGCGCAGCTCGCGCCGGCGATTGCGCCGCTCGGGGTCGTTGCCAATACGCATGAGTTTCTTTCGCGGATCGAGCGGATGGCGGCGACGCTCGCTACGTGGGGGCCGAAGATTAATCTGACGGCGCATCCGAAGGATCCCGACGAGATCGTCTTTCATGTCTTCGACAGTATTATCCCGATCTCGATCGCGGCCGCGTCGAAAGTGCTGAGGACGCAGCGGACCCATCGGATGTTGGATATCGGCAGCGGCGCCGGATTCCCGGGGCTCGTGATCGCGGCTGCGCTCAACGTGAGCGTCACGCTGGTCGAGGCGCGGCGCAAGCGCGCGACGTATCTGACCGAGGCGGCGATCGAGATGGGGCTGAAGAACGTGCGCGTCGAATGCGCGCGGGCCGAGTCGCTCAAGATGCATGAGGGGTTCGACCTGATCACGTCGCGAGCAGTCGGAAATCCTGGGGCGCTGTTCGAGATTGCGGGCAGGGGGCTGAATCGCGAGGGCGTGCTGATGCTGTACGTGAGCGACGGGCAGAAGTTCGACGATGAGGCCAGGGCCAAGGCGCTAGCCGCGGGGCTCTACGACGAGGCAATCTCGGGGTACGACCTCCGGCATGGAAAGCACGTGATGCGGCGCGCGATCGCGACCTGGACGAAGAGATAAGACTGGAACCCGCTTCGGGTTCCAGACCTCCCCGCGCAGGGGTGACCCCTGCACCCATTGAAGTTGTAAGGGTGGTGGCTTCTTCCATGGGTGGGACGTTTCACGTGAAGCGTTTTGCCACTAAAAGTCAGCAAATTCAGGTGCTTGCGAAAATGTGATCGCGCGATTTGACCTTTTGCGATCGCCGGCATTTAATGGACTCGGGCGTTTCTTGCGCGGTTCGGGGCGAGTTCCTTCACTTGCGCGGATGTGCCGGGGCAATCCCGGCGGGGTGGTCGTGGGGCGGGTAATCGCAATCGCAAATCAGAAAGGCGGCGTCGGCAAGACTACGACGGCGATTAATCTCGCGGTCGCGTTGGCCGAGGCCGGCTCGCGCGTGCTGCTGGTCGATCTCGATCCGCAGGGCAACGCGACCTCCGGAATCAGTACGCCCGAAGACGTCGCGGCCGCGCGCTCCGAGGGCAAGACTATCTACCAGGCGCTGGTCGGTGGCGTGCCGATGGCGGAGATCGTGCGGCAGGTGCGGCCGACGCTTTCGCTCGCACCGGCGGGCGACGACCTGGTCGGCGCCGAGATCGAGCTGGTGACGATGGAAGGTCGCGAGCGACGCTTGCGGGCGCTCCTGGAGCCATTGCGACAAGAATATAACTATGTTCTAATCGATACGCCGCCGTCGCTTGGAATCCTCACTCTCAATGCGCTGGTCGCGGCGGACTCGGTGCTCGTGCCGATGCAGTGCGAGTACTACGCGCTCGAGGGGCTGAACTCGCTGCTCGGCACGATCAACAAGGTCAAGGCGGCGCTGAGGCCGACGCTCGAACTCGAAGGGCTCGTGCTCACGATGTTCGACTCGCGCAACCGGCTGAGTCACGAGATTTCAGACGAGGTAAGAAAGCATTTTCCGGAAAAAGTTTTTCGCAGCGTGATCCCGCGCAGCGTCAGGATGTCGGAAAGCCCGAGTCATGGACTATCGGTGCTGGAATACGAGCCGAAATCGTCGGGCGCCGAAGGATACCGCGCGCTCGCGGCGGAGATTGTCGCGAGAGGGGAGAGGAGTGGAACTTAGGAATTTGATTGAAGTGGAACCCGCTTCGGGTTCCACACCTCCTCGCGCAGGGGTGACCCCTGCACCCGGTGAAAAGAAAAAGATGCGGGGCTTCGCCCCTGTTAGGAAGTTTTTTGGCGAGGAAGTTTTCTCCTCGCGTCCGGTTCCCCTTCCCACTATGGGAAGGGGTTAGGGGTTAGGTTGCTCGCTGCAATCACGATCGAAATAAGAACGAGGACATAGGCGATGATTCGGAAACCATTGGGGCGCGGGCTGGATGCGCTGATCGGAAATTCGGCGGCAGCAGCAGTTCAAAGCGGCGGCGAAGATGCCGGCGGCGGAAATTTCAAGATGGCGCCGGTCGGAAGTATCAGGCCGGGTGAGTTTCAGCCGCGGATAAATTTCAACGAAGAACGGCTCGCCGAACTGACGCGTGCGATCCAGAGCCAGGGAATTATCGAGCCGCTGATCGTGCGGCGAATCGACGCGCCCGAGGCCGACGGCCCTCGCTACGAGCTGATCGCCGGCGAGCGGCGGCTGCGCGCGGCGCGCGCGGCGGGACTCGAGACGGTGCCGGTCGTCGTGCGCGAACTCGACGATCGCGCGGCGCTCGAGATGTCGCTGGTCGAGAATATCGTGCGCGAAGATCTGAATCCGGTCGAAGAGGGACTCGCGTTTTATCGGCTCGTCGACCATTTCGGCATGACCCATGACCAGATCGCGGCGCGCGTCGGCAAGAGCCGTCCCTACGTCGGCAACTCGATTCGATTGCTCGAATTGCCGCAGCCGATTTTGAAGATGATCGCGAAGGGCGAGCTCAATGCAGGGCAGGCGCGGCCGCTACTCTCGCTACAATCGACGGAGGCGCAAATGTCGGCGGCGCGGCGAATCGCGTCGGTCGGACTGTCGGCGCGCGGCGCCGAGGAAATGGCGACGGCGACTCGCCCGCGCACCAAAACCATCGATGCGCGCGCGTCTATCGATGCGAATCTGAACGCGCTGGCAGAAGGGCTGCAGCGCGCGCTCAAGCGCAAGGTGAGGATTTTCAAGCGGCGCGGGAAAAATCCGGGCAGGATCGAGATCGACTTCTACGACGATAACGATCTGACGGCGGTCGCGGAGATGCTGCTGGGGAATTCGCGCGCGTCGATGCGCGCGTGAGCGCGCGGGGAAGGGGAGATCACTTAATTTAATGCGGAACCCTCCGTGGGTTCCGCACCTCCTTGGGCAGGGGTGACCCCTGCGCCCGGTGATAAGAAATCGCGAAATGTCGAGGACGACCTTTCGCTCTCAAGTTTAAGAAGAGAGTATCGATCTCTCTACGCGATTGTTCCCCTTCCACTGGGGGAAGGGGTTAGGGGTTAGGTTGCTTGAATCGGCAGGAATGCTCGCGTCGCTGCGCGGTCTTCACAACGAAATATGATTTTTCATATCGTCAAGCGTGGTGAGTGGGAGCTTGCGGTTGCGCGCGGGAGTTATGCCCCGGAGAGTTTAGGTATCGAGGGGTTTATTCACTGCTCGACGATTTCGCAGGTGATCGATACTGCTAATCGGTTTTATCGTGGGGAGAGCGACTTAGTGGTTTTGTGTATTGACGAAGCGCGAGTGCGCGCGGAGTTGAAGTATGAAGCGCCCGCGGGGACGCATGGCGAGTCTGTGCGGGATAGGTTTCCTCATCTGTATGGCGAGTTGAATGTCGATGCGGTCGTGCGGGTCGTTGAGTTGCCGTGCGCGGCGGACGGATCGTTCCAGTTGCCGGATAAGATAAGAATGGAAACAGAATCTTGAATCGCGCGCAGAAAGGTTGACGGAATAAATTCCGTCCTACTTTCGATCCTCTCCCTTTCAGGGAGAGGGGAAGAAAATCGCGGAAGGGATACTCGATGAAAAATTATTTCACCCGAATTCTCGGTTCATTGATTTTGGTGACGGGAGCGATGGCCGGTTATGTGGCGGCGGAGTCGGGGCCGGTGGCTTACAAGTTGGCAGCGACGTTCAAGGTTGGCGGCGACGGCGGATGGGACTATGCGACGCTCCATCATGGGGAGCTATTCGTGACCCGCGTTACCCATACGATGGTAATCGAGGTGGCGACGGGGCGTGTCGTTGCGGATATCGGCGGGCAGACAAGGTCGCATGGCGTGGCGATCGTGCCGGACGCGCGGCGTGGGTTTATCAGCGACGGCGGGAGCGGGTCGGTGCAGATTTTCGATCTGAAGAGTCACGAAGTGCTGGGCAAAGTGGCGGCCGCCGATGATGCCGACGGGATCATTTATGATCGCGCCAGTAATCGCGTGCTCGTGATGTGCGGCGATGCACATCGGATGGTGGCGATCGCGCCCGACGTGAATCCCATTGGCGGCAAGGCGGCGGCGTCGGTTGACCTTGGCGGGTCGCCGGAGTTCGCGGTCGCCGACGAGAACGGCAAGGTCTACGTCAATATCGCGGACAAGGACGAGGTGGCGGTCGTCGATACGAAGCAGATGAAGGTCGTCGCGCACTGGCCGACTGCGCCCGGGATGCGGCCGACCGGGATGTCGATGGACCGGGCGACGCGGCGGCTATTTATCGGATGTCGCAACAAGATGCTGGTCGTGATGAATGCCGACGACGGGAAAATCGTGGCGGATTTTCCGATTGGCGCGTTCGTCGATGCGACTGCGTTTCGCGACGGGTTGGTGTTCGCGAGCTGTGGCGACGGGACGTTGACTGTGGTGCGCGAAGTGTCGGCGGACAAGTTCGAAACGGCGCAGGTCGTGAAGACGGAGATTGGGGCGCGGACGATGGCGGTCGATCCTACGGGCGTGATGATTTATCTGCCGACGTCGGATTTGAAGTTTGCCGCGGGGAGCAGCCTGACGCATCCGCGGCCAATGCCGGTGCCGGGGACGTTTCGGATTTTGGTGGTGACGCAGTAGGGGGAAGGGAAGGAGCTTGATCGAATGCGGAACCCACCGTGGGTTCCGCACCTCCTTGGGCAGGGGTGACCCCTGCACCCAATACCTTTACGCGACGATGCGGTCGGAGAAGCCGGCTACGTCGTAGGTCATTATGAGGAGATCGCGGGAGCGGCCGCGGCGGTCTTCGACCCAGTCGGAAAGCATCGCCTCAACCTGGAAACCCAGGTGCTCGAAGGCGGCGCGTGCCGAGGTCTGATCGGTGGTCATCTGGGCGGTGATCTTTTTAAGCCCGAGCGAGCGCGCGAGATCGAATACTTCGGCAGCGAGGCGGCGGCCGAGACCTGCGCCGCGGAAGCGCGACGACGTGATGATGCGGATTTCGCCGACCCGGCGCGTCCATCGCGCCTGATCCAAGTGAACGCTCGCGTAGGCGGCGAGTTCGCCGTCGACCTCGGCCAGCAGCGTGATGGTGTGTCCGTTCTTGATGTTGTCGACCCAGCTCTGGACGACGGCGCGGTCGGTGATGTCGGTGCGGAGAAAAAGCAGATCGTCGGCGGGGAGGCTGCGAGCGAAATCGATGATGCGGTCGAGGTCGTCGGGGCCCATCACGCGGATGACGGCGCTGTGGCCGTCGCGCAATTTAAGCTGAATTGGATAAGGACGATTAGTCTTGATCTGCTCGGCCATCGGAACCTCCGGCGCAACAACTGTGGGCAAGCGCTGCCGTCGAGAATACTCGTAAGACGCTCTTAACCCGCGCGAAACGATATCCTTGATCAGCGGAGGAAATCCAGCAAGCACGGCCTCGATAAAATTCAGCTTGCACTTGATAGACCATGCCTGCCAAGCTTGGCAGTCTGCGGCAATGTCATTTCCAGGGTCTTTTCGGCTGGGACGGGGCCCTATCGCCAGCGAGATCCGGCTCGGAGGTGCGTGAAAGTGGCCGAAAATTCAAATTTTCCATCTGCCTCGAGCTATCGGCTATCCACCCAGGACGCCACATTTATATATGCCGAGTCGCAAAGCGGGCCGCTGCATATCGGATCGATTGGGCTGTTCGAAGGGCGCGTCGATTTCAACGGTCTGCTGGGGCATTTCGAGGAACGGATGCATCTGGTGCCCCGTTACCGGCAGCGGCTGATCGAGGTCCCGCTGAATTTCGCGCATGCGATGATGGAGGACGACCCCGAGTTTGCAATCGACAACCACGTTCATCTGCATGAGCTGCCCGACGCGATGAGCGAGGGCGACGCGCTGGCGGAAATGATGCGCGTCTACCAGAAGCCGCTCGAACGTAAGCATCCGCTGTGGGAGCTGCACGTGTTCCAGAACCTGGACGCGAATCGGACGGCGCTCATGTGGAAGGTGCATCATTGCCTGGTCGACGGCGTGTCGGGGGTCGAGCTGCTGAAAGTGATGTACGATTTTCGCGCCGAGCCGGACGATGTGCCGCAGCCGCCGGAGCCGTGGGTGGCGGCCAAGCCGTCGAGCCTGATACGGCGATTCGCGGAGGCGATGCGCGATCAGATCCAGGGCGCCGTGAATTCGACGATCAACGCGGCGGTCGAAGCGGTCGAGGATCCGGCGTCGGTGGCGGAACGCGCGCGGCAACTCGCGGAAGCGTCGCGGGTGATGACGGAGCTGGCGACGCGGAGAATAGTGGCGACGCCGTGGAACTCGACGCCGGTCACGCAGGATCGTGTAGTCGCGTGGACGCGGCAAACATTTTCAGATTTTCGCGCGATCAGATCGGCGTTCGGCGGATCGGTAAATGATGTCGTACTGGCTATGTTGACCGAGGGCGCAGCGCGCTATTTGCAGCATCATGGGTACCCCGTCGAAGGACAGCAACTGTGTATTGGATGTCCGGTCAACGTGCGCTCGAAATCGGAAAAGAGTTCGCTGGGAAACCGGGTTTCGATGATGTTCCCGACTGCGCCGGCGGCGCCGATGGATATCGTCGAGCGGCTGCAGCTGATTCATGAGGAGACCGAGCGAATCAAGGCAGCCGGGTCAGCGCAGGCTCTGGAAGCCATGATGGGGCTCAGCGACACAATTCCGCCGAGCCTGATCGGGCCGGCCTCGCGCGCGGCGACGACGATGATGGATGTCGCGGGACGGTTCGCAAAATTTGCGAATTGGAAACCGCGGCCGGACGGCTTCGCGCTGCCGGCTTTCGGAATCAACTTTATCGCGACCAACGTGCCGGGCGTGCAGGTGCCTCAGTATATTAACGGTCACGTATGTTTGGACATGGTACCGCTGGTGCCGCTCGGCGCGACAATGGGGTATGCAGTCGCAATACTCAGTTACTATCGAAGTTTATATTTCGGAATGATGGCGGATCCGCGCGTGATGCCCGACGTTGCGCTGATGAAAGCATTCGTGGACGACGCGTTCGCGGAGCTGAAGCGGCGATGCGCGGAGAAGTCGGCGGAGAAAGCGGAGTCGGAGCCGGAGAGGAAGAGCGCCAGCGGGGCGTGAGCGCGGGGGAAGGGTAGATCATTTAATTGAATGTGGAACCCCACCGTGGGTTCCACACCTCCTTGGGCAGGGGTGACCCCTGCATCCAGTGATAAGAAATCGCGAAATGTCGAGGACGACCTTTCGCTCTCGAGTTTGGGAAGGGAGCTTGATCTCTCCATGCGATTGTTCCCCTTCCACTGGGGGAAGGGGTTAGGGTTAGGTGGATCGATTCAACTTCAACGCAGATTGGGTTCGACAATATGCGGTGTGCATGGGCGCGCAATGAATTGGCGATTCGGTACCACGACGAGGAGTGGGGCGTGCCGGTGCATGACGATGTGCGGTGGTTCGAATTTATTACGCTCGAAGGGGCGCAGGCCGGGCTGAGCTGGGACACTATTTTGCGCAAGCGCGACGCCTATCGGAAAGCGTTCAAGGGATTCGAGGCGCGCAAAGTTGCGAAGTTCGGCGAGCGGGATGTGATAAGGCTGCTCGCGGACGCGGGGATCGTTCGCAATCGGTTGAAGATCAATTCGACGATCGGGAACGCGAAGGCGTTTGTTGCGGTGCAGAAAGAGTTTGGCAGTTTCGATGAGTATGTGTGGAGGTTTGTCGGCGGGCGGCCGCGGATCAACAAGTGGCGCGCGTTGAAGCAGGTGCCGGCGCGCACTGATGAATCGGACGCGATGAGCAAGGAGCTGATCGCGCGCGGATTCAAGTTCGTGGGATCGACGATTTGTTATGCGATGATGCAGGCGACGGGGATGGTGAATGATCATCTTGTCGATTGCGAGAGGTATCGAGCAGTCGGCATATCGAGATAGGTGAGGATGCGTAGAACCTAACCCCTAACCCCTTCCCCTAGTGGAAGGGGGACAATCGCGGAGTTCTCTTCCCTTATTAACTTCCGAACAGGGACGGAGTCCCGCATCCTTTTTCTTACTACTTAGGTGCAGGGGCTACCCCTGCCGAGGGAAGTTTGAAACCCACCGCGGGTTTCATTTCGATTCAGTTCTTCTCCGCGTACGATTTGCCGCGTTTGATTAGGACCAGGTGGCGGTTGCCGTGGTCGGAGGTGAGGACTGGCTCGAAGTCGAGGGCTTCGGCTTGATGATTTTTCCAGACGCTGGCCGGGAGGATGACGAAGCCGGGGGGTGCGTCGCCCAGGCGGCCATCGAGGATTGGGGCGTCGCGATCGAGATAGAAAAGGAGCGGCGCTACTTCTTCGTGGAATCCATATAGATAGAGCGGGTCGGCTGGGGCGACTACGCGGGCGATTTCTTCGGCGGCGGACCGGAAGCTGTCGTCGGCGCATGAGCGGACCTCTGCGTGCGGTATATAGATGAAGTTGAAGACGATCAGGCCGGCGCATAGGGCGGCGAAGGTCCAGGTCGCGGCGCGGCGGTATGCTTGTGGAGGGATCGTGACGATCCACCATGCGAGGATTATGGCGGCTGAGGGCCATACGGGGAGCAGATACGAGCGGCGCTTGTAGGCGGCGATGCTGAAGAAGATGACGGTGGCGAAGTAGAAGATCGCGAAGAGGCGGACGGAGGAGCGGGCGACGGGTTCGGAGTTTGTGCGGGTGCGGGCGACCCCTCCCGCGTCTCCTTCGGCGACGCGACCTCCCCCTGGGGGAGAGGTGGGATTTAAATGCGAATCGCGACCCTCTTCGTGGGGAGAGGTTGGATCAATTGCGGAGGCGGCGGGACCTTCTTCGTGGGGAGAGGTGGGATTCAATGCGGAGGTGTCGGGTTGACTACTTACTATTGGACTGAGTAATGCGTAGGTGGCGGCGATTGGGATTAGGATACTCAGTGGGGCGGAATTTAGTAGGACCGGTTTCAGGTAGTACCAGGGGGCCATCGCGCCTAGCGAGCCGAAGAAGCGGCCGACGTTTTCGGTGTCGAGCTGGCGGTTGAGGAAGGCGAAGCGGCCGCTGAAGTAGCAGGCGAGATACCAACTCGAGGCGATTGCGGCGCCGAGAATGATTGCGCCCGGATCGAGCATCGTGAGGATCTGGCGGCTGCGGCGTTCGACAAGCATAAAGATGACGATTGCGATGCCGGGGAGAATCGCGCCGACGGGGCCTTTGGCGAGCACGCCGAAGCCGAGCGCGATTGCAATCAGATAGAGCGCGGGCAAGTTGGACTCGAGGCGTGCTTCGCGGCCGGCGATTGAGGCGTCGCGCGGGAGCCATCGGAGAAACGCGAACAGCGACAGCGTCTCGAAGAAGCAGAGCGTCATGTCGACGCGGCCGAAGCGGCCCTGGCTTATGTACTGATAGGACGCACCGAGAGCGAGGCCGGCGAGGATCGCGGCGTCGAGGCCGAGGACGTCGTACGCGAAGAGCATCGTCAAGAGCGCGCCGGCGATCGCGTAGAGCGCGGATGGCAGGCGGAGGTTCGCGGCGGTCACTTTGTTGATTCCGGCGAGGCGATCGATCGCGACTGCGGTCCAATGCAAGAGCGGCGGCTTGTACATCGGGACGTTGCCGTTTTCGACGGGGAAGAGAAGGTGGTCGTGCTCGACCATCTGCTGGACGAAGACGCCTTCGACGGCCTCGTTGCCGGTGCATACGTCGCCACTGCCGAGTCGATGCAGGGTGAGGACCGCGATGATGAGAGTGATCGAGAGAATCGCGGCGGTGGATTTCGTGGTCACGCGGGGGTTCCTGGAGAGGAGAAGAATCTTGATCGCGCGCGGCGCGCTGAGATCACCCTCACCCGCTCCTTCGGCGCGGCCTCTCCCGCAACCAAGCGGGCGAGGCAAATGATCGGTGGCGCGGAACGCGACATCCTAACTTGGACCCTCACCTTGATCCTCTCCCTTACAGGGAGAGGGGAAGAATGGGAAGGCCAATAGCTACTAGTCATTTGGCGAATAGTCAGTCGAGGTTGATGCGTAATATACTCAGGCTATTGATGCGGGAGGAGTCGTAGCCGCGCCATTTAGCTGGGGAGATGTCGCGGGCGGTTGTGCGTTTGAAGCCGAGGCGTTTGAAGAAGCTGGCGACGCGATCATCGGCGGTGCATGCGAAGACGTATTTGAGATGGCGGAAGGTGGCTTCCTTGAGAATTTCGCGGACGAGGACGGCGGCGACGCCTTCACCCTGGAAGCGCGTCAGCGTGTACATCGCAGTGATCTCGCCGCATCGGTCGCGGCGGTAAGGTTCGGTCAGCAGCGAGCAGATTCCGGCGAGGTGTTCGTCGCCGATCCGGTAGCCGAAGCATGAGGGCAGGATTTGCGCGATCTGATCGGGCGTGCGCGGCAGCAGGTGGCCTTCGGTCTGGCCGCGGACGATCAGCGCCTCGACTTCCTCGAAGTCGTCGATCGAAACGGGGCGGACGAAGCCGTACTGCATCTCGGTGAAGAGTGTGCCGGCGCCGATGAAGCTGAAAAGTTCCTCGTAGACGTCGCCGGGCGCGACCAGGTTGACGGAGCCGACGCCGTCTTCGAGCGCGTCGAGGGCGGCGCGCACGATGGCTCTGCGAGCGCGCGAGCGGATATTGCGCATCTGGCGGCGAATGCGGCTTTCCTCGACGAAGGGGAGCCGTTCGCCGGTCTTGTTGTCGATGAGACCGCCGCGCCGATCAAGCATCAGGAGCTTGAAGACGCGGAGCCGGCTGGCGAGCTCGCGGGCGAAGACGGTGAGATCGTCGGCGTCGTCACGGCTCATCGAGGCAACGACGATCGAGCCGGCGCGCAGGCGTTCCCAAATTTCGGCGACGGCGGAATCCGGCGGATAGGGGCGCGAGCGAAGGCCGTCGGAAGGATTGAAGACCGGCGGCGGCTCCTTCGGGGCGAGACTGCCCAGCCGGCGCATCAGCTTTGGAAGAGCGCTCGGCGAAACGATCACGACACATCGGGTTTGATTGCGCCGCAGTTCGCGCAGCGTCAGCACGAGCGAATCGAAGTCGGCGATGCGCTGGCCGGCGGGAGGAATCAAAGCGAAGAGCAGACTCTTGCCGTAGAATTCCTCGAGATAGAAAGTTTTCTCGGAGAAGATGGGCGTGCGGCGGCGTTGCTTGCTGACGAAGTCGTTGAGGTTGATGGCGCCGAAGTCGCTCACGGGACGAGGAACCTAACAGTGGCGAGGAACGCGGGCGACCTAACCCCTAACCCCTTCCCATAGTGGGAAGGGGGACAAGAGCGCGCGTCCAAGAGCGCCGTTCCGCCGGAGATCAGGAGATTCTTCAATTCGGGTTACGCGGGCTGGGACTTGGACGGCGAGACTTCGTCTGGGGGGCATACCGGCGGTGATGGACGCGACGCGGCGATTTCGGCGAGCGAAGTGTCGGAGAAAACTTCGAGCAGCACGCGCTGGCCCTTCTCCCACACGCGGTACATCCGGCAAGTCGGCTGCAGCGCGCATGAGCTGCTACCGTCGGTGCATACGTTGAGCGTGATCGGACCTTCGACGGCCTCGATGATGTCGCGGAAGGTGACGGTGTTGGCGGCGCGCGCGAGCTGGTAGCCGCCGCCGGGGCCGCGGCGCGCATGGACGAGTCCACGGCGCATCAGATCGCGGATGACCTTCTCGAGATAATACTTCGGGATCTGCTCGCGAGTGGCGATTTCGGTGCCGCGCGCCACGCCCGCGGGATGATCGGCGAGATAGATCATCGCACGCAATGCGTACTCGATCTTCCGCGGTATCTGCATCAAGCTCATTCTTTTTCAGCGTCTACGCGGGGGTTGCTGCGGCTCGCACCGCCAAAATCTTCTCGACGTATTTGACCAGCATGTCGTTCTCGATGTTGACGGTGTCGCCGGGCTGCTTGAAGCCGAGCGTGGTCGAACGGATCGTGTGAGGGATCAGCTCGACGGAAAAGATGTTGTCCTTGATCGAAAAAATCGTGAGGCTGGTGCCGTCGATGGCAACCGATCCCTTCTCGACCAAATAGCGCGCCTGCGCGGGTGCGACCTCGAAGGTGAAAAGTTTCGAGTCGCCCTCGGGCTTGATCGACACGATGCGGCCTATGCCGTCGACGTGGCCGGAGACGAGATGGCCGCCGAGTAGCTTGCCGAGCGTGAGGCATCGCTCGCGATTGACGCGCGCGCCGGGTTTCAGATCGCCCAGACTCGTGCATCGCAGCGTCTCGGCCGAGACGTCCATCGCGAAGCGGCCGGGGCTTTTCGACACGACGGTCAGGCACGCGCCGTTGACGGTGATCGAATCGCCGATGGTGATTTCGGAAATCGGGAGCGAGGTGTGTACGGAAATCACCGCGCCCTGGTCGGTCGGCTTGAGGCTATCGACGGTGCCGAGGTCCTCGATGATACCGGTGAACATCAGTACTCCTGTGAACGCTTGCAGGTGCGGGGAGAAATCTCCAGAAAAATCATATCTTTTGGGCGGATACGCGCGCAATCGAGGGGAGGAATTAAATCTGAAACCCGCGTGGGTTTCAGACTTCCTTCGGCAGGGGTGACCCCTGCACCCAGTGATAAGAAAGATAAGATGCGGGACTTCGTCCCTGTTGGAAGTTGTTGGGGCTTGTTGCGGGCGTGGTGATGGGAGCGGGGACTGCTAAGGTGATCAGGATGGCATCGAAGAAGAAAGAAAAAATAAAAGCGTTGATGTTCGATTTTGGGGGGACGCTGGCGTTTTTGGATTACGAATTGCTGGCGCGGGAATTTTCGCGCGAGGGGCGGAAGCTCGATGCGCTGAAGCTTGAACATGCGGAGTACGCGGGGCGCGCGGCGATCGATCGACATCTGAGGAGCGCGGGGAACAGCAATGCGACTGCGGCGGCGTACGAACTTTTTTTCCGCGGCTGGATGACGGCGGCGGGAATTCCGGAAGAGGAATTTCGCGAACACGCGGCGCGGTTCGGTGAGATACATCGCGAGGCTACGCTGTGGCGCGTCGTGCGGCCGGGGACGTTCGAGGCGCTCGAGCAATTCAAATCAGCGGGATACATGCTGGCGGTCGTGTCGAATGCCGAGGGGCAGGTCGAGGGGGATGCGAAGCGATTCGGGCTGGCGAAATATTTCGACGTGATAATCGATTCGCATATCGTCGGCGTCGCCAAGCCTGACCCGCGGATTTTTCAGATCGCACTCGAGCGGCTGGGCGTCGGTCCTAACGAGGTGAAGTTTACCGGGGACATCTATTCGATCGATGTCGAGGGCGCGCGAGCAGCGGGGATCGAGGCGCGGCTCGTCGATCAGCATGATCGATATTCGTGGGTCGAGCATGAGAAGATTCGGCATATTGGGGAGTTGCATCGGATCGAGGAATCCTGACCGAAGTTGAGAAATATGGGCGTTATTCGAGATCAATCGGAGAAGATTTTTACTGGCGCGATTACTACGCGGCAGTTCCATCCGCTGTTGCCGACTGGCGAGTATGAAGAAGTTGCCGACGGCGTGATGTTCTATCGGTGGTTTGCGAACGTGACGGCGGCGAAGACGCGCGAAGGGTTGGTGCTGATCGACACGGGCGGCTACTTCAACCAGGACGCGACGGTGAAACTGATCCGGCAATTCTCGCCGGACCGCGTGAACACGGCGATCTATACGCATGGGCATGTCGATCACGCGTGCGGGATGCCGGCGATCGTCGCGGATGCGCAGAAAAACAAGGTTGCGCGGCCGCGGGTGGTGGGGCATCGCGCAGTCGCGGCGCGATTCGATCGCTACAAGCGGACTGGTGGCTACAACACAGTAGTTAATACTCGGCAGTTCAATCGGCCGGCGGCGTGGCCGACTGAGTATGTATATCCGGATACCTACTTCGATAGTCAGTTCAATGTAGTCGCGGGCGAGGACAAGTTCGAATGCCATCATGCGCGCGGCGAGACCGACGACCATTGCTGGGTCTATATTCCGCAGCGCAAGCTGCTGTGCACCGGGGATTTGATAATCTGGGCGGCGCCGAACGCGGGAAATCCGCAAAAGGCGCAGCGCTATGCGCGCGAATGGGCGGAGGCGCTGCGCGTGATGGCGCGGCTGGGAGCCGAGGTGCTGGTGCCGGGGCATGGATACCCGGTGTTCGGTGCGATTCGCGTGCGCGCGGTGCTGAACGACACGGCGAACTATCTGCAGAGTTTGTACGATCAGACTATTGCGCTGATGAATGCGGGCGCGCCGCTCGACGAAGTGATTCATACGGTGAAGCCGCCGGCGAATCTGGCGGAGAAGCCGTGGCTGCAGGCGGTGTACGACGAGCCCGAGTTTATCGTGCGCAATATCTGGCGGCTCGAAGGCGGATGGTACGACGGCACGCCGTCGAATCTGAAACCGGCCACCGACGCTGAGCGGGCGCGGGAGATCGCGGCGCTGGCGGGCGGAGTCGCGCCGGTGATCACGCGTGCGAATGAGAAACTCGCGGCGGGCGAAATAGTGCTCGCGTGTCATCTGGCGGATTGGGCTGTGGCCGCGGCACCGGACGATAAGGCGGCGCATGAGGTGAGGATGAGAGTCTATGCGGCGCGCGCGGATCGCGAGGAATCGACGATGGCACATGGGATATTTCGCTCGGCGGTAGTCGAGTCGGCGGCGAAGGCGGGGATCGAGGCGCCGGAGGATAAGCGCAGCGCGTGAGGAACGAATCGTAGTGAAACCCGCGGTGGGTTTCACGCTTCCTTCGGCAGGGGTGACCCCTGCACCCAGTGATCGGAAAGATAGGATGCGGGACTTTGTCCCTGTTAGGAAGTTTTTTTTGGGAGAAGGTCTGTCCTTGCGTCCAGTTGCCCTTCCCGTTCGGGAAGGGGTTAGGGGTTAGGTTGTTCGACTCGTTTCGCGATGCCGGCTCACCTGAATTAGTCAGTCCGCGTCTTTTTGGATGATGTGAGAAATCGGTCTTCTTGTATGAAGTGAGTAATCGAAGTGGGTAATGCGGTCAGGCCGGTTTTCAGGAACGATGGCTGTACGTTCAAGTTCGCGAGCGCGTCGAGCCGGTGCCATCGGAAGATCAACTGCGTGCCGGTTTCTTCCATACCGTAGAATTCCTTGCTGAGATCGAGCTGAGCGGCGCCGGGCGGCGGGGTGACCAGGTAGTAGAATCCGAGCTCGTGATGGCGACGGCTCTCGAGGGTGTAGAGGTCCTCGACTACCCAGACGAGACGATCGATTCTCACATCGAGGCCGGTTTCCTCGCGCATCTCGCGGAGTAGGGCCGCGTCGGCATGTTCGCCCATCTCCACATGGCCGCCGGGCAGGAACCAGAAATCGTATTGCTCGACGCGGAGCAGGAGAACGTGATCGCGGTAAATTGCGATCGCGGCGACGCGGAAATCGAACTGGAGGCCATTGCGTTCGAAGGCGATCATGCGAGTGGCTGCGGGGGCATAGTTAGTTTGCCGAGGATTGCGGGGGCGCGGGCGCCGGTGACGGTTGGGATGTTGCCCTGGCGGCCGCGGAGCATCTGGTAGCCGAGGATGGCGAAGGCGACCGACTCCAGTGCGTTGCCGTCGACGCCGAGGTCTGCGGCGCGCATCACTGAGATGTTCGGGAGTTCGGTTGCGAGCATTCGCATCAGGGTGGGATTTTGCGCGCCGCCGCCGGTGACGATCAACTGGGCGACGGGACCGAGCGGCAGGATGAAGTGACGGCATGCGTCGGCGATCGAGTGCGCGGTGAGCGCGGTGACGGTCGCGAGCAGATCGTGGTCGACGATTTTCATGCGGCGGGCGTCGGCGACGATGCGATCGAGGAGAGCTGGGCCGAACTCTTCGCGGCCGGTGGATTTTGGCGGCGGCCGTCGGAAATAGCGATGCTGCATCAGCATCTCGAGCAGCACCTGGTTGGCGTGGCCGCGCGCGGCGATGCGGCCGTCGCGATCCATCCGGAGGCGGCCGGCGGAGATTCGGGACGCGAGCGCGTCGATCAAGCCGTTACCGGGGCCGGTGTCGAAGGCGATGAGGATGGAGTCGCCGAGGCGTGCGCGTGCGGGAATGTAAGTCGCGTTGGCGATGCCGCCGATGTTTTGCACGACGCGGCCGAGTTTTGGATCGGCGAAGAGCCAGAGATGGGCGAGCGGTGCGAGCGGCGCGCCCTCGCCGCCGAGTGCGACGTCCATCGTGCGGAAATCGGCGACGACCGGAAGGCCGGTGGCGGCGGCGATTACGGCGGACTCGCCGAGTTGCATTGTCGAGGCGAGCTGTCCGCGCGTCGTCCGGCGCGGTGGGAGATGAAAAAAAGTGTGGCCGTGCGAGCCGATGAAAGCGACTGTGGACATCGCAATGTGCGCGCGTTCGGCGATCGCGATGGCGGCGCGGGCGAACTCGCGGCCGAGGGCGAAGTTGAGCGTCGAGATCGCGGCGGCGCCGATTTTTTCGTCGGATGAGGCGGCGAGCAGTTCTTTGCGCATCCGCACGGCGTACGGAAAAGTTTGAAAGGCAATTACGCGCGCGGGTGGACGCGAACGCTCGTCGAGCTCGACTAGCGCGGCGCTCACGCCGTCGTGCGACGTGCCGGACATCAGGCCGATGGCGAGGACTTTGCGGCCGTCGAGCTTAATCGTGATTGCGCTCATCTTCATCCGGGTCGGGATCTTCGTCGTCGAGCGACTCGTTCGAATCGTGAGGACGAGTTAAACGAAGGGCCTCGGCGCCGGCAAGCAGCAGACGCCATCCGGCGGGAAAATCGAGGGAGCCGGAATCGTCGTGCGACTCGGGAACGATGATCACCTTGCGTCCGCGATGCCATTGCACGAGCAGCATCTGGTGGCCGACCTGGCGGCCGCTCGGATCGAGCGCGAAGTCGCCGTACATCGTGGTGGTACGCAGATCAGAGAATGCGGCACGAAGAGTCGCGTCGTCACATCGGCCGGCGTGCGCGAGCGCTGCGGCGGTGAGAAGACCGGCGGCGTAGATCTGCGCGCTAGGATAATCAGGAGAATCGACGCCGGCGGTGCGCATGCGGCGGGCGAATTCGGCGGGCGTCGGGCCGAGTGCGGGTGTGAGATCGAGCGAGTCTTCCCATTGCGACGGGCCGACGATGCCCTCGGACAGTTCGCCGAGGTCCGCGGCGAAGCGAGCGACGCCCGCGGCGACGCATCCGAGGACCGGGATGTTAAGGCGCGACTCGGCAACTGCGCGCATCACACTGACATCGTGATCGTAGCTGCCGGCGCTGGCGAGTGCGTTGACGCGGTTGCGCGTGAGCGCGGGGAAGAGGCGCGCGGGGGTCGATGCGGGATCGAATGCACCGCTCCATTTCACACGGACACGGACTCCGCGGCGGCGGGCGCTGCGTTCTTCGGCGGCGCGCTCGAAGCCCGAGGCGACTGCGCGGGCGAAAGGCGATTTCGATGCGACGATGGCGGCGCGCTTGCGCCATAATTTGAGTTGAGTGAGTAATCGGACGAAGCCGCGCAGATAGTCACTTGCTGGACTGAGTATTCCGACGATTAGCTTGTAGCCGTGCTCATATAGTTCGTCGCCGGCGCCGCCGTGATTGACGAAGAGGCGGCCGGATTGTTCGGCGATGGGTGCGGCGACGCGCGCGAGGCGATTGGAATAGGGGCCGAAAATGATGTCGTTGCGGCGATCGGCGCATAGCGCGCGATAGATTTCGGCACATCGCACGGGATCGCTCGCGTCGTCGTGGCATTCGAGCGCGAACTCGCATCGTTCGCCGGCGACGCGGAATGCGCTGCTGGCGTTGGCGTCAGCGACGAAGAGGCGTATCGCGACTTCGGCCTGCCGGCCCATCGGGGCGTACTCGCCGGTGAGGGAGACAGAGAGGCCGATCGTGACTTTCACGGCAGAAGGAGCGTCAGGTTGCGATTTCGGCGATGCCGCCCTTGATGACGGCCTGACCGTCGGGGTTGAAGGTCTCGTAAGCGAAGATTTTGCGGCCGTCGTGAGCGCCGTCGGCCCAGACCTTGGTGGTGATGGTCTGGCCGGGGAGAACGGGACGCGAGAAGCGGACGCGCAGGCGCTTGAGGCGAGTCGGATCGCCGCCAGCAAGTTTGTCGATGGCAACTTTCGACGTGAAGGCCATGGTGCAGAGGCCGTGCACGATGATGCCGGGCAGGCCGGCCATCTTCGCAATGTTCTCGTCGACGTGGATCGGGTTGGGATCGCCGGAGGCCTCGGCGTAGCGGAAGGTCTGATCCTTGTCGATGGTTTGGGCGACGGTGAGGAGCGGCGTGCCGCGATCGGGTTCGACGGGGCGAGGTTCGGCGGCGGCATCGCGGTTGCGGGCGCCGCGAATAAAAATCATGAAGAGAGTTTTCTGCACCGGCTGGCCCTTTTGATTGGCGGCGGTCAACTCGACGGTCATCGTCTCGCCGGTGGATTTGGATTCGATCGAGAGAACCTTGGCGCGGGCGGTGATGACGTCGCCGGGGCGGATTGGATTTGGAAATTCCATGTCCTGCTCGCCGTGGACTAGGCGCAGCAGGTCGACGTGCAGGTCGGGATCCATCATGGCTTTCATCAGGGCGTCCCAGGTGACGGTGACACCGAACATCGGGGGCGCGACGATGCCGGCGGCGCGGCTCGCGTCGAAGAACGCGGGGTTGTCGTCGTTGTAGGCGCGCGCATATTTCTGGAGCGCGTCGAGGGTGACGTTGATGGTGACGGGGGGATATTCGCGGCCGACGCAGGCGGTGTTCAGTGGCATTTGTTGGCTCCTGGTGGTGGTGTGTCTGGCGACCTAACCCCTAACCCCTTCCCATAGTGGGAAGGGGGACCGGACTATTGGAGATCGTTGAGGCGTGATCATGTTAGTTCGCGGCCGGCGATCCATACTGACTTTAACTTTAGCGATCGGGTTAGGAGGATTAAATCGGCGCGCTTGTTGGGTTCGAGGCGGCCGCGGTCGTTGGCGCTGATTAAGCGGGCGGGATTCGTGGCGGCCATCAAGGCGGCGTCGCCGATCCTGATGTCGGCCTGCTCGACCATCACGCGGACGCCGTCGAGCATCGAGATGATACTGCCGGCCAGCGTGCCGTCATCGAGGCGGGCGGCGCCGTCGCGAATCGTGGCGCGACTGCGGCCGACGGTTTTTTCGATACCCGAAGTCTGCGCCAGCGCGACTTTGTCGGTCACCAGAATCAGTCCGCGGCCGCGGGCGTCGAAGATGAGGCGCAAAATCGCGGGATGAAGATGGACGGTGTCGGGGATGATTGCGGGGATTGCTGCGCACGGTGCGAGGGCGGCGGCGATGACGCCGGGATCGCGATGGTTCAGAGGGCGCATCGCGTTGAACAGGTGCGTGAACATGCGGGCGCCCGCGTCGATGCCGGCGTTGGCCTCCTCGAGAGTTGCGTTGGTGTGACCGATGGAGACGACGACGCCGCGCGCGGTCAGTCGGCGAATCGCGTCGAGTGCGCCCGGCAATTCCGGCGCGAGGGTTATCAAACGAAGCGCGCGCATCGCGAGTACTTGATCGAAGGCGTCGCCACGAGGTTCGAGGTTGAGCGTGGGATGCGCGCCGAGGCGGTGGGGCGAGATGAACGGGCCTTCGAGATGCATGCCGAGAATTGCGGCGGCGTCAGCAGAGTTGTCGCGTCGCGAAATTTCGAAGGCCGTCGCGATCGACTCGTGAACCTGCGCGATTTTTTCGATCGGCGCCGTGACCGCGGTCGGCATCCAGGAGGTAGCGCCTTCGCGCGCGAGATGGCGGCTTAGAGTTGCGAGTGCGTCGGGAGACGCGTTCATCACGTCGATGCCATGGGAGCCGTTGACCTGCAGATCGACGAAACCGGGCAGGATGTAATCGTCACCGGCGTCGGAGGCGGGTTCGAGCGCGTCGATACGATCGGCGAAGGTGAGATGGCCGCGGAGGAGCGAGCCGTCGGGCTGCGCGATGAGGCCGGACAGCTTCAATTCGCGCCGAAGCGCTCTGCGAGCAGACGCGAGAAGCGCGGCAGGTAGACCAGGTCGAAGGTTTCTTCCTTGCCGGGGAACATCGCGACGGCGGCGCCTTTGAGCGCGAGCACGTGTTCCCATCCCTGCTCGAGGGTCATTTCGTGGTCCTGCGCGATGGTGGCGAAGGTCAGCTCGACCAGGAAGCGCAGCCGGCGCATCATTTTGTTCTCATGCTCGATTTGCGCTGTGCGATCGTCGTTGGCCATGAGCGGGATCTCCTGCGGGCGGTGTGAGACTTCATTATATATGATCGGCGCGCGAGGCGTCACGGGGAAAACGGGCGGACTTGTCTCGATTGTACGGGGATGCCAACCTCTAACGCGCCGTGAGTCCAGTCCGTCTCAAAAGCAGCTTCATATATCTTGCCAATGCGGTAAACGATCTGCGCGGTAACTGGTCGGTGCTGGCAGTGGTGCTGGCGCCGTTGCTGCTTGCGGCGGCATTGTGCGTGCTGCCGGAAGCGCTGAACCTGCAACATCGCCTGGCGAACTTTGCGCCCGGCGGACAGAACATCAGCTACGCGCACCCGGTCGCCTACGCGCCGGCGGATATCGCGGACGCGCCGGTCAAGCCGCCTCTGCAGGAGCCGCAGCCCTATTCGCCATGGACCATCGCCCTGCTCAATCAGATGGTCGGGTTGATAGCGTCGTTGGTGACGTTGATCGTGCTGAGCTCGCTGAGGCGGACTCAAGCCGGGTTGCGGGAGCCGTCGATCGTCGGCGAGGCGATAGCGGTCTATCGTGATGCGGGCAAGGTAGTGCTCGGGTTTGTCTGGGTAACGTTCCTACAATTTGTCGTACCCGACACGACCTCGTTTCTGGTCGGCATGTCTTCGGGCTACGCGCTGAACGTGTTGATCTACTTCGGTCTGCTCTTGATGATCGTGGCGAGCGCGCTGGTGTATGCGTGGCTGTATTTTGCACAGTACGCGCTGGTTATCGATGGCAAGCGCAGTTTTTATGCGCTGCTCTTCAGCCGCGACCTCATGCGCAAGCGCTTCTTCAAGGTCGCAATGAGGATCGCAGTATTCGTGGCGTTCTGGTGGGGATACACATCCTTGGCGGGCGTCGCGTTCTTCGTGGTGAGTCGGCTGCTCGGTCCGGTCGGAGAAGTCACGGGTTTCCTTGGCACGACAATCTTGCTGCTTGATCTTTGCGTGCTTGCGGTGAACTTCACGATTGCTTCATTGGTAATCGCTGCGACCCTGCGGTTGTACCAGGATTTGAGAGAAACGATGCCGGCGGAGCGGCTCGATTCGGCGACGCAATCCTCGATGCAGGCGACTGCGCAGTTGCCGCAGGTCGCGCTGTAGCTTACTCGTTCGCGAAAGTTCACGCGGACAGGCGGGAGAGGGCGCGGGTTGTTACCTGGATTGCGGGGAGGGTTGGGGTTGGCAGGGTTTTCAGTTCGTCGAACAGGCGGGCTACTTCGGTGAAACGGCTGGCGCGGACGCGCTTCAGCTGATCGATTGATTCATCGACATTGATATCGGGGTTTTCGGCGATTGCGTCGAGGACGGCGCAGCACAGTGCGATGCGCGCGGCGCGAAGTTCGGTGGCGAGCTCGTTGGCGGCGCGGCGCTCCCAGCGGTCTTCGTCGCCGATCGATTGCAAGGCTTCTTCGAGGATTGTGAAGTTCAGCTGAGCGCTCAGGCCGAAGTACGCGCGCGCCGTTTTGGCAGGATCGATTTCGCGGGAGAAGCTCAGGGTCAGCACACTGAGAATATGATCGGCGAAGGCCAGGCGCACGAGCTCGTGCGCAAGCTCGCCGTCCAACACGTCATTGCGAAGCTCGCGGTAGAGGCGCTCGAAGCGGTCGCGCTCGCCGCCAGTGAGCATCGTCTCGAACTCGCCGCAGAGCGTTTCGAATTCCGGCTTGAAGCGAAGCACGGCCGAGCCGATCGAAGTGGCGGGCTCGAGCTCGCCGAGCGCCCATCCGGTGGCGCTGCGGCATGCGCGTTCGAGCGCGAGAAATGCACGCAGCTCCGATTCGGCCGCGATCGTGACCGTATCCTTCTTGAGTTCGGCGGCGCGTTCGTGAAGCGACAGCACGTCGGTCGCGATCACCCATGCGCGGACAACGTCTTCGGCCGCGACGCCGCGATCGCGCACGTGGCTGAAGACGAAAGTTGAGCCAACCAGATCGACGAGTTCGTTGACGGCGCGGGTTGCGATCAACTCGTGGCGGAGGCGATGCGCGCCAACGTCGGAGAGCTCGGCGAGCGAATCGGGGAAGTACGGCTGGAGGAAGCGGCCGACGAGGTACGAATCGTCGACCAGCACGGTGGCTTCGAGGCGCTGGATGAGATCGATCTTGCTGTAGGCGCTGGCCAGCGCAAGCTCGGGGCGAGTGAGGCCGGGGAAACGCGCGTGGCGTTCGTGGAGCGCGTCGCGCGACGGTATCGCGGGATCCATCCCGGTCAGCACGCCGCGATCGGCGATGGCCTGGAGATGGTCGCGGAACTCGGTCAGGTGCGTGCGGCTGCGAAGCTGCTCGAGGCTGAGGGACAGCACCTGGTCGCGGTTGTCATAGATGACGCGGTGCGCGACTTCATCGGCGCATAGCGCAAGTGCGCGGTTGCGATTGTCGAATGTCAGGTCGCCGCGGGCGACGGCGGGCTCGAGCAGAATCTTGAGATTCACCTCGTGATCGGACATGTCGACACCGGCGGAGTTGTCGATGGCGTCGGTGTTGATGCGCCCGCCGGCGAGTGCGTACTGAATGCGCGCCGCTTGTGTGAACCCGAGATTGCCGCCTTCGACGACAATTTTCGCGCGAAGCTCCGGTGCGGTGATTCGGCATGCGTCGTTGGCGTGATCGGCGACCTCGGCGTCGGTCTCGGTCGTCGCGCGAACGTAAGTGCCGATGCCGCCGTTGTAAAAGAGATCGACGGGCGCGCGCAGGATGCATTGGATCAAGGACTCGCCGTCGAGGGCGTCGGCGTCGCATCCGAGGGCGGCGCGCGCTTGTGCACTCAAATCGATTCGTTTCTGGCCGCGGCGGAAGACGCCGCCGCCGACACTGATGAGCGCGGGATTGTAATCGGCCCAGCTCGAGCGCGGCAGATCGTAGAGCCGCTTGCGTTCGTCGAAACTCGCGCCGGGGTCGGGATCTGGATCGATGAAGATGTGGCGATGGTCGAAGGCGGCGACGAGCTTGACGTTGCGCGAGCGCAGCAGGCCGTTGCCGAAGACGTCGCCCGACATGTCGCCGATGCCATACATCGTGATCGGCGCGCCGTGGTCGGGGTCGCGGCCCATCTCGCGCAGATGGCGGCGGGCACTCTCCCACGCACCGCGCGCCGTGATGCCGAGTTTCTTGTGGTCGTAGCCGTGCTCGCCGCCGGATGCGAACGCGTCGCCGAGCCAGAAGCGGCGATCGATCGCGATGCCGTTTGCTATGTCGGAAAAACTCGCCGTGCCTTTGTCGGCCGCGACGACGAGATACGGGCCGTCGTTGTCGAGCACGCGTACGCGCGCGGGATGCACGGGGCCGGCGTCGGTGAGATTGTCGGTGAGATCGAGCATCGCGTTCATCAGCGTCTTGTAGGCCTCGACGCCGTCGCGAGGATCGGGCTGATGGCGCGGGCGCGGCTTGACGATGAAGCCGCCCTTGGCGCCGAACGGGACGATGATCGCGTTCTTGACGGTCTGAGTTTTCATCAGATCGAGAATCTCGGTGCGGTAGTCGTCGGGGCGGTCGCTGAAGCGGATGCCGCCGCGCGCGAGGCGTCCGTGGCGCAGATGTAATCCTTCCATGCGCGGGCTGTTGACGTGAATTTCGTAGAGCGGCGCCGTGTCGGGCAGGCCGGTGATGCGCGCGCTTTCGAACTTGAGCGCGATGTAAGGATCGGGCGCAGGCGCGTCGCAGAAAAAATTGGTACGCACGGTGGCTTCGACGAGTGAGAGCAATGCGCGCGCGGTGCGATCGTCGACGATGCTGTCGATCGAGCTAAGACGGGCGAGATAGGCCTCGCGCAACTCCGCGATTTTTTCGCGCGTGGCTGGACTGTCGAAGGAGAGTCGCGCGGTGAACATCTCGAGCAGCGATTTGGCCAGGCCGGGATACGTCAAGAGAACGCGCTGAAGGGCGAGGCGCGCGGGCGCCAGGCGCATCTGGAACGCGGCGACGAGATACGCGCGCAGAAGCGCGACCTCGCGCCAGGTGAGGCCGGCGGTCAGAGTGAGAGCGTTGAGCGCGTCGTCAGCGGCGAGGCCGTTGCGCACACTGGCGAGCGCGTCGGCAATCAGCGCGGCGCCGGGAAGTTTTGTGAACGGCTGCCGGTCGGGGCCGTTCACGGAAAAAATCTGCAGGTAGGTGCGCGTCACCTTGCCGTCGGTGCGGGGGCGAAGATCGTGAGCGTCCTCGGACAGCACCTCGACGCCGAAATTTTGCAACGTGGGCATCAGGTCGGAGAGCATCGGGCCGTCGCCAAGCCCGATGATGCGGATGTCGCTATGAGCTTCGTCGAGATGGCCGTCGGTGGCATGCGGTCCAGCCTCGACGAAGAAATCGCGGCCGGCGGCGATCAGAGCCTCGACGTCTTCGATGTCGCGGACTGCGCGCGCGACGTCGATCGCAGCCTGGTAGTCGGCGCTGAATGCGCCGGCCCATCGATCGGCGAGCACGCGCCCACGCTGCGGCCCGAGTTTTTCGAGCAACCGCTCCTCGAGCCGATCGTCCCATCGCCGCGCGAGATCCGTGATCGAGGCCTCGAGCGCGCGGATCACAGCGGTCTTCGGCGGATCGGCGAAGAAGCAGAAGTGGAGGCGCGCCGTGTAGCCCTCGCCGAGCGCGAGATAAAAATAGACGAGGGTGCCGCGGAGCGCAGCGGCGAGAGTGTCCTGGATGCGGCGGCTGAGATCGGCGGAGCCGGCCTCGCGCGGCATCACGACGAGCGCGATCACGTTGCCGTGGCGGAGGTCGGGCGCGATGAACAGGCGTAACGCGGCCTCGCTCTTGACGTCGAGGATAAGGCGTAGTTGCGCGCGCAATTCGGCGACGGGTGCGCGAAAAAGTTCGTCCTTGGGGAAGCTGTTGAAGGCGGCGACGATTTCCTTGTAGTCGTGCGAGCCGGGGGCGGCGCCCTCGGACTCGAGCACGTCGCGCAGTTTCGCGCGCAGGACTGGAATGTGTTGCGCCTCTTCGGCGTAGGCTTTGGAGGTGAACAGTCCGACGAAATTGTCGAAGGCGACGACCTTGCCGAGTGCGTCGGCGCGGCGAATCGAGACGCTGTCCATCGGGCGGCGGCGATGCACGTGCGATTCGGCGCGAGACTTGCCGACGACCAGCGGCGGTCCTTCGAAGAAGAGCTTGCGGCGCGCGGGCGAGAGTTCTTCGAGCGGGACCGAGGTGCGGAAGCGCGACTCGTCGTGCTCGCGCATGATGCCGAGCTCGGTGCCGGGATCGAGTACGAACTTGGCGGCGCCGTCGTCGCGGGTCACGAGGTAGCGGCTGAAGCCGAGAAATACGAAGCCGCCGTTGACCAGCCATCGCATGAGGTCGCGGACTTCGACCAGGTCGCGCATGGCCGCCGTTTCCTCGCAGATCTGCAGCGCGCGGTCGGTCATCTCGCCGAAGTCGTCGGTGGCGGCGTGGACCTCGGTCAGAATCGAAATCACGTCGCGCGCGATTTGTTGAGTCTGTTCGGGCGTGGGCGTCAGCTCGAGTTCTGCGTGCAGGAACGATTCGGCGCGCTCGGTCGATGAGGATTGTTCGAACGTCGCGAGCCGCCCTTCCCTGTCGCGAGTGACTTTGAAGATCGGATGCAGGATCGTGCGGACGGTCGCGCCGAGATGATGAAAATATTCGAGCAGGCTGTCGACGATGAAAGGACAATCGGCGGTGACCGTCTCGACGACGGTGAGCGTGTCGTTGTCGTCGCCGGGAAGCGATTCGACGCGCGCGATTACCGGATCGGCGCGGACGGAAAAGAAATCGAAGGCCGACTGCACGAGTGCGAGCCGCCGTTTGGCCGGGACGCGCTCGCGATGGTCAGCGGAGGCGCGCGCGAAGAGCCGCTCGGCAAAAGCGAAGACGGCGGGCGCGGAATCGGCGGGGAGATTCCTGTCGATTAGTTCGCGGAGTTCGTTTTCAATCGCCAAGGGGGTTACCGGTGAGAGCGCGGATGAGATGGCGCGGTCGGGCGCGCACATCATTATAAATCGCGTCGCGCAAATTGCGTAGTGGGGATAAACTTGGGTGCGAGAATCTTCGCGCGTGGGAGGAGATCACGATGATCGGTCAGTGTTTCTGCGGAAGCGTCGCTTTCGAGTTCGACGGCCCGATCACCGATATCGAGATTTGCCATTGTTCGCGATGCCAGCGCGCGACCGGGTCGCCGTTCGCCGCGGAATTTCGCGTGCGCGGAAACAAGTTTCGCTGGACTCGCGGTGAGGAACTCATCTCACACTTTGATGCACCGATTCTTCGGGAGCCTCCTGCGTATCGCAGGTCTTTCTGCAAAAGCTGCGGTTCCGCTGTGCCCTCGGTCTTTGCCGGAAATCCAGTCGTGGCGATACCGACCGGGCTGGTCGATGGCGACGTTCCCGCGCGCGCGGCGGACCATATCTGGGTGAGCAAAAAGGCGAATTGGCTGAATCTGCGCGAGATCGGTGCGCTACCTGAACATGATGGCGATCCGCCGCCGGAATCCAGCGCCCGGCTGATCGAGCCGCTGAAACTCAGTTGAAGATAGAGATCAGCGCGATGACGTTTGGGCCGTTCGGCGTCGGGCGTGAGGACGGCAAGGCCGTGATGGTTGCGGGCGGGGTCGTGGGCGACAACCTCGATGTCGAGATCGTTTCGGAGCGGCGCGACTATGCGGTCGCGAAGATTCGCGAGGTTGTCCGCGCGAGTGCGGACCGCCGCGTGGCGCCGTGTCCGTATTTGCCGCGATGCGGCGGGTGCGACTGGCAGCATGTCGATTATGGCGCGCAGGTGCGGTTTAAGGGCGAGGTCGTCGCGCGCGAGCTGGGGCACGCGCTCGGCATCGAGATTGATCCAGTCGGCCTGGTGGAGCCGGCGCCCGCGGAGTTCGGCTATCGGTCGAGAATTCGGCTGAGGGTCGGCGCGAAAGGCGTGCTCGGATTTTACGAGGCGGGCAGCAACACGATTGTCGAAATCGATTCGTGCATGGTCGCCGAGGCGGGAATCCGGATGCCGCTGCATCTTGCGCGATCGCTAGGCAAGCGCGTCGAGGAGATCGAGGTGGTGCGCGACGGTGCGCGCGAGGTGCAGGTGGCACATCTGAAGAAACCGGCCACGGATGAAGAGATCCGGCGTGCGCGCAATGTCGTCGAGTCGGACGCTGAGATTGCGGGAATCGTGTTGCGGGCGGGCGCGAGTCGCGCGACGGTCGGCGATACAGCTATCACGATCGAGCTCGAGGATGGGCTGTCGATCGAGGTCGATGCCGATCTGTTCAGCCAGGTAAATCGGGCGCAGAACCAGAAGCTGGTCGCGAGCGTGATGGAGATGGCGCCGATTCGCGAATCGTCGGTGGTGCTCGACTTGTATTGCGGTGCTGGAAACTTCAGCCTGCCCGCGTCGAGGCGCGGCGCGCGCGTGACCGGCGTCGACGACGATGCGGACGCGATCGCGGCGGCGCAGCGCAATGCGGCGCGGCTGAAATTTCGCGAGGCGCAGTTCGTTGCGATGAAGGCGTCGGCGACGGCGGATTTCCTGCATCGCGCGCGGTATCGTCCCGAGGTTGTGATTCTCGATCCGCCGCGCACAGGCGCGCTTGACTTGATGGAGCCGATCGTCAAGCTGCGCGCGCCGGCTGTCATCTACGTGTCATGCGACGTGACGACGCTCGCGCGCGATCTGCGCGTGCTAGCTGGCGCCGGATACAAAATCAATCGCATCCGCGGGTTCGATTTTTTTCCGAACACGCATCATGTTGAGATCGCGGTGCACGCGCTATTGACTTAGATCGCGGGGCATTCTTAGAGTAATTGAGTGGTCGATTCCCGCATCCTCCCGCCAGAGGGTTGATCAAAGAGATGCCCAAGCAGGAAAAGGAAAAGCTCCCAAGGCCGAAGATTACGATTATCCCGGGCCGCGGGGTCGCGCAGACAATCAACTATTTGCTTGAGG